>FWWL01000016.1_pt1 | contig 492344 bp, 492 predicted proteins | sample 2228331 | NCBI WGS metagenome assembly FWWL01 (sample SAMEA103939775, study PRJEB20133) | metagenome
TCTGAACCTCTTGCTCTTCCATGCCGACCTCCTCTCCAGAGGGGTCAGTTCCTCATGGCGTCAGGGGGGCAGTTTGTCGTGTCGCCTGACAAACCGTGCTGGTCGCGACGAGTGCCCCGATCTGGCCGTCCGCCCGGCGAAAGCCGCGCTCGACGGCGACGCGCTCATCGCGGGTGAGATCGCCGTTGTGAAACGCAATGCCGCCTTCAAGCGATCGGCGAAGACTCTCTGACATTTGGGAAAGGTCGCCTTCGGGAAGTGCGTCGATCACGTCTTGCGCCGCCGGTAGGCCAAGTTCGGCAGCAAGATAGTTTGCGCAACCGCTCGCCGGACCACGCGCGTTGCGAAAAATGATGACCTTCTCGCCGGCATCAATGAGATGGCGCACCAGCGGCACAATCACGTCTTGCGATGACTGTTTTTGGCCTCGCTGGCGGATCGCAAAGCGGTCGAGGAGCTGAATGGTCTCGGGACCGTCCGGTCCCTGGCGCGTAAGTGCGCCGGTCCGGTCAAGGACGCCTTCCACCAGCGGGACCGGCCGATGATGAGTTTGCAGAAGATCGCAACCGAGCCAGCGGTCAAAATGGTTGGCGTGGCCGATGACCGCGCTCAATGTGATGAGTTGCGGAGCAACACCGCGTTGGCGTGCACTCACCAGGTTGGTGAGCAATAGCTCGACCACCATACCGCGACCTGGCTCAGTGATGAACTGCGCCTCGTCGAGCACCACCAGCCCGATTTGATTGAGCATGTGCGCGGATGCGACCGACATGCTCAGGAATTTTTCGTAAGTGAAGAAGGCGATGTCGTATTTGCCGCGCAGGACAGTTCCGACCTGATCCTGCCAATCGCCGGAACAGCGGGCGATCCGTAGCCCCAGACGATCGCCGTAGAGGGCGGAGAAGTCCTCGAACTTCTCGTTCACGAGCGCTTTGTACGGCAAGAGGAACACGGCTTTGCGACCATCCGCGATGGCTTTGAGCGCCGCCAACTCGCCAATGAAGGTCTTTCCCGCACTGGTCGGTGCCACGACCATCAGGGAGTTGCCGTCCAGCACCCCGTTTTTGTTGACGGCATCGATTTGAAGATCGTTGAGCCCTTGTGGGAAGCGCTCATGCCAGGCATCGACTGCTTCTTGCGGTATACCCGCCGCTGCGAGCTCACGAATGTCGCCCGTGGTCTGAAAGTTGACGCGTTCAGGAAAGGCTTCGCGATAGCGGGCGCCGATTTGGCCGGGAGGCAGGACGAGATCGCCTTCGGTCTGGCCAAACATGGTCGGAGACTGGATATAGCCAAACCGCCCAGCATTCGCTGTCACGAGGCGAGTAACGCGATCGACAAGCTCAAGCACCCCGAGTGGGGCGTCCGCCTCCAGCAAAACGTCAATGACAGCCTTGGTGAAGAGGCCGTGCCGCGATTGGGGATCCTCGAGCGCCTCTTGGTGTGCGGAGGACGCGGCGAAGAGAATGCGTCCCTGCCCTGCCACTTCAACGAGCGGAAACGCCACAGCGTCGCGGGGAACCAAGCCAGCATCAATTACGCGCGCCGTAGCACCGCCGCTAAAGCAGCAATCCAGCAGGAGGATAACCGCGCGCGCTCTGGTTCCTCGAAAACGCCGAGCCAGCTCGTCCATGCCGAGCGTGGTGTTCGGCAAATCGGCCACACTCGTATCATGCAGAACGAGGCGATGATCCTGCGTGCCGTGCCCGGCAAATCCGAGGATCACCACATCTTCTTCATCCGCAGCGCCGAGAGTTGAGTCGAGAGCATCTCGCATCGCAACCAGCGTCGCTGCGCCGTCCGTAATGAGGGGCGCGTTCAGATCGGCGATGCTGTCCGACAGCACCGCCCACAAGGCGGTGGCGTCACGCGCGGCTCCCGTTAGATCGCCGATGAAGGGATCGACGTGCCGATCAATGCCGATGAATGCCCCGCGGATCATTCATTCAGCCTCGCATCACTGGGACCGACACAACGCCGGGACGTTCTGCCTTGTCGAGAGCAACGGCGGCAAATGTCTCACGCGATGGGATTTGTTTGCTTCCGACCTTTTCGAACCACACGCACCAAATTGCGATGCCGCTAATTGACCAATGCTCGCCAACTTGCTCCACCGTCATTATTGGTCCGCCCGACCTCAACTGAACCGTATCTCCCGGTACGAATTCCATGACCTTGTCGCTCCTGTCCACGTTTTGGTCCCATTTCAAGTAGGAAGGTGGGTAAGCGATGCCGCACTTTGCAGGATAAGCCACCAAGCTTGTTGCTGATTCGCGATAGGCTCAACATGTCAGCGCTCTGGCACGGAGAATGTGACGCACAATCTCGATTGCGAAAACACTGATGGGCTCTTTATTGTGGATTGTCTCATGGGCGGGGCGATCATGAAGAGTGTTTGGATAGCTACGGTAGCTTTCACAGTGTTGGGACTTCCGTCGCAAGGGTTGGCCGACTTGCGAAGCGACCTCGCAAAGCGATTTCAGGCCGAGCCGGAATTTTTCGTGATGAATTTACCTCCGAAACCCGGGGGCTGGCCCGGCTCGATCTACGATGGCAGAATGCGGTTCGCGCTCGTCCGGGCTGAGCAGAAGGACAACCCAGCAGCGGCTGGCCCCGCTTTTGAGATGTCAGTCGAGATCAAGCTGGATGCTTCTGCGTCAGCGGGTGTTAGTCTCTTGCCGCTTTTCGGGGTGTCAGCCGAAGCTTCGCATGCCGCCGTAGCCTTCCTGAACATCCAGAAGGCGCAGATCTTCGAAATGACGTTGCCGCAGCTGCGCGATCGGATCAAAGCACTCCCAACCCAAGACCAAAGGCCACCCGGCCCGGTCATTGTTCATCGCGCATATGTTGGCGTTCCAAGCCTGACGCTGGGAAGAAAGAATGGAGCGGACGCGGAGGCATGGGCAAAGTTGAAAAGTGGCCTCGTGGACGCCAATGCCCGTGCAAGTGCAGCCGCCGATGAAAAGATTGTCATAGCGCTCCAGGAACCGATTGTATTCGCCTACGAAATCGCGCGCGTCAGCGATCTACCGAAATTTTCACTTGCTCCAGATGTTTATCCAACATCGAGCCTGGTCTTGTCCAAGTTTGTGGCCAGCAATGGACTACCAAGTATTCAGATCTCGTCGGCCGAGAATGGGAAAGTTCCGGATTCCCTTCGAGCAACCTCCAGTGCTTCTCATAATGAATTAATTCAATACAATGCTCTTTCCGCGAGCAACAATTTCAGCAAGAACGTCATCGAAGACATTCTCAAGGCAGATACAAAAGTTTTTGAAGCAGTTGATAAATCCGATACAGCAGAAAGATCGAAAAAATTTATTCTCATGGTTCAGAACGTAAACTTCGAGAAGACTGGTCTTATTAGAGTTAGAGCGATCGACTTTGAGAAGGCAAATATTTGTTTCACAGATCCTAATAAATGTTAAATTTATCTTCGGAAGCAAGCGGATAGCTTCAGGCCAGGCCAGGACAGGTGAGGTGCCTAGCCTACTCATCTCCCCAGTTCGCGTTAGAGTTCCATCAGCCAATTTCATCCAGACCAAATGGCGATGTCCGCTTCCGGGCAGCGCGCTAAAGTCAGCTGTTGGCGCGATCGAGCCGACCAGAGAGGGACTGACGATGCCAGCTCCCCACCTCGTTGCGGACGTTCCAGTTGCCCCTTGAGATGGCACTCGTTCGGGAAAATGCCAACATCTCAAGCCCGCTCATGCGATGCTTCGCGCCTCTCGTTCAGGACAGCGCGTCAGCGACGTAGTACTGTACTTCAAGCATTGTGCAGCCACTTTCCGACCGGAACGGTCCATGAGGCGTTCCCGGCGGTCGGCAGGAATACATCATCGCATCTGGGGTAGCAGCACCGCCGCCGATGGGCCCGATCGCACCCTTGATGACGAAAACCTCCTCCCAATAGTCGTGGACGAGGGGCTCGGTCGTCGCGACGCCTGGAGCAAAGCGGACGAGGCGGGTTCGAGCGCCCGTCTTGTTCTCCTCGTCCAGGTCATCGGCCAGCATTTTCACCTCAAGCCCCGCCGGAAACCCCGGCAAGGGCAGCCAGCCGTCGTCGTCATCGAACGGCAGCATTTCGATGTGCCGACGGGGCGCTTTCGACATCCTGTGCTCCATGCGCTGACTAGCACCTGCTCTGCGGTCGCTCGGCTCCGCCGCCCCCTCAGCCCCGCGCCAGCTCTTGCACGACCTCAGGCAGTAGCGTGAAGAGATCGCCGACGAGGCCGTAATCGGCGACCTGGAAGATCGGGGCTTCCTCGTCCTTGTTGATGGCGACGATGACCTTGGAGTCCTTCATGCCGGCCAGATGCTGGATCGCGCCGGAGATGCCGACGGCGATGTAGAGTTCGGGAGCAACCACCTTGCCGGTCTGGCCAACCTGCCAGTCGTTGGGGGCGTAGCCGGCATCGACCGCGGCGCGCGAGGCACCCATCGCGGCGCCGAGCTTGTCGGCGACGGGCTCGATCACCTTGGTGAAGTTCTCGGCCGAGGCCAGAGCGCGGCCGCCCGAAATGATGATCTTGGCCGAGGCGAGCTCTGGACGATCCGACTTCGCCACCTCCTCGCCCTTGAAGCTGGAGGAGCCGGGGTTCTCGACAGTACTGACGCTCTCGACCGCGGCCGAGCCGCCTTCGCCCGCAGCCGCGAAGGACGCGGTGCGGATGGTCAGCAGCTTCTTGGCGTCGGTCGACTGCACGGTCTGGATCGCGTTGCCGGCATAGACCGGGCGCTCGAAGGTGTCGGCCGAGACGATCTTGCTGACGTCCGAGACCTGCATCACGTCGAGCAGGGCGGCGACGCGCGGCAGCACATTCTTGCCGATGGTGGTCGAGGGCGCGACGATGGCGTCGTAGCCCTCTGCGAGCTTGACGATCAGCGCCGCGAGCGGCTCGGCCAGCGCGTGGCCATAAGCGGCGTCATCGGCGAGCAGCACCTTTTCGACGCCGGCGAGCTTGGCCGCGGCATCGGCCGCGCCCTTGGCGCCCTGGCCGGCGACGAGGACATGCACCGGGCCGCCGAGCTTGGCGGCAGCCGTCAACGCCTTGGCGGTGGCGTCCTTGATCGAGGCGTTGTCGTGTTCGGCGATCAGCAGCGTGGTCATCAGATCACCCCGGCGGTCTTGAGCTTGGAGACGAGTTCGGCGGCATTGGCCACCTTGACGCCGGCGGAGCGGCCGGCAGGCTCGGCCGTCTTCAGAACCTTGAGGCGGGGCGCGACATCGACGCCGAGCGCTTCGGCCGTGGTCTCGTCGAGCGGCTTCTTCTTCGCCTTCATGATGTTGGGCAGCGAGGCGTAGCGCGGCTCGTTCAGGCGCAGATCCGTGGTGACGATCGCCGGCAGCTTGAGCGCCACCGTCTGAAGACCGCCATCGACCTCGCGGGTGACATCGACGCAATCCGCGCCGAGTTCGACCTTGGACGCGAACGTGCCCTGTGGCCAACCCAGCAGCGCGGCGAGCATCTGGCCAGTCTGGTTGCAATCGTCGTCGATCGCCTGCTTGCCGAGGATGACGAGGTCGGGGCCTTCCTGCTCGACGACCTTCTTGAGGAGCTTGGCGACCGCCAGCGGCTCGACAGTGCCGTCGACCTTGACGAGGATGCCGCGGTCGGCACCCATCGCAAGACCCGTGCGGATCGTCTCCGCGGCCTGCGCCGGGCCGATCGACACGACGATCACCTCGGTCGCCTTGCCCGCTTCCTTCAGCCGCAGCGCCTCTTCGACGGCGATCTCGTCGAAGGGATTCATCGACATCTTCACATTGGCGAGCTCGACGCCCGACCCGTCCGCCTTCACGCGGATCTTCACATTGTAGTCGACCACCCGCTTTACAGGCACGAGGATTTTCATGTCGGAACCTCTTACTGAGATGTCGAGAGGGATGCGTCGAAAACTGCGGCCGGGGCGCTTGGCACCCGCTTCAGAATTGATCGCGCTCGGATGCGAACGGGCTCGTCGACCATCGCGCCGTCGATAGCCACTGCGCCGTCGCCGCTGGCCATGACCTTACGAGCCCAGAGGACCTCGGCCTCATCCGGAGCGAAGCCCGCCTGGATCGCGGCTACCTGGCGAGGATGGATGCAGAGCTTTCCAGTGAACCCGAGATCTCGCGCATGGCGCGCATCGCTCGCGATCAACGGGGCGTCGTCGATTGCTGTCGTCACTCCATCGATAGGCTGCGGCAGGCCAGCCAGCCGGGAGGCAACGACAAGCTCAGAACGGGCCAGGAGCAGCGCTTCCCGCGTATGGGCGCATCCAAGATCGGCACTGAAGTCGATGCTCCCGAAAGCGATGCGTGCGACGTTGCGTGTGATTGCGATCCGGCGCGCATCGGCAAGCCCCCGCACGCTTTCGATCAAGACGACGACGGGCAGGTCGAGCTGCTCACAGAGCGTCTCAAACTCGGGACCAAACTCCGCTTTCGGAAGGACGACCGCGCTGAAGCCATGCCCTCTCAGCGCCGCGATGTCCCGGTCGTGCCAGGGCGTACCGATCCCGTTGACCCGCACCAGGACCGGCTTGTCGGTGAAGTCACGCTTCAGGGCGGCCCGTGCCTGGTCCTTCCCGTCAGCAGCGACGGCGTCCTCGAGGTCGATGATGATCGCATCGGCGTCGGTCGAAGCCGCTTTCACAAAGCGCTCAGGCCGGTCTCCCGGAACGAAGAGCGCGACGGTGATGTCCGGCAACGCCGTCATTGCCACGACGCCTCGGCTACCATGCACTCTGGACCGTCCTGCCTGGCGGTCCAGAGCTTCAACCCATCGCCCTCGTCGCGCGCGTTGAGTGCGAAGGCGGCATCGTCGAACAGCGGCGACTGGCCACGAAAGCGGAAACGGCTCGGCGGCGAGCCGCGCAGTTCAGTGGCGTAGTTCAGGAGCATCGCAGCCTGCATCGGCCCGTGGACGACGAGAGCCGGATATCCCTCGACCTCCGTCGAGTAGCGCCGGTCGTAATGGATGCGATGGGCGTTGAAGGTCAGCGCCGAATAGCGAAGCAGCAGCGGAGGCTCAATTTTCATCGGACGCCGATATGTGCCCGCTTCAGCCGGTGGCGGCGTCTTCGGTGTGGCTCCGGTAGCCTCCAGATTCCGATAGACGATGTCCTGCCGCTCTTCGAGCACGAGCCGTCCGTTCCCCTCGATCTGATGCTGCACGGTGACGAAGCAAAGCGCCCCTGTCCGCCCTTCCTTGTAGACAACATCCGCGATGCGGGAGATCCGCCTCACCTCGTCGCCAACCCGCAGATCGCCGTGGAAGCTCTGACTGCTGCCTGCCCACATGCGACGCGGCAAGGGCACCGGTGGAAGGAAGCCACCGCGTTCGGGATGGCCGTCCGGTCCGAGCTGTGCAGTCGGGACCGCAGGCTGGGCCAGGCAGACATGGATCATTCGGGGCGCAATCTTGCCGCGCTTCGGCGCTTCTCCGGGAAGGTCGAAGGTCGCGTGATACTTTCGCGCGAGGTCCTCGGTCAGGACGTCCGAGCCAAGATCCTCGCGGCCGATCCAGTTTCGAAGATGGTCGATATCGACAGTAAGCGCTTCGACCGCGGTCATGAGTATGACCTCGGCATGCCGAGCACATGCTCCGCGAGAAACGAGAGGATCAGGTTCGTTGAGATCGGTGCGACCTGATAGAGGCGCGTCTCGCGGAACTTGCGCTCGACGTCATACTCTTCGGCGAACCCGAAGCCGCCATGGGTCTGGATGCAGGCATTGGCGGCCTCGAAAGACGCATCCGCCGCGAGCATCTTGGCCATGTTGGCCTCGGCGCCCGGATTGGCTCCGGCCTCGTAGAGCCGGATCGCCTCGCGCACCATCAGCTCCGCGGCGCGCATGTTGGCGTAGGCCTTGGCGATCGGAAACTGGATGCCCTGGTTCTGACCGATCGGTCGTCCGAAGACGTGGCGCTCCTTGGCGTAGTTCGACGCCTTGTCGATGAACCATTTCGCGTCACCGACGCACTCCGACGCGATCAGGATGCGTTCTGCGTTCATGCCCGACAGGATGTAGCGGAAGCCCTTGCCCTCCTCGCCGACGAGGTTTGCGGCCGGGACCTTCACATTGTCGAAGAAGACCTCGGTGGTGGCGTGGTTCATCATCGTGCGGATTGGCCGGATGGTCAGGCCGTCCTTCAGCGCTTCTCGCATGTCGAGAATGAAGACCGAGAGCCCATCGGTGCGCTTCGCCACCTGGTCTCGCGGGGTGGTGCGAGCCAGAAGCAGCATCAGGTCAGACTGCTCGGCGCGGCTCGTCCAGATCTTCTGGCCGTTCACGACGTAATGGTCGCCCTCGCGACGGGCAGTCGTCCTCAGTGCCGTCGTGTCCGTGCCACTGGTTGGCTCGGTAACGCCGAAGGCCTGAAGGCGAAGCTCGCCCGAGGCGACCTTGGGGAGATAGCGCTGCTTCTGGTCCTCAGTGCCATGTCGCAGCACCGTGCCCATCACATACATCTGGGCATGGCAGGCGGCGCCATTGCAGCCCTGTCGCTGGATCTCCTCCATGATGACGGCCGCCGCCGATAGCGGCAGACCGGCCCCGCCGTATTCCTCGGGGATGAGCGCCGACAGGAAGCCGCTTTCCGTCAGAGCCGAAACGAACTCCGTCGGATAGGCCATCTCCCGGTCGTGCTTGCGCCAGTACTCGCCCGGAAAATCGGAGCAGAGCTTCGCGACGGCGTCGCGGATCTCTGAGTGATCGGAAGCATGCTGCATGATGGCCTCAGGACTGTCGTGGGGCGGTCGCGACCGCGCGCCAGGTCTGGAATGTTTCGTCGCCAACCCCATCGAGCACCGCTTGCAGGGCGCTCGTCATCGGGAGGGGGCCGGCGGCTTCCCCGATCGAAAGCGCAAGGTCGATGTCCTTGCGCAGGATGGCTTGGAGGGAGTCGAAATCCGCGCGGGTTGCCGTCCAGGCGTCATAAGCCTCGCCTGCATCGTTCGGGCGGACGGTGAAGAAGTTGCGCCCTGTGCTGGCTTCGAATACCGGAATAGCATCCGGCAGCGCGATGCCGTTTTCGCCGGCAATGCGATAGGCTTCGGCCGCGATCATCAGCGTGGTGATGCCCACAAGATTGTTGACGATCTTGGTCGCCTGCCCCGCTCCAAGTGGGCCGCAATGGAAGATGCTGCTGCCCATGGACTGCATCAGGGGGCGCAGTTCCGCGCAATCCTCAGCACGCCCTCCCATGATGATGGCGAGGGTCCCATCGCGAGCCTTCAAGGCTCCGCCGCTGATGGGGGCATCGACGACCCGCACGCCGTCAGGTTCAAGTTCCTGCGCGAGCTCGCGCATGGTTTCGGGAGCGATCGTCCCCATGATGACGAGGATCGGCTTGCGGCCGTTGAGCCCGCTGCGCAGGCCGCCTTCCCCCAGCACGACGGAGCGAGCCTGCTCGGGGGTCGCGACCAGGATGATGGCTGCGTCGCAGCCAGCGCAGTCGGCGGCGCGTTCAACGCAGTTGACGCCCAGCGCGGCGAACGGCGCGCGGGCTGCTTCGCTGCGGTCGCAGACCGTAAGGGCGAAGCCCGCCTTATGGATGTTCATGGCCATCGGAGCACCCATGGCTCCGACGCCGATGACGGCGACTGAATTGATCATGGGTTGCGCCTCAGGAAATGGTCACGCCGCTGTCGACAGAGATGACCTGGCCCGTGACCACGCGGGCTTCATCACTGCCGAGGTAGACCGCCATGTCGGCGATATCGAGCGGCCGACAGGGGCCGAGAAGGTGCTGGCCGGCGAGACGCCGCAACTCCTCTCGCTCCTGCAACAGCGCTTCGGCACGCGGTGTCAGAACGAGGCCGGGCGCAATCGCGTTCACGCGAATGTTGTCAGGCGCGTATTCGACGGCCATCGAACGGGTCATCGCCGCGACGCCACCTTTGGCCGCGGTGTAACAATCGCGCTCCGGCAGAGCCATCAAGGCGACCATCGACGAGAGATTGACCACGGCGCCGCCGCCCGAACGAACCATCTCGGGGATCGCATATTTGGAGCACAAGAACGTGCCGTAGAGATCGAGCTTGATGACGCGCCAGAACTCCTCGTCCGGCGCCTCCGTCACACGCGCATCGGCTGAGCTGGATCCGCCGGCGATGTTGCAGAGGATGTCGAGCCTGCCGAACTCCGACACGGTCTTCGCCATCGCGGCCTTGACCTGTTCGGGGTCGGTGATGTCGCACACGAGCGCTAGCCCATTCTCGCCCGCCACGGCCTCTTCCAAGGTTTCATCGAGTGCAGGCCCGCTGATATCGGCCGCGACGATGCGGGCCCCCTCGGCAATGTAGCGGGCGCAAGTCGAGCGTCCGATGCCGCCAGCAGCACCGGTAATGAAAGCAACTTTGCCGGACAGCCTTGCCATGTCGTCCTCCTGTTCAGACCATCCAGCCGGCGCGTTCGCCGTCGAGAATGGCGATGTCCACCTGACGCGGGGCCACGGCATCACCGACGAGCTGGATTTCCAGGTCATTCCCCGCCAGTTCCGAAGCTAGGCTGGCGTTCGCGCTATTGCCCATGGCGAGGATGATCGGGCCGGCATGCTCGATTTCACTGACCGCACCGCCGAAGCGGTCCTCGCAGATCAGTCGCCGTTCCTCGATCGCTGTAACGAAGCGTGTCGGCAGAACCTCGATCCCGAGAGCAGCCAGGCGCCGGTAAAGCGCGGGGGCATGATGGACGGGCAAATCCGCGCCGGCATGCATGTGCGGTGTGACGATGGTGACGGCATGCCCCAGCTCGGCCAACTTCTCCGCGGCCGCTGTTCCGGAGAGATGGGGATCGTCCTCGATCACAATGACTGGGCCGTCGAAGCTCTCAGGTTGAAGAAATGCGTCCCAGACGGTTCGGACGCGCGGGAGTTCGGCGCCGGGAATGCCGGAAGCCCCGGGCCTCAGCGAACTGTACCCGTCGCGGCGTGGCGACGAGCCTGTCGCAAGGACAACGGCTTCGAAAGCGCCGCTCGCCAAAGTCGCCCGGTCCGCCTCGGCATTCAAACGGATGTCGACCTGAAGCCTCTCCAGCATCTTGATTTGCCAGCGGTGAATCTCTGCGAAGCCGCGCCGCGACGTGATCTCGCTGGTCATCAGGTTCTGACCTCCGAGGCGCGCGCCGCGCTCGAAGAGCGTCACGCGATGACCGCGCTCGGCGGCAACACGCGCGGCTGCCAGTCCTGCAGGACCACCGCCCACAACCGCCACGCGTTTGGATCGCGGCGCAGGACGCATGGTCCCGATTCCAATTTGAGCTTCGCGACCGACTGCGGGGTTGTGGACGCAGCCGACGCCACGTCCGCGATCAAGGCCGACGATGCAGGACTGGTTCGAGTAGGTGCAGATGCGGATGCTCTCGCGGTCCCCTCTGGCCGCCTTCAGCGGCAACTCGGGATCAGAGATCAGCGCGCGGGCCATGCCGATGAAGTCGGCGCGGCCGGATGCCAGCACTGCCTCGGCCGCTTCCGGCGTCGCGATACGGGAACTGACGCAAACCGGGAGGCCCTCCACGGCCTGTCGAATGGCTCCCGCCTCGTCAGCAAACTGAGCTTCCGGCGCAGTGATGTCTGCGATCCAGCCGGGATAATGGAGGGAGGTCAGCCCGCTGACATTCAGATAGCTGATGCCTTCCGTCCGAAGACGCGCGGCGATCGCGGTGGCATCGGCAAGCTGAAGTCCACCGGGAACATCATCCCTGCCGTTTACCCGGGCGCCGATAAGGAAATTCGGGCCGACCGCGGCTCGGATTGCTCGAAGCCCTTCGAGCAGGAAGCGCATGCGGTTTTCGAGGGAGCCGCCGTAGTGGTCTGTCCGCTTGTTGGTCGCCGGCGACAGGAATTCGTGCAGCAGGTAGCCTTGAGCCGCAAAAAGCTCGACGCCGTCGGCGCCTGCCTCCTGCATGTTCAGGGCAGCCTCGACCATGGTCGCAACGTATTCAGCGATGTCCTCTTCGCTCATCTCCTTTGGGATCTCTCCGGTTCGCGGACACGGCAGCGGCGATGGAGCGAAGAGCGGGATGCCGAACTGGGTTGTGCCTGGTGACCGCAATTGGCGGCCGCTCATGTTGAGCTGCGAGACGAAGCAGGCTCCCTCGGATTTAATCGCCGAGATCATGCGTTGGTAATGCGGCTGCAGACCGCGATCGTTGGCCAGGTCCAGCCCACCGAGTGCCGTCGTTTCGAGCGCGCCGCCCCAACTCGCGGTTTGGCGCCAGGACGGCGGCATCAGAAAGTTGGACATGACAATGAGGCCGGCGCCGCCCTTCGCGCGCTCGACATGGTAGGCGATCGTGCGCTCGATCGCGGAGCCGTAGCCGGCGCCGAACATCACCGCATGCGGCATCATCGCAATGCGATTGCGCAACGTGACGTGGCCGAGAGCGAGCGGGCTCAGCAGCCTCTCGTAGCCGGCGGCGGGCATCTCAGAACGGCGCCTTCTTCGGGAAGTTGGGCGCTCTCCGCTCGCGGAAGGAGTCCAGCCCCTCCTGCGGGTCGGGACCTGAGAAGCCAAGCATCTCCAATGCGAGCGAGGCATCGAAGGTCGGGCCGGCCATCCGCAGCCAGTTGTTCAGGGCATATTTGGTCCACTGGATCGCGGAAGGCGCGCCTTCGGCAAGCCTCGTGGCCACGGCGAGCGCCTTCTCCTGCAGCTCTTCTTCGTCGACTGCGAGCGCGACGAGCCCCAGTTGCTCGGCCTTCTCGCCGCTCACGGGTTCGTTGAGCAGGAGGTGATACTTGGCCTTGGCCATGCCGCAGAGCAGCGGCCAGATGATTGCGGCATGGTCGCCCGCAGCAACGCCAAGCCGAACATGGCCGTCCACGAGCTTGGCATTCTTGGCCGCGATCGGAATGTCGGAAACCAGGGCGGCGGCAAGACCGGCGCCGACTGCCGCTCCTTGAATGGCCGAAACGATCGGCTTCGAGCAGTTGACGATGTTGTAGACGAGGTCTCTCGCCTCCCGCCACATGTTGGCGCGTTCCTCGAAGCTCTGAGTCAGCTTTTTCACGACCTCGAAGTCGCCGCCGGCAGAGAACGCCTTGCCCTTGGCGCAGAGCAGAACGGCCAGCGTTTCGCGATCTCGATCGACAACGCGCCAGATGTCGGCCAGCTCGCGATGGGCGTCGGCGCCGAGCGAGTTCAAGCTTTCCGGGCGGTTCAGCGTCAGCCGCAGAACGCCTGGAGCGGGCCGATCGCAGAGGATCGATGGAAAGGCGGAATAGGCTTCGAGTGTCATGCTGCCTCCGGTCAGATCGAGCGGCGCGAGGTGATGCCGCCATCGACGGTGATGATGGTGCCGGACGTGTAGGCGGAGCGCGGCGAGGCGAGGAAGGCGAAGAGGTCAGCCACCTCGCGCACGCTCGCTGCGCGGCCAAGCGGATAGGCCGCCAGCAGTTCGACGTAGCGGCTCTCGTCGTCCCACTGCTCGCGAGCGCGCTTCTTCATGATGTTGACGATCCGGTCCGTGGCGACTGGGCCCGGATTGATGCCGAGGACGCGAATGCCGTCATCGAGGCTGCGGCCACCGAGCGCCCGGGAGAAAGCCATCAGGGCAGCGTTGCCGGTCGAACCTGCGATGTAGCGGAAATCGGTGTTCTCGCCGCCATTGCCGATATTGTTGAGGATGACGCCGCCTCCGGCCGCCTTCATCGCTGCGTAGAATTCCCGGCAGAGGTCGATGTAGCCGAAGACCTTGACCTCCCAGCCCTCGCGCCAGCGCTCTCCGTCTACCTGCCAGAGATCGCCGCCTGGAATGGCTCCGGCATTGTTGACCAGCACATCGACGCGTCCGGCTGCCTTGCCGATGGCCTCGGCAGCTCCCTTCGCGGCAATGTCCTGCTCCTGAACCACCACCGTGATGCCGTGCTGATCGCGCAGGCGTTCGGCAAGCCTGGTGAGCTTGTCGCCCGAACGCGCGACGAGATGCACGTTGCAACCCTCCTCTGCGAAGACCTCGGCCAGCCCTTCGCCGATGCCCTGCGAGGCACCGGTGATCACGACTTTCTGGCCGCGCAATTGCAGATCCATGGCTTCAGGCTCCTTGGCGGACGATGCGCTCGATGTCGGCGATCGCTTCCGGGTTGACGAGAGAGGAGAGGTCTCCCGCGGGGGAGCCGGAATAGACGCTGCGGATCACGCGACGCATGATCTTGGAGCTGCGGGTCTTCGGCAGTTGAGGCACGACGAAGACAGCCCGGGGCGCAAATGGCTTGCCCAGCCTTTCCTGGATTCGTGCTGTTGCGAGCTTGAGGATGTCGTCGGCCGGCCCTGAGCACGTGAGGAAGGCAATGAGCGCCTGGCCCTTGACCGGATCCTCGGCGCCGATCACCGCGGCTTCGATGACACCTTCGATCTCGACCAGGATTTCCTCGACCTCAGCTGGGCCGACGCGCTTTCCCGCGACCTTGATGGTGTCGTCCGAACGCCCGAGGAGGAGATAGTGTCCCTCCCCGGTTCGCATCGCGAGGTCACCGTGGATCCAGACGCCGGGCACAGTGCTCCAATAAGTTTCGAGATATCGCTGCTCGTCCTGCCAGAAGCTCGCAGTCATGCCCACGAAGGGCGCGAGCACCGCGAGCTCTCCAATCGCGCCGGTCAGAGGTTGACCTGCGGGATCGAGCACATCGACCGCACCCCCTGGCGAGCGTGTGTTGAAGCCCGCGGGTACTATCGGCTTGGTCACGACGCTGGAAAGCAGGCAGCCCGAGACTTCCGTTCCGCCCGTATAGTTGATCAGCGGGCACTCACTCCGCCCGAAAGCCCGTTCGAACCAGACGAAATGTTCGGCGGCGATGCTTTCGCCGGCTGTAATCAGAAGACGAAGCGATGACAGATCGGGCGCGGTGCTGACCGCCTCGTTCGAAGCCAGGCCGCGGATCAGTGTCGGCGCGGAGCCGTAGTGAGTGACGCGATAGGTCTCAATCAACCGGCCCATCCGCGACCAGTCGGGGTAGTCAGGGGCGCCGTCGTAGCAAACCAGGGTCGCGCCGCGGAGAAGCGCCGAACCAAGAATGAGCGAGCCCGCGATCCAGCCCATGTCAGCCGGCCAACAAAAGACGTCGCCTGCTCCCACGTCGAAGTGAACCGCAGAGTCGTGTGCGATCTTGATTGGGAAGCCGCCATGCACATGGACGGCTCCCTTGGGCTTCCCAGTCGTCCCCGAGGTGAAGATCACCATGAAAGGGTCGTTCGGCGACATCCGTGCAGACGGCGGCGCACTGTGCGGGCTTTGCCGCACCAATTGCCAATCGAGGTAATCCGCATCGGCATCCGTCGGAGCAGTATCCTCGGGGGACCGCTTCAACACGACGAGCTCCAGGTTCGGCAGCTCCTTCCTGACGGACGCAATGGTGTCGCGCGTCGAGATAAACCGTCCGCGCCGCTGAAAGCCGGTCGTAGCCAGCAGCGCCCTGGCTCCGCAGGATCCGAGACGGGCCACAATGGCATCGGTTCCGAAGCCGCTAAAGAGCGGAACGACGATTGCGCCAATATACGAGACGGCAAGCAGCGAGACCGAGGCCTCGATGCCGTTCTCCATCAGCAGACCAACGCGGTCGCCACGCTTCAGCCCAAGGCGGAGCAACCCGGCAGCAAGGCTGCGGACTTCATCCTTCAATTCCCGGTAAGTGACCTCGCGGACCAAGCCATCCTCGCGCTCTGCGATGATAGCCGTCCGGGCCGCCCATTCGGGATTGTCCAGGATCGTGTCGACCCAGTTGAGCTCACCGCCGACGAACCAGGCAGGGAACGGAGCGCCACGAGACAGGTCGCAGTAGCGGTCGTAGTCGCGGCTCCAGCGGATATTGCAGAAGCTCGTAACCTCGCGCCAATACCGCTCCGGTTCGGCCAGCGACAAATCATAGAGTGCGTCGATGTCCGTCGCGCCAAGGCGTTTGGATAGGGCGGTCACCTGAGCACGGTCGATATAGTCGGCGGTAGGCTGCCAAATGTCGTTGCTGTCGAGCGCCATGGTCAGATTCCCAAATAGGCCCGTTGCACCTCAGGGCTCTGCGCGAGCACGCTCGCGGAGTCCTCGGCGGTGATTGCGCCGCCCTCGAGGATGTAGGCGCGGTCGGCGATGGCGAGCGCGGTTTCCGCGTTCTGTTCAACGAGCAGGATGTTCACGCCGGTTTCGGCAACCGTTTTGATCATATCCGCGATGCGGTCGACGATCGCCGGGGCGAGCCCGATTGTCGGCTCGTCCAGGAGCAGGATGCGCGGGGCGCTCATCAAGGCACGAGCCACCGCAATCATCTGCTGCTGGCCACCGCTGAAGGTCGAGGCCTGCGTCGCGAGCCGATCCCTCAGTTCCGGAAAGAGCGAAATCACGCGGTCGAGATCGCGCTTCACCGCTGCGGTGTCGTTGCGCGCGAAGGAGCCCAGCTCCAGGTTCTCAAGCATCGTCATCTCGCCGAAGAGGCGCCGCCCCTCCGGCACCACGGACAATCCTTTCCGCACGAGACGGTCCGGGGACATGCCGGTGACGTTCTCCCCGAAGAGATGGACGCTCCCGGCGCTGGGGCGCACTAGGCCGCAGATCGTCTTGATCAGCGTCGACTTGCCCGCACCGTTCGCGCCGATCAGCGTGACGATCTCGCCGATGCCGACAGTGATGGTGACGTGGTTCAATGCGGGAACAACGCCATAGCGAGCCGAGAGGCCCGCGACCTTGAGGGGAAGCGCTTCAGTGCTCATGGCGATGCCCTAGATAGGCCTCGATGACCTTTTGATCGGCGCGGATCTCCGATGGCGTGCCGGTTGCGAGATGCTGGCCGTGATGCAGCACGACGATGCGGTCACAGACACGCATCACCGCCTTCATGTTGTGCTCGACGAGCAGGACCGAGCAGCTGAATTCGTCCCGAATGCGTTCCAGAACGGCCAGCGTATTGGCGACCTCTGTCTGGTTCAGACCCGTCAGAGGTTCGTCGAGGCAGAGCAGCTTGGGGCGGGCCGCAAAGGCGATGCCGATGGAGACGAGGCGCTGCAGGCCGTGAGGGAGATTGCCGGCCTCCTCCGCGAGATAAGCGGTGAGCCCCAGCATCTCGGCGGTTTCCGCCACGCGCGCACGCCGTTGGGCACTTCCGCGGACGCCGTGAATGGTGCCCAGCAGAATGTTGTCGCCGACCGTCATGCTGCGCATGAGGCTGCCGTGCTGGAAGGTCCGAACCAGGCCAAGGCGGCTGATAGCCAGAGGCGACCGACCGGTGCAGTTCTCACCAAAGACAAAGAGCTCGCCGGCTGACGGCTTATAGAAGCCGCTGATCAAATTGAAGGTCGTGCTCTTGCCAGCACCGTTGGGGCCAATGAGTCCGAGAATCTCACGGGGGCGAATCTCCAGATCGAGATCGGAGACAGCGACCAGGCCGCCGAAGCGTCGGGTCAGCCCCTTGGTGCGCAGCAGGGGTTGTTGCTCTGCCAGCATCTCAGTGTCCCCCTCCGGCTTGGGGCCGCTTACCGCTCACTAGTCCGGTGACGCCGTGGGGCAGCAGCAGGACCGCCAGCACGATCGCCGCGCCGTAGAAGATGTGCTCCCCTCCTCCGAGGCCGAGCGCATAGCTGCCGAGCACGACGAGCAGCGCGGTTCCCAAGAGCGGGCCGATGATGCTGCCCTCTCCGCCGACCTTGACGTACGCCAGGGCGAATGCCGCAACGAGGAAGCTGAAATCGCCGGGGCTGATCACATTGTTGGCGAAGGCGTGCAGGCTTCCGGCCATGCCGGCTGCGGCAGAGGCCGTTGCGAAGCAGGCGATCTTCACCAGCAGGATGTTGAGGCCGACCGTCCTGGCAACATTTTCGTTGTCGCGGATCGCGGTCAGGATCTTCCCGAAGTCAGAACGCTCCAGAGCATAGAGCCCGAGGATAAGCAGGGCTGCGACCGCGACGATAAAGGTGGGCATCCAGCCATCCAGGATCATCGGCGGAAAGATCCCGACCATCCCGGAGGTGCCGCCGAGCGCGATGCTCTTTGAGTAGAGAATGCGGACAGCTTCAGTGAACGCGAAGCCGATCAGGAGAAAGTAAGGCCCCTTGGTCCGGAGTGTGATGTAGCCGAAGAGGATCGAGACGAGGCCGGCCATGACGCCGCCGGCCAGCAGGGCGAGCAGGAACGGCCAGTTCAGGATCGTGAGCGTTGCCCCGGTGGTATAGGCGCCGATGCCGACGAACGCTGCGGTGGCGAAGTTCAGTTCGCCCATCAACATGACGAAGCGCAGGCTGACCGCCGTTAGCGCACCGATTGCGATGAGATTGGCCACGCTCGCAATATAGGGATCGCGAACAAAAGCGGTGCCCGCGAGGACGATAGCGATCCCGCCCAGCCAGTAAGGAAGCTTCACATCAACCATGGCCGAGAAGCCCCTTCGGCCGCACCAGCAGAACGGCGATGACGAGGAGGAAAATGGCAACTGTGGCGGAGCTCGGGTCGAAGTAGAAGCTGCCGAAGGTCTCGATCCCGGCGACGAACAACCCGCCAAGGATCGCACCTGGAACACTGCCGAGCCCGCCTACGATGACCGCGATGAAGCCCTTGATCAGATAGTCGGCGCCGATCACCGGCGAGACGATGGTCACCGGGGCGATGAGTGCCCCGGCAAGGGCTGCGAGACCGGATGCAATCATGAAGCCGGCGAGCGCCATGCGGTTGTAGGGGACGCCCTGCAGCATGGCAGCCTCGTGGTCGATCGAGACAGCTCTCAGGGCCTTGCCAAGCTTGGTTCGCGTGAGCGCCCAGTAGAGCGAGGCGGTGATCAGGATCGCTGCGATGCACAAGGCAAAGCGCTGATTAGTGATAGCCGCCCCGAAGATGGAGATGTTGCCAGGAAAAATCTCCGGCACGGGCCTCACCGCCCCGCCGAAGACTTTGAGCAGCACGCCGTCGAGCAGCAGAACGAGGCCGATCGACAGGATGAAAGACCCAACCATGTCGCGTTGGAAAAACCGGAAACCGGTCACGTACATCAGAAGCCCGAGCGCCATGGCGATCGCGATGCCCCCCACCGCTGCCAGCAGATAAGCTGGCAGGATGGGGAGACCATTGCCTGCCAGCCAAGGCACCGCCCAGGCCACCGCCAACGCAGAGACGGCGAACAGGTGCCCATGGGCGAAGTTCACGATCCGCATGACCCCGAAAATCAGGGTCAGGCCGAGCGAGAACAGGATGTAGACGGCGCCGATCTGCAGGCTCGTCAGGGTGAGCTGTATCGCGGTTTGCATGGTGGGCGTGCCTGGCTTGGTCTGGAGGTCACTTGCCCGAGGGCACGAGACGGGTCTTTTCGACCAGGTTGCCGTCTTTCACCTGAGTGATCGTCACGGGCAGGCGCATCTGCTGGCGGGACCCGTAGGTGTCCGTGCCGTAGAAATCGACCTTGCTGCCGTAGAACGAGGTGAAGGAGACATCGGCCATCACGGCCGCGACCTTCTTGGGATCGATCGACTGCGCCTTCTCGATGCCCGCCTTCAGAGCGTAGACGGAGTCGTAGAAGCCGATCTGAATCGAGTTGAGCGACTCACCAAGGACGCCCCGAGCCTCTTCGTTCGTGGCCTTCTGCTGGCCGGTCATGGCCGGGCTGTCGAAGGTGATGGCCGCACCCATGTAGACGTCTTCGATCGCCTTGCCGCCAGTCGCCTTGAGACCGTCGATACCGGTGCCGACTGCGACGATCTTGACGCCCTTCCAGCCGAGAACATCCAGTTCGCGCAGGACGGCCCCGGCATCGGCCGGCGGCATCGAGGCCAAATCGACCATGTCAGGCTTGAGAGAGGCGATGCGAGCCGCGATCGGCTGGAACTCGGTCGTCCCGCGCTCGTAGAAGTCGCTCGACAGAATCTTGATGTTGTTGCCGACCCAGGCCTTGTTAGCGACGCCTTCGGTTTCGCGACCGGTCGCGTCATTCGGGTTGAGCATCACGACCGACTTGGCCTGCGGATGCTGCTCAAGAACGTACTTGAACATCGGCGGAATGATCTCGAACGCCGTATTCATCTGGGTGTAGGTCAGCGGGAACTTCGGGCCCTTGATGCTGAAGCCCCAGGCGGTCGTGAACATCAGCACGCCCTGCCGCTCGGCGAGCGACTGCAGCGCCTGCACGGGAGCTGTTCCAAGGCTGCCGCCGATGAACTTCACGCCGTCGCGGTTGAGGAGCGTCTGCGCGACGCGCGTGCCCTCGGCAGCGTTGTACTTGTTGTCATAGGCGAGGCATTCGAAGTTGTAGGTCTTGCCCTCGGCTTTGACGCCGCCGGCTTGCGCGATCTCCTGCGCCGCCTTCTTGCACATGAACTCCGACCCCTTGCCCCAGATCGCTCCAGAGCCCGACAGGGGAACGGAAAGTCCAAGCTTGATCGTCTCCTGAGCCTGCACTCCGCCGAGGCTGGCGAGCAGCCCAAGCGAGGTCCCCAGTCCGAGAAGCTTCATCCGTGCCGTAAACGTCATTTCCTCTCCTCCACTTCCGAGCTTCGGTTGATTCCGTGCCCGCTATCGATGTGTCGTGCTGCCAGTCGCTAAGCCCGTGAGGCCGGTAATTTCGTCCGGTTCGTAGCCGAGCGAGGCCAAGAGCTCTGCTGAATCGGCGCCAAGCTTCGGCGCAGGCCGGTGCTCGGGCCGCAGCGCAGCTGTTCGGACAGCGTTTGCGACGATTGGTATCTGGCTCGCGCCGTCCGGCGCCGGCTCCAATGAAAAGAAGCCGCCATTGGCATTCTCGGGAGCCACGAGGGCCTCGGCCGGGGTCAGGGCCCGGCAGGCCGGAATCTTGGCGGCTTCAAGCTCTGCCAGACATTCATCGGACGAGCGCGACGAGCACCAGTCAGCCATGACCGCACTCAGAGCCTCGCCGTTCTCGCCCCGGCCGATATCGGAGGTGAAACGCGGGTCCGCCAGCAAGTCAGGGCGGCCGACGAACTGCACCCAGCGGCGAAACATGCCGTCACCGATGACCTGGATCATCAGCCAGCCGTCGCGAGTCTGGAAAAGATCAGATGGGCCAGCGATCGGGCTGCGGTTGCCGATCGGCTTGCGGCTGCGCGCGCCGGCCGCCTCCTCGATCAGCATCGGATTGGTCATCGTCAGCGCCGTTCCCAGCAGCGATGCCTGGACATGCTGGCCTCGCCCGGTGCCACGCCGCTCATACAGCGCCGACAAGGTCGCAAAGGCAGCTGACATTCCGGTGGCGTAATCGACATACGAGACAGCGGCCCGGATGGGACGCTCACCAGTCCCGCTCAAAGCCATAGCGCCGCTGAGCGCTTGTCCCGTGCCGTCGAAGCCGATGCGGTCACGACTGTCTCCCTCCGGCCCGTAGGCACTGATCGTGCAGAGCACGATGTCGGGGCGGATAGCCTTTAGAGTATCGTAGTCCAGGCGCGCGCGGCGCAAGGCGGCCGGCGGCAGATTGACAATGACGGCGTCCGCGGTTGCGACCAGCTTCTCGAATGCCGCCCTCCCGCTCTCGGTATCGAGGTCGAGCGCGAGCGACTTCTTGTTGCGATTCATCTGAAGATACAGCGCACCCCGACCCGGCTGGCCGATCGGCATCACTTCGCGATCGGGAGCGCCGGTGGGCGGCTCGATGCGGATAACCTCCGCCCCGTGATCGGCCAGCAATGCTGCGCAGAACGGCCCCGCGATATAGCGACCGAGATCGAGCACGCGCAGGCCCGAAAGGCCCGCTTCCACGCCAGATGCGCCGTTAACGCCTATCGGGAGTTCGGTCCCGTCCACCACTTTCCTCACCCTTATTTTCTGCGAAGGGGGCTTTCCATCGCTTGCTTTGACGTGTTAGTCATTCTCTATGCTGAATGACATTCACAGTTTCTTGAAAGCCATTCATACATGAGTGCAAGCCCTGATCAAGACCTCTCGCCAAAAATCGTCGGAGCCGTCGCCAACGCGGTTTCCATCCTCCGATCGCTTGCTCAGATGAGTGAGCCGGCGGGTGTAGCGGTCATCGCGCGCGATACCGGCGTGAGCGTCAGCACCTGCTTCAACATCCTGCGGACGCTCTCCACGGAGCGGCTGGTGGACTTCGATGCGGAGGCGAAGACCTACCGGATCGGCCTCGGTGTTCTGGAGCTCTCGTTGCCGCTTCTTGGCGCCAACCAGGCCGATCTGATCCGGCCGGAGCTCGCGCGGCTCTCCGGCGAGCACAAGAGCCTGCTCTGCCTCTGGCAGGTGACTGATGGCGAGCGCATCGTTCTCGTCGACCGTGTTTCAACAGCGAAGACGGTCAGAGTCGACATGTCCGACGGCTCGCGCCTCCCGACCTTCGTGGGTGCGGTTGGTCGTTGCTACGCCGCCTTGCGCAACCTGCCGCGCGACGAACTGAAACTCCGCTTCGACGCGCTGCAATGGCAGGCCCCGCCGAGCTTTGAGGATTACGCGGCCGACGTCGAGAAGGCTCGGCGTGATGGCTACGCGTTTGACCTGGGGCAGCTCTTCAAAGGCCTGGAGATCGCGGCCGCTGTCGTAACCGATGCGGAAGGCCGGCCGCGGCTCGGGATCAGCGGGATCAGCATTGCAGGTCAACTGTCCCGTGAGGACATCGAGCGCCTGGGCGTCGATCTACGCGATTCCGCCGACTGGATCAGTGAAGCACTTTTCGGCGTCTCTCGCGGTGTGCGGCAGTCCGAGCGGAGGCTGGCCGGTGGGCGGGCGGCACCGCAAGGCCGTGGAGGACAGCGGTGAGCGGCGCGCAAACCGATCTCCCTGTTTGGGTCTTCGATGATTTCAGCCCTGGCCAGCCGCTGGGGAATTTCGCCATCACGCTCGACGATGCGCACCTGGACAACTGGACCGCGATTTATGGCGAGCGGAAGTCAAACGAGAGCGTGCCAGCCGGGATGCTCATCGCAGCGATGATGGAAGCCTATCTGAACGCGGCCCAGCCTCGACCGCCCGGCAACATTCACGCCAGCCAGAAGCTCGTCTTCGGTCGCTCGGTGAAGGCCGGCGATAAACTCGAAGCGCAGGTCAGCTGCCTGTCAAAAGAGCGCCGCAAGGAACGCGGGTGGGTGACGTTCGGCGTCGTCCTGAGCGTCGAAGGACAGGATGTCCTCAACGGCGAGATCCGAACGATCTGGGCGCGATGACACAGGGCCCGGCAATACGCTCTCCACGGAGATAATGCGGAATGGGAACGCTGGAGACTGCGGCGCTGCCGCGTGAACTAGCCATCGTCGAGATGATCACGGACCCGGACGCGGTCGCGCGCTACGCAGCACTGACAGCCGACTACAACCCGATTCATCTCGATCCGGATTTTGCGGCCAAGACCGCATTCGGCCGCCCGATCGTGCACGGCACGCTTGGTCTCAACCTGGTGATCGAGGCGATCGAGCGCACTTTCGGAGGGGTTCCAGAAAAGCTGGCCCTCGACACGCGCTTCGTACGACCGCTGCCGGTCGGCTCATCCATCCGAGCGGGCGGCATCCTGCGGGACGCGGCGGCGGGCACCTACGACATCTTCGTCGAAACAATGGCAGGGGAGCGTGCAGTGGAAGGAACCTGCACCGTCATCTCTGCCGCAGAACATTGCAGCAAGGGACGTGACGCATGAGTGAGCCGGCAGTCGATGACGAAACCTTCCAGCACCTCAAGGCGACCGTTGAGCGCTTCGTGACGGAACGGCTCGTTCCGAACGAGATGCGGCTGGAGATCGAGGACGAGGTCCCCGAGGAGATCGTCGCGGAGATGCGCGAGCTCGGGCTCTTCGGTCTGACGATCCCACCGGAGTACGGTGGCATTGGATTGACTGCCAGCCAGGAGACCCAGCTCGCCATGATCTTCGGCGGGACGGCGCTCGCCTTTCGCTCGTTGTTGGCGACGAACATCGGCATTGGCGCGCGCGGTCTGATCTTCGAAGGCACTGAGGATCAGAAGCAAGCCTATTTGCCTCGAATGGCGAGCGGCGAACTGATCTCGGCCTTCGCACTCACTGAGCCGGATACGGGTTCCGATCCTGCCAATTTGACGACGCGCGCCGTGCGGGACGGCGACGACTACCTTATCAGCGGGACCAAGCGCTACATCACCAATGCCCAGCGCGCCGGCGTCTTCACCGTCATGGGGCGAACCGAATTCGACAAGCCGGGCGCCGACGCTATCTCGGCCTTCCTGGTTCCGAGCGATTCCCCTGGCCTGACGATCGGCAAGAAGGATCGCAAGATGGGCCAGCGCGGCACGACGACGTCGGACGTCATATTCGACAATGTCCGAGTTCCGGCCAGCGCGATCATCGGCCTTAAGCCCGGCCGAGGATTCCGCCTCGCAATGCGCGTGCTCGACCGCGGCCGCATCCATATTGCGGCTCTCGCGACTGGCGCTTGCAAGCGGCTCATCGCGGAGATGACTGGCTTTGCCAAGGAGCGCCGGCAGTTCGGCAAGCCGATCGCCGAGTACCAGCTCATTCAGGCGATGATTGCCGACAGCTACACCGAATACCTCGCCTCGCGGGCGCTGGTGGAGCAGACCGCGGCGATCTACGACCGCGAAGGCGCTGCCAGGACAGAGGCTTCGGCCGCAAAGTACTTCGCGACCGAGGCCGTGGGCCGGGTCGCGGATCGGGCCGTGCAGGTCCATGGCGGTGCTGGCTACATGAGCGAATACGCGGTCGAGCGCTTCTACCGCGACGTTCGGTTGATGCGGATCTACGAGGGCACGAGCCAGATCCAGCAGCTCCTCATCGCCCGCCAGATCCTGAAGGAAGCCTGATCATGAGCGTGTCTCACATGCTCGACGGCAAGGTCGTCGTCGTCACGGGCGCTGGCGGAGGAATTGGGCGCGACATCGCCCTGATGGCGGGCGCAAACGGCGCGCGCGTCGTCGTCAACGACATTGGCGCCGGCCTCGACGGCAGTGGCCAGGATGACGGGCCGGCAGCGCGCGTGGTCGCAGAGATCAAGGCAGCCGGCGGCGAGGCCGTCGCTAGCCTCGACAGCGTCGCTGATGCCGAAGGCGCCCAGCACATCGTTCAGACCGCCCTCGACGCCTTTGGTCGACTGGATGGCGTCGTCAACAATGCCGGCATCCTGCGCGACACCTTCTTCCACAAGATGACGGAAGAGGAGTGGGACCGGGTTGTGCAGGTGCATCTGTACGGCAGCTTTCACGTCAGCCGAGCTGCGGCTCCGGTCTTCAAGCAGCAGCAGTCGGGCAGCCTGGTGCACATGACCTCGACATCGGGGCTCATCGGCAATCTAGCCCAGGCGAACTATTCGGCAGCCAAGCTCGGCATCGTGGGGCTGTCGAAGTCGATCGCCCTCGATATGCAGCGCTTCGGTGTCCGCTCGAACTGCATCGCGCCCTTCGCATGGAGCCGGATGATCAGCTCGATCAAGGTCGACTCGCCGGAGCAGGACGCACGCGTCGCTCGCCTGCAGCAGATGACACCTGCCAAGATCGCACCGCTCGCCGTCTACCTGCTCTCGGAGCGCGCGACCTCGGTCAGCGGCCAGATATTCTGTGTCCGCAACAACGAAATCCTCCTCTTTAGCCAGCCACGCCCGGTTCGCTCGGTGCAGCGCGAGGGCGGTTGGACGCCGGAACAGATCGCCGAGCACGCGATGCCGGCGCTGTCTGCGAGCTTCCACGGCCTCGACGTGTCGTCGGACGTTTTTACCTGGGATCCGGCCTAAGGCCGAAGGAGCTGTCGCATGCGTCGCGCCGCGATCGTAACCCCTCTCCGCACGCCTGTGGGCCGCTTTGGCGGCGCACTAAAGGACGTTCCCGTGGAACGGCTGGGAGCTACTGTGGTCAATGCCTTATTGGATCGGACCGGTCTCGATCCCGCCCTGGTCGATGACGTTGTCTTCGCCCAATCCTATGCGAATTCCGAGACGCCCTGCGTCGGTCGCTGGATCGCGTTGGAGGCCGGGTTGTCGGTCCATGTTCCCGGCATGCAGCTGGACCGGCGCTGCGGCGGCGGGCTCCAATCGATCGCGACCGCAGCCATGATGGTGCAGTCGGGCGCTTGCGACGTCGTCATCGCTGGCGGCGTCGAGAGCATGAGCAACATCGAGCACTACACCACGGGTGTGCGTTGGGGCACACGATCAGGCTCGCCGGTGCTCTATGACCGCCTCGACCGCGGCCGCGAGCGGTCTCAGCCCGAACATCGCTTCGGCCATATCTCCGGCATGATCGAGACGGCCGAGAACCTCGCCCGCAAATACTCGATCTCGCGCGAAGCTGCCGACGCATATGCCGTGCGCAGCCAGCACCGGGCAGCCGCGGCCTGGTCCGAGGGCCGCATGGCGACCGAGGTCGTTCCGGTCAGCGTGCCGCAGAAGCGCGGAGATCCGATTGTCGTCGCACAGGACGAGGGCATCCGGGCGGACACCACTCTGGAGAGCCTTTCGAAGCTGCGCGCGATCCAGCGCGATGGCACCGTGACAGCCGGAAATGCTGCGCAACAAAACGATGCTGCGGCCGCCTGCCTGGTGGTAGCGGAGGACAGGCTGGCCGACCTGGGTCTGACCCCGGATGCGTTCCTGGTGGGCTGGGCTGCGGCTGGTTGCGAGCCCGCTGAGATGGGGATCGGCCCGGTGCCCGCGGCTGCCCGGCTGATGAAGCGGATCGGGCTTGCGGTAGACGACATGGATCTCGTCGAGATCAACGAGGCGTTCGCCTGCCAGGTGCTGTCGGTTCTGCAGGCATGGCCGGGCGTCGATCCCGATCGGGTGAACGTCAACGGGTCGGGGATTTCGCTGGGGCACCCGATTGGGGCCACCGGCGTCAGGATCATGACGACGCTGCTCCACGAAATGAAGCGTCGCAACGTGCGCTACGGTCTTGAGACCATGTGCATTGGCGGCGGGCAGGGAATGGCCGCGGTGTTCGAACGGGCCTGAGCTGGCGATGGCTCCGCTCACGACCTCCCTTGAGGCTCTCGACTTTGCCGCGATCGTTCGCCCCGGTGAGATGGTTTGCTGGGGTCAGGCATGCGGCGAACCAGTCGCGCTGACTCATCGGCTGATGGAGCAGCGCGCCCCAATCGGAGGGTTTTCCGCCTTCGTCGGTATCGGTCTGGGAGACTCGGTCGATCCAGCTCACGCTGACCATGTCCGCTTTACGTCCTTCTGCGGAACGGGGACCAATCGAAAGCTCGCCGCTGCCGGCTCCCTCGACATCCTGCCGGTGCATTACTCGGACCTGCCGAAGACTTTGGCGGGCCAGGTCGACGTGCTCCTTCTGCAGCTGGCTGAGCACCCCCATGACGGTAGGCTCAGCCTTTCTTGCACCAGCGATTACGTTGAGGGTCTGATCAAGACGGTTCGCGTCGTGGTGGCCGAAATCAACCGTCAGGCCCCGTTTACTAGCGCACTGATCGATGCGGACGATGTCGATGTCGCTATCCGAACAGATCGGCCAATCCTCACGCTCGCCCGCGGCAGACCCAGCCCTGTCGAGCAAGCCATTGCGGCGAATGTCGCTGGATTGGTTGAGGACGGAGCGACGCTGCAGCTCGGCCTCGGCGCGCTTCCGGACAGCATCGCAGATCTGCTCGTTGATCGGCGCGATCTCGGTCTGCACTCCGGTCTGCTCGGCGATGGGGCGATGCGCCTGATCCAATCCGGCGCAGTGACCAATGCGGCGAAGCCCGTTGACCGCGGCCTGTCGGTGACCGGAACGCTCCTCGGCAGCAAGCATTTGCTCGATTTCGCGCATCTTAATCAAACGATCGAGGTTCGCCCGATCGCCGAAACCCATGCGCTCTCCAAACTGGCAGCGCTGCCTCGCTTCACCGCGATCAACTCAGCCCTCGAGGTGGATCTGTCGGGCCAGGCCAACACCGAGATAGCCGGCGGTCGCTATATCGGCGCCATCGGAGGCGCTCTTGATTTCCTCCGTGGGGCACGCGCATCGCAAGGAGGAGTGCCGATCATTGCCCTGCCCTCTACCGCCGAGGTGAAGGGGCAGATGAGTAGCCGGATTGTTGCTGGCCTGTCCGGTCCAGCGACCATCGGCAGGGCGGACGCCAGCATTGTCGTTACCGAGTATGGAGTCGCCGATCTTCGCGGCCTGTCCCTCGCTGAGCGTGTCCAAAAAATGGTCGCAATCGCCCATCCGGACTTTCGCGATACGCTTGCCCGCACGGCGCCCCAAGCCTCGCAATAAACTTGAGCGATTCCGATAGGTACTCCCCGGAGGAAAGCCGCATTATCGCTTACGCCCATCCAGTATCCAGTGTCCGCATAATTGGCGTATCCGAGGATCCTGGTCGCATAACGCTTAGGCCGGGATAACCGTCCACGCTCGAAAATCTGCACTCAAACCAATTTTCCTGTTCGACGGTTAGCAGAAAATCTGGCCCTGGCATCGCGAGACCTGCAAAGGTGAAAAGCCAAATTCTTACGCGGCGCTTCTCAGCCGCTCTCAATAGGGCTGCGGCAATTCCTGGCGCCAAGCGGCCGGTTGCATCCCGCATCAAATTGCCGTCGATCGTGCAAATTGCGATGTGATCGCCTTCCTCTGCCCGATTGATACGGTCGACCATCGCTCCATCGCACTTCCACTCCGGCTGCCGAACATTCCCTTTGGCATCAACTATGCGCTCTTCAAGAACTAGCTCGATCGGCCAAGTCACCTTTTGCAGGTGGAAAGCCGTTGGCTCGATCGCGCGCGCATTGGCGAGCGCCAGCTCGCTTGGGCCAATGCGAGACGTTGCTGCCCGGCTTCTGGGGCCAGTCCGCCAACGTCCGCTTCCTGGCAAGCCGCCAGGGTCGGCTTGTGGCGCTTGCTCCCCTTTTCGTAACCTACTTCACCGGAATGACCAAGCTCATCAGCGGGACATGCTGCTGACAGCCGTACATGTCCCCATCTCCCGGCGCGCCTTGCGCACGCGGGCGCTTGATGGTGACCTTGATCGCATTCGCCAGATCGATCTCGAAAAAGGAGGAAATCGCTGAAACCGGAAGTCCGTAGGCGCGCGCAACGGCTTCAGGCGTGATCGCCCCAGAATTCCGGATCAGCTCGTAGTTCGCCTTCTCCCGGCACAGAATGTCGAAGGTAATGCGGTAGGGGCCCGCGTTCTTGCTGCGGACAATATCGGCAATCTCGCGGAGCGGACGGGCATTCATCTCAGAGGTCCTCCAGCGTGACGGGGAATAGCTCGGTCGGCGACGCCGCCTTCATCAGATGGTAGGCGCTGAACTCGTAGACAGGGCCGATATCGAGATCGGATGGCGAATAGGGAAAGGCGAGATTGCCGGAGGGGTTGATAATCCCCTCATAGTGGTGATGCAGCATTGCGCCGCTGATCTGGTGGCAGGCGGCATGCGCGAGTTCTTGTGTCGCGGCGGTGGCCTCGATCACGAGCCCAATCTCGCGCGCTGGAGAGGACTCTCGCTCCAGCTCCTTCATCACCCCATCACGACCATAGACATGGAACTGGACGGAGATCGGGTCCGGCGCAAAATAATCGAGGGCCTTGGCCTTCAGCTGATCCAGGATCCCGTCTAGCACCGCGATCGTCGTCGGGCATCGGATACCCGCGATCGCGATCGAGCGGTAGCCGGCCAGGCGAGCCCCTTCCAGCTTGACGTAGTAGTCCGTGGTTTCGGTGAGACTGGCACCGGTGACGCGCACCTGCCTGTCGTTGATCTGCGTGAAGGCACAGCCGGACAAATCGATCTCGTGCCCCGGGCCACCCTGCCGGAACGGGTTCTCGCGTTCATACAGCGAATGCGCCGAGACGGATTTGACCGAAGCGCGGCGCTTGATACTGCCCGGTTCCAGGACGAAGCCATCGTCATCGATCGTGCCGAGCATCACGTCCATGGCGAAAGGCTCGGCCGAGAAGGCACCGCATTCGAGGATCTTGCCCATGTGGATGGCAAGCGCCGGGTCGGCCCCCTTCCAGATAGCATAGGCGGCGATCACCGAGTCGTCGCAGGCGCGGCCGGCAATGACGACGTCGGCACCTGCGTCGAGCGCCTCGCAGATCGGCTCGTGCCCCATCTGCGCCACGAGCGTGACGGTCTCGTCGAGGACCTGCTCCGTCAGCGGAAAGCCGGCCTCGAAATCCAGAACCTCGTTTGCGACGACCGCCCGCTTCGCACGCTCAATCGGGATGTCCGAACGGATCGTCGCCAGCTTGAATGTCAGGCCATTCTCGCGTGCGATCTCGCGAACCAGTGCTGCCGTTCGCTCCACCTGAACGCCGGAGCCGGCGCCGCCGACGCTACCAACGATGACCGGGATGCCAGCCGCCCGTCCGGCCCGGATCAGGGCCGTGAGCTCGCGCTTGATGCTGACATTCGAGACCAGCGGTTTCCCGGAGCCCAGATAATGTGGGCCCGGATCCGTCGAGCCCGCATCGACCGCGATGACGGATGGCTTCAACGACATGCCTCGTTCAAGCGCTTCATCGCCAAAGCCATAACCGAGCGTTCCAGTCGGAGTCAGGACGGTGATCGGCGGCATTCAGGCTTCTCCTATGAGGAATACGTGTCTCCCGCATAGAGGCGTCGCTTGCTGGCGAGGGTCAAATCGCTTCTGTATCGCCAGCCATAACCAAAAGATATCTCTGGACGCGCCGGCTCATGCCGGCGGATCCCCAATCGCAGCCGCCATGGCCGCAAGCTTATGCGTCAAGCCGGCTCTGACATGCTCGACCAGAGCTTGGGTGCTCCGTCCCGGTTCTCGGAAACTCGGCAAGACGACCCAGATCTCGTAGTCCACGATCGGACGAAACGGGCGGATGACGAGCTCTGCCGGCAAAAACCCTTCCGTGCTCAGCGGATCCACCACCGAGACACCCAAGCCGTTGGACACGAAAGAACAGCAGCTTTCGGTCAACTGCGCCTTGAGGACGATGCTGCGCTCGACACCGGCCGCAGCGAAAGCCTTGTCGACCTGCAATTGTGCCCGATCTTCCTCCACCATTCCGACGAAACGCTCGCCGGCGAGATCGGCCGCGCTGATCACATCCTGTCCGGCTAGTTTGTGCCCCGGCGGAAGAACGCAAACCGCGCGCATCGTGCATAACTTCTCGAAGCGCACGCCCGGCCGGTCCGAGGCGAACATACCGAAGCCGACATCGACGCCCTGAGTGGCAACCCGTTCCACGAGCAGCCAGGAATTGCGACTCGCCATCTCGATACGTAGCCCCGGGCGCGCCGTGAGGAATCCTGCCAGAATCGGTGGTAGGATGCGCGTGGCGAGCGAGGGAAAAGTGACCAGTCTGATCTCTCCGTAGTCGAGCTGACGGATCGCGTTTGCGCGAGACTGGATCGCGTCGATGCCGTCGAAGACGCGCTCGACCTCCTGATAGAGCATCTGCGCCTCGGCTGTTGGAGCGACGCCGTTCCGCTGCCGGACGAAAAGGCCGAAACCGCATCTGCGTTCGAGCAGGAGCACAAGCTTGCTCACAGCGGGCTGAGACAATCCGAGTTTGTCAGCGGCGCGGGTGAAGCTGCCGAGCTCCATGATCGCCTTGAAGGCTTCGATCTGGCGGATGTTCATGTTTGCGGTGCTTCATCTCGCCCGGGGCCCCCGCCCTCCAGGGACTCGCCCGAGATATGGTCAGCGAAGACTTCCAGTTCGGCGAGGGCATGCGCCACGAAGCTCTCGACAAGATTGAAGGACCCTGCCGCCTTGGGCCTGATCAGCCAAATATCGAATTCCACGGTAGGCGAGAACGGCCTGATGATCACGTCGGGATTGGTGTTGTTGTAGGCGCTGATTGGATCGACTACCGCCACTCCCGCGCCGGCTCCTACGAACGAGAACGCAGTTTCGGACTGGCCTGCCTCGATCCGCATGCGCCTCGGGATGCGACGCTCGTCGAAGATGCGGTCGATGATAAAACGCGAATGATCCTGCGGCCCGAGCGAGATGAAATCCTCATTGGCCAGGTCGTGCGCATCGATGGCCGTACGCTCGGCCAGGCGGTGCCAGGCCGGTAGAATGCAGAGCCCGCGAAGGCGGTGCAGATGGGTGCTCTCGACCTCCGGCCGATCACTCGGCAGAAAGCTGAAGCCGATATCGACATGCTGCGCGGCAACCGCGTCGATCAGGCTTCGCGAGCGCATGCTTTCGATTCGGAAGCGCGTATCAGGCCGGTCCTTGCAGAAGCTCCAGAGGATACCTGGCATTACGCGGCGCGCTATGGCTGGAAATGCTGCGACGCTCAGCGCGCCCCAGGACTGATCACGCAGCGCCGTCACGACGCGCGCGATCTGGCCGACGCCGACGAACATGCGCTCGACTTCGGCGAAGAGGGCTTCGGCCTCACGGGTCGGCGCCATCTTACTGCCGCGCCGCTCAAACAGGCGGAAGCCGCAATGGCGTTCGAACTGGGCGAGGAGCTGGCTCACCGCAGGCTGTGAGATGCTGAGCCTCTCGCCGGCCCGGGTCACACTCCCCGCGGCCATAACGGCTCGAAAGGCTTCGATCTGACGGACGTTCATTTGATATAAGATCTGGTTATTTTGTAGAGAGAATTTTCTATTGGAAAATTATAACATGCAAGGGGATCATGCTTTCAAGGACGCATGAGGATGTCCGCGGGACATTCCGGGACAGTCCGGACAAGGGGATCGCAATGTTCATCGAAACCGCCCAGCGGCGCATCTGCGCCCTTTTCTCCGCCGTGTCGATCCTCGCCCGGAGCTCGCGCAATCTGGCAGGCGCCTCGATGATCGGCCTGGGCCTCGCCGCCTCGCTGACCGCCGCGCACGCCGACCAGCTCGATCGTGTCAAGCAGCGCGGCAAGCTCATCGTCGGTATCCGTAACGACTACGTGCCCTTCGGCTATCTGGACCCCAAGGGCCAGAATACCGGCTTCGAGGTGGATCTCGCGCGGGCCGTCGCCAAGGACATGCTGGGTTCGGAGACTGCCATCGAGTTCGTGCCGGTCGTCGCGTCCAACCGCATCGAGTTCCTGAACGCAGGCCGCATCGACGTGATCTTCGCCACGCTGGGCGTCAATGCCGATCGAGGCAAGGTCATCGACTTCACGCAGCACTATTATTCCATGGCGGGCATCGTACTGATGACGCCGAAGGACGCGACCTACAAGAGCTGGGACGATATCCGCGGCAAGAAGATCTGCGGCAGCCAGGGGAACCTCTATAATCGCACGCTGAGCGAAAAGATGGGCGCCGAACTGGTGCTCTTCACCGGCACCGCGGAGATCTTCAGTGCCTTCCAGGGCGGGCGTTGCGATGCCATCGCCTATGACGGCCCGAACCTCAACATGAAGGTCACCGAGGACGGCTGGAAGGACAAGTACAAGATCGCCCTGCAGACCTTCGAATACGTGCCGATCGCCGGCGGTGTGCGCAAGAACGAGCCGGCATTCCTGAAGGCCGTCGATGCCGCCATCGTCAAGGCGGAAGCCAGCGGCCTGATGGTCGAAGGCGAGAAGAAGTACAGCCTCGGTGAGAGCGAATACGTCCAGAAGCGCGCCGCCGACGCGAAGAAAGCCCAGTAAGGCCGGGCCGGATCGAAGCAGAGTCTGGCGGGACGGGCTAAACCATGTATGCGACGAAGGTCGGCCCGGTGCGTGCGCGTCCCGCCATCGACGGCGATGCCGGGCTTGCTGGTCTCGACGCCGGCGTGCGGCGCGTGCTGCCATCGGTGCTCTATCACTATCTCGCCGGCGCCTCGGAAGACGAGGCGACGCATGCCCGCAACCTCCGTGCCTATGGCGAGCTCGCCTTCCTGCCCAAGGTGCTCGTCGATGTCTCCCGGCGGTCGTCGGCGAGAGTGCTTTTCGGCACCGAACATCCTCTGCCATTCGGCATCGCACCGATGGGCTTCAGCCGCCTGATCGCGGCGGATGGCGACCGCGCCCTGGCGCGAGCAGCCGCGCAGGCCGGTATTCCGTTCATCCTCAGCGGCGCCTCACTGACACGGATGGAGGAGGTCCGGGCGGCCGGAGCAACGAGCTGGTTCCAAGCCTATGTGCCGGGCGAGCGAGACAGGATCGCAGCGCTGATCGACCGCGTCGAGGCGGCTGGTTTCGAGACGCTGGTCATCACCGCCGATACCGCCGTGCACCCCAAGCACGAGAGAGCCGCTCGGCACGGGTTCCGTTCGCCAGTGAAGCCGAGTCTCGGCCTCGCTTGGCAGGGATTGTCGCGGCCAGCCTGGCTCCGCACGGTGCTGCTGCGGGACGGAATGGCAGCGACGCGGTTCCGTTTCGAGAACATGGATGCCAGGCAGGGGCCGCCCGTCTTCTCGTCCACGCTGGTCCGCGACATCGGGCGCCGCGATGCGTTGTCCTGGAGCGATGTCGAGGTCGTGCGTCGGCGCTGGAAGGGCCGGCTCGTCGTCAAGGGCATCATGGCCGCGGGCGATGCCGAGATCGCTGCCAAGGCGGGCGTGGACGGCATCATCGTCTCCAACCATGGTGGCCGGCAGATCGACTGCGCCGCGAGCTCGCTCTCGGCTCTGGAGCGCATCGCTCAGCGCGGCCTGTCCCTGACGCTGATGTGCGACGGGGGCATCCGGCGTGGCGGGGACGTCCTGAAAGCCCTCAAGCTCGGCGCCGACTTCGTCTTCGTCGGGCGCCCGATGCTGATGGCGGCCGCGATCGGCGGAGAGCGTGGCGCAAGCGAGGCCATCGCGCTTCTGGCGCAGGAGATCGACATCGCCATGGCTCTGCTCGGCATCGACAACCTGGCCGGTCTCGCCGAGATCGAATTGCTGCGGGACAAGGGAGGTTCGGCATGAGCCTCGACTACAGCTGGCTCAGCGACGGGCTGTATCAGACTTGGCTGCTGCGCGGCCTGGGCACCACGGTGCTGATGAGCCTGATCGGCATCGCGCTGATGCTCGTCATCGGCGTAGCGGGCGCGCTTTGCCTGCATTTCCGCCTACCGGTTCTAGAAACGCTGACAACGGTGCTGGTAGAGCTCTTCCGCAACACCCCGCCACTCGTGCAGCTGTTCTTCCTTTACTTCATGCTGTCCGAGGTGGGGCTGAAACTAACCGATCCGGTGACGGGCCGCAGCGTGCCGCTGTTTTCCGGGTTCACCTGCGTGGTCTTGTCGCTCGGCCTTTATAATGGCGCCATCGCGGTCGAGATCATTCGCTCGGGCCTGCTCGCTGTTCCCTCTCAGACGGTCGAGGGCGCGCGGTCGCTGGGCTACACGCGGTTTCAAGCCTTCCGTTATGTCGAGCTACCGATCGGCTTCCGCCTCTCGATGCCGGCCATGACGAACAATGTCGTCAGCCTGATCAAGACCTCGTCGCAGGCCGCGCTCGTAGCCGTGCCCGACATCATGTACGGCGCCACGCAGATCTCGCTTGAGACCTTCCGGAATCTCGAGGTCATGCTGCTGATCTGGATTCTGTACGTCGCGCTGGCGAGCCTCGCGGTCGTGATCCTGCGCAAGCTCGGCGACGCCTTCCGCATTCCCGGATACGGAGTGCAGGCATCATGAGCAGCGAATGGCGCGCCTTCCTGCTTGGCATTATTGGCGTTCCCGCCGTACTGGTGGCCTTGCTCTTCGGGGTCTATGGCGGCGAGACGCCGGCCATCCTTACGAAGATCTGGCTGCGCATGCCGATGCTGCTGTTCGGTTCGGCCGATTTCAGCAGCTTTACCGGCGGTTTCGCCGCCAACATCATCATCAGCCTTTGGTCAATGTTGATCGGCGTCATCGGTGGGGCCGTACTCGGCCTCGGCCTAATCGCGCGCGGCGCCCATGTGCGCATTCCCTCCGAATTGGTGATGAACGTGCTGCGCAACTCGCCCTGGCTGGTCGTGCTCTATGCGATGCTCTACCTGCTGCCCTTCGAAATGACGGTCTTCGGCGCCAATGTCTTTCTGTCGCCGACGGTGAAGTCGATCGTCGGCCTTGCCTTGCCCGTCACCGCCAATATCGCCGAGGTCTTTCGCGGTGGCGTCGAGGCCGTCGCCAGCGGGCAATGGGAATCGGCGCGCTCCCTCGGCTATCGCCGCCTGCAGATTTTGCGACATATCGTGATGCCGCAGGCGTTACCGCTGATGACGCCTAACCTGATGACGATCTACGCGATGCTGTTCATCGGCACGAGTCTCGTCGTCGTGACCGGCACCGCCGACGTGCTGTCGGTCGCGCGCACCATCATCGGCAGCGACGGCGACCATATCGCAAGTGCGCTCTACATCTTCGTGCTGCTGCTGTTTTTCCTGTTCAGCTTTCCCATTGCCATCCTGACGCGGTCGCTCGAACGGCGCGTGCGAGCGAGGTGACCATGTCGACCGTCCCCTCCCGGCCCTTCATCGAGCTGCACGACGTGCACAAGTCGTTCGGAGCTTTCCCGGTGCTCAAGGGTGTCTCGCTATCCGTGCAGGATGGCGGCGTGGTGTGCATTATCGGCCCGTCGGGCTCCGGAAAGTCCACCATCCTGCGCTGCATCAACGGCCTCACGCCGATCAATGCCGGCAGCATCCGCGTCGGCGACTTCCAGATGGAGACGCTCAAGAGCGACCGCGACTTCATCCCGCTGCGCCACCAAGTCGCGATGGTGTTCCAGCAGTACAACCTGTTCCCGCATCGCACGGTGCTGCAGAACCTGACGATGGCGCCCATCCAGGTCCTCGGCGAGAAGCCCGCGGAGGTCGCCGAGCGCGCTCGCGCCCTGCTCGCCAAGGTCAGGCTGACCGGCAAGGAAAACGCCTATCCGGGCGAGCTTTCGGGTGGCCAGCAGCAGCGTGTCGCCATTGCGCGGGCGCTTGCCATGCAGCCGCGCGTCATCCTCTTCGACGAGGTTACGGCCGCTCTCGATCCCGAGATGGTCAGCGAGGTCCTGAGCGTCATCCGCGACCTTGCCCGCGAAGGCATGACCTGCGTGCTCGTGACCCACGAGATGCGATTCGCCCAGGAAGTCGCCGACGAGGTCTTCTTCACCGATCGCGGTGTCATCGTCGAACACGCGGCGCCCTCGACCCTCTTCAAGGCCCCTTCCGACCCCCGTCTCAAAGACTTCCTCGACAAGGTTCTTTGATTCCATCGACCAGGACCGACAGCCATGAGTGCCCTCAAGATTTTGGTTCCCGACGCCCATCTGCGCGATCTCGATGTCGAGCGCGGCGTGTCCGGCGACCGGCTCGACTACATCGTCTACGATGAGACCGATCCAGCCGCGATCCCCGATGAGATCTGGCGCAGCTGCGATGCCGTGCTGGTCTGGCATCGCATGAAGATCACCGCCGATGTCGTCGCGAAGCTCGATCGCTGCCGGCTGATCGTCCGCGTCGGCGTCGGCTTCGACAATGTCGACGGCGCCGCCTGTCGGGCGCGCGGCATTCCGCTGTCGAACGTCCCCAATTACGGCACGACGGAGGTCGCCGACCATGCGCTCGCCCTGCTTCTCCATCTCGTGCGTGGACTCGGCAGCTACGAGGCGCGCCTGAAGGCTGATCCCGTCGCCGGCTTCGTCGCCGAGGATGTCCCGGTCGTGCGCCGCATCCGCGGCGCGACCTTCGGCGCGATTGGCATGGGGCGGATTGGTACGGCCGTCGCCCGTCGCGCCGCCGCCTTCGACATGAAGGTGATTTATATCGACCCCTACCAACCTGAAGGCCATGATCTCGGGCTCGGGTTGGAGCGTGTCCGCACGCAGGAGGAGCTGCTGCGCCGCTCCGATATAGTCAGCCTCCATGTTCCGCTCTCGGGCTCGACCCGCAACCTCATGGGGCCGGAACAGTTCGCGGCCATGAAGCCCGGTAGCATTTTGATCAACATCGCCCGCGGCGGACTGGTCGATGTCGATGCGCTGCACGATGCGCTGAAGAGCGGGCATCTCGCGGCCGCCGGCCTCGACGTCCTGCCCAAGGAACCGCCGATGCCGGCGCCGGCGCTGATCGAGGCCTGGCGAAGCAATGCGCCCTGGCTCGCCGGCCGTTTCATCGTCACGCCGCACGCAGCCTTCTATTCGGAGGCCGGCTACCGCGACATGCGCACGTTTTCGGCCGAGATCTTGCTGGAATTCCTGTTCGAGGGCCGGCTCCGCAACAACGTCAATCCCGGCTGGGACGCCAAAGCCGCCTGATCGGTGACACCGTTCCCTCGCATCAGAAAGAGACGACCATGGCATTCCAGCAAAGCGAAACCGCCTTTCAGCCGCTTAGCGCCGAAGAACTCGCGGCATGGCGGGCGATCCCGCCTGCCGTCGCTTCCGACTGCATGAACCGCACCCAGGTGATGAAGGCAGCGATAAAGCCCATCGCCCCGGACTCCGTGCTCTGCGGGCAGGCGCGCACGGTCACCACCATGGTCGGCGATTGCGGCCCGATTTGCTCGTTGATAGCGGCGGCCAAGCCCGGCGAGGTCATCGTCGTCGATGCCGGCGGCGTAGAGGACACCGCGGTCTGGGGCGGTGTCATGACCGAGGAAGCGATTCAAAGGCAGATCGGCGGGGCTGTCATCGATGGCGCCGTGCGCGACGTTGCCGACCTCCGCAAGGCCGGCTTCGCCATGTTCTGTCGGTCTATCGTGCCGCGGGGACCGCACCATGGCTTCGGCGGAACGATCGACGCGACGGTCTCGGTCGCAGGGGTTCCGATCCGATCCGGTGACATCGTTCTCGGCAATGATGACGGCGTCGTCGTCGTCCCCCTCGAACGCGCTGCCGAAGTTCTGGCCGCTGCCCAGGCCCATCTCCTGAAGGAGGAAGGCTGGATCAAAACGATCCGTTCCGGCGGCACAATCCCAGAGATGTTCTCGATTCCTGCCGCAAAATAGCTGGATCGAAATCGAACATTCCCTTCCCTGAGCAGACGGTCCAAGTCCGCTTTCGGGCGACGTTCCAATGTCTGTAGCTGGCGCATTTCTCGCTCGGTGCTCCGGATTGTCCAGCTACCTGAGCCATGAACTCAATATCGCGCAGCTGCAGCACTCAACGACGCGAGGTGGTCATTCTCGCGACGACCGAAAGAGCAAATTCAACGAGGTAACTGTTGAGCGCCAGAGATGCGGCGCCGGCCTCCGCTGCGTCACGGGCTAAGATCGCCTGCAAAATGTCTTGGTGCAGGCGCTTGCCATGGGCGATCTCGGCCTGCTCGTCGCGGACATGCATGATCCAGAAGCGGCGCGACAGGGTTTGCAACGGCACCATCAACGCTTCCAGATAGGGATTGTGCGCTGCCTGGATGATCAGGGCGTGAGTCTGGCGTACGGTCTCGGAATAGCCGTGGAGATCGAAGCCGCCGGCGAGGGTCGCCTTCAGCGCCGAGATCGCCTCGATGTCCTTGTCGGTCGCGCGGCGGCAGGCGAGCCCGACGGCGAGAACCTCCACGGCCCGGCGAACTTCGAGGCCGCTGAGCTGATCCTCGACGGTGATCGCGGGGATTTCGATGCCCTTGTTCGGGTGGATGCGCAGCATGTGGTTGAGGGCGAGGCGCTGGATCGCCTCCCGTACCGGGGTTCGGCCGAGGCCGGTGGCTTCCATCAGGCCGCGCTCGGAGACCATCGAGCCGGGCTTGAGCTCGCCCTGCTCGATCAGCCGTTGCAGGGCGGCGACTGCCTGTTCCGATTGATTCATCCGTTCTCCAGCCCAGCTATGCCCCCCGCCGGGGGCGATTCCGTTCCTGATCCGATAGCTGATTTCACGGGCTTTCCAAACCGCTGTTCATCCGATATATCGGTGACATATTATTGAGATCCACAAGAGCCCGGAACGCGACGCCATGAAGTACTCGCCCTCCATCGAGCCGAGCCCGCTCCCCTTCTCGCCCTTCAAGAGCTGCACGGTGCCGCGGCCGATCGGCTGGCTGTCCAGCGTCAGCGCGGCGGGCGTCGAGAACATCGCGCCCTACAGCCAGTGGCAGAACCTGACCTTCGATCCGCCGATGGTAATGTTCTCGGCGAACCAGTATCCGGACGGGCGCCGCAAGGACACGGTACTCAATGCCGAGGAGACCGGCTGGTTCGTCTGGAACATGGCGACCTATGACCTGCGCGAGGCGGTCAACCTGAGCGCGATGGCGCTGCCGCCCGAGGAAAGCGAGTTCGACCGCCTGAACGTGACGCGCGAATATGCAGACAATGCCCGCATCCCGATGGTCAAGGAGAGCCCGGTCAAGTTCGAGTGCCGCTATCTCGGCACGCACCGTCTGAAAGGCAATTCGGCAGTCGGCACCATCGATATCGTCTTCGCGCAGGTCGAGACGATCCATATCGACGACCGCTTCATCACGCGCGAAGGCAAGCTCGACATCCCCGCGATCAAGCCGATCGCCCGCCTCGGCTACTTCGACTACACGGTCGTGAAAGACGTCTTCGAAATGCGCGTGCCGGGGGCTGATGCCGATGCCCGGTTCGGTCTCGAAGGCCGCGCCGCCGGCTGAGGCCCGCGCCGACCTCCCCATCGACAGCGTCAACATCAACAAAAAAAGAGGGGTTCACCACATGTCTGACATCGCCGCAGAGGGCGCTTTCGCCGCCCCGCGCTCCCGCCGCGTCAAGGATCTGATCGCGGTAAATTTCGGCAATACGCTCGAATGGTTCGACTGGACGATCTACACGATCTTCGCGCCCTATTTTGCGCTCCAGTTCTTCCCGTCGGCGGACAAGTCGGCGGCGCTGCTGGCGGCGCTCGCCGTCTTCGCGGCCGGCTTCCTGACGCGGCCGCTCGGCGGCTTCCTGTTTGGGCTATATGCCGACCGGGTCGGCCGCAAGAAGAGCCTGACGCTGGCGATGTTCATCACCGCGGGCGGCAGCCTGGTCATCGCCTTCGCCCCGACTTTCGCGATGGTGGGGCTCTTGGCTTCCGTCATCCTGCTGGTGGCGCGCCTGGCACAGGGCATCGCCCATGGCGGTGAGATGGGGACATCCGTGACCTACCTCGTCGAGCGGGCGCCGCGCCACCGGCGCGCCCTCTATGGCAGCACGTCATGGATGAGCGTCGTCCTCGGCACCATGATCGCGACGGTCACCGGCCTGCTGCTCAACGCCACGCTCGGCCGCCCGGCCCTGGAAAGCTGGGGCTGGCGCATTCCTTTCGTGCTCGGCGGTCTGCTCGGCTTCTACGGACTCTATCTGCGCCGCAAGCTGACCGAGACCGACAGCTTCGCGAAGGTGCAGGGCGCGAAGACTGCGACTGGGCTCGGACCGCTGCTGCGGAACTGGCGCGGCGTCGCGGTCGTCTTCGGTCTCTCGGCCGGCGGCTCGATCATGTTCTACACATGGCTGATCTACAGCCCGACCTTTGCGCAGATAAGCCGCGGGCTCGATCCCAAATCGGCACTGACCGCGAGCTTGATAGCGCAGGCAGTGTTCTTCGTCGCCATCCCGATCGTCGGCTGGCTCGCCGACCGGTTCGGGCGGCGGATCTTCATCATCCTGTTCGGCCTCGGCTTCATCGCTGCGACCCTGCAGCTCGACGGGCTGATCACAAACAGTTTCTCGGGCCTGCTGACCGCGATGATCTGCGCCCTGCTGATCCTGGCCTGCCTGTTCGGGGTCAACACGGCGGTCTGGGCCGAGGTCTTCCCGACCTCGGTCCGGGCCACCGGCGTCAGCGGTCCGCTCTCGCTCGCCACGGCGATCTTCGGCGGCACGGCGCCTTACGTGAACACCTATCTCTCGCAGACGGGCGAGCACCGGCTGTTCCTGTTCTACCTGATGTTCGTGGCCGGGATCACCCTGCTGACCGGGCTGCTGATCCCGGAAACCCGCGACCTCGACCTCGACCGGCCGGATACCGGGCGACTATCGAACCCGTCGGCAGCTACCTAATTCCGCTTAACCCCGGCGGCGCCTGGATCCGACCTAAAAAATCGGCTCCAGGCGCCACCGAAAACTAGGCGCTTTGGACCAACCTATCTCGCTGCTCTGAAGGTCCGCTTCCTGGCAGACCGTCAACGTCGGCAATTGGCGGATACCGTTGAAAAAGTCGGCGTTGCTGCGGGCGTGAAGTCCTGATTCAGTCGTCCTTGCGGAGGGCGGCGCGATGATGGGCGAGCGGCGGTTGGCGCAGGAGGCGCTGTTCTACGAGTTCAGCCTGGATCGCCACGTCCCAGCTGATCATTGGGTGCGCGGCATCGATCGCTTCGTCGATCTCTCAGATATCCGCGCGCATCTTCGTCCGTTCTACAGCGAGATCGGCCGGCCCTCGGTCGATCCCGAACTGATGATCCGGATGCTGCTCATCGGCTATTGCTTCGGCATCCGCTCGGAGCGGCGCCTTTGCGAGGAGGTGCATCTGAACCTCGCTTATCGATGGTTCTGCCGGCTTGGGCTCGAAGGCGATGTGCCCGACCACTCGACGTTCTCGAAGAACCGGCATGGCCGCTTCCGCGAGAGCGATCTCTTGAGAGAGCTGTTCGAGACGACCGTGCGGCGCTGCATCGCGGAGGGGCTTGTCGGCGGCGAGGGCTTCGCGGTCGATGCCAGCCTGATCCGGGCCGACGCCAACAAGCAACGCTCGGCCGAAGCCTCTGAGCCGGTCGATTGGGACGATCTCGCCCGGACGCGTCTTTCGGTCCGCGAGTATCTCGATACGCTCGACGAGACCGCTTGGGGCGCGGCGAGCGAGGCCAAGCCGAAGTTTGTCTCGCGCTCCGATCCGGCAGCGCAATGGACGGGAGCCCTGAAGGGCCACGCCTTCTTCGCCTATGCGACCAACTATCTGATCGACCTCGACCACGCCGTCATCGTCGATGTCGAGGCCAGCCGAGCGATCCGGCAGGCCGAGGTCGGAGCGGCTCGGACCATGCTCGACCGGACGCAGGAGCGCTTCGGCCTCTGGCCGGCGAGGCTCGCCGCCGACAGCGCCTTTGGCTCGGCCGAGAACCTCGCCTGGCTGGTCCATGAGCGCGGGATCGAGCCGCACATCCCGGTGTTCGACAAATCCCAGCGCAGCGACGGCACCTTCAGCCGCTCCGACTTTGCCTACGACCACGCTCGCGATCTCTATACCTGCCCGGCCGGGAAGGAGCTGAGGCAACGCCAGAAGGTCTATCGAACCGAGCGCCTGCTTGTCGATGAGAACGGCATGATGCGCTACCACGCCAGCAAATTTGCCTGTGACGCCTGCTCGCTGAAGCCCCAGTGCTGCCCAAACACCCCGGCCCGCAAGATCCTGCGCTCGATCCATGAGGGCGCCCGCGACATGGCCAGAGACATCGCCCAGACCGACGCCTACGTCGTCTCACGGCGCGAGCGGAAGAAGGTCGAGATGCTCTTCGCCCACCTCAAGCGCATCCTGCGGCTCGACCGGCTGCGGTTACGCGGACCAAACGGCGCCAGAGACGAGTTCCACCTCGCCGCGGCAGCCCAGAACCTCAGGAAGCTCGCCAAGCTCCTGCCGAACGAACCGCAGTTCAGGCCAGCATGAGAGGCCGAGCCTCAATCGGCCAAATCCGCCACGCCGCGGCGGCGCTCAAAAGGCCGACTTTTTCAACGGTATCGGCGCTAGCCAGCCGCAGGCGGTAATTCGGCCACGCGAGCGCGGCCCGGTTCAGTCGGAAGGAATTGGCGTTCGACGTCATCGGCACCGTTGCGCTCGATCCAGGCAGACGGCACGGTGCCGCGAATGATGGCATCCGCCATGTCGCCAAGGACGGGCAGATTCGGATGCCGAGTGCTTTGAGGGAGCGCGAAGGAGTGCGATTTTCTCACGTCGAGGCCTTTCGCGCGGTCATGATCACCGGCTCCACCACCGCGGCCGCTCGTATCCTTCATACCTCGCAGCCGAATGTCAGCCGCTCGATCGCGCAGCTGGAAAAGGCCATCGGACTGCAATTGTTCGAGCGGATGCCGGGAAAAGTGGTGCCAACCACGGACGGCCTGACATTTTTCAACGAGGTTCAGCGCAGTTTCCACGGTCTTAGGCGATTGGAGGAGGCGGCGAACCGTATCCGCCGGTTCAGTGGGGGACTGTTGCGAATCGGGTCGATCCAGACCTTGGCTCACAGCCTGATCCCCCGCGCGATCAAGCGCTTCGCGGAAATCTATCCGGAAACCGGTATTTCGATTCATGCGGGACATTCCGCGGCGGTGTCGCAATGGGTGGATGAAATGTCCTGCGATGTCGGAATCGTATCGCATCTCTACGAGAATTACGGGTTTTCCAGCGAGGAGCTCTATAGCGTCGACGGGGTCTGCCTGATGCCGGCGGAGCATCGCCTGGCCGGTAAGGCGGCAGTGCGCCCGGCCGATCTCGCCGACGAGCCCTATATCTCCTTCGCGCAGAACGACCACGGCCGTTCGGACGTCGACGAGGTGTTCTCGAAGGCCGGCATCGATCGGCGCATCACCCTGGAAACGCCGTTCAGCACCATCACCTGCGCGCTGGTCGCGCAAGGGCTCGGCGTGGCGATCGTCAATCCGCTCGCGGCGCAGGACTACCGGCATCTCGGCGTCGTCATGCGTCCCTTCCGCCCCTCGATCAAGCATGAAGCCCGGCTAATCTATCCGAAGGGGCGTCCGGAAAACCGTTTGGTCGCGAGCTTCATCGAGATCCTCAAGGCCGTGACGATGGAGGAGAAGGCAGCCCTCTCGGCGGTGCGGGAACGCGGCTAAAAATAGCAGGGCTCGCCGGGACGAGCGTCGATTGGCTCCTGGGGCTCGGCCCGGAAACCCTCGATGGCCAAAGGCGAAGCGCGGCAAAGCCTATATCATAACTGCATAGACCCCCGGTATATTTCTATTTGCTCTAATGACAGGCGGTTCATAGCCTGCCTGCTTATGAGATCGTGGCGCCGGAGGAGCGCGCGCCGCATCTCAGATCAGATAAAAAATTCGGAGGGGTCATGAATCGATTTCGTAATCTGTTGCTGGCGGGAACCCTAGTTTTTGCTTCCCCCGCATTGGCTCAGCAAACCATGTATGTCGCCGGGCCCGGCGGCAGCACGCAGAAGCTCTTCCAAAGCCAGATCATTCCCGAGTTCGAATCCAAGCATAACGTCAAGATTACTTACGTTCCCGGGATTTCGAGCGAGATCGTCGCGAAGCTGCAGGCTCAGGCCGGCAAGCAGGAGATCAATGTCGCCATCTTCGATGACGGGCCGCTCTATCAGGCGATCCAGTTCGGCTATTGCGACAAGCTGAGTGACGCTCCGATCTACAAGGATATCTATCCGTTCGCCCAGTTCGGCGGAAATGGCATCGGCGTCGGGCTGGTGGCGACCGGCATCGCCTACAATGCGGCGAACTACAAGAAGAAGGGTTGGCCGGCGCCCTCCTCCTGGAAGGACCTGACCGACAGGAAGCTGGAGGGGCGCCTGACCGCTTCCTCGCTGTCCGGCACCTACGGAGTCCATACGCTCGTGATGTTCGCTCGCATCAACGGCGGCGACGAGAGCAATATCGAGCCCGGCTTTGACTCCATCCGGAAATCGCTGGCGCCGAACGTCCTGAGCTGGTCATCCTCGCCCGCGAAGCTCGCCGAGATGTTCCAGAACAACGATGTCGACGTAGCCGTTTGGGGCAGCAGCCGCGCGATCGCACTGAAGAACACCGGCTTCCCGATGGAATTCGTGTATCCGAAGGAGGGAACGCCCGCGCTCGTGCTCGGCGCCTGCCCGGTGGTCCAGAACAGTCTTCCCGAAGCATCGCAGGCTTTCCTGCAATATCTCGTCACGCCCGCGATCCAGGCGAAACTGGCCACGGAAGGCTTCGGCCCCACCAATCGCCAGACCAGGCTGGATGACAAGCTGGCCGCGCAGGTCCCTTACGGCGATGAGCGCGTCGGCAGGATGATCTCGGTCAAGTGGAGCGAGATCAACAAGAACCGCGCCGAGTGGACCAATCGCTGGAACCGCACGATCGAGAGATAAGGGCGCAAGCGCCCGATCTCCGCAGCCGTCGAAGCGAAGGCCCATCGAAATGAGTAGTTTGTCTCTGCGCGCTCTGGCGAAGAGCTATGGCCCGGTCCAGGCCGTTCGCGGCGTGGACCTGGATGTGAACGAAGGCGAATTCCTCTCGCTGCTCGGCCCATCGGGCTGCGGCAAGACGACGACCCTGCAGATGGTGGCGGGCTTCGTTCCGCCGACGACGGGGAGCATCGTCGTCGACGGGCAGGACCTGACCAGCATCGCGCCGGAGAAGCGCGACATGGGCGTCGTCTTCCAGAGCTATGCGCTCTTTCCGCATATGAACGTGGCCCAGAATATCGGCTTCGGCCTCGAGATGCGCCGGGTCGAACGCGGTGAGCTGAAGCGACGGGTCGAAGAGGCCTTGGCGATGGTCCGCCTTGCTGGTCTCGAGGGGCGTTATCCCAGCGAGCTGTCCGGTGGCCAGCGCCAGCGTGTCGCCATCGCTCGCGCCTTGGCCATCCGTCCGCGGGTTCTCCTGCTGGACGAGCCGATGTCGAATCTCGACGCCAAGCTTCGCGGCGAAATGCATGTCGAGCTCCGGTCCCTGCAGCGACGGCTCGGCATCACCGCGGTCCTCGTCACGCACGATCAGGTCGAGGCGATGACGATGAGCGACCGGATCGCCGTCATGACGAATGGCGGGATCGCGCAGCTCGGCACGCCGCAAGAGGTCTACGACAGGCCGGCATCGCAATTCGCTTCGAGCTTCCTGGGGCACACGAACGTGCTGAACGGACGGATTGAAAGCCGGATCGCCGACGAGGCGACCATCCGGGTCGGACCGACCTCGTTCCGGACCAGGGTCGCGAAAGATCAGGTGACCCCCGAGATCGCCGTGTTCGTCCGCCCGGAGCGCCTCCGCCTCGGCTCGCCGGACCAGGCCACCCTCCAGGGGCGTGTCAGCACCCGCCTGTTCCTCGGCGGGTCGTGGATCTACGAAATCGAGACCGAACTCGGCATGCTTCGTATCACTCAGCAGAATACCGGGACGGTGCAGCCCAAGGAGGGGGAAACGATCGGAGTGAGCTGGAACGCCGAGGATCTGCGCGTCATCGCGACGGAGCGCTCCGATGGCTAGCTCGACCCACCAGACCAGCCGCGGCCTGCCCTGGCTGCTCTCGCTGCCGGCCCTCGCGCTCTTTCTCGCCTTGCTGGCCATTCCGCTGGTTCTGACTGCAATCCTGTCGTTCAACGCCTTCGACGGCATGCGCGGCATCCAGCAGACCTATGGTCTCGGCAACTATCTCGAAATCCTGCTCGACGGCTACTACCGGGAAATCTTCCTGCGGACGGGCGGGATGGCGCTCGCCGTCACGCTGATCTGCATCGTCCTCGGCGTGCCCGAGACCCTGATCCTCGCCAAGATGAAGCCGGTCTGGCGCGGCGCCTTCTTCGTCGTCATCCTCGGGCCGCTGCTGATCTCCGTCGTCGTGCGCACGCTGGGCTGGTCGGTGCTGCTCGGCAGCCAGGGCGTGGTGAACACGGTGCTTCGCGGGCTCGGTCTGGTGGATGAGCCGATCCGCCTTCTGTTTTCGATGACGGGCGTCATCATCGTCCTGACCCATGTTTTCCTGCCCTTCATGGTCATCGCCGTGTGGAGCGCCATGCAGCGTCTCGACGGGCAGATCGAGCATGCGGCCCGCTCGCTCGGGGCAGGGCCCTTCACCACTTTCCGCCGCATCATGCTGCCGCAGCTGATGCCCGGTATCCTGTCCGGCTCCATCATCGTCTTCGCCCTGGCCGCATCGGCCTATGCTACCCCGGCGATCATCGGCGGGCGCAGGGTCAAGGTCGTCGCCACCACGCTCTACGACGAGTTCTTCAACTCGCTGAACTGGCCGCTGGGAGCCGCGATCGCGGTGCTCCTGCTGCTTGCCAACATCCTGATCATCGTTGGCTGCAACCGGCTCGTCGAGCGGCGTTTCAAGCAGGTGTTCGCATGAGCGGTCGGGATATCGCGAAGAACGGACCGCTGGCGCTGGTCTTCCATGCGCTGCTCACCGCGTTCATCCTGGCGCCGCTGGTCGTGGTGATGCTGGTCTCGCTCTCCGACAAGGAATACCTGTCGATGCCCTTCGACGGCATCTCGCTGCGCTGGTACCGGGAAATCCTGGCGGCGCCGGAACTGATCAGCGCGTTCTGGCTGTCGATCTGGCTCGGCCTGGCCTCGGCGACACTGGCGACGATCGTCGCCGTTCCCGCGGCGCTCGCCATCGCCCGTCATCGGTTTTTCGGACGCGACGGGTTGATGGCGTTCCTGATGTCGCCGCTGATGATCCCCCATGTCGTGCTCGGCGTCGCCTTCCTGCGCTTCTTCTCGATCATGGAGTGGACCGGCTCCTTCGTGGCCCTGGTGCTCGTCCATGCGATCACCGTCGTGCCGTACTCGCTGCGCCTGACGCTCGCCGCCGTGATCGGGCTCGAACGTGACGCGGAGACCGCCGCCCGCTCGCTCGGAGCCTCACGGGCGGTCGCCTTCCGCCGCATCCTCCTGCCGCTCATCCTGCCGGGCGTCGCGGCGGGATGGGTGCTCGCCTTCATCCAGAGCTTCGACGAGGTCACGATGACGATCTTCGTCGCGACACCCGGAACCACGACGCTGCCGGTCGCGCTCTACAACCGCATATCCCAGCTCACGGACCCGGTGACGACGTCGGTCTCCACCATCCTGATCCTGGGAACGATGGCCTTCATGTTCATTCTCGACCGCATGGTCGGACTGGACAGGGTTCTCATCGGAAAGAAGTAGCCGAAACGACCGCCCCGATCGGCTGCCCGCGCGGCGCCGGCAGGACAGTTGCGCCCGAAATTCGAGACGAAAGCCGGCCTGGACCGGAGTTGCGGACATGAACAACCAGACGATGACTGTGGTAGGAGGCGGGCTTGTCGGTGCCGCCATCGCCTACGGCGCGCTGCGGGCCGGAATGCGCGTGCGCGTTCTCGACCAGGGAGACACCGCGTTTCGCGCCTCGCGCGGCAATTTCGGCCTGGTCTGGGTTTCCAGCAAGGGCGGCAAGATGCCCCGCTATGCGAGCTGGAGCCGCGATGCGCTGAAGCTCTGGCCGGACCTGCAGAAGGAACTGGTCGAGCTGACCGATGTCGATGCCGGCCTCGAACAGCCGGGGGGCTTCTGGCTGGGCTTCAACGATGTCGATGTCAGGGCGCGCGCCGACCTTCTGGAACGGATCGATCGCGAGGTCGGCGGCATCCCCTTCAAGATGATGGACCCCTCCGAGCTTCGGCAATATCTCCCCGGGATCGGGCCGGCCGTGGTGGGCGGCAGCTTCTGCCCGCTCGACGGCCACGCCAATCCCCTGATGCTGCTGCGCGGCCTGCACGCCGCGCTTCGCCATCGCGGGGCGGATGTGATCACCGGCGTCGACATTGCCGAGATCAGGCACGATCCCGCCAACGGGTCCTTCGAGGCAGTCTCGCAGGATCGCCAGAGCTGGAAGAGCGACCGGATCGTGCTGGCAGCAGGGCTGGGCAACGCCGGATTGGCCGCGCAGGTCGGCCTGCACGCGCCCGTCGCATCCACGCGCGGCCAGGTTCTCATCACCGAGCGGCTGAAGCCGTTCCTCGACTACCCCACGAACAAGTGCCGGCAGACGCGGGAGGGCAGCGTCCAGATCGGCTCGACCTCCGAGGATGTCGGCCTCGACGACGGTACGACGACCGACAAGATCGAGGTGCTGGCACGCCGCGCGGTCGAAACCTTCCCGGCTCTGGCACGCGCGCGACTCGTCCGGGCCTGGGGCGCCCTGCGGCCGCTGACCCCGGACGGTTACCCGATCTACCAGGAATCGGCGTCCTGCCCGGGGGCCTTCCTCGCCACCAGCCATAGCGGCGTCACGCTTGCGGCGGCCCATTGCTATGTCGTCGGCCCCTGGATGGCCGGCTTCTCGCAGGTGCCGGCCGGGTTCGAGGTGTTCACCGGCGATCGCTTCCTGGACGCCGATGCGAGCTTCTCCCATGACCATTGATCCGCTCTTCACCGTGCCGGAGGCTTCGGTCGGCGCCTCGGTCACGATCGTCTTCGAGGGCACGCCCTTGCGGGTTCCGGCGGGCATCACGGTTGCCGCGGCATTGCTCCTCGGCGGCGTCAGGGAGTTCCGGTCGAGCGTCGTCGGCGACGTTCCGCGCGCGCCTTACTGCATGATGGGCGTCTGCTTCGAATGCCTCGTCGAGATCGACGGGGTGCCGGCGCGGCAAAGCTGCCTGATCCCCGTCCGCGAAGGGATGGTCGTCGCGCGCCAGCTCGGTGCCGCCCATCTCGACGCCTTCAGCCCCGGAGAAGAGCCATGAACGCTGCTGCGGCGGATCTCGTCATCGTCGGCTGCGGGCCCGCGGGCATGGCTGCGGCCTGCGAGGCGCGCGCGCTCGGTCTCTCGGTCATCGTCCTCGACGAGCAGCCGGCGCTCGGCGGGCAGATCTATCGCAACATCGAAGCCGCGCCGGCCGATCGCATCGCGGTTCTCGGCGAGGATTACGAAGCCGGGCGCAGTCTCGCGGCCGAGTTCCGCGGCAGCGGTGCTGGGCACCTGCATGGAGCCGTGGTCTGGAACGTCGCGCCGAACGGGGCTGTGGACTATGTCGCGGAGGGACGATCGCGACAGGTCGTCGGCAAGGCCGTGTTGCTCGCCAGCGGCGCCATGGAACGGCCGTTTCCGATCCGGGGCTGGACGCTTCCCGGCGTCATGGGGGCAGGCGCCGCGCAGATCCTGCTGAAAGGCTCCGGCGCCCTGCCGAGCGGGCCGGTCGTCCTGGCCGGTTGCGGGCCGCTGCTCTACCTCCTCGCCTGGCAATATCTCCGCGCCGGCGTGACGATCGCGGCCATCGTCGATACGACGGCGGGGTCGGGCTATCTGGGCGCCATCCGGCACGGTGTCGGCGCCGTGCGCGGCTGGCGCGATCTCGCCAAGGGCCTCAAGCTGATCGCGACGCTGCGCCGGCACGGCGTCAGGTTCCATTCGGGTGCGAGCGATCTCGCGATCGAGGGCGGGCGCCAGGCCGAGGGCCTCTCCTTTCGCCAGCGCGGCCGGCGGGTGACGCTGCCTGCATCGCTGGTCCTGCTGCATCAGGGCGTCGTCCCGAACACGCAACTGTCGTGGTCGACGGGCGCGGCCCATCGCTGGGACGATGAACAGCTATGCTGGTTGCCCGAGACGGACCGTTGGGGCCGGCTGGGCGAAACGCCGCTCTACGTGGCAGGAGACAGCCGGGCGATCGTCGGTGCGCAGGCCTCGGCGACCCAGGGAAGGCTGTCGGCGCTCGCCATCGCCGAGCGTGCCGGTCACGACGTCGACGCGGGCCGGCGCGCGGCGCTGCTCGCTCGTTTCGAACGGCAAAGCCATATCCGGCGCTTCCTGAACAGCCTCTACCGGCCGGCCGATGCGAACCGCATCCCGCGTGACCCTGCGGTGATCGTCTGCCGCTGTGAAGAGGTCACCGCCGGACAGGTCCGCGGCTATGTCGAGCTCGGCTGCCGCGGCCCGAACCAGGCGAAGGCGTTCGGCCGCTGCGGAATGGGGCCCTGTCAGGGGCGTCTGTGCGGATTGACGGTGACGGAGATCATCGCCGAGGCGCGCGGCACCACGCCTGACGACGTGGGCTACTACCGCATCAGGGCGCCGATCAAGCCGGTCATGCTCGGCGACTTCGTCGACTGAATTCCCGCCCTCCATTTCACCACGAGGAGATAACCATGAACGACATCGTCCGCATCGAAACCGATCCGCGCCGCAGCCGCGTCGTCGTCTATAACGGCGTCGTCTATGTCGGCGGCATGACCGCCGACGATCGCAGCCAGGACATCAAGGGGCAGACCCGGCAGACGCTCGAAAAGATCGAGCAGTTCCTTGCCAGGGCCGGCACCGACAAGAGTCGCGTCCTGACCGCGCAGATCTGGATCAAGGACCTCGCGCGCGATTTCGAGGGCATGAACGAGATCTGGAATGCCTGGACCGCACCGAACGCCGCGCCGACCCGTGCGACGGCCCAATGCGAGATGGGTGCGCCGGACGTTCTCGTCGAGATCATCGTGACGGCCGCGGCCGGCCGGTAATCTCGGAGCAGGGCACAGGGGGCAGGCCATGAAAATCGCCGAGTTGCGAACCTATGTGCTCGCGGATGCCAACAAGCATTACCTCTACGCGGCCATCCAGACCGACCGGGGAATCGTCGGTTTCGGCGAGGCGACGCTCGACCATCGCTGGCCGTCCGTCGCCGCCGGCATCGAGGAAGGCTTTCGGGCCATCGCGGGGCAGGATCCGACCACGGTCGGGAAGCACTGGAGCCTGCTCAAGGACAAGGTCTACTGGGGCGAGGGCGCCAGCAGCATGGCGGCTCTCGCCGCGATCGACCAGGCACTGTGGGACATCACCGGCAAGGCCTATGGCCTGCCGGTGCACAAACTCCTCGGCGGCGCCGTTCGGGATCGCGTCGGCGTCTACCTGAACCAGTGGTGGGCCGGATACCGATCGACCCATGACCTGATCCAGAAGGCGCAGGACGCGGTTTCGCGCGGTGCCACCGCCCTGAAATGGTATCCGTTCGGGACCGCCGATCAGCTGCAGTATCGCGTTCGGCAGCACGACGTGCCGAAGGCGGTGGCGCAGGTCCAGGCGGTCCGCGCCGCCGTCGGCCCGTCGATCGGGTTGATGGTCGATCTCTGGCGCCGGCTCGACTGGGCCTCGGCGGCGCAGTTCTGCTCTGGCGTCGCCGATTGCGACCTCGTCTTCGTCGAGGAGCCGACCGAGTTCCAGAGCGCGGACGCGCTGGCACGGCTGTCATCCGCCACACGGACCCGCATCGCCTTCGGAGAAAGGCTGCATTCCCGCCGGCAATTCGCGGAGATCATCGAGCGGCAGGCCGTCGGGCTGGTGCAACCCTCGATCATCCGCGTCGGCGGGCTGACCGAGGCCATCAAGATCGCAAACGCGGCCGAGACCTACAACATCGGCGTCGTGCCGCATAATCCGCACGGACCCGTCGCGATCGCTGCATCGGTGACCTTGGCGGCGCTGGTGGCTAATTTCGTGATCCTGGAATCCTACGAGAACGATAATCCGCCTTCGCGCAGCCAGTTCGTCCGGCAGGGGCCCATGATCGAAGGAGACAGCTACAGCCTGTCCGAGGCTCCGGGGCTCGGCGTCGAGATCGATGAGGAGGCGCTGGCCCAATTGGCGGTCGCAAAAAGGACTGTTCGCGCCTAATGGCGCGCTTCTCGGCCATCCTCCGCAAAATGTCTGCTTCCGGGCGACGAGCGAGAGTCCGCTCCTGGCTCGTTGCTCCAATTGGAGTCTCTATGAGCCCAACTCTTGGGTAACTACGCCAACCCAATAGGCCACGCCATAGGGCAGCGCCTCGTCGTTGAAGTCGAAAACCGGCGTATGCAGCCGGGGAGCCAGTTCGGCGCCGTCGGCGCCATTGCCGATCGAGGCCATGCAGCCGGGCACGACATGCATCATCTCGGCGAAATCCTCGCCGCCGGTCGAAGGAGGCAAACTGCCGGCAACCTTGTCCTCCCCGACTAGCGCGACCGCAGCGGCCCGCGCCGCCGCAGCTGGCTCCTCGCCGTTGATGACGGCGTAGCCGGTCTGCCAGTATTCCACCTCAGCCCGGCAGCCATGGGCCTCTGCGAGCGACTGGGCGAGCGCCTCCAGCCGCGTCCGGATCGTTTCGCGCACCGCCGTGTCAAAGGTACGCGTCACGCCCCGGACGGTCAGTTCCGAAGGCATCACGTTGGGGGACTCAGCCGCGCCGGCCTGAACGAAGCCAACGGACAGCACGGCCGTCTCGCGCGCAGCGATGTTACGGCTGACGATCGACTGAACAGCGAGCAGGAAATGCCCTGCGACCACGGTGACATCGGTGGCAAGGTGCGGGGTCGAGCCGCCATGGCCGCCCGTGCCGTGGAAGGTCACGCCCCAGCGATCGCAATTCGCGGTGACAACGCCCGGCCGCATAGCGAACTCGCCGATCGGCATGCCTGGCCGATTATGCAGGCCGTAGATGGCGTCACAGGGGAAGCGCTCGAACAGCCCGTCCCGCACCATGGCGCGCGCACCGCCCCTGCCCTCCTCCGCTGGCTGGAAGATCAGCACCGCCGTTCCCGCGAAATCGCGGTTCGCAGCGAGGTGGCGCGCGGCCCCGAGCAGCATCGTCGTGTGACCGTCATGGCCGCAGGCATGCATGATGCCCGGATTCTGTGACGCATAAGGCAGCCCAGTCTTCTCCGCGATCGGCAATGCGTCCATGTCGGCCCGCAGGCCTATCATGCGCTGGCCGGGGCGGCTGCCCTTCACGATGCCGACGACGCCGGTCTGGCCGATGCCCTCGACGACCTCGATGCCCCATTCCCGCAGCTTGCCGGCGACGATCCCGGCGGTGCGGTTTTCCTCGAGGCCGAGTTCCGGGTGGCGATGGATATCCTGCCGAATCGCCTTGAGCTCGTCGAGAAAGGGACTGATCTGCTCGATGATGGTCATCATGGAAATCCTGCCGCACTTTCGCGGCGTATTTCGGTGCCGAAGCGCCAGAGCCTAGAGAATACGGGGCATCGTATGGAGCAAAATACCGACCGGTCAGCCCTCGCGATACCAGCTTCCAAGGTCCCAGGTGTAAGCCTCCCAGGCACTTAGCGAGGCCTGAATGTTTTTCTTCATACCGGCCAGCACCTTGCGGGTCACGATCGGGATCACGGCGACATCCTCGACGACGAGATCGTTCAGCCGGATGGCCAGGGCGGCCCGCCTGACCGGATCCATCTCCGCCTGGCTGGCGCGGTAGGTCTCGTCGAATTCGGCACTCCGCCACCGCGTGACGTTGCGGGCCTGCCAGTTATTTGCCTTGCTGCTGATCTGGTCGGAGAGGAATTGCTGCATGAAGGCGCCGGGATCCGGCTGGTTCAGCGGCGAGGTGTACATCTGAAGATCCGCATAGAAATGCCCGATATTGTCGGGGTTCGCCGGGTCTGAGGAGAAGAAGACGCCGGCCTCGACCGTCTTGAGCTCGACTTCGATCCCGGCCTTCCCGCAGGCGTGTTTGATGACCATCTGCGTCTTCTGCCTGAGGGAGTTCGTCGCCGTCTGAAAGACCAGCTTGAAGCGCCGGCCGTCCTTCTGGCGGATGCCTTCGGCACCCGGCTTCCAGCCGGCATCGTCGAGAAGCGCGGATGCCTTGTCGATCGCGAAGGCCCAGCTCGTATTCTTGCTGACGAAATGCGGCGGCGCGTTGAGGAAATTCGCCGTGGCGGAGGCGTCGCGCCCATAGATTCCCGCCTGGATCGAACCACGGTCGACCAGCATGGTCAGCGCCTGCCGCACCCGCTTATCGGAGAAGATGGGATGGCGTGATTTCGGGCTGCCGCGTTCGCCGTCCACCTCGCTCCAGGGATCCGATGCGTCAGCTCGGCCTGCGCGCCCCGATTCGACTTGTAGACATAAAGCGAACGGTCGATCTGCAACGCCGCGCAGGCGCGCCGCGTCGAGACCCTCCACTCACCCCGCACCTTGTCCACGAGTGCGCGTTTGCGCGCAGGCCTCAAAGCTTTTTTGAGAGCACGTCCTGCAGCATGACCTTGTCGAGCGACAGGTCCGCCACGATCCGCTTCAGCTTCGCGTTCTCATCCTCGAGCTGCCGCAACCGCTTCATCTCCGACGGCATCAGCCCAGCAGTATGCGCTGTTCTCAGGCCACGGCCTTGAGCGGCGCCGGTGCGTAGGCCCAAGGCAGGAGCTCGTCGATCTGGCTCTGGGGATGGCCGGCGACGATGCGGGCGATGATGTCGGTGAGATAGGCTTGCGGGTCGACGGCGTTGAGCTTGCAGGTCTCCACGAGCGAGGCGATGACGGCCCAATGCTCGGCGCCGCCGTCGCTGCCCGCGAACAGTGCATTCTTGCGGTTCAGGGCGATTGGTCTAATGGCGCGCTCGACGACGTTGGAGTCGATCTCGACACGGCCGTCATCGAGGAAGCGAGAGAGGCCCTGCCAGCGCGAGAGAGCATAGCGGATCGCCTCGGCGAGCTTGCTCTTCTGGCTGACGAGGGCGAGCTTCGCCTTCAACCACGGCTCCAGCGCATCGATGATCGCGCGGCTTCGCGCCTGACGGATGTCACGGCGCTCGTCGGCTGAACGGCCGCGGATCTCGCCCTCGATGCGATAGAGTTCGGCGATCCGGGCGAGAGCTTCCGTCGCGATCGGCGCAGGACCACCTTGGGCGAGGTCATAGAACTTGCGCCGGGCATGTGACCAGCAGAACGCCAGGTTCACGGCGTTGCGGTCTGCCAAGACCTTGTAGCCCGCAAAGCCGTCGACCTGCAGCGTGCCGACAAAGCCTTGGAGGTGCCGGACCGCCTGCTCGGCCTTGCGGTCGGGCGCGTAGAGATAGGCGACGCCGGGCGGATCGCTGCCGCCCCAGGGGCGTTCGTCGCGGGCATAGGCGAAGAGCTGCCCGGTCTTGGTGCGGCCCCGGCCCGGGTCGAGCACCGGGGCCGTGGTCTCGTCGGCGAAGAGTTTTGTCGATGACTTCAGGCGCTCGAACAGACGCGCATGGACGGGCCGTAGCAGGAAGGCCGCCTTGCCGACCCAGTCGGCCAAGGTCGAGCGATCCAGGTTCACGCCCTGCCTGGCATAGATCTGGGCCTGCCGGTAGAGCGGGAGATGATCAGCATATTTGGCGACCAGGACATGGGCCACCGTTGCCTCGGTCGGGATGCCGCCCTCGATGAGCCTGGCGGGCGCGGGCGCCTGCACCACCACCTCCTCGCAGGCCCGGCAGGCGTATTTCGGCCGGCGCGTCACGATCACGCGGAACTGGGCCGGCACGATGTCGAGCCGCTCGGAGATATCCTCGCCCATGACGTGGAGCTGCCCGCGGCAGCAGGGGCAGGTCTGGTCCTGGATATCGAGAACCTGCTCGATGCGCGGCAGGTGCGCGGGAAGCGAGCCGCGGTTGGCGCGGCGCTTCCTGACCCGGTCAGCGTGCTTGACCGGATCAGCTGCGTCCTCACCGGCGAGGCCCTCGGCCTCGATCTGCTCGGCCTCCTCGAGGCCCAGCAACAGCTGGTCGATCGGCAGGCTCTCGGCCCGACGCCCGAAGCGATGGCGTTGCAGCTCCTTGATGATCTGGCGCAGCCGCTCGTTCTCGGCGCGCTCGGCGGCGAGCATCGCCTGGAGGGCGACAGGGTCGCGGGTCAAGGGCTCGGGCGGGGTGCTCACGAAGCCGATTCAACCATGGATTACAGCGGCTTGCCAGTGCTGAACGGTCAACTTGCCGCGACGGGGACGCGCGTCTCGCGCCGTTCATGAACCCGGCGCCAGTCGAGGCCTTCAAGCAACGCCTGAAGCTGCGCCGCGGTCAGCCGCACGACGCCATCGACGATTGCAGGCCACTGGAACTTGCCGTCCTCCAGGCGCTTCGAGAACAGGCAGACACCCGTCCCGTCGAAGTAGACGAGTTTGATCCGGTCCGCGCGCCTCGCCCGGAACACATAGACCGCGCCCGAGAACGGATCGGCGCCCATGCTCTCGCGCACCAGCGCGGCCAGGCCCTCCGCGCCCTTGCGGAAGTCGACCGGCTTCGTCGCCACCATGACGCGGAGCGCCCCGGTCGGGCCGATCACGAGCCGCCCTTCAGTGCGCCGATCACCGCGGCAATCGCCTTCGGGCTCGCCCCCGAGCCGACCCGTACGACGACGCCGTCGATCTCGAACTCGATCCCGTCGCTGGAACCGCCGGAAGCGCGTCGCGTGCGACGACGCCGCTTGGCAGACTGCCGGGCCGGCTTTGGCTCTGCGACCGCCCCTTCGATCACTGCCGGCACGAACATGGGGGCGGATAGCGGCGACAACGGCTCGGGCGCGCGACGCAGGAGGCGGCGCCAGCCGAACAACTGCTGCGGCGACATCGCATGGCGGCGCGCGACCTCGCTCACCGTTGCGCCAGGCTCGTAGCTTTCCGCCACGATCCGCGCCTTGTCGTCGTCGGACCAATCCCGCCGGCGTCCCGCTCCGGTAAAAACCTCAAACCGCCGGACCGGCTCATCCGCGTTGGTTTTAAGCGTATGCTCTGAAATCGTCATGTGTCGAAGCCCTCAGGTTCCAACATTGACCCTGAACTCACCGGCTGAAAGGTGCCCTCAGAGCACCGCTTACGCCCAGCATACTTCTTGCGCCAGTTATAGAACGTCGCGTCCGAAATACCGGCCTTCCGGCAGACCTCCGCGATCGGCGCGCCACTCTCAGCCTGCTTCAAAACGAACGCGATCTGCGCCTCGGTGAACTTCGATGCCTTCAGGGAACTCTCATCGTCCCGATCACGGGATCATATGTGGAAAATTCCAGTTCAAAATGGCCGGGTTCTCGGGGAGCACGTCAGGTGGGCAGTCCTGGAACCTTCATCACTGGCGCAGCAACAGTGTCGCGCCAGCAAGTGCTGACAGCAGCCGATGCTGCCTCCCATGTTTCAGTTGGCTTCGAGAGGATTGCCGCTCTTCCTCGCGATCTGCCTTCGCCGCGCGACGATCATGCTCTTGAATTTTTCCATCCCGGCCGCCTCTGAAAACCCCTTGGCTGCCAGATCCTTCCAAATCGCGACGAGAAAAGAGCGAGTGTCGATTGGTTTGTTCACAGCCAAGAGTTCGATTGCGACGCGAATTGCGGCTGCAGCGATATCGTCCCGATCAGGACATTTAGCATCGGCGAGTTTGTCTCGGTAGTTTTGCGAGTAGCCGCGCTGCTTCACGCGTCGCCTCTGACGCCGGCGTCCGAGTGTGGGTAGGTCGGTGGAGCGCATGCGAAGTTCCTCTGTTTCACATGCTGATTCATTTTCGCCCGAGTGATGAATAGGTCAATAGCGGTCGGAAAGCTGTTTTGAATTGGCAAGTGCGATGAAGCTCTTCGCTCGGAATTCGTTCACCCCGCGAGTTCATCGCGGCCCATGCAGCATCGTGAGAAATGTCCGGGCTTTTGGGGGCTACAACACTCACCGGGTCAGCAGGTCATGCTCACCGGGAATGTCTTTGTAACCAATGGCGGCACCGAAACCGACGGTGAGTGCTATCCAGGTGAGAAGCTGGGTTAGCAGCTGAAGTGGTTTCACCACGGATTGCCGGCTGCTCGTAGAAATTGCATTTATTCCAATTGACACATACTTTGAGTTTATGTGCCATCTTGCATAATTCGAGATCATTGAAATGTGCGCTGGGTACCGGGGAGGGCTGCCATGATCGATCTTGCCCGCAGTCCGGATCAGATCGGAGCTATCATTCGCCGCTACCGCAAAGGGCTGAAGTTGAGCCAGAGTAAGCTCGGCGAGCGCGCGGGCCTGCGTCAGGAAACGATCTCTATCATTGAGTCTGGCAATCCTGCGACGCGGCTCGATACCATTCTTGCTGTACTAGCCGCCCTCGATCTGGAATTTCATGTCAGGGCGCGGGGCCAAAGGCGCGGTATCGAGGGCCTTATCGATTAACGGCGAGGCCCCATCTGAACTCAAAGCTACTCGTGATCATATCGGGCTGGCCAAGCCATGGCTGGCCGCAGACCTTCGCGCTCTCATGCCCACATGCGGCCGATGATCCGCTCGTTTGAATCCGTGCGCGCGTTGGCTGTTTTGGGAGGGGCACAGTATCCGCTACGGCCGCTTGCGGCCGCGTGAGCCTCGGCCTCCTGCTTAGAAGGAGCGGGCGCATGCTGCACGGCGACGCGATACGGGCTTCGTCTAGAACTGCCTTGCGCGTGCTTTCGGGATCCGTATTGTAACCGCAGATGTAACCACCCGGCGGCGCCTCGACCCTCTCGGGCAGCGTCTGCAAGGACTTGTGGCTATTCGGCGGAGACTCCCTCCGTCTCCGCCACTCCTAAGCCCTTGATATTGCGTAAGCGGCCTGTCTCTCCAGAGGACGATTCTGTCACAGCCGCCCGTCACAGCACGGGGGCGTTTCTTGTCTGCGTCGATTCGATCGAGCCTGTCTGTCGAGGGGGTCTTCCGATCCATCTGCGGCGCGAGGATGGGCAGGCGCGCTCCTTCAGAACGCGGGATCGTCGAGAAGCACGTCCGCGGTGTCCTGATAGTGCTTTTCCAGAAGCTGCACGGCCCGATCGGCCGCCCGATCCAGCACAGCCGTCAGAATAGCCTGGTGCTCGTCGCCGATCCTGCGCGTCGAGAAAACGCGCCGGATCGAGACGCGGCGATAACGGTAGAGCTGGTCGGCGAGATGGTCGCAGAAGCCGACCAGCGAGGCCGAGCCGCACTGGCTGATCAGGGTGCGGTGGAAGATCCGGTGCAGGCGCTCCCAGTCCGGATTGTCCTCGAACTGCTCCGGGTTGAGCGAGCGCGGCGTGCGGGCGAGGCGGTGATGCGCCACCACCAGCGCCTCCTCCCATTCGGGCGTCGCGGCCTCCATGGATTTGCCCAACGCCAGCCCCTCGAGCCAGCACCGCGTCATCGTGAGTTCCTGCAGCTCCGCCTTACTCACCGGCGAGACGATGAAGCCGCGCTGCTCGCGCGACTGCACCAGCCCCTCGGAGGTGAGCCGGTTCAGCGCCTCGCGCAGCGGCGTCTGCCCGGCCTGGTAGGCCTCCATGAGGAAGCGCATCTGCAGTTTCTGGCCCGGCTTGAGCCGCCCGCAGAGAAGGTCCTCGCGCAGCTTGTCGTAGAGGTCGAGCGTTCGGGTCGAAGGGGTCGGCGCTGTCATGCGAAGGGGCTCGATCTCCTGCGAAGCCAGCGAGCGCGCGGGGCTCCCCGGCGGGCTCAAGACCTTCGATCTGTACACGTAGCCTCGCTCGTCAGAAATTTATAAATTATGCTTTACGCCGGCACATTATCGAATATGCTCGGCGCCAGCTACAAAAATCGAGTCCTTTGGAGGGATCGTGACGGGCCAGGCGGGATCGGAGCGGCGCTGGACACTCGGCGGCTGTCGCTGCGGCGTGGACATCCACGCCCATGTCGTGCCCGCGAGCTTCCCGACCTATCTCAGGGGGGCGACGCCGAAGGGCTGGCCCGGCATGGCGGAGGCCCAGCCCTGCCACCGTCACGTCGTCATCGACGGGCGGACCTATCGCACCGTCTCCGACCGCTGCTGGGACGTGCCCAAGCGGCTCGCCGACATGGACGGCATGAGCCTGTCGCTGCAGGCGATCTCGGCGATGCCGGAGCTGATGTCCTACTGGATGGACGCCGCCGATGCCGACGAGCTGCTGCGCTACATCAACGACCAGATCGCGGCGATGGTGACCGAGTCCGGCGGGCGCCTGGTCGGACTGGGCGCCCTGCCCCTGCAGGACATGGACCGGGCCTTGGCCGAGCTGGAACGGCTGATGCGCGACCCCGGCTTCGCCGGGGTCCAGGTCGGCAGCAACGTCAATGGCCGGCCGATCGGGGCGCCCGATTTCGACCCGTTCTTCGAGGCGGCCGAGGAGCTTGGCGCGGCCGTCTTCGTCCATGCGGTGCGCCCCTGCGGGCAGGAGCGGCTGGTCGGGCCGGGCCAGCTCCAGCAGGTGCTCGCCTACCCCGGCGATGTCGGCCTCGCCGCCGCTTCCGTGATCTGCTCCAACCTGATGCTGCGGCGTCCACGCCTGCGGATCGCCTTCAGCCATGGCGGGGGGACGCTCGGACTGCTGCTGCCGCGGCTGGAGGAAGGCCGTCGCGTCTTCCCGGCGCTTCAGGAGAGCATCGAAGCCTCGCCGACCGAGCAGGCCCGGCGGCTGTTCTACGACGCACTCGTCTATGACGAGCCGACCCTGCAGCATCTGGTGCGCCTGTTCGGAGAGACGCAGGTGATGGTCGGCACCGACTATCCCTTCAATTTCCACGAGCGCCGCCCGGTCGTGCGGATCGAAGCCGCCTTTGCGGACGAAGCGCTGCGGGCGCGGCTGCTGCGCGACAATGCGGCGGCCTTTCTAGGCCGCCCGAGCGAGGTCTCGCCATGAGCCGCTTTCCCGTGACCGCCCTGCGCTCCGTCGCGATCGGCACGCCGGACCTCGCCCTCTCCGAGCGCTTCTATACCGCAGTGTGGGGGCTGGAGGTCGCGGCGCGGCAGGGGGAAGCCGTCTATCTGCGCGCGACGGGCGCGGATCATCACGTCCTGGCGCTCCATCCCCGCGCCGTGGCGGAGATCCTGTCGGTCACGTTCCGGGTCGATGCGGCGACCGACCTGACGCAGCTGGCCGAGCGGGCCGGCCGGCTCGGCGCCCGGGTGCTGTCGGGCCCCGCCCCGACAGGCGAGCCCGGCGGCGGCGTGCTGCTCGAACTGGCCGAGCCGCAGGGCGGCGTCTACCGCTTCGTCCAGGGCGACGCGCTTCACGACGATGCCGGCGAGAGGCCCGACCGGGCGTCGCGGCTCGCCCATGTCAACCTCAACAGCCACGATGTTGACGCCCAGACACGGTTCTTCGAACAGGGACTCGGCTTCGTCGTCACCGATCGCTCGAAGCTGATGGCCTTCCTGCGCTGCAACAGCGACCATCATGCCGTGGTGCTGGCGGAGGCCAAGGCCAGCGGACTCAACCACATCGCCTTCCTCGTGCCGGACTGGGAATCGGTGATGCGGGCCGCGGGCCGGCTCGTCGATGCCGGCTATCCGATCGGCTGGGGCGTCGGTCGTCACGGCCCGGGCGACAATGTCTTCGCCTATTTCGTCGATCCCGTCGGCTTCGTCGTCGAGTTTACGGCGGAGGTCCTGCAGGTCGACGACGGCTATCGCGTGCGCGGGCCCGAGGAGTGGGTCTGGCCGCCCGGCCGAACCGACCAGTGGGGCATCGCCCCGCCCAAGCCCGATCATGTGAAGGGCGCCCAGACGGCCATCGCCTATCGCCCGGGGGCCGCCCGATGAACGCCCAGCACAGGATTTCCGTTCAGGTGAGCGAGACGTCTCTTCCCGGTTCCGCGCATTATTCCGTCGTCGTGGTCGGCTTCGGGCCGAGCGGCGCCGTCGCCGCCAATCTGCTGGGCCAGCACGGCATTCGCAGCCTCGTCATCGACCGCCAGCGCGAGGTCTACGACAAGCCGCGTGCCATCGCGATCGACCACGAGATCCTGCGGCTTTTCGACAATCTGGGCCTGGCGGAGGCTGTTCTGCCCTATGTCGCGCCGTTCCACGCTTCGGAGCATTTCGGCGCCGACGGGCAGCTGATCCGCCGGATCGACACTGTGCCGGAACCCTACCCGCAGGGCTATGTGCCGACGATGGTGTTCACGCAGCCTCCCGTCGAGGCCGCTTTGCGGGCCCATGCGCAGGCGCGGCCCGGGGTCGATGTCCGCCTCGGGACGGAACTCGTCGATCTGACAGCGACACCCGATCGCGTGACGCTGGACCTGCGGCAGGACGACGGTATGCGTCGTACGATCACGGCTGACTACGTCATCGCCTGCGACGGCGCCTCGAGCGGCGTCCGGGAGCGGCTCGGCATCCGTCTCGCCGATCTGGTCTTCGACGAGCCCTGGCTGGTCGTCGACATGCAGGTGAACGAGTCGGCCCTGGCCAAGCTGCCCCCGAATTCGGCGCAGTTCTGCGATCCGCGGCGGCCGACCAGCTACATCATTGGACCGGGCACCCATCGCCGCTGGGAGATCATGCTGCTGCCGGGCGAGGATCCGCGCCTCGCGCAGACGCCGGAGCGCGTCTGGGAGCTGCTGGCGCGATGGCTGACGCCGGCGGACGCGACGCTCTGGCGGGCCGCGAGCTATCGCTTCCACGCCCTGGTCGCCGAGCGCTGGCGGCAGGGTCGCGTCTTCATCGCCGGCGACGCCGCGCATCAGCAGCCGCCCTTCATCGGCCAGGGCATGTGCCAGGGGGTGCGCGACGTCGCCAACCTGATCTGGAAGCTCGCGCGCGTGCTGGACGGACGCTCGGGCGAGGCGCTGCTCGACAGCTACGAGGCGGAGCGCAGCGCGCATGTCCGCGAACTGACGACGCGGATCAAGGCGATCGGCCAGGTGATCTGCGAGCGCGATCCGGTGGCGGCGCGCGCCCGTGACGCCCGCATCCTCGCCGAGGGCGGCGGCCAGCCGCGCATCATCACACGCCAGGAGATCGTGCCGCCGCTGGCGACCGGCCTGCTCGCAGACGAAACCGATCCCGCCCGCGGCCGGCTCTTCCCGCAGCCCTGGGTCGAGACGGCCAAGGGGCGTGCGCGGCTCGACGCCGTCGCGGGGGCGGGCTGCCGCGTCGTGATCGAGGACGCGCTCGCCCGCACCCTGCCCACCGGCATCCTCGCAGCGGCGCCCGCCAAAGGCCTCACCGTCATCGCCTTCGGCCCGTCCGGATCCAGCCCCGTCGCCGAGGCCGACATCACGGTCGCCGAATGCGACGGCGTCCTGCGCGACTGGTTTGCGGGATGCGGTCGCGCCGCCGCGATCGTGCGGCCGGACCACTACGTCTTCGGCACGGCCGCCGACGGCCCGGCGCTGGCCGCGCTGATCGACGCCTTCACCCTCGGCCTCACCGCGCCCGCGCTGCCGGCGGCCTCCCTCGCCCATGCCCTGTCCTGAGAGGAAAACCTCCCGATGCGTTTTGCCACCTTCCGCCTCAACGGTGCCCCGACATGGGGCCTGATCGACGGCGAGCAGGCCGTCGATCTCGGCGCCGTGCTGTCGGGGCGCTATCCCGACCTCAAGAGCGTCATCGCCGCTTCCGCGCTGGCGGAAGTCGCCGCGGCGGCCGCCGGTGCACCGCGCCATCCGCTCTCGGCCGTGACCTGGCTACCTGTCGTGCCGAACCCCGACAAGATCCTCTGCGTCGGGCTGAACTACGAGATGCACCGCAAGGAGACCGGCCGGGCCGAGGTCGAGAACCCCACGATCTTCGCGCGTTTCGCCAATTCGCAGACCGGCCATGGCGCCGACATCGTGCGGCCGCGCGTCTCACACGAGCTCGATTTCGAGGGCGAGCTCGCCATCGTCATCGGCAAGCCGGGCCGCTATATCGCCCGCGAGGACGCCTTCGCCCATGTCGCCGGCTATGCCTGCTACAATGACGGCAGCGTCCGCGACTTCCAGCGCCACACCCACCAGTTCACGCCGGGCAAGAACTTCCCCGACACCGGCGCCTTTGGGCCGTGGATGATGACGCCCGACGAACTCGGCCCCCTCCCCGATCTGCGCCTCCAGACCCGCGTCAACGGCCAGGTCGTGCAGGACGCGACCTTCGACCAGATGATCTTCGATATCCCGAAGATCATCGAATACTGCTCGTCCTTCACGCGGCTGGAGCCCGGCGACGTCATCGCGACGGGTACGCCCGGCGGCGTCGGCGCCAAGCGCAATCCCCCGCTCTGGCTGAAGCCCGGCGACCTCGTCGAGGTCGAGATCGACCGCCTCGGCATCCTGCGCAACGGCATCGCCGACGAGGCCTGAACCACGACGCCGCCGAAAGCGCGCCTTCGAGGCTCGCGGAGCACGCCCGGCGGCGCTCCCCCCATCCCAGAAGAGCCCGGAGGACACGATGTCCAAGTTCAGATCACTGGCGCTCGGCGCCACCCTCGCGCTCGCCGCGATCGCAAGTGCCCAGGCGCAGGCCTGGCCGCAGCGCCCGATCGCGCTCGTCGTGCCGCAGGCGGCCGGCAACAGCCCCGACATCCTCGCACGCGTGCTGGCCGACAAGCTGTCGCGCAGCCTCGGCCAGCAGGTCTATGTCGAGAACCGCACCGGCGCGGCCAACATCGTCGGGACGCAGGCGGTCGCCCGCGCCACGCCGGACGGCTACACCTTCCTCTTCGCCACCTCGGCCTCGCTGTCGACCAACCCCCACACCTTCCGCAAGCTGCCCTATGATCCCCAGAAGGATCTCATGCCGGTGGCGATGGTGGCGCGCAGCCATCACGTGCTGCTCGTAAACCCTTCGCTGCCCTTCAAGACGCTGGAGGATCTGATCGCGCAGGAAAAGGCCAAGCCCGGCGAGATCAGCCTAGCCGTCGACAGCGAGCGCAACATTTCCGGCCTGATCGGACAGACCATCAACCGCCGCGCCGGGATCAAGATGGTGCTGGTGCCCTATGCCGCGGCGGCCAACTCGATCCAGGACACGATCGCGGGCCGCGTCCAGGCGACGATCCAGTCGGCCTCCGTGGCGGAGCCCTTCATCAAGGAAGGGACGCTGCGGCCTCTCGCCGTTGCCGGCACCAAGCGGCTGGCCTCGCTGCCCGGCATTCCCGCCATCGCCGAGACCCTCGCCAGCGCGGATATCGGCGGCTGGTTCATGGTCATGGCGCCGGCCGGGACGCCTCCAGACATCGTCCAGTCGATGAGCCAGAAGATCGCCGAGGCGCTGCAGCAGCCGGATGTGCGCGAGCGCGCGCCGACCCTGGGCTTCGACGTCGATGTCGGCCCGCTCGCGACGCCCGCCGGCGCAGGCGCCTTCCTGACCAAGGAGATCGCAACCATGGGCGCGCTGATCAAGGAGTTCGGGATCGAGCCGCAATGAGCGGCTGGCCTGGCTCCGGCTGAAGGGAGCCTGACATCCGTCGGTCGACCCTGGCGACCGTCCGCACGGCTGAAGCATCAACCGCGCCGGCGCGGGTGATCAGACGGATTGGTGTCGCACGAGGCTTGATCCGCTGAGGCCGAGATTGCCGACAGTCGTCCGTCGCCTGCAACGCAGATCCGTTTTCGGGCTCGAACCCAGGTCGGCCATTAGCACCATCGGCCGGTTTCGCGTCCGTGGAACCGGATCGGACCTGTCGAGACTGCAATGTCGCGCGCAGCCGGCCTCCTCAATCGTTGACGCGCTCGAGTCCGATCGTCAGCGAGATCGCCAGAAGAGCGAGCATTGCGAGCAGAATCTGGATGCTCGAGACGGCGGCGACCAGCGGCGAGCTGCTGTTCTGAACGATGGCGAGCAGCTCGATCGGCAGCGGCCGGTCACGATAGCCATGGGTGAAGATCGTCACCGAGAGATTGTCGACGCCCTCGATGAAGGTGAAGACGGCACCGGCCAGGATCGCCGGCAGCAGCAGCGGCAGCGTGATGGTGCGGAAGGTCTGCCAGCGGCTCGCGCCGAGATTGGCGGAGGCCTGCTCCAGCAGCGGGTCCAGCCGCTGCAGCCGCGCCATCACGGTGCGCACCATCACCGCCATGACATAGACCGAGAGTGAGACCGATTGCAGCCAGATCGAAGGGCCGATGCCGAGCAGCGCGCCAGAGAACAGCACGGCGACGCCGAGCACGATGCCCGGCACCATATGCGGCACCAGCACGAAGACGGAGAGCGCGGTGGCGCCACGAAAATCGCCGCGGGCGCAGGCCAGCGCAGTCGGCACGCCCAGCAGGATGCACAGCGCGGTGACGTAGAGCCCGACCTTGATGCTCGTCCACATCGCGTTCACCAGCACCGGCTGGTTGAAGACCTTGACGTACCAGTCGAGCGTGAAGCCCACGGGCGGGAAGCTGATATAGCCGCGCGTGTCGAAGGACATCATTACGACGATGACCGCCGGCAGCAGGAGCAATGCGAGCGCGAGCACCGCGAGCGCGATGATGAAGCCGATGCCCAGCCGGTCGAGGAGTTCGGCGCCGTCGATCCGCTTCATCGCTGTGCCACCCGTGTCCAGCGCGTCGCGATATGCGTCAGCCAGGCGAAGACCAGCAGCACGGCGAGACAGGTCGCCATCAAGATCATGGCCGTCACCGCGCACTTGCTCCATTGCAGAGAGTAGACCACCTGCTCGTAGACCATTGTCGCGGCGTTGAGGTAATTGCCGCCGCCCAAGAGCTGCGGCACCACGAAGGTGGTGTAACTCAGCGTGAAGACGAGCGCGGCGCCGGTGCCAAGCCCGGGCACGCTCAGCGGCAGGATGATGGTTCGCAGCGTCGCCAGACGGCTGGCGCCGAGATTGGCGGAAGCCTCTTCCAGGCGGGAGTCGTGGCGGCTCATCACCGCGATCAGCGGCAGGATCATGATCGGCAGATGGATCTGGACCATGCCGATCAGCACCGCCCAATGCGTGTTGATGATGCGCAGCGGCTGCGAGATCAGCCCGAACTCCATCAGCGTCGCATTGACCACGCCGCGGCCGCCGAGAATGACGATCCAGGCATAGGTGCGGACGATGCCGCTGGTCAGGATCGGCGCGATCGTCAGCACGAGGATGATGCGGCGGGTCCAGGGGCCGCCGATCAGGAAGAGATAGGCGACAGGGAAGCCGAGCAGCGCGCAGACCAGCGTCGTCGTCAGCGCCAGCGTCAGCGAGCGCTGGAAGGTGATGTGATAGAGCGGGTCGGCGAGCGCGGTCGCGAGATGGCCGAGAGAGAACTCCTGCGAGACGATGACCCCGCGCGACACCGTGATGTCGGAAAAGCCCAGCGACAGCAGCACGCCGAAGGGAATGACCGCGACGACGACGAGCACGACGATGGCCGGCACGGCCGGCCAGATCCCGCGCCCCGAGAGCAGCTCATCGACCAGCCGCACCAGGAGAGGCCGGCGGGTCATGCGCGCGGGAAGGCGATGCAGGCAGCGGGATCGCGCAGGCGCAGCGCCACGCGGTCGCCGACATCGATGCGGGCAACCGTCTCGTCGCGCAGCGCCACGACGCGCAGCGAAACTCCGTCCGCGAGTTCGACCTCGTATTCCATCAGCGCCCCGACATGGCGGCGGAAGCGAACGCTGCCGCGCCAGCCCGTTTCAGCCTCGACAGCCGGCTCGATCAGGATGTTGTGCGGGCGCAGCATAACGCGAACCTCGCCGTCGAGCGCCGTCGTAACGCTCTGGCCATCGGGCAGGGTCACCCGGCCCTGGCTCGCAATGCCGTCCCAGAAATTCGAGGCGCCGACGAAATCGGCGACATAGGCGCTGGCCGGCCGATCGAAGATTTGCTCCGGCGTCCCCAGCTGCTCGATCCGGCCGGCGCGCATCACGGCGATGCGATCCGACATGGTCAGCGCCTCTTCCTGGTCGTGCGTGACGAAGATCGCGGTGATGCCGAGCCGCTTGATCAGCTGGCGCATCTCCATTTGCATGGTGCCGCGCAGCTTGGCATCGAGGGCATTGAAGGGCTCGTCGAGCAGGAGAACGCGCGGCTCTAGAACCAGCACGCGGGCGATCGCGACGCGCTGCTGCTGCCCGCCCGAGAGCTGGGCCGGGTAGCGCTCCTCGAAGCCGGTCAGCGAGACCGTCTGCAGCGCCTGGGCGACACGGCGGCCGATCTCGGCCGCGGGAACGCCGCGCATGCGCAGCCCATAGCCGACATTCTTCGCCACGGTGAGATGGGGAAAGAGCGCATAGCTCTGGAAGACGACGCCGACGGAGCGGCGGTTGACCGGGACAGGGATCGTATCCCGGCCGTCGATCAGGATCTCGCCCTCGTCCGGCGTCAGGAATCCGGCAATGCAGCGCAGCAGCGTGGTCTTGCCGCAGCCGGACGAGCCCAGCAACGTCAGGATCTCCCCTTCCTGCGCGACGAGCGAGCAGCGGTCGAGCACGGTGAGGCCCGCGAAGCGCTTGACCGCATCGCGGATCGCCACGACCGGGGCGGCTTCCGCCGTCCCGGTGGCCGGGATGGGCGCAGCCGCGGTGATCACCCGGCGAACATCCGGTCGAAGGCCTCGACGATCTTGCCGCGGTTGGGCGCCACCTTCGGCCAGTCGACCGAGACCATCGAGGCGATCTCCTCCGGCGTCGAAGGCAGGAAGGCGGCGGCCCCCGCCGGGGCGACGATGCCCTTGACCGTGGTGCCGAAGTAGTAGGGCGGCTGGGCGGCGAAAGTCTGGCTCTCGCTGGTGAGCAGGATGTCGGCGAATTCGTGGATCAGCTCGCTATGGGCTGTGCGGGTGAACTTGACGATCATGGTCGGCAGGATCAGCGGGCCCGGGCCGGTGACCTTGGCGTAGCCGAGCGGCAGGCCGCTGGCGATGGCGATGCCAGTGTTGTCGTGCCAGAGCGGGCAGAGCCCGATCTCGCCGCGCTCCAGCATCTGTTGCAGCAGGTTTGGATTGCGCCCGACCAGCGGCTTCAGCTCCTTCCATTTGGCGAGGCCAAAATCGGTGTCGGCATCGGTCTTGCCGAAGGCCGAAGCCGCGATCGAGACGCAGGCGAGGCCGAGATTGGACTGCGGCCGCGAGACGCCGATCTTGCCTGCATATTCCGGCTTCCAGAGATCGGCCCAGGTCCTGGGCGGGTTCGGCACCATCTGCTTGTTGTAGGCGATGCCGATGCCGGCATAGCTGATCGGCACGCCCATGCCATAGGCATAGGGCATGAAGCGCGGGTCGATGTTCTTGGCGTTGGGGACCTTGGCGATGTCGAGCGGCTCCAGCACACCCTCATCGACGGCGTTGATGATCGCTGGCGAGCCCATCACCGCGAAGTCATAGGGCGAGGCGCCGCGCGAGGCCTTGATCTGGGCAATCGCCTCGGCCGAAAGGCCGCCGATGATGCGCAGCGAGACGCCGGGATGCTTCTTGGCGAGGATCTCGCCGGCGCGCTTCAGCGGATCGTCCTGGGCGCTGCCATAGCCGATCATGACCAGTTCGCGGGCCTGGGCTCGCAGGACCGTCGGCGCGGCGAGCGCGACGCTGCCCGCTGCGGCCCCGAGGAAACGGCGTCGAGACAAAGTCGTCATGGAGGATCTCCCGGCCTGGCTGCATCGGATCGGTGCCCGCGCGAAAGGCGCAGGCGGCGCTGGTGTTGCTTTCAATTTGCGGACAAACGAAAACAATCGCAAGCATAAAACTTAGCCAGGTCGCGCCGATTTTTCGAGCGCTCACGCGATGGTGACCTGAACGCCCGCCGCTTCGAGCGCCTGAATGTCAGCCGCCGCCGCGCCCTGGTCGGTGATCAGCAGATCCGCCTGGTCGAGCGGCGCGATACGGGCGCTGCCGACATGGCCGATCTTGCCGTGGTCGGCGACGAAGACGACGCGCCGGGCCGAGGCCATCATCGCCTTCTTCACCTCGGCCTCTTCCCAATTGCCATTGGTAAAGCCGCGGACAACGTCGACGCCGGCACAGCAGAGGAAGGCGAGATCGGCGTTGATCTCGCGCAGCAGCGTCGTGCCGAAGGGCGAGATCAGGCTGCTGGAGCGGGCATTGCGACCGCCGCGCTTGAGGCGCCCGCCGGTGACGATGACGGTGACGCCCTCATGCGCCTGCAGCGCCAGCGCAATATCGAGGCCGTTGGTGACGACGACGACATCGGTCAGCGCCGCCGGCAGGGCATGGGCGATGGCGAGCGTCGTCGTTCCGGCATCGAGGATGACGGTTTCGCCGTCGCGGACGAGGGCGGCCGCCTGCTCGGCAATGCGCTCCTTCTCGTCCGAAAAGGACTGGCTCGGCAGATCGACGGGGCGCTCGAAACGGGCCGGGCGGAGCGCCATCGCTCCGCCGCGAATGCGGCGGATGAGCTGGCGCTTCTCCAGCGCGTCGAGATCGGCGCGGATCGTCACCGCGGAGACGCCGAGCTCCTCGGCCAGTGCAGCGACCTCGACCACGCCCTTGGCCGAGAGCATTTCGATGATGCGCTCATGGCGCGGCAGGGTGCGGCCGCGGGCGAGGTCGGGCAGGACTTGCGTCGAGGGCATGGCGGGCTTCGTTGTCACTTGCGTTACCAGATAAAATGAAGGATATCGAAAGTCGAGAGCGCGCTGCCCAACGGCGGACCGCAACCAAACCATCGACAGGACGGGACCAGCATGGCCGACCACATGCAGCAGTTCAAAGCCCTCAAGCGCGAATCCTCGTCGGATGCGCCCGGCGATCCGGAGCGCTTCCGGCGCGTGGAGCTGACGCATACGGAAATGATGGCGCAGGGCGACGCGATGAGCCGTACGCTCGCGACCACGGCGAATGCAGTGAAGCGCATTGCCGGCGAGATCGCCGTGCGGCCGCTGCGGCGCGTCATCATCACAGGCTGCGGCGATTCCTGGATCGCCGGCATCGGCGTCCGGCTGGCCTATGAGCGGCTGCTCGGCGTCCCTTGCGAGCCCTATGAGGCCTTCGACCTCGAGCAATACGGGCTCGACCTCGTCGACGACGGCACCCTGATGATCGGGTTGAGCTCGAGCGGGAACACGGCGCCGGTCAGCGCGAGCCTCAAGGCCACGATCGCGCGCGGCGGCTATGCCGTGGCGCTCACCAACACCGCGACCTCGCCGATGATGCAGGATTTCCCGGCCGCGCTGCTGATCCAGGCGACACGCGGCGGCTGGCCGACGCAGTCCAGCACCGCCGCCATGGCGCTGCTGATCGCCCTGGCGCTGGCGATCGCCGAAGCGAAGGGCCTCGGCGAAGGCAAGGCGCCGGGGCTCGCGAGCGACCTCGCCGCGCTCCCCGCGGTCATGGATGCCGTCGCAACGGGCTTCTACGACAAGGCGAAGGCGCTGGGCGCGGAGCTGGCGCGCAGCGACATGATGCTGCTGGCCGGAGCCGGCCCGCATCTGGCACCCGCCGCCTTCGGCGCGGCCAAGCTGAAGGAGCTGGCGCCGATCCATGCGATCGCCTTCCCGCTGGAGGAATACCACCATTACCGCACGCAGAAGGCCGGCGACCCGCTCTTCCTGATCGCGCCCGACCAGGCGAGCCGGCAGCGCGCACTGGAAACCGCCATCGTCGGCAAGGGCGTCGAGGGGCACACCATCGCTCTGGTGCCCGAGGGCGAAGACGACTTCGGCCCCTATTGCGCCCATGTCTGGCATCTGCCGCCGGTGCGGATCGAATTGGCGGCGCTGGTCTACAGCGTGCCGCTGCATCTCTTCGGCTACCACGTCACCAAGGCGCGCGATGCGCTCGGCCTCGGGGCGCCGCGGCTCGGCGGCCTCGCTGCGTGACGCCGGAGCTCGTCACCGCGGGCGGGCTGACGGTCGATCACGTGATCTCGGCCGACGGGACGGTCGCGCTGGCGCGGGTCGGCGGCAACGGCGCCTATTCCAGCGTCGGCGCCCTGTGCTGGCGCGAGCGCGTCGGCCTCGTCAGCGTCGCGGTGGCGAGCTATCCGCGCGAGACGCTGGCGCGACTGCGCGACAACGGTGTCGCGCTCGACGGCGTCGTCATGGTCGATGTCGCGCTCGAGAGCGGCAACTGGTTCATCTACGACCATGAAGGCCATCGCAGCGAGCGGCTGACCAGCCGCCCGGAGGAGCTGGCGCAGGCCGGCTTCCCGACCGACCGGCTGACGCCCCAGCAGGTCGATGACTGGCAGGCGCATCTGCGGCGGCGCGGCGACGGCGGCGAGCTCTCCTATTCGCAGTTCCGTGACACGCATCCGATGGTCGCCGCGCAGGTGCCGGAGCACTATCTGCGCGCCCGGGGGGCCCATTGCGCGCCGAGCCGCCCGGTCGTGCTGGCCGACCTGCTGCCCCTGTTCAACGGCCGCGGCATGGTGGTGACACTTGATGCCGGCTGGCAGCTGGCGGAACTCTCCCTCGACGATCTCTCGCCCTTCCTCGCGCAGGTCGATGCCTTCCTGCCGAGCGAGATCGAGCTCGCCGCGCTCGTCCCTGGCGTGCCGATCGAGCAGGCGCTGGCGCTCGCCGCAGCGCGCTGCCGCGGCACGGCGGCGGTGAAGCTCGGGCCGCGCGGCTGCCTCGTCTGGGACAAGGCCGCCGGCGCGCCGGTCGCTGTGCCGGTGATCCCGACCCATGCCATCGACCCGACCGGCGCAGGCGATTCCTTCTGCGGCGGCTTCCTCGCCGGGCTCGTCGAGACGGGCGATCCCGTCCTTGCGGCCGCCTACGGCGCCGTCTCGGCCTCGCTGATCGTCAGCCGCCATGGCGGCGACGGGGCGCTGCCGATCGACCGCGCCGCCTGCCGCGAAATGTTGGCACGCCTGACATCCTCCCTCGCCCGCGCGCCCATGCCTGCCCGACCCTTGTCCGCCTGATCCTTGCCCCCTACCCCCACCCGCCCAGGAAGCCCGCCTTGACCACGCTCCGCGTCTTCGCCGCCCGCCCCCTCGTCATCGCCGCGCTGCACCTGCCGGATTTCGGCCGGATGCGCGACAAGAGCATGGCCTGGCTGGAGGATTACGTGGCGACCAATGCCCGCGTCTTCGCGCAGGCCGGGGTGCCCTACATCAAGCTGCAGGACCAGACCCGCGAGGCCGGGCCGATGGCGGCGAGTTCGCTCGCCATCACCGCTGCGCTCGCCCGCTTCCTGCGGGCCGAAGTGCCCGGTATCGGGCTCGGCATCATCGTCGAGGCGCATGATCCGGTCGCCTCGCTCTCGATCGCCCATGCGGCGGGGGCCGATTTCGTGCGACTCAAGGTCTTCGTCGGGGCCGCGATGACGGCGCAGGGGCCGCGCACCGGCATGGGCGCGCAGGCGCTCGCCTTCCGCAACGCGCTCGGCCGCGACGACATCGCGATCCTCGCCGACGTGCATGACCGCACCGCCGTGCCGATGTCGTCCGAGACGCCGGAATTCGCCGCCGAATGGGCGCAGAAGACGGGGGCCGACGGGCTGATCCTGACCGGAGCGGACTGGGCGGATTCGCTGTCCCGCATCCGCCGCGCCCGCGAGACGGGAACCAAGCGGCCGATTCTGCTCGGCGGCAGCGTGACGACCGGCAATGTCGGCGAGGCGCTCAGCGCCGCCGACGGCGTGATCGTCTCGACGGCCCTGATGCGCAAGGACGCCGCGGCTGCCGACGTGCTGCGCTGGGACCTCGATCTCTGCCGTCGCTTCATGGATGCTGCGCGCGTCACGGCCTAGGAAGCCGGTCAGGACGCAGATCGTCGCTTTCCGTTGCCTGGTTCCGGCAGGGCCCGGCTTCAGGGCCCCCCGCAGAGCGCCGGCTTCAGGGCAAGATCGGCGAAACAGAGCCTTCAGCGGTCGAGGTCCCGACGGATGCCCTCGAAGCGTCGGTCGTCAGGCCGCAGGGCCGTCAGCCGTTTCGCCAGTTCGGCGGCGCGGTCGTTGTCGCGGTTCTGGAGGGCCTCCTGGAGAAGCGCGACCGCCGTGTCGACATGGCCGGGATGACGCGAGAGGTTTGCTTCCAGCACCGACCGCGCCTGCTGCGCCCGGCCTGCAGAGCGCAGGGCCACTGCATGGACAAAGGCATAGCGAGGATTGCCCGGTTCCGCTTCGCTGGCCTGGGCGAGGCTGCCGAGGGCTTCGGGAAGGCGTTTCTGGCGAACGAGCGAGAGCCCCAGCGCATGCAGAGCCGCGCCGGAGCGGGGATCGACCGCGAGGACGCTGCGCAACATGGCCTCCGCCTGATCCTCCCGGCCCGTGCGTCGCAGCAGCTCCGCGAATTGCGCCGCGATCAGCCCGGCCGACGGGTCGAGCCGCAGCGCGGCGCGATAGTCGCGCTCCGCCTCTTCGGCCCGCACCTGCTTCAGATGCAGCTGGGCGAGATTGGCGCGGGCCTCCGGCCTGTCGAGATCCAGCTCCTGCGCCGCGACATAGGCCGCTACCGCCTCGGCCAGCGCCGGCTGGAGTTTTGGCGGGAGGAGTTCCACCGGCAGGTCCGCGAGGAGAAAGCCTGCCGCGATCCTGACGAGCCGGCTCGGATCGTCCAGGAGCGGCGCTGCGACGAGCCGCCTCTCGCGCGGCAGCCCTTCCAGCTGACGGATGGCGGCGGCCCGCACCTGCGGATCGGGGTCGTCCAGAGCGCGCAGCCCGACGGCGTCGGTCCGAGCGCCGGGCCAGGCCGCGAGTTCGCCGATGGCCGTGGCGCGGGCGAGAGCCGGAGCCGCCGGGTCGACCGCGAGACGCAGCAGCGCGTCACGGCCGGACGGCGCGCCTGCGCGCGCCTCGTGGAAGGCCGTGGCGTAGGTCTGGAACCCCTTGCGGACCGGTCCGTGCCAGCGCTCGACCGCCTCGGCGGCCCAGAGCGCCGTCCGGTCGCCATGGCAGGCCTGGCAGGTGTTGGGGATGCCGGTCGAGATCGTCAGGTCCGGCCTGGGGATCCGGAAGGAATGGTCGTGACGGCGATCGACCTGCATATAGGTCCGTGCCGGCATGTGGCAGCTGATGCAGTCGGGCGCCCCGGCCCGGTCCGCATGTCCGCTGTGGGCGGCTGTCTGGAAGCGCGCCGGCGCATGGCATTGTGAACAGACCGCAGCGCCCGCGGCCTTGAGCCTGCCGCTGTGAGGATCATGGCAGTCCGTGCAGCTGACGCCGCGATGATACATCAGGCTCTGTTTGAAGCTGTGATCGTTGAAGACCTCGTCCTTCATCTGCCCGTCATGCTCGAACAGCCCCGCCGCTAGAGGTACAGGGCTGTGGGTTTCCGTCAGCGGGCGCCCCGGCCTCCAGTCCACAGCGATCTGCCCCCGGCGCGAATGACAGCGGGCGCAGGTTTCGACGGAATCCCCTGCGGGCCGACCGGCCGTCACAGCCAGGCGTGTCTCGGCCGTCGCCGGTGTCCAGTGGCGCGCCGGACTGGCTGGTGCGACCGCAGCGAAGCCCTTGAGCGGATCGTCCGCGCTGGCGCCGCTGCGCGCCCATACAACATGATGGCCGGCGGGTCCGTGGCAGGCCTCGCAGCCGACGGCGAACTCGGACCAGCGCGTCTCGAACCGATCCCCCTGCGCATCGTAGCCCTTGCGCAGATCGGTCGTGTGGCATTCGGCGCACATATGGTTCCAGTTCTGCTGCAGGCGGGTCCAGTGGCGGCTGTCGGCGGGTGCGATCACCTCGGCACCGGAGACCAGGAACCAGCGCTGGCCACCCTCGGCCGCACTGCGGGTATCCCAGGCCCAGGGCAGCACCTGGAGGCGTCCATCCGGGAAGGTCACGACATACTGCTGAAGCGGCTCCCAACCGAGGCTGTAAGAGATCGTGAAGTCGGCCGGGCGGCCATCCGCCCCCTCGATGTTGACGCGATAGGCCTCGCCATCGCGGAAGAAGCGCGCCCTGCGGCCCGCCTCCTCGACGGTGCGATCGGCGAAATCGCCCCGCATCGAGGAAGGGCGGGCGTGGTCCATGGCATGGGCGTGGTGCGAGCCCGCCCAGGCGGCGCTCTGGCTGGCGTGACAGTTCGCACAGGCCTGCGAGCCGACATGGCGGGCCGGCCCGGCGTCGCGGACATCGCGCTGTGCGGGCGCGATCTGCGCCTGCGTGCGGATCGCGGTCAGGATGAAGGCCGACAGGACAAGCGCGAGCCAGGGGCAGAGAAAGCGCCACTGGCGCCAGGCGCGAGACAGATCCCTCAGCATGGCGGCCACTCTATCACCGCGCCCAGGGATCAGCCGCGACGGGAGGGCTGCTGCCTCTGCGTCAGACTGGCGCGAAATGGCAATCGCGCGAGGAAGCAGACGGGTAAGCGTCGACACCCCTGCGCCATCTGGATTCACGCCTGCCGATGCCCCCCGACCGCTTCTTTCGCCGCGCCGCCGTCGCCACCCTTGCAGCCCTGACGGTCTGCGGGCCGCTCGAGCCGTTCGCCCCGCTGTTCGAGGCCCAGGCCGCGACAGCGGTGGTCCGCACGGCGCCCCGCGCCGTCGTCCGGCGGCCGCCGGTGCGCACCGTCCGGCGAACGGTCGTCGTCGCTCCGGTCAGGTCGGTTCCCGCGGTGCGGCCCTGGTACTGGGGCAGCGTCGTCGCGGGAGTGACCATCGGCGCGATCGTGACCGTCGCGGCCGTGAATGCGGTGCCCAAGGCGCCGTCACCCGAACTCTGCTGGTTCTGGAGCGATTCCAGCAAGACCCGCGGCTACTGGAACTATTGCGTCGCGCCGAGGCAGCCATGACAAGCTTCAACACCCTCCTGCGCGGCGCATTCGCCGCCGCCGTTCTGATCGGCACCGTCCTCGCGGCCCGCGCAGCCGACATCCCCTCACCCCGTCAGGAGCCGGCGGCCCCCGTGCCGCTGGCGCCGGCGCTGACCTTCAAGGGCGCAGCCTATCTCTGGGCCACCGGCCTCGAGGGCCGTATGCGGACCCTGCCACCGTTGCCGACGGTCAAGGTCGATATCGGCTTCGACCAGGTCATGAAGAATTTCGACGGCGGCATCATGGGCGCTGGCGAAATCGGCTACGGGCGCTATCTGCTGTTCTTCGACGTCATCGCCTCGAAGATCTCGCCCAACAAGACCGTGTTTCCGGCCGGCGTCCCGGCCGGCGTCAAGGTCGACAGCGCGTCGTTCATCGGTCTCGCCGCCGCCGGCTACCGCTTCGTGGATACCGAGAGCTACAGTCTCGACGGCTTTGCGGGCGTGCGCGGCTTCTCCACCAAGAACACGCTGCGCGTCCAGCTGCTGCCCGGCACCCTCAAGCTCAGCGAGAGCGAGCAATGGGCGGACGCCGTGATCGGCGCCCGGTTCCGGCTAAACCTGACGCCCTCCTGGTACCTGACGACCATCGGCTTCGTCGGGAAAGGCGCCTCCCGCTACGAATGGGACGTGTTCGGAGGCGTCGGCTACGCCATCGACCAGCGCTGGTCCGCCTTCGCCGGCTATCGCGCGATGAAGGTCGATTACCGCAACGGCAGTTTCATCTTCGATGCGCTCCAGCAGGGCCCGGTCCTCGGGCTGACCTCGCGCTTCTGACGCCGACCGCCAAGGACAGCACCATGATCCGTTCGCCGCTTCGCCTCGCCTGTCTGGCGCTCGCCCTGTTCGCGCCCGTCGCTGTACAGGCGCAGACCGCCCGCAAGCCCCACATCCTCTACATCGTCGCCGACGATCTCGGTTTTGCCGATGTCGGCTTCCGCAGCCCGGAGATCGCGACGCCGACGATCGACCAGTTGGCCCGCGAGGGCGCCGAGCTGGAGCAGTTCTACGTCCAGCCGATGTGCACGCCGACGCGGGCGGCTCTCATGACCGGACGCTACCCGATGCGCTACGGGCTGCAGAGCTTCGTCATCCTGCCCGAGCAGAACTACGGGATTCCGCTCGACGAGAAGCTGCTGCCGCAGATCCTGAAGGAAGCCGGCTACAGCACAGCAATCATCGGCAAATGGCATCTCGGCCATGCCGACCGCAAGCTCTGGCCGAAGCAGCGCGGGTTCGACTACCAGTACGGCGCGCTGATCGGCGAGATCGACTACAACACCCACAAGGTGCACGGCGTCACCGACTGGTATCGCAACAACCGCAAGCTCGACGAGCCCGGCTATGTGACCACCCTGCTCGGGAAGGACGCGGTCCGCCATATCCGGCAGCATGATCCGGCCAAGCCGCTGTTCATGTATCTGGCCTTCACGGCGCCCCACACGCCCTTCCAGGCACCGAAGGAGTATGTCGCCCGTTTCAATTCGATCGCCGATCCCAACCGCCGGACCTATGCGGCGATGATCAATGCCATGGACGAGCAGATCGGCGCCGTGCTGGCCGAACTCTCGCGCAAGGGCATGCGGGAGGACACGCTGGTGATCTTCCACAGCGACAATGGCGGCGTCACCTCGGCCGCCTTCGCAGGTCAGATCGAGACCAAGGGCCAGCTGCCGGCCCGCAACACGCCGCTTCGCAACGGCAAGGGCTCGCTCGACGAAGGCGGGCGCGGTCGCGCTGGCGAACTGGCCCGGGCGGATCAAGCCCGGCAAGGTCGACCAGCCGATGCATGTCGTCGACATGCTGCCCACTTTGGCGGCGCGTGCGGGCGCATCGCTGGCGGGCACCAAGCCGCTCGACGGTGTCGATGTCTGGCAGACGCTCAGCCGGGGCGCGCCCTCGCCGCGCACGGAGATCGTCTACAATGTCGAGATGTTCAGGGCCGCCCTGCGTCAGGGCGACTGGAAGCTGAACCTGCGCGCGACCCTGCCGGCGAAGGTCGAGCTCTACAACATCGCGAAAGACCCCGGCGAGACGACCAATCTCGCCGCGGAGAACGCGCCGATGGTTGCCGCGTTGCAGAAGCGGATCGACGATCTCTCCAGGGAGATGAAGCCTTCCCTGTTCTTCCAGGAGACCTTCAAATCCTATCTAGGACGGCATGCGCCCGCCCCCGTCTTTCCCAACGACGACGCCTTCTTCACCCAGGGCGACTGACGCTGCTGCGCCAGCCAGGACTGAAAGCTTCGCCAATTTCGAATTGCGGCGCCACGCAGTATCGGCATGATGTTGACCCGCTGCTTCCCTACGGAAGGAGCGGGTTTTCTGTCCGTCGACGGTCGTCGGAGAGCACCATGTCACGCGCAGCCGCCCGGGCGACCCTCCTGCATATGCTCCCTGGGCATCTCGCGGCTGTGGGGGAGAACCCGGAACGGGTCCTGAACCGGGCCGGGCTCAGCGTCGAGGATGTCCAGACCGGGCGGATCGTGCCGCGCGCCCAGATCCATCATGCTCTCGAAGTGGCCGCACGGCATCTGGGAGTCGCCGAACTCGCACTATCGCTCGGGGGCAGCGCGGATGCGGCGAAGCTCGGCCCGATCGGGCATGCTCTGGCGGCCGGCCGTTCAGCCGAGGCCTGCCTGCAGGCCCACATCGCCGCGATGCCGACCTTGCAATCGCATGTCACGCTCCAGCTTCTCAAGCAGGGACCGGACGCCGTCATGGTCCACGGGCTGATCGGCGACGACGAGACGGCCTGGCTGCTCTACGAGGGAGCGGCCGCGTTCCATGTCTTCATGCTGCGTCAGCTCCTCGGCGCCGACTGGACTCCCGACAAGGTCGTCTTTCCCCATGCCTGCAAGGGCCGTCGTACAGTCTATGAGGACTGGTTCCAGGCGCCCGTCACGTTCGGCAGCGGTTCTCGGGTCAGGATCCATATGCAGCGCGCGTCGCTGGCCGGCGCGCTGCGCGCGGGCGCATTCGCCGGTGGAAGCCCGGGTGGACGGGAGGACACGTCCAATGTCGGGACCATCCGGCTCGGCGCGAGCGACACGCGCAGGGCCGTCGAGCGCATCATCCGATCCAGCCTGCCGGAAGGGCCGGTGACACTCCCGCAGGCGGCCGGAATCCTCGGCCAGTCCGCGCGCACGATCCAACGGCGCCTGGCCGACGACGGCACCGATTATGAAACCCTTGTCGACGACTGCCGGAAGGTAACGGCGCGGGAGCTTCTCGCCCGCCCCGGCACCAGCGTCACGGCAGTCGCGATGGAACTGGGCTATTCCGATGCTGCCCATTTCAACCGGGCGTTCCGGCGCTGGGAGGGCGGATCCCCTCAGGATTTTCGCCGGACTGTGAGCGGGAAATCGGACGCGAGAGAGTGACGCTTAGCGCTAGCCGCTTATTCGCATGGCGATCTGCGCTCAGCATCCCACGGGCGAGCGGCCTGCCTTTGCGGGGCGACACCATGCGACGTGACAGCCAGCACAGCATCGCTCGGTTCCCCGAGGGATGCGATCGTCCCTTCGGTTAAGGAACCGGAAACCCTGTCCGCACATCACTGCCGCAACGGCAAGACGTTGGACACGAGGCGCGCGCAAGATCGGTCCCACGGTCGCAGACAGTCCCTGCGCCGAAGGGACGAAGCCAGATGACGTCGCTCGACTCGCAGTTGCCGCGCAGCGCCCCCGTCTTAGGACGGCGGCACACCGGGCCGCATGTCCGCATCCTGCTGTGCCTGCTCGCAGGCCTGCTCGTCGCGCTTGCGCTGCCCGACAGTTTCCGCGCCACCACGCGGGCCCTGCTGGGCTGGAACGCGTCGGCCTTGCTCTTCATGGCCTTTACCCTCGGCCTGTCGCGCAGCGCCCGCTATCCACTGCGCGATCTCGTTTCGGTCAGCGACCAAGGCCGCCTGTTCACGCTGGCGGCCTCCGTGATCGCGGCGGCGATCAGCCTCGCTGCGGTGGTGATCGAGCTGATGCTGGTCAAGAAGGACAGCGGCATGCTGCTGCCGGAGCACATCGCGCTGACGGTCGCGACCGTGCTGACGACCTGGGCTTTCGTCCATTTCAAATTCGCGATCCACTACGCCAACCAGTATTTCAACGGCAGTGCCCGCGAGACCGGCGATCTGCTCAATGCCGAGCGCGGGCTCGATTTTCCGGGCGATCCGCAGAAGCTCACCCTGTCGGACTTCCTGTACTTCTCCTTCGTCATCGGTCTGGCCAATTCCACGGCGGACATCAGCATCCACTCCCGGTCGATCCGCATTACCGCGCTCTGCCACGGCATCTACGCCTTCTTCTTCAACATGACGGTGCTGGGGCTGACGGTCAGCCTCGTTTCCGGGCTGTTCTGAGCCACCTTTCCCGCAGGCGGGAATCGCGTCACCTTCCCTTGCGTCCCGGTAGGGTGACGGGACTGCGAGGCGAGAATGTCTGATCCCGTCGCCCGGCTCGACGCGTTCCTGGCTGCGCTGGCCGCGGCCGGCATCTCGGCGTCGCGGCCGGCCCGGGACGAATGTCAGGCAGCCACCTTTCCCTGGCCCGCGCGCACGCTCGCCATCGTCCGCCCCGCCACGAGCGCCGAGGCCGCCCATGTCGTCACCATCGCCGGCCAGACAGGCCAGCCCCTCCACCCGCTGTCGCGCGGGCGCAACTGGGGGCTGGGCTCGCGGCTGCCCGTTATCGATGCCGCGATCCTCGATCTGTCGCGTCTCGACGCCATTCTCGACATCGACATGGCGAACGGGACGGCGCGGATCGAGCCCGGCGTCACCTTCGCGCAGTTGCAGGCGCGGCTGAAGACGGAGGGGCTGCGCTATCACCTGCCCAGCTTCGGCGGGCCGCTCGACGCCAGCGTGCTGGCCAACGCTCTCGAGCGCGGCGACGGCGCCGGACCGATGGGCGACCGCCATGCCGGCCTGTTCGATCTCGACATCGCGCTATCGACGGGCGAGCGCATCCGGACCGGCCATCGCCGTCTCGGCCCGGGAATCGCGGCCGAACTCCACGGGCGCCCGGCGGGCCCGCTGATCGAGGGGCTGTTCAGCCAGTCGAGCCTGGGCGTCGTGCTGTCGGGGCGGGTCGCGCTCAACCCGACGCTCGACCATGCGGGGGCGCTGCTCGTCGAGATCGAGACGGAAGCGGCCTTCGACCTCGCGCTCGCCGCGCTCCGGCGGCTCATCGAGAGCGGGGTTCTGAACGCATATGACGTCGCGATCTGGAACCGGGCGAAGCGGCTCTCGTCCCTCCTTCGCGGCCGGGACGCGCTGGCGCCGGCGCTGCAAGGGGCTGCCGGCTGGGGGCTGTCGTTGATCGTCGCGAGCGATCACCGCGAGCTGTTCGATGCGAGGGTCGCCGTGATCCGCCGCAGCTTCGCAGGGCTCGCCAGCAGCATCGAGACGGTGGAGGACCGAACGGATTCTGGAGAACGGCTCGAGACCTTCCTGACCGGATTCAGCCATGGCGGGAATCTCGCCAGCCTCTATGCGGCCAAGGCCGGCCCGATCGATGAGCCCCTCGACCCCGACCGGGACGGTTGCGGCTTCCTGTGGCTGTGCCCCGTCCTGCCCTTTTCCGGCGCGGCACTGCGGGAGGTCGAGGCGCTGCTGGCGGAGGCGGTGGGGGAGCGGCCCTTCTTCGCCGCGCTCGGCGCGCAGGCGGTCTCGGGCCGCGCGCTTCACGGCTACGTCTCGCTGACTTGGGACCGAGCCGACAGCATGGCCGACGACGCGGCGCTCGTCCTGTATCGGCAGGTCGCCGCAGCGCTGGCCGGACGCGGCTATCATGCCTTCCGGCTCGGTCATCCGGGCCTGCGAGAGGCGCAGGCCGAAGCGAGCTACGACGCCGTCCTGCTGCGCCTCGCTCGGGCGCTCGACCCGGCCGGTGTCATGGCTCCGGGGAGGAGCGTCCCGGCAGAGCGGGACGGCGCCTGAGCGGCGCCTCGCCCGGTCGCCTCACCAGTGGTGGAAGAAGTGCTTCACCGCGTGGGCGGCGTGATGCACGGCACTGCTGGCGGCGTGGCCGACCTCGTGGGCGGCATGGCTCGCCGCGTGGCCGACCTCATGGGCCGCATGGCTGGCGGCATGCCCGACCTCATGGGCGGCATGCCCGGCTTCGTGCCCCACCGCAGCGGCGGCGTGTTCGGCATCGCGTCCGGCGGCCTCGGCCGTGTGCGCAACGGCATGGCCGGCCTCGGTCGCCGCGTGGTCGACGGCATGGGCTGCGACGACCGTGCCCTCGCCCACGGCCTTGCCAGCATCCTCGATGCCTTTGGTGTTGATGCTGACGTTCAGATCGACATTGAGGCCGAGCCCGGCCGCGACAGCCCCGCTGACACCGATGTTGAGATGATGATCCGAGTAGCCGGCATGGGCTCCGCCGCTGATGCCGACCTCCGCGCCCGCCGTGACGCCGCCCTTGTCGGTCACGGTGACGCCCTTGACGTCGAGCGAGGCGCTTTCGTTGCCCTGGGCCCCGACACCGGCGAAGGCGCCGCCGCTCGACGAGGCGCCGTAGCTGCCATGGCCGAACTGGGCGCTCTCCGAGTCATCGGCGCCGGCCTTTGCGTAGACCGTGCCCGAGGCCTTGTCTGTCTCGGTGATTCCGTGTCCCGCATCGACGATGCGGGTGACGTCGCCGCTGGCCGAGGCGCCGGCATGCACCGAACCCTGCATGTCCGCGGAGCTGCCGGAAATGCCGGCATGGCCGTCGGCGGAAGCAGATGCCTCGGCGCTGGCGTGGCCATCGATCGAGACAGGCCCGCTGCCGACATGACCGCTGGCGGAGGCGCTCGCTTCGGCCCGCGCGGAGGCGCTGGCGCTGCTGCCATCGTGATGCGTGCTCGCCGAGGCGCCGGCTCCGGCCTGGGCAGAGACATGAGCATCATGGCCGCCCGCCGAGGCGTGTGTGTCGACCGAGGTGTGAACCTCGCCCTGCGGGACGGCCGTGGCATTGAGGGTGTGTGCGAGATGGGCCTGCGCGCTGTGCACCGGGTTCTCGACCACAGGACCATGGCCCATCTCAAGCGGATGGGGCCCGTCCGATGCATGCACCGCGTCGAGCATGGCGCTTGAATCCGGACCGGAGGGCTGGCTGCGGGTACCACCGGCCACCTTGCTCAATGCGTCGAGATCCAGCTCCTCGGCCAGGATCGGGGCGGCGGCTTTGGCGGTCTGCATCGCTGTGGGTCCCTCTGTCGGTCCTGTGCCCGGGCCGGCGCTCATGGGCACCGGCGCTGCGTTCTGCAGCCAAGCGACGTTAGGGAACACCGCCCAATAAAGTCTTGACGGGCCAAGCGCCTGCCCCGCTTCGCTGTTTCATGTTGAAGAAAGGCTTGACGGCCCGTCCGGCCTCAGGACTGCCGGGCGAGCATCGCGGAAAAGGGGCCATCGTGTCCGGCGAGCTCTGCGAAGCTGCCTTTCTCGACGATGCGGCCGCGCTCCAGCATGTAGATGCAGTCGCAGCTCTGCAGCGTCTCGAGACGATGCGCCACGGCGATGACGGTGATCCCAAGGGCGCGGATGGTGCGGGTGACCGTCGCCTGCGCAACCGGATCGAGCGCGCTCGTCGCCTCGTCGAGGATCATCAGCTTCGGCCGGGTCGCGATGGCACGGGCGAAGAGCAGACGCTGGACCTGCCCGCCCGACAGCATCGGATTGGTGTCGCCGATCACCGTGCCGAGCCCGAGCGGCATCGCCGCGATGTCATCGGCGACACCGGCCAGGCGCAAGGTCTCCCAGATCTCAGCGTCCCGCAGCCCGGCGCCGAGGGCGACATTGTCGCGCAACGTTCCCGGAAACAGGCTCGCGCCCTGCCCGACGATACCGATGCGTCGGCGCATCGCCGCCATGTCGAGCTTGCGGGTATCGACCCCGTCGAGAAAGACGGCTCCCGTTTCGGGCGTGGCAAGCCCCAGGATCAGCCGGATCAGCGTGGATTTTCCAGCACCGGAGGCCCCGACGATGCCGACATACTGGCCCGGTGCGACGGCGAGATCGACACCCTGAAGTACGGCGGGGCTGGCTTCGTCATGGCGATAGGTCAGCGAGACGACCGAGACCGCGCCCTGCGGCTCCGCCAGCGGCTCGCCATCCGCTTCCACGCCTGGCACGCCGAGCAGCAGCGGCCGGGCAATTCGGCGCTGCAATGCCAGCATGGAGAGCTCGGAGGCGCTGGCGATCATGGTCGAGACGGCTCCGACGACGACGCCTGCCGCCACCACGAAGGAGACGGTGCGGTCCGGCTCGCTCAGGACCCCCGCAAGGACCACGGCGCCGATCGCGGCCAGCAGGAACAGGCTCTCGACCGCCGCCCCGATTCCCGCCGACCAGGCGCCCAGCCGCGCCGTCCGCAACTGCTTGACCTGAAGGCTCGAGAAGCCGGCCGCCCAGCGGTTGAACATCGCGGTCTCCGTGGCCGTGGCGCGCACCGTGTCGATGTTGAAAAAGGTCTCGTAGGCGGTCGCCATCCAGCTGACGGGCGAACCGGGGCCCGGCGCGATCATCAGAGCCTGCTGATACCGACCGATCGACCAGGCGGCCGCGAAGGCGACCGCGCCCACCGCCAGCACCGCCAGCGCCGCGCCAGGCAATGTCGTCGCCATCACGAACAGGCTCGGCAGCGCCATCAGAAGGCTCGCGAGCAGGCCGAGGCCGAGAGACCAGACACCGCGATGCCAGCCTTCAACGGCGCGGATAGCCAGCACCATGATCGGCGGCGGCACGGGCGCGTGCTGGCCGGCCGGCATTCTGACCGCGCGGTCGATCGCGGCCGCGCGCAGCATCGAGCCGAGCCTCCCGCGAATCCTGAGCAAGGCGAGTTGCGACGCCATGCTGACGGCCACGTTCACGACCGCGAGCACGCAGAGGAAGAGAGCGATGTCGATCAGCAGACCGAGTTCGCGCCCCGGCACGACGGTGCCGACGATCGTGCCGGTCAGGATCGGGATCAGGGCCGCGACCAGACCTGCGAGGGCCGTCATCAGCGCATAGCCTGCAAGGTCCGGCCAGACGCTCCACCAGCCGAATGTCAGCAGTTCTCGCGGGGTGATCGCCTTTGCCGGCAGCGCCAAACCGATCTGAAAACCGCTCGTCGGCAAGGACGCACGGGCCTGACCGTCGAGGCGTCGCGGCGGAGCCAGGCCGCCGGGCTCGTGCAGCACCCAGCCTCGCCCTTTTCGAACCAGCGCGAACACGGCCCCGTCCGCCCGTCGGCCGATCAGCGGGCCGCTGCCCGAGGCGAGATACCGATCGTCAAGCGCTACCGGCCTTGCCAGGAGCCCGCCCTGCTCCGCGAGCCGATGAAGCGCGGTGTCCAGCGGCTCTTCGGGCGGCGGAGCCGGAAGCTTCGGCCACGTCGCACCGAGAGCCCGGGCCGCGATATCGAGCGCGCCCAACACGGCATCATCGCCGGCATCGCTGAAGCGGTCGTCCAGCAGGCGTTCGATGCGGTCGAGACGGGCTGACAGCTCGTTCGGCTCCGCCCGGCTGCCCCGCGTCGGGCCGTTGCCGTCGAGATGCGCTGTCAGGCTCATCGGCTTGCCGCTCCGATGGCGGCTCGCGCCTCGGCCCGATCCGGCCGCGGCAGCGAGGGGTCGGCCGCTGCCATGGTCTCGCGCAGGAGGATCGCCCCCGGCGCGCCGCAGGCGACGATCGCGCCCTGATCGAGCAGGATGGCATCATCGCAGCGCAGCGCGGTGCCGGTGCGGTGGGTGACGATGACCACCGTGGCACCGCTCAGGCGCAGCTGGTCCAGGATGTCGGCCTCGGCGGCGAAGTCGAGCGCACTGGTGGTCTCGTCCAGCACCAGTACCCCAGGAGCTCGCGACAGCGCCCGCGCCAGAGCGAGGCGCTGGATCTCCCCGCCGCTGAGCGCCGGCGAATGGCTCGACAGAAGCGAGTGCATGCCGTGAGCCCGCGCCGCCACCACGCCATGCAGCCCGGTCCGGAGGATCGCCTGCGCGCTGTCCTGCTGACGGATCGCGTGGTCCCAGAGATGGAGATTGTCGTCGAGCGATCCCGAAAACACAGCCGCCTGCTGCGGGACATATTGCAGGGTGCGGCGCAGCAGCGGCTGCGGCCAATCCTCCAGACCGATACCGTCCAGCAGGACCCGGCCGGCATCCGGCTCGGTCATGCCGGCGATCAGCCGGGCCAACGTGGATTTGCCGGACCCGGACGGTCCGAGGATGGCGAGGATGCGGCCCGGCGGAATGTCGAGCGTGATGTCGCGCAGGAGCGGTTGACCGGGAGCGAAACCGAACGACACCGCTTCGAGCCGGACATGGCCTGTGATCCGCAAAGGCTGGCGCTCCTGGGCCTGCCGGTCGGGCTCGAAGGCGCGGGCCAGCGGATAACGCTGCAGATCGTCGATCCGGGCGAAGGCCCCGCCAGCCTCCTGGAGATGCGGCATGGCGGCTGCGAGCGAGACGACCGGCCCGTTGATGAGGCCTGCCATCATCTGGCAGGCGATCAGCCCGCCCAGCGTCAGAGCGCCGTCCATGACAAGCACCGCGCCGACCGTCAGCACCGCGATGGTCATGGCCAGCCCCGATGCCGCAGGCGCCGCGAGGCCGATCGCGCGGAGAACCCCGATGCGCTGTTCGCGGTCGAGAGCCGTATCTTCCGCTGCGGCGATGCGCTCGACCAGAAGCCGCTCGCGCCCATGCAGGCGGTAGGTTTCCAGAGCCGCCATCCCTGCCGTCGCAATGCCGGCCGCGGCGCCCTCCGCCACCTGCGCCGCCGCATTGGCCGCGGCCACACGTCGGCTGAGCGCGGTCATCGAGATCAGGTTGACGCAGCAGACGACCGCCAGAACCGCAGCGAGACCCGGCGAGAAGAGGGCCATCACCCCGAGATAGCCAAGCGCCTGAACACCGTCCGGCACCAGCCGGGCCAGAGGCCCGCCGACGATCTCGCCGACGGAGGACCCGAGCCGCAGGCGCGAGACGATCTCGCCGGCGCTGCGCTGGGCGAAGAAGGAGGCCGGCAGATGCAGTGCGCGCCAGAAGCCGGCGACCGCGACATGGGTCGCGATCTTGCTTCGCAAGGCAGCGACGATGCGCTCGCGTAGCACGCCGATGCCGAACTGCAGCAGGCCCGCGCCAAGAATGGCGCCGAGCAGCGCGAGCGCCCAGGCCAGGCGCGACTGCCCGACGACATGATCGGCAAAGACGCCGATCGCTGCCGTCAGGGCGAGCGCCGGCACGATAGCGACCAGTCCGAGCAGCGCCGTCAGCGCGATCGCATCCGGAGAGCGCCAGGCCTCGTCGAGAAGCAGGCCCAATGTGGTGCGGCGCGGCGGCCGGCGCTCGAAACCGGGCCCCGGCTGAAAGCTGAGCGCGACACCGGTGAAGGAGCGCCCGAATTCAGCCCGATCGACGACCCGCCGGCCGCAGGCCGGATCGAGGATCACGAAGCCGCTGCGTGTAACGCGATCGAGAATGACGAAATGGTCGAAATTCCAGTGCAGTATCAGCGGCATGGGGAGCAGCGCCAGATCCTCGGGCTCGCGCCGCAGCCCATGGGTCTCCAGCCCGAAGCTGCGGGCGGCGACGACAAGTCGGGCGGCATCGACGCCGTCGCGGGCGGTCGCGCAGGCGACCCGCGCCTCCTCCAGCGTGATCGGCCGACCATGAGCCGCCAGAACCATGGCAAGGCAGGCCGCGCCGCATTCGGTCGCCTCCATCTGGAGGATGACGGGGGTACCGCCGCCGAAGAGGGACATCAACCGCGGTCCGTCCAGGCTGAGCGAGACGGTTCGAACAGCCGCCGCAGCGCCGGCAGGGCCAGCGAGAGCAGGCTCGTGTGCTCGGTCGTGATCTGCGCCGAGACGGGGGTGCCGCGGGTGAGCGACAGGTTGGGACCTCCTCCCGACGTCCAGGCCAGACGGCTCGGATCGCCGTCGCGCTTCTCCAGCTCGACGACGAGGCGGAAGACCGGCCCTTCGCGGGCGGCCAGTTCGGCGAGCTGTTCGCTGCCGAGCGTCGAGCGCAGGGAATCCCGCGTCGTGACGGTCGAGGAAACCGTGCCCACCCGCCCCAGCAGCCGGTCATGCTCGCCCTGCGGCAGGGACGCGGGCGCGATCAGCACGCGGTCGCCCTGGGAGACGCGTTTGCCGGCGCCGAGCGGCACGAACAGAACCGCCTCGAGATCCTCCGCGCGGCTGCCCCCCTGCGCCATGACAACGACGATGGCCTCTCCGCTGGAGACCGATTCGCCGACACGCGCCGGAACCTCGGCGACGACCCCGTCGACGGGCGCGCGCAGCACCTGGCGGACTGCCTGATTGGCTTCGGCCGCGGCGAGATCGATCGCCGCCTGCTCGATCTTCAGAGCCCGCCCCAGACGCTCCCGCTCGCGCCGCGCCTCGGCCTCGAGCGCGGCCGATTGCAGCGAGCTGCGCTCAAAGCGCATCTGGTCGCGCTCCGCGATCGCCTCCTGCAGCGCGATGCGGGCCGCGATGATGCGGGTCTCTGTCGAGATGCCCTTGCGCAGGAGCTCCGCCTCGGCGTTCTGGCGCTGCTGCAGCCAGCCGATCCGCTGCTCATGGCTGGCGATCCGCGCGTCGAGATTGGCGGCGTTCCGGTCGCGCACGGCCTGCTCGCTGCGCCGGTCCTGCTCGGCCAGGGCGGCCATGGCGAGATCGTCGCGCTTCAGCCCCTCCAATGCGCCGCGCAGGCGCGTGATCGTCTCGGACTGCTCGGGCAGCGTCAGCCGGCCAAGTTCCTGGCCCTTCACGACATGGTCGCCGGCCCGGACCTTCAGCGCCTCGACAAAGCCGCCCGCCGAGGCCGGGACGGCTGTGAGCAGATACCCCGAGCGGTCGACCACGACGCCGCTGGCGGGAACCTGGATGGGAACGATGACCTGGGTGCTGGCGACCAGCGCCGCGAGAACGGTCAGGGCAACGCCGGCGACGACGGCGCGCGTCCAACTGTCGGTGACGTGCATCGTCGTCGGCAGCGCCTCGATGCGCCCCCGCGCATCCAGAGCCTCGCTCCTGAACATCGACACGGTCGTTGCGTCCGCCATCCCCACCTCTTCGGGAAAGCGAAACCGCCGACGACTTCCCCTTGGTCATGGTAAACGGACAGGGTTAAGGAAACCTGCAGGCTCACCGGCTTTACCCGATGGCCGACCCGCTCACGGCACTGACGCCCAAGACGACGCAGAGCTGTCCGGTCATCAGCGCTGGCCTGCCGGCCACAGGTGACCGCGGCCTTGCCGTTCCTTATGTCTGCTCCCGGTTGCCGACGCCGCTGCGCCGGCTCGGGTCCCGGTCGTCGGAGCGACATCATGAGCAGACTGCGCATCGGCATCGTCGGGCTCGGCATGGCGGTGACGCCCCACGCCAAGGGTCTGGTCGACCTTCAGGACCAGATCGAGGTCGCCGGTGCCTACAGCCCCAGCCCTGAGCGCCGCGCCGCCTTCGGCGCGCGCTTCCCCTTTCCGCTCTGCGACGATCTCGAGGCGCTGCTCGCCGACGAAAGCGTCGTGGCGATGCTCGTCTTGACCCCCGCCAACACCCATCTCGACATTGCGAGGCGCTGCGCCCAGGCCGGCAAGCACATTCTGCTGGAAAAGCCGCTCGAGATCACCACGGCGCGGGCGCAGGATCTGATCGCGACCTGCCGTGCCGCCGGAGTGACGCTCGGCATCGTGCTGCAGCACCGGTTCAAGCCGGCGGCGGTCGCTCTGGCGGAGCATCTCGCTTCGGGCCGGATGGGCGAGATCGTCGGCTGCTCGACCGTGATCCGGCTCTGGCGGCCCCAATCCTATTACGATGAGCCCGGCCGCGGCAGCTTCGCGCGCGACGGCGGCGGCGTGCTGCTGTCGCAGGGCATCCATACGCTCGATCTCATGCTGAGCCTTGCCGGCCCCGTTACAGAGGTCTGCGGCTATGCGCTGACCAGCCCGGTCCACCGGATGGAGACCGAGGACATGGTCTGCGCGGCGGTCCGTTTTGCCAATGGGGCGGTCGGCACCATCGATGCGACGACCGCGGCCTATCCCGGTTTCCCGGAGCGGATCGAGCTGATCTGCCGGCATGCGACAGCCTCGCTGGTCGGCACGGCGCTGGAGATCGCCTGGCATGACGGCACGCGGACCACGATGGACCCGGACCGCAGCGCCGGCGGCACCGGCGTCGATCCGATGGCGTTTCCCCATGACTATCATCGCGCCGTGATGGCCGATTTCGCGGAGGCCATCCGACAGAAGCGCCCGCCTCGCATCACGGGCGAGGAGGCGCTGCGCGCTCATCACCTGATCGACGCCCTGATCGCCGCCGGGCAAAGCTCAGGCCGCGTGATGGTCGCGACCGGCTGAGCAGCGTTCATGGCGTGCGGCTCCTCGGCATGCCGGGAGCATCGAGAAGCGGGCCCCGCCAGAGGGCGAGCCTGTCTTTCCGGGAATCATTTAACCGGCCATGCACGAAACATTCCGATACCCCCGATTCGACGAAAGAAAATTGCTGCCGAATCATCTCATTTGGAATATTTCTAATCAGCTGCACTTTGTTTCGTCGCCGGATTCGCCATGTTTTCCACCCGCAGTCTCACCGCCGATCTCGTGCAGCAGGCAGACGTGCCGGCCTGCCTCTCGACCGCCGGTCCCAACGGTTCCCAGTATCTCGCCGCCAATGCCGGCTATCTGCGTCTCGTCGAACGGGTCTGGCCGGAGATCCAGCACAAGGAACTGCTGGCGGCCGGCACGGCCCTGAGCAGCGTGCAGCGTGACCGGCGGCTGTGGCTGCTGGAGACCAACGGTTATTACGACGCCGAACGGGCCGAGGTGCGCAGCGCGACCGGCCGCATCGTCGATGTCGAGATCAGTTCGCAGCGGGTCTGGTGCAGCGGCGTCGCCTGCGATCTCGAATATTTCCTGCCGCTTTCGGCCCCGATACCCCTGGATGCCCGGCCGGGTCCGGGCGCGACCGCACCAAAGCGGGCGGCCTTCACACCGCGCTTCGGCGGCAGCCTGCGGACGATGAGCCTGTTGGACAGGCGCATCGTGATCGGGCGGATCATGTCGCTGGCCGCGGAAGGCGCCGTGCTGGCCCGCAACCTCGCCGGTGCTGCGAAGCCCGGTATGGCGCTGACGGAACTGGTGCAGCGCCTGAGCCCCTTCCAGGTCCCCAACCGCGCCAGCCCGACCACGGTCGGGTTCGATTTCTCCGACCTCGAATACGACGAGATCGAGGATCTGCTGCTGCGCTTCACCGGCGACATCTGGTCGCTGATCATGGCCAGCGAGGATCGCGACATCGTCGACACCCTTCGCTGTCTGGTCTCGAAATACACGATGCCCCGGCCGGTCGTCGTCACCTGGTAGGCCGGGCGCGCCCGCGGGTGGAACACCGCGGGCACGCCTTCTCTCACTGCTTCGGCACGTCCTTCAGCACCGCCTCCCAGCGCTCGACCTCGGCCTTGACCAGCCGGTCCAGATGCGCGGGGCCACGGACGGAGGCCGGCGGCACCGGAACGGCCAGGCCCTCGAACCGCGTCCGCACGAAATCGGAGGAGAGGCTCTGGTCCAGCGCCGCGACCAGCCGCGCCACGATGGCGGGATTGGTGTCCTTGTGGACGGCGAGCGCGTTCCAGACCTTCATGCCGAAATCGGGCAGCCCGGCTTCCGCGAAGGTGGGCACGTCCGGAGCCTGCGGCAGGCGGCTGTCGCCGGTCACGGCGAGTGCGGTGACGGTGCCGGAGGCGTGCAGCGGCAGCAGCGTTGCCGTCTGGTCGATGACGCCATCGACGAAACCGCCGATCAGATCCTGGATCGCCGGTCCCGCGCCCTTATAGGGCACGATCGTCGCCTTCAGCCCCGAGAGATGCAGCAGCAGCCGCGGCGCCAGATCCGAGGTCGCACCGAAGCCCGCCGTACCGAAAGTGACCTTGTCGCCCTCCGCCTTGACCTTCGCGACGAAGGATTTGAGGTCCGCGACCGCACTTTTCTTGCTCGCGGCCATGACCATCGGCACGTCGGCGACGAGGCCGATGGGGGCGAGGTCGGTGCGGGGGTCGTAGCGCTGGTCCTTGAAGAGCGCCCGGCTGGCGGCCATCGGACCCATATTGCCAAAGAGGACGGTGTAGCCGTCCGGCTCGCCACGGGTGACCCGCTCGGTCCCGGTCCGTCCGCCGGCGCCGCCGACATTCTCGACCACGATGTTCTGACCCAGCGCCTTGCCCATCTCCTCGGCGAGGATACGGGCGAGCACATCGGTGGTGCCACCGGCCGCGAAAGGCACCAGCATGGTTACAGGGCGGGTCGGATAGCTCTGTGCCGAAACGGGCGCGATCGCCAGCGTGGCCGCGGCCATCACGCCGAGCAACAGGGTTCTCATGAAGCCTCCCATCCACATTGTCGTTAGATTGCCTGCTATCAGACAATCTGTTCGCGCAAGGGTCAAGCCGGAGATTGACGGTGGCCGCGCGCGCGGCAATGTGTTCGGCATGAACGAGATGAATCTTCGCATCCCGCGGCAGGCGGCCACGCTGCGTCTCCTCGTGGAGGACCGGATCCGCGAGGCGATCGCCTCCGGGCATTTCCGGCCGGGCCAGCGCCTCGTCGAGCGGGAACTCTGCGAGCAGATCGGCGTGGGGCGGACCTCGGTGCGGGAGGCGCTGCGGCAGCTCGAGGCCGAGGGCCTCGTCGTGACGGTGCCTCATCGTGGGCCCGAGGTCTCGTCCATCACCTTCGACGAGGCCCGGCAGCTCTATGAGGTCCGGGCCCTGCTGGAGGGCTTCGCCGGGCGGGCTTTCGCCGAGCAGGGCAGCGACGCGGCGATCCGCGATCTCAAGGAGGCCGTCGCCGGCTTCAAACAGGCGGCCCGCAACGGCGACCGCGCCCAGCTTGTCGCCGCCAAGACGCGCTTCTACAGCGTGCTGATGGAGGGGGCGGGCAACATCTTCGTCAAGCAGTCGCTGACGATGCTGCATAACCGCATCACCCTGCTGCGCTTCACCTCGATGACGCAGCAGGGCCGGCTCGACGACAGCGTCGCCGAAATCGAGGCGATCCATGACGCCATTGCGGCGCGCGACGGCGCCCGCGCCGAACAGGCCTGCCGGCATCACATCGCCATGGCCGCGAAGGTCGCGCTCGCCGTGCTTGAGCGCGAGCCTCGCCGCGGCTGACGCCGCGAATTGACAGATTGTCTGATAGCGCCCAGAAATCCGCCGGACGCCGCGCTGCCCTTGACGCGACGCCGGAGGATCGATCCATGCCTGACAGCGCCAGCTCCCCTGCCCCCATCGCCTTCATCGGGCTCGGCCAGATGGGCTTGCCGATGGTGCGACGGCTGATCGCCGCCGGCTTCACGGTGCGCGGCGCGGACCCGGCCGAGGCGCCGCGACAGGCTCTGGTCGAGGCCGGCGGCCTGGCCTTCGCCGATGCGAAAGAGGCGGCCGAAGGCGCCGGCATCCTGATCACCATGCTGCCCAATGGCCGCATCGTGCGCGACGTCCTGCTGAGTGCCGGTGCGGCAGGCGCATTGGCCAAGGGCGCGCTCGTCATCGACATGAGTTCCTCGGCGCCCACCGATACGGTTTCTCTCGCGGCGGACCTCGCTCCGCTGGGCCTGCAGCTGATCGACGCGCCGGTCTCGGGCGGCGTGAAGCGCGCCATCGACGGCTCGCTCGCGATCATGGCGGGCGGACCGGCCGAGGCGGTCGAGCGCGCCCGGCCCGTGCTGGCGGCGATGGGCAAGTCGATCTTCGCCACGGGTCCGATCGGCTCCGGCCACGCGATGAAGGCGTTGAACAATTATGTCTCGGCCGCGGGGCTGGTCGCGGCCTGCGAGGCGCTGCTGGTCGGTGGCCGCTTCGGCCTGGCGCCGGAGACGATCGTCGACGTGCTCAACGCCTCGACGGGTCGAAACAACTCGACCGAGGTGAAGATGAAGCCCTTCGTCATCTCGGAGGCCTTCAACTCGGGCTTCTCGCTCGCTTTGATGGCGAAGGATCTGCGCATCGCCGCCGATCTCGCCGATCATCTCGATCTCCCGCTGCCGCAGGTCCAGTCGGTTGCTGCGCTGTGGGAGGCGGCCAAAAGCGGGCTTGGCGCGCAGGCCGACCACACCGAGATTCACCGCCATCTCCAGGCGCTCGCCGCCAGCGGCCCGCGCAGCTGATGGGCCTGCGGGCGCGCATCGCCGCGGCGGCCGGCGACGCCGAACTGCGCCGCCTCGGCGCCGGCCTTGCCGCGGTGCTGCGGATCGAAGGCGCGGGCGACGACATCCTGCTGCGGCTCGATGACGGCGTCGTGGTGTTCGAGGGCACGGCCGCGCCGGACATCGTGCTCTCGGCAGCCGCAGAGGACTGGGCGAGGCTCCTGACCCTGCCGCCGCCGCCGCGCTTCCAGGCCTTCACGGCGCTGGCGATCGCCAACCCCGCCTTCACCCTTTCCGGCGACGCGCGCGTGATCGCGCAGGCGCGGGCCGTGATCGAGCGGCTGTTCGAGCTCGTCGTGCTGTCGCCCCCGGCTCCGGCGCCCTCCGTCACCCGGCGGATGGGCCAGATCGAGGGGCGCTATCACCAGGTCGTCCTGCCGGAGGGCGCAGCCGAGATTTATGTCGAGCGCGCCGGAAGCGGGCGGCCGGTGCTGTTCCTGCACACGGCGGGCGCCGATTCCCGCCAGTTCCACGGGCAACTCGCCGATGTCGCACTGGCCGAGGACTGGCGCCTGATCGCGCCGGACATGCCCTTCCACGGCCGCTCGATGCCACCGGAGGGCTGGCAGGGCGAGCCCTACCGGCTCTCGGGGGCGCGCTATCTCGGCTGGTGCGCGGCGATCATCGAGCAGGTTATCGGCGAGAAGGCGATCGTCGCCGGCGGCTCGATGGGCGCGGCGCTCGCCTTGCTGCTGGCGGCGGAGCGGCCCGATCTTGTCGCCGGCGTCATCGCGATCGAGCCGCCCTTCCGCTCGAAGGGGCGGCGCAACCCGTTCCAGCACCATGTCGGCGTCCATGCCGGGCTGCACAACGCCGCCTTCGTCCGCGGGCTGATGAGCCCGACCAGCCCGATCGACAGCCGGCGCCGGGCCGCCTGGATCTATTCGCAGGGCGCGCCCGAAATCTATGCCGGCGACCTCGCCTTCTATTCCGACGAGTTCGACGGGGCGGAGGTGGCGCCCCGCATCGACGCGGCGCGGACACCGGTCTCGCTGCTCTGCGGCACCTATGATTATTCGGCGACGCCGGAGGACGGAGGCAAGCTCGCCGCGCTCATCCCCAGCGCCGATCTGCGCGTCATGGAGGGGCTCGGCCACTTCCCGATGTGCGAGCATGCGGACCTGTTCCGCCCGCATCTGCTGGCGGCGCTGGCCCATGTCGGAGGGCCGCGCTGACTAGCGCAGCGGCGGCAGGTGGAGCGCCACCGTCTCGCCCTCCGAGCCCTCGACGGCGGGATAGAGCTCCCGCACCAGCGGGTCGTGGCCGGCGATGATGCGCTCCTCCGCTCCCGCGAGGCGGCGCGCGGCGCGCCAGCCCTGCGCCAGCGCGCCGAGATCGAAGAAGATCGGGAACGGGTTCTGCCGCTCGATATTGGCCATGAAATGCGCGGCGTCGCTGGCGAGCACCAGCGGGCCGCGGTCGGTCTCGACACGAACCATCTGCAGGCCGGCGCTGTGGCCGCCGACCTTGTGCAGGCTCAAACCCTCGTCGATCTCGGCATCGCCGTCATGGAAGACGACGCGCTCGGCATAGACCGCACGCACCATCCGCACGACATCCTCGACGTCGAAGGGGTAGCGGATGCAGGCCTGGCACATGTGCCGGCCGGTCGCGAAGCCCATCTCCGCCTCCTGAAGGTGGAAGCGGGCCTTCGGGAAGAGATCGAGATTGCCGGCATGGTCATAGTGGAGATGCGTGATGACCACGTCCTCCACCGCCCAGGGATCGATGCCGAGTTGGCGCAGTGCGGCCTCGACGGGGCGGATCAGGGTGCGGCCGCGCTTGGCTCCGCCCTCTGGGGTGAAGCCGGTGTCGACCACGACGACCCGCCCGCCGCGCCGCACGACCCAGACGAAATAGTCCATGGGCATGGGCGCGTCGTGCGGATCGGGCGCGCGGATGAAGTTCTCGAAGGCCCGGCGCTCATGCACGGCATAGCGCAGAGCGAAGACCTCCCAGCCGGCCATCGCCGGTCTCACTTGTCGTTGGGCACGGCCCCCTCGGCCTTCAGCACCTCATGGGCCGCCTTGAAGGCGTCGAGGCCGGCCGGGATGCCGCAATAGACGGTGGCGTGGAGCAGGATTTCCTTGATCTCGTCGACGGACACGCCATTGGCGAGCGCGCCCTTGACGTGGAGCTTGAGCTCGGCCGGCTTGCCGAGCGCCGTCAGCATGGCGAGATTGAGCATCGAGCGGGTCTTGTGCTCGAGGCCCGGCCGCGTCCAGGCATAGCCCCAGCACCATTCGGTGGTGATGTTCTGGAAGGCCATCATGAAGTCGTCGGCCTTGGCCAGGCTGCCATCGACATAGTCGCTGCCCAGCACCTTGCGGCGGACTTCGAGACCCTTGTTGAACTGATCGCTGTGCGACATCGGCCTTGATCCCTTTCGTGGTGGTGTTCGGAGGTCGTCAGAGCCCGAGATAGGCGCTGCGGACGGCGTCGTTTCCGGACAGCTCCGCGCTCGTGCCCGAGAGCACGACCCGGCCGCTTTCCAGCACATAGCCACGGCCGGCGACGGACAGCGCCAGCGTGGTGTTCTGCTCGACCAGCAGTATGGATGTGCCCGTCCGGCTGACGGCCAAGAAGGTGTCGTGGAGTTCGTCGACGATCTTCGGCGCCAGGCCATGGCTCGGCTCGTCGAGCAGGAGAAGCCGGGGCTGGAGCATCAAGGCCCGGCTGATCGCGACCATCTGCTGCTCACCGCCCGAGAGCGTCCCCGCGAGCTGGCCGAGCCGCTCGCGCAGGCGGGGGAACATCGTCAGCACCCGGTCTCGCCGCGTAGCGAGATCGCTGGCGGAGCGCACTGCATAGGCGCCGAGCATGACGTTTTCCTCCACCGTCATCTCGGGGAAGACATGGCGACCTTCCGGCACATGGGCGATGCCGAGCGCAGGGATCGCATGCGAGGGGCGGCCGACGAGTTCGGTGCCATCGAAGCGGATGCTGCCGCGGGCGGAGACAAGCCCCGAGATCGTCCGCAGCAGGGTGCTCTTGCCGGCCGTGTTGGCGCCGATCACGCAGACGAACTCGCCCGCGCCGACCGCGATCGAGACATCGTGCAGCACGTCGAGGCCGCCATAGCCGGCATGCAGCCCGGCGATCGAGAGAAGCGGAGGCTGGCTCGTCATCGCACCCTCCTCACGCCGCCGACCGGCCGAGATAGGCCTCGATCACAGCCGGATCGCGCGCGATCTCGGCCGGGGTGCCGGTCGCGATCATCTGGCCGAAATTCAAAACGACCAGCCGGTCGCAGAGCGCCATGATCGCGCGCATGTGGTGCTCGACCACGACCAGCGTCAGCCCCTCCTCGCGGAGTTGCCGCAGAAGATCCATGAAGGCGACCATCTCGGCATGGTTGAGCGCCGCCATCGCTTCGTCGAGCAGCAGGACCCGCGGCTCGGTGCAGAGCGCGCGCGCCACCTCGACCCGGGCCCGCTCCGGAAAGGAGAGGTCGCGGGCAATCTTGCCGGCGATCGCGCCAATGCCGACGCGCTCGAGGCAGCGCTTCGCCAGCTCGCGGGCCTCGGGGATCGCATGGCGCATCAGCCCGCCGGTCAGGACGTTGTCGAGGACCGTCGAGTCGAGGAAGAGCGCGACGTTCTGGAAGGTCTTGACCATGCCCGCCGCGGCGATCCTGTGCGGCTTGAGGCCGACGAGGTCGCGGCCGTCGAGCCGGATCGTGCCGGAATCGGGCCGGTGCAGGCCGACCAGCGTCGAGAACAGCGTCGTCTTGCCGGCGCCGTTGGGGCCGATCAGCCCGAGGATCTCGCCCGGCGCCACGGACAGCGACACATCCGACAAGGCCTGCAGCCCGCCGAAGCGCTTGCCGAGCCCGCTGACCTGGAGCAGAGGGGCGACCATCAGCGTTCCTCCCGGCGCAGCAGGCGCCTGATCCGCGGGCCGATCGCCATGAAGCCGCGCGGCTCGACCAGGATCACCAGGATCAGCAGCACGCCGAAAACCAGTTGCGAGAGCCCGGCCGCCTGGGCGGAGAAGACCTGATTGGCGATCTCCTCCAGCGGGATGACGAAGAAGGCGCCGAGGATCGGGCCCGCCGCCGTGCCGATGCCGCCGACGATGGCGATCATCGCCATCCGCACCGAGATCGAAGCGACGCCGAAGACGGTGTCGGGATCGAAGAAGAACTGGAACTGGGCGTAGAGAGTGCCCAGCGCAGCCGTCAGCGCGCCCGAGATCACCGCCGCGACGATCTTGGTGCGGGTGGTGTCGACGCCGATGACCTCGGCCGCGTCGGCATTCTCCTTGATCGCGCGCAGCCGGTAGCCGAGGCGGCTGCGCTTGATCGTCACGAAGATCACCGTCACGACGACGAGCGCCCCCAGCATCAGCCAGTAGGAGGCGCGCGTATCGGCAAACTGCATCAGGCCGAGGCTCGGCTTGGCGTAGGGGACGGAAATACCCACCGGTCCGCCGGTCAGCCCGCCCCAGCTGTTGCCGATGACGCGCATCACCTCGCCGAAGGCGAGCGTCGCCAGCGCGAAATAGTGGCCGCGCAGTCGCATCGTCGGCAGGCTGATCAAAAGCGCAGCGAGCCCGCCCAGCACCGCCGCCGCCATCATGCCGAGCCAGGGCGTGATGCCGAAATGGATGAGAAGCAGCGTCGAGGTGTAGGCGCCGATGCCGAAGAAGGCGGCGTGGCCGAGCGAGATCTGGTTGGCGAGGCCGGCGACGATGTTCCAGGCCTGCGCCATGGCGGCGAAGAGAAGCGCCAGGCAGAGGATGCGGATGCCGTAGCCGCGCGGCTCGAAGGCGAAAGGCAGGGCGATGGCGAGCGCCGCCAGCAGCGCGAGGCCGGCCGCCTGCCGAAGGGACGGCGCGCTCATCGGGCCGCCCCCAGCAGGCCCTTCGGCCGGAAGGCCAGCACCGCGATGAAGACGACGAAGAGGACGAGGTTCTGCAGCTGGATCGGAAAGACGAGCGCCGAGAGTGACTGGATGATGCCGACGGCGAGGCCGCCGACCACCGCGCCCGCGACCGAACCCAGCCCGCCCAGCACCACCACGGTGAACATCAGCACGGCGAATTGGGTGCCGACCGTCGGCGAGGCCGTCAGATAGGGCAGGATCACCGCGCCGCCGAAGGCGGTGAGCCCGACGCCGAGCGCGAAGGCGAGCATGTGCATGCGGTCGGCGTCGATGCCCATCAGCCGAGCGGCCATCGGGTCCTGCGCCGTGGCGCGCATGGCGCGGCCGAACCAGCTCGACTTCAGGAAGAGCCAGAGCGCCAGCCCAGAGGCCACCGACATGGCGAAGGCGGCGAGATAGGGCACGGAGATGAAGAGCGGTCCGAGCTGCAGCGACGAGGTCTGGTAGGGCGTCGAGACCGATCGGAAGCCCGACCCGAACATCAGCAGCGCGGCATTCTCCAGCACGATCAGCAGGCCGACCGTAAGGAAGATCTGCGCCACCTCGGGGGCCTTGAGCACGCGCCTGATCAGCACGCGCTGGAGCGCGGCTCCGAGCAGGAACACCACGGCGAAGGCGAGCGGGGCCGCCAGCAGCGGATCGAGCCCGAGCCAGGCCCAGGCGTAATAGGCCACGAACATGCCGAGCATCAGGAATTCCGCTTGCGCGAAGTTCACGATGCCCATCACGCCGAAGACCAGCGTCAGGCCGATCGAGATGACGGCGTAGACACCGCCGATCATCAAGCCGTCCAGGATGGCCTGAACCACCGCCATGAGCGCCTCTCTCCCCTGCCCGGCCGCTGCCGATCGCGGCTCAGCCGGCCCAGACGGCCTTGGCCTTGGCGACGTCAGAGGGCCAGACGGTGACAAGTTCCTTGTTACGCCACTGGACCATGACGGGGACGGAGAGCGTGTTGAGGCCGGTCTTGTCGAACTGGACGGCCCCGCCCGTCATGGCCTTGGTCCAGCCGCCCTCGAAGCGACCGCCATGCAGCGCCTTGCGCAGATCCTCGGATTTGGCCGACTTGGCCTTCTCCATCGCCTGGGCCAGCACATCCATGCAGACGGCGTGCTCGAGCGCCTCATGGACCATGAAATAGCCGAAGCGCTTGCGGAAGCGCTCGGTCAGCTCCGGCGCGAGGTCGTAATTGGCGGGCGAGATCGAGAGCACGCCCTCGGCGAATTCGCCCAGCCCCTTCTCGAAATCCGGAATGACATAGCCGGCCGCGCCGCCGATGGCGGGAATGGTGATGCGCTGCTGGCGCATCGCGCGGATGATCTGCAGGGAATCGTTGAGGTAGGAAACCGGGAACACCGCCTGGGCGCCGGAGGCGCGCAGCTTGTTGATCAGCGGCGTGACGTCGGTGATGCCTAGCGGATAGGCGTCGTCCATGACGATCTGGACGCCGGCCGCCTTGGCGCCCTCGCGCAGACCGCCGGCCTGCGAGGTCCCATAGGCGGTATCCTCATACATGATCGCAATGCGCTCGAGCTTCTGGCCGGCACTCGCTGCGATGGCGACCGTGCCGTCGAACTGCGCTTTACCGATGACCGAGGCCTTGGCGACCACCTGGAAGATGTTCTCGAAGCCGCGGCCGGTGATCTGGTCCGAGAAGGACATGGTGAGCAGCGGCACGCCCCGGCGCTCCGTGACCTCCGAGATCGCGATCGTGAGCGACGAGGCAAAGGCGCCAAGGATCGCTACGACGTCGTTCTGGGTCAGCAGGCGCTGGGCGACATTGGCAGCCGTCGTCGGGGTCGAGGTCGAGTCGGCAACGACGAGATTGATCCGGGCGCCGCCGAGCGCCTTGACGCCGCCCGCGGCGTTGATCTCGTCCGCGACCAGTTCGATGCCATTGCGCGAATTGATGCCGAACTGCGCGTTGGCGCCGGAGAGCGGCAGGATGACACCGACATTGACGGCCTTGCCCTGAGCGACGGCGTCGCGGACGACATAGGGGGCGGCGATGGCACCGGCGGCGCCGAGCATGAGGCCACGGCGGGTGGGCGACAGCTTGATCATCTCTTCCTCCACGATCTGCCTTCTGCGGGCATCAGCGGGGAGAGGCATCCCATAAGCGTCGACCCTCTGTCAACTGATTGACAGATTGTCTGACGATTAGCGGGGTGGGCCGGCGGAGCCGGCGAGCGCTCCGCGGCCGTGGGACCAAAGCGGCGCGGTTGTCCGCGCCGCCAGGTTCAGGCGGCCAGCGCAGCCGGTCCCGGTGTCGATGCGAGACCGATCCAGCCGTCGCCGGCCCGATAACGGGCGGAGACCTGGCCGGAATCGTCCATCGCGAAGAGGGCGAGCCAGCCCTGGTCGAACAGCGCCCGGAGGTCCGGGTGCTTCGCCAGGATGCCGAGGATCGCCTCGCGCGGGGCCGCGACGACCACCGACAGCCGCAGCGGCTCGTGCATCAGGCGTTCGCCGTCATGGACCGACTGCCAGGGCAGACCGCCGCGCAGCAGCCCGCCATTGCCCTCGAAGACGCCGATGCCGCCCACGACGTTGTGCAGCAGCTTGTTGCCGGCGCCGAAGGCCGCCGGTGCGACGGCGGAGCCGTAATACTGCAGGCTGATCCAGCTCGCGACGACGACCGGCGCCGTCAGGATGAGTTCGAGCACCTTGAATTCGGTGTCGGCACGCCAATCATAGCTGTGCAGGAAGGCGCGCCCGGCGAGCGAAGCGCCTGCCGTGTGCCGGCGCGGTGCGGCGATGAAGGCCTTGCAGCCGGCCAGCCCCCATTCCGGCCGCACCTGCGCCCAGTCCCGGCCGCGCCGCGCGACGTCGCCCTCGCCGGTCGCGCCGGGCAGGCGCAGCGCCCGCTCGGTCCGGGCAAGCCGACCGGCGGAGGCCAGCAGCGCGTCCAGCTTCGCCAGATCGGCGGCGTGCGACGGGGGCACGGCCTCGCGGTCGAACAGCATGATCTCGTCACTGACCGTGTCGTGCAGACCCGCGACGAAGCGCGTATCGGCCGGAACCTCGATCCCCTGCCCCGCCAGCCCGGCGCGGACGTCTGCCTCGTTCAGCAACCCGGCCAGCAGGCGGGCATTGACGTCGCCGGGGAAGCCGCCGCAGGCGCCGCATTGTAGGGCGCTGGCATGGGCGTTGTTGACCAGCCGCGCGCCATGGCCGGCCAGCAGCACCAGCCGGGCGAAGCCCGAGGTCAGGGACATGGCCCGCAGGACCGCCGCGGCCATCTCCGTCCGCTGCGCCACGGTCAGCGTCGCGTCGAGCCGCGGCGCCGTCCGGTCGCCCTCAGGGCGGTGATCGGCCGTGACGGAGTCGTGGAAGAGTTTCCAGAGATAGAGCGGGCCGCTGGCCTCGACGAAGGCAAAGGAGGAAACGGCGGCGCGCTTGAAGCGGCCCCAGGCGCGCTTGGCCCGGGCGCCGATCCGCGCCTTCTCTTCCGCGGCCTCGCCCGGAGCGTCGCAGGTGAAAGACCCTAGGCCCGGCTTCAGCAGGACCGGCAACCGCGCCTCGCTGCCGACGGAACCGAGCCGGCGATGCGAGACGCCGATGCCGAAGAAGCCGGCGAAACCCAGCGTCTCGACGCCGGGATCGAGCGATTCCAATGCCCGGCGGATGATTTCCGAGCGGACGTCGATGCAGAAAGCCGCCTGGACCGAAGGCCGCGCGGGCGGCGCCTTCGCGGCGGCCGTCGGCCGCCACTCCGCGAAGAACCGGCGCTGGGCGGCGCGGTCATAGGCCTCCTGCAGCAGGGCGTCGATGATCTGGTCATCGCTCGGCTCGACGGGGGCGGCATGCGCCTCCATCGCCTGCCGCCAGGGCTCGGCGATCTGCCGCCCGAACTGCGCGTGCAGCGCCGCCTCGAAGGCGAGCGCGATGGCCAGCAGATCGGTGATCGTCTGGTCGGTGCCGCCATCGCGCTCCGCCTGCCACTGAAGGTGGCGGGCATATTGGGCCCAGCCGCCGAGCCCGGTCAGCAGCGCCGTGAAATAGCTCTCGCAGGCGGCCTGCGGCAGGCCGAGGGCGAGGCTGGCGCGCCGGATCGCTGCCGGGGCTCCCAGCGGCTCCCGCGAGATGCGCAGGCAGAAGCCCTTCAGCCCCGCGATCTCGGGCGAGAGATCCTGGGTCGCGAAGGCGCGCCAGGATTCATAGGCGCCAGCGGCCTGGGTCTTCGGCCACATCGCCTGACCGAGATCGAAATGGCCGGAGGCCCAGGCGCCGATCCGGTCGGCGATGAAGCCCGGCCAGTCGATGCCGGTGGCCTCGGCGCAGAGCGCCGCGACGGTCGGGATCGGCGCCGCGGGCGCAGGGTTCTCGGACAGGGCCGCCTCGACTACGGCGTGGCCCGGCGCCCCCGGCCGCTCGGCGATCACCTCGGCGAGGTCGGCCGGCGTGATCTCGCCAGCCCGCCAGTGCTCCCGGTAGAAGGACCGCGGCATGGTGACGGGGATGCCGCCGGCCCGGCCGAGGCGCGCAGCCGCGCCGGCCAGCGTCTCCCCTGCCAGACCGAGGAAGGGGTTGACCGCAACGGAGGCCGAGAGCGGCCAGAGGGGCGGGATGGTGCGGGCGGCGCGATCGGCCTGTGTCATCAGAGCCGCCTGCAGGGCGTCATGTCCGGGCTGCGCGTTCATGACGGGCTCCTTTCGCTGGTCAGGTGGGGAGATGTGGGCCGGGCCCAGCCGCCGGTGAGACGGTCGAAGATGGCGTTGCCGTAGAAGCCGTTGGCGAGATGGACGCGCAGGCCCGCCAGAGCGGGATGCCCGGCCCAGTGCGGGAACAGCGCCTGGGCGAAGGCGACGGCTCCGAAGGAGAGCAGCGTCAGCACGATCAGAGCCCATTCCAGCGCCGTCGGCGGCGGGATCGGCGGCAGCGTCGGCGAGGTCAGCCACTGCGCGAAGCGCTGCAGCAGGAAGTAGGAGAGCGAAGCGGCGATCGAGGCCACCGACGTGCGCAGCGTCAGCGCGCGCGGTGCGGCGTCGGCGAGGCCCTGCGCGATCAGATAGGCGACACCGAAGACGAGGATGGCGCCGAGCGCGATCGCCTGAGGCGACTTGTCGGCGAAGCCGAAGCTCAGTCCCATCAGCGCATAGAGTGCCAGAGCAAAAGCGAAGGCCTGGGCGACGACGCGGAGGCTGGCGACCGCGACCGGCCCCGGCCGGCGCGTGGCCGCGACCTGCTCCACGGCCCAGCCCGACGACAGGAAGGCATGGGCCTTGTAGAGCGAGTGGGCGACGATGTGCAGCAGCGCCAGCGGGAAGAGCGCCAGCCCGCATTGCAGCACCATGAAGCCCATCTGCGCTACGGTGGACCAGGCGAGCGAGGTCTTGATGGCCGATTGGGTCAGCATCACCAGCCCGCCGAGCAGGGCGGTGAAGCCGCCGATCAGCACCAGCGCCGCCAACGCGCCCGGCGTCGTCAGCAGCAGATCGGAGAAGCGGATCAGCAGGAAGCCGCCCGCATTGATGATGCCCGCATGCAGCAGGGCCGAGACCGGCGTCGGCGCCTCCATGACCTCGACCAGCCAGCCATGGGCCGGGAACTGGGCCGATTTGAGCAGAGCCGCCATGACCAGCAGCGCCACCGCCCAGCCCGTGCCGGCGGGCACCGGCCCGCTGCGCGCCTGCGCCAGGATCGCGCCGATGTCACCGGTGCCGTAACCCGCGAACAGGACCAGACAGGCCAGGAGCAGCGCGCCATCCGCCAGCCGGGCGACGACGAACTTCTTCCGCGCCGCGCGCTGCGCCGCGGGCCGCCCGGGATAGAACAGCAGCAGCCGGTGCAGGCAGAGGCTGGTCGCGACCCAGGCGACGAGAAGCTGCAGCAGATTGCCGGCGCTCACGAGCAGAAGCGCGGCGGCGAGCGTGGCGCAGATCCAGCCCGTGAAACGGCTCTGCCCCGGTTCGCCGGCGAGATAGCTGCGGCTGAAGCGCAGGACGACCCAGCCGACGAAGGTGATCAGCAGCAGCATCGTCACGCCGACGATGTCGAGGCGGGCCGAGAGGCCGAGCCCCCGGGGGGCGAGCAGCGTCAGCGTCGCGGGGCCGAACCAGGCGAGTTGGACGGCGGCGGCAAGCGCCACCACGAAAGCGAGCGCCGCGGCGATCTCGGCCAGAGGCCCCTGCCCTTTCGCCGGTGTCGCCTCGCGGCGCAGCAGGTCGAGCGCCATGGCGGCGAAGATCGCCGGGGCCAAAAGCGGTAGCGCGAGCTGGGACATGGCGGTCTCACGGGCTGGTTGATCTCGCACCGCAATATCACCGGGCCCACTGCGCTAAAAATTCATTGTTTGCGCGTTTCCGTTCGCTATTATCGAATAATGGCTGGCCTCAACTACAACCATCTGCGCTATTTCTGGACGGTCGCCCGGGAGGGCCATCTGGGCCGCGCCGCCCAGCGCCTCAACCTGACGCAGTCGGCGCTTTCGGTGCAGATCAAGCGACTGGAGGAGCAACTCGGCCACCAGCTGTTCGAACGCGCCGGGCGCGGCCTGCTGCTGACCGAAGCCGGCCGAATCGCCCGCGACCATGCCGACATCATCTTCGCGACGGGCGACGATCTGCTCGGCACGCTGCGCGAGAGCGGCCTGTCGCGGCATGTGCTGCGCGTCGGTGCGCAGGCGACGCTGTCGCGCAATTTCCAGCTCGCCTTCCTGCGCCCGATTCTCGGGCGGCCGGATGTCGAGGTCGTGCTGAAGTCGGGCGCGACGCCGGAGCTGCTGCGCGCCCTGGCGGCGCATCAGCTCGATGCGGTGTTGACCAACCAGCCCCCGGCAGCGGATCCCGAGCGCGCCTTCCTCACCCACAAGCTGGCTGAGCAGCCGGTGAGCCTGGTCGGCCGGCGCGACCTCGTCGCTGAGGCCGGCGATTTCGAGGCCTTGCTCGCGCGCCATCCGGTGATCCTGCCGCCGCTGCATACGGGCCTGCGCGACGACATCGACGCGCTGATCGACCGGGCGGGCATCACGCTGCGCATCGCCGCCGAGGTCGACGACATGGCGATGATGCGCCTCCTGGTGCGCGAGGGCGTGGGCCTGGGCGTGCTGCCGCCGATCGTGATTCAGGACGAGCTGGCGCAGGGCCTGCTCGCGATCGGGGCCGCGTTGCCCGGCATCGTCGAGCGCTTCTACGCCGTCACGGTGGCCCGAACCTTCCGCAACGCGCTGCTGCAGGATCTGCTCGGACAGCAGGGGTAAGGCGCGCGCCTCAGAGCACCGCCAGCGAGATGGCCGGCACCAGCGCGATGGCGAGCAGGCCGAGCAGCAATGCGCCGAGATAGAACCAGACCGTCTTCATCGCCGCGTCGGGATCGACCTTGCCGATCGAGCAGGCGATGTAGTGGCCGATGCCGATGGGCGGGGTGAACAGGCCGATATTCATCGAGACAACGACTACCATTGCGTAGTGCACCGGGTGGATGCCGAGATCCTTGGCGATCGGGAACATCAGCGGCGCGAGCAGGACGATCGCCGGCAGCCCCTCGAGCAGGCAGCCCAGCGTCAGGAAGACCGCAATCGTCACCGCCATGTAGACGATCCAGCCGCCGGGCAAGCCCTTCATCACCGCAGCGAGGTACTGCGCGAAACCGGTCTGGGTCAGCACCCAGGCGGCGGCCGAGGCCGTGCCGAGGATGATCAGGATCGCGCCGGTCATCGCGGCGGTCTCGATCAGCATGCGGTACATCTGGGCGGCCTTGAGCCCGCCATAGAGGATCATGCCCGCGATCAGCGCGTAGACGACCGCGATGGTCGAGACTTCGGTGGCGGTGGCGACGCCCTCCGTCACCGCGCCGCGGACGAGGAAGGGCAGGACGAGCGCCGGCGCCGCGATCACCAGCGCCTTGCCGATCACCGAGACAGGCGCCCGGCGCACGCCTTCCAGCGCCTCGCCCCGCGCCTTCCAGCGGGCGGCGATGGCGAGGATCAGCAGCAGGAAGAAGGCGACGACGAAGCCGCTGGCAAACAGCGCGGCGATCGAGATCCCGGCGACGGAGCCGATGACGATGAGCACGATCGAGGGCGGCACCGTGTCGGCCATGATCGCGCCCGTACCCAGGAGGGCGACCATCTCCTCGGGCTTGTTGCCGCGGCGCTTCATCTCGGGGAAGAGCGCCGGCGCGACGGTGGCCATATCCGAGACCTTGGAGCCGGATATGCCGGAAACGAGATAGAGCGAACCGAGCATGACATAGGACATGCCGGCCCGGACATGGCCGAACATCGAGGCGAGGAAATCGACGATCGCCTTGCCCATGCCCGTCGCGTCGAGAATGCAGCCGAGCAGCACGAAGACCGGCACCGAGAGCAGGATCAGGCTCGACATGCCCTCATCCATGCGCCCGACGATCACCGTCACCGGCAGCTTGGTCGAGAAGACGAGGAAGGCCATCGCGCCGGCGCCGAAGCAGAAGGCGATCGGCACGCCCATGGCGAGGCAGAGCGCGATGACGCCGACGAGCAGGATCAGGATATTGGCCTTGCCGAGCCCGACCAGCACCGGCGAGAGCAGCCAGAGCAGCCCGATCGTGGCCGCCACCATCACCAGCGCTGTCACGAGGTCGCGGCGCGGCGCCTCGGTCCAGAGTTTCACCGCCAGCACGAAGAGCATCAGCCCGATGCCGATCGGGATGCCGGCGATGCGCCAGGCGGTCGAAATGTTGAGAGCCGGCGAGGTCACCGGGAACTCGTCGATCCAGTGCTCGATGGCCGAGGGCAGCAGCGCGGCCAGGAAGGCCCCGATGACGACGAGGCCGGTCGTCTCCAGCAGCGAGCGGGCGCGCGGGCCGACCGCATTGATCACCAGCGCCAGGCGCAGATGCTCGCCGCGGTCGATGGCGATGACAGCGCCGAGCATGACGATCCAGAGGAACAGGAAGGACGCGATCTCGTCGGCCGCCGTGATCGGCGAGGACAGGACATAGCGCCAGAACACCGCAACGAGGACAAGGCCGATCAGCCCGACCAGCAGCAGGGCCGCGAAGGCCTCCAGCGGCGCCATCAGGAAGCGCAGCCGCGCGCTGGGGCGCGGCGGGACCTGTTCCTCGATGGCGAAGGCCTGGGTTTCGCTGATCGGCGTTGCGTCTGTCATCGCTTCCTCGCTGGGGATGGACGCTGGATAAGCCGGTCGCGCCCTTTTTGGGCGCGGCCGAAACGGGATCGGCGTCAGGCGAGTTTGCCGACGGCCTCTTCGAGCAGGGCCCAGGGCTCGTCACCGAACTTGCCGCGCCACTCCTTGTAGAAGCCGGCCTGCGACAGAGCCTCGCGGAAGGGCGCCGGATTGACCTCGTTGAAGATCATGCCGGCGGCGGCGAGATCCTTCTGAAGTGCGATGTTCTGGGCGGCGACGTCGGCGCGCTCGGCCTCGCAAGCGCTGTTCAGGACGCGGGAGACAGTCGCCTGGATATCGGCCGGCACCTGGCCCCAGGAGCGACGGTTGATCAGGAACCACCAGCCATCCCACATATGGTTGGTGACGGAGCAGTATTTCTGCACCTCGAAGAGCTTGGCCGCAGAGATGATCGCCGGCGGATTTTCCTGCCCGTCCACAACCTTGGTCTGGAGCGCCGAATAGACCTCGGCGAAGTTCAGGCCGGTTGGCGAGGCCCCCAGCGACTTGAACAGCGAGAGCCAGAGCGCGCTGACCGGCACGCGGATCTTCATGTTCTTCAGGTCTTCGGGCTGGACGATGGGCTTGGAGCTGTTGGTGATCATCCGGAAGCCATTGTCCCAGATCTTGTCCATGACGACGAAGCCGCCGCGGGTGATCTGCTGGCGCAGATGGGCGCCGAGCTTGCCGTCCATCGCGCTCCAGAGCGCCGGATAGTCCTTGAAGGCGAAACCGACGCCGGAGATCGCAGCGGCGGGAATGATCGTCGAGAGCACGTTGACGCCCGAATTCAGGAAGCATTCGAGCGCACCCGAGCGCAGCTGCGAGAGCATGTCGGAATCGGCGCCGAGCTGGTTATTGGGGAATAGCTGGAACTCGAATTTGCCGTTGGTCTGCTCCTTCACCTGCTCGGCCGCCTTGGTGAGGTGGACGTTCAGCGGGTGCGAGGCGGGAACGTTGGTTCCGATCTTGAACGTGTGCTCGGCAGCGTGGGCATAGCGCAGCGGCAGCGCGGCAGAGATCGCGCCTGCGCCGGCGAGGGTGGCGAAGCGGCGCCGGCTGATGGAAAGCGTCATCGTTGTATCCTCCCGTTTGTTTTTGGCTGGTGGGCCGTTCAGGACGACGGCGCGGCCTTGCCGCCGCGGAACATCAGTCCCGCCTCGCGGAAGCCGCCATCGACATTGAGGGTGTGGCCGTGGACGTAGCGGGCCTCGTCGGAACAGAGGAACACCGCCGCATCGGCGATTTCCTCCGGCGTGCCGTAGCGCGTCATCGGGATCAGGTAGTTGTAGGCGGCGCGGGTGGCTGCATCATGGGCGAACTTCGCCATCTCGGTCTCGATGGCGCCGGGCGCGATGTTGTTGACGTTGATGCCATATTCCGCGAGTTCGACAGCCATCACCTTGGTCAGCAGCTCGAGCCCCGCCTTCGCTGCACCATAGGCGCCGCGGCCATGGCCGCCGCGCTGGCCCGAGAGCGAGGCGATGTTGATGATCTTGCCGGAGCGCTGCTTCGCCATCACCCGCGCGCAGGCCTGGGCGACGAAGAAGGCGCCCGTCAGGTTGATCGCGATGGTGCGGTTCCAGGTCTCCGCGTCGATTTCCAGAAACGGCGTGTTGCCGCCGATGCCGGCATTGTTGACGAGGATGTCGAGCCGGCCATAGCGGGCGACGATCGCCTCGATCAGTGCCGTCACGGACGCCTGATCGGCTACGTCGACCGCCGCGGCCATGCCATCGGGCGCTCCGAGACCGGCCAGCGCCTGGCGGGCACCCTCCTCGTTGATGTCGGCGAGCACCGGAACGGCTCCCTGCGCCGTCAGCGCACGAGCGATGGCGAGGCCGATGCCGCGCGCGCCGCCGGTGACCAGGGCGATCTTGCCTTCGAGCCTGCGCATTGCGTCCGTTCCCATTCCTGGCCCGTTCATGCGGCACCGCCGTGGCGGACCGCGTCGAAGAAATCGTCCCCGCCGACCTGGCCGCCCTTGAGCACCAGCTCGAGCCCGTCCCGCTCCGGCTGCGGCGCATGGGCGCGGCAGAGCGGCGAGCCGGGCGCCATCGGCGCGATTGCCGTCAGCGCATCGATGCCGAGTTGGGCTGCCGCATGGCTCGAGGTGTCGCCGCCCGAGATCACCGCGCGCGTCAGGCGGGTCTCGCGCAGCACGCGATCGAGGATGGTGCCGAGCGCCGCGCCGATCCGGTCGTTGACCGCCTCGATCGTGAGGCCTGCAACAGCCACCGCCTCGCGCAGCCGCGCCACCGCCGGATCGTCTGGCCCCTGGGCTGAGAAGACGAGCGGGCTTTGGCCTTCCGCCAGCGCCGCCAGCGCGCGATGGGTCGCAGTCTCGATCTCGCTCTCCCAGGCACGAGCATCGACCGCGCGCTCGGCCGCGATGCGGATCGGCGCAAAGCCCCGCTCCTGCGCCGTGGCGATCTGGCGGGCGGTGACGGGGGAAACCGATCCGGACACGACCGCGATCTGCGCGACTGCCCCCGGCGAGGCCATGGCGGGCGCGGCCGGCAGCAGGCCGGCGGCGCGCCAATGCGCCACGAGCGCCGCCTCGACGCCCTGCGAGCCGATGGCGAAACAGGGCCGCCCGCCACGCTGCCAGAGGAGACGCCCCGCCTCCTCCAGGGTCTGCGCATCCATCACGTCGATCGAGACGATGGCTGCCCGCTCCGCGAGCGCGGCATCGAGCGCGGCATCGCCCGCGCCCCGCTTCATCGCGACGAAATCGACGAGGCCGATGGGCAACTGCGTCTGGCGCGCGAGATGGCGGCCGAGATCGGCATCGTCCATCGGCGTCACCGGGTGGCGCGCCATGACGGGATGCCGGTCCAGCCGGTAGCCGCGGCCATGGGCGAGCGCAAAGAGATGGCCGAAGCTCTGGAAGCGGCCCATGCCCGGCTCGCCCACAATCAGCGGGATCCAGCCCTCATAGAGCCGCGCGCCGATCTCGGCCGCCCGGCCGATCGAGCCGATATGCGGCGCCGAATCGAAGGTCGAGCAGACCTTGTAGTGGAAGACGGGCGCAGCGAGCGCCTTCAGCCCGGCGAAGATCGGCGGCAGATGCTCGTCCATCCAGGCCGGGCTGCGCGAGCGCGCGACGCCGGCGATGCCGATGCCGCGGCAATGCCGGAAGGCGGCGAGACGCTCCGGCGTCGGCGGGGCGAGGAACAGCACCGTCTCCAGACCGGCGAAGGCGAGCGCCTCCATCGCGGCGGAGGAGCCGGTGAAATCATCGCCATAGAAGGCAACGAGCGGCCCCGCCGGGAGGGGTCGCAGCGCGCTCACGCCGCGATCTCCAGCGCCCGGCCGAGTTCCGGATGGGTGCGGGCGTGTTCGGCGAGCGGAATGCCGGCGATCGCCGCCGCCCAGGCCTCGCGCAGCGAGCGCACGCCCGCGGCGACGCCATCGGGATGGGCCATCACGCCGCCTCCGGCCGTCATGATCAGGTCGGTGCTGCCGAGCGCGGCATAGGTGCCGTGCGCCTGCCGCGCCGTCTGGCCCGACGAGAAGACCGGCATGACCGTGCAGGGCTTGTCGGCGAACATCGGCGTCAGGCATTCGCGCGCCGAGGCGACGACGCTCTCGTCGGTCTCCGAGAACTTGTTGGAGAGGCCGTTGACATGCATGTGATCGGCCCCCGCCAGGCGCCAGAGCTTCTGCCAGGCGACATAGGACCAGCCCAGCATCGGGTGGCGCGAGAGATAGCCCCAACCATTGCGATGGGCGTGGATCGGCAGCTGCGCGAAGCGCCCCAGTTCGATCATCCCGACGAGGCCGACCGAGTTCAGGCTCGCCATCAGGCAGGTCGCGCCATGGGCGAGCAGTGTGTCGTGGCGGCGCCGCATCTGGTCGAGATCGCCGGTCAGGTTGAAGGCGAACATCGGCTTGCGGCCCGTGCGGTCGGCATGGCGGTCGATCACCGCCATCACCGCGGCGACGCGCTGGTCGAAGGGACAGGCCGGCCCGTCCGACTGCAGCTCGTCATCCTTGATGAAGTCGATTCCGGCGCCGCAGAGTTCGTCGACGAGCGCGGCGGTCGCGGCCGGATCGAGCCCGACACTCGGTTTGATGATCGTGCCGATCAGCGGGCGGCCCTCCACCCCGGAGAGGCGCCGCGTGCCGGCGACGCCGAAACGCGGGCCGGGATAGGCCTCGCCGAAGGCCGCCGGCAGGCGGATGTCGAGGATCCGCAGGCCGCTGGCGCATTTCAGCTCGAACAGATTTCCGGCGACGGTGGCGACGAGGTTGGGCAGAGAGGGGCCGATCGTTGCCAGCGGCCAGGACAGGGTGACGCGTGCCCGGGTGATGCGCTCATCCGGAGGGCTTGGAACATTGGAGGGCAGAGAGCGGCCCGGAACGTCGCGCTCCAGGATCTCGAGCGCCACCACCCGTGCGGAGGCGCGCGCCTTCAGCTCCGGCGTCTCGCCGGGAATGGCCACGAAGGTGCCGCTCGACTGCTCGCCCGCCATGGTCTCGGCGGCGCGCGCGGGGTCGAGCGGTGTCTCCAGCAGATAGTCGGCCTCGAAGCGGTCTGTCAGCATCGATCGCGTCCTCTCAGGCCACGCGGCAGGTCAGGCCGCCATCGACCGGCAGCGCCACGCCGTTGATGTAGGCCGCTTCGTCGGAGGCGAGAAACAGCGCCGCATGGGCGATGTCCCAGGCCGTGCCCATCTTGCCCGTCGGGCTGGCGGCGTCGCGGGCCGCGATCATCTCTTCGGTGCTGGCATACTGCCCGGCGATCTGCTGGTGGATCAGCGGGGTGTTCATCATGCCCGGCATGATCGCGTTCACGCGGATGCCCTCGCGGGCATATTGCAGCGCCAGCCCCATGGTGAAGTTGTTCACCGCCGCCTTGGCCGCGTAATAGGCGCTGTAGGGATAGCCGGTGTAGCGGATCGCGGCGACCGAGGAGACATTGATGATCGCGCCCTTCTTCCGGGCGAGCATATGCGGCAGCACATGCTTGGCGGCGAGGAAGCAGGTGGTGACGTTGAGGTCCAGCGTGCGGTGCCAGTCGGCCTCGTCGAGCTCGATCGGCCCGCCCATCCCGGCATAGCCGACATTGTTGTGCAGCACGTCGATCCGGCCATGGGCCGCGACGATGTCGGCGACCAGCGCCGCGACCTCGTCGGAGTGCGTGGCGTCGCAGGCATGGGCGCTGGCGCGCCCGCCCTCGGCGGTAATGATGGCGACCGTCTCTTCGGCGGCAGCGCGGTTGACGTCGATGCAGGCGACCTGAGCACCCTCCCGAGCGAAGACGGCGGCCGTCGCCTTGCCATTGCCCCAGCCGGGCCCGACCGAACCCGCGCCGAAGACGATGGCGATCTTGTCCTGAAGCCGTCCGGCCATGCGCGCCTCCAGCCGCAGTCCCACGCCACCGCGGATGCGGAGCCTCGACTCATCGGCGTTTCCTCTTGGCGGGCGTCTGACGTTCGCTTGGTCACGCCGTCGGGGCGCTCCCTCTCCTCGCGTCTTCCGACCCTGCTCGTTCGTCTCGTTGATCACAGGCTAAGACACGAGGCGGCGAGAACGACATCCCAATTCGACGCCGGCTGCTGTAAGGTTTTCTCACAGCAGAAGGCCCCTCCCCGATGGCATCTCCCCGCCTCCCTCTCAATGCGCTGCGCGCCTTCGAAGCGACGGCGCGGCTCAACAGCATGTCCGCCGCCGCAGCCGAACTGGGCGTCACACACGGCGCGATCAGCCGGCATGTCCGCAGCCTGGAAGCCGAGTTCGGCGTGCCGCTTCTGAAGAGACTGCCGAAGTCGGTCGAGCCGACCCAGCAGGGCGGGCAGCTCGCCGCGACGCTAGGCGACGCCTTTGCGCGCATGCAGCAGGGCGTGGCGGCGCTGGCACCCCTGCCCCTCACCCTTTCCTGCTCGGCCACGATCAGCATGCACTGGCTGATTCCCCGGCTCGGCGCGTTCAAGCGCGCCAATCCGGATGTCGAGATCCGGCTGAACCTCAACTATGGCGAGGTCGACTTCCTGCGCGACGAGATCAGCCTCGCCATCCGCTCGACGATGTTCAAGGCGCCGCAGGACGTGATCATCCGGCCGCTGCTGCGTGAGCGCGTCGGCCCGGTCTGCCACCCGGACTATGCGCAGCGGCTCGGGCTGAAGCAGCCCGCAGACCTGGCGCAGGCGAGGCTCCTCGGGACGGCGACGCGAGTCCATGCCTGGCGGGAATGGATGGACGCCTTCGGCTATCGCGGCGAGCCCCTGCAGCCGCAGGACAGCTTCGAGCATTTCTACCTGCAGAACCAGGCGGCGGCCTGCGGGCTCGGTGTCGCGATCGCCCCTGAGATTCTGGTCGAAGGCGAGATTGCGCGCGGCCATCTCGTCGCGCCCTTCGGCTTCGTCGACGGGCCGCACGAGCTCAATCTCTGGATCGCGCCGCATCTGCGCAGCCGGCCCGACGTAAAGCGTCTGGCCAACTGGATCGAGGAGACGATGCGCGCCTGACCCCGCAGCGACGGCCGGATCAGGACAGGCGCCGGTCCTGGATGTCGGCAATGCGATCGAGCAGCGCGCGATGCTCGGCCAGCAACCCCTGCAGCGGCGTCAGGGGGCGGAAGGCGCGCTGGTCCAGCGCCTCCTCGCCCTCCTCGGCCCAGGCGTCGATCGCGGCGTCGGCCGCCGCGAGATGACGGGCGGAGGCCGCGCTGGCGCCCTCCTCCCGGGCGATGACGCCGGCGATCTCGCCGCGCAGCCGCTGCTCCGCAGCGATCACCGCGTCGAGTTCGTCGGTGTATCTCGACACGATGAGGCCGGCGGCTACTGGATGACCCCGCGCTTGTCCAGGCCGTCGATGTTGCAGCGGCAAGGTGCGCCGCGCGGGGCCGGCGGGACTGGGCAAGAGCCGCGTGAGGTCACGCAGAACGCGCCGCCGCGACCGCCCTCGCGATAGCGCGGACGCTCTTCGTAATAACGGGGACGGTCGTCATAATAGCGAGGACCGCGATCATAGCCCCGGTCATAGCCGCGATCGTAACCCCGGTCGTAGCCACGGTCATATCTCCGGCGATCATCGTCGCGGTCGTAGCGGCCATCGGGCTGGGCCTGCTGCTGCCACTGGCGCTGCGACGGGGGCGGCGGGGGCGGCGCTTCGCGTCCGCCACCCGGACGGATGCTGGCGAAGGGATCGTAGACCTGCGCGCCCGCCGGCAGGGCGCCGAGCAGAAGCGCACCGGCGAGGACGATCCGGACGAGCTTGGACATCATCATGCAGTCTCCTGGCGTGGCCCATCCGCACGCGGTGGCTGCGGGGATGGCCGTTGTGCCTTTCGTAGCGCAAGCCGGATGAATGGCGGCTGAAACGCGCCGCGGCGGGACGTCGCGCCTCAGGCGTCGTCGTCACGCTCTCGCGACGACGGGCCGTTCTCGTCGAGTTCGAGCGGCGCGCCAGGAATCACATAGCTTCCCTTCAGCCAGCGCCCGAGATCGATGTCGGCGCAGCGCGCCGAACAGAACGGCTTGTAGCGGGGCTGCGCCGGCTTGCCGCAGATGGCGCAGGGCTTGAGCGGCTTCGTCGGCGGCGGTTGGATCGCCGGCGGCGTGTTCTCGTTGTCAGCCATATTTGAGCGTGATCCCTCCATCGACGACCATGTCGAGGCCGGTGACATAGCGCGCTTCGTCGCTCGCCAGGAACAGGGCCGCGTAGGCGACATCCCAGGCCTCGCCCATATGGCCCATCGGCACCTGCGCGTCACGCGCCGCCCACATCGCCTCGACATCACCCTCGCCATAGGCCTGGGCGAGACCGGCGGAGTGCGCGACCATCGGCGTCTTCATCAGGCCGGGCAGGATCGTGTTCACCCGGATCTTCTGCGGGGCGTATTGCACGGCCGTTGTCCGTGTCAGCTGGTTCAGGGCCGCCTTGGTGGCGGAATAGCTGGCATAGGGCACGCCGGTGTGGCGGATCGAGGCGATCGACGAGATGTTGATGATCGAACCGCCCTGCCCGCTCTCCTCGAACTGGCGCAGCATGACGGGGATGACATGCTTCATCGCCAGAAAGGCGCCGGTGAGGTTCACCCTGAAGACGCGGTCCCAGACCTCCTCCGGCAGGTCGACGACACCGCCGACCTCGGCGATACCGACATTGTTGTCGAGGATGTCGATGCGGCCATAGCGGCCGAGCGTCCGCGCGACGAGATCGGCGACCTGTTCGGCCTTGGTGACATCGGCCTGGACAGCGAAGGCCTGGCCGCCCTCGTTCTGGATGATCGCCGCCGTCTCCTCCGCGGCGTCGCGGTTGATGTCGGCGCAGATCACCTTGGCGCCCTCGCGGGCGAAGACGGTGGCGGTGGCCTTGCCATTGCCCCAGCCCGGCCCGATCGACCCCGCCCCGGCCACGATCGCGACCTTGCCCCTCAAACGTCCCGACATGCGCGTTCCTCCCTATGGCACGCCTTGTGAGACCGGCGCGCTGCTCATGGCTGCAGGATCAGGGCTCGGGGCCTGCGGTGCAAGACGCGCCGTTCGCGAGCACTTGTCAGAGCGTGCAGCCGGGGGTCTGATCCGGACAGCCCGAACTTGTCTGTGCCCGCCCCAGGCGAGCGCAGCGAAGGACACGCCGAAGCCCATGTCGCCCGCTGATCGCGCCCCGGACGAGCCGCCCGCGAGAGGGCGCCAACGGGTTTGTCTCGTCGGCGCGACCGGGACGATCGGCCGGGCCACGGCAGCGGCGCTGCTGGGCAGGGGGCATGAGGTGGTCTGTGTCGTGCGGCCCGGCCCACCGGGACGGACCGAACCTCCTCCCGGCGCAGCGATTCGGGTGGTCGATCCGTCGGACCTCGCAGCACTGATGCGCGACGTGTTCGCGGGAGAGCGTTTCGACGCGCTGGTGTCCTGCATGGCGTCGCGCACGGGCGCGCCCGCCGACGCCTGGGCCGTCGATCACGGGGCGCATCTGACCCTGCTGGAGGCTGCCCGGCAGGCGGGCGTCACGCATTTCGTGCTGCTGTCCGCCATCTGCGTTCAGAGGCCGCTGCTGGCCTTCCAGCAGGCGAAGCTCGCCTTCGAGGCGGCGCTGACCGCATCGGGGCTGCGCTACTCGATCGTCCGGCCGACCGCCTTCTTCAAGTCGCTATCGGGGCAGATCGGGCGCGTGCGGGCGGGCAAGCCCTTCCTGCTCTTCGGCGACGGGCGCCTCACCGCCTGCAAGCCGATCAGCGACCGCGACCTCGCGGATTTCATCGCAGGCTGCCTCGATGACGAGAGCCGGTGGAACCGCATCCTGCCGATCGGGGGGCCGGGCGAGGCGATCACGCCATTGCAGCAGGGCGAGGCGCTGTTTGCGCTGCTCGGCCGCCCGCCCCGCTTCCGCCATGTCCCCGTCGCGCTGCTCGATGCGATCATCGCGGGATTGAACCTCGGGGGCCGGGCGATCCCGTCCCTCTCAGCCAAGGCCGAACTGGCCCGGATCGGCCGCTACTACGCCACCGAATCCATGCTGGTGCTGGACCCGGCGACGGGCCGCTACGATGCCGCGGGGACGCCCTCGACCGGCAGCGACACGCTGTTCGACTTTTACCGCGCCGTTCTCAGCGGAGCCGCCGCGCCGGAGCGCGGCGACCACGCGGTGTTCTGACGGGAAGCCCTAGAACTCGTCCCAGCCGCTCGCCTGCGGAGCGCCGTTGACGACCTGCTTCGCCGCCCTCGTCGGCGCGAAAGCCGCCGCCGCGAGTTTGCGCAGTCGCTCGGGCTCGGAGGCCGGGGCGCCGCTTCTGCCATCGCCTCCCGACCGCGCGATGACCGCGAGACCGGCCTGGTGACTGGTGCGGAAGGCAGCAACCAGTTCATTGAGCTCGCCGATCTTCGCGAAGAGCGAGCCGGCGGAAGCGGCGCTCTGCTCGGCGAGCGAGGCGTTCTGCTGCGTCATCTGGTCGAGTTGCGCGACGGCCTGGCTCATCTCGTCGACGCCCGTGGCCTGCTGCGCGGCCGCGGCCGAGATCTCGACGATCGTGTCCGAGACGGCGCCCGAATCGACCACGATCTGGGTGAGCGCGTCGCCCGCCCGGCGCACCAGCGAGACGCCCTGCTGAACCTGGACGTTCGACGAGGCAATCAGAGCGGCAATGTCCTTGGCGGCCTCGCCCGACCGTTGCGCCAAAGTGCGGACCTCGCTGGCGACGACCGCGAAGCCGCGACCCGCCTCGCCGGCGCGGGCGGCCTCGACCGCGGCGTTAAGCGCCAACAGGTTGGTCTGGAAGGCGATGTCGTCGATGACGCGGATGATGTCGGAGATCTTGTGCGAGGCGTCCTCGATCATCCCCATCGCCTCGACCGCCTGGGTTGCGATCTCGCCGCCGGAGCGGGCACTCGACATCGCGCGAGCGGCGAGGTCGGCGGCCTGCCGGGCCGCCTGGGCGGACGCCTTGACGGAAGCCGCCATCTCCTCGCTCGTCGCCGCCGTCTCCTCCAGGGCCGAGGCCTGCTGCTCGGTGCGCGAGGACAGGTCATGCGCGCCGGACTTGATGTCGGCCGACTTGGCCTGCGCTTCGGCGGACGCCGCCTTGATCGTCGTCATGGTGCGCGCGAGCGTCTCGACGGTGTGGTTGAAGTTGTCCTTCATGCCTTCGAAGATCGTCGGCACCGCGCGATCGATGCGGACGCCGAGATCGCCGGCGGCGAGCCTGTCGAACGCGTCGCCGAAAAGACCAACGACCTCCTGCTGGGAGGTGCGGATCGCCTCCGCCGCGACTTCAGCCTGCTTGGCCTCGGCTTCGAGCCGCGCCTTCTCGGCGGCCTCGAAATAGACGCTGACCGCCAGTTCGATATCGAGCAGAACCACCTTGCTCAGGCTGGCCAGCGAATCGGCGAGCTGGTCGCTGTCGTCGCCGCCTCCGAACCAGCCCTTGCGACGGCTCTGGGCGGAGATGGCGGCACGGATCAGATCCTCGAGGACCAGCGCATAGCCGCCGATATACCAACGCGGTTCAAGGCCGATGCGGGCATGGGTCTGACCAACGGTGGAGACGCGCCGATAGTAATCGTCGCCGAATTCGCCCTCGACGATAATGTCCCAATGCGAGATCTGGCGATCCCGCGCCGACTTCATCATGGTTTCCGAGGAGAAGAACTTGCGCGTCTCGGGATACCGCTTGATGTGTTCGTAAAAGCGCGCCAGAGCGACCGGCATCTGGGCGGCCACGATGGGCTTCAGGCGCTTGACGTCGTCTTTCGTCTTCTGGTCGATCTGCAGAAAGTCCAGGCGGTCGTGAATGGGCGACGTCACAGGGGCTCCTCCAGGGAACGAGAATTATCTGGCATAGTTTTGGGCGACCGGCCGCTGCACGCGCGCCGACGCCAGCAGGCAACACCCGCCAGCCGACAGATTACAATAAGAAAACACTAATAAATGATTAAATCGAAATTTTAGACACTAACAAACGCGCATTCCATTACGTCATCTCAAATTTACACAGCGTCTATTCAATTTTACACTGCTACCGTCAAATGCTGCTGACACTCTCCCCTGCGGCAGCTCCCGGCCGGGGTTCAGCCGACATTCATCCAGCCGAAGCGGACCGGAAAGCCCTCGCCGCCCAGCAGGTTGACGGTTTCGTGCAGGGGCAGACCGACGACGGCGCTGTAGGAACCGACGAGTTTGACCACGAAGGAGCCGGCGATACCCTGGATGGCATAGCCGCCGGCCTTGCCGCGCCACTCGCCCGAGGCGAGATAGGTCTCGATGTCCTCGGTCGACAGCCGCTTGAAGCGCAGCCGCGTCTCGACGACGCGCTCGCGCACCGCCCCGCCCGGCGTCACCAGGGCGACCGAGGTGTAGACCCGGTGGGCGCGGCCCGAGAGCAGGCGCAGGCAGGCGGCGGCCTCGTCGACGATCTCGGCCTTGGGCAGGATGCGGCGACCGACCGCGACGACGGTGTCGGCCGCGACGATGTAGCAGCCTTCGAGGTCTGGCCGTGCGGCGGCGCCGATGCGGGCAGCCTGGGCCTTCTCGCGTGCGAGACGGCGCGAAAGATCGCGCGGACGCTCGCCTTTCAGCGGTGTCTCGTCGAGATCGGCCGGCAGCAGCGCATCGGGCTTGAGGCCGACCTGTTCGAGCAAAGCGAGCCGGCGCGGCGAGGCCGAGGCCAGGACCAGCATCGGGCGCCAGCCGGGATGTTTGGGAGCGGCGAAAAGATTCAAGGGAAACCAACCGGTTGGGCGCGGACCGGGCGCCGCGCGGCACTGCCATGGCTCTAGAGCATTTTTGATGGCGGATAAATCCGCCCTTCTTCGCCCCGCGTCGAACGCGCCTCACTGCCCCGATTTTTGCCACACCATTCACTGTGCGCATATTTGGTGCAGGCTATCGCCCTCTGTGCGATTGCATGTCGCCGACGGCGGGCGCACAGTCACGGGTCGCTGGATCATCAAGGCCCGCCCCGCGTTGGGTTCAGGGCGATCCGCGCAGCCAGTTCCGGAGTCTTCCCCCCATGCCCCCGACACCACGCAAGGCCCGCGCCGCGATCGCGGCGGGCGGAGCAGCGCAGGCGCTGGCCGCGCGGATGGCGACGATGCAGGCCGATGCAGGCCTGACGATCGCGATGCGAATGCCGATCCTGATGCAGGGCGCGCTCGGCGACCGGCGTGGCCAGCGCGAAGCGGCCAAGGCCGTCACGGAGAAAGTCACGGCGGTGCTGGAGAGCGGCTTCGCCGCAGGCCAGGCCGGCGCCCTGTTCTGGTGGGGCCTGATGCTCAGCCCGCCCGGCAGCGTCAACTTCGCAGAAGCGGCGGCCGACATCGCCCATTCGACGCTTGAGCCGTTCTCCCGCCGCACCAGCGCCAACGCCGCCCGGCTGGGCCGCTCGCGCCGCCGCGGCTGAAATCCGGCTCAGGCCGCGGGGGGCTGTCCTTCCGCCGGCGCCGGGGCGGCCGAGATCGACGCCATGTGCTCGCGATCCAGTTGGCGATAGCGCGCGGCGCTGAGCGGGATCAGGGCGAGATAGGCGATCACGACCAGCGCCAGCATCTCGAACGGGTAGGCGAAGAGCAGCCCCGCCACGACCACGACCGCGACGAAGATCGGCAGCACCTTGTCGCGGGGGATGCGCGTGCCGAGCGTCTTGCCGGCGTAGCAGGGGATGCGCGAGATCGTCAGGAAGGCGATGAAGAGGATGTAGAGCCCGACCGGCACCGCGCCGTATTCCTGCACCGGCACGCCGATGAAATGCAGGTAGAGCGGCAGCATGGCCGTGATCGCGCCGGCCGGAGCCGGCATGCCGACGAAGAAGTTCTTCTGCCATTCCGGACGGTTGGGATCGTCGATCATGACGTTGAAGCGCGCCAGGCGCAGCGCCATGGCGCAGGCGAGCGTCAGCACGATGATCCAGCCGAAGGATTTCAGGTCGTGCAGGACGAAGATCCAAAGCACATAGCCCGTGGCGACGCCGAAATTGACGAAGTCGGAGAGCGAATCCAGCTCTGCGCCGAAGCGCGACGTGCCCTTGAGCATGCGGGCGAGCCGGCCGTCGACGCCGTCCAATGCGGCCGCGATCAGGATGCAGATCGTCGCCGGCTCGAGCTTGCCCTCGACGACGAGGCGCATCGCCGTCAGCCCCAGGCAGAGCGCCAGCAGGGTGATGACGTTGGGCGCGATCAGCCGGAACGGAATCGGCTTGAAGCGGGCGCGCTTCGATTCGACGCGCTCGGGCTCGAAGGGGGGAAACAGGTCGCTCATGCGAGCCGGGATACGCCGTTTTCGAAGCGGAGGCTAGGCGGGGCGCCCGGCCGGGGCGCCGTCAGAGGCCCCGGAAGCTGCGCGGGGCGGGCTCGCTGCCGGCGAAATCGGCCAGCACCGTCTCGCCCGCGAAGGCTGTCTGGCCCTCGCCCACGAGCGGCACGACGCCGAGTGGCAGATAGACGTCGACGCGCGAGCCGAAGCGGATCAGGCCGAAGCGCTCGCCGGTGCCGATGACCTCGCCCTCCTTGACGAAGGGGACGATGCGGCGGGCGATCAGCCCCGCGATCTGGACGACACCGACGATGCCGTGGGCGGTTTCGATCGCCAGCGCGTTGCGCTCGTTGTCGTCACTCGCCTTGTCGAGCTCGGCATTGAGGAAGAGGCCCGGCGTATAGGCCATCTTGACGATGCGACCGGGCACGGGGGCGCGGTTCACATGGCAGTCGAAGACGTTCATGAAGATCGAGATGCGCGTCATCGGCTCGGCCGGGAGGTTGAGCTCCGGCGGCGGCAGGGCTGAGGCGATCTGGCTGACGCGGCCATCGGCCGGCGAGATCACCAGCCCCTCGCGCTGCGGCGTGATGCGGACCGGATCGCGGAAGAAATAGCAGATCCAGAGCGTGATGATCGCGCCGATCCAGCCGAAGGGCGACCAGAGATTGGCGAGCACGATCGTCGCGACGAGCGCGATGGCGATGAAGACGTAGCCCTCCTTGTGGATGGGCACGATCACCTTGCGGACGGAATCGACGAGCGACATGGGTTTTGAAATCCGTGATGCGGAGCGCGCGGCCGTCGCGCCTCCCGATGCGGTCTGCGGCGGAACAGGCCGCCTTAGTCTGGGCGCTGTTTAGGGGGTTCGGGCCGCGCAGGGAAGAGCGTCATCGCCGCGCCCCATTCGACGCCGACGCTGTGCCCTCAACAGGAGACCGGCCGTGACGACACTCGACGCCCTCGACATGCCCCCCTCCCCGGGTCTCGTGGAGAGCCGCCGACCGACGCTCTCGGTGATCGCCTCGCTGCTGCGCAACCCGCTGCAGGCGCTGCCGCCGGAGGTCTATCGCGAGCGGCTGGTGCTGGCGAAGACCGGCGGGCGGACGAGCCTCTATGTCTGCGATCCCGCTCTGATCCAGGAGGCGCTGACCCGACAGGCCGGAAAGCTCGGCAAGGGCGAATTGATCCGCAAGGTGCTCGGGCCGGCCATCGGCGAGGGGCTGCTGACGGCCGATGGCGGGCATTGGCGCTGGCAGCGCCAGGCGGTGGCCTCCGGCTTCCAGCACGAGAAGCTGCTTGGCTTCCTGCCGGCGATGATCGAGGCGGCGGAAGCGACACGCGGGCGCTGGCAGGCGGCCACTACCCCGCTCGACATCGGCCATGAGATGATGCGGACGACCTTCGACATCATCATCGAGACGATGCTCTCGGGCGCGCAGGCGCTCGATGTCGGCAAGGTCGAACAGGCGATCTCGGACTATCTTGAGCCGTCCAATTTCATGTTCCTCTACAATCTCTTCGGCCTGCCGGGCTGGCTGCCCTATCCCGGCCGGGCGAAAGCGCGCGCCTCGGTCACCTATTTGCGCGAGAACCTGCGGGCGCTGGTGGCGCAGCGCCGGGCCGAGCCGCCCGAGCATGGCGACCTGCTCGACATGCTGCTGGCGAGCGCCGACCCCGAAACCGGCCGGGCGATGAGCGACGAGGAGATCGTCGACAATCTGCTGACCTTCGTCACCGCCGGCCACGAGACGACGGCCTTGGGTCTCGCCTGGACCTTCCATCTCCTCGCCCAACATCGCGACTGGGAGGCGCGGGTGCTGGAGGAGATCGCGGCCGTCACGGAGGGCGGACCGCTGCAGCCGCGCCATGTCGCTTCGCTGCCGCTGACAAAAGCCGTGTTCCAGGAGGCGATGCGGCTCTTTCCCCCCGCTCCGGTAATCACACGCGAAGTCGAGGAGCCCTTTACTCTGGGCGGCGTCGCGCTGAAGCAGGGCTGGGTGCTCTATGTGCCGATCCAGGCGGTGCATCGTCACGAGAAGCTTTGGGAGCAGCCCGAGCGGTTCGACCCGTCGCGCTTCCTCGGCGAGGCGGGGCGCGGACGCCACCGCTACGCCTATCTGCCTTTCGGCGCGGGCCCGCGCATCTGCATCGGCAGCGCCTTTGCGACGATGGAAGCGGTCGCGATCCTGGCCGTGCTGCTGCCGACGCTTCGGCTGGAGCCCCTGCCCGGCCAGGCGCCGGAGCCGACGCTGAAGATCACGCTGCGGCCCAAGCACCCATTGCGTATGCGGGCGAGCGCGCGCGGCTGAGACCGCTCACGCGACCGGGCGATAGGTCGTGAAGCGCCTGGCCGCCAGCCAGGTGAGGCCGAGGAAAGCCGCGAGCAGCAGCCCCTCGGCAATGGCGAAGGGTGGCTCGGACCCGGTCGGCGCCAGCGCATGGAGCGCGGGCACCTTTTGGAAAAGCTGCGCCACGAGCACGAAGAGCAGTAGATAAAAGCTCAGCATCGCCGTGACGGCATAGACGCCACGCCAGCGACCTTTGAGCATCCGTGCATAGAGCGCAAAGCCCGCCGCCACGACCAGCACCAGCGCGACGGCGCCGATGATGTGCGAGGGCAGCAGACCGTTGAACGGAAAGCCGAAACCCGTCGCGCTGGTGGCGAAGGCGGTGGAGAGGAAGATTCCCGTCCAGCGCGGGCTGATATGGCCCCTGAGCAGCCCGGCCGCGACCGGGAAGCCGGCGACGATGGCGATGAGGCTGAGCCAGGTGTGGAAGCCGACGAAACTCAGGGGATTGAACATCGCGTCGCCTCGTCGGGTGGGCCGGAGTTGGCGCTGGCAGCATGCAGGAAGCGCGCCGCCGGGGCCAGCGGACGCGCGCTCGCAAAGCCGACGCTCACGGCGCCAGCGTAACCCGCACGCTCGGCTCTTCCTCGGCGCTGGCGCGCTGGAGCGTCGCCTTCGCCTCGTCGACCTGACGCTGGCGGTTCCAGAGCGAGGCGTAAATGCCCTCCGCCGCCAGCAGCGTGGCATGGCTGCCGCGCTCGGCGATCAGCCCCTTGTCGAGCACGATGATCTCGTCGGCGTTGATCACGGTGGAGAGCCGGTGGGCGATGACCAGCGTGGTGCGGCCGCGGCTGACGAGATCGAGCGCGTCCTGGATTTCCTTCTCGGTGAAGGAATCGAGCGCCGAGGTGGCCTCGTCCAGCACCAGCACGGGCGGACCCTTGAGGATGGTGCGGGCGATGGCGACGCGCTGCTTCTCGCCGCCCGAGAGCTTGAGCCCGCGCTCGCCGACCGAGGTGGCATAGCCCTCGGGCAGCGACTTGATGAAGCGGTCGATCTGGGCGAGCCGGGCGGCCTCCTCGACCTCCGCCATGCTGGCCTCGGGCCGGCCATAGCGGATGTTGTATTCGATCGTGTCGTTGAACAGCACCGTGTCCTGCGGGACCATGCCGATGGCAGCACGGAGCGAGACCTGCTGGACGTCGGCGATCGGCTGGCCGTCGATCAGGATGCGGCCCTTCTGCGGCTCGTAGAAGCGGAAGAGCAGGCGCGAGATCGTCGACTTGCCGGCCCCGGACGGGCCGACGATGGCGATCGTCTTGCCCGCCGGCACGGTGAAGGAGATGCCCTTCAGGATCGGCCGCTCGGGGATATAGGCGAAGTGGACATCCTCGAAGGTGACCTCGCCGGCGGGGACGACGAGCGGCTTCGCGCCCGGCTTGTCCTGGATTTCCGGGTCCTTGCCGATGAGGGAGAACATCTGCTCGATGTCGAGCGTCGCCTGCTTGATCTCGCGATAGACGGTGCCCATGAAATTCAGCGGCTGGTAGAGCTGGATCAGCATGGCGTTGATCAGCACAAAGTCGCCGACCGTGAGCGTGCCCGCCCGGAAGCCCTGCACCGCCATCACCATCGAGATCGTCAGGCCGATCGCGAAGATCGCGGCCTGGCCGAAGTTCAGCCAGGCGAGCGAGGTGTAGGCCTTGATCGAGTTGCGCTCATAGCGCGCCATCGAGAGATCGTAGCGGGCGGTCTCGCGCGCCTCGGCGCCGAAATACTTCACCGTCTCGTAGTTCAGCAGCGAGTCGATCGCCTTCGAATTGGCGTCGGTGTCGGACTCGTTCATCTGAGTGCGGATGGCGATGCGCCACTCCGTCGCCTTGATGGTGTAGGCCATGTAGGTGGTCACCATCACGACCAGCACGACGACATAGAGCCAGTTGAAGATCGTCAGCAGCACCGCGATGATCAGGACGAGTTCGATCGTCACCGGCACGAGCTGGTTGAGGCCGAGCCGCACCATTTCCTCGATGCCGTTGCGGCCACGCTCCAGAACACGCGTCAGCCCGCCCGTCTTGCGCTCGAGATGGAAGCGCAGCGAGAGCTGGTGCAGATGGCCGAAGGTCTGCAGCGCCAGCGTCCGCACCGCATGCATGAAGACCGGGGCAAACAGCGCGTCCCGCGCCTGGATGAAGGCGGCCGAGCCGATGCGGGCGAGACCGTAGATCACCGTCAGCGCCAGCGGCGCGCCGACGAGCCAGGGCAGCCAGTCACCCAGCGTCGTCGGGGTCGCGGCGAGCGCGTCCGTCGCCCATTTGAAGGTGAAGGGCACGCCCATCAGCACGACGCGGCCGAGCACCAGCAGCAGGAAGGCCAGCACGACGCGGCGGCGCAGATCGGCGCGATCGGCCGGCCAGAGATAGGGCCAGAGCGCGCGGAAGGTGGCGGCGAAGCCCGAGCCGGGCTGGAGCACGGCCGAACGCGCGAAGGTCGGCGCCGGGGGCGGCGCGGCAGGCGGTGACATCTTGAAACGATTCCAGGTTGGTCCGCCGGTATAGGGGCAAACGCCGCCGAATGCATGGGGGTCAGGAGAACAACCTTCCCTCCACCGCCTTGCTTCGGTCGAAAGCCGGGTGTCAGATTGGGCAGCGCTGCCAGCGCGTCATCGGGGAAACGACACCATGACGATCCACCGACTTGTCCTTGCGGGCCTGCTCGCGCTTCCCACCGGCCTCCTGCCTGCTTCGTTGCCGGCTCTTGCCCAGAGCGCCAAGCCGCCGGCCCAGATCACCGTCACCAACATGCGCTCCGTGCCGCTGACGCTGTTCGAGATCGCCACCGGCGGCGACCAGCCCCGCCTCGTCGGCAAGATCGCCAAGCCGCTGGCGCCGGGCAAGAGCATCGCGGTGAAGCTGAACAAGCCGGCCGGCTGCAGCTATTTCGTGCTCGCGCGCTTCGACGACGCCGTCGAGAGCGACGCCGAGGACATGAATCTCTGCAAGGACCAGGTCATCCGCCTGACGGAGTAAACGGGGCAGCGCGTCATGGTCGGGCTTGACCCGACCATCTCTTGCCGGACTGGCATCAAGCGCCGGACTTGTTCTGAGATCCTCGGGTCTGCGCTGCGCTGCGCGCGAGGATGACGCAAGTGTCCTACTCGGTCGCGCCGGACCGCATCAGCTTGTAGGTGATCGAGTCGACCAGCGCCTGGAAGGAGGCGTCGATGATGTTGGCGCTGACGCCCACCGTGGTCCAGCGCTCGCCGGTCTCGTCGGCCGACTCGATCAGTACGCGGGTGACGGCATCGGTGCCGCCCTGGAAGATGCGGACCTTGTAGTCGACGAGGCGCAGCCCCGAGATCAGCGACTGGTAGCGGCCGAGATCCTTGCGCAGCGCGACGTCGAGTGCGTTGACCGGGCCGGCTGCGCCCTCGGCGGCCGAGATCAGCACCTCGTGCCCGACCTTCACCTTCACGATCGCCTCCGAGAAGGTGACGAGGTCGCCGAGCGCATTGTAGCGGCGCTCGACATTCACCTTGAAGCGCTCGACCTCGAAATAGGCCGGCACCTCGCCCATGATCCGCTTGGCGAGCAGGTAGAACGAGGCATCGGCGCCTTCGAAGGCGTAGCCCTGCGCCTCCTTCTCCTTGACCTCCTCCAGCACGCGCCCGAGCCTCGGATCGTCGCGACCGAGCGTGACGCCGATGCGCTCCAGCTCGGCGACGAGGTTCGATTTGCCGCCCTGGTCGGAGATCAGCACCTTGCGGCGGTTGCCGACAGCTTCCGGCGAGACATGCTCATAGGTGCGCGGGTCCTTCAGCACCGCCGAGGCATGGATGCCGGCCTTGGTGGCGAAGGCCGAGGCGCCGACGAAGGGCGCGTGCCGGTTGGGCGCGCGGTTAAGCATCTCGTCGAGGGCGCGCGAAACCTGGCTGAGCTCGCCGAGCTGCTTCTCGTCGATGCCCAGCGCGAAGCGCTCGCGATAGCGCTCCTTCAGCTTCAGCGCGCCGATCAGCGTCACCAGATTGGCGTTGCCGCAGCGCTCGCCGAGGCCGTTCAGCGTGCCCTGGATCTGGCGCGCGCCGGCCTCGATCGCGGCCAGCGAATTGGCGACGGCACAGCCGCAATCGTCATGAGCGTGGATGCCGAGATGATCGCCCGGCACGACCTTCGCCACGGCGGCGACGATCGCGCCGATCTCGTCCGGCAGCGTGCCGCCATTGGTGTCGCAGAGCACGACCCAGCGGGCGCCGGCCTCATAGGCCGTGCGGGCGCAGGCCAGCGCGTAGTCCGGATTGGCCTTGTAGCCATCGAAGAAGTGCTCGCAGTCGAGCATCACCTCGCGGCCGGCCGCCTTCGCCGCCTCGACGCTCTCGCGGATGCCGGCGAGGTTGTCCTCGAGCGAAATCTCCAGCGCGACATGGACGTGGTAGTCCCAGCTCTTCGCGACGAACACGATCGCATCCGCCTTCGCCTCCAGCAGCGCGGCGATGCCGGGATCGTTGGCGGCCGAGCGCCCGGCCCGCTTGGTCATGCCGAAGGCGGCGAATTTCGCGTTTTTCGTGGGCTTTTCGGCAAAGAAGGCGGTGTCGAGCGGATTGGCACCGGGATAGCCGCCCTCGACATAGTCGATGCCCAGCCGGTCGAGCAGGCCGGCGACCGCCCGCTTGTCGTCGAGCGAGAAATCGACGCCGGTCGTCTGCGCGCCGTCGCGCAGCGTCGTGTCGAAGAGGTGGATGCGGGCCGCGCTCATGCGTCGCGTCGCAGCTTGAAGCGCAGCACGCGCGGCACCACCATCGCCAGCATGACGAGCTTGATGGCGACGGAGAGCGAGCCGGCGGGGCGGATCTTGGGGGTCATGGATTTTCTGTTTCTGGCTTGATGAAGATGGGCGCGGGCCGTGCGTCGCGGTTCATCGCTTCACCTCCCAGGTCGTGGTCGGCTCGCCGGTGGCGGGGTCCTTGCCGTCCTTGAGGGCGATGCCCATCGCGGCGAGTTGGTCGCGGATTTCGTCGGAGCGCTTGAAGTCCTTGGCGCGGCGGGCGTCGAGGCGGGCGGCGACGAGGGACTGCACCTTCGCGTCCAGCGCCCGGTCCCTAACATCCTGCTTCAGCAGTTCTACGGACAAACCATCATGATAGAGGCCAACGAGTGTGAGCGCGCTTCGGAGACGAGAGGCGGCGGCAACCTTCTGATCACCCGTGCCCACGCGGACTGCTTTGGCTAGCGTGTGCAATCCGGCAATGGCGGCCGGAGTGTTCAAATCGTCCAGTAGGGGCTCGACGACTTCTCGTACATCTGCCGTGCTCTCAGGCGCTTCAAAGCACAATTCATTCCATTCGAAGAGATTGGACCTGGCCTCAACCAACCGATCGACCGTCCAGTCAATCGGTTGACGGTACTGTGTCATCAGCATCGCCAAGCGCAGGACGCGACCGTGCCACTTCTGGGCGCCGAACGTCTCCGTCTCCAGCAGTTCGTTGATCGTGACGAAGTTGCCGAGCGACTTCGACATCTTCTCGCCTTCGACCTGCAGGAAGCCGTTGTGCATCCAGTAATTCGCCATGCGGCCGGATCCGTCCGCGCCGCCGAAGGCGCAGCAGCTCTGGGCGATCTCGTTCTCGTGGTGCGGGAAGACGAGGTCGATGCCGCCGCCATGGATGTCGAAGACGTTCTTCTGCGGATCGTCGCAGGAGAGCCCGCCGCCGAAGGGCTCGAGCAGCTTCGCCATCGACATGGCCGAGCATTCAATGTGCCAGCCCGGCCGGCCGGGCCGGGTGATGCCCTCGGGCGCGCCGTTCGGCCAGAGCCAGCCGGGATCGACGCCGTCGCGGCTCGGCTTCCAGAGCACGAAATCCATCGGATCGCGCTTGTAAGGAGCGACGTCGACCCGCGCGCCCGCGATCATCTCGTCGAGCGGACGGCGGGCGAGCGCGCCGTATTTCGGCGCGGCGCGCAGATGCGCCACGGCTGGGACATGGAACAGCACATGCTCCTCGGCGACATAGGCCACGCCGCGCGCGATCAGGCGATGGATGATCGCCTGCATCTCACCGATATGGTCGGTGGCGCGGGGCTCCTCGTCCGGTGGCAGGCAGCCCAGCGCCGCGATGTCGGCATGGAACTGCGCGGTGGTGCTCTCGGTGACCTTCGCGATCGCCTCGTTCAGCGGCAGGCCGGGGAAATCGCGGGCGGCACGCGCGTTGATCTTGTCGTCGACGTCGGTGAGGTTGCGGGCATAGGTGACGTGATCGGCGCCATAGAGATGCCGCAGCAGCCGGTAGAGCACGTCGAAGACGATGACCGGACGCGCATTGCCGATATGGGCATAGTCGTAGACCGTCGGCCCGCAGACATACATGCGGACATTGGCGGCATCGACGGGGACGAAGTCCTCCTTCGTCCGGGTCAGCGTGTTGTAGAGCCTGAGGGTCGGCATCGGGGTGTTGATCCTGGCGAACGGCGAAAGCGTGACGGCGGGCGATCCTGGCCGCTGGCCGGGGCGCTTTTGCGTCTTTACCGTTTCAGGATGAGGACGTGAGCAGCCGGCCAGCGAGAGCTAGCGGCAAATAATGCAGATAATGTTGAGGGCCCGCGTCATCCCGACACGCTTGCCTTCGCGCGAGCTTTCCGTCAAGAGGGCGCCCCGCTTTTGCCGCCGCCGCGCCGGATGCGGGCCATTTTATTCAAATCTTAACGGTTGGGAACCATCCTCGCGATTCGAGGGTTGAGCGCCCATCGTTTGCGAGGAAGTCACCCCATGCGTCGCGCCGTTGCCCTGGTCGGCCTGTTCGGGATCGTCGGAGCCGGGCTTTCGCTGTCGGTCCTGCCGACGACGAAGACCGAAGCGGCCCCCAAGGGCCAGCGCACCTTCCTGATCCCCGCCAGCGATGGCTACGGCGTCGCCGACTGCATCTCCAGCAACTCCGAATGCGGCAAGATCGTCGCCGACGCCTGGTGCGAGGCGCAGGGCTATGCCCGCGCCAGCGCTTTCGGCTTGGCGTCGCGCGAAGACTTCACGGGCTCGCTCTCGAAGGCGCGCCCTGCTACCGCGGCGCCCGAGCAGCCGCTGGTCATCACCTGCGGCGGCTGAGTCCGGCGTTCACCGGATCCAGTCGCTGCACTTCGCCGGCTCGCCGGTGCCGCCCCAGGGCATGATCGGCACGCTCGACGTCGAATTCTTGGGCGAGCCGTCGATCAGCTTGTCGGAATAGACCATGTAGATCAGGACGTTGCGCTTGGCGTCGCAGCCGCGCACGATCTGCATCTTCTTCCAGATCAGCGAGCGCCGCTCACGGAAGACGACGTCGCCCTGCTCGGCCTTCTCCTTGAACCGGATCGGGCCGATCTGACGGCAGGCGAGCGAGACGTCCGAGACCTCCTCGGCCACGCCGAACATGCCCGACACGCCGCCCTTCTCGGGCACGGTGTAATGGCAGGCCACGCCTTCGACGACCGGATCATCGACACCGTAGACCGCGAGCTTGTCGTCGGGGGTCAGCATCTTCCAGACGGTCGACTTGCGGAAGATCAGATCTTCCTGCGCCGCGGCTGGCGCAGCCAGACCGGCAAGGCCGAGAGCGCCGGCCAGAAGGGCGGAAGCGAGGGCTTTCATCAGGTGCATCTCTCCAGCGGCGCGACGGCCTCGCGCCGGATATGGTTGCGCTGGTCGGCTCCCGCCAGAGCCGGCGCGGCGTTCAGGCCGCCAGCGGTTTGAAGGCGAGATAGGCCGCGGCGATCGCTCCGGCGATCCCGGCGAGAAACAGCACGAGCTTGAGCTGCGTCATCCGGCTCGCGAAGGCGACGTCGCCGGCCTCGACCTTCGGATACTTGTCGAGCAGGCGGGCGACGGCCAGGTTTTCGGCCACGTCACAGAGCCCGCCGAGCAGCCAGCCGCCGCCGCAGAGCGCCGCCACCCACCAGGGCTGACCCCGCACGGTGAGCCCGGCGATCAGCATCGCGCCGACGATGGCATAGGTGAAGGCGAAGGCGACATCGGCCGGCAGCACGCGGTTGCGATACCGGGCGCGGTGCGTCTCGCCATAGAGGGCAAAGAGCTTCTCGACGTCTTCGGCATTGTAGCCGTTCCAGTCGTTCTCCAGCATGCGCGGCACGCCCTGGCGGCTGGACCAGATGCCCGCGGCCCAGAACAGCACCATCACCAGGACCGGCCCCCAGACGAAGAAGGCGAGCGGGACGGTCTCGGGATAGAAGGCAATGCTGTCGATCATCAGGCGTCGGCTCTCGCGGAGGATGGGCGGTCGTGCCGCACGGTAGCGGGCGGCCCTGCAGGCGCCAAGCGGTATGACGCCAAGCCTAGACGCCTGTGGGGCGCCGCGGTTCCCCTCACCCGAGCGGCAGGATCTCCTGCTCGATCGCTCCGAAGATGGAATGGCCCGCAGCGTCCTTCATCTCGACGCGGACGGTGTCGCCGAAACGCAGCGACTGGACCTGCGGCAGCGGCGCAGACCAGGCGATGATCGTTCCCGCCTCGAGCGGATACGGCCCGGCCGCTTGTGCGATCGAGGCCTGCGCATCGGCGGGGCCGGCCACCGCGCCATGCTGCAGCGGCTGCTGATTGATCCGGCAGAGCAGCGGCCGGTCGATGCGGCCCTCGTGCCAGGCGGGACCGATCTCGTCGGGCGTGACGGCGACGGGCGAGAAGCTGAAGCTCACCTCGCCGGCCGGGCCTGCGGCTCCGGCAGAGGGGCCCCTCGTCTCCAGCACGCGGCAGGTCAGCATCACCAGCCGGATCGGCGCAGCGTCTCGCGCGGCCCCGCCGCTCCCCTCGCCCGCGATGACGGCCAGCCCCGGCTCGGCGACAAGGCCGGCGGCTTCGTCGCGGGCCCTCACGGGATGGCGCGGCCCCGACGCGCCGGCCGAGCGAGCCGGTGCGACGCCGCCGGCAGTACCGCTTGCGACGAAGCGCTCGAAGGCGCGCGGCAGAGGTGCGGCGCAGTCATGTTCGTGGAAGCGGAAGGAGGGCACCGAGCCATGCTCGAGTGCCTCCGCCAGATCCCCCAGGCGGGGGGCGTGGCGGTCCCAATCGTCGAGCGCCGCCTGCAAAGTCGGCACGACGGGAAAGGCGTCGGTGGCGCGGGTCAGATCGCGCGAGACGACGACGAGGCGGCCATCCCGACCATGCATGAGCGAAGCGAGTTTCATGTCTTTCCAATCCGCGCGCGACACGCCAATAAGAGTTCAACAAGCCCGTGGGAGGATCACCTTATGAAACGCCGCGACTTTTTGAAAACCGGCGCTCTCGCCGCCGCCGCGACCCCGGTCGCGATGCCCGCGGTGGCGCAGTCGCAGCCCGAGGTGAGGTGGCGGCTGACCTCGAGCTTCCCGAAGTCGCTCGACACGATCTTCGGCACGGCGCAGCAATTCGCGAAGCTGGTCAGCGAGGCGACCGACGGCAAGTTCCAGATCCAGGTCTTCGCGCCCGGCGAGATCGTTCCCGGCCTGCAGGCGCTCGACGCCGTCTCCTCCGGCACGGTCGAATGCGCCCATTCGCCGACCTATTTCTACATCGGCAAGGATCCGACGCTCGGGCTCGGCACCGGCATTCCCTTCGGCCTGAACGCCCGCCAGCAGCACAGCTGGTGGTATTTCGGCGGGGGCGAGCAGATCGTCAACGGCGTGCTCGACCGCTTCAACGCCTATTCGATCCCCTGCGGCAATTCCGGCTGCCAGATGGGCGGTTTCTTCCGCAACGAGCTGAAGGGCGTCGACGACCTCAAGGGGTTGAAGTTCCGCATCGGCGGCATGGGCGGCGCGGTGCTCGCCAAGCTCGGCGTGGTGCCGACGCAGATCGCGCCGGGCGACGTCTATCCGGCGCTGGAGCGCGGCACGATCGACGCGGCCGAATTCGTCGGCCCCTATGACGACGAGAAGCTCGGCTTCATCCGCGTCGCCAAGTACTACTACTATCCCGGCTGGTGGGAGGGCGGCGCGATGCTGCACCTGATCATCGGCAAGGAAGCCTGGGCCAAGCTGCCCAAGCACTATCAGGCGATCGTCCAGCAGGCTTGCGAAGCCGCCAACAACTGGATGCTCGGCAAATACGACTTCGTGAATCCGGGCGGCCTGCGCCGGCTCGTGGCGCAAGGCGCGCAACTGCGCCCCTTCCCGCTGCCGGTGATGGAAGCGGCGCTGAAGGCGGCGGAAGAGTATTATGCCGAAACCTCGGCCAAGAGCGCCGACTTCAAGGCCGGCTACGATTCGATGGTCGCTTTCCGCGGCGAAAACCTGCTCTGGTGGCAGGTGGCGGAACTGTCCTTCGACAGCTTCATGAACCGGCTGAAGGCGCGCTGAGCGTCCGGCTGAGGGAGGCTTGCGCCGAACCATGACGACCAAGCCGCCCTCTCCCCAGCCGGAAGCGCCGCTCCGGCTGGAACAGTTCCTGCCCTATCGCCTCAATGTCGTGGCCTTCCATTCGGCCCGGGCGCTGGGGCGGATCTACGACGCGCAGTTCGGCATCGGCATTCCGGAATGGCGGGTGGTGGCGCAGCTCGGCGAGTTCGGGCGGCTGACCTCGCGCGACATCGGCGAGCTGGCGCAGATGCACAAGACGAAGGTCTCGCGCGCCGTCTCGGAACTGGAGAAGCGCGGGCTCGTCTCGCGGGCCGAGAACCGGCAGGACCGGCGCGAATCCTTCGTCGCACTGACCGCGGCGGGCGAGCGCATCTACGCCCAGATCGTGCCGCTGGCGCTCGCCTTCCAAGCGCGCTGGACCGAGGGCATCGCGCCGGCGGAACTGCAGGTCTTCGAGCGCGTGCTCTCGATCCTGACCGAGCGCAGCCGCCATCTCGCCGGCAGCTATCGCGACGACGAGGCTTGAGGGCGGACGGCGGAGCCCATCTGCCCGCTCATCTCTCTGCGGTCATCCCAGGCGACCCCCTCGGGTCCGGCCTTTGGCCGGCCCAAGGACAGGCTCCGGGAGACCCGGGATCCATGCCTGAACCTCACCAGCGAACGCTCTGGAATGGATCCCGGATCTCCGCTTTGCTGCGTCCGGGATGACTCGCGTCCTTTGATGATTAGCCAGAGCTGACGGTCAAAAGAACCGCGCGAGATTGCGGCGGATGCGCTCCAGCGGCGGTTCGCCGGCCGGCGGCGGATCAAAGGTCTGTCCCGTGATCGTCTCATAGGCGCGCACATAGACGGCCGTGGTCTGCGCGATCAGTTCGGCCGGGATCGGCGGCAACTCTTCCTTATAGGGATCGCAGCGGGCGACGACCCAGTTGCGAACGAAGTCCTTGTCGAAGGACTCCGGCTTCTCACCGGCGGCGAACCGTGCGGCGTAGCTGCCCGCCATCCAGTAGCGGCTGGAGTCGGGGGTGTGGATCTCGTCGGCGAGCAGGATGGTGCCGTCGGCGTCGGTGCCGAACTCGTATTTGGTATCGGCGAGGATCAGGCCGCGCTCGGCGGCGAGCGCTTGGCCGCGAGCGAAGAGCGCCAGCGCATAGCGGCTGACGGTGTCCCATTGCTCGCGGGTCAGCAGCCCTTCCTCCAAGATCTGCGCGGCCGAGAGCGGCTCGTCATGGCCGCCATCGAAGGCCTTGCTGGTCGGGGTGATGATCGCCTCCGGCAGGCGCTCATTGTCGCGCAACCCGTCCGGCAGCGTGACTCCGTACATCGCGCGCTGGCCCTGCTTGTACAGGGTCAGGATCGAGGTGCCGGTGGTGCCGGCGAGATAGCCGCGCACGACGATCTCGACGGGGAGGATGTCGAGCCGCTTGCCGACCACGACGTTCGGATCGGGATATTCGAGGACATGGTTGGGGCAGATGTCGGCAGTCTGCTCGAACCAGTGACGCGCCGTCTGCGTCAGGACCTGACCCTTGTGCGGGATGGCGGCAATGGCGCGGTCGAAGGCGCTCAACCGGTCGGTCGAGATCAGGATGCGGCGCCCGTCGGGGAGATCGTAGTTCTCGCGGACCTTGCCGCGATAATAGTTCGGCAGTTCGGGGATGAAGGCAGCTTCCAGCGCCAGAGGTTCGGTCATGTCGTCATCGCCCGGTCGTGGCGCCGCGCGACAGGCGCGGACGGCTCGCCAGCCTTTTAGACAGTCCGCGGGCGGGCGCCAACCGCTTCCGCCATCGTCGGGGCGCGATTGCTCGGCGGCGGCGGATATGGCATTCGAGCGGGCGTCGGCCGCATCTCCGGCGGCGGCGCTCCATAGTTCCGTCGCGTTTGGCGGCTGTTGTGCTCCGGCGAGCCCGCCAGCCTTGGACAAGGGCCGTCTGGCATTCGAGACCGACAAGCAGGTGACGTGATCCGACCCGCGATGCTCTTCAGACGCCTTCGACTGCGTTCCCCCGGCCGCTTCGGTGCGGCTCTGCTCGCGCTCGCGCTGACCGGCGGCGCGGCGGCGGCGCAGTCGCCGGCCTGCAATGCATGGCGCTCGGAACTCGCCAGCCTGCAGGGCCAGCGCGGCGGCGGGGATCCCCGAGCCGCGCAGATGGCGCAGCGCGTCGGCGCCCAGCTCGCCCAGGCGACGAACCAGTATCGCGCCATGGGTTGCGAGCGCGGCGGCTTCACCTTCTTCGGCGAAGGCCCGCCGCGCGAATGCGGAGGCTTGCGCGCGCAGATCGGCCAGTTGCAGGCGCAGTATGCCAATCTGCAGCAGATGGCGCAGGGCGGCGCCCTCGAGCAGCGCCGCGCGCAGTTGGTCGCCGCGATCAACGCCAATTGCCGGGCGCCGCAGCAGCGCGGCTTCTTCGAGACGATCTTCGGGCTCGAGCCGCGCCGCGGCGAAATCGATTCGACCCTGCCGGAACTCGACCCCGAGCAGCCGCTGGAGCCGGAGAAGCCGCGCCTCGGCGGCCCGCAGACCGTCTGCGTGCGGACCTGCGACGGCTATTTCTTCCCGCTCGCGAACAATCCGGGCGGTCGCGACAGCGGCGACGAGATGTGCCAGGCGCTCTGCCCCGGCACCGAGACCCTCGCCTATGGCATGACGAATGGCGGCGAGATTCAGAACGCGGTCGCCCGCTCCACCGGCCAGCCCTATGCCTCGCTGCCCAATGCCGGGAAGTACCAGCGCAGCTTCGATGCCGCCTGCACCTGCCGGGCGCCGGGCCAGAGCTGGGCGCAGGCGCTGCGCAACGCCGAATACCTGCTCGACAAGCGCAAGGGCGACGTCATCGTCACCGAGCAGCGCGCCGCCGAGCTGTCGCGCCCTAGGGAGGCAAAGCCCGATCCCAGGCGCCGCAATGCACAGCCCGCATCGCAGCCGGCCGCCGTCGAGATCCCCGACGAGAAGCCGATGCCGTCGGAGAACTCACCGACCGCCGGCACGGAATCGGCCGGTGTCGGCCCGCAATCCGTGGGGGAGCGGGTTCTGGACAAGGGCGACGGGCTCAAGCGCGAGACGCAGAGCGTGACCGGCGAGCGCCGCACGGTGCGGATCGTCGCGCCCAACTTGGCGCCGAATATCGGAAACGCGACGATCCGTCCCTGACGACGGGGCGATCATGCGTCTCATGCAATTCGGGGGCGCATCATTCATTTGAATATCCCGTGGACGCATGACGGTGACGGCGCAATAGAGGAGGCAACGCCACCCTTTTCGGGGCAGCGGACCCGAACCGCCTCGCCGATCGCCTCGCGCCCATCGTCGAAGCCAGGCTTGGCCGCTCCCGCGCCGGAGACCGCCATGTCCGACACCGCAACATCCCGGCCGCACCCGCATCCGATCGAATTCACCGATGCGAAGCGGCGCCTGAAGGCCATCTTCGTCGGGTCCGTCGGCAACCTCGTCGAGTGGTACGATTTCTACGCCTATACGGCCTTCTCACTCTATTTCGCGCCGGCCTTCTTCCCCTCCAGCGATCCGGTGGTCCAGCAGCTCAATGCCGCGACGCTGTTCGCCGCCGGCTTCATCGTCCGCCCGCTCGGCGGCTGGCTATTCGGCCATCTGGCTGACCGTTACGGGCGGCGCCTTTCGCTGACGGTCTCCGTGCTGATGATGTGCTTCGGCTCGCTGATCATCGCGCTGACGCCGACCTATGCGACGATCGGCTTTGCCGCGCCGGCCCTGCTGGCGCTCGCGCGCATCATCGAGGGCCTGAGCCTCGGCGGCGAATACGGGGCCAGCGCGACCTATCTCTCCGAGATCGCCGATCCCGAGCATCGCGGCTTCTATTCGAGCTTCCAGTACGTCACGCTGATCGGCGGGCAGCTCACCGCGATCCTGGTGCTGCTGCTGCTCCAGAACGTCTTCCTGACGCATGAGCAGCTCGTCGCCTGGGGCTGGCGCATCCCCTTCGTGATCGGGGCGCTGCTCGCCGTCACGGCGATGTTGATGCGCCGCCACATGCACGAAACGGAGTCCTTCACGGAAGCCAACAAAAGCCCGGTGAAGCGCGAGAGCTCGATCCGCGGCCTGCTGCGCTACCCGCGAGAGATCGCGATCGTCGTCGGGCTGACCGCCGGCGGCACCGCGGCCTTCTACACCTTCACCACCTATATGCAGACCTTCGTGCGGCAGACGGCCGGCTTCTCCGACATCACCACGACTTATGTGATCGCCGGCTCGCTGATCTTCGCGGCGCTCCTTCAGCCGATCTATGGCGCGATCTCGGACCGGATCGGCCGCAAGCCGATGCTGATTTTCTTCGGTGTCGCCGGCACGCTCCTGACCGTGCCGCTGCTGACGACGCTGGCGGGAACGAAATCCCCCTGGGTCGCCTTCCTGCTGATCTCCGCCGCCTGGGTGTTCGTGGCCGGCTACACCTCGATCAACGCGGTGGTGAAGGCCGAGCTGTTCCCGACCTCGATCCGGGCCACCGGCGTCGCGGTGCCCTATGCGCTGACGGTCTCGATCTTCGGGGGCACGGCACCCGCGATCGCGCTGTTCTTCAAGCAGCAGGGCCACGAGCAGTGGTTCTACTACTACCTGGCGGGCGTGATTTTCGTCTCGCTGCTGGTCTATTCGACGATGCGCGACACCAAGCATCAGTCGGCGATGCACCGGCACGATTGAGCGGGACAGGAGCAGGGCGTCATGGTCGGGCTTGCCCCGACCATCTCGCAAACCCGTATCTACTGGTCATGAGATTCTCGGGTCGCTGCCTTGCAGCGCCCGAGAATGACGGTCGCGTTCAGGCGCTCTCGCCCTTCAGCCGCCGCAACGCCTTGTCCCGCCCGATCAGCGGCAGCAGCGCCGCCAGCTCGGGCCCGTGATCCTGCGCGGTCAGGGCCTGGCGAAGCGGCATGAACAGGGCCTTGCCCTTGGCGCCCGTCGCGGTCGCAACGGCGGTCGTCCAGCTCTTCCAGGTCGTCGCGTCGAAGGGCTCCGCCGGCAGGAGCGAGGCCGCCGTTTCGGCGAAAACGGGGTCCGTGACGACGGGCTGGATCGGCCCGCGCACGACATCGTCCCAAAGGCGCGCTTCGTCGAGCTTCGACAGGTTGCCCCGGATCGCGAGCCAGAATGCCTCGCCTCCGCCGATACCGAGCGCCGCGAGCCGCCCTGCGACCGCCTGATAGGGCAGCTGATGCAGGGTGCGGGCGCTCAACGTGTCGAGATCATGCTCGTCGAACTTGGCCGGCGCGCGCGAGACATGGGCGAGATCGACCAGCCCCGCCAGTTCGTCGAGGCTCGCCACCGGACGCACCGCATCCGAGGAGCCGGTCAGGGTGGCCAGCGCCGCCACCGCCAGCGGCTCGACACCGGCCTCGCGCAGGCCGCGCAGCGAAAGATGGCCGAGGCGTTTCGAGAGCCCCTCGCCGCTCGCCGTGGTCAGGAGGTTGTGGTGGCCGAAGGCCGGCAGCGCCGCGCCCAGCGCCTGAAAGATCTGGATATGCACCGCCGTGTTGGTGACGTGGTCCTCGCCGCGGATGATGTGGGTCACACCAGTGGCCGCATCGTCCACCACCGAGGGCAGATGGTAGAGATAGGTGCCGTCCTCGCGGATCAGCACCTGGTCGGAGAGCGAGGCACAGTCGACATGGGCGTCGCCGCGGATCAGATCGGTCCAGGCGACCACACGCGGCTCGAGCAGGAAGCGCCAGTGCGGCCGGCGGCCTTCCGCCTCGAGCTTTGCCCGGTCCTCGGCGGTGAGCTTCAGCGCGGCGCGGTCGTAGATCGGCGGCAGGCCGCGGGCAAGCTGGCGCTTGCGGCGCCGGTCGAGCTCGTCGGCGGTCTCGTAGCAGGGGTAGAGGCGGCCCGCGGCGCGCAGATCCTCGGCGGCAGCGTCGTAGAGCGACAGCCGCTGCGACTGGCTGATGACGAGATCGGGCGTGATGCCGAGCCAGGCGAGGTCCTCCGCGATGGCGGCGGCATATTCCGGCTTCGAGCGCGCGAGATCGGTGTCGTCGTAACGCAGCATGAAGCGCCCGCCGTGGCGGCGGGCATAAAGCCCGTTGAACAGGGCGGAGCGCGCATTGCCGATATGGAGATAGCCCGTCGGCGAGGGCGCGAAGCGCAGGAGCGGCGGGCGGGACGGCGCGGAGCTGGTCATGGCGGCGCTTATGGCGCTTTTGGCCGGCAGCGACAATCGCCTCCGCCGGTCATGTGCGGAGAGCATGGTGCGACGCAGCTCGACCTATTGCGATGCAACATGATCCGTGGCTGAATGATGGCATTCGAACGGACCCGGTGAAAATCCGGGTGGCTCTTCCGGCCGCCGATCCGCCGGACAACCCAACTGCCGATCCAGCTGAAGCCTGCGCGCGTCGCGGGCTCCGATCGCTCATGGGTTCCCTATGACCAGACTCTCCGCCTATCGCCGCGAATGGTTCTCCAACATCCGGGGCGACATACTCTCCGGCATCGTCGTGGCGCTCGCGCTGATCCCCGAGGCGATCGGATTCTCGGTGATCGCCGGCGTCGACCCCAAGGTCGGGCTCTTCGCCTCCTTCGCCATCGCCTGCGTGTCGGCCTTCGCCGGCGGGCGGCCGGGCATGATTTCGGCGGCAACCGCCGCCACCGCGGTGCTAATGGTCACGCTGGTGAAGGAACACGGCCTGCCCTATCTCTTCGCCGCGACGATCCTGATGGGTCTGATCCAGCTCGGGGCCGGCGCGCTCCGGCTCGGGCGCCTGATGAGCTTCGTCTCGCGATCGGTCATCACCGGCTTCGTCAACGCGCTCGCCATCCTGATCTTCATGGCGCAGCTGCCGGAATTGATCGGCGTGCCGTCGCTGACCTATGCGATGATCGCGGCCGGGCTCGGCATCATCTACCTCTTCCCCTATCTGACGAACGCCATCCCCTCGCCGCTCGTCGCCATCGTCGTACTGACCGCTCTCGCCTGGGGGCTGGGGCTCGATCTGCGCACGGTCGGCGATCTCGGGGAACTGCCCTCGACGCTGCCGGTCTTCGCGCTGCCGCAGGTGCCGCTGACTTTCGAGACGCTGCGGATCATCTTTCCCTATTCGGTCGCGCTGGCGGCGGTGGGGCTCCTGGAGTCCCTGCTGACGGCGCAGATCGTCGACGACATGACCGAGACGACCAGCAACAAGAGCCAGGAATGCTACGGCCAGGGCGCCAGCAACATCGCCTCGGCGCTGATCGGCGGCATGGGCGGCTGCGCCATGATCGGCCAGTCGGTGATCAACGTGACCTCGGGCGGGCGCGGCCGGCTCTCGACGTTCGTGGCCGGGGCCTTCCTGCTCTTCCTGATCCTCGTGCTAGATGATCTCGTGCGGATCATCCCCATGGCCGCCCTGGTCGCGGTGATGATCATGGTCTCGATCGGCACGTTCTCATGGCGCTCGATCCTCGATCTGCGGACCAATCCCCTTCCTTCCTCGATCGTCATGCTGGCGACGGTGACGACCGTGGTGGCGACACATGACCTCGCCAAGGGCGTCCTCGTCGGCGTGCTGCTCTCGGGCGTGTTCTTCGCCGGCAAGGTCGCGCGCCTCGTCGCCGTCGAGAAGCGCGACAGCGCAGACGGCACGGCTGTGACCTATGTGGTGCGCGGCCAGATCTTTTTTGCGTCGGTCGAGAGCTTCCTGCGCGGTTTCTCCTTCGAGGAGCGCCCGGCGCAGGTGACGATCGACCTGACCCATGCCCATTTCTGGGACATTTCGGCGATCGGCGCGCTCGACAAGGTGGTGCTGCGCCTGCGCAAGAACGGCGCGGAGGTCGAGGTGCTCGGCCTCAACGAGGCCAGCGCGACGATGGTCGACCGCTTCGGGAGGCACGACAAGGGCGACGCCGGCCCGGCTGCCGTCCACTGAAGCCCGGGCGCGCCGGCCTCAGAAATCGATGCTGTCGCCGCCGCTGCGGCCGACGCCCTTAACCAGCGCCTCATCGGGACGATGGGCTGGCTCTCCGTCATCGACGAAGCCGTGGCGCACCGGCCATGCCTCTTGCTGATCGATCAGCCTGATCGACGGTGGCGCCCGCCGGGCGACGGCGGCGGCGGCCCGGGCCTCCTGCTGGAGCGCCATCACGGCGGAGGCCTCATGGCCGGCCGCGACGATATCGGACACACGCTCTCCCGCCGCGAGCGCGCCCAGGACGGCCTCCCGGCGCAGCGCCTGGGGGCTCTGGGGCACAGCGCCCATCGACAGGCTGTCGGGCCCGAGCGCCTCCGCGGGTTTCCAGCGGCGGCGCAGATCCAGCAGGCGCGTGATCTCGGTATGCGACAGATCGCCGACGGGATTGAGGTCGCCGATCGCCTCCAGCCCACAGGTGGCATGGCGAGCCGCCGGCGCGAGCAGGCAGCGGCCCATGCCCCGCGCCAGGGCGGAGAGCAAGGCCGTGCGGGCCGCTGTCGTCGCGTCTCGTGGTCCGGGCAGGCCGGCGGCCGTCAGCGCCTCGGCGACCGCCCCTGCCACTTCGGAGACGGGGATCGCCCTCAGGGAAACACCCAGCGCAGTGGCGGCGGCCTCAGCCTCGGTCGCGGCCAATCCCCCAGGGTTCCCGCCAGCCAGTCGGACCGCCGCGACCCGCTCTGGCCCCAGCGCATCCACAGCCAGCGCCGCACCGAGAAGGCTTGCCTCGTCGTTGAGTTCGACGAGAACGCCCGTCTCAGGCGCAAGCCGGAGATGCTCGCGCAGGCCGAGCATGCAGGCGGCATAATCCGCCTCGTCGCCGGCCTCCAGCGGGGTCGCCTCGCCGGGTTCGCAGACCCAGACGCCGCCGCGACGGGTCCATCGGGTGACGGTGAGCGCGTCGCGGAAGGCGGGCAGCTGATGCGTCAGGCTGCGGTCGGCGGCGAGCACGAAGGAGGCGCCGTCGCAGATGCCCTCTTCACCGCCGCCGACGGCATTCAGCCAGACTAGCGGAAGGCCTGTCTCGACGACCCGCGCGACGGCGCGGTTGAGGCGGTGGTCGGCGCCGCCCCGCCGATAGATCGAGGCAGCGCAGGCCAGCAGCAGTTCCGCCCCCGTTTCGGCGAGACATTCCGGGACTTCCTCATCCGCAAGATCGTCACCGGAAACGAGGCCCAGGCGCAGCAGGCCCCGGAAGGGCACTGGTCCGGGCAGAGGCCCCGGCTCGAAGGGTGCGGATACAGAGCCGCCGACCGCCACCTGAAAGCGCACGGCCTGAATGAGGCCGCCATCGAGCAGCGCCTGAGCCGCGTAGAGGGAAGCGTCCTCGCGCCAGGGCAAGCCGAGCAACAGCGCCGGCCCGCCATCAGCGGTCTCGCGCGCCAGATCCTCGCAGGCCCGCCGGCAGGCATCGAGAAAGGCCGGCCGCCGCAGCAGAGCCGCCGAGGACGTCCCGGCCAAGGCCGCGGCCGGAAACAGGACCAGATCCGCTCCAGCTGTCGCCGCCCTCGCCCGTGCGGCACGGATCATCGCGACATTGCCTGCCACGTCCCCGGGGAGCGGACTCGTCTGCGCGAGGGCGAGGCGGAAGGAGCGTTCGGTCATGGCGGGGGCTGTAGCGCGACCGCTTCGGCCCGGCAATCGCGTGCCACAGGACCTGACGGGGCTGCGCTTAACCTCGCGTTAGGGTTAAGCGCGCATGAATCGGGTACGTGCCGCTCCTGCAAGACTGCCGGCCGTCGTTCGGAGAAACGACCATGCGTACCCGCTTCATCCATCGACCAGCCGCAGCCCTCGCCGCCGTCCTTCTGGCTGGCACTGTAATCACCGCGGGCGGCGCCTTTGCCGCCGACTATCCGGTGCTGCGCGGCTCTCAGATCGACGACGCGCCGCCCGCGCCCGAGTTCGACAGCTACGCGAAGTGGTCGGGCTTCTATTTCGGCGGCGGCTCCGGCCTCTCGTCCACCAAGTTCGAGCCCGGCAACGGGCTTCAGAACCTCGCCAACTACGCCTATCGCAACACGCTGCTCGGCAGCGAGGTGAACATGGGCAATCTGGTGGGCAACTTGCCCTCGAAGACCGACAGCGGCGCGACCTTCTTCGGCTTTACCGGCTACAATTTCACTTTCGGCGACGTGATCCTCGGCCTGGAGGCAGACTATACCCGGTCGAACCACAATTACCTGATCAGCGACTTCATCGGACGACGCAGCACGACTTCCGACGGCACGGTCAACGACTACACGCTGACGACCCGCCACGGTGCGGAGTTGAAGGACTATGCCACCGCGCGCATCCGCATGGGCTGGGCCTATGGCCGGATCATGCCCTTCGCGACCATCGGCGGCGCGGTAGGCCGCTTCGACACGACCTCGACGATCGACGCGACCTGGCGCTTCACCCGCACCAACCCGGTGACGGGCGCGATCGAGAACAACGTGGTCGCGGCGGGCTATCCGCTCCGCGTCGGCTCCACCAAAAGCAATGTTTACGGCTTCGGCCTGACCGCCGGCGGCGGTATCGACATGGCTCTGACGGACAACCTGTTCCTGCGTGCCGAGTACCAGATCGTTCGCTTCGCCGATGTCGAGGGCACGACCACGACGATCAATACCGGCCGCGTCGCCGCCGCGCTGAAGTTCTGACCCAGCAACCGATCGCCGACATAAAAAGGCCGGGGCGACGCGCCCCGGCCTTTACGTTTGGACCCCGAGGGGGGAGCGCTCACTCGGCAGCCTCGACCTCCGGCCGGGCGCGGCCGGCCCGCTCGCGCTTGACCAGTTCGGCGACGAGGAAGGCCAGCTCCAGCGCCTGCTCGGCGTTCAGGCGAGGATCGCAGACCGTGTGGTAGCGGTCGTTCAGATCGGCATCGGTCATGCCACGCGCGCCGCCGGTGCATTCGGTGACGTTCTTGCCGGTCATCTCGAGATGCAGGCCGCCGGCGTGGGTGCCCTCGGCCTGGTGGACGGCGAAAAAGTTCTTCACCTCGGTCATGATCAGGTCGAAGGGGCGGGTCTTGTAGCCGCTGGCGGCCTTGACCGTGTTGCCGTGCATCGGGTCGCAAGACCAGACGACGTTGCGCCCTTCCCGCTTGGTGGCCCGCACCAGCGCCGGGAGGTTGTCGAAGACCTTGTCGGCGCCGAAGCGGCCGATGAGGGTCAGCCGGCCGGCCTGGTTCTGTGGGTCGAGCACTTCGATCAGCTTGAGCAGGCCGTCGACCGTGGTCGAGGGGCCGCATTTGAGGCCGATCGGATTGCGGATGCCGCGGAAAAACTCGACATGGGCATGGTCGAGCTGGCGCGTGCGATCGCCGATCCAGACCATGTGGCCGGAGGTGTCGTACCAGTCGCCCGTCGTCGAATCGACGCGGGTCATGGCCTGCTCGTAGCCGAGCAGCAGCGCCTCGTGGCTGGTGTAGAAATCGGTCGTCCGCATCTCGGGATGCGTCTCGGGATCGATGCCGATGGCGCGCATGAAGTCGAGCGCCTCGGTGATGCGCTCGGCGACCTCGTTATAGCGCGAGGAGGCCGGCGCATCCTTGACGAAGCCGAGCATCCAGCGATGCGCGTTGTCGAGATTGGCGTAGCCGCCGGTGGCGAAGGCGCGCAGCAGATTGAGCGTCGCCGCCGACTGCCGATAGGCCTCGAGCTGGCGGCGCGGATCGGGCGTGCGCGCCTCGGGCGTGAAGGCGTTGTCGTTGACAATGTCGCCCTTGTAGCTCGGCAGCTCGACGCCGCCGACGGTCTCCGTCGGAGCCGACCGCGGTTTGGCGAACTGGCCGGCGATGCGCCCGACCTTCACCACGGGCGAGCCGCCGGCGAAGGTCAGCACCACCGCCATCTGCAGGAAGAGCCGGAAGAAATCGCGGATGTTGTCGGCCGAGTGCTCGCCGAAGCTCTCGGCACAGTCCCCGCCCTGAAGCAGGAAGGCCTCGCCGTTTGCGACTTTCGCGAGGGCCTTCTTCAGCTTGCGCGCCTCACCCGCAAAAACGAGCGGCGGAAAGCCGGCGAGCTGCTGCTCGACCGCCCTCAGGGCTGCCTGGTCCGGATAATCCGGGATCTGCTGGACGGGCTTGGCCCTCCAGCTCTCGGGCGTCCACCGCTCCGACATGGGTCCTGCTCCTGACTTCGCTCGCGCGGGTTAACCTCTTCGAAAGCGCGAGGGCGCGCCTATACACCCAAGGCGACGCAAAGGCCACCATGGCGAACGCGCCCGCAGCGCAGGGCCGCGAGCCGATCATGGTTAGCGAAAGCTGAATCGGCCCAGCCACTTGCCGGCTACAGCTGACAAATCGATTCAGATCGATCGCAGCGCGCTTGAAGGCGATGAGATGGCGCATGAGCCGGTTCGGACGCCGATTCAACCCCGATGGCGGGTTTGCGCGCCTGCTCCCGTCAGGTCGGCACGATACAATCCTCGCCCTTGAAGAGCAGCCCGACGGAGGCGAGGTCTCGCGGTGACGCAGGACAAGCCGTCGCCCCCGCCGGCTCGGGTCAGCCCGCCCGGGGCGTCCGCATCGTCACGAGTTCCTCCGCCGCGCTCGGATGCAGCGCGACGGTGCGGTCGAAATCGGCCTTGGTCGCGCCCATCGTCACGGCGATGGCGACGGCCTGGATGATCTCGCCGGCGTCATGGCCGAGGATGTGGACGCCGAGGACCTTGTCGGTCTTCGCGTCGACGACGAGCTTCATATAGACGCGCTCGTTGCGGCCCGAGATCGTCGCCTTCATCGGCCGGAAGGCGGATTCGAAGATGCGCAGCTCGTGGCCGGCGGCAGCCGCCTGGACCTCGGAGAGGCCGACCGTGCCGATCTCCGGCGTGGTGAAGACGGCCGAGGCGATGAGGCCGTGATTCATCCGCCAGGGCTTGTTGCCGAAGGTCGAGTCGGCGAAGGCATGGCCCTCGCGGATCGCGACCGGGGTCAGGTTCACGCGATTGGTGACATCGCCGACGGCATGGATCGAGGGCACGCTGCTGGCGGAGTCGTCATCGACCACCACTTCGCCGAGCGCGCCGAGTTCGACGCCCGCCTCGGCGAGGCCGAGGCCGGCCGTGTTGGGGCGGCGGCCGGTCGCGACGAGGATGACATCGGCATCGATGGGGTCGCCGCTGGCGCAATGGGCGCGGCGGCAGCCATCGGGCAGCAGTTCGATGCTCTGAACCGTGCAGCCGAGGCGGAAGCGGATGCCGGCATGCTCCAGCGCATCGCGGAGGCGGTTGCGGATGTCCTCGTCGAAGCCGCGTAACACGTTGTCGCCGCGGTGGAGCACGGTGACCTCGACGCCGAGGCGAACGAAGAGGCTAGCGAATTCGAGCGCGATATAGCCGCCGCCGACGACGAGCATGCGCTTCGGCAGGCTGGGCAGATGGAAAATCTCGTTCGAGGAAATGCCGAGCTCGCCGCCGGGAATCGGCGGATCGAAGGAGGGCCAGCCGCCGGTGGCGACAAGGATGTGCCGGGCGCGGATCGTCTCGCCGCTTTTGGCGAGGCGCACGGTATGGGCATCGACGACGGTGGCGCGCTCCTCGCGGATGGTCACGCCGGCGCCGTCCAGCCCCTTGCGATAGAGGCCGGAGAGGCGGGTGACCTCGTTGGCGACGGCATCGCGCAGCGTCGGCCAGTCGAAGTCGGGCTTCTGGACCGTCCAGCCGAAACCGGCGGCGTCCTCGACCTCCTCGGCGAAGCGGCTGGCATAGACGAAGAGCTTCTTCGGCACGCAGCCACGGATGACGCAGGTCCCGCCGATGCGGTCCTCCTCCGCGATCATCACGCGTGCGCCATGGCCGGCGGCGATGCGGGCGGCGCGGGTTCCGCCGGAGCCGGCCCCGATGACGAAGAGATCGACGTCGAATTCAGCCATGATGTCCTCTCACGCCGCGCGATCCCCGGTATCCGAACCGACGGGCAGCCGGAACAGCCATAGCGCCGCCATGGTCAGGCCTGCAATCCACCAGCCCTGCCAGGCGCCATGCGCCACAGCCGCGACGGCGAAGGCCGCGGCGAAGAGGCCGAGGCGCGGTGCCAGATCGCGGCCGGGGAGACTCCTCAGCCGCATCAGCAGGGCGAGCCCGGCGACGGTGAGCAGCGCGACGCCGATCGCACCGGTCTCGGTCCAGGCCTGGAGTGGAGCGTTGTGCGGGTGACCGACCGCCAGCAGCGCGCGACGCGGCGGCGAGACCTCAGCGGCCACAGGGTGGCGGTCGAGCGTCGGCGACGTGCCGAATCCCGCACCACGGATGGGCCGCGCCAGCGTCGCCTCGCCGAAGGACAGCCAGATGTCGACACGGTCGCGCGAATGGGAGTTGGCGAGGCGCTCATGGAGTGCCGCCGGCAGGGCCGCATCGCCCAGGCGTCCGACGACCGGGGCCAACATCATCGTCGCGACGAAGCCGAGCGTGACCGCCGCCCAGGCGAGCCGGGGGGCCAGGAGCGCCGCCACCGCAGCAACCACCAGGACGAGCAGACCGAACCCGGCCGCACCGCTCTCCGAGCCGAGGCAGGCCCAGGCGACGGCGAGGACGACCGGCACGGCCAGGGCGATGCTCCACCGCCGCGAGGGTCCCTGCCATGGCAGCGCCGCCAGGGCGACGGGAGCCAAGATGAGGCAGGTCAGCACCGGGCGGTTAAACATGTAGGTCACTTGGCGGCCGATATCGAGCGCACGCCTGATGGCGAGCCCGGTGGCCAGTTCCGCCATCATCATGACGGCGGCCACAGCCACAACGATCGCCAGCGCGCGGCCGAGCGCAGGGCCCGGCTGAAAGCGGCCGGATGCCGCGATGGCGACGCCGCAGGTCAGCGGCAGCGCAAACTCGCCCCAGGCCGCGAGGCTCGCAAGCGGCCGGTGGCTCCAAGCGATCGTGACGAGGGACCAGAGCAAAAATCCGGACAGGGCGAGCCCGATCGGGCCGCGCAGCAGAGCTGCCGCCCGGTGCAGGGAGGGTCGCCAGCCTTCCTCGGCGAGCGCGGCCGCGCAGAAGGCCGTAGCCGCGAGCGCCAGCATGAGCGGGGCGGAGCGGTTGGCGATCCACATGGCGAGCGGCAATGCGAGGAGGAGCGCCGCGCCAATCGCCGCAAGCCGTGCCGGGACGGACCCGGCGGCCGGACGGGTGGCGACGGAAGAGGTCTGGTTCATTGGCGAGCGCTTAAGCCATCGCGGGGCCCAGCACTAGAGCCGCGTGGGCCGGCGAATTGTCTTGACTCCGGATTGATCAATCGGGCGCAATTGACGGCATACGCGGCGAAGTGCCACTGGCGGGCGTCGCCCAAAAATCGCGCGGTCCCATCCGCGAGCGGAGGAAATACATGCTGACATCCCTTCTCAAGCGCTGCGCCGTCACCGCCGTCGCGGTGGCCGGCCTGTCGACGGCCGCCTTCGCCCAGCTCGAGCTCAAGATCATGGCCCCCGCGGCCCCCGGCGGCGGTTGGGACGGCACGGCGCGCTCGATGCAGCAGGCGCTCACCGCCTCGGGCATCGCCAAGAGCGTGCAGGTGACGAACGTCACCGGCGCCGGCGGCACGATCGGCCTTGCGCAGTTGATCAACGCCAAGGGCGACGGCAGCCAGCTGATGGTCAACGGCTTCGTCATGGTCGGCGCGATCCTGCTGAACAAGTCGCCCGTGAACCTGACGCAGGTGACGCCGATCGCGCGGCTGACGGCCGAGGCGCTCGTCATCGTCGTGCCGACGGAGTCACCGATCAAGAGCGCCAAGGACCTGGCCGAGCGTGTCAAGGCCGATCCCGCCAAGGTGACCTGGGCGGGCGGCTCGGCCGGCGGCGCCGACCACATCCTGGCCGCGCTCTTCGCCGAGGCCGCCGGCGGCGATCCCAAGAAGATCAACTACATCCCGTTCTCGGGTGGTGGCGAGGCTTTGGCCGCCATGCTGGGCGGGCGCGTGACGGCCGGCATCTCCGGCTATGGCGAGTTCGAGGGCCAGATCAAGGCCGGCAAGCTGCGGGTGATCGGCGTTTCGGCTCCGGCGCGCCTCGCCAATGCTCCCGACGCTCCGACCCTGAAGGAAGGTGGCGTCAATCTCGAGCTGATGAACTGGCGCTCGGTCGTCGCTCCTCCCGGTCTCTCGGCCGACCAGACCAAGACCCTGTCCGACGCAATCGAGAAGATGGTCAAGTCGAAGGAATGGGCCGAGATCCTGAAGGCCCGCGGCTGGGACGACGCCTATCTCGGCGGCGCCGCCTTCGACGCCTTCCTGAAGGCCGAGCAGACACGCGTCAGCAAGGTGATGACGGATGTCGGCCTGGTGAAGTAAGCCCGGCGCACGGCCAAGCAAGATCAGGGGGCCGGCGACCGGCCCCCCTTTTTTTCCCTTCACGCCGACTTCACCGCCCGCAGACCGAACCGTCGATGATGGACACGCCATGACGAACGATGCCCCGTCACGCGGCGCCGACAGGCCCGCCCTCCTCGTCGGCCTGCTGCTGCTCGCCCTCGCCGGAATAGTCTATTACGACGCCTCCCAGCAGACGATCACCTCGAATTACGGGCTCGGACCGACCGCGATGCCGATGGTGGCCTGTGCGGGTCTCGTCATCCTTGGGCTGTCGCACCTTGTGATGGCCTTCCGCGGCGGCTTGCCGAAGCCGGAGGCGGCGGACCGCGGGGCGCTGCTATGGATCGTCGGTGGGCTCGCGGGACTGATCCTGTGCATCGCAACCGGCGCCGGCTTCGTCATCGCTATCACGATCCTGTTCGCCTGCACGGCGCGCGGCTTCGGCCGACGGGCACTGGCGGTCGATGCGGCGATCGGCTTCGTGCTCGGCCTCGTCATCTTCCTCGTCTTCGCCAAGCTCCTGACCCTGCTGCTTCCGGCCGGGCCGCTCGAACGCCTGTTCCTGTGAGGAGCGCCTGAGATGGATACCTTCGTCTCGCTCATCAACGGCTTCGGCGTCGCGCTGGAGCCCTCGAAGCTGCTGTTCTGCCTGATCGGCGTCTTCCTCGGCACGGCTGTCGGCGTGCTGCCGGGCATCGGCCCGGCGCTGACGGTGGCGCTGCTGCTGCCGGTGACCTTCAAGCTCGATCCGGCAGGATCGCTGATCATGTTCGCCGGCATCTACTACGGCGGCATGTATGGCGGCTCGACGACCGCCATCCTGCTGAACGCGCCCGGCGAGAGCGCCTCGCTCGCGACCGCGCTCGAAGGCTCGAAGATGGCCAAGGCCGGCCGCGGCGGCCCGGCGCTCGCCACCGCCGCGATCGGCTCCTTCGTGGCGGGGCTGATCGCCACGATCGGGCTGACCTTCCTCGCACCCTGGCTGGTCGAGGTCGCGATCAAGTTCGGCCCCTGGGATTATTTCGCGCTGATGATCGTCGCCTTCGTCACCGTCTCGGCGACATTCGGCGACTCGCCGCTGCGCGGGCTGACGAGCCTGTTCCTCGGCATCACGCTCGGCCTCGTCGGCATCGACAAGCTGACCGGCCAGGCGCGGCTCACCTTCGGCGTGCCGGAACTGCTCAACGGCATCGAGGTGACGACGCTGGCGGTCGGGCTCTTCGCGGTGGGCGAGGCGCTCTATGTCGCCTCGAAGCGCTTCCGCGACCCGGAGGAGATCATCCCGATCAAGGGCTCGCTCTGGATGAGCAAGCAGGACTGGAAGCGCTCCTGGGCGCCCTGGCTGCGCGGGACGGCCTATGGCTTCCCGATCGGCGCGCTGCCGGCGGGCGGCGCGGAGGTTCCGACCTTCCTGAGCTATTCGACCGAAAAGAAGCTCTGCAAATATCCCGACGAGTTCGGCAAGGGCGCGATCGAGGGTGTCGCGGGTCCGGAAGCGGCCAACAACGCTTCTGCCGCCGGCACGCTGGTGCCGCTGCTGACGCTCGGCCTGCCGACCTCGGCGACGGCGGCGATCATGCTGGCCGGCTTCCAGCAATACGGGCTGAACCCCGGCCCGCTCCTGTTTGCGGAGAAGCCGGACCTCGTCTGGGGCCTGATCGCGTCGCTCTTCATCGCCAACGTGATGCTGGTGATCCTCAACCTGCCGCTGATCGGGCTCTGGGTGAAGCTGCTCGCCGTGCCGCAGCCCTGGCTCTATGCCGGCATCCTCGTCTTCGCGACGATGGGCACGCTCGCGGTCAACGCCTCGCCGGTGGAGCTCGGAATGCTCTTCCTGTTCGGCTATCTCGGCTATCTGATGCGGCGCTACGACTACCCCGTCGCGCCGATGGTCGTCGGCCTGATCCTCGGGCCGATGGCGGAGGCGCAACTGCGCCGGGCGCTGCAGATCAGCCTCGGCGACCCGATGATCCTGCTCGAGAACCCGATCTCGGCGACGCTGCTCGGCGTGGCCTTCGTGGCGCTGGTGGCCCCGTTCGTGATGAAGGGGCTTAACCGCTTCAAGGCGAGCGAGGACTGACGGTCGCTCAGCGGCCCGCGCCGACCAGCCCCAGCCTGATCAGGCTCTCGCCCGTCGCCGCCAGCGCATCGGCAGCCGGGCGCGGCTCCCAGCCCAGCATGGCCTGCGCCTTGGCGCTGGAGGCGGTCTTGCGACGGCCGAGTTCGGGCGTCGCCGCCTGGCGCGCGGCGGCGCTGAACAGGGCGACGAAGCGCACCAGCCAGTCCGGGAGCACACGCGTCGAGACCCGGCTCGCCGCAGGCCCCAGCCTGTCGCGCAGAATGAGCGCAATCTCCTGCATGGTCAGGAAGTCGCCCGCCGTGGCGATGAAGCGCTCGTTTGCGGCGGCCGGATGCGCCAGCGCACGCAGGTGCAGGTCGGCGACGTCACGGACATCGACGACGCCGAACATCAGCCGCGGTAGGGCCGGCAGCCGGCCCTCCAGCATGCTCTTGACCAGCAGGATCGAGGCGGAAAGATCGGGACCGAGCAGCGGGCCAAAGATGCCGACCGGATTGACGACAGCCATTTCGAGTCCCCCGCCCTCGCGGTCGACGAAGTCCCAGGCGGCGCGCTCGGCCAGCGTCTTGGATTTGGGATAGGCGGCGAGCGCAGCGTCGCTCGTGTCCGTCCAGTCGCTCTCGGTGAAGGGCCGCTGCAGCGTGCGGCCATAGCCGATCGCCGCGAAGGAGGAGGTCAGGACAACCCGGCCGACGCCGGCCTCGCGGGCCGCGCGCAGCACCCGCAGCGTGCCCTCGCGGGCCGGGCGGATCAGTTCGTCTTCATGACGGGGTGCCGCCGCCGACAGCGGCGAAGCGACGTGCAGCACCCGGTCACAGCCCAGCGCCGCCTCCCGCCAGCCATCGTCGGCCATCAGATCGGCCTGCCGCACCGCGAGGCGCTCTCCGGCCACCACGCAGCCTGCCGCTTCGAGCGCGGCGCGCAGGGCGGATTCCCGGCCCGGCGAGCGCATCGTCGTCCGGACGCTGTAGCCCGCCTGCAGCAGCGCCAGAATACAGTGGCCCGCCAGAAAGCCGGATCCGCCGGTGACGAGGACGGTTCCAGAACGGGTCGACATGCGGGTCTCCGGTTGGGCAGGCGGCGAGATAGGCTGGCAGGCCGAGACCGGGCCCATTGCGGGCACCGGTCAGGGTCGGTTGCGCCCTGAACAAATGCGGCATGACTGTGTTCATGAAGCGGCACGCCCGCACGAGGATTCCATGACCGACGCCAGCCTGACCGACACCGCCGCTCCGCACCAGGACCAACCGGGCCTCAAACGGGTGATGGGGCCCTGGCTCCTGCTGCTGTTCATCGTCGGCGACATTCTCGGGACCGGGATCTACGCATTGACCGGGCAGGTCGCCAAGCAGGTGGGCGGCGTGGTCTGGCTACCCTTCCTGCTCGCCTTCGTCGTCGCGCTGGTGACGGCGTTCAGCTATCTCGAACTGGTGACCAAGTATCCGCGCGCGGCCGGCGCGGCGCTCTACACCCACAAGGCCTTCGGGATCCACTTCATCACCTTCATCGTCGCCTTCGCGGTGATGTGCTCGGGGATCACCTCGGCCTCGACGGCCTCGCGCGCCTTCGCAGCCAATCTCTCGGGCGCGCTTGATCTCGGCCTGAACGGGACGATCTGGATCACGCTCGTCGGGCTCGGCTTCATGGCGCTGGTCGCCGCGGTCAATCTGCGCGGCGTCGGTGAAAGCGTGAAGGCCAATGTCGTGCTCACCTGCGTCGAGCTGACGGGCCTGCTGATCGTCATCGTGATCGGGCTGATGGCTATCCAGGCGGGCCAGGGCGACGTCTCGCGGGTGCTCGCCTTCAAGGCGGCGCCCGATGGCGGCCTATTCTGGCCGGTTATCGCCGCGACCACGCTCGCCTTCTTCGCGATGGTCGGGTTCGAGGACTCGGTCAACATGGCCGAGGAATGCAAGGATCCGAGCCGCATCTTCCCAAAAGTGCTGCTGGCGGGGCTGGTGATCACCGGGGTGATCTATGTGCTGGTCTCGATCGCCGCGATCACGCTGGTGTCGCCGGAGCAGCTCGGCGAGGGCGAGACGCCGCTGCTCAAGGTCGTTCAGGCGGGGGCGCCGAACTTCCCGATCTGGATCTTCGGCTTCATCACCATGTTCGCGGTCGCCAACAGCGCGCTGATCAACATGCTCATGGCGAGCCGGCTGGTCTACGGCATGAGCCGCGAGCGGGTGCTGCCCGCCGTTCTCGGCAGGGTGCACCCGCAGCGGCGCACGCCTTTCGTCGCGATCGGCTTCACCACGCTGCTCGCCTTCGGGCTCATCACCGTCGTGGGCGAGGTGCCCGCGCTTGGCGGGACGACGGCGCTGCTGCTGCTCTGCGTCTTCGCCGTGGTGAATGTCGCGGTCCTGGTGCTGCGCAAGGACGCGGTGGCGCATGCCCATTTCCGCACGCCGACACTGCTGCCGGTGCTCGGCGCCCTCTCCTGCGCCTTCTTCGCCGGGCCCTGGACCGGCCGCGACATGGTCCAGTACCAGATCGCCGGCGCGCTGATCGGCATCGGCGTGCTGCTCTGGTTCGTGACCGTGGCGCTCAACCGGGCGAGCGGCGCGCATTCCGCAGCGCCGCCCGACAGCGAAGCCCCTATCCGCATCGGCCCGAAGAACTAGCCGCCGGCCATGACAACGCCGCCGGACCCGGGGCCGGCGGCGTTGTTATCGTCACGGGAAAGGCGGCCGTGCTGGCGGTCTCAGAGCTTGTGGCCGCGCTTGCGCATCTCTTCGCTGAAGCGGTCGAACAGGAAGTTGCTGGTCTGCACGCTCCAGGGCTGCAGCAGGGCGAAGATCTCGTCGATCGCGCCCGGGCGCATCGCGTTGTACCGCTGCCCGACCGGCGAACGGAAAAAGGCGGCGACCTCCTTGAGATCCGCCTCGCTCATCCGCTTGGCGAAGATATAGGCGGCCGAAGCGACGATCTCCTGCTTCTTCTTCTCGGCTTCGGGCCGCAGCGACTCGATGACCTGCTCCATGTCCTTGCGGACCTCAGGGCGAGTCGTGCCGACGGTCTGGCTCACGCGCTCGCGGAACTCGCGATAGATCGCGTCAAAGGAATCGCCCAGACCCGAGAGCACGACGACATCGCGACCGGCCTCGAGCCAGCTCTGAGGAATCTCGGTCTGGGCCTGCGGCGCCGCCGTCTGCGCCTGAACCGGCCCGGCGAGCACGAGCGCCAGGCTGACGGCCACGCCGGCGAAATGGTGACGGATCATTCTGAGCCCCTTCGTCCTGCGCCGGATCGCGCCATCGTTGCTGGAGTGGCGGTCGGCGCCCAGCGGGCGACCCGGCCATTCGTTGAATCAGCCCTGCCCGGTTTCCACCGACTCAGGAAGCCCCGGTACCGGAGCCCGCATCGCGGGTCTCCTTAGAGCATGAGACCGTCGAGTGAAAAGGCATTTTACGGCGCAGTGATGTCGCGCTGCGACGGCGCAGGCGCCCGATCCGGCTCAGTCCAGCCGGCCCAGGACGGTCAGCCCGGCCGCTCCCGCCAGGATCGCGGCATCGGCGAGGCCAATGAAAAGACCGTGCTCGACGACACCGGGGATCGCAGCGAGTGCGGTCGACAGTGACTCGGGCTCAGCAATCTCGCCGAGATGGGCGTCGAGGATCCAATGGCCGCCATCGGTCACCAGCACGCTGCCATCGGCCTTGCGACGCAGGAAGAGATCGCCCGCGGCCCCTGCCCCCGCCATGGCGGCGAGCACGGCACGACGCGTCGCCTCCATGCCGAAAGGAACGATCTCGATCGGCAGCGGGAAACGCCCCAGCCGCTCGACCAGCTTGGTGTCGTCGGCGATCACCACCATGCGGGCGGAGGCCGCGGCGACGATCTTCTCGCGCAGAAGCGCCGCCCCGCCGCCCTTGATCAGGCGCAGTTCGCGATCGACCTCGTCGGCGCCGTCAATCGTGAGGTCGAGTTCCGGCGTCGCGTCTAGCGTCGACATCGGGATCGACAATGCACGAGCCTGCGCCTCGGTGACCTCCGAGGTCGAGACGCAGAGGACGTCGAGCCCCTCCGCGACCCGTGCGCCGAGCAGATCGACGAAATGCTTCGCCGTTGAGCCGGTGCCGAGGCCGAGCCGCATGCCGGGCGTCACGAGTTCGAGCGCGCGGGCGGCAGCCTGCTTCTTGAGATCGTCGGAGCTCATGGGGTTGTCCTCAACGCGACGTCATGGCGGGCGCAGCGCAGCGATCCGACGGGAGGCGCGTTGGCCGCTCCCGGATCGCCGCGTCGCGACGTCCCCGCAATGACGGCGGATGCGGCCCGGTTCAAGCCCCGAGGCCACCCATCAGCATGTATTTGATCTCGACGAACTCCTCGATGCCGTGGAGCGAGCCCTCGCGGCCGAGACCGGATTCCTTGACGCCGCCGAAGGGGGCGACCTCCGTACCGAGCATGGCGGAATTGATGCCGACCATGCCGTATTCGAGCTCCTCGGCGACGCGGAAGGCACGGCCGAGATCCTTCGAGTAGAAATAGGCGGCCAGCCCGAAGGGCGTGTCGTTGGCGAGCGCGACGACCTCCTCCTCCGTGCTGAAGCGGTAGACCGGGGCGACCGGGCCGAAGGTCTCCTCGCGCGTCATCAGCATGGTGGTGGTGGCGCCGGCGAGCACTGTCGGCTCGTAGAAGGTGCGGCCGAGCGCGTGGCGCTTGCCGCCGACCACGACCCTGGCGCCGTTGGCGACGGCATCGGCCACATGGCGCTCGACCTTCTCGATGGCGCGCTCGTTGATCAGCGGGCCCTGCACGACGCCGACCTCGGTGCCATTGCCGACCTTCATCTTCGCGACCTCGCCGGCGAACTTGGCGACGAACTCGTCATGGATGCCGTCCTGCACGAAGAGACGGTTGGTGCAGACGCAGGTCTGGCCCATGTTACGGAACTTGGCCGCGATCGCGCCCTGCACGGCGGCGTCGACATCGGCATCGTCGAAGACGATGAAGGGCGCGTTGCCGCCGAGTTCCAGCCCGACCTTCTTCACGGTGGACGCCGCCTGCTGCATCAGGAGCTTACCGACCGGCGTCGAGCCGGTGAAGCCGATGAAGCGCACGGCGGGATGCGTGGTCATGACCTTGCCGATCGCGACCGCATCGCCCGTGACGATGTTGAGCACGCCCTTGGGGAAGCCGGCGCGGATGGCGAGCTCGATCAGCGCGAAGGCCGTCAGCGGGGTGTCGGGCGCGGGCTTGACCACGAAGGTGCAGCCGGCGGCCAGCCCCGGCGAGCATTTGCGCGTGATCATCGCAGCCGGGAAATTCCACGGCGTGATCGCGGCGCAGACGCCGACGGGCTGCTTCTGGATGATGATGCGTGAATTCGGGAAGGGCGAGGGAATCGTCTCGCCGTAGATGCGCTTGGCCTCTTCCGCATAGAACTCGACGAAGGAGGCGGCATAGGCGACCTCGCCGCGCGATTCCGTCAACGGCTTGCCCTGCTCGGCAGTCATGATCTGCGCCAGGTCTTCCTGGTTCGCCATGATCAGGTCGAACCATTTGCGCAGAATCTGCGAGCGCTCCTTGGCTGATTTCTTCGCCCAGGGCTTGAAGGCGCGCGAGGCGGCCTCGACGGCGGCCGCGGTTTCGTCCGCCCCGAAGCGCGGCACCTTCGCCAACAGCTCGCCCGTGGCCGGATTGTCGACCACATCGACGCCCTCGCCGATCCAGGCGCCGTCGACATGGCACTGCGACTTGAGGAGGGAGGGATCGTTCAGCTTCAGCATGGCGGGCTTCCGTGACGCGAATGGAAAGGGCGTCCACGTGGTCTAGCATGCGGCCCGCGCGGCTGACGACCGCAAGCGGACGCATGCCCGCCATAGGTCCTGCGGTTTTGCCGGCCCGCGGTGGCCGAATGTTGCGGACGCCCTATTTCGCCTGGGGCGTGCAGACGGTCTTGTCGTCGAAGACGTAGCAGATGCTCATCTCGCCGGTGCGGATGTTGACCCTGAAGATGCCGCCTTCGCGCTCGTGCCGCGAGGGCATCAGCGTGTAGTCGCTCGGCGCCTGCGCGCCGGCGCCCTCGCCTGGCGGGAAGCAGACGGTGACGCCGACGCCACCCTCCTTGAGCTGGAACTGGCAGGCGGCGACCTCGCCGGTCGCCTTGTCGACGCGGTAGACGCGGTTCAGGTCGGTCTGGGGCGCGGGCGCGAAATCGAAGGGGGCGGCCTGCGCGGCGCCGGCCAAGGCCAACCCGGCGAAGAGGGCCAGGGCCGCGGGGAGTCGGAGGGATCGAGACACGGTACTGTTCCTTCCACGAATCGCCGGCACGATAGCATCAATGCCGGAGCCGAGGATGTCTTCAGCGCCGCCGCCCCGCCCGCCGGGCGCGCTTGCCAAAATCCCGTCCAGCACGTTTATGCGCAGCGTCCACGCGCCAGGAGCGGCCCGCCCATGACCCTGCCCCCGATCGTCGTCTTCGATCTCGACGGCACGCTCGCCGAGACCGCGCCCGACATCATGCGCGTGCTCAACGTCATCCTGGTCCGCGAGGGGCTGCCGGCCCTGCCGCTGGAGCGGGCGCGCGAACTGGTCGGCGCGGGCGCGCGGGCGCTGATCGAGCGCGGCTTTCGCGTCTCCGGCCGGCCGCTCGATGCCGAGACGCTCGAGCGGCTGTTCGAGGATTTCCTGCTGATCTATGCCGAGGATGTCGCCTCCCACAGCCATCTCTTCGACGGCGTGCTCGGCGCGCTCGATGCCCTCGCGGCGGAGGGCTATCTCCTGGCGGTGTGCACCAACAAGCCGATCCTGCACACGCGTCTGATCCTCGATCATTTCGGCATCGCCCAGCGCTTCGCCTCGGTCGCCGGGCGCGACAGCTTCCCCTTCCACAAGCCCGATCCGCGGCACCTGACGCTGACGATCGAGGCGGCCGGGGGCGATCCCGCGCGGGCGGTGATGATCGGCGATTCGCGCACGGATATCGCCACCGCCAAGGCGGCCGGCATCCCGACGATCTGCGTGCCCTTCGGCTACACCGATGTGCCGATCGAGACGCTGGAGCCCGATGTCGTGATCCAGCATTTCGACGCCCTGCCTGCGGCCGTGCGGCAGGTGCTGGCGAGCGGCAAAGCGCGGACGCCTTCGAAGGTCGCCGCCCATTCTTGACGACGCGGCGCGCGGCGACTAGGAGAGGCGCCGGTGCGGGCGACTAGCTCAGCGGTAGAGCACTCCCTTCACACGGGAGTGGTCACAGGTTCGATCCCTGTGTCGCCCACCATTTTCTCCCCAGCAAATCAGGTCCCGACACGCACCAGCATGCAGAACAGTGCGCGAACGCGCGCCTGCATGTGGGGGAAATCTGGGGGAGCCTGTTCTCCACGCATTCCCGCAAACTAGGCCCGTGCCTCATGAGAGGCTCGATCGCCTATGCGAACGCGACCAGCGGTGAGAAGGCGCGCGGTGAGATCACGAAGCTTCTGCGGTCTATGGGCTGGGACGAGATCGGCTTCCAGGATAGCTACAGCGACGGCGTGCCGGTCGTCGTCTTCAAGATCCGCGGCAGCGTCTACTAGCTCGAGGCGTCGGCGCGCGGCTGGGCGCGCTGGTATCCCCGGCACAACCCTCGCACCCACCGCCATCGGACGACCACGACCCATCATGAGGCCAAGGCGCTCGACCAGGGCCTGATCGCGATCAACTCGGTCCTGCGCGATTATGTCCGCGGGATGGTAACGGCTGTAGAGTGCAACGCGCTCTCGATCGAGCAGGCTATGCTCGGCCACATGCTGCCGGGCAATCGGCAGACCGTCATGGACCACATGGTCGAGACGAAGCCGCTCGCGCTGCCGGCGCCCGGTTCGTCGACCCCGTGAGGCCGCCCTTGCTCTGCTCAATATGCACGCCTCCCCGCGAGCCAGTGACCGCCGGATCCATGGGATTGCGCAGGCGACCGTGGATGTATCGACACCGCCATCTCGGATCACATTGAGGATCGTTGTTTCGGCATCGCTACTGAATTTTGATGGTCGAGCCATCGACGCCTCAAACTGCTCTGCACAGAGCAAGCTGGTCGTTCTCATCGGCGCTCCTAAAGAGGCAGAAGAGGACCGATCAGGATGAATGAATTCATAGCTGACAGCGACACAACCCTTGCGTGTCAGTGACAACCCTGATTGCATGCAGTCGGGGAACAGGGGCCTCTACGATGTCGGTCAGGATTACGATCATGGCGCTAGCATCTGGCGTCGCGTTTGCTGGGTGTGTGGCGCCATCTCCCGAACTGGGGAAGCTCACGGACCCGTTAACAACGGCAGACACCAACAACAGGACGCTGGAAGTCCAAGCGTACCTTGCCTTTCAAGACGAGGACCGCTTGTTGAGATTTCTCAGCCGAGGGACCTACAGCTGCGGCGATCCACGGTTGGCGGCAATCCGAGCTCACGCGAACGCCACTGACCCCATCAAGGATGTGAAGACGCGCTACGAAAAAAATCCCCATTACGTTAGCGCGATGGGAACAATCAGAAATTATCAGGAACGGTTAAGCTCTATTGTCGATCAAACGAAGAGTGGCGGTGGCACCCTGAATTCGGCTGCGACTTTTGCGGAAGCAGCCGCAGCATTAGGCGACAACACGTCTATTGTCGGCGGCGCGATTGGTGCATTCGCGACCGCTGCGGAGCGGCTGCGCATTGCAGGTCTTCGGGCTGAGCTTACGAAAGTTGCGATTGAATATGCTCCGAAGCTGAAATCTGCGGCGGTCCATTTACAGAGGGCTTACGAACAGCTAGAGATCGATCGAAACCAGACCTACCGACTGTGGGACGCCTGCGCGAGGGAACGGCTTTTGTTCATCCGCGATGCGCCGCTCGGGAAGGTCCCTGGTTATGGCGCATATTTCGAGCAATCGTCCGGTATCGAACTCGCCAATTCCTTCAGCGACTATCGAGCTAAGCGACGCCTCCTTGCTGCGACAACTGATCTACGCCAGCTGCTCAGAACAATCATTACGGCAAATGAACAACTTGCCAATGGAGAAAGCGCAGTTGGCCTCAAAGAACTCTTTGACGCCTCGGCGGAATTGGCCAAAGCCAACAAGGCCTTCACTGACGCGGAGGCACAAGAGAGTGAGAGGCTGAGAAATAACAAAAATCAGAGAATTGGTGAGAGCGGCGTCGCTAGAGGCGGGTGAAGCCTTACGCGACAGACTCCACACATAAGCCCGACCCTCTAGCGGGGCATATGTCACACTTTACGCTGGCACATCCGCCGTCACGGGGCAAAGTTCCGTTTGATCCCACTCAATGCTGAGCGGCGCGCTATTCGAGGAGCATCAGCCAAGACGAGCGCACGCACCGAACAAACCGTGAAAATCGCGGGCCCGATCGGGAAACGCTTGTCAACCTCGCCAGAGTTGATGTGATCCAAATGGCCGCTTCGAGATCGAATTTTCGCAACGCGCGCTCAGGCCTGCGTCTCGCCGCGCACCGGATCGCCCCGCCTCACCCCCGCCCCTCATCGGCCCGGCGCATCTCCCACTGGCGGTTGAGGCGCAGGGCCAGCAGCGTGACAACGGCGCCCGAGAGCAGATAGGCGCCGGCCGAGATCAGGCCGAACTGGGTCGAGAGCACCAGCGCGGCGAGCGGCGCGAAGCCCGCGCCGAAGAGCCAGGCGAGGTCGGAGGTCAGGGCCGAGCCGGTGTAGCGATAGGTCGGCGAGAAGGCCGAGGCGACCGAGCCGGAGGACTGGCCGAAGGACAGGCCGAGCAGGATGAAGCCGCCGATCATGAAGACGAGCTCGCCGGCAAAGCCGCCGTCGAGGAGCTGCGGCGCAAAGCCGCTGAACACCGCGATCGCGATGGCGCAGCCGCCGAGCAGCGCGCGCCGGCCGATCCGGTCGGCGATCAGGCCCGAGGCGACGATAGCGAGCGCGCCGAAAACCGCGCCCACGGCCTCGATGACGAGAAAGCGTGCCGGCCCCTCCTGCGTGAACAGGAAGACCCAGGAGAGCGGGAAGACCGTGACCATGTGGAACATGGCGAAGCTCGCCAGCGGCGCGAAGGCGCCGATCACGACATGGCGCCCTTCGGCCCGCAGCGTGTCGGCGATCTTGGTCGGCTGGAGCTCGCGCGTCTCGAACAGGTTCTGGTAGTCCGGCGTCACCACCATGCGCAGCCGGGCGAAGAGCGCGACGACGTTGATCGCGAAGGCGACGAAGAAGGGGTAGCGCCAGCCCCAGCTGTAGAAATCCTCGGCCGAGAGATTGCCGACGAAGAAGGCGAAGAGCCCGCTGGCGACGATCAGGCCGAAGGGCGCGCCGAGCTGCGGGATCATCGCATACCAGCCGCGATGGCGCTGGGGGGCGTTCAGCGCGAGCAGCGAGGCGAGCCCGTCCCAGGTGCCGCCGAGCGCGATGCCCTGGCCGATGCGGGCGAGCGCGAGCAGCCAGATCGAGGCCGCGCCGATGCTCTCATAGCTCGGCAGGAAGCCGATGGCGCAGGTCGATGTGCCCAGCAGGAACAGGGCGAGCGTCAGCTTGGCGCTCTTGCCGGCCTTGCGGTCGATCGCTGTGAAGATGACCGTTCCGAAGGGGCGCGCGATGAAGGCCAGCGCGAAGATCGCGAAGGAATACAGCGTTCCCGTCAGCGGGTCGGCGAAGGAGAAGACCAGCTTCGGAAAGACGATGACCGAGGCGATGGCATAGACGAAGAAGTCGAAGAACTCCGAGGTGCGGCCGATGATGACGCCGATCGCCATCTCGCCCGGGTTCACCTCGCCATGACTCTCACTGAGATGGCTGGCGTCGCGTTCCGCCGTGGTCGGCATCTGAGCCATGATCTGTCCCGTCGCGCATCGGTCTCATGAGGGCATGGTGCATCGCACCCTGCCGCGGCACCGGTCCTAGTGCCCCATCGGGCCTGCGGGTGGCATTGGGCAAATTGTCCAATGTTACCGTTGCTGCACCGCAGCTAGCTCTCCGGGCAAGACGATCAGCGAAAGGTGTCTGCCTTGAGCCCCCTGCGTGTCCTCGCTTTGCTTCCCGTGCTCGCCGCGCTCGGCGGCTGCAATCTCGTGGTCATGGCGCCGTCGGGCGACATCGCCGCGCAGCAGCGCGACCTGATCGTGATCTCGACGGTGCTGATGCTGCTGATCATCGTGCCGGTGATGGCGCTGACGGTGTTCTTCGCCTGGCGCTACCGCGCCTCCAACAAGGAGGCGACCTACAAGCCGGACTGGAACCATTCGACCGGCCTGGAGCTGGTCATCTGGGCCGCGCCGCTCCTGATCATCATCGCGCTGGGCGCGCTGACCTGGATGGGCACACATCTGCTCGACCCCTACCGCAAGCTCGACCGGATCGCGGCCGGCCAGCCGGTGCCTGCGACCACGAAGCCGCTCGAGGTCGAGGTCGTCGCGCTCGACTGGAAATGGCTGTTCATCTACCCCGAGCAGGGCATCGCAACCGTCAACGAGCTCGCCGCGCCGATCGACCGGCCGATCCATTTCAAGCTCACCTCGTCTTCGGTGATGAACTCCTTCTACATCCCGGCGCTCGCGGGCCAGATCTACGCGATGCCGGCGATGCAGACGCGGCTCCATGCCGTGATCAACCGCCCCGGCCGCTACCAGGGCTTCTCGGCGAACTACAGCGGCGCCGGCTTCTCCGGCATGCGGTTTTCCTTCCTCGGCATGAGCGAGAGCGATTTCGAGAGCTGGGTCGCCAAGACCAAGGAGAGCGAGGCCCGGCTCGACCGCGCGGCCTATCTCCGGCTGGAGCGGCCGAGCGAGAATGTCGCGGTGCAGCGCTTCGGCGCGACCGAGCCGCGGCTGTTCGACGCGATCCGCAATCTCTGCGTCCAGCCCGGCAAGATGTGCATGAGCGAGATGATGGCGCTCGACGCCAAGGGGGGCCTCGGACTCGCCGGCCTGCATACGACGCTGCCGCTGGCCTATGACAAGTATTCGCGCCGCGGCGGCAACCAGGCGCCCTTCGGTGAGGAGCCGCGCTACATCGCGTCGATCTGCACGGTCGAGGAGGCGAACGCCATGATGGCGATGGCGCCGCCCGACACCACCCCGCGCGACCTGACCCCGATCCGGGGCATGGGCCTGACGCTTCCCCCGACGACGTCTTCCCTCATGACGCCGCGCCGGCCGCAGACCTTCACCGAGCTGCTCGGCCTCGCCCGTTCGTCCCAGTCCTGAAGCGAGAATCCCCGTGACCGACGCTTCCGTTGCCGCCACCTCTCCGATCTTCGGCAAGCTTTCGCTGGCCGCCTTCCCGATCCACGAGCCGATCCTGGTCGCCACCTTCGCCGTCGTGGCGCTGGGTGGCGCGGCGGTCGTCGGCGCCCTGACCTATTACCGGCTCTGGGGCTGGCTGTGGCGCGACTGGCTGACCAGCGTCGACCACAAGAAGATCGGCATCATGTACATGATCCTCGGGCTGGTGATGCTGCTGCGCGGCTTCGCCGACGCGGTGATGATGCGCATCCAGCAGGCGATCGCTTTCAACGGGTCCGAGGGCTATCTCAACGCCCATCACTACGACCAGCTCTTCACCGTCCATGGCGTGATCATGATCTTCTTCGTCGCCATGCCGCTGGTGACGGGGCTGATGAACTATGTCGTGCCGCTGCAGATCGGCGCGCGCGACGTCTCCTTCCCCTTCCTGAACAATTTCAGCTTCTGGATGACGACAGCCGGCGCGGTGCTGGTGATGATCTCGCTCTTCGTCGGCGAGTTCGCACGCACGGGATGGCTGGCCTATCCGCCGCTCTCGGGGATCTCCTACAGTCCGGAGGTCGGCGTCGACTACTACATCTGGGCGCTGCAGATCGCAGGCGTGGGCACGACCTTATCGGGCATCAACCTGATCTGCACGATCGTGAAGATGCGCTGCCCCGGCATGTCGCTGATGAAGATGCCGGTCTTCACCTGGACCTCGCTGTGCACCAACGTGCTGATTGTGGCGACCTTCCCGGTGCTCACCGCGGTGCTCGCCCTGCTGACGCTCGACCGCTATGTCGGCACGAATTTCTTCACGAACGACTTCGGCGGCAACCCGATGATGTACGTGAACCTGATCTGGATCTGGGGCCATCCTGAGGTCTACATCCTGATTCTGCCAGCCTTCGGCATCTTCTCCGAAGTCGTCTCGACCTTCTCGGGCAAGCGCCTCTTCGGCTACACCTCGATGGTCTACGCGACGGTGGTCATCACCATCCTGTCCTACCTGGTCTGGCTGCACCATTTCTTCACGATGGGCTCGGGCGCGAGCGTGAATTCCTTCTTCGGAATCACGACGATGATCATCTCGATCCCGACGGGCGCCAAGATCTTCAACTGGCTGTTCACGATGTATCGCGGCCGCATCCGCTTCGAGCTGCCGATGATGTGGACCATCGCCTTCATGCTGACCTTCGTCATCGGCGGCATGACCGGCGTGCTGCTCGCCGTGCCTCCGGCCGACTTCGTGCTGCACAACAGCCTGTTCCTGGTGGCGCATTTCCACAATGTCATCATCGGCGGCGTGCTCTACGGCCTGTTCGCCGGCATGATCTACTGGTGGCCGAAGGCCTTCGGCTTCCGCCTGCATCCGCTGCTGGGCAAGTTCTCCTTCTGGTTCTGGACGCTCGGCTTCCTGTTCGCCTTCATGCCGCTCTATGTGCTCGGCCTGATGGGCGTGACGCGGCGGATGCGCGTCTTCGACGATCCCTCGCTGCAGATCTGGTTCGTCATCGCCGGCTTCGGCGCCTTCCTGATCCTGCTCGGCATCGTCAGCTTCATCGCCCAGATCGCCTACAGCATCTGGAAGCGCGACGAGCTGCGCGACCTGACCGGCGACCCGTGGGACGGGCGCACGCTGGAATGGGCGACCTCCTCGCCGCCGCCGGCCTACAACTTCGCCTTCACCCCGGTGGTGCACGACAACGACGCCTGGACCGACATGAAGCGCCGCGGCTATGTCCGCCCGGTCGATGGCTTCAAGCCGATCCACATGCCGAAGAACACGCCGACCGGCCTCGTGCTGGCGGGGATCTCGGTAGCGTTCGGCTTCGCGCTGATCTGGCACATCTGGTGGCTGGCGGCGGTGTCCTTCGCGGCGATCCTGGTTGTCGCGATCGCCCACAGCTTCAACTACCACCGCGATTTCCACATTCCGGTCGAGGAGGTCGTTGCCGCGGAGAATGCGCGCACCCGCCTGCTCGCGGGATCGGGAGCCTGACATCATGGCATCGACGATGACCGTTCCGCAGGGCGGCGACGCGCCCGTCTTCTATCTCAAGGACGAGCACCCGCATCCGGAAGGCCACAGCACGCCGCTGGGCTTCTGGCTCTATCTGATGAGCGACTGCCTGATCTTCGCGATCCTGTTCGCGATCTACGGCGTGCTCGGGGCGAACTATGCGGCCGGTCCGGCGCCGAAGGATTTGTTCGACCTCAACCTCGTCGCGATCAACACCGCGATGCTGCTGCTGTCCTCTATCACCTTCGGCTTCGCGATGCTCGAGATGGCGAAGGGCAAGGTCGCGGCGACTCAAGCCTGGCTGGCGGTGACGGGGCTGTTCGGCCTCGCCTTCCTTGCCATCGAACTCTACGAGTTCCACCACCTGATCTCGCTCGGCGCGACGCCGCAGCGCAGCGCCTTCCTCTCCTCCTTCTTCGTGCTGGTGGGCACGCACGGGCTGCACGTCGCCTTCGGCCTGGTCTGGCTGACGGTGCTGATGGTGCAGGTCGCGCGGCACGGGCTGATCACCGCCAACCGCCGGCGGCTGTTGTGCCTGAGCATGTTCTGGCACTTCCTCGACGTCATCTGGATCGGCGTCTTCACCTTCGTCTATCTCATGGGGATGCTGCGATGAGCTCCGAGACGAACGCCCAGCACCAGCCGGGCTACGAGCCCCATCCTGAGGACGAGGCCCACGGTTCCTTCCGCGGCTACATGACCGGCTTCGTGCTCTCGGTCATCCTCACCGCGATCCCGTTCTGGCTGGTGATGTCCGGCGCGCTCGGCAACAACCAGCTCACCGGCTTCGTGGTGATGGGCTTCGCGGTCGTCCAGATCGTCGTGCACATGATCTACTTCCTGCACATGAACGGCCGCGTCGAAGGCGGCTGGAGGCTGCTGGCGCTCGTCTTCACCGTGATCGTCGTAGTGATCACGCTCGCCGGGTCGCTGTGGGTGATGTACCACCTCAACACCAACATGATGCCGGTGCACGACATGAGGCAGATGCCGTGACCTCCGCCGCCGCGGCCCGCGCGCCGCGGTCACGCGCGACGCTCGTTCTCGTCGCGCTGGTGGCGCTCGCGGGCATCGTCGGCTTCGCGCGTCTGGGGATCTGGCAGGTCGAGCGGCTGTTCTGGAAGCGGGCGCTGATCGAACGCGTCGAGTCTCGCATCCACGCTCCCGCCATCGCTGCACCCGGGCCGGCGGCCTGGGCCGACATTGCCGAGGCCGAATACACCCGCGTCTCGCTGACCGGGCACTTCCTGCATGAGCGAGAGGCGCTGGTGCAGGCCGTGACGGAGCGCGGTGCGGGCTCCTGGGTGCTGACGCCGCTTGTCACCGATTCCGACTTCACCGTTCTGGTCAATCGCGGTTTCGTACCGCCGGAACGGCGCGAGCGCGCCAGCCGCGCTCAGGCGCTGCCGGAGGGAACCGTCACCGTCACCGGGCTGCTGCGGCTCAGCGAGCCGGGCGGCGGCTTCCTGCGGGCGAATGCGCCGGCCGAGGATCGCTGGCACTCCCGCGACGTCGCGGCGATCGCCGCCGCGCGCAGTCTGTCACCGGTCGCACCCTATTTCGTCGATGCCGACGCCACGCCCAATCCGGGCGGTTTTCCCGTGGGCGGGCTGACGGTGGTCCGCTTCTCGGACAATCACCTCGTCTATGCCGTGACCTGGTTCGCCCTTGCGGCCATGGTCGCGGCCGCTCTCGCCTTCGTGCTACGCCACGAGGCGAGGCTGCGGCGGGCGCGGGAGCAGGCCGATTAGGTTCCAGGACACCACCAATCAGAAGAACCTGCTGCTGCTGGTGCAGCTGCGCTGGCTCGCCGTCGGCGGGCAGGTGGTGACGATCCTGTTCGTCGACCGCATCCTCGGCATCGCCCTGCCGCTCGGCGAGATGCTGCTGGTTCTGCTGCTGCTGGTCGTGCTCAATCTGGCGAGCCTGGTCCGCCATCACCGCGTCGCGGCCGATGTGCGCAATGGCGAACTGTTCGGCGCTCTGCTTTTCGATCTCGGCGCGCTCACGACGCAGCTCTATCTCAGCGGCGGCGCGAGCAACCCGTTCATCTTCCTCTATCTGCTCCAGATCGGCCTTGCCGCCGTGCTGCTGGAGTGGTGGTCGACCTGGGTGCTGGTCGCGCTGGCGGGGCTTGGCTTCGTCCTGCTGATGGGCGCGCATCAGCCTCTCGCCCTGCCCGTCCAGCTCGATGACGGCGTGCCGCGGCTTTACCTGCAGGGCGTCTTCGTCTGCTTTCTGATCGCGGCCGGGCTGCTGGTGCTGTTCCTGCAGCGGATCAGCCGGAACCTGCGCATCCGCGACGAGAAGCTCGCCGATCTGCGCCAGCGCGCCGTGGAGGAGGACCATATCGTCCGCATGGGCCTGCTCGCCTCGGGCGCGGCCCATGAGCTTGGCACACCGCTCTCGACACTCTCCGTCATTCTCAACGACTGGCGCCGGATGCCGGTGTTCAAGGCCGAGCCCGAGCTGATCGCCGAGATCGGCGAGATGCAGGCCCAGCTCGACCGCTGCAAGACCATCGTCTCCGGCATCCTGATGTCCTCGGGCGAGACCCGCGCCGAAAACCCCGGCTGGACGACGGTACGAGACTTCGTCGACGAGCTGATCGAGCAATGGCGCACGCACCGGCCGCCAATCCGGCTCGATTACGAGAACGCCTTCGCGCCCGATGCCGAGATCGTTTCGGACCCTGCCCTTAAACAGGTGCTGGGCAACCTGCTCGACAACGCGCAGGAGGCCTCGCCCGAGGCGATGGCGGTGCGGGTCGAGCGGCGCGGTCAGGACCTCGTCATCATTGTCGCCGACGAGGGCCCCGGCTTCCCGCCCGAGATCCTGGCCGGCATCGGCAAGCCCTACCGCTCGACCAAGGGCCGGCCCGGCGGCGGGCTGGGCCTGTTCCTCGTCAGCAATGTCATGCGCAAGTTCGGCGGCACGCTCGACGCCCGCAACCGCAGCCAAGGGGGCGCCTGCGTCACCGTGACCCTGCCCCTCGCCGCCCTCTCGCCCGTACAGGTCTCCGAGGAGGATGCCCGATGAGCGACGACAAGACGCTGCTGATCGTGGAGGACGACCCGGCCTTCGCGCCGGTGCTGCGCCGCTCCTTCGAGCGCCGGGGCTATGTGGTGCGGCATTGCGACGGCATCGAGAGCCTGCGGGCACTGCTGGAGACGGCGAGACCCGGCTATGCCGTGGTCGATCTCAAGGTGGTCGGCGGCTCGGGACTGGAATGCGTCAGGCTGCTGCACGAGCGCGACCCCGAGACGAAAATCGTGGTGCTGACCGGCTTCGCCAGCATCGCCACCGCGGTGGAGGCGATCAAGCTCGGGGCCTGCCACTATCTCGCCAAGCCAGCCAACACCGACGACATCGAGGCGGCCTTCGAGCGCGTCGAGGGCGATGCCGAGGTGCCGCTGACCCAGCGCCAGACCTCGCTGAAGAACCTCGAATGGGAGCGCATCCACGAGACGCTGGTGGAGAGCGACTTCAACATCTCCGAGACCGCCCGGCGGCTGGGGATGCACCGGCGCACGCTGGCGCGGAAGCTGGAGAAGCGGCGGCTGACCTGAGACGGGGTCGTCCGCAAATATATGACGGCGAAGCGGCTGAATCAGCCCGTTACGGCCTTGTTTGGCTGCCTTCTTCCCTCGATTGTCACATCGCTCACGGACACTGCCCAGAACGACGTCTCGACCCCGGGGGGAGGATGCGATGCGGCTTGCCGTCTACAATGTCGAAAACCTGTTCGACCGCGCCAAGGCGATGAACCTGGGAAGCTGGGACGAGGGCCGCCCCGTGCTCGAGCGGTTCGCAGCGCTGAACGCGCTGCTCGGCCAGATCTCATACAGCGCCGCCGACAAGACGCGCATGGCCGCGCTCATCGTCGAACTCGGCATGGACAAGTCCGACACCGGCCCCTTCGTGCTGCTTCGCCGCAACCGCGGCGGGCTGCTGAAGCGCCCGCAGGGGGGCGGTGTCGAGATCGTCGCCGATGGGCGCGCCGACTGGGTGGGCTCGCTCGAATTGCGCGACGAGCCGATCAACGAGCATGCGATGCGCAACACCGCCCGCGTCATGGCCGATCTCAAGGCGGATGTGCTGGGCGTGGTCGAGGCCGAGAGCCGCCCGGTCCTGTCTGCCTTCAACCAGGAGATTCTGCCGGCCGTCGGCGGACAGCCCTTCCGGCATGTCATGCTGATCGACGGCAATGACGAGCGCGGCATCGATGTCGGGCTGATGAGCCGGGCCGGCTACCCGATCGGGCCGATGCGCAGCCATGTCGACGATCTGACGCCGGCGGGCGTGCCGGTGTTCTCGCGGGATTGCCCGGAATTCGAACTGACGACGCCGGGCGGGGCGCGCCTCGTGGTGATGGTCAACCACTTCAAGAGCAAGGGCTTCGGCAGCCAGGCCAGTTCCAATGCACGACGCCGGGCCCAGGCCGAGCGGGTCGCGGCGATCTATGAGGGCGTGATCGCAAGCGGGGTCGAGCATGTGGCGGTAATGGGCGATCTCAACGACACGCCCGGCAGCGCGCCGCTGCAGCCGCTGGTCGCGGGGACATCGCTGAAGGATATCTCCGCCCACCCCCGCTTCGACGATGGCGGGTTTCCGGGCACCTATGGCGCAAGCTCAGCCGGCAACAAGATCGACTACATCCTCCTCTCGCCGGCGCTGTTCGCGAAGGTGCGGAGCGGCGGCATCTTCCGGAAGGGGATGTGGCCGGGCGTGCGGCCGAAGAAATGGGAGGCCTATGCCGAGCTGAAGCGCCCCGAAGATGCGGCCTCCGACCATGCGGCCTTGTGGGTCGACATCGATCTGTGAACCGGTGCCAGGCCATGCGATCCTGCCGCCCCTGACAGGGGCTGACGCATAAGCCTCCCATCCTGCCCGCAACAAGATACAGTTTCATGCGTTGCGCCCCGAGACGATGCGTCACGCGCGGGCACGGCAGGGGGGAATAGACGCATGGTGGAACTGGCCGGACCGCGGGAAAGTGATGCGGCCAAGGCGCTGCACGAGCGCTACGACACGTTGCATGACTGGCGCCGCCAGGTTGCCGACCTTTACGCGGCGGTGCGAGCCATGAATGGTGAGGAAGGCTGGCGGCACTGGCGCAGCGTCCGCGACCGGCTGTTCCGCGAGCACCCGCAATCGCCGCTCGCAGCCGCTCGCCGGGCGCAGTTCCGCGGCGTCGACTGTTTCGCCTACGATCCCGCTCTGCGCTTCACCGTGACGACCGTGCCGGCGCAGGGCCGCGAGGTGATCCGCGTCGAGGCCGGCAAGGACGGCACGATGACGCTGCTGCCCTTCGCCCTGACGAACGGCCTTGCGCAGCCGCTCGGCAAGGAACTCACGCTGTACTGGATCGAGAGCTATGGCGGCGGAGTCTTCCTGCCCTTCGGCGACGCGACCAATGGTCAAGAGAGTTTCGCCGGCGGGCGCTACCTGCTCGACACGATCAAGAGCGCCGATCTCGGCAGCGACGGCGCGGGCCGGCTGATCCTCGATTTCAACTTCGCCTATTACCCTTCCTGCGCCTATTCGGAAGCCTGGGTCTGCCCCCTCTCGCCGCCGGAGAATCGCCTGACGGTCGCGATCCATGGCGGAGAACGAAACGCCGCCGGCTGACGCCAGCCGACGGCGATCTTTCTCTTCCGGGAGCGTGCGACAGCATCACGCGTCTTTGTCCCGCCCGATCCTTGCATCACGCCCCCTGCTTGCTAGCCTTGACCTCATGAGCCCTTCGAAGGAACCAGCCATGCGCTTTCTCAGAACGCTTCTCGGGGCTGCAGCCCTCCTCGCGACCGGCCTGACCGCAGCCTCCGCGCAGACGATCAAGATTGGATCGAAGAACTTCACCGAGCAGTTCATCGTCGCCGAGCTCTACGGCGCTGCACTGGAAGCCGCCGGCTTCAAGGTCGAGCGCAAGATCAATCTCGGCGGCACGCTGGTCGCGCATGAGGCGCTGAAGAGCGGTGCGATCGACCTCTATCCCGAATACACCGGCACCGGCCTCAATGCCGTGATGAAGGCGCAAGGGGTGACCGAGACCGACCCCGAGAAGGTCCGCGGCATGGTCAAGGCCTTCTACGAGAAGGAGTTCAACCTGACCTGGCTGAAGCCGTCAAACATCAACAACGGCTATGCGATCGTGGTCCGGCCGGAGACCGCCAAGGAGTTCAACCTCAAGACGCTGAGCGATCTCGGCAAGGCCTCGTCCAAGCTCCGGCTCGGCGCGGGCACGGAATTCGTCGACCGCCGCGACGGCATCAAGGGGCTGAAGGAGGTCTATGGTGCCGAATTCGCCGAGTTCAAGCAGTTTGCGGCGCTGCGCCTGCGCTACGAGGCGCTGAACCAGAAGCAGATCGAGGTCGCCAACGGCTTCTCGACCGACTGGCAGATCGCGGCCGACAAGTTCGTCGCGCTCGATGACGACAAGGCGCTGTTCCCGCCCTATTTCCTCGCGCCCGTGGTGCGCCCCGAGATCGCCGCCAACGAAAAGATCGTCGGCATCCTCGAAAAGGTCGGCGCCGCGCTCGACAACCCGACGATGCAGGAACTCAACCGGCAGGTCGAGGTCGACAAGAAGGAGCCGCGCACGGTGGCGGCGGCCTTCCTCAAGGCCAAGGGGCTGGTGAACTGAGCGCGGCTGCGGAGGCAGGCGGGCTTTCGCAACGCCACCCCGAGGTCGTCATCGGCGGCGAGGCGATCGGCCACGAGACCGTTGCGGCGATCGCTCTCGACTACGCGCCGGTTCGTCTGCATGAGTCGGTCGGCCCGCGTCTGTCCGCCGCGCGTGCCGTGGTGCTGCGGGCGCTCGATCGGGGCGACAGCGTCTACGGACTGACGACAGGGCTGGGAGCGGCTGTCGATACGCGCCTCGACGCGGACGCCATTCCCGCCTTCCAGGCCCGCGCCATCCGGGCGCGCGCCGTCGGCGTCGGTGAGCCGCTCTCGACGGTCGAGGTGCGCGCCATGCTGGCAGCGCGGCTCGTCGCCATATGCCATGGGGCATCAGGGCTTTCGCCCGTGCTGGCCGAGACGATCGCCGCCGTGCTGAACGCCGGCGTCCACCCGATCGTGCGTCGGATCGGCTCGCTCGGGGAAGCTGATCTCAGCCCGCTGGCTCAGGCCTTCCTGCCGCTGATCGGCGAGGGCGAGTGCGAATTTCGGGGCGCCGTCCTGCCCGGTGGCGAGGCGATGGCGAAGGCCGCAATCGCGCTGGCTGTGCTTGGCCCCAAGGACGGGCTCGCCTTGCTGAACGCCAATGCCCAGAGCGTCGGGCTGGCCGCATTGGCTGTCGAGGCGATGACCAGCGCGCTCGATGCCGCCCTCGTCGCGGGTGCGCTGTCGCTGGAAGCGTTCCGGGCCAATCTCTCGCCGGTCGACCCCGATCTCGCGGCGCTTAGGGGCATGGCCGGGCACACCGCCGGTGTCGACCGGCTGCGCCGGCTGCTGGACGGCAGCGATCTCTGGCAGCCCGGCGCCGCGCGGCGGCTGCAGGACCCGATCTCCTTTCGCTGCCTCGCGCCGGTCGCGGGCCATGCCTTGCGGGCCGTCGCCGCGGCCCGGCAGATGGTCGATGCCGAACTGGCCAGCGCGCCCGACAGCCCGGCCGTGCTGCTGGAGCGCGATATCCTGCTCTCCAGCGTCAACTTCGACACGACCGAACTGGCCCTGACCTTCGAGGCTGCCGGTCTTGCGCTATCCCATCTGGCGGCGACCTCGGCCGCAAGGATCGTCAAGCTGATGAACGCCGGGATGAGTGATCTGCCGCGCTTCCTGACGCGGCATGGCGGCTCGCATTCCGGCTTCGCCACGACGCAGAAGACGGCCGCCGCGCTGGAGGCCGAAATCCGCCATCTCGCCTTGCCGCTCGGCACCATGACCCTGCCCGTGGCCGACGGTGTCGAGGATTACGCGCCGATGACGCCGGCGATCGTCGAGAAGACGCATGCCATCGCCAGGCGCCTGACCCGGCTGGCAGCGATCGAACTCGTGGTGGCCGCGGAGGCCGTCGATTTGCGTGGCGCCATCACGCTCGGACGCGGAACCGCCGTCGCGCACGCTTTCGTCCGCGACCATGTCGCCCGGCTCGACGACGACCGGCCGATGGGGCGGGAGTATGAGGCGCTCGCGCTCGCCATAGAGGCCGGCGGGCTGCTGGCCGACAGCGCCGCGCCGACCGGGATCGAGCCATGAGCTGGACGATCGAGAACTGGGACCGGCTGCTGATCGCGCTCTGGGAGCATATCCAGCTCGTCGGCGTTGGGCTCGCCATCGCGCTCGCCATCGGCCTGCCACTCGGCGTGCTCTCGGCGCGGCGGCCGAGCTTCGCGCTCGTCGTGCTGCTGGTTTCGGGCGCGCTCTACACCGTGCCGGCACTGGCGATCTTCGCGCTGCTGATCCCCTATCTGGGCTTGGGCTTCTGGCCGGCGATCGTCGCGCTCGTCGCCTATGCGCTCCTGATCATCATCCGCAATGTCGCGACTGGCCTGCAGGAGATCTCGCCCGACATCCTCGATGCCGCCGACGGCATGGGCTACGGCAAGTGGCGCCGGCTCTTCGCCATCGAGCTGCCGCTGGCGCTCCCCGTCATCATCGCCGGCATCCGCATAACCGTCGTCACGCAGGTGTCGGTCGCGACGGTGGCCGCCTTCATCAATGCCGGCGGCCTCGGCGACATCATCTTCCAGGGGATCACCCAGGATTTCGGCGAGAAGGTCGTGGTCGGCGCCGTCGTGACCTCGGCGCTGGCGGTGCTCTGCGACGAGAGCCTGCGCCGGGTCGAGCTGCAGCTGCGGGCCAATCAGGCGGAGAGCGCCTGATGACCCAGTGGATCGCTGCCAATCCGCAGATTTTCCTGACCGCGCTGGAGAACCATCTCTGGCTCACGGGGGTGGCCCTCGGCGCCGTGCTGCTGATCGCGCTGCCGCTCGGGCTGCTGCTGACGCGCCAGCGACGCTTTGCCAATGCCGCCATCGCGGTGGTCAACATCCTGCGGACGGTGCCGTCGCTGGCGCTGCTGGTGATCATGCTGCCGCTGCTGGGCACCGGCTTCCTGCCCTCGGTGGTGGCGCTGACGCTCTATGGCCTGCCGGCGCTGCTGCTGAACACCTATACCGGCCTGACCGAGGTCGATGCCGACATCGTCGACGCCGCGCGCGGACAGGGCTTCTCAGACGCCCAAGTGATCACGCGCATCGAAATCCCGCTGGCGCTGCCGGTGATCTTCGCCGGCATCCGCACGGCAGCGGTGCAGATCGTCTCGGCGGCGACGCTCGCCGCCTTCATCGGCGGCGGGGGGCTGGGCGAGCTCATCACGGCGGGCATGGCGAATTTCAACTTCCCGCAGCTGATCGCGGGCGCGGTCGCGGTCGCCCTGCTCGCGCTCGCGGTCGAGATCGGCTTTGCGGGGATCGAGCGCCTGATGACACGCCCGTTGCGGATGGGAGCCTCATGACGATCCGGCTGGACAAGGTCACCAAGCTGTTCCCCGGCGTCGCACGCCCGGCGGTGGACGCGCTCGACCTCACGATCGAGACCGGACAGGTCTGCGTGCTGATCGGCCCCTCAGGCTGCGGCAAGACCACGACCATGCGGATGGTCAACCGGCTGATCGAACCCACTTCGGGGCGCATCTTCGTCGGCGGGCAGGACGTCACCCAGGCCGACCCGGTCGCGCTGCGCCGCCATATCGGCTATGTCATCCAGCAGATCGGCCTGTTCCCGCACATGACGATCGCGCAGAACGTCGCGACCGTGCCCAAGCTCCTCGGCTGGGAGCCGGCGCGGATCAAGGCCCGCGTCGCCGAGATGCTGGAGCTCGTCGGGCTCGATCCGGCGCAGTTCCTCGACCGCTATCCGCGCCATCTCTCCGGCGGGCAGCGACAGCGCGTCGGCGTGGCCCGCGCGCTCGCCGCCGATCCGCCGGTGATGCTGATGGACGAGCCGTTCGGCGCCGTCGACCCGATCGTGCGCGGGCGGCTGCAGGAGGAGTTCCTCGCCATCCTCAAGCGGCTGAACAAGACCGTGATCCTCGTCACCCATGACATCGACGAGGCGATCCGGATGGGCGACGTCGTCGCGATCCTGAAGGACGGGCGGCTGGTGCAGTACGACACGCCTGACCGTCTGTTGGCCGCGCCGGCCAATGATTTCGTCGCGGATTTCGTCGGCGCCGACCGGGCCCTGCGCCGGCTCTCGCTGGTACGCGCGACGGAAGCCGTCGAGCCCGGCGAGGCGGCGGACGGCTTTGCGCTGCCGGGCACGCTCTCGGTGCGCGAGGTGCTGTCGGCGCTTCTGGCCGAGGGCCGCGAGGGGGCAACGATCAGGGCCGAGGACGGGACGGCGCTGGGGCAGATCACGCTCGCAGGGATTCGGGCGCGGAGTGCGGGGACGGCCTTGGGGACGGCCTTGTCCTGACCGTCATTGCGAGCGCAGCGAAGCAATCCAGACCGGCTCGCTCGCTAGCCCCTGGATTGCTTCGCTGCGCTCGCAATGACGGCCCGTTTCGCCTCAGCCCGGCTGGAGGTAGCCGGCGGCATCCGCCGCGTCCGCCTCTTCGACCAGCACGCGGTAGCCTTGCGGCTCGACGGCAGCAAAGCCCGATAGCCGGAGCCGGGCAAGGATCGCGCGTCCCTCTTCGTCCTGATGCGCGGCCAGCAGCGCCGCCTGCAACCGCGCGACGAGCGCCTCCCCGAGCCCGTCCGATGCCACCAGCAGCGGCATCGGCCGGGGAGCGGTCGTTTCGACGATGCGCAGCCGCGCGGCCGTCTGCGGCTCGGCCGCCAGCAGCAGATCGTGGAAATAGGAATCGAGCGGGCCGAGATCGATCTCCTCGGCCAGCAGCGCATCAATCACCCGCCGCGGTGTCAGCAAGGGCCCGATGCTCGTCGCATAGAGCGGCCCCCTCGCCTGCCAGTGCGGCAGGAGGTGGGTCCGCAGCGCGTTGAAACCCGATTGCGAATGCGCGACCGTCCAGCCAAGGCGGCGGCCGAAACTGTCCGCGAGCGTGGCGATATCGCTAGCGGCCCGCACGACGAGATGGCTCGCGTAGAGCGGACGGCCAACGCCCGAGGCGGGAACGGGCGCGGCGACGGGCTGCACCGGGAAGCCGCCGCGCGCAAAGGGGTAGCCACAGATGAAGGCGAGGCCGAGATCGTCGCGCCGCCAGAGGTCCTCCAGCGGCGCCGGCGCGGCATGCGGGATGACCGTGAGCGGAACGCCGGCCGCCTCCGCGATCCGGACGAAGAGCGCCGTCCAGTTCGCCGCCGTCGCGGCATCGACGGCATACATGCGGGCGTTGGCAATGAGCCTCACGCGTAGCGCAGCCGCTGGCCGAGACCCATGGTCCTGGCCTTCTCCAGCATGAAATGGCCGAGCGCGATGTCGGACAGCGAGAGGCCGCGATGCCAGAACAGGATGGTCTCATCCTCGCTCTCGCGGCCGGGCTTCAGTCCGGCGACGATCTGGCCCATCTCGGCATGGAGCGTCGCTTCCGAGAGCTTGCCGGCCTCGACATGGGCGCGCAGGCTGCCGAAGGGGCCGCCCTTGCACTGGCCCCAATCGTCGACGACGAGCTTGTCCATGATGTCGGTCAGCGAGAGCTCGACCGCGCTCATGGTACCGTACGGCACGACGAAGGCGCCGGGCTTGATCCAGTCGGTCTTCAGCATCGGCTCCGGCGCGTTCAGCCGGGAGGCCTCGACGACGATGTCGGCGCCCTCGACGCAGCTTCGCCAATCCTCCGTCACGATAACCCGCTTGCCGAGATCGGCGGAGAGGCGGGCTCCGAAGGCGTCGCGGCTTTCCGGGCGGCGGGAATGGACCCGGATCTCGTCGAAATCGAAGATGGAGTCGAGCAGCCGGACATTCCAGTAGGCCGTGCCGCGCGCGCCGACATGGCCCAGCACCTTCGAGCCCTTGCGGGCGAGATGTTTGGCGCCGATCGCGGTGATCGCGCCGGTGCGCATGTCGGTGAGATGGCTGCCGTCGACGATCGCGGTCGGCACACCGGTGAGCGGGTCCATCAGCAGCAGCAGGCCCATCTCGGAGGGCAGGCCCTGCTTGTAGTTGTCGACGAAGTCGCCGATCACCTTGACGCCGGCGCGGGCGATCGGGGCGCGGAAGGCGCCACGCAGCACGTTGAAGTGGCCGTTGGCGCCGGCCTTCGGCATCAGATGGACGCGCGGCTCGATCTCGGTCTGGCCACGGCCCTGGGCGGCAAGACCTGCCTCGACGGCGGCAATGATTTCCGCATCGGTGAGCTTCAGCGCCTCGACGTCGAGCGCGTTGAGGAAGTCGATGTAGAGCGGCGGGTGGGACACGCGGCGAACCTCGGCAGGGGGTCGGGGGCGGGTGAAGGCCGAGCATACACGGCTTCGCGCCCCTGCCCCGGTCTTTCACGAGGACGACGTATGCGCTGCGGGCGCATCGCCTTCAGGCGCGGGGGCCGCTGGCAAGGAACTTGCTGCCGTCCCCACGGGGGAACATCACGATCCGAAAGGATAGCGCGTGGACGCCTTCACCATGATCATTCTCGCCTGCGTCGCCGGCGAGCCGAAATGCACCTCCGCCCGCGTCGCGGAGACGCAGTTCACCAGCATCGAGGCCTGCGAGGCGCGGATCGACGCAATCGCCACGGAGATGACGCGCAAGCTCGGCCAGCGGCCGGAACTCAAGGGGCGCGAGGTCACCTACGACGTCAGCTGCATGGACCGCAAGCAGCTGCTGCAGACCTTCGGGATCGCCGATCTCGATACCTGACGCCGCACTCCCGGCGTCATGTTGCAGACGCGCAACGAGGCCCCGCAAAGGCCTCCGGGATCGCACCGATGTGATGCCGGCCGGATTGCACCTGTGGCCGGACTCTGACAGGAAATTGAGAAGATGTTGACGTTTTCGCGTCAGCTTTTTGCCGTCCCCGTCCGCCGCTGCCCGAGGTCCCGATGAACCGCTTCTTCCGTATGGCCACGCTGAGTGGTCTTGGCCTGCTCGCCCTCGCGACCACCGCCCGTGCCGAGATCGACCCGCTGACCCGCCAGCCGCTGTTCGTGTTCGAGGATCCGGCCAAGGCGCAGGCCACCGCCATCCCGCGTGAGATCGTGTCATATGACGGCAAGCACCGCCCGGGCACCATCGTGATCAACACCAGCGAGCGTCGCCTCTATCTCGTGATGCCCGATGGCAAGGCGATGCGCTACGGCGTCGGCGTCGGCCGCCCGGGCTTCGACTGGGCCGGCGCCCAGACCATCACCCGCAAGCAGGAATGGCCGACCTGGACGCCGCCGGCCCAGATGCTGAAGCGCCGCCCCGATCTGCCGCGCTTCATGCCCGGCGGCCCGGAGAACCCGATGGGCGCCCGCGCACTTTATCTCGGCTCGACCCTCTATCGCATCCACGGCTCGAACGAGCCGGAGACGATCGGCCAGGCGGTCTCCTCCGGCTGCATCCGCATGCTGAACGAGGACGTGATCGACCTCTACGAGCGCGTGAAGGTCGGCACCCGCGTCGTCGTCGCGCGCTGAACCGAAACCTCTGCATCCCATGCAAGGGCCGTCCTCCGGGGCGGCCCTTTCGTTTTGGCGCCCCCGGCTGGCATCCTGCTTGCCAGCGGGCAAGCCCGAACCTCGGCAGGATTGATCATGGACGACACCGTCAACGCTTTCGTATCCGGCACGATGGTGCCGATCGCCGGTCAAGCCGGCGGGCCGCTCGACGGCTTGAGCTTCGCGGTCAAGGACCTGTTCGACGTCGCCGGACTGCCGACCGGCGGCGGCAACCATGACTGGGCGCTGGCCCATCCGGTCCCCCAGCGCCACGCCTGGGCCGTCCAGACCCTGCTCGATGCCGGTGCCAGCTTCGTCGGCAAGACGATCACCGACGAGGTTTCGCTCGGCATCCTCGGCGAGAACGCCTTCGACGGCACACCGATCAACAGCGCGGCGCCCGAGCGCGTGCCGGGCGGCTCCTCCTCCGGCTCGGCGGCTGCCGTCGCCGCGGGGCTCTGCGACACCGCGCTCGGCACCGATACGGGCGGCTCGGTGCGCGTGCCGGCGAGCTTCTGCGGGCTTTATGGCATCCGCCCGACCCATGGCCGGCTGGACACGACCGGTATGCTGCCGCAGGCGCCGAGTTCCGACACCACGGGCTGGTTCGCGCGCGATGCCGAGACCTTCGCCCGCGTCTCGACCGCGCTGCTGGGAGAGGCGCCGGGCGCGCTGCCGACGCGGCTGCTGATCGCGACGGACGCTTTCGCCTTCGCCGATCCGGAGGTGACTGAGGCGCTCCAGCCCATGGTCGCGCGGCTGAGCCGGATCGTCGGCGAGGTGCGCGAGGAGATCATGGCGCCGCAGGGGCTCTCGGTCTGGGCGCGGGCGCAGCGCACGCTGCAACCGGTCGAGGCCTGGAATACCTTCCGTCAATGGGTCGAGACGGCCAATCCGCGCATGGCCTTCAGCGTCGCGGCCGGCCTGCTCAACGGCGCGCGGATGCCGGAAGGCGAGCGGCAATGGGCCGAGATGATGCGGCTCGAGGCGCGCGCGCGGCTGCGCCATCTGCTGCCGCCGGGCACGATCCTGTGCCTGCCGACGACGGCCTTCCCGGCGCCTTTGCGCAGGCTCTCCCAGCCCATGCTGCAACCGCTGAAGGACCGGATCAGCTGCCTCTGCGCGCAGGGCGGACTCACCGGCTCGCCGCAGGTCAGCCTGCCCGGCGCGACCGTGAACGGGGCCCCCGTCGGCCTCTCCATCATCGGCGGACGCGGCACGGATGCCACGCTGATCGCCGTCGCACGCGCCATGGGAGAAGCCGCATGACCGATCTCACCCCCAATCTGCCGGAGGTCGTCGCCGAGGTTTCGGCCCTGTTCGAGGCCTATGAGCAGGCGCTGATCGACAAGAATGTCGATGTCCTCGACGCGACCTTCTGGAACAGCCCGCACACGATCCGCTACGCGCTGCACGAGAACGGCTACGGCTTCGACGAGATCCATGCCCACCGCGTCGCGCGCCCGCCCGGACCGGGCATCAAGGAAAAGCGAATCCGTCTGGAGATCCTGACGCTGGGCCGCGACATCGCCACCGTGAACCTCGAGTTCAAGGTGCGCGGGCGCGACCTGATCGGCCGGCAGAGCCAGAGCTGGGTGCGCTTTCCGAAGCTGGGCTGGAAGGTGATCTCGGCCCATGTCTCGACCATGGACGGGCTGAAGCTCTACTGAGCCGCGAGCCGGCGGGAGGCCTTAGCGGCGGCGCAGCGGCTCGCGCGAGAGGCCCTGCGCCTCCAGCGCGTCGAGGTAGGCCTGGAACTTCGCCTCGCCCGTCTCGCCGAGCTCGCGCAGATAGTCCCAGCCGAAGATGCCGGTGTCGTGCATGTCGTCGAAGGTCAGCTTCACGGCATAGTGACCGACCGGCTCGACCTTGAGGATCTCGACCTCGCGCTTGCCGGGGATGGTCTTCTTCTGGGTCGGGCCATGGCCCTGCACCTCGGCCGAGGGGCTCTCGACCCGCAGCAGTTCCGCGGCCAGCGCATGGCTCGCCCCGTCGTCGAAGGTGACGTGCAGGGTGCGGCGGTCCTTCGAGAGACGGATTTCGGTCGGCCAGGACGACATGATGGGGCTCTCCGCTGACGGTCCGCGACGATCGCACCCGCTTGACCTCGGCGGCTGCAATGCCAATGTCTCCTGCTCAACGCAATGGCAGGGTGGGCGACGCCCCGCCTCAGACCCCGCCACCGAACGGACAGATGCCGATCGTGCTTCTCGACAGCCCTCTGCCTGATAACGCCACCAAGTCCGGGATCGCGCCGCTGGCGCGGCCGGTGCTGACCGACCCGTTCGGACGCGACATCTCCTATCTGCGGATCTCGGTGACGGATCGCTGCGATTTCCGCTGCGTCTATTGCATGTCCGAGGACATGACCTTCCTGCCGAAGCGCGACCTGCTGACGCTGGAGGAGATCGACCGCCTCGCCACCGCCTTCATCGCGCGCGGCACGCGGAAACTCCGCCTGACCGGCGGCGAACCGCTGGTGCGGCGCGACGTAATGAGCCTGTTCCGCTCGCTCTCGCGCCACCTGACCTCGGGCGCGCTGGAAGAGCTGACGCTGACAACGAACGGCTCGCTGCTCGACCGTTATGCGCAGGAACTGGCCGATTACGGCGTGCGGCGGATCAACGTTTCGCTCGACACGCTCGACCCCGACAAGTTCCGCCAGATCACGCGCTGGGGAGATCTCGACAAGGTGCTCGGCGGCATCGAGGCGGCGCGCCAGGCCGGGATGCGGGTCAAGATCAACGCGGTCGCGCTGAAGGGCGTCAACGAGGACGAGATCGAGAGCCTGATGAATTGGGCTCATGGTCTCGGCATGGACCTGACCCTGATCGAGGTGATGCCGCTCGGCGAGATCGAGCCGGGCCGCATCGACCAGTTCCTGCCGCTCTCGGTGGTGCGGGCGCGGCTGATGGACCGCTATAACCTTGTCGAGGATCCCTATCGGACCGGCGGGCCGGCCCGCTATGTCCGCGTGCAGGAGACGGGCGGGCTGATCGGCTTCATCACGCCGATGACGCATAATTTCTGCGAGAGCTGCAACCGCGTGCGGCTGACCTGCACGGGCACGCTTTATATGTGCCTCGGCCAGGAGGACGCCGCAGATCTGCGCGCGCCGCTGCGCGCCTCCGCCGACGACGCGCTGCTGCACAGGGCGATGGAAGAGGCGATCGCCCGCAAGCCCAAGGGGCACGACTTCGTCATCGACCGCCGCCGTGCCAAGCCCGCTGTCGGGCGCCATATGAGCGTCACCGGCGGTTGAGGGCGGTCATCCGGCTTGCGAACCCCGCGCAACGCGGCTTTTGCCTGACGTTGCGGCGCCTTGACGCGTCGCGGCAAAGCCCCGACCTTGGCGCGGTGGCGGAGGTTGCGAGCGTTCGATGATCAGGAGCCTGTGGTCCCGGCTGCGTTCCGCCGGGCAGTCCGTCTGGCATTCCGTGCTCGAGACGCAGATCGCGCGGCTCGTCATCATCGCGTGGCGCCTCTGGCCGGACCTCAAGCTCCCGTCCGCGCTGGTCGCGCTGCTGGTCTGCGGCTGTCTCTTTCTCGCCATCACAACCGCCCGGACCGTCCATCTGACGCTTGCGCCGGCCTCCTCCACCGGAATCGGAGCCGGCCTCGCGGCTGCCCTCGCCTTCCTGCTCGTTCTGGAACTCGCGGCCTTGACCGCGACCGCCGGTCTCGGCCTGAGCCTGCAGCTCGCGCGCGATCTCGGACGCCACCGGATCGCCGCCCTTCTCGCGCTGGCGACGCTTCTGGCCGTGGCCGCGACGCTGCTGCGGCTGAACGCCAGGGATGCGCTCGGGAGCGACGCCGCAGTGACCTTCGCCGTCACGGCCGTGCTGCTCGCGCTAACGGTCTGGTTCGAGCGGCGCTACCGCAATCCCGGCTGGCGGCGCTTCCGCGACTTCCATGTCGATGTCGTCGAGGCGCGGCGCTTCCTGATGCGAGCCGCCCATGGCGTCTGATCGTGGCGCGATGAGCGCGATTCCGCCGATCACCGCACATCACCTCGCCGAGGTGGTGCAGGCCGGCCATCACGGCGCCCGCGATGCGCTGGACAACCAGCCCCCGGCCAGCTCCGCCTCACCCTCGCAGACGGAGCTGACGCTGCTGGCCCGCGTCGTCGAGCTCTTTACCACGATCCGGCAGGAGGCGGCGGCGACGCTCAATGGCCTGCAGGCCGAGATCGCCGCGCGGCGCGAGCAGTTCACGCAGGAGCGCTATGAGGGCCGCATCCGCTCGATCGAGGCCGCGATGCGGGCGCTGCTCAATCGCCATGGCGGGGAGCTGGAGCAGCGCGTCTACGACGCGCTGAAGGCGAAGCGCGAATACGAGTTCTTCAACTATACGCACAAGCGATCCGCCGATCCGAAGGTCGACAAATGGCAGTTCATCCTGCTGTTCCTGATCGTGCCGCTGACGCTGGAGAGCCTGCTCAACGGCAATTTTTTCGCGGAAGCGAGCGAGTTCGGTCTCGTCGGCGGCGCGGCGACGGCCGTCATCATCTCGGCGCTCAACATTGCGCTGGGCTTCCTGACGGGGCTCGGGCCGGCGCGCTACTGCCAGCATGTGCGCCCATCGCATCTGCTCTGGGCGCTGCCCGCCTATGTCGCGCTCATCATCCTGATCGTGATGTTCAATCTGGCGGTGGGGCATTATCGCGAGATGCTGATCGCGACGCCCGATGCGCGATCGCTGCAGGTCCTGCCGCGGCTGATGGCCAATCCCTTTGCCATCACCGAGCTGAAATCGGCTGCTCTCGTCATCATCGGCTGCCTGGTCGCCTTCGCGGCCGCCGTGAAGGGCTATTCCGCCTTCGGAACCTATCCCGGCCATGGTGCCGCCTATCAGCGCTGGCGCCAGCGCTGGAGCGCCGTGGAGGAGGAGCGGCGCCGGCTCGATGCCGAACTCCTGCCCGAGCTGGAGACGGTGCGCTCGCGCATCGACGGCTTCAAGGAGGACTGCGCCCGCGAAAGCACCCGGCTGCAATCGGTGAAAGCCGCCGCCGACGAGGCGCGCGACCTCTATGGCGCGCGGCTCGCCCAGCTCCGCTCGGCCAAGGACGCGGCGCTGATGCAGTATCGCGAGGCCAATCTGCGGGTGCGGACCGACATGCCGCCGGCCTATTTTTCGCAGAACCTGAACGTCGCCGAAATCGACCAGCCGGTGGCGCTCGCCGAATATGCAGCAGTTCGGGCTGCGATCGACGATTTCGAACGCCAGCTCGCCACGATGCCGGCGCTGGTCGAGGCCAAGCTGCGCGAGCAGCTCGCTTTGGTGCGGGGGCTCGACCTGGCCGGCGAGATCGAGCGGCTGAAAGCGCGGGCCGCCGAGGCCGGGCGTGACGCCTTCGAACAGGACGAGGCGGCCCGCCGCCAGATCCGGGACGAATTCGCCGCCGCCCCGCGCTGATCCACAGGTCCCATGATCCCCAAGCTGGTGACGCTGCCGCGCCGCCCGGCTAGACAGCCCGTCTGGCGGGGCGAGCGGCCCGAGAGACGAAAGAAGACGAACGGCCGATGAAGAGCGAAAGCTGGGCGATCGTCGCCTCCATCCTTGCCGGCGTGGCGCTGGTCGGCTTCTTCGCCGCGCCCTCGCTGCTGAAGGGCCCGCCGCGGGACCCGGACAGCCTGTGCCTGAAGACGGGCGCCGTCGGGCACACGCTGGTCCTGGTCGACAAGAGCGATCCCTGGAGCGAGGTGCAGGCGGGACGGCTGAAACGGCTGGTGAAACAGCTGGGCGAGACGCTGCCGGCCGACCGCATGCTCTCGATCTATGTCTTCAACGATGTCTTCGAGCCCGGCTTCCCGCCGCTTCTGTCCCTGTGCAATCCCGGGCGGACGGCGAGCGAGCTGATCGGCAATCCGCGACGGGACTATCTGCGCTGGGTCGAGAAATTCGGCCGCCCGCTCGACGAGGCGCTGTCCGTGCTGACGCAGCCGGCCAAGGGCAATCTCTCGCCGATCGTCGAGGCGGTGGGCGACGTGGCCTCGCGACCGGAGACACGCGTCCGCGAGGGTGACAAGTCGCTCGTGCTGGTCTCGGACATGCTGCAGAACTCGAGCCAGTTCACATTCTTCGGCTCCGCGCCGGGCGCACGCGATCCCGAGCGGCTGAAGCGCCTGATCGGCAAGGTCTGGCAGGATTCCGATGCCCGCAGCTGGCAGTTGCAGGTCCATCAGGTCCAGGGCGTCTACGAGCCTCAGCGGCTGGAACAAGCCAGCTCCCTGTGGCAGCAGGCGCTGCGCGGGTCCGGCATCCCCTTCGTCTGGGAACGCCTCTAGAGCCCGGCGGCCTCCATGCGATAGGCCATGCGCACGCCACCCCAATGGCGGCCGTTGATGCGCACGGGGGCATCGACCTCGCGCACCATCTCCGTCACCCCGCCGCCCATGTCGCGCAGATAGGACTGGACGAGGAAGGGGCGCACCGAGCGCGCTGCGGCGATGCCGGCGCGGTCGTCGAAGATGCGCCGGTTGCGGGAGTGAGCGGCGTTCCAGACCGGGTCGCCCGGCCGCTGTGGCAGCGCATAGGCGGCATTATGCACCGGAATGTAACCGTTGCGGTCGATCGCCACCGTAAACAGCAGCCGCGGGTCGCGCGCCACCGTGCGCGCCAGCAGCGGAGGCAGGATTGCTTCGAGCACCGGCAGCGCCCGGTTGCGGTGTTGCTGCGGATCAGTGTCCGGCAGCGCGACATAATCGACGTCGAACAAGTCGGCCTCGGTGAGCTGCCTGCTGGCTAGCGCCTCGGCGAAACAGGCCACGACCTCGGCGGCAAAGCTCTGGGCGCGATCGATGAGCGGGCGGTACCCGGTCTCGATCGACCCGATCAGGTCCTCGAGCTGCGCCGTCTGTTCGCTGAGCTCACGGTCGAAGGCCATGTGCAGGCCGAGATCGCTGGCGGCGGCCATGCGGCAGGACATCGGTGGCAGGTCGGCGATCTCGATGGTGCCGCGCAGCCCCGGGACGAGGTTGCGCCCATCCGGCCGCGCGATCAGGACGCCGCCGCGGCCGAGATCGATGGTGCGGCTGGTGAAGTCGTCGGGCCCCAGCCGCGCCTTGACGGTATGCTCGACCGGAAAGCGATCATGGACGCGCCGGTCCGCGAAGGAGGAATGCCGAAGCGTCGGAATGAAACGCCGCAGCATGCCGCCGGCCTGGCTCGCGCCCTTGGCGGTGGCCCGGCGGGCATTGGCGCTTTCGGTCGCAGCCGCCAGCGCGACGCGGTCGATCTCCTCGACGCGCTGGACCACCGTCTCGATGAAGCGGGCGGTCTCGTCGGCATTGCGCGAGAGTTCGGCGGTCGCGGTCGCCTGCTCCTGCGACGCGTTGCCGATGGCCGCGATGACCGGGTTGACGTCCCGGACCATCTGCAGCGCATCGGTGACGATGGCCGCCGATCCATGCGCCGCCTGGGTGAGCCGGTCGACGCGGTTGCGGATGGTCTCGACGGCCTCCCGCACCTCGACCGAGAGGACCTTGACCTCCTGCGCGACGACGCCGAAGCCACGGCCGGCCTCGCCCGCCCGCGCCGCCTCGATCGAGGCGTTGAGCGCGAGCAGATTGGTCTGCCGGGCGATCTCGGCGATGGAATCGACGATGCCGCGGATCTCGGCCGTCGCGCTGGCGAGGCCGGTCATCATCTCCGTCGCCTCGCCCGCGCGCGTGGCCGCGGCGTCCAGCCGGTCGCGGGCGTGGTTCATCGAGGTGCCGATCTGCCCGGCGGCATCCGAGACCTGGCGCGACGCCGTCACCAGCGCAGCCGAATTCGCGCTCGCCGTCGCCGTGGCCTCGCGCATGCCGAGCACGCGTTCGTGGATGATGCTGGAGCGCGTCTCGGATTCGGCGGAGTAATGTTCGGCCTCGCCGAGATCGTCGGCGAGGCGGCGCATCGCCGCGACGACATCCTGTTCGAGGACGGCCACTGCCTCGCGATCGATGGTATCGGTGGCCGCAACGGCGGGTGCGGGGCAGGCCGCAGGCGGCGCCGCCCCGGCCGGAGCAGGGTCGTCGGCGTCCGTCCGGCTTCGACCGCTCAGCCAGCGTCGAACCGCTCGGTGCATCACCTCACCCAGTCCCTTCAAGCCATGCGTCTTTATGGTCCGACATCGTTAAGAAAGGCTCACCATGATGTGCGAGGGGCCGCCCTGCGCGGGTGAGCATGGACCCTCGCAGTCGGGCGGGTTATGGCTCGCAGCGCGGTTCGCCCGCCGCTTCGCCGTGCGTCCCCCCTCTCCTGCAGGATCTGTCGAGAGCTTCCGATGACCAGCAACAGCTATGACGTGATCGTCGCAGGCGTCGGGGCGATGGGCTCGGCCGCCTGCTGGCATCTGGCGCAGCGGGGCCTGCGCGTGCTGGGGCTGGAGCGCTTCGATCTGGGCCACGGCATGGGCTCCTCGCATGGGCTGACGCGGATCATCCGGCTCGCCTATTTCGAGGGCTCGAAATATGTGCCGATCGTCCAGCGCGCGCATGAACTCTGGCAGAAGACGGGCGACGAGGCCGGGCTAAAGCTTCTTCACGTCACCGGTTCACTTGATCTCGCACCGGCCGGCGCCGGTCAGGTCGAATCCTCGCTGCAATCCTGCCTCGACCATGGGCTCGAGCACGAGCAACTCGACCGCCAGGAGATTACGCGGCGCTTCCCCGGCTTCTCGCTCCCCTCCGGCCATATCGGGCTGTGGCAGCCCGGTGGCGGCTTCGTCGCCTCCGAGAAGGCGATCTTCGCCCATGTCGGCCTCGCCCAGTCGCGCGGTGCCGAGATCCGCACCAACGAGCCGATGCTCGACTGGTCGCCCACCGCCGATGGCGGCGTGACGGTGCGGACGGCGCGCGGCACCTACAGCGCCGGGAGGCTCGTCATCACCTCGGGCGGCTGGATCATCGACGCGGTGCCGGCACTGGCCCGGACGGTGACGACGGTGCGCCAGGCGATCGGCTGGTTCACCACGCGCAAGCCGGAGCTTTATCGCGAGGGCGTCTTCCCGGTCTTCATCCTCACCGTCGAGGAAGGCAATTTCTACGGGTTCCCGCTCTATGAGCATCCCGGCTTCAAACTGGGTGGGCCGCATTTCGGGCGCGAGCCGATGGATCCGCGCGAGGACGACCGCACCCCGAGCCCGCGGCAGGTCGAGCTGATCCGCGCCTGCCTCGCCCGCTACCTGCCGGATGCGGCAGGCGAGCCGCTGACGCTGAAGGGCTGCCTCTACAGCGTGACGCCGGACGAGGATTTCATCATCGACAGCGTGCCGGGCGTGCCGCAGGCGGTCTTCGCCTCCTGCTGCTCCGGCCACGGCTTCAAATTCGCCAGCGCGATCGGCGAGATCCTCGCCGATCTCTCGGACAGCGGCCGGTCGCGCTTCGACCTCGCGCCCTTCTCGCTGGCGCGCTTCGCAGCCTGAGACGAAAGAACCGAGCCGCGTGGCCAGCCCCGAGCAGAACCGACGCGGCATCATCGCGATGCTGGCCGCCATGGCGCTGTTCGTCTGCAACGACGCGCTGATGAAGCTCGCCCGCGAGGTCTATCCGGCCGGCCAGGCGATCACGCTGCGAACCGGCTTCGCGCTACTGAGCGCGCTCGCCCTCGTCATCCTGTTCAAGGAGGGGGCGAAGCTGCGTCTGGCCTTCCGGCCGATCGTGCTGCTGCGCGGGCTGATCGACGCCGGGGTGACATTGACCTTCATCTGGGCGCTGGCCGAGATGCCGCTGGCGGACGTGACCGCGATCCTGCTCGCGTCGCCGATCATCATCGTCGTGCTGGCGGTGGTGCTGCGGATCGAGCGGGTGGGCTGGCGCCGGACTTTGGCCGTCTTTCTCGGGTTCTGCGGTGTGCTGGTCGTGCTGCGGCCGGCGACGGATTCCTTCAACGCCGCCGCGCTGGTCGCGCTGATCAGCGCCAGCCTCGCCGCCGCACGGGACCTGCTGACACGCCGGATCGGCAACGAAATTCCCTCCACCGTGATCGCGCTGATGACGACAGCGATCGTCGGCCTCGTCGCCTGCGCCTATGGCTTCTTCGAGGTCTGGCAGCCGGTCTGGCGGCGCGAGACCGGCTATGTCGCCGCCGCGGCCGCCCTGATGGCGGCGGGCAGCATCTGCATCATCAGTGCCTATCGCAACACCGATGTCGGCGTGGTCTCCGGCTATCGCTATTCGGTCGTCATCCTCGCGGTGATCATGGGCTATGCCGTCTGGGGCCATGTGCCGGACGCGCTGGCCGGCCTCGGCATCGCGATGATCGTGGCGAGCGGGCTCTACACGATGCACCGGCAGCGGGTCGTGCCCCAGTCGCAGCTCAAGCTGCCGAGCACGCCCCCGACATGAGCCCCAGCGCCCTTAAGCCGACACTCACCGTGCTGGTCGCGATGTCGGCCCTGCAGCCGATCGCGCTCAACCTGCTCGCTCCGGCGGCACCGGCGCTTTCGCGGCATTTCGGCTCGAGCTACGCGACCATCCAGCTCGCGCTGACCTTCTTTCTGGTCGCCGTCGCGCTGACCCAGCTCGTCAGCGGGCCGCTCTCGGACCGCTTCGGCCGGAGGCCCTGCGTCAATGCCGGCATCGCGCTCTTCATCGCCGGCTCGGTGTTGGGGGCGCTCGCACCCTCGATCGAGATCCTGCTGCTGGCGCGCATCCTGGAAGGGGCCGGCTCCGGTTCCGTCTTCGCGCTCTCGCGCGCGATCATCCGCGACACGGCCAACCGGGACGAGGCCGCCAGCCAGATCGCCACCGTGACCATGGTCATGGTCGTCGCGCCGATGATCGCCCCCTGGCTCGGCGGGCAGATCGAGACCGCCTTCGGCTGGCGGATGATCCTGTGGTTCATGACCGTCAGCGGCGTGATCGTGCTGCTTCTCACCCTGTTCAAACTGCCCGAAACCGCGCCCAATCTGGGGCTCCGCACGCCGCTGCTCGGCGTCTTCCGGGCCTTCCCGACACTGATCGCCAACCGCGTCTTCGTGCTCAACGTGATCGCGGTCTCGACCAGCTCGGCCGCCTTCTTCGCCTTCATCGCGGCGGCGCCCTATATCGTCGTCGAGACGATGGGGCGCGGCAGCGACACCTATGGCGCCTATTTCATCCTGAACGCCGCCGGCTACATGGTCGGCAACTTCTTGATGGCACGGCTGGTGGTGCGGCTCGGCGCGCCGCGCATGGTCCATCTCGGCCTGGTCATCTCCTCCGTCGCGATGACGGTGGCGGCTCCGCTATCGCTACGGGCCGACTGGTCGCCGATCATGCTGTTCCTGCCGCTGGCCGTGAATGCGATCGGCAACGGCATGACGATCCCCGGCTCGACGGCCGAAGCGCTCTCCGCCCGGCCCGATCACGCCGGCTCGGCCGCGGGGCTGATGGGGGCGCTTCAGCTCGGCTTCAGCGCGCTGATGACGGTGGCGATCAGCCTCGTCGTGACGATCTGGCCGCCCTCGCTCGTCGTGCTGATGTGGCTTTTGACCATCATCGGGATGATCGCGATCCATCTCGGCCGGCGCGCGGCGCGCGGCTGACGCCGCGCCGCGACCGTCCGACGCTCACTCCTCGAGCCGGGCGATCAGGCTGGACGTATCCCAGCGGCGGCCGCCGAGCTTCTGGACCTCGGCGTAGAACTGGTCGACCAGCGCGGTGACGGGGAGTTGCGCCCCGTTGCGGCGCGCCTCCTCCAGCACGATGCCGAGATCCTTGCGCATCCAGTCGACGGCGAAGCCGAAATCGAACTTGCCGGCGTTCATGGTCTTGCCGCGGTTCTCCATCTGCCAGGAGCCGGCGGCGCCCTTCGAGATCACCTCCAGCATGGCCTCGACATCGAGGCCGGCGCGCTTGGCGAAATGAACGCCTTCGGAGAGGGCCTGGACAAGGCCGGCGATGCAGATCTGGTTGACCATCTTGGTGAGCTGGCCGGAGCCGGCCGGGCCCATCAGCTTGCACATGCGGGCGTAAGCAGCGATCACCGGCTCGGCGCGGGCATAGGCCTCGGGCTCGCCGCCGCACATTACCGTCAGCACGCCGTTCTCGGCCCCTGCCTGGCCACCGGACACCGGCGCGTCGACGAAGCCGAAGCCGCCCGCCCTGGCCGCCTCGGCGAGTTCGCGCGCGACATTGGCCGAGGCCGTGGTGTGGTCGACGAAGATCGCGCCCTTCGCCATGCCGGCGAAGGCGCCCTGCTCGCCCAGTGTCACGGAACGCAGGTCGTCATCGTTGCCAACGCAGGCGAAGACGATTTCCTGGCCCTTCGCCGCATCAGCGGGGGTCGGTGCCGAGACGCCGGCATGCTGCGACACCCATCCTTGCGCCTTCGTCGGGTTGCGGTTGTAGACGGTCACCTCATGGCCCTTGGCCTTGAGGTGACCCGCCATGGGATAACCCATGACGCCGAGACCGATGAACGCGACTTTGGCCATGTTTCGCTCCGCCTGACTGTTCTGATTTCGCTCCTGCGCTTTAGCCTGTGACCGCCACTCTGGAAAGGCGCGGGACCGGGCGGCGCATATGGGCGATGACGCCGGGTCGGTTGTGGCCGGTCCCGGATGGGGCTAGGCACCGGCGATGACGATCTCCAATGACGACGACCTCAAGAGCTTGCAGGATATCGGCCGCATCGTCGCGCAGACGCTCGCCGCCATGGGCAAAGCGATCGAGCCCGGCATGACGACCGCCGAGCTCGACCGGATCGGGCGCACCCTGCTGGAGCGGGAGGGCGCGCGCTCGGCGCCGGAGCTGGACTACGACTTCCCGGGCGCGACCTGCATCAGCGTCAATGACGAGATCGCGCATGGCATTCCCGGCGCGCGGCGCATCGAGGCCGGCGACCTCGTCAACATCGACGTCTCGGCCGAGAAGGCCGGCTTCTATTCGGATACCGGCGCCTCCTTCGCCGTGCCACCCGTCGCCCGCAGGACGGAGCGGCTCTGCCGCGACGGGCGGCGCGCGCTATGGGTCGGGATCGGGCAGGTCGGCGCCGGCAAGCCGCTCGCCGGGATCGGGAACGCGATCGGCCGCTTCGCCGAGAAGAACGGCTACACGCTGGTGCGCAACCTCGCGAGCCATGGCGTCGGGCGTTCGCTCCACGAGGAGCCGACCGAACTCGCGACCTGGCCCGATCGCTCGGAACGCCGGGTGATGCAGAAGGGCCAGGTCTTCACCATCGAGCCCTTCCTCTCGCTCGGCGCGAACTGGGCCGAGAACGGCGACGATCCCTGGACGCTCTATGGCGAACCGCGCGCGCCCACGGTGCAATACGAGCACACGCTGGTCGCCACGGCCCAGGGGGCGATGGTGCTGACGCTGCCGGCCTGATCACGAGGCGAGGTTGCCTCAGCGCAGCGCCATGTGCCGCGTCAGGCGCCCTTCCAGCCGGTCCCAGACGCGCCGGACGACCTCGACCAGCAGCAGATACAGCAGCGCGGCATAGAGATAGATCGAGAGGTCGAAGGAGCGCGAGAAGGCGAGCCGCGTCGCGCCCATGAGGTCATAGAGCGTCACCAGAGAGGCGAGCGCGCTCGACTTGATCATGACGATCAGCTCGTTGCCGAGCGGTCGCAAGGCCAGGATCATCGCCTGCGGCAGGATGACGTGGCGCAGGCTCGACCAGCGGTGGAGGCCGAGCGCCAGCGCTCCTTCGAACTGGCCACGCGGGATCGACTGGATGGCGCCGCGCAGGATCTCGGCCTGATAGGCGGCCGTGTTGATCACGAAGGTGAGCAGCGCGCAGTAGAACGGCTCGCGGAAGAACCACCACAGGCCGAGATCGGTCCAGAACAGTCGGAACTGGCCGAGGCCGTAATAGACCAGGAAGAGTTGGCAAAGCAGCGGCGTGCCACGGAAGAAGGTGGTGTAGCCATTGATCAGGGCCTGCGCCCAGCGCGGCCCGTAGAGCCGCGCGACCGCGAGCCCAATCGCGAGCAGGAAGCCGAGCGACACCGAGATCGCGACGAGCTGGAGCGTCAATCCAAGGCCGGTAGCCATCCGGCAGCCGTAATTCTGCAGGACCTCGCTGCCGACGGCCCAGCCCGGATACTCGCACCAGTTCATCGCGTCGCGCCTCCGAAGGCGGCGATGCCGCGGTTGGCGCGCGCTTCCATGCGGCCGATGCCCCAGGCCGAAATCATCGAGAAGAACAGGTAGATCGCCATCGCCGCGCCGAAGAAGAGGAAAGGCTCTTTCGTGGCGACATTGGCGCGGGTGGTGATGAACATGATGTCCGGCAGGGTGATGACCGAGACCAGCGAGGTCTCCTTCAGCAGCACCATCCAGTTGTTGCCCAGCCCCGGCAGCGCGACGCGGATCAGTTGCGGGAACACGACGAGGCGGAAGGCCTGGCCCTTGGTCAGGCCGAGCGCCGCGGCGGCCTCGCGCTGGCCCTTCGGAATCGAATTGAGCGCGCCGACCCAGACTTCGCTGGAGAAGGCCGAGAGCACCACGCCGAGCGCGATCATCCCGGCGACGAAGGGCGGCATCGAGAAGGAGCCCGGCAGGCCCAGCCGGCGCCAGGCCTCCTGGAGGAGCACCTGGATGCCGAAATAGATGATGTAGAGCGTCAGCAGCTCCGGCACGCCGCGGAAGACGGTGGTGTAGGCCGTTGCCAGCATGCGTGGCACCGCGCGCTGCGACCGGGCTCCCAGCGCGACGATCAAGCCGAGCGCGAGGCCGAAGGGCAGCGTCGCGAGCGCAATCGAGATGGTGATGCCGGCGCCCTGGAGCAGGGCGAGCCCCCAGCCGCCTTCGCCGAATCCGAGGAGCGCAAACTTGTCGAACATGGATGGGGGGTGCCGGGCCGAGGAGCCTCATGGCCGGCGCGGGGAGCCGCGCCGGCCGCGAATGCCGAACCGATCAGAGGATCGGGATCTTGAAGTACTTGTCGGCGATCTTCTTGTGCGAGCCGTCGGCGATCGTCTCGGCGATGGCCTTGTCGAACATCGCCTTCAGGGCGGTGTCCTCCTTGCGGACGGCGCCGCCGACACCAGGGCCGTGGATCGTGGGATCGCGGGTGATCTCGCCGATCTTCTTGCAGCAATCCTTGCCCTTGCCGTTCAGGAAATCCTCGAGCGAGAGCGAGTCGGCAATGATGTAGTCGAGGCGCCCGCTCAGCAGGTCGAGGTTCGCCTCTTCCTGAGTCGGATAGGGCCGCGCTGTGGAGTCCTTGTAGACCTTCTCGACATAGTTCGAATGGACGGTCGAGCCCTGGACGCCGATCGCCTTGCCCTTCAGGGCGGCGGGCGAGACGTCGGTTGAGGTCGTGGTCTTGGGGCCGATGATCCAGATCGGCGTCTTGGTGTAGACGGCGGTGAAATCGACGCGCTTCTTGCGCTCGTCGGTGGCGTTCATACCGGCGATGATGATGTCGTATTTGTTCGAGAGCAGCGCCGGAATGATGCCGTCCCAGTCCTGCACGACCCAGGTGCACTTCACCTTCATGCGCTCGCAGAGCAGGTTGCCGTAGTCGATCTCGAAGCCCTCGAGCTCCTTCTTGGCGTTGAGGTTGTTAAAGGGCGGATAGGCGCCTTCGGTGCCGATCCGGACCTCCTTCCACTCCTTGGCCTGCGCCAGGGCGCCGCTGGCTCCGACGGCCGTCAGCAGGGCGGCGGCGATGACTCGTGCGAAACCTTTCATGGTACCTCCCAGTGGGTTCGGCCGGCCGGGCGTTCCCAGACCCGTTGCCGGCACTGCCCACAGATTGGGCGATGGCGCCGCCGGCCCGCAAGGGGGCCCGAGCGGCTTTTGTGAGCCCGCACGCCGAATTATGCGGCATGTGGATCGCCCCCTCCCGGAGACATCCGCTCTGGACGGCGATGGCGGGGTTGCCTACCACCGCCTCGCCCTCCCCTTTCGGGAGCCCCTCCGACCGCGAGACGCGCTTTTGATCCCCTGGACCCTGCTGGACACGGCCATCCTGCCCGGCGCCAAGGGGCGCGAATTGCGCCTGAAGCGCCGCGGCGCCGAGTTCTCGATCATGCTTGGCACGATCGAGCTGATGAACAGCCGTCTCAGCGGCTCGGAGGAGGCTCTCGCCACGCTGGTCGCGGCGCGGCTGGCAGGGCGGACGCACCCACAAATCCTGATCGGCGGGCTCGGCATGGGCTTCACGCTGCGCGCCGCGCTGGCGAGTTTCCCGCAAGCGGCCGAGATCACCGTGTCGGAACTCATCCCCGCCGTGGTCGACTGGGCGAGAGGGCCGATGGCGGAGCTCTTCGCCGGCTGCCTCGACGATCCCCGCGTCACCATCGCGGTGCAGGATGTCGGCCGCGTCATCGCGGACGGCGCCGGGCGCTATGACGCGATCCTGCTCGACGTCGACAATGGGCCGGAGGCGTTGACGGTCGCCGCCAACGATCGGCTCTACGAGGAGGGCGGCCTCGGCCTGGCCAAGGCGGCGCTGCGTCCCGGCGGCATCCTGGCGGTCTGGTCGCAGGGGCCCGACCGGCGTTTCACGGGCCGCCTGCGCCATGCCGGTTTCGCGGTCGAGGAGGTGATGGTGCGGGCCCATCGCGGCAAGTCCGGCGCTCGCCACATCATCTGGCTGGCGCGCAAGGCGTGAGCGCCCTCCTCAGGGCCGCCCCTTCCCCAGCGCCCGCGCCTCGGCGATCAGGCAGAGTTCGGTGAAGAGCACCTGCGCCGCACAATGGGCGGTGTTCGAGGTCGCGTCATATTGCGGGGCGATCTCGACGACGTCGGCGGCGACGATGTCGGCGCCTTTCAGCCCGCGCAGGATGGCGAGCGCCTCGCGCGGCGTCAGCCCACCGACCTCGGGCGTGCCGGTGCCCGGCGCGAAGGAGGGATCGAGCGAATCGACGTCGAAGGAGACATAGGTCGGCCCGTCGCCGATGACGGCGAGAGCCTTGGCGATCACGGCGTCGAGGCCGAGCCCGTCGACCTCGTCGGCATGGATCACGGTCATGCCGCTCTCATAGGAAAACTCCCAGAGATATTCGGCGCCGCCGCGGATGCCGATCTGGATGACGCGCTCCGGATCCAACACGCCATCGAGCACCGCCTGACGGAACGGACCGCCATGGTGGAACTTCGAGCCCTCATAGGGGCCCGACGTATCGCAATGGGCGTCGATATGGACCATGCCGACCGGCCGCTTCGCGCCGACTGCCTTCAGGATCGAATAGGTGATCGAATGATCGCCGCCGACGGCGAGCGGCGAAACGCCGGCCTCGACGATGGTGCGGAAGGTCGCCTCGATGTCCTCATGGCAGCTCTCCAGCGAATAGCGCGAGCGGAAGGGCACGTCGCCGATATCGGCCGCCTTCAGCATCGTCAGCGGCGCGGTGCCCATGACATGGTCCATCGGGCCGATGCGCTCGATGGCGCGCACGGCACGGGGCCCGAGCCGCGTGCCGGCGCGGTTGGTGACGCCGAGATCCATCGGCAGACCGATGATCGCGACATCGAGCCCTCCAAGGGCCGGGGCGGACAGCGCATCGGGGCGATAGGGCGCGCCGAGGAAGGTCGCGACGTCCGAGAACGGCCATTTCCGCTTGTCACCCTGGAACTGGCCGGCGGCGACCCTGGCGAAGTGGGGATCGTGGATTTCGGCGCCGCTGGCGTCCGCATAGCGCTGCCGCAGCCGCGCGAGCTTCTCTTGGTCCATTCTCACTCCTTGCGGCCTCTCAGGCCGGCAGACGTTCGAGCAGCGTCACGGAACTGCCGTGATAATCCGTCGATCGATAGCTCTTGTATCCGAGCTTGGCGGCGACCCGGAAGGAGGCTCCATGCGCAGGATCGATCATGCAGACGCAGCGCCGGTCGCCCTGCGTCGCGGCGAACCAGCCTTGCGCTGCCCGCGCCGCCTCGCTCGCATAGCCCCTGCCATGGGCCGCGGCGGCGAGAATCCAGCCGATCTCGGGCGCCGCGTCGAAATCCGGCCCAAGGTCCCGGCGGCCGTAGAACAGCCCGACCTCTCCGATGACGGCACCGCTCGCCTTCTCCTCGACCATGAACAGGCCGTGCCCGAACAGCGACCAGTGTCCGGCGATGCGCAGGAGACGCTGCCAGGCTTCCTCCCGATCGAGCGTGCGCCCTCCGACGAAGCGCACCACGGCAGGATCGCTGCGCCACGCGTGAAGCGCGTCGAGATCATCGCATCGGGGTGGCCGCAGGCGCAGGCGTTCGGTGTCCAGCATCGGCTGCATTAACCACCTCCGGCAAGGCCCGGCCAAGAGGGTGCGCAACCTAGTCGAAAGTTGAATGCGACTTGCCCGAAAACGCTCGCGAAGGGCAGAGGCTTCCTCTAGAAAGCTGAGCAAGTCTCAATGCTTGGCGAGCGCGGCCGAACCGCCTCCCACCGCCACAACACTCCGAGGAGATGTCCCCACATGAAGCGCCGTCAGTTCATCCAGACCGCCACCGCAGGCGCCGCCGCCGCGGCGATCGCCTCCCCCGCCGTCGCGCAGGCGAATCCCGAGGTGAAGTGGCGTCTGGCATCCTCCTTCCCGAAGTCGCTCGACACGATCTATGGCGGCGCCGAGGTCATGGCGAAGATGGTCTCCGAGTTGACCGACGGGAAGTTCCAGATCCAGGTCTTCGCGGCCGGCGAAATCGTTCCGGCGCTGCAGGCTGCCGACGCCGTTACCAACGGCACGGTCGAGATGTGCCACACCGTCTCCTACTACTATGTCGGCAAGGACCCGACCTTCGCAGTGGCGGCCTCGGTGCCGTTCGGCCTGAATGCGCGCGGCCAGAACGCCTGGCTCTTCCAGGGCGGCGGCAACGACCTGTTCAACGAGTTCTACAAGAAGTTCAACATCTACGGCCTGCCCTGCGGCAACACCGGCGCCCAGATGGGCGGCTGGTTCCGCAAGGAAATCAAGACGCCGGCGGACCTGCAGGGCCTGAAGATGCGCATCGGCGGCATCGCCGGCCAGGTGCTCGCCAAGCTCGGCGTCGTGCCGCAGCAGATCGGCGGCGGCGACATCTATCCGGCGCTGGAAAAGGGCACCATCGACGGCGCCGAGTGGGTCGGCCCCTATGACGACGAGAAGCTTGGCTTCTCCAAGGTCGCGCCGTTCTACTACTATCCCGGCTTCTGGGAGGGTGGCCCGACCGTCCACGCCTTCGTCAACCTGGAAAAGTGGAACGCGCTGCCGAAGGCCTATCAGGCCGCGCTCACCGCCGCCTGCACCTATGCCAACACCCAGATGGCGGCCCGCTACGACATGCAGAATCCGGCCGCGCTGAAGCGCCTCGTCGGCGCCGGCACGCAGCTGCGCCCCTTCTCGCAGGAAATCCTGGAGGCCTGCCTCAAGGCCTCGAACGAGCTCTACAGCGAGATTTCGGCCAAGAACCCCGAGTTCAAGAAGGCGATCGACGCCATGGCCGCCTTCCGTGGCGACCAGTACCTCTGGTGGCAGGTGGCGGAGCTCAGCTTCGACGTCTTCCAGGTGCGCTCGCGCGCTCGCTGATCTGGCGCTGCGGAGGGCCCCGCCCTCATCCACGGGAAAGCCCGGCTTCGGCCGGGCTTTCTGCGTTCAGGGAACGGCACAGCCGCGCCTCGCGCAGGGCTCCGGCCTTCCCTAGCGGAATTCATGCTCAAAACGCATGCTCTGCATGCATTTTTTGCTTGCGCTCACGCTCAGACCTGCTTTGCTGGCGAAATCGTGATGCTCGGCCAACGGGCACACAAGGCTCCAGGGGAGGAGACAGGAATGAAGCGTCGTCAATTTCTGAAGGTAGCGGGCACGGGGGCTGCCGCGGGTGTGATCGCCAGCCCTGCCATCGCGCAGGCGACGCCGGAGGTCCGCTGGCGCGTCACCTCCTCCTTCCCCAAATCGCTGGATACGATTTACGGCGCGTCCGAAGTGCTCGCCAAGGCGGTGTCGGAAGCGACGGACGGAAAGTTCCAGATCCAGGTCTTCGCCGCCGGCGAGATCGTGCCCGGCCTTCAGGCGGCCGACGCGGTGACCAACGGCACCGTCGAGATGTGCCACACCGCATCGTACTACTATGTCGGCAAGGATCCGACCTTCGCCTTCGGCACGGCCGTGCCCTTCGGGCTCAATGCGCGCCAGCAGAACGCCTGGTTCTACCATGGCGGCGGCAACGAGCTGCTGAACGAATTCTACAAGAAGTACAACATCTATGCCCTTCCCGGCGGCAATACCGGCTGCCAGATGGGTGGCTGGTTCCGCAAGGAGATCAAGACCGTCGCCGACCTGCAGGGCGTGAAGATGCGCATCGGCGGCTTCGCCGGGCAGGTCTTGTCCAAGCTCGGCGTCGTGCCGCAGCAGATCGCCGGCGGGGACATCTATCCGGCGCTCGAAAAGGGCACCATCGACGCGGCTGAATGGGTGGGCCCCGCGGATGACGAGAAGCTCGGCTTCAACAAGGTCGCGCCGTTCTACTATTACCCCGGCTGGTGGGAGGGCGGCGCTTCGCTGCACTTCTTCCTTAATACGGCCAAGTGGGACGCGCTCCCGAAGCTCTACAAATCCGTGCTCACCACCGCAGCGGCGCTGGCGAATGTCGATATGCAGGCCAAGTACGACGCCCGCAATCCGGGCGCGCTGAAGCGTCTCGTCGGCGCCGGAGCCCAGCTGCGGCCGTTCTCGCAGGAGATCCTCGAGGCCTGCCTGAAGGCGTCGAAGGAAGTCTATGCCGAGACCTCGGCGAAGAACCCGGACTTCAAGAAGGTCTACGACGCCATGTCGGCCTTCCGGAACGATGAATATCTCTGGTTCCAGATCGCCGAATACACCTACGACAACTTCCTGATCCGCGCGCGCGCGGCCAATCAGCTCTGACAAGGAGCGACCGGCCGCTCCGCGGCCCAACTGACCCCACACCCCGGTCGCGAGGCCGGGGTTTTCCGATTCGGGGGCCCGCCCTATGCTGGCGCCACAGCGCCGCCTTCTTGTGCGGCGAACCTACTGAATATTCCCTTCTCGGACCGAGCTTATGATCCGCGTAACCGCCACGGCCCTCGCCCTTCTGCTGACCGCGGCGGCGGCTCCGGCCCAGTCGATCGGCGAGCCCCTGCCCGGCCGCGGCCCTGCGAAGCAGCGCGTGAAGCCGGTCCCGGCCGATGTCGGCGGCACGCGCCCCTGCCCCGAATACGGGCCCGGCTTCGTGCGCGTGGAGGGGTCGACCTCCTGCGTCCGCGTCGGCGGGTCGGTGCGGGTCGAGATGGGCAAGAGTTCGCGCAGCGGCTTCGGCACCTCGACCGGCGCGCTGGTCCAGCTCGAAGGACGCGGCGAGTCGACGGTCGGGCCGGTGCGCGGGGTGCTGCGGATGCGCGGGCAGCTCGATCGCGGGCTCGACTCGGGCAGCTACAATTACCGCTGACGCCGGCGACGGCACACACGCCCGCTCATCCCATCAACCGCGCGACCTCCACGCGCAGCACCGGCAGCAGTTCCTCCTCGAACCAGGGATGCTTCCGCAGCCAGCCATTGTTGCGCCAGGACGGATGCGGCAGCGGGATGACCTGAGGGCGAACCGGGCGGTCGAGGATCGCCCGCCACTGCGCCACCGTCTGCGATAGGGTCGCGCCGCGCGCGGGGCCGAGATGCCAGGCCTGGGCGTACTGCCCGATGGCCAGCACGAGTTCGACCGCAGGCAGCGCAGCGAAGACGCGGTCTCGCCAGAGCGGCGCGCATTCGGCCCGGGGCGGCAGGTCGCTGCCCTTCGCGTCGAGCCCCGGGAAACAATGGCCGATCGGCACGATCGCCACCCGCGACGCGTCGTAGAAGCGGGCCTCGTCGAGGCCGAGCCATTGCCGAAGCCGCACGCCGGACGGATCGGTGAAGGGCCGTCCGCTGGCATGGACCCGTGTCCCCGGCGCCTGCCCAGCGATGCAGAGCCGGGCCGTAGCCGAGGCCTGGACGACCGGACGTGGCTCATGGGGAAGCGGCGGACCGCGCAACGGTGCATCCCGGCAAACCCGGCAGGCCCGCAGCTCGCGCAGAAGGGTGTTCAGCCCGTCCTGCGTCGTCATCGGCGGGCGAGGCGTGCGGAAGGCGGCGCCGCGGAGATCAACCCGTCGCAGCTCCAGGCGGGCGCGCCGGCGCTGGCTCCTTCGGTATCGCCCGCCGCGACAGTTCCCATGGCGTTGATCTCGCCACCCGGCTGCCGGCGCAGGATGTAGAGCCGGTCGCTGCGCTCGACCGTGAAGCAATAGGTCCGCCGCGTCTCGCGCGGGCCATAATAGTAGCAGACGGAATCGGCGGTGGTCGTCCAACAGGCGTCGGTGTTGGGCACGCCGCGGTTATGGCCCGTGGCGCGGCCGTCGGGATGGTGATGCTCGCTGAAGGGGCGGTTGGTGCCGGCATAGCGGCCGGCGACGGTGTTGCCTTCGAAGGCCTTGCGGATCGCCTCGCCGTCGAGGCGCTCCGCGGCGCGCGCGGCGCCGCCCGCCCCCATGAGCACGATGAGGACCGACAGGGCGATCCGAGCCTGCATCACCGCGAAGCGACGCGCCGTCGTGTCATCGGGATCTCCGGCGCCTTCGAGATCAGCCCGTCGCAATACCAGGCCTCGCCATGGTCACTGTGCTTGCGCGGATTGCCCGGCTCGACCGAGGCCAGCGCATTGATCTGGCGATTGCCGGCATTGCGCAGGATGTAGAGGTCGCGGTTCAGCTCCACGGTGAAGCAATGCACCGTGCGGTCGCTCTGCGGGCCGTAATAGTAGCAGACCTGGTCGGCGCGCGTGGTCCAGCAGGCGTCGCGGTTCGGCTGCCAGCCATTGTGCCCGAGCGCGCGGCCGTCCGGGTCGTGATACTCGGTGAAGAAGCCGCCATTGGTGTAGCGCCCGCTGACGGTGTTGCCCTCGAAGGCGCGCCGGATCGCATCGCCGTCGAGACGCTCGGCCGCCCGCGCCGGCCCGAGCAGCGCGGCCAGCGCCGCCAGCAGAAGAAGACCGGTCCGCATCAGGCCTTCCAGCTCGGTCGCGCGGTCAACTCGGCATGCCAGCGCCGGATCTGGACGAAATCCTCCGGCAGCGGAATGCGCGAGGGCTTCATGAAGTCGATCGCGATGCCGGCCGTGATGTCGGCGACCGTGAGCTCCTCGCCGCAGACGAAGCGGCTGCCCGCGAGCTGGAGTTCGAGCAGCCAGAGGTGATCGTCGATCTGCTCGCGATTGGCCTCGGCCCATTCGGGCACCTGCGTCTCGAGCTCCGCCATCGACGGGTGGGAGTGGCGAAACACCGCCGCGACGGCGGCGAAGAGACCGAGCTCGATGCGCCGGTTCCACATCTCGACGAGGGCCTGCTCGCGCGCATCGCGGCCGAAGAGCGGCGGCTGCGGGTGCAGGCTCTCGACATAGCGGCAGATCGCGATGGTCTCGGCCAGGGCCGTCCCGTCGTCCAGCACCAGGACCGGCAGCCGCTGCGCGGGGTTGAGCTTCGTGAAGGCCTCGCTCTTGTGCTCGCGCTTGCCGATGTCGACCGGCACGAGTTCGGGCAGCGGCACGCCCTTCTCGGCGAAGAAGATGCGCACCCTGCGCGGATTGGGAGCCCGCCCGCCATCGTAAAGCTTCATCGAGATCCTCTCCCCGTCGCCGCGCGACCCGACCATGACGGGGGCGGAGCGGTCAATTCCTTTCCAGCCGTTTCGTGATGGTTCTGTGGCGGCGCTCAGTGCGGGTGCATCCGCCGCCAGGTTTCCGGCCGCTCGAACCGCAACGCCCAGAGGCCACGCCCCGCCGCCTGGGCCTGCGCCTCCTCGCTGCGATAGCCGCCATAGGCGACGGCATGGCCCTCACGCACCAGGGTGGCGTTGATGTCGGTCTCGCCCTGACGGCATTGCGCCAGCCCCCGGCCGTAGCGGTCGACCCGGCCGATTTCGCAGGTGACGACGCCGCGCGCCAGCAGCGCCTCCAGCGCGCGACGGGAGGCGCGGCCACATTCCACCGTGCGCCCGGCCGGGTCGGTGCAGGTCTGGCGGAATTCGGGGGCATCCAGGCCCTGCAGCCGCAGCTCCTCGCCGGCGAGGCGCAGGGAATCGCCGTCGATGGCGCGGGCGATCCCGACCAGCGAGCGCGCCGGGCCGAGACGGTACTGCAGCACGGCACCGGCGATGGCGAGCAGGCCGAGCAGGCCCAGCGCCACGACGAGGTCGACCGGACGGCCGACCCGCCGCCAGCCGAGGGGGCCATCCTTCCAGCGGGGGAATCCGAAGCGCGCCATCAAGTCGAGCTTAACGATTTGCCGACCATGATGGCAGACCCGGCGCGCACCCCGTGCCCCGGCAGAGGATGTCGCGTTTCTCGACCATGGCGGAAGTGACGGCCGAACAGGTGCAGCGCGGGCGCGGGCCGGACCCGATGGCCGTCGCACGCCGCAAGCTCGTCACCCGCGAGGTCAAGTCCGTCCGCGAGCGGCTGACCTCGTCCACAGGGCTGGAGCGCGCTTTCGACAACGAATTGCTGCGCGTCTTCGCCGAGTACCGGATGAACGGCTCGGTCGGCACGCTGGTCCTGGCTCTCGCGATCGCCGCCGCCGCCTGCCTGTGGGTCCCGGTCTACAAGGTCACGCCGTGGGTCGGTGCGGTGCTGCTGTCGACCATGCTCGTCGTCGTGATGAGCCGGCGCTTCCTGGCGGAACCGGCCAGCGGGGTCGCCATCCGGCGCTGGCGGCGGGCCTTCGCCGTCGCGGAAGGGCTGCAGGGCATCACCTGGGCGCTGATGGTGGTGATCTTCGCGCAGGTGGATGCGCCCGGCGCCAAGGTCTTTGTGACGACGACGCTGCTGATCGTGAGCGCGCTCACCGTGATGCTGGCGGCCTCGATCCCCATGGCGGTTTATGCGGGCATCGTCCCGATCATGATCGGCATCGCCGCCTTCTTCTGGGGGCGCACCGACATGGACAGCCTGACGACCGCGGTCATGGCCGCCGCCGCGCAGCTGTTCTTCGTCTTCCTCGCCAATCGCCTCTATGCCAGCTCGGTCTCGACCATCGCCTTCCGGGCCGAGAAGGACGCGCTGATCGCGGAACTCGAGACCGCGAACGCCAATTCCGACGAGGCTCGGCGCAAGGCGGAAGAGGCCAATCTCGCCAAGTCGCGCTTCCTGGCGACGATGAGCCACGAACTGCGCACACCGCTCAACGCCATCCTCGGATTCTCCGAGGTGATGAAGAACGAGGTGTTCGGCGAGCACGCCAACGCCGCCTACAAGGAGTATTCCGGCGACATCCATGGCTCGGGGCAGCACCTGCTCGAGCTGATCAACGAGATCCTCGATCTCTCGCGCATCGAGGCCGGCAAATACGAGCTGCATGAGGAGGCGCTGTCGCTCGCCGACATCACCGAGGACTGCCGGCACATGCTCAACCTGCGCGCCAAGGCGAAGAGCCAGACGATTCGGGAGGCGGTCGAGCCGGACCTGCCCAAGGTCTGGGCCGATGAGCGGGCAATCCGACAGGTCGTCCTCAACATCCTCTCGAATGCGATCAAGTTCACACCGCCGGGCGGCGAGATCACCATCAAGGTCGGCTGGACGGCGAATGGCGGGCAGTATGTCTCGATCGCCGATACCGGGCCCGGCATTCCCGAGGACGAGATCCCGGTCGTCCTGCAGACCTTCGGGCGCGGTTCGCTGGCGATCAAGACGGCCGAACAGGGCTCGGGCCTCGGCCTCCCGATCGTCAAGGGCCTCATCGATCTTCATGGCGGCGGCTTCAGCCTGAAGTCCAAGCCGCGCGCCGGAACGGAGGTGACGGTCACGCTGCCGCCGGTGCGCGTCATGGACACGCTGGCCGCCCTGCCCGAACCCGATACGCGCGCCGCGTGATTCTCGCCCGAATCGTGCCACAGCTTCCGCCGAGATCTTTCTTCCGCCGACCTGCCCTCCCAGCCTCCCCCTGCCCTCGGACTGTTCGATCATGACCCGGAAAACGCGTGTCGCCGTGCTCTATGGCGGGAAATCGGGCGAGCACGAGGTCTCGCTGAAGTCGGCGGCGTCCGTGCTGCGCTATCTCGACCGTGAGCGCTTCGAGCCGGTGCCTGTGAGCATCGACAAGAATGGCCGCTGGCAATGTCATGATCTGCGCCGGATCGAGGCCGCCAACACGGAGAGCCTGCCGATCCCGGCCGAGTCACCGTCGGTTCGCTTCGAGCCCCAGGCGGATGGACGAACCGCGATCCTGCCCAGCGACGCCGATGCCGCTGCGATCGCGCCCGTGGACGTCGTGTTCCCGGTGATCCATGGCCCGCTCTGCGAGGACGGCTCGCTGCAGGGGCTGCTCGAACTCGCGGGCGCCGCTTATGTCGGCTCGGGCGTGCTCGGCTCGGCGGTCTCGATGCACAAGGACATCGCCAAGCGGCTCGCGGCGCTGGCGGGCCTGCCCGTCGCGCCCTATTTTGCGGTCGCGCGCCGCGACTATCGCCGGGCCCCCGTCGCCGCGACCGAAGCCGCCCGCGCCGGGCTGACGCTGCCGGTCTTCGTCAAGCCCTGCAACATGGGCTCGAGCGTCGGCGTTCACAAAGTGAAGCGCTGGGAGGATCTCGACGCCGCGCTGGCGGACGCCTTCGAATACGACCTCAAGGTCCTCATCGAGCAAGGCATCGACGCCCGCGAGATCGAGGTCGCCGTTCTCGATGGCGAGCCGCCGGTGGCGAGCGTCGCCAGCGAGCTCAATGCCGGCCCGCAGCACGAGTTCTACTCCTACGAGGCGAAGTACATCGACCAGGACGGCGCCAGCGTCGACCTGCCGGCCAGGCTCGACGAAGCGCAGATGGCGCGCGTCCGCCAGCTCGCCATCGACGCCTTCGTGGCGCTCGACTGCAGCGGGCTGGCGCGCGTCGACTTCTTCCTCGACCGCCAGAGCGGGGCCTTCTACTTCAACGAGATCAACACGCTGCCCGGCTTCACCGCGATCAGCATGTATCCGAAGATGATGGAAGCGTCGGGCATGCCCTACCCGGCGCTGCTGACCCGGCTGGTCGAACTGGCTCAGGAGCGCCATGCCGAGCGCGCGGGGTTGAAGACGAGCTACGAGGCCTGATCTTTTCCCGCGACTCCCGCCTGCGCGAAGGTCGCCATGCCGTTGTGGATCGCCGCCGCCGCCTTGACGAGGCTGGCGGCGAGTGCGGCGCCCGAGCCTTCGCCGAGGCGCATGTCGAGCGCCAGCAGCGGCGCCTTGCCGAGCGTCGCCAGCACCTGCGCATGTGCGCCCTCGGCCGAGAGATGGCCGGCGATGCAGTGGTCGATCGCGGAGGGCTCGATCGCGTGCAGGATGGCGGCGGCGGCCGTCACCACATAACCGTCGAGGATCACGGGAATGCGCTGCGAACGGGCGGCGATGATGGCGCCGCAGATCGCCGCGACCTCTCGACCGCCGAGCCGGCGCAGCACCTCGAGCGGGTCCTTGAGATGGGGGCGGTGGAGCGCGATCCCGGCCTCGACGGCGGCGATCTTGCGCTTCAGCCCGGCATCGTCGAGCCCGGTGCCGCGGCCGCACCAGAAGGCGGCATCGCCGCCATAGAGCGCGGCATAGATCGCGGCGGCCGAGGTGGTGTTGCCGATGCCCATCTCGCCGAGGCAGAGCAGATCCGTGCCGCCGACCAGCGCCTCCATGCCGAAGGCCATGGTGGCGACGCAGGCGCGCTCGTCGAGCGCGTCGGTTTGCGTGAAATCGCCCGTCGGCAGATCGAGCGCGAGGTCGAAGACCTTGAAGCCGAGATCGAAGGCCGCGCAAATCTGGTTGATCGCCGCGCCGCCGGCCGCGAAATTCTCTAGCATCTGGCGCGTCACCGCCTGCGGAAAGGCCGAGACACCCTGCGCCACGACGCCGTGATTGCCCGCGAAGACGCAGACCAGCGGGCGGTCGACCGAGGGCTTGCCCTTGCCCTGCCAGGCGGCGAGCCATTCGGCGATCTCCTCCATGCGGCCGAGGCTGCCGGCGGGCTTGGTCAGCTCCTTGTCGCGGGCGCGCACCATGTTGGCGGCCGCCATGTCGGGGCCGGGCATCGCGGCGATCAGCTCGCGGATGTCGTCGAAGGGCAATCCAGAAACGGCCATGGCGGACTCTGTAGCTAAGGACAGGCGGCGAGGCTTCGGCGATGGCCCCGCGATTGTCGCTGCTGCTATAGGCTGCAGGGGATGAAGACAATCGAGGACAGGGATGAGGCGGCGCCGCAGGCCGCACCCGTGCCGCCGGCGAATGCCGAGCCGGCTTGGCCCGGCTGGACCGTCGCGACCGCGATCTGCATCCGCTTCTATTCGCGCCTTCCGGTGCCGGCCCTGCCCGGCGAGGCCGATCCCCATGCCGCACCCGATTTTCGCACCGTGCCGCGCGCCCTGCCCTTGGCGGCTCTGGTCATCGCCCTGCCGGCGGCACTCGTGCTGGTCGGAGCCGGCGCCACCGGGCTCGGCGGGCTGCTCTCGGCCACGCTCGCCATCGCGACGCTGGCCGTGACGACGGGCGCGCTGCACGAGGACGGGCTCGCCGACAGTGCCGACGGGCTGTTCGGCGGGCGGACGCCGGAGCGCCGGCTCGAGATCATGAAGGACAGCCGGCTCGGCAGCTATGGCGCCCTGGCGATGGGACTGGCGCTGCTGCTGCGCATCTTCGCGCTGGCGCTGATCCTCGACCGGGCCGGGCCTCTGGCAGCAAGCGGTGCCCTCGTGGCGGCCGCCGTGCTGTCGCGCCTGTCAGGCCTGCATCTGCTGGCCGGGATGGCGCCGGCCCGCGCGGTGGGTGCCTCGGCGTCGGTCGGGCGGCCGAGCCTGCCGACGGCCTGGCTGGCCTCGGCCATTGGCCTTTTGCTCGCGGGCGGGCTCGCGCTCATTGGCCGGCTGCCGCTCGCGGGGCTGGGACTCGGGCTCGCGGTGATCGCCGTCAACGCAGTTCTCGTCAGGCGGCTGTGCCTGCGGCTGATCGGCGGACAGACCGGCGACGTCGCAGGAGCGACGCAGCAGCTCGACGAAATCGCGCTCTATCTCGGCTTCGCGCTGGTTGTGGGAGCGGCTGCATCGTGACGGCCATCTCCTCGCCCTGCGTCAAACTCTGCCAGCTCGACCCCGCAACCCGGCTCTGCCTCGGCTGCGGCCGCTCGCTCGACGAGATCGGGCGCTGGAGCCACCTGAGCGAGGCGGAGCGCCTGGTGATCATGGCGCGGCTGGCGGGGCAGACGTCCCGCAAGACCTGAGGCGCGGCGTCGGCGCGTGGTCTGTCAGACCACCAGCGACCAGATGAAGCGGGCCGCGACAAGCAGCAGGAACAGGCCGAAGACCACCTCGAGCTTGCGCTTCGACAGCCGGTGCGCCAAGCGCGCGCCGATCGGCGCCGTCCAGATCGAGGTCGGGATGAAGAGAATGAAGCCGATCAGCGAGACATAGCCGAGCGAGAGCGGCGGCAGCACGTCCATCTTCGGCCAGCCGGCATAGATGAAGCCGAGCGCGCCGGGGATCGAGATCAGCACACCCAGCCCCGAGGAGGTCGCGACCGCCTGGTGGATGGGGCGGCCATAGAAGGTCATGAACAGGCTGGAGAGCTGTCCTCCGCCGATGCCCATCAGCGCCGAGAGCACGCCGATGACGCCGCCATAGATTGTCATCAGCACCCGGCCAGGCAGTTCCTTGCCGAGCTGCCAGCGGTCGGAGGCAAAAAGCAGGCGCAGCGCGCTGAAGACCGCGACGACGACGAAGATGATCTTGAACAGGTCGGCGGGCGCGAACCGGGCGATGTAGCTGCCGGCGATGACGCCGAGAACAACGGGAACCGCCCAGATCTTCAGGATCGACATGTCGACCATGCCCTTGGCGCGATGGGCGTTGAAGGAGCGGATCGAGGTCGGGATGATCACCGCCAGCGAGGTGCCGACGCAGAGCGGCATGCGGACATCCTCGGGCACGCCGATCACGCGGAAGACCTCGTAAAGGATCGGCACGATGACGGCGCCGCCGCCGACGCCGAAGACGCCCGCGAGCAGCCCGGTGATCGCCCCCGCCGCGACCAGCGAGATAGCGAGGAAGACGAGGTCGCCGATGGGGATTCCAGCAAGCATGACAGCGTTCCGATAGAGGGGAGGCTGCTGTGGGGGATTTCCGGCGCCGGAGCAAGCGCGGCAGGGCGGGGCCGATATGCACCGATGATCCGTGGCGCGCGGTCGGGCGCTGCCCCGCGACCAGCAACACGCGTGCCGCGGGAAGGCTGCACGCATGCTCGCCTTGCGCGGCAGACCCCACGCCGACGCCGCTCGACCCCGGCACGGCCTGCTGGTGATCTGCAGATCGCCCGGCTGTCGCGGGCGAGCAAATGCGAGGAGACCGTCAAAACGCAGCGAGACCGGCAGCAAGCCGGACAGCCATCAACAATCTGGGAGGATAAAGCGATGACAGACCCTACTGTTCACGACCATGGTCCCACCGAGACGAAAGAAGCGATCCTGTCGCGGCGCCGCCTGATCCACGCCGCAGGGCTCGGGGCGCTGGCCGCCGCCACCGGGCCGGCCTTGGCCCAGTCGACCGCCAATCGGCCGTCCCCACCCACCACCGTCACCACGCCGCCGCGCGATTTCAGCCGCCAGGGCGCTCCGACGACCTATTTCTGGGACCCGGACGTGATCGCCATCGATCCCGCCTTCAACGGGCTGGCGCAGCCCAATGCGGCGATCCAGCGGATCTGGACCGGCGGCCTCTGGGTCGAGGGGCCGGCCTGGAACGCGCAGGGTCAGTACCTCGTCTGGAGCGACATCCCGCGCAACCGCCAGATGCGCTGGATCGAGGATGACGGCCATGTCAGCGTCTTCCGCGCGCCCTCGGGCAACAGCAACGGCAACAGCTTCGATTTCCAGGGCCGCCAACTCTCCTGCGAGCACCTCAATCGCCGCGTCGTGCGCTACGAACTCGACGGCTCGGCGACGGTGCTGGCGGACTCGTTCGACGGCAAGAAGCTGAACTCGCCCAACGACATCGTCGCCCATCCCGACGGCAGCTACTGGTTCACCGATCCGCCCTATGGCGGCCAGCTCTACGAGGGCGCGCCCGACGCACCGGGCGGGCCGAGCAACGCCAATGGCAAGATCAATCCCCGCCTCGGCCAGCCACCGGGCATCGGGCTCGCCAAGCGGGAACTGCCGACCAACACCTACCGCATCGACCCGAGCGGGCGCGTCGAGCTCGTCGTGCCGGAATCGCAGGTGCCGGACCCCAACGGGCTGTGCTTCTCGCCCGACTTCAAGCGGCTCTACATCGCCTCGACCGGCAAGGGACCGGGCGACACCGGGCCGGGCGGCAAGGGCGACATCCATGTCTTCGATGTCGGCGCCGACAACAAGCTCAGCAATGGCCGCGTCTTCTCGGACTGCATGTTCGACGGCGTGAATTGCGGGCCCGACGGCTTACGCTGCGATGTCGAGGGCAATCTCTGGGCCTCGTCCAATGCCGGGCGCAATGTCGGCTACAACGGCGTCAACGTCTTCAACCCCGCCGGCAAGCTGATCGGCCGCATTCGCCTGCCGGAGGTCTGCGGCAATATCTGCTTCGGCGGGCCGAAGCGGAACCGCCTGTTCATGGCGGCGAGCCAGTCGATCTACGCGCTCTATCTGGGTACGCAGGGCGCCGGGCCGGGCTGAAGACCGCGCTGCGACCGGCCCGGCGCAAGGCCGGGCCGGCCGTCAGGCGAACAGCGCCTCCAGCTTGGCGAGCGAGCCGGTCCAGCCATGAGTGTGGCCCCTGACCGCCTGCTCGTCGAAGAGTTGCTCATGGACCAGGGTCAGGATCGTGCCGGCGCCGTCGGGCTTGAAGGTGACGGTGACCTGCGAGACGCGCTCGGGCGTCGTGATCCAGGACCAGGAGAAGACCAGCTTCTCGTTCGCGACGATCTCGGCATAGATGCCGGAGACCTCGTGGCGCTCGCCAGTGTCCTCCAGCATCACCGCGCGAAAACGGCCCCCGACGTGGGCATCGACCGAGACCTCCTGCGTCTCGACATTTTCCGGTCCGAACCACTGCACCAGCAGTTTCGGATCGGTCCAGGCCTCGAAGACCTCGGCCGGTGTGGCGTTGAACCGGCGCTTGATCGTGAGGCTCGGCGTCGTCGGCACATCCCTGTCCATCAACGATCCTCGCGGTCGGCGCTCAATCTGCATCGGCGGGGGTTTTGCGGCGTGCCTCCAGCATCGCCTCAAGCGCGTCGAGGCGCTGCGTCCAGAATCTTTGATAGCGTGCGAGCCAGCCCATCGCCTCCTCCATCGGGTCGGCATTGAGGCGGCAGGAGACGGTACGCCCCGTCTTCGTCCGCGTGATCAGCCCGGCATCCGACAGCACGTCGAGATGCTTCATCACCGCCGGCAGCGACATCGCGAAAGGCCGCGCCAGTTCGCTGACCGAGACCGTCTCTTCGCCCTCGAGACGCGCCAGCAGCGCCCGGCGGGTCGGGTCCGACAGCGCCGCGAAGGTTCTGTCGAGCTGCGAAGATTCCAACTTAACCATTGCGTTAAGTTACCTTGGGGCGGCCGGGTGCGTCAACAGCCACGGGCGCGTCAATCCGACACGCCTTCGCGACCGCCGACGGCCATGCAGGTTGCGGTCAGCATGGCGCAGAGCTTCTCGGCTCCGTCCCGGACCGCGAAGACCTCGGCAAGGGCCAGCGTCAGCGTCCGCCCGGCCTTGACCACCTTGCCCCGCGCGATGAGCCTGTCGCCGGCCGCAGGCGCGAGCAGGTTGATCTTGAACTCGGCGGTCAGCACGCCCACCCCCGCCGGCATTCGGGTCAAAGCCGCATAGCCGCAGGCGGAATCGGCGATGGCCGCGACCGCACCGGCATGGACGAAGCCGTGCTGCTGTGAGACCTGCGGCCCGACCGGCAGTTCGATCTCGACCTCGCCCGGCGCCACGCGCAGCAGCCGCGCGCCCAACGTCGCCATAAGGCCCTGCTTGTCGAAGCTCTCGGCAACGCGGCGGCCGATCTCGGTATCGGACAGGGCATCCGCCATCGTCAGCTCCTCAGGCGGCGCGGATGGCATCGTGCCGCGAGACATGGGCCACCGCCGCGCGCAGATCGGCAAGGCCCGCACCGGCCGCGACGCAATGCTCGGCGAGATGGCGGCGGAACTGGCGCGCACCGGGCCGGCCGGGGAACAGGCCGACGAGATGGCGCGTGAAGGCATGGAGCCGCCCGCCCGCCTCGAGATAACGGGCGAGATGCGGCTCAAGCGCTTCGAGCATCGCGAAGGCGTCCGCCACCGGCGCATCCTCGCCGAAGAGCAGCGGATCGACCCGCAGCAGGATTTCCGGATTCTGATAGGCCTCGCGCCCGATCATGACGCCGTCGAGATGCGCGAGATGGCCGGCCCATTCCTCCGGGGCGCGGATGCCGCCATTGATGGCGACCGGCAGAGCGGGATGGGCCGCCTTCAGCCGATAGGCGCGGTCATAGTCGAGCGGCGGGATCTCGCGATTTTCCTTCGGCGAGAGGCCCTGCAGCCAGGCCTTGCGGGCATGGACGATCAGCGCATCGACGCCTGCGGCCGTCACCGCCCGGGTGAGCGCGTCGAGAGCCGCTTCCGGATCCTGATCGTCGACGCCGATGCGGCATTTTACCGTGACGGGAATCGCCACGGCCGCCTTCATCGCCGCGACGCAGTCGCTGACCAGCGCCGGCTCGCGCATCAGGCACGCGCCGAAGGCGCCCCCCTGGACGCGGTCGGAGGGGCAGCCGCAGTTCAAATTGATCTCGTCATAACCGAAATCGGCGCCGATGCGGGCGGCCTGCGCCAGCAGAGCGGGATCGTTGCCGCCGAGCTGCAGCGCGACCGGATGCTCGACCGCGTCAAAGCCGATCAGCCGCTGGCGGTCGCCGCGGATCACCGCCTGCGCCGTCACCATTTCGGTATAGAGCCGGGCGCGACGCGACATCAGGCGGTGGATGACGCGGCAATGCCGGTCGGTCCAGTCCATCATCGGCGCGACGGAAAAGCGCAGCTGCTCGGGCGAAAGGGCGGTCATTGCGGCTGACTAGCCGAAAATGCGGCGCGATGCACCTGTGCGGCCGTCCGCAGGATCAGGCCGCAACCAGCCCCAGCGCCCGTTCGATCCGCGAGCAGGCGCCGCGGGCCTTGGCCTTTTCGTAACAGCGCTTCAGGCGGCCGGTGGCATAGGCGCGCAGCACGATGGCATGGACATAGCTCTTGCGGACCACGGCCGGCGTGTTGACCAGCCGCTCCGAGATCGCGCGCATGATGTCGGCGAGCTGGCGCTTCTTGCCTGTCTCGGTGGCGACCACCTCGCCCGCCAGCAGCAGTTCGGCCGCCGCCGCATTGGCGGCGAGCATACGCAGATCCTTGGCACTCACGGGCAGGCCGCTGACGCGCTTGAGATAGGCGTTGATCTCGCTCGCGCGGACCTCGGCGATGCCACCATCCTCGCGCCGGTACTGGAGCAGGCGCTTGCCCGGCAGGGTCATAATCCGCGTCAGCGCACGGACCAGCGCCGGATCGGAATGGGCGCAGGCGATCTGCTTGCCGCTCTTGCCCTTGAAGGAGAGTTCGACGCGGCCGCCGGTGATGGTGACGTGGCGCTTGAGCAGGGTCGAGGCGCCATGGCTGCCATTGGTCTTCGCATAGGTCTCGTTGCCGACGCGGATATGGCAACGGTCGATGATCGCCGCCGCGCAGGCGAGCGCCTTGTCGCGGCTGAGACGCCGGTCCTTGAGATCGCGGGCGATGGCGGCGCGCAGCTTCGGCAGGGCGTCGAGCAGGCATTTCAGCCGCTTGAGTTTGCGGCGCTCGCGCACCTTCTCCCAGCCGGGATGATAGCGATGCTGGATCCGGCCGGCCTCGTCGTGGCCGACCGCCTGGAGATGGGCGCGGGAATCGGCCGCGATGCGGACATCGACATAAGCCGGCGGGATGGCGAGCGAGCGGATGCGGGCCAGCGTCGCCTGATCCGTGATGCGGTTTCCGTCCGCATCGCGATAGGTGAAGCCCTTGCCGGCGCGGTGGCGGGTGATGCTCAGATCCCCCGCCGTGGCGCGCTTCAGGCGGACAGAGGTCTCATCCTTCTCCAGCAACGCCATGGCACCGTTCCCGATCTCGACGGCTCTACAATCGGCACCGTCGGCGAAAGTTCCGGCTGGAACCGGAGGCTTCAGGCGAGCACGCGCTGATCGGCGAGATGGACGAGGCGGCCGGCGGCGATCGTCGCGACGACACGGGGATGGGGGCCTTCCTCAACGAGAACGAGATCCGCGCGCTTGCCGGGCGCGATGACGCCGCGGTCGTCGAGGCCCAGTGCCTGCGCCGGGGCGCGCGAAACCAGGGCCCAGGCCTCGGCTAAGCTGGCCGCGCCGCGGCGGGCGAGCAGGAACGGCGCCAGCGCCAGCGCCGGATAGTAGTAATCCGACGCCAGAATGCTGCAGAGCCCGGCGCGCACCATTGCCTCGGCGCTGGGGCAGCCCGTATGCGAGCCGCCGCGCACGACATTGGGGGCTCCGAAGACGATCGCCTCGCCGTGATCGGCGGCTGCGCGCGCGGTCGCCTCGTCGATCGGGAATTCGGCGACGGTCACACCCAGCGACCGGTACCAGGCGCGCATGTCGGGCGTCATGTCGTCATGGGAGAACATCGTCACGCCGGCCGCGCGCGCCGCCGCTGCGAGGCGCGCGATCGAGCCCTCGACCTCGCTCTTGCGGGCATAGACCGTCTCGACGAGGTCCATGAAGGCCTCCGTCGACAGGCCTGTGCGCTCGACCATCTTGCCGATCTTGTCGGGGCGGTGGCGCGTCTTCAGCGTCCCTTCGGTGTGGTCGTTGAAGGCGAGCACACCGACGCGCCCCTCCGCCAGCCAGGCGAGGATCTGCGGCTCGGCATCGAGGTTGAAGGTCTCGTGGCGCAGGTGGAAGCGCGTGTCGGCGCCCAGCTCCGGCTGCAGCCGCGCGATCGCCTCGGCCAGGGCGCGGGCATTCTCCGCCCCGCGCAGGCCCGGCTCCCAAGACCAGGTGACGCCGTGAAAGGCGGTGGTGATACCGCTCGCCAGCAGCGCCCGGTCGGCGTCCTTCAAGGCGAGGTCGATGTCGAAGGCAACGCGCGGCCGCGGCATGATGTGGCGCTCGAAGGCGTCGCCATGGCAGTCGACGAGGCCCGGCAGCACCAGAAGCCCGGTCGCGTCGAGCGTCAGCCGGGCGCCGCCGGCCCGGGCGAAACCGGCGATGAGCCCGTCCTCGAGCATGAGGTCGTGTCGCTCGAGCCCTTCGACCAGAACGGTCCCCCCCGTGATCGCGATCGACACATCCGTCTCCTTGCCATGCACCCGCCCTGCGGCGTTGCGCCTTCGCGCCCGGGCATGACGACAGCATGACACCGGCCGTCACCGAACCGTCAGGCAGCCGTCACCGGGCCGTCGCATGCCGGCCCTAGCGGCAGGGCTCCAGGGAACGGGAGAACGCCCCATGCTGAAGCCCATCGCCGTCGCGCTGCTCGCCGCAGCCGCCGCCTTCGCCGCGCCGGCCGCCCAGGCGCAGGATTCGATCCGCTTCGCCGTCACCGACATCGACGGCGCGGAATCGCTCCAGCGCGAGTTCGGCCCGTTCAAAGCCGCGTTCGAGAAGGTTGCCGACGTCAAGGTGCAGTTCTTCGCGGTGTCCGGCCGCACCGCCGCGGTCGAGGCGATGGCCGCCGGCCAGGTCGATTTCGTGCTGACGGGGCCGGCCGAGTACGTCGTGTTCAAGGCCCGGACCAATGCGGTGCCGGTCGTCGGCTGGCAGCGCCCCGACTATTTCAGCCAGGTCGCCGTGCTCGCGAGCGGGCCGATCAAGAGCGTCGCCGATCTCAAGGGCAAGACGATCTCCTTCGGCGAGATCGGCTCGACCTCGCAGCATCTCGGCCCGGCGCAGGCGCTCGCCGATTTCGGCCTGAAGTACAACGTCGACTACAAGCCGATCTTCGTGAAGTGCAACGTCGCGGTCGAGGCGATGAAGCGCGGCGACATCGCCGCCATCGGCCTCAACCTCACCCATCTCCAGCGCATCCGCGAGAGCGACACCAAGACCGGCTTCACCGTCGTGGCGCGCGGTCGCGACCTGCCGAACGACGTGATGATCGCCAGCCCCAAGGTGAAGCCGGAGATCGTCGCCAAGGTGCGCAAGGCCTTCCTCGACCACGGCACGGAGCTGATGAAGGCGGTCACCACCGGCACGGACGACAACCGCAAATTCGCCGGGGGCGTCTTCCTGCCCGAGGTCAAGGACAGCGACTACGACTATGTCCGCTCGATCTACGCCACGATCGGCATCACCGAATTCAACAAGTTCATCGAGTGACGACGCCCTCGCCCGCCCTCGGGCCGATGGTGACGGGGGCTGGCGTCCCCGTCATCGCCATCGACGGCCTGCGCAAGAGCTTCGGGCCGCGCACCATCATCGAGCGGCTCGACCTCTCCGTCCCCGCCGGCGAGTCGCTGGCGCTCATCGGAGCCAATGGCACCGGCAAATCGACGCTGCTGCGCATGATCGTGCGGCTGGCGGAAGCCGACCAGGGCCGGTTGAGCGTGCTCGGCGAGACGGTCGGCGATCTGCGCGGCTCGGCGCTGAAGCGCTTCCGGGCGCGAGTCGGCGTGGTCTTCCAGAAGCATAATCTCGTCGCGCGGCTCAGCGCGCTCTCCAATGTCGTGCATGGCGTCCAGGCGCGGCGCTCCGGCCCGCGCTCATGGGCGCAGTCGCTCGCGCCGGCTGCGGTGCGCGACGAGGCGATGGCCTGTCTGGAGGCCGTCGGGCTGGCCGACAAGGCGCTGCAGCGGGCCGATTCCCTCTCGGGCGGGCAGTCCCAGCGCGTCGCCATCGCGCGGATGCTGATGCAGCGGCCGGAGCTGGTGCTGGCCGACGAGCCGGATGCCAGCCTCGACCCGCGCGCCGGCCGCGAGATCATGGAGCTGCTGTTCCGGCTGACGCGCGACAAGGGCCTCACGCTGGTCTTCGTCTCGCATCATATGGCGCATGCGCTGCGCTTTTCCGACCGCATCGTCGGGCTGGGCGGCGGGACGATCGCCCTTGACCGCCGGGCCGGTCATTGCACCGAGGCCGAACTCGCCGCCTTCTTCGAAGAGCCGGGCGGCGATACAGCGCCCCAAGAGGAGCCGGTGCGCGCGCCGGCGCCGGTGTTCGCATGAGCCTGTCTCAGACTGCCCGGCCCCCCTTCGCCGTCGATCGCTTCGAGCGGCCGAGCGCCGTCGCCTTCATGGGCGGCTTCCTCGCATTGGCGCTGGTGATCTGGTCGTTCAGCGGCTCGGAACTCTCGGCCGAGAAGCTGATCCGCGGCATCCCCTATATGGGCAACATCCTGACGCGGATGTTCCCGCCCGATCTCAGCCGCCTCGAGCAGATCCTCTGGTCGCTGGCGACGACCTTCCAGATGGCGGTCTCGGGCTGCGTGCTCGGCCTGATCCTGAGCTTTCCGCTGGCGATCCTCGCCGCCGACGGGCTGTCGCCGCATCCGATCGTGCGGGTTCTGGCGCGCGGGCTGATCGCCTTCTTCCGGACAGTGCCGGATCTGATCTGGGCGCTGTTCTTCGTCATCGCCGTCGGGCTCGGCCCCGCGGCCGGCGTGCTGGCGCTGATGATCGACACGATCGGCTATGCCGGGCGCTTCTTCGCCGAGGCGATGGAGGAGACCGACAAGGGCCCGCGCGAGGCGCTGTCGACCATCGGGGCGAGCAAGACCGGGCTGATCTTCTCGGCGGTCGTGCCCAACGCGATGCCGTCCTTCATCGCGACCTCGCTGTTCTGCGTGGAGAAGGCGACACGGGCCTCGGTCGTCCTGGGGCTGGTCGGCGCCGGCGGCATCGGCGTCGAGCTCAAGGTGGCGTTCGACCTGTTCGACTACGACACCGCGCTGACGATCATCCTGGCCGTCTTCGCGCTGGTGGTCGCGGTCGAGCAGATCGGCGGCTGGCTGCGGCGCCGCATCATCTGACGCCGCAGGCCGGCTTTCGCCTGATCCTGCCGTCCCGCAGGGGCGGCAGGATGCTCAGACGGCTAGCTCGCGAGAATGGCGACGCCGGCGAGAGCCAGTCCGCCGCCGGCGACACGGGCGAGCAGCGGCGCCCGCGCCGCGAGCAGTCCGGCCAGCCCAAGTCCGGCACCGTGCAGGGCGGCCGTCGCCAGTACGAAGCCGAGCGCATAGCCGAGCCCGCTCGCTCCTTGCGGCAACTCGGCGCCATGGGCATGGCCGTGGAAGACCGCGAAGATCGCGCACGCGGCTGCGCCCGCAGCCAGCGGCGGCGTCGCCCGCAGCGCGATGGCGAGGCCGAGCACGACGACGGAGACGGCGATGCCGATCTCGACACCCGGCAGGGACGAACCGGACATGCCCCAGAGGCCGGCGAGGACCATCATGCCGACAAAGGCGAGCGGATAGGCAAAGCGGGCTCGCCCGCCGGTGAGCCCGGCCCAGAGACCGACCGCGACCATGGCAAGGACATGGTCGACGCCGAAGAGCGGATGCAGCAGGCCGGCCCCGAAGCCATGCACGGCGCCGGCTCCGGTATGGGCGAGAGCAGGCCCGGCCAGCGCCGTCGCGATCACCACCAGCCCCGCCCGTTCTGCCGTTCCGCGCATCGCCGTCTCCCCTGCATGTCCGTCACGCGGCCGGAGCGGCCCGCAGGCCACCCGCCGTCTCGATGAAGTCGATCACGGCATCGACGCCCTCGCCCGCCTTGGTGTTGGTGAAGGCGTAAGGTCGCTTGCCGCGCATCGTCTTCGTGTCGCGTTCCATGACTGCAAGATCCGCGCCGACATGGGGGGCGAGATCGGTTTTGTTGATGACGAGCAAATCAGAGCGGGTGATGCCGGGGCCGCCCTTGCGCGGGATCTTCTCGCCGGCTGCGACGTCGATGACGTAGATCGTCAGATCCGCCAGCTCGGGCGAGAAGGTGGCGGCGAGATTGTCGCCGCCGGATTCGATCAGGATCATGTCGAGGTCGGGGAACTTGCCGCGCATCTCCTCGACCGCGGCGAGGTTGATCGAACAGTCCTCGCGGATCGCGGTGTGCGGGCAGCCGCCGGTCTCGACGCCCATGATGCGCTGCTGCGGCAGCGCGCCGGCCACCGTCAGCAGCCGCGCATCCTCCTTGGTGTAGATGTCGTTGGTGATGGCGCAGAGGTCGTAGCGGTCGCGCATGCGCTTGCAGAGCACCTCCATCAAAGCCGTCTTGCCGGAGCCGACGGGGCCGCCGATGCCGACGCGGAGGGGGCCATGGGGAGAACGCGACATCTGTGAAGTTCCTTGAGCGATCAGGCGGTGCGGCGGGCCGGTGCGGCCCGGAGCGTGGATGAAGAGGGTTGCAATTCGCGCGCCGCGCTCACGAGCGGAACAGCCGCGAATACTGCGTCTCGTGGCGCAGCGAGGCGAGATCGGAGCGGAAGGCGCAGCCGCCGAGGTCGTCCAGCGTCGCGGGCACGGCCTCCGCCGCAGCGGCCTGCACGGCCGGCATCAGGGCCGCGGTGAGCCGCTGTCCGTCGGTCTGGCCGACGATGCCCAACCGCACCGAGGCCGAGACCAGATTGGCGACGAAGGCGAGACCGTAGGCCTCCAGCGAGGCCGCAAGCGGCAAGCCATGCCCCGCGCTGGCCGCCGCGACGGCGAGCGGATAGGCGATGTCGTCGGGGGCGACGCGCTTGAGGCGCTCGATCGCCTCGCAGGGCCAGGCGGCCCGCAGCGCCGTCACGAAGGCATTGCCCTGCGTGACCGTCTCCAACCGGCGCTCGGCGGAATTGGCCAGCGCCAGGGCGAGTTCGGCGATCTCGGCCAGAGCTGCGTCGTCACCGGCCTCGGTGGCGCGGGCGGTGCAGGCGAAGAGGATCAGGTCGTTGCGCAACGAGCCATGGGCGACCAGCGCCTCGAGCCAGTCCCGCAACGTCTCGGCGTCATGCAGATCGCCGCATTCGAAGGCCCATTCGAGGCCGTGAGAATAGGCGAAGGCGCCGACCGGGAAGGACGGCGACAGCCAGACCATCAGGGGCAGATGGGCCGCCATGGCGCTCAGTGATCGTGGCTGCGGCCCTTGTGGCCATGTTCGGCGCCATGCTTGTGGCCATGATCGTGATGGGCGTGATCGTGGTGGGCGTGATCGTGGTGGGCGTGATCATGCCCGCAGCCGCAGGCGTCGCCATGGGCGTGCGAATGCGCGTGGGCGTGGGAATGAGCGTGCGCCTCGGCCTTGTGACCATGATCATGCGAGCCATGGTCATGGTGATCATGGTCGTGGGCGTGATGGTCATGGTCGTGGTGATGATGCCCGTGATGGCCGTGGGCGTGGCTGGGGTGGTCGCAATTGGCGTGGTCGTGGTCGTAGGCGCCGCGCTCCGGCTGGAAGGGGCGCATCACCGAACTCATCGCACAGCCCTGGCCGCGCACCATCTCGGCCAGGACATGGTCGTTCTCGATATAGATCGCGTCGGCGGTGATCTCGGCCGGCGTGTGCCGGTTGCCGATATGCCAGGCGACGCGCATCAGCCGCAGCGGGTTCTCGGCCTTGATCTCCAGCAGGCTCTGCGGCGCAGCCTTGACCAGGACGAGCCGGCCATCCTCGAGCTTGACCGCATCGCCGTCCCCGAGGGCGGTGGCCTTGTCGAGATCGAGCAGCACGTCCAGCCCACCATCGGCCTTGAGCGCGAGGCGGCGGCGGTTGCGGTCGTCATGGTCGAGCGTCAGCGTATCGACGACGCGGTCTTGCCTGACGGCGGCCTTGCGAACGACGGAGGTGGCGCGAAGCATGATGATGGTCCGTGACTTAAAGCGAGATCAGAGGCGGTCGATCGACCGCGGCTCGATCACTTCGATCACCGGAGGCGCCATGACGCAAGCCCTCGTCGCCCGGAGGAACGCAGCCATGTGCTCAGAGCGCATGTGGCGATCGATGTCGGCCCTTGTCTCCCAGCTTTCGAAGGAGACGAAGCGGCAGGGCTGCGTCAGGCTCTCATGAAACTCGTAGCCGAGGCAGCCGGGCTCGCGGCGGGTGGAGTCGATGCAGGCTGTGGCGGCCTCGACGAAGGTTTCCCAGGCATCGGGGCGGACCTCGATGCGGGCGATGACGAGAAAAGGATCGGACAAAAGGCCAGGCTCCGAAACGCAACGGACGCGTTCGGCTACGCAGCGGAGGCAAGAGCGGATGCAGGCCGCGATCAGATCGGCGGTCAGCGCGGCTGGGACTTCACCTCGGCGTCGAATTTCTTGAGCAGACGCGAGCGCTCGGCGGGCGAGCCCCAGCGCGGGGTGTCATAGTCGATCAGCTTCATCTCCGAGAACTTCGGCGCGTCGGGGGACAGCGCCGCATTCCGGTTCGAGGGGATCGAGTTGATCTTGAGCTTCGCGTTGATGTTCTGCGCCTCGGGCGACAGCGTGAAATCGACGAAGCGGCGCGCGGCCTCGGGATTGCGGCCGCCCTTGATGACGGAGACCGAGCCGGTCTCGTAGCCCGTGCCCTCGCAGGGAGCGACGGTTTCGATCGGCGCGCCCTGCAGCTTCTGGGTCAGCATGTCGTGGATGAAGGCGATCCCCACCGTCGTCTCGCCGAGCGCGGTCGCCTTCACCGGGGCGATACCGGATTTGGTGTACTGGTTGATGTTCTTGTGCAGGGCCTTGAGATACTCGAAGCCCTTCTCCTCGCCCAGGCGCTGAACCGTCGTGGCGAGGAAGACATAAGCCGTGCCCGACGAGTTCGGGTCCGCGATCTGGACCTCGTCACGAAGCTTGGGATCCAGCAGGTCCGCCCAGCATTTGGGAGCGGGGATGCCGCGCTTCTTCAGCAATTCGGTGTTGTAGCCGATCCCGAGCGCCCCGAGATAGATTCCACTGGTGCGGAACTTCGCCTGCTCAGCATGGCGCTGCGCCCAGTCGAGCAGCTCCGGCAGCTTCGGCGACTTGTATTCGTCGAGAAGCCCCTCTTCCGCCGCCTGGAGATGCGGCTCTCCGGGACCGCCCCACCAGACATCGCCGCGCGGATTGCCGGCCTCGGCCTTCACCTGCGCATAGACCTCGCCCGTGCTCTTGCGAACCATCGCGACCTTGATGCCGGTCGATTTCTCGAAGAGCGTCGCACCTTCGCGGCACTGTTCTTCGAGGATCGAGCAGTAGACAGTGACCTCCTGCGCCGCAGCGGGAGCTGGAGCGGCCGCGCCAAAGCTTGCGGCCACGAGCGAAAAAGCCGCGGCTATGCGGGCCGTGTTGCAGCGATCCATGGCGTCCATCCCAGTCGACGATTGTTTTGCCGACTAGAGAACGGACGCGGCGTGGCTGTCAATCACGGCGGTCAGCTGTCGCGCGTGCGGTCCGGGAGGGCGTCGACCGCCTCGTCTGCCCCCTGATCCCGGTCGAGAACGCCTTCGCGCAGCACCTTCGTCGCGGCATCGGCCTTCGCCTCCGGCGCGATGGCGAGCGGTTCGGTTTCCGGCGTCGCGGTCAATCCGATCGCCGCGGGCTTGCTAGCGTCGTTGCGCGCGCTCGCAGCGAAGGTGGCGAGTGCTTCAGGCTGCTGTCCCTCGGGACCCGTGTCTGTGGCCATGGCGAACCTCCCTGTCCTGATGGGAGACAAACGCCAAGGCTGCGTGGGCTGTTCCGCGCCGCGATCCGGCGCGTCAGAACAGGAAATAGCGCTGCGCCAGCGGCAGTTCCTTAGCGGGTTCGCAGACGAGCAGTTCGCCGTCGGCGACGACCGCGTAGGTCTCCGGATCGATCCGGATGTCGGGCGTGGCGTCGTTGTGGATCATGCTCTTCTTGGAAATGCCGCCGCGCACGTTCTCGACCGCGACCATCTCCTTCTCGGTGCCCAGCCGGTTGCGCAGGCTGTTGGCCATCGCGGCCTGCGAGACGAAGACCAGCGAGGTCGAGGTCACCGCCTTGCCGAAGGCGCCGAACATCGGGCGGTAATGCACCGGCTGCGGCGTCGGGATCGAGGCGTTGGGGTCGCCCATCGGCGCCGCGGCGATCATTCCGCCCTTGAGGATCAGATCCGGCTTGGCGCCGAAGAAGGCCGGCGACCAGATGACGATGTCGGCGAGCTTGCCGATCTCGATCGAGCCGATATGGCGCGAGATGCCATGGGCAATGGCCGGGTTGATCGTGTATTTCGCGACATAGCGCTTGGCCCGGAAATTATCGGCGCCGGTGCCGACATCCTGCGCGAGCGTGCCGCGCTGGACCTTCATCTTGTGGGCGGTCTGCCAGGTGCGGGTGATGACCTCGCCGACGCGGCCCATGGCCTGGCTGTCCGACGACATCATCGAGAGCGCGCCGAGATCGTGCAGGATGTCCTCGGCAGCGATCGTCTCCTTGCGGATGCGGCTCTCGGCGAAGGCGAGATCCTCCGGGATCGACGGCGACAGGTGATGGCAGACCATCAGCATGTCGAGATGCTCGTCGAGCGTGTTGACGGTGAAGGGCCGCGTCGGATTGGTCGATGACGGCAGGACGTTGGGCAGGCCTGCGACCTTCATGATGTCGGGTGCGTGGCCGCCACCCGCCCCTTCCGTGTGGAAGGCGTGGATGGTGCGGCCCTTGAAGGCGGCGATCGTGTCCTCGACGAAGCCGCTCTCGTTCAGCGTGTCGGTGTGGATCATCACCTGCACGTCGTAGTCGTCGGCGACGGAGAGGCAGTTGTCGATCGCGGCGGGCGTCGTGCCCCAGTCCTCGTGCAGCTTCATCGCGCAGGCGCCGGCCTCGACCATCTCGATCAAGGCGCCGGGCAGCGCGGCATTGCCCTTGCCGGCGAAGGCGAGGTTCATCGGGAAGGCGTCGGCGGCCTTGATCATCTGGCCGAGATGCCAGGGGCCGGGCGTGCAGGTCGTCGCCAGCGTGCCATGGGCTGGGCCTGTGCCGCCCCCCAACATGGTGGTGAGGCCGCTCATCAGCGCATCCTCGATCTGCTGCGGGCAGATGTAGTGGATGTGGCTGTCGAAGCCGCCGGCGGTGATGATCTTGCCCTCGCCAGCGATGACCTCGGTGCCGGGGCCGACGATGATCGTCTCTTCGGGATCGAAATTGCCGAAGCCGCTCTGGATGTCGGGGTTGCCGGCCTTGCCGATGGCGCAGATCCGCCCGGCGCGGATGCCGATATCGGCCTTCACGATGCCCCAATGGTCGAGGATCAGCGCATTGGTGATGACGGTGTCGACGGCGCCGTCGGCATTGCGGACCTGGCTCTGGCCCATGCCGTCACGGATGACCTTGCCGCCGCCGAACTTCACCTCCTCGCCATAGGTGGTGAAGTCCTTCTCGACCTTGATGACGAGATCGGTGTCGCCGAGGCGCACCGTGTCGCCGGTGGTGGGGCCGAACATCGCGGCATAGGCGTTGCGGGGGAAGTTGAAGGGCATGAACGCGTCTCCTCGAAGCGGATCGGGGCCGGAGGCAGCTCAGAGCTTGCCCATCACGTCCTGACGGAAGCCATAGACCTCGCGCTTGCCGGCGAGCGCCACGAGCCGGACCTCGCGGGTCTGGCCCGGCTCGAAGCGCACGGCGGTGCCGGCCGGGATGTCGAGCCGGAAGCCCCTCGCCTTGTCGCGCTCGAAGGACAGCGCCGGATTGGCCTCGAAGAAATGATAATGCGAGCCGATCTGGATCGGCCGGTCGCCGGTGTTGGAGACGGTGAGGATCAGGCTCTCGCGGCCCTCGTTCATGACGAGGTCGCCCGGCAGCGTCGTCACCTCGCCGGGCCTGAGGCGCCCGGCGGAGCCGCGGATCGGCTCATGCACGGTGACGAGCTTGGTGCCGTCCGGGAAGGTCGCCTCGATCTGCACGTCGTGGATGAGTTCGGCCACGCCGTCCATCACCTGATCGGCCGACAGCACCTGCGCTCCCGCCTGCATCAGATCGGCGACGGAACGGCCGTCGCGCGCGCCCTCGACCACGAAGTCGGTGATCAGCGCGACGGCCTCGGGATAGTTCAGCTTGACGCCGCGCTCGAGCCTGCGTCGCGCGACCATGGCGGCCATGGCGACGAGCAACTTGTCCTTTTCGCGCGGCGTCAGATTCATGACTTGCCCTTCTCTTCGTCCTCGTCGGCGGCGTCCGGACCCTCGTCCTCGCCGTCCTCGTCGTCCGATTCCTCTTCGTCTTCGTCCTCGACGCCGAAATCGGCATATTCGTAGGCGAAGACGATCTCGCCCGTCGCCGGGTCGAAGGCGCTCGCAGTCGAGTCCTCGAAGGCCTCGATCAGCATCTCGGCATCATCGGGCCCGTCGACGTCGAAGCGGCGCACCGCCTCCTCGCCCTCGCCGCTCAGCGCCAGCTCGATCGCCCAGCCCCGCGCGCCGGTGTCGTAAATGCATTTCAGACCCTGGATCGCCAGCATGATGCTCTCCTCAAGTTGACCAGGTGCGCGGCAGCGCACGGCCGGTCAGATGCCCGAGCAGCGTGACGAGCACGCGACGCAGGGCCTGGGCATCGGGAGAGAGAAGGCGGACGATCAGAAGATCCGAAACGAGGCCGGCGCCGAGTTCGACCGCGGCGGACTGGGCCTCTTCGGCGAGTGCGCGGACCTGCTCCAGCCTGTCGGCGAGATCGCCACCGGCAATGAGGATCGTCGCGACGGCGCGGGCGCCGGCGCCGATCGCCGAGCGCCCCAGCGTCTGCGCGATCGCGCCCTCGAGCCGGACATCCTCGGCGAAGACGAGCTTCCCCTCCCGGCGGATGCGCCAGCGATCGCGGAGCGCCCCGCGCGCGACGCTTTCACCCATGGCGCTGCGGCCGAAGAACACGCTCTCGCAGGCGACGAGCCTTGCATCGGCGGCGAGATCGACGGCGAGGCGCCGGTTGAGGCGCGCGCCAGAGAACAGGATGCTCTCCTGGGGCACCCAGCAGAGCGAGGCCCCGGCGGCCACCGTCAGCCCGGTCTCGATCCGGGTATCGGCACCCTGGCTGCGGTAGATCTTCTCGGCGGCCTGGGTGGTAACGACCGCCTCGCTTCCGGGACCGAGATCGACCGTCACGCTCATCGCGTCGCCGCCGGCCATGCCGCCGCCGGTGTTGATCAGCACGGCCTCGCTGGTCGCGTCGAAGGTGGTGGGGAAACGGGCGCGGTAGCCGCCGGACTCCAACAGATCCAACCTGTGCGTCCGGCTGCCGACGCGGCCGAAGCGCAGCGCCACCCCGCCCGCAGCGCGGACATAGGCTGGCAGCACGGGCTCGGAGGCGGCCGGTACGGGCGGCGCAAACATGAAAGGTCCCGGATCGGGCTGGCGGAGTCGAACGACGCTGCAATCTTCCGCGCGCGCCGATTTCCGGCAAGGGCCTCACCGGCGGACGCTGCCCAAATGATGGGCAATCGCGGCTAGCCGATGGTCAGCCGCGCGCCGCGAGAAAGGCCTCGATCTCCGTGCGCTGCGGGGCACCGGCCCGGCCGCCGAAACGCGTGCATTTGATCGCCGCCGCCGCCGAGGCGAAACGGATCGCCGCACGCTCCCCCTGCCCCTCTGCGAGGGCGAGCGCGAAGGCGCCGTGCCAGACATCGCCGGCGCCGAGCGTGTCGACGGCCTCGACCGCGAAGGCCGGCAGATGAGCGATCGTGCCATCCTCGACGAAGAGCACCCCGTCCTTGCCGAGCGTGACTGCCAGCCAGGTCGGCCCCTCGCGCGCGATCCGGGCGAGACCGGCGCGCGGGTCCTCCTCGCCGGAGAGTTCGGCCAGGGCCTGGGCACTGAAGGCAACATGGCTCGCGGTCGCGACCAGATCGGGATGGGGCGGCCTTCGGTCGCCGTCGAGCACGCCGGGCACGCCCGCCGCGCGTGCGAGCCGCAGCGCCGCGAGCGCGCCCTCGCCCCAGCGCGTGTCGGCGAGCACGGCCCGCGCCCCGTCCGGCAAGGTGGCCGGGAGCCAGTCCGTCTGTTCCGGCATCTCGGGGTCGGAGTAGGAGATCACCATCCGCTCGCCCTGCGCATCGACGAGAATCGCCGAGACGGGCGAGCGCAGGCCGGCCACGCGGCGGGCGAAGGTCGTATTGACGCCTTCACGCGCCAGATCGGCGACGATCTCGTCACCGGCCAGATCGTCCGCGAGGCGCGTCGCCAGCCAGCAGCGACCGCCGAGCCGGGCGATGGCCACCGATGCGTTGCCGGCGCAGCCGCCGCCAACCACCGCCAGCCCTTTGGAGCGATACTTCTCGCCGCGGGTGGGGAGGGTCTCGACGCTGTAGACATAGTCCAGCGTCGAGATGCCGAGACAGAAGACGCCGGTCATGCGCGCGGCGGCTCAGCTTCGGGGCCGAAACGGACCCCGTCGATATCGGTATGGAGAAAGTCGTTGCCCTTGTAGGCGAGCTTCAGTCCCGAGGCGCGTGCGGCCGCATAGGCGAAGCAATCGCCCATGTTCAGGCGGGCGGGATGGCCGGTCAGCAGATGATAGCGGGCCGCGCATGTATGAGCTGCGCGGCCGGTCTCCGCGTCGATAGCCTGCAATTGAGCTCCGGTCATCGTCAGGAACTCCATCGTCGCAGAGTAGGCCTCATCGATCGAGATCCTGCGAAGCTTGGCAATCCGACAGGACGCCTCGAACACCGCGAGCGGCGAAGAGGCGAGTTTCTCGCTTTCGACGATGGCGACGCGTATCGCAGGCGCCTCGACCTCACCAGCCATAGCCGCAACGAGTACGGATGCGTCAAGAAACATTCAGATTTCGCCCGACTCGCGGTCGAAAAACTCCTTATGCGTCATGCCGTCATCGATGACGGGATGGTCGGCGAAACGCTCGTGGATGCGCGCGAAGGCCGCATCAACGCGCCTGCGTCGTTCTTCCCGTCGCGCGAGTTCGCGCTCTACGGCTAGCCCGATAGCTGCCTGCAAGGTGATCCCGTCCCGCTCTGCCAGTTCGCGGACCATGCGATCGATCTTCGCGTCGCGAACGAGAATGCCCATGATAGCCTCCCTGATATCAACCGAAGATATCAGGGAGATCCGCCTGCTTCAACTCAGTTCCGCCGCCTTCACCACACGCCGGTGTTCGGCATGCTCGCCCACGGCTCGGCCGGGGGCTTCGGGTCGCCCTTCTGGAGCAGTTCGATCGAGATGTTGTCGGGCGAGCGGACGAAGGCCATGTTGCCGTCGCGCGGCGGGCGGTTGATGGTGACGCCGGCCTTCATCAGCTTGTCGCAGGTGGCGTAGATGTCGTCGACCTCATAAGCGAGATGGCCGAAATTGCGCCCGCCGGTGTAGGTCTCGGGGTCCCAGTTATAGGTCAGTTCCAGCGTCGGGCGGCCGCGGCTGCCCTGCTGGCGAACGGTCTCGACCTCGTCGGGCGCGGCCAGAAAGACCAGGGTGAAGCGGCCCTTCTCGTTCTCGATCCGGCGGGTTTCGACCAGGCCGAACTTGTTCACATAGAAATCCAGCGAGGCGTCGAGATCGGTCACGCGGACCATGGTGTGGAGATAGCGCATCGTTTTCGTCCGTTTCCTCTTCGGCCCGACGGTTCCGGCGGGCGCATCATGGCGGCGTTCACCGAATGGTGTCGGGTTGATCCTACCGTTGAATCGGGCGAAAGCATCGCCGCTCGTGAACACAGTTCCAAGACGCAGCCGGCAGGACAGGCCATGAGCTCAACGCAAGACGGTCTGGAGGGCACGCCTGCCCGCGCCAGCGCCGCCCAGATGGCGCAGATCAAGCAGCGGGCCGCGATCCTCTCGGTGATGGCGACGCTGCTGCTAACCGGCGCCAAGATCGTCGGCGCGATCCTGTCGGGCTCGCTCGCCCTGCTGACGGACGCGCTGCAGGGGCTGATCGATGTCGGCTCGACGCTGTTCACCTGGTTTGCCGTGCGCGTGTCCGACAAGCCGGCCGATGACGAGCACCATTACGGCCATGGCAAGGTCGAGGCGCTGGCGGCGCTGGTCGAGACCGCGATCCTGTTCACGCTGGCGGGCGCGATCCTCTGGGAGGCCGGCAACCGACTCTGGACGGGGCTGATCGAGACCGTCTCGGTGACGCCCATCGTGATCGGCATCATGCTGCTCTCGATGGTGGTGGACGCGATCCGCTGGCGCTCGCTGACCAAGGTCGCCAGGGAGACCGGCAGCGAAGCGCTTGCCGCCGAGGCGACGCATTTCTCCGCGGATTTCGTCGGATCTGCCCTCGTGCTGGCCGGCCTCGTCGGCGTCTGGTACGGCGTCGCCCGGGCCGACACGATCGCCGCCTTCGCGATCGCGGCCTTCACCGCGCTGTCCGCCTACCGGCTGGGGCGGCGGACCATCGACACCCTGCTCGACGCGGCGCCCAAGGGGGTGAGCGAGCGCCTGCGCGAGGGCGCCGAGGGCGTGCCCGGCGTGGTCGGCGTCAACTGGCTCAAGGTCCGGCCGACAGGCGGGCGCATCCATGGCGAGATTGGCATCACCGTCTCGCGCACGCTGCCGCTGGAGCGGGTGGCGGCGATCCGCGAGGCGCTGACGGCGGAGTTCGAGCGGATCGAACCCGGCGCCGCAATCGCGGTCACCACCGATCCGGTTCAGGTCGACGACGAGACCGCGCTGGAGCGCGTGCTGCTGATCGCGCTCAAGCTGAAGATCCCGGTGCACCACGTCTCGGTGCACACGATCGGGCAGCGGCTGTCGGTCAGCCTCGATATGGAAGTCGAGGCACGCCTGACACTGGGCGAGGCGCATGAGATTGCGACGCGGCTGGAGGCGGCGATCCGGGACGAGTTCGGCGGCGAGACCGAGGTCGAAACCCATATCGAACCGATGGAGACCGGCGCCCCGGCCGGTCATGACGCGGCCTGGGACACGGTCGAGGACATCGGCAAGGCCTTGGCCACCGAGACCGCGACGCTGCGGGGGCCGATCCACGACATCCATAATGTCAGGGTGCGCCAGACATCGAACGGCCTCGTCGTCAATTACCACTGCCGCGTCGATCCGGCGCTCGACGTCGCCTCCGTTCATGCCGCCGTCGACCAGATCGAGCGCGCGGTCAGGATCGCACGGCCGCAGGTCTGCCGCCTCGTCAGCCATGCCGAACCGGCGATCGAGGGGCCAGCAAGCTAGGGGCAGGCCCCGCCGGCCAAGCTGCCGGCTCAGCGACGCGGCGCACCCTTCCGGCCGTCGGGTCGCCGGGTTAGAGACCCTTTCAACGATCCGGCGCGCCGGATGATCCGAAACGCCGCCTGCCCGAGTTTCTCATGCGAACCGAAGACACGCCCCTGATTCGCCTCGAGGATTACCGCCCGTCCGACTGGCTGATCGACACGGTCGATCTCGACATCAGCCTGCATCCGACGAAGACGCGGATCCGCTCGCAGCTCGGGCTGAGGCCGAACCCGGCCGGGCGGCCGGGTGCGCCGCTCGTTCTAGACGGCGACGAACTCAAGCTGGTCGCGCTGCGGCTCGACGGGCTTCTGATCGACGAGACCGCCTACAGCGCCAGCCCCCAGCAGCTGACGCTGCACGCCCCGCCGGCGCGGCGCTTCACGCTGATGATCGACACCGAGGTCGCCCCCTCGGCCAATACCAAGCTAATGGGGCTCTATCTCTCCTCGCATGTCTACTGCACGCAGTGCGAGGCGGACGGCTTCCGCCGGATCAGCTACTTCCTCGACCGGCCGGACGTGATGTCGGTCTACACGGTGCGGCTGGAGGCGAAGAAGCTGATCGCCCCGGTGCTGCTCTCAAACGGCAATCTCGTCGCCGCAGGCGACGTGCCGGGCGGCGAGCGGCATTTCGCCGTCTGGCACGACCCCCATCCCAAGCCGGCCTATCTCTTTGCGCTGGTCGGCGGGGCGCTCGACGTGGTCCGCCAGACCTATGTGACCGCCGAGGGGCGCAGCGTGGACCTCGCCGTCTATGTCGAGCCCGGCAAGGCCGACCGGGCCGGCTGGGCGCTGGACTGCCTGGTGCGCTGCATGCGCTGGGACGAGCGCGTCTTCGGCCGCAATTACGATCTCGACGTCTTCAACGTCGTCGCCGTGTCGGATTTCAACATGGGCGCGATGGAGAACAAGGGCCTCAACATCTTCAACGACAAATACGTACTCGCCGATCCGCTGACGGCGACCGATGGCGACTATGCCTCGATCGAGGCGATCATCGCGCATGAGTACTTCCACAACTGGACGGGCAACCGCATCACCTGCAGGGACTGGTTCCAGCTCTGCCTGAAGGAGGGCCTTACGGTCTTCCGCGACCAGGAGTTCTCTTCCGACGAGCGTTCCCGAGCGGTGAAGCGCATCGCCGATGTGCGGACGCTGCGCACGACGCAGTTCTCGGAGGATGCCGGGCCGCTGGCGCACCCCGTCCGACCGCGCGCGTACAAGGAAATCAATAACTTCTACACGCCGACGGTCTATGAGAAGGGCGCGGAGGTGATCCGCATGCTCAAGCTTCTGGTGGGCGAAGCCGCCTTCCGCGCCGGCATGGACCTCTATTTCGAGCGCTGCGACGGCACGGCGGCGACCATCGAGGATTTCCTCGCCTGTTTCGCCGAGACATCAGGCCGCGACCTGACGCATTTTGCGCGCTGGTACGAGCAGGCCGGCACGCCCACGATCGTCGCGTCGGGCCGCTATGACGCGGCGGCGCGCAGCTACACGCTCGATCTCGCCCAGAAAACAGCGCCGACCCCAGGCCAACCGGAGAAGCATCCGGTGGTCCTCCCGGTCGCGCTCGGTCTCGTCGGGCGCAGCGGCGACCTGCCGCTGGCCACGGACTCGCCGGCCTATGCCGGCGCCGGGCTGATCGTGCTCGACCAGCGTTCGCTATCGGTGACCTTCACCGACGTGGGCGAGCCGCCGATCCCCTCCCTGCTGCGCGGCTTCTCGGCGCCGGTGCGCCTCGAGCTCGACCTCACGGATGGCGATCTGCTGCGGCTGTTCTCGGCCGACAGCGACCCGTTCAACCGCTGGCAGGCCTGGCAGACGGTGGCCATGCGGGCGCTCGTCGAAGCCGGACGCGAGCCCACTCAAGTCGAGGCCCTGCGCGCCACGGGGCGGGCGCTGGCGGACGGACTCAGCGACTTCCTGCGCGAACAGGCGCCCGCGGACCCGGCCTTCGCCGCGCAGGTCCTGCGCCTGCCGGCGATGGGCGACGTCGCGCGCGAGATCGGCCGGGACGTGAATCCCGACGAGATCCAGGCGGCCCACCGCGCGCTCTCGACCGAAATCGGCCTGCGGCTCGGATCGCAACTGCTCGAACTACGGGAAAAGCTCGGCGGGTCGGCGCCGTACAGCCCCGACGCGGCCTCCGCCGGGCGCCGTGCGCTGCGCAATGAGGCGCTGGGCCTGATAGCGCTCGCCTCGCCGCAGGAGGCCGCCCGCCTCTGCGAGGCACAATTCGCCGCCGGCGACAATCTGACAGACCGGCTGGCCGCGCTGGCGGCGATGACGCTCGTTCCCGGCGAGGCTCGCGAGGCGCTCATCGCCCGCTTCGCCAAGACCTATGCAGCGGAACCGCTCGTCCTCGACAAGTGGCTAATGGCCCAGGCGCTGATCCCCGAAGCCTCGACGCTGGATCGCGTCCGGGAGCTGATGCAGCATCCGGCCTTCTCGATGGGGAACCCGAACCGCATCCGGGCGCTGATCGGCGGCTTCGCGGCGAATCTTACCCAGTTCAACCGGGCGGACGGCGCCGGCTATGCCTTCGTGGCCGAGATCGTGATCGCGCTCGACCGGACCAACCCGCAGGTCGCCTCCCGGCTGCTGTCATCGTTCAAGAGCTGGCGCATGCTCGAGCCGGGCCGCAGGACGCTGGCTCAGGGGCGGCTCGCCCAGGTGGCGGCGACCCCGAACCTGTCCCGCGATGTCGCCGACATCGCCGAACGGACCCTCGCCTGAAGAGGTTAACGGCGACCTGTCGAAAAGATTAACGCTTCATTACGCGCGCAGGATTCAATCGGTTAAACGCCACAACCTCAAGGCGAATTCGACGCAATCGATTCAACTCAAGGCTAGACAAACCGACTCACTCGGATTCAACTGAACGTGATTCGCGGGGATGCGGCACGTCTCCCGATCTACTGTCGGTAAAGTATCCGAAGGGGGACGGGGCATGACGCGTGCCAACGCGGGCTGCGCATCTGTGCGCGCAGAGTCGATTCTGGGTGTCGCTCGATCACTGACACATCCGCTTTACCAGCGTTTCGAGAGTCTCGAGCCGACCATCCGAACCGTCATTCCCGGCCTGGTCGCGCTCTTCATTATCCTTCTCGCCACCGGCGCCGCGATCCAGACCACCGCGATGCGCGAGGACGCGCTCACTGATGCGGCCGGCGACATGGACCTCGTCTCGGCGCTGCTCGCCCGCGAACTCGACAACGCCTCGCAGCGGGGGCTGGCGCCGGGGATGGTGCTCTCCTCCCTCGCCTCGCGCCATCTCGCTGCCCATGGCCGCATCGTCCATGTCAGCGCCGAGGACGGCCATGTCGTCGCCAGCGAACCCGCGATTGGCCAGACCCGCCGCACCCTCGTCGATTTTCTCGGGCCGACCCAGCCGCTCACCGCCTTCGGCGACCGCGCCGGCGTGATGCGCATCACCCTTCCGGACGGCGTCGAGGCCATCGCGGCCGTGCGCAATCTCGCCTCTCCCCTTGGCCAGGTCGCGGTGCTGCACCCGGTCTCGCGCGTGCTGTCGGTCTGGCAGCAGCGCCGCAGCGGGCTCGCTCTTCTCTTCGCTACAGCCGGCATCGTGCTGACCGCCATCACCATCGGCTTCATCGTCCAGTCGCGCCGGGCGCGCGCCGCCGACGAGGATTGCGACTGCATCCGCGAGCGCATCGACACCGCGCTCAACCGTGGCCATTGCGGGCTGTGGGACTGGGATCTCGCCCGCGGCCGGATCTACTGGTCTGACTCGATGTACGCCATGCTCGGCTATGCCCGCTCGGGACAATACATGTCCTTCGGCGAGGTGAGCGGCTTCATCCACCATGAGGATGTCGATCTCTACGCGCTGGCCGACGCGATCAGCCGCGGCGAGGCGAGCCATCTCGACCAGGAGTTCCGCGTCCGCGACAGCGCCGGCAACTGGATCTGGCTGAAGGCGCGCGCCGAGCTGGTCACCGACCGCCGCACCAATGCCAAGCACCTCGTCGGCATCGTGGTGGACATTTCCGAGCAGCGCCGCATGGCCGAACGCACGGCCACCGCCGATGCCCGCCTGCGCGACGCGGTCGAGGCCATCTCCGAGGCCTTCGTGCTTTGGGATGCCGACAACCGCCTCGTGCTCTGCAATGCGAAGTACCAGCAGCTCCACAAGCTGCCGCCGGAACTCGCCGTGGCCGGCGTCCGCCATGACGAGATCATGCGCTCAAGCGCCCAGCCCACCATCGACCAGGAACCGCTGCGCTCGCTGCGCGGCCCCGACGGCTCCTCCTCCTACGAGGCGCGCCTCTCGGACGGGCGCTGGCTGCAGATCAACGGCCGGCGCACCAAGGATGGCGGCTCGGTTTCGGTCGGCACCGACATCACCAAGCTGAAGCAGCAGGAAGAGCGGCTGACCCAATCTGAGCATCAGCTCCTGATGCACGTCACCGATCTCAAGGCTTCGCGCCAGAAGCTCGAAATGCAAGCCCAGCAGCTCGCCGACATGGCGGAGCGCTATCTTGAACAGAAAGCCGCGGCGGAAAGCGCGAACCGCGCCAAATCCGAGTTCCTCGCCAATATGAGCCATGAGCTGCGCACGCCGCTCAACGCCATCATCGGCTTCTCCGACGTCATGCAGAGCAACATCTTCGGACCGCTAGGCGAGAAATACGCCGACTATGTCCGCGATATCCATTCGAGCGGCGAGTATCTCCTGCGCTTCATCAACGACATCCTGAACATGGCCCGCCTGGAATCCGGCAAGGTCAGCCTCGAGAAATCGGACGTCGCGATCGGGCTCGTCATCGACGAGGCGGTTCGGGAGGTTCAGGACGAGATCGACCGCAAGGGGCTCACGCTCACCGTCGAGGGCGCCCGCGACGCCCATCTTGAGGCCGATCCGCACGCGCTCTACCAGATCCTGGGCAACCTGCTCGACAACGCCGTCAAGTTCACGCCGCAGGAGGGCCAGATCGCGGTCCGCATCCGCCCGGTGCCCGGCGCGATCAACATCTTCGTCGAGGACAGCGGCATCGGCATCCCGCGCGACAAGATCGACCGCATCGGCCGCCCCTTCGAGCAGGTCGAGGGCGACCTCACCCGCAGCTACCAGGGGTCGGGCCTCGGGCTCGCCATCGCCCGCTCCCTCACCGAGCTGCATGGCGGCTCGCTGCGGCTGCGTTCGACGATCGGCGCCGGGACCATCGTCATGGTCCATCTGCCTCTCGTTGGCAGTGGCCGTGCGATGGCGAAGGCGGCCTGAGCCGCTCCGCCGTCAGCCCGAGCGGGCGACGCCCAGAACCTTGTTGAAGATGGTGCGCACCCCTGCGCGCACCTCGTCCAGCTCCGCCCGCAGGACCTTGATGTCCGGCCGGCCCACCGAGGTGGCGATGCGCGTCATGACGCGGGCGGGCACGGCCGCCGGGTCGAAGGCCTCCTCCACCGTGAAGCGCTGCCAGAGCTGAACGTCGCCGATCAGCCTCGCCGCCTCCTCCAGCGCCGCCGCATCGGGGGCCGCCAGCAGTCCCGCCGCGCGCGCGGCCGCGAAGACCGAGAGGGTGTCGCGGACGAGCAGCGCCGGGTGATCCGCGGCATGGGCGAGCACGAGATACTGTGCCAGGAAGTCGAGATCGGTCAGGCCGCCCAGCGCGAGCTTCAGGTCCCAGGGGTTCTTCTCGCCCTTCTCCTTTGCGATCAGCGCGCGCATCTGCGCGACGGCGGCAGCAACCTTCGCCGGCTCGCGGCGGCGGCTGAGGATCGCGCGGATCGACGCGCTGGTGCGCGCCGCCAGCTGGGCGTCGCCCGCCACGACGCGCGCGCGGGTCAGCGCCATTTCCTCCCAGATCTCGGCCTCGCCGCGGTGATAGGCCTCGAAACCCGCGAACTGGGTCGCGGCCGGGCTCTTGTTGCCCGACGGGCGCAGCCGCATGTCGACCTGGTAGAGCGTACCGCGCCGCGTCGGCACCGTGAGCGCCGCGACGAGCCGCTGGGTGAAGCGAACATGCCAGGTCACCGGATCGAGACTGCGGCGGCCATCGCTCGGCCCGGCCTCATCCGGCCGGTCGTAGAGCAGCATCAGGTCGAGGTCGGAGGATGGCGTCAGCTCACCGGCTCCGAGCCGACCGAGACCCAGTACGACGCTCTGAGCGCCTTCGATCACGCCGTGATCGGCTGAAAAGGCCGCGCGGGTGTCGGCAAAGGCAACGCGCAGGCAGGCTTCCGCCACGGCGCAATAGGCCTGGGCGGCGGTCGGGGCGGGGTAGACGCCGGAGAGCAACCTGGCGCCGACGAGGAAGTTTTCCTGCCGGGCAGCGTCGCGCAGCCGGTCCAGCCCTTCCTCGACGCTCGGCGGCGGGGCACCGACGACACCGCGGATGCGGCGCTCCAGCGCGTCGCTGTCGAGCGCAGCCTGGCCGAAGGCGGGGTCGATGACGCCGTCGAGCACATGCGGGTGAAGCGCGGCCACCCTGGCGAGGCGCGGCGCGCTGCCGAGGATTTCGGCGAACAGCGTCAGCAGCGCGTCCTGCGAGCGCAGCAGCGTCAGCAGCTCGACCGCGGCGGGCATCCGCACGAAGGCATTGTCGAGATGGGCGAGCGCACCGTCCGGATCGGCGGTGCGGCCGAGCGCGACAAGCAGGGCAGGCGTGAGTTCGGTCAGGACTTCGCGGGCACGCGCGCTGGTCACGGCGGCGCGGCGCCCGAAATGCCAGCCCCGCACCGTCTCGGCCGCCGTCTGGGCCTGGCGGAAGCCGAGCTTCTGCAGCGTCTCTAGGGTCTGCGGATCCAGCTCGGACCCGGTGAAGCTCAGCGTGCCGGCTTCGCTGGCGAGGCTGGGGCCCTCCTCGAACAGAAGGGCGTAATGGCCTTCGACCCGGCGGGCATGGGCGGTCAGCGCCTTGCCGAAGGCGGCCGTCGAGGGATAGCCGCAGAAGCGGGCGAAGGCTTCGAGATCGGCCGCCGCCTTGGGCAGGGTCTGGGTCTGCTCGTCATGGCGCATCTGCAGGCGGTGCTCGATCGTCCGCAGCCAGCGATAGGACTCCGCCAGTTCGTCGCGGGCGGCGGGCGTGATCCAGCCCTCCCGCGTCAGCTCGGCCAGCATCTCCAGCGTGCGCGGACCGCGCAGCGCCACGCGCCGGCCGCCGAAGACGAGCTGCTGCGTCTGCACGAAGAACTCGATCTCGCGGATACCGCCGCGGCCGAGCTTCACATTGTGGCCGGCGACGGCGATGGTCTCGTGGCCCTTCACCGTCTGGATCTGGCGCTTCATCGCGTGGATGTCGGCGATGGTCGCGAAGTCGAAATATTTCCGCCAGATGAAGGGGGCGAGGTCCTTGAGGAAGCGCTGGCCGAGCGGGAGATCCCCGGCCACGGGCCGCGCCTTGATCATCGCCGCGCGTTCCCAGTTCTGCCCGACCGTCTCGTAATAGGCATAGGCCGAGGGCAGCGGCACCGCGACATGGGTCGAGGCGGGATCGGGCCGAAGGCGCAGATCGACGCGGAAGACATAGCCGTCGGGCGTCCGCTCCTGGATGATCCGGGCGATCTGCTGGGTCAGCTTGACATAGAAGCTGGTCGGCTCGGCGACACCGGCGGCCTCCGCCACCTCGGGGTCGAAGAAGACGACGATGTCGATGTCGGAGGAGTAGTTCAGCTCGCCGGCGCCATGCTTGCCGAGCGCGAGCACGACGAGGCCGGAGCCCGCTCCCGGGTCGGCGGAATCCGGCAGGCGGATGCGCCCGAGATCGGCGGCCTGACGCAGGACATGATCGGTCGCGAGCCGGACCGCGATGTCGGCGGTGGCCGTCAGCGCAGCGGTGACGGTTTCGACGTCCCAGACGCCGCCGATGTCGGCCAACGCGATCAGGAGCGCCATGCTGCGCCGGAAGCGGCGGAGCAGCCGCATCAGCTCCGGCGCGTCGCCCGCGGCCGCCCCGGCCTGCGCCACCTCGGCCAGCAGGGCGTCGCGGCGCGCTTCCGGGGCTTCGGTCAGACAGGCGAGCAGGCCCGCCGGGTCCTGCCGCATGATCTGGGTGAGGAAGGGTGCATGCGCCAGCAGGCCTGCAACGAGCGCGGCGCTGCGTTCATTCCCGGCGACATGCGCCGCCAGCGCCTCGGCGGCCTCGGGATCGTGAAGCCGGTCGATCAGGTCCTTCGTCAGGATCTGGGCGGCTTTTGCCCGCGCCGGCAGCACAGGCGCCGCCTTCAACCCGTCACACAAACGCACCGTCATCGCCGTCCCCCTCACAGGGAGGGGACGCCAACAGGGTTCGGCGCCGCTGTCGAGCCGGGACGCGCGGACTGAGGCTCCGTGTCCACAGCCTTGGCGTTGCCGGCCGATTCGGCGGCGGGCCGCGGCGGCTCGGGCGGGGCCACCAGCACCGGCAGGGCGATGACGACGCGCAGGCCCGGAGCGTTGTCCTCCAGCCGCAACTGGCCGCCATGCAGGCGCACCACGCCGGCGGCGAGCGCGAGGCCGAGCCCAAAGCCCGGCTTGCTGCGGCTGGCATCGAGCCGCACGAAACGCTCGAGCACGCGGGCGCGGTCCGCTGCGGGAATGCCGGGGCCGTGATCAGCAACGCTGAGCCGGATCTCGTCGCGCTCACGCCGCGCGGCGACCGTCACCTCCGCCCGCCCGCCCTCGGGCGGCTCGCCATATTTCAGGGCATTGTCGATGAGATTGGCCAGCGCCTGGCCGATCAGTTCGCGATTGCCGATGACCCGCAGCCCGGGCGCGATCTCCGTGACGAGCGACAGCCCCGCCTCCTCGGCCAGCGGCTCGTAGAGTTCGGCGAGCCCCGAGACGATCTCCGAGAGGTCGAGCCCGTCCATGCTGTCCTGGATGCGCCCGGTCTCCAGCCGCGCGATCATGAGCAGCGCGTTGAAGACGCGGATCAGGTTGTCGGCCTCGTCGATCGAGCCATCGAGCGCCGCGCGCAGCTCGTCGGGCGAGTTAGCTGTGCGCAAGGCCTCCTCGGCCCGGTTGCGCAGCCGCGTCAGCGGCGTCTTCAGGTCATGGGCGATGTTGTCCGAGACCTGCTGCATGCCGGCCATGAGTTCGCCAATGCGCTCCAGCATGGCGTTGAGGTTGAGTGCCAGCCGGTCGAATTCGTCGCCCGTGCCCGAGATCGCAAGACGGCCCTTGAGGTCGCCGGCCATGATCGACTGGGCGGTGCCGGTCATGTCGTCGATGCGCTTGAGCACGCGGCGCGCCACGAACCAACTGGCGAGGCAGCCGAGAACGAAGACGACGAGGAGCGACCAGCCCGCCGCGCGGCGGATCACGATGCCCAGCCGCTCGCGCTCCTCGACATCGCGCCCGACCAACAGGCGGAAGCCGGCCGGCAGCACGAAGACGCGCACGATCGCCCGGCTCGGACGGTCCACGGCCTCGCTGGTGCGGGCATATTCGATCTCCGCCTCGCCCGGCCGGTCGAGTGTACCGGGCGGCAGCGCCTCGACATTGCCGGCGATGCGCTCGCCGACCGGCGTGGTGACGAGATAGAGAGAGGCACCGGGCGCGCGCGAGCGGCGCTCCACGACATTGACGAGGCGCCGGATGCCGCCCTGGCGCTGCTGCTCGGCCAGGCCCTGGATCTCCGCGTCAATGGTCGAGCGGATCTGGTCGTCGAGCAGGCGCTTGGCGTTCCAGGCGACATAGCCGAGCAGAAGCCCGGCAAAGAGCGCGAAGATAACCAGATAGACCGCCGTCAGCTTGAAGGCGGTGGTGCGGAACAGCGTCGGCAGGAAGCGCTGCACGGGGCGCGCCGTCCCCGCGCCGGCAGCGGCCGGTTCAGCGGGCCGTGTCACGGATCATGTATCCCGCGCCGCGGATGGTGTGGATCATCGGGTGCTCGAAGCCTTTGTCGATCTTGGCGCGCAGGCGGCTGACATGCACGTCGATAACGTTGGTCTGGGGGTCGAAATGGTAGTCCCAGACGTTCTCCAGCAGCATCGTGCGCGTCACCACCTGGCCCGCATGCTTCATGAGGTATTCGAGCAGGCGGAATTCACGGGGCTGCAGCAGGATCTCGGTGCCCGCGCGCGTGACGCGATGGGCGAGCCGGTCGAGCTCGAGATCGCCGACCCGGTAGGTCGTTGGCTCGGAAGCTGGGGCAGCGCGACGTCGCGACAGCACCTCGACCCGCGCCAGCAGCTCCGAAAACGCATAGGGCTTGGGCAGGTAGTCGTCGCCGCCGGCGCGCAGACCCTTCACCCGGTCGTCGACCTGCGCCAGGGCGGAGAGAATGAGAGCGGGCGTCGCGTCATTCTGCTCGCGCAGCGAACGGATCAGCGAGAGCCCGTCAAGACGCGGCAACATGCGGTCGACCACCAGGACGTCGTAACCACCGCCCTCGGCCATGGCGTAGCCTTCCAGACCATCGCCGGCATGGTCGGCGACATGGCCGGCCTCGCGGAAGGCCTTGGTCAGATAGGCCGCAGCCTCGGCATCATCTTCGACGATCAGCAGTCGCATCGGCCAAGCCTATCCCAGAACGACGAAAAACGGCAGGCCGGAGGATACGCATCCGGCCTGCCGCGGTGAAGGCTGGCCTCCCGGCGCGGGGGCGACGGTCTGCCGGGGGGACACGAGCCTTGCCTCAGATCCGATGCCGGCCAGAAGCCGGCATCGGCCTCATCAGGATCAGGCGGCCGGCTGGCGGCCGACCTCGAAAGCGATCTCGCGCTCCTTGCCGTCACGCCAGACGGAGAGCTTCACCTTGGTGCCGGGCGCGAAGCTGGCGATACGGCGCGAGAGTTCGCGGGCATCCTTGATCGCGACGCCGTCGACCGCGAGGATCGTGTCGCCGCGGCGGATACCGGCGCGGGCAGCGGGGCCGGTGCGCTCCGCGGCGGCGACGAGCGCGCCGTGCGGCTCCTTGAGCCCGATCGCCTCCGCGACCTCGGCCGTCACCGGCTGGATCTGCACGCCGATGAAGCCGCGAGCCACCGTGCCGTCCTTCTTGAGGGCGGTCACGACCTGCTCGACCGTCGAGGCCGGGACGGCGAAGGCGATGCCAACATTGCCGCCGGAGGGCGAGTAGATCGCGGTGTTGACGCCGACGACCTCGCCCTTCTGGTTGAAGGTCGGCCCGCCGGAATTGCCGCGGTTCACCGCCGCGTCGATCTGCAGGAAGTCGTCATAGGGGCCCGAGCCGATGTCGCGGCCCTGGGCCGAGACGATGCCGGCCGTGACCGTGCCGCCGAGGCCGAAGGGGTTGCCGACCGCCAGCACCCAGTCGCCGATCCGCGGCTTGGCCGCCGCGAGCTGGACGAAGGGGAAGCTGCCGCCCTCATTGACCTTGAGCAACGCGAGATCGGTGCGCGGATCGGTGCCAATGACCTTGGCTTCCAGCGTCTTGCCGTCGTCGGTGACGATCTGGACCTCGGAGGCCTTGTCGACCACATGGTTGTTGGTGACGATGTAGCCGTCCTGGCTGATGAAGAAGCCCGAGCCCTGCGACATGCCCTGGCGCGGCTGCGGCCGGCCGGGAACGGCGCCGCGCGGCATCTGCTGCTCGAAGAAGCGGCGCAGGCCGGGCGGCAGGTCATCCAGGCTGCCCTGGCCATCATCGGCGGCCTCGATCGTCTGCTTGACGCGGACCGAGACGACCGCCGGCTTCACCTTCTCGACCATGTCGGCGAAGGAGGGCAGATTGGTCTGGACGCCCGAGAGCTGGATCGGCTGGGCGAAGGCGGGATGGTCGAACTTCAGCGCGCCGTCGGCGAGCCCGGCGGCGAGGCCGATGCCCAGCGTGGCGGCACCGGCGAGAAGGGCGCCGCGCTTCAGGATGGACCGGGGACGATTGGTGTTGGTGGTCATGGCGGAACCTCGAAACATTCGGCAGGGCCTTCCCTGCTCGTGACGAGGACCATGACGGGCTCAGCCTTACGCCGCTTTCGCCCGAAGATGACGGTTTTGTAAGGTAACAGATCGTGTCCGGAGGTTTCCGGGCTGGATCAGGGCGCCTCCGAATCCAGAAGCCGCTGCAGCCGGCGGCGCTCCTCCTCCGACAGCGGCGCGGCGGCGTCCGGCGCCGGCATGGCCCGGCTGCGCCGCCAGGTGAAGAGCAGCGCCGCGAGCAGGATCAGCAGCGGCGCGGCCCAGAGCAGCGCCGTCCTGACGTCGAAGGGCGGCCGCAGCAGCACGAAATCGCCATAGCGCGCGACGACGAAATCGCGCACCGCGGTGTCGCTGTCGCCGGCGACGAGCCGCTCGCGCACGAGCACACGCAGATCCTTGGCGAGCGGCGCGTCCGAATCGTCGATCGACTGGTTCTGGCAGACCAAGCAGCGCAACTCTGCCGAGATCGACCGGGCGCGGCGCTCGAGAGCAGGATCTGGCAGAACCTCGCCGGGCTGGACCGCCAGGCCGGGCGACAGGCTGGCGCACGCGATCGCGGCGGCGACAATCAGGCGGAGCGGAAGCAGGCGACGCACCGCGCTCACTCCGCCGGCTGCGGGACGGCCGCGGGCTGGGGAGCCTGGCGCCGGGGGGCCGCCAGCCGGAAGCGGCGATCCGTCAGCGACAGCGCGCCACCGAGCGCCATCACGATCGAGCCGATCCAGATCAGCAGGATCAGCGGCTTGTCGTAGAGCCGCACGGCGATGCCGCCATCGGTCTGCGGCTCTCCCAGCGCCACATAGGCCTGGCTCAGGCCGACCGTACGGATGCCGGCCTCTGTGGTCGGCATGTTACGGGCGGTGTAGACGCGCTTGGCGGCCTCGATCGGCCTCAGCTCGCGATTGCCGGCGAAAAGCTGGAAGCGCGCCACCTCGGCCCGGAAATTCGGGCCGCTGCGCGGCAGGACGGATTCGAGAACCACGGTATAGCGCCCGCTGGTCAGCCGCTCGCCTGGCTTCAGCACGCCGATGGCTTCGGTGCTCCACGCGGCCGCCGCGATACCGATGACGCTCACGCCGACGCCGGCATGGGCGAGCGCGGTCCCCCAGGCAGAGCGTGGCAGGCCCTTGGCCCGCGACCACATCGCCGGCCAGCCACTGGCGCGGGCGACGATGCGATCGCCCAGATCGAAGGCCGCGCCGAGCACGAGGAAGACGCCCAGGCCGATGCCGAGCGGCGCCAGCACGGGACCGCCCCAGTTCCAGGCGACCAGAGCAAAGGCCGCCACCAGGGAGAGCGCGAAAGCGGCCATGTTGCGCTGGGCGGCGCCGAGCAGATCGCCCCGCTTCCACGCCAGGGTCTGGCCGAGTGGCAGCAGCAGGAGCAGCGGCACCAGGACCGGCACGAAGGTGGCGTTGAAGAAGGGCGGGCCGACCGAGATCTTGTCGCCGGTCAGCATCTCCAGCACCAGCGGATAGAGCGTGCCGACGAAGACCGTCGCGCAAGCGGTGGCGATGAAGACGTTGTTGACCACCAGCGCCCCTTCCCGGGACACCGGCGCGAACAGACCGCCCTGCCGCAGCAACGGTGCCCGCCAGGCGAAGAGCGCCAGCGATCCCCCGACGAAGAAGACGAGGATGCAGAGGATGAACAGGCCGCGCGCGGGGTCGGTCGCGAAGGAATGGACCGAGGTCAGAACGCCGGAGCGCACGATGAAGGTGCCGAGCAGCGAGAGCGAGAAGGTCAGAATCGCGAGCAGGATCGTCCAGACCTTCAAAGCGTCGCGCTTTTCCATCACCACGGTCGAATGAATCAGCGCCGTGCCGGCGAGCCAGGGCATCAGCGAGGCGTTCTCGACCGGGTCCCAGAACCACCAGCCGCCCCAGCCGAGCTCGTAATAGGCCCAATAGGAACCCATCGCGATGCCGAGCGTGAGAAAAACCCAGGCCAGCAGCGTCCAGGGCCGCACGGCGCGGGCCCAGACGGCGTCGATGCGCCCGTCGATCAGCGCCGCGACCGCAAAGGCATAGGTGATCGAGAAGCCGACATAGCCGACATAGAGAAGCGGCGGATGGATCGCGAGGCCGAGATCCTGGAGGATCGGGTTGAGGTCCTGGCCGTCCGGCGGCGCCGGCACCATGCGCCGGAAGGGGTTCGAGGTCAGCAGGGTGAAAGCCAGGAAGGCGACCGTGACCAGGCCCTGGGCGGCAAGCGTGCCGGCCCGTAGCCGCACCGGCAGCGACCGGCGCGAAAGCGCGACGAGTGCGCCGAACAGCGTCAGGATCAGCACCCAGAGGAGCATCGAGCCCTCATGATTGCCCCAGACGGAGGTCAGCTTGTAGATGAGCGGCTGCGTGGAGTGCGAATTGGCGACGACGTTTTCGACCGAAAAATCCGAGCGCACATAGCTCGTCACGAGTGCCGCGAACGACAGTGTCACCAGCAGGAAGCAGATCAGCGCTGCAGCCGAGCCGACGCTGGCGAGCGCGCGATCATGGCGCGCCACGCCCCAAAGCGGGACGATCGACTGGACGACGGCGACGCCCAGAGCCAGCGCGAGCGCGAAATGGCCGATCTCGACGATCATGAACGCCTCATGGTGCAGCCTTGGGAGCCGGTTTCGACGACGCGGCCGGCGCGGCGGGATCGCCGGGCTGCCAGTGGCCCTGCTTCTTCAGCGCGTCCGCGACCTCGCGGGGCATGTAGTTTTCGTCATGCTTAGCGAGGACGGAGTCGGCGCGGAACTGGCTGCCGCCCTGAAAAACACCCTCCGTCACCACGCCCTGCCCTTCGCGAAAGAGATCGGGCAAAAGGCCCTCGTAGCTCACCTTGATGACCGTGCGGCTGTCGGTGATCGAGAAGGCGACGCGCTGGCCTGGGCCGCGAACGACCGAGCCCTGCTCGACCAGCCCGCCCAGGCGCATGCGAGTGCCCGGCGCCACGCTCTTCTCCGCAATCTCGCTCGGGCCGTAGAAGAACACGATGGTGTCGCGCAGCGCGAAGAGCACCAGCCCAGCCGCGAGGAACAGCACCGCTCCCGCCGCGCCGATCAGCATCAGCCGCCGCTGCTTGCGGGTGTAGCGCCGCTTCGCGGCGAGCGGCCGCGCAGGCTCGACCGTGGTCATGGCGCGGCCTCCTTCAGGGCCAGTTCCTCCGCCAGCGCATCGAGCGCAGCCGGTGCCGCGGCCTCCTGCGCCAACCGCGCCCGCGCCAGAACAAGCGACTGGCGTGCAGCGGCTTTGTCGCCGAGGACAACCTGCGAGCGGATCAGGCGAGTCCAGTCCGAAAGGGAGCCTCCGCCCTCCTGCAGCCGTGCGGCGAGACCGTCGACCATGGCGCGGATCGCCGCCTGCTGCTCCGCCGGCGCGAGCGCGGCGACTCCCCCTGCCTTCTCGGCCTCGAGCCGGGCCAGACGTTGCCGCACCGCCTGTGCCCAAGGGGCGTCGGCAGGCGCTTCCGCCAGGAGCGTACGCAACGCTTCGGCAGCGCCCGTGGCGTTGCCATCCTGCTCCTGGCCGATCGCGAGGAAGAAGCGGGCACGCGGGTTCTTCGGGTCGAGGCGCAGGGCGTCCGTGAAGCTCGCGCGTGCCGCCGCCGTGACGACGCCGCCTGCCGACAGCGTGCGCGACTCACCGAGCCCGGCATGGGCCTCGGGGCTCGCCTCGCCATGGTGGATCGCCTGGGCAAAGGCTGTCGCCGCATCCTCATAGCGGCCCTGACGCAGATAGACCGGCGCGACCACGGACCAGCCCTTTCCATCGGACGGATTGGCGGCGAGATGGGTTTCGATGCGGGCGAGAGCGAGCGCGAAATCCTGCCGCGACGGGTCGGCCTGGAGGCGGGCGGCGAGCGGCTGGTCCGGCTGACCGGGCGAGCCATAGGCGCCGTAGACGAGAAGGGCGAGCAGCGGCACGCAGGACAGGGCAAGCGCCGAGCTGGCGCGGCGACGGCGCAGCGATGATTCGGTGACCCCTTCCGGCCCACTGTCGTCACCTGCCGCGCGCAGCAGGCGGCGCGCGGCTTCCGCGCGGGCGGCATCGGCCTCGGCCGGGCCGATCAGGCTGCGCGCGAGGTCACGGTCGATCTCGCCCAGCTGCGAGCGATAGAGGCTGCGGGCGTCGGCGCCATCCGCGAAAGCCAGCGCCCGGCCACGTCCAAGGGGCCAGAGCAAGGCGAAGATCGCCGCCCCCGTCATGATCGCGAAGATGATCCAGATCAGCATGCCAAGCTCATAGCCAAAACCGGCGTCGGCTTCATGCCCGAAGATGGCGACATAGGGTCACGCAGACCAGGCATGTTCAGACCGAGGGAAGCACGAGGCGGGCACGCAGGCCGCCCAGCGGCGAGCGCTCCAGCGCGAGTTCCCCGCCATAGAGCTTCGCCAGATCGACCACGATGGAGAGTCCCAGCCCGGAGCCGGGTGTCGCCTCGTCCAGACGGCGGCCACGCTTGAGCACATCGGCCAGCGCCTCTTCGGGCAGGCCCGGACCGTCATCGTCGATCAGCAGGGCGATCCGCCCCACGCCATCCGGTCGGTCGAGCGATACGGTCACCTTCGCCTTCGCCCATTTGAAGGCGTTGTCGAGCAGGTTGCCCAGCATCTCCTCCAGATCCTGCCGATCGCCACGGAAGCGCACCGATGCCGGAACCGTATGGCTCCCGACAAGCGCGCGCCCCTGGGCGATCTTTGCAAAAGTCCGGATCAGGGCGTCCAGCGAAGGCGCGACCTCCGTCACGCCGCCCAGCGCGCCGGACAGGGCTGCAGCCCGCGCCCGGTCGAGATAGTACTGCACTTGGTCGCGCATCACTGCAGCCTGGGTCCGCACGGTCTGCGGCAGGTTGGCGTCGCCGGCCTCGGCCTCGTTGAGCATCACGCTGAGCGGCGTCTTCAGCGCGTGGGCGAGATTGCCGACCTGCGTCCGAGCACGGTCGAGAATTTCGTGATTGGCGTCGATGAGGAGATTGAGTTCGCCCGCGAGTGGCGCGAGATCCGGAGGATAGGTGCCGATGATGCGCGGCGCCTCACCTGTCCGAACCATCCCGACCGCGGCGCCGAGACGCTTCAGAGGGCGCAGGCCGTAGCGCACCTGGACGATGGTGGAGGCCACGAGGGCGAGGCCGAGCAGCACGAAGGTCATTGTCAGGGCTAGGCGGAAATCGCGGATATCGGCGTCGATCTCGTCGGAGGGGGCCGCGACGGCGACGGTGAAGCGGCCGTCCTCGCCGACATCGATCTCGCGTTCGAGGATGCGCAGGTTCCGGTCGTCCGGGCCGGAGATGTAGCTCTCCCGCAGCCCGCGGGCATTGGGGGCGATCGGCTGGTCGAGGAGCTTCGGCAGTTGTCCGCCGACCAGGGAGCGCGAGGCGCGGATGCTGGGCCTTTCGCCGTCGAGACGGATGATCTGCCAGTACCAGCCGGACAGCGGCAGGTCGAAGCGCGGCTCGCCGAGATCGCCGATCGCCTGCCGCTCGGTCTCGGGCGGAGCCGCGAGATCGGCGATCAGTTCCTTGATGTAAACGCTGAGCCGCTCATCGAAACCGCGTTCGGTCGAGCGCCGATAGAAGGTCGTCAGGCCGAAGCCGGCCAGCATCAGCACCAGAGCGCAGCAGACCGCTGCCGAGATGAAGAGCCGCGCGCCCAGCGAATAGCGATGCGAGCGGAGCGGCATCGGCGGCGATCAGACCTTCTCGGGCGCCGCTGCGATATAGCCTAGCCCGCGGACGGTCTCGATCACCTCGACGCCGAGCTTCTTGCGCAGCCGTCCGACGAAGACCTCGATGGTGTTGGAGTCGCGGTCGAAATCCTGGTCGTAGAGATGCTCGACGAGCTCGGTGCGCGACACCACGCGGCCCTGATGATGCATGAGATAGGCGAGCAGCCGGTATTCATGCGAGGTCAGCTTGACCGGGTTGCCGTCGACGACGACGCGGCTGGCGCGGGTGTCGAGACGCACCGGCCCGCAGACCAGTTCGGAGGTCGCATGGCCGGCGGCGCGGCGCAGCAGGGCGCGGACGCGGGCCAGCAGTTCCTCGACGTGGAACGGCTTGGTGACATAGTCGTCGGCGCCGGCGTCGAAGCCGCCGACCTTGTCGCTCCAGCGGTCGCGCGCGGTCAGGATCAGCACCGGCATGGTCTTGCCGGCGCGGCGCCAGCCCTGCAGCACGGCGACACCGTCGACCTTCGGCAGACCGAGATCGAGGATCACGGCATCATAGGGCTCGGTCTCGCCGAGATAGAGCCCCTCCTCACCATCGAAGGCCTTGTCGACGGCGTAGCCGGCATTCTCCAGCGCAGTGACGATCTGACGGTTGAGGTCCTTGTCGTCCTCGACGACGAGCAGTCTCACGGCGTGTCATCTCCTGTTGGGGCGGGCCGCGAAGACGCGGTCTCAGCGAATGGTGCCGACCTTGCCCGATTGGCCTTCGAGCGTCACCCTGGCAACCCGGCCGTCACGCTTGAGCGTGGTCACAACGTAGACGTAATCGTCACCCTGGCGACAGAGGCGGATGCGCACGACCTCGCCCGGCGCCGCCTGCCGTGCGTGGCGCGAGGCCTGCGCGGGCTGGATCACCCTGCCATCCGCCACCGCGTCACGCGTCTCGTCGGCGGACAGGCAGGCGATCGGCTCCGGATTGTCGATCATCACGATCGGCAAGGGCGGCGCCAGCAGGGACAGGGCGATGACGGTTTCGAAGGGCATGGTCGACATCGGCTAATCCTGCACGCGTGAACACGCCATGAATGCTCCGGACCGTCGCGAGTATGTCAGCGGATGGGCAGCCTTCCAAGGTATTCGTGGCCCCGGCCGGCCACGGCACTGACTTGAGCGATCACGATCTCGATCTCATGCTGCTGTAGGCCGAAATCGGCCAGTTCCGCGGCTGCGGGATAGCGCCACGCCGCTTCCAGCGTCGTCGCACGCCGGCGCTCGATGCCGTCCTGCCTCACCGAGATCTCCCAGCGCTCGGCCTCCTCGCCCAACGGGACTTCGGCCAGATCCCAGGAATCGCCGTCGATGCGCGTCCGCCGGATCCAGGAGAAGCGGATGCCGTCGGCCTCTCGGCGCGCCTGCGGATGGACAGGCGCCAGGGGCAAAAGGGCAGCGGCACTCGCCGCGGCTGCGACCTCGACCACCGTCGCATCGGCGATATCGCGCTGAACCGGTCCGACGCGGTAGCGCCGCACGATCCCGAGATCGGCGAGATCGTCCGCGAGGGTCACAGCCGCACCGTCGAGCACGACGACCCGCGAGCCCGTCGGCAGGCTGCGCGCGGCGGCCGCTTCGGAACCGCCCAGGCCGCGCATCAGGCCGGAGAGCCTGAATCGGCGAGGCCCGACCAGCTCGACCTGCGACGCCGTGACGATCTCGACCGCACCCGCTGCATCGAGCAGGGCGAGCGCATTCGCGCCCGCCAGTGCCGCCTCGGGCGAGACGGAAGCGAGAACGCCGCCGCGCAGGCGCAGCTCCAGAACGGCGTGGCGGTCGCTGCGCCAGAGTGGTCCCGGCGGCAGGACCGTCAGGGTCTCGCCGACGATCGACGGTGCCTCGATCAGCCGCAGCAGCGCGAAGGACCCTGCGTCATCGCCCTGCCAGACGGCGAGCGCCCCCGGCCAGGGCGAGGCATAGGCGGCGAGCGAAAGCAGCGGCGGCGGCTGGGTCCGCACGATCGGCAGCGCGATCGGGATCGCGAGAGGCCGGCCCGGCAGGGCTGGCGCGCTGCGCGGCGGACGCGGGAGGCTGGGGACCGCAGCGCTGCGATAGATCGCGGGCTCGACCGCCCTCGCGCTGACGCGGCGCGTCGCACCGTCCTCGATGCGCGTCAGGCGGAACAGCCTTTCCCCGTCCTCGATCCCGAGCGCCACGACGTCGCCGGGCTCGAGGTCCAGCCGATCGGGAGAAAGTTCGAGGTCGAGGGTCTCGCGGCCGGCCCAGATCTCCTGCAGACGACGGTCCGCCAGGCGCTGACCCTCCGCCGCGCGGGTGACGATCGGCGTCTCCACGCCGAGTTCGCGCCGCGCCGCGCCGGCCAGTCGCCGGGACAGGACCGCCGCCGTCCGGTAGTCGCTCTCGCCGTCGATGAAACCCAGCCGCAGTTCGAGCGGCAATTCGCTCTCCTGCGCCCGGCGCAGCGCGTAGGGCCAGCCCTCCCGATCGAGCACGAGATCGTCGTGGCCCAGCACACGCGCCACGGTGCCGCCGCGGCCGCGGACAACGAGCCGGCCGCCGCTCATGGTCGCGTCGAAGCCGAAGGCCTGCGCGAGCGGCTCCAGCGCCTGCCGCGCCGAGAGCGGTCGCTCCAGCACATAACCGTCGACGAAGCCATCGACGGCGATTTCGTCGGCCGCAGGCAGGCCGAAATCGGCCAGGATGCGCCGCAGCAAACGATCGACCGGCGCGCCCTCGATGCGGCCGTTGAGCCAGTGGCCCGTGTCATGGGCGGCGCCGTCGGCCCAGATCCCGCCGAGATCGGGGAAGGCCGGAAAAGGCCGCGCATCATAGCTCCAGACGAAGATGTTGGCGGGGTCGACCATCCGGATGCCGCTGATCGGGTGCACCGGATTGCGATGCGCCTCGAAGCCAGGGCGCGCCGGGTCGAAACCCGACAGGATAGCCTCGAGCCCGCGCGCCTGGACGAGATCGTCGCGCGCTCCGCTGGAAAAGGGCGGCACTCCACCTTCCGTCGATCTCGCATCGGGAAAGACGTTGGGCGCATTGGCCCCCTTGTCGACCGCCGGAATGCCGGTCTCGGTCAGCCAGATCGGCTTGGCACCGGGAACGAAGGACGTCGCCCCGGTCTCGATCCCGCCGACCCGTTCGACATGCGGCTGCGTCCACCAGCCGACGAGATCCTTGGGCCGAAAGACCCAGGGCTTGCCATAGGCGCCGTCCTCGATCGGCACGCGCGTCTGGTCGGCCCGGCCGGCGTCGTCGGCATAGAACCAGTCATAGGCCTCGCCCGAGCCGAGGCGCGCGCGAAGATGGGCGAGGTCAGCAGGCCCGGATGCGATCGCCGCGTCGGCATGGGCAGCGCCGTCGCGCCAATCGGACAGGGGCGGGTAATAGTCGATCCCGATCGCGCCGATCGCCGGGGAAGCCCAGAGCGGATCGAGCGGAAAGGTGACATCATCGCCCGCATTGCGGACATGCGCCCCGTATTCCGTCCAGTCCGCCGCATAGGTCAGAGTCGCGGCTGGCAGAATGGATGCGACCTCGGCAGCGAGATCGACGAGCCCGTCGACCATGGGGTAGCCGGCCGCGCCCCGGATACGGGTCAGGCCCGGCATCTCTGAGCCCAGCACGAAGGCTGAGACGCCACCGGCGACCTGCGCCAGCCGGGCGTAGTGCAGGACGAAGCGCCGGTAACTCCACTCGCCGGGGCGGGCGCAGACCACGCTCTCGCCCTCGGCCGTCACATCCGCTGCGGTGACGGTCCCGAGAAAGGTCTCGACCTGCGCCGCGGCTGCGGCCGTACCGTCCGGACTGCCCGCCGTTTCGGGCGCCGGAAAGCAGGTGATCCGACCCCGCCACGGATAGTGCGGCTGTCCCGCTGTGCCGGACACCGGGTCCGGAAGAGCGTTGCCGGCGGGAATGTCCATCATGAGGAAGGGGTAGAGCACGACCTCGAGGCCATAATCGTCGCGCAGCCGCCGGATCAGCCGGATCACGCCATCGTCCGAGGGCGTTCCGCCGAAGGCTGGCCTTCCGTCCGCTTCGCTGACGACGCGCGCCCCGGCCCGGTCGAGGCCTGCCACGGTCCATTCGGCTCCTACCGTCGGCTTGTGGGCGATCTCGACGCGGGGCGTGAGCGTGCATTCGCCCACTCTGAGATCATCGCCGAACCAGGCCACGACGAGGGAAATGCGTCGCAGGTTCGGGCAGAGCGCGATCAGATGGGCGATGGCGGTGTCGACATCGGCCCCGCCATAGAGCTGGTGGCGCGTGAGGCTCTCGCTGACGCCGGGCTCGGGCTCGTGGCTGACGGCGCGCATGTCGTAGACGAATTCGCCCGCGCCGGGGATCAGTGTCACCGCCCGGATCATCTGGCCCAGCCCCTCGACCGGGCGGACGACCTCGAAGGAGAATTGCGGAACCCGGTTGCCGTAATCGGCGAGCGGAAAGCGCTCGAAGACGACATAGGCGAGGCCGCGATAGGCCGGCGTCTCGCCGGCCTCCTTGGCGGCGATCAGCGGGTCGGGCTCCTGGGCCTCGTCACCCTGGTGGACCCGCATGGCGACGGTGGCGACGTCGAGTTCGCGCCCGTCGACCCAGATCCGGCGGACGAAGGCGATCGGCCCCTCGCACAGCCCGATGGCGAGATTCGCGTAGTAGCTGTAGGTCGTCTCGACGGTCTTCTGCTTGGGGCTGCCTTTCCCGCCCGTCTTGCTGCGCGTCACAGAGACCTTGATCTCCTCCTCGAAGCGCGTGGCCCAGATCAGCTGCCCGCCGATCCGGGCCCGTCCATAGACGCGCGGGATCGCGGCGCCCTCGCTGGAGGCCAGCCCACTGATCTCGCTCAAGCGCGGCCCCTCGACGCGGCGCGTCCCGGCCGAGCCGCCGAGAAGCGATTGGTCGACGACGGCGCCGGCGATGCCGCCCACCGCCTGGCCGATCGCGGCCCCGAAAGGTCCACCCAGCGCTGCGCCGAGCGCATTGCCGGCGACCTGGAGAAGGAGAGTCGCCATCAGTCGGTCACTCCCGGAAAGGAAAAGGCATGGCTGAGATGCCGCCGCCACCAGCGCGTGAGGGCGACTTCAGCGACCTGCGCACCGTCATGGGCGTGGATGATGCGGTCCGGCGCAGCGAGGATCGCGCAATGGCGTGCCGGCAGATGGCTGCGCCATCGGAACAGCAGCACATCGCCGGGCCGTTCCTGCCCGGGCGCGACCGGCACGAGGTGGCGCAACGCAGCCGCGGCGAGCATCTCCGCGCCCAGCCCCTCGCACCCCTCCGGCGTATAGGGCGGCGGTGTCTCGGGCTCGGGGCCGCAGAGATCGCGCCAGACGCCGCGCACCAGCCCGAGGCAATCGCAGCCGACACCGCGCAGCGAAGCCTGGTGATGATAGGGCGTGCCGATCCAGTTCCGTGCGGCTTCGACGATCGCGGGCCGTTCGAGCGGCGCGCTCATCGGAACAGGCTCCCGCCGTCGGGGGCGCCGTCGCCCGGCCGCACGCCGCCGATGATGAAATCGTTGCCTGGAATATGGGGGAAGCCCCGGAAGTTCACGCCATTGCCGAACCGCCCCCGGCAGGTGGCGAAGCTCTTGTCGCAGCCGGGGGAGACGTGAAAGGCGTCGCCCGTCTCGATCCGCGAAGGCGGCGCCTGCCAGAGCTGAAGCGAAGCGGCGTCGCCATTGGCGCCATGGCGCATCACCTCTGTGACAAAACCGGTGTTCGCGCCCGCCGTGAAGACGAGCCGCCCTCCGGTGAAATGGCCGTCGGCAAAGCCGGCCAGCGCCGCGGCTGTGAAGCCGAGACGACCGTCCGTCGAATTGACCACCGCAGGCGTCGGCAGGATCGTCAGGCCGCAGCGCGCATCGCCGAGATCGGCCGAGCAGGAGCGCGTGTAGAGCCGGCCCCGCTCCTCGTCGAAGGCCTTGGCGAGCCCCCTCACCTCCGCCGTGAAGGCGCTGTCGCTCCGCCGGACCTCGCCGACGAAGCCGGTCTCCAGCAGGAGGCGCTGGGCCGGCTCGGCCCAGTTGACGAGCCAGATCGCGACCCGGGCGTCGTCATAGAGCCCGCGGGCCAGATCGGCCTCGTTCAGCCCGGTGGCCGCGAAGGCGCCGGCAACCTCGCCTCCGCCGATCACGAAACCCAGTTCGGCCGCGGTCTCCGCGGCCTCCAGCCCCGTCTCGGCGGCGAAGGTCACGCCGTCGAAGACAAGGCTCGTGTCATGATCGGTGAAGCCGAGCACGACGCCGTCGCGACGGGTCAGGCTCCAGCAGCGGCACAGGGTCGTCGCGCCCTGGGCGAGATGCTCCGCCAGGGCCTCGGGAATGTTGCGCATGACAGGCTCGCTTCAGGGAACGATTTCGACGACGGGGATGCGCGGGATCTCGCCGGCCTCGAAGGCCGAGAGATCGACCTCGATCGCATCGGTGTCGAAGCGCACCGGCACGTCGAACAGGAAGCCCGCGGTCACAGAGGCACCCGGCGGCGGCGCGTGACCGCTGGCGAAGGTCACGAGACCGGTCGCGGCGTCGCAGGTGACATGGGCCGGATCGACGACCACGCCGGCGACCGCCACCAGAACCTCGTTGGCGACAGGCTTGGTGATCGTCCTGCGATAGGTCGCGATGCCGCTGCCATAATGCTTGCACAGCGGAAAGCTGCGGGTGACGCCGTCGCCGGTGCCGATGGCCTGGTCCGTCGCAGCCGGCGTGGCGGAAGGTGCGCAGCTCTTCCAGTCGAGCGGATCGCGCCAGCGGAAGCCGTAAAGGCGGCCGCGCCGCTCCTCGAAAAAGGCGACGACTTCAGCGAGCGCATCGAGCGTTCGGATCCCGAAACCGGCATCGTAGCGCCTTCGCGAATGGGCCCAGCGGCTGTTGCGTCTCTCCCGCCCCGAGGCCAGCGCGACGATCTGGGTCAGCCGTTCGGGCCCGCCCCGGGCTCCGCGCGCAAGGGTGGTCGGAAAGCGGATTTCGTGAAAATCGGCCATCTCCGTCTCCGTCACAGCGCGCGGGTGCCGCGCGCCACCGCCCGGGCGATGGCGGCGGAGAGCTGCGCCTCGGAGCGGCGGAAGCTGTCGGCGTCAGGCGTCGAAACCTGAACGACGACGTTGAGCGGCCGCCGCGCCTCGCCGGAGGAGCGCACGCCGAGCTTACCGTCGGCCCCCCGGCTCAGCGGCAGGATCGCCTCGGCCCCGCGCTCGCCCATCAGGCCGAGGCCGCGGCCGAGCGGAAAATAGGCCGGCGAGGCGATGACCCCTCCGTCGGCGAAGGGCGCGACGGGGGCGCTCGCCGCCGCGCCACCGACATTGAATCCGCCAAAGGCGCCGGCGAGGCCCTTCAGTCCGCTGCCCAGCAGGTTCGACAGGCTGCTCTGGAGCGGCTTGAGCGCCGATTTGAGCAGGCTCTCCGTGATGGATCGCCCGACGCTGCGCAGCACCTCGTCGAAGCGCTTGCCCTCGACGATGCCCTTGGCGAAGGCATTGGTGATCGATTTCCCGAAGCTGGCGGCCGATTTGTCGAGGCTCTGCGTCAGCGAGCCCAGGGTCCGCAGGTCGGACAGGCGGGCGGAGAGGTCGATCTCGTCATCGGCCATGGTGGACCTTTCGGGATGGAGGGGTGGCGAATCCGGTCAGGCGTCGGGATGGGCCGCCATCAGCGCCAGAAGAGCGTCGCGCGCCGGGGCTCCGGTGTCTTCGCCGTAGCGGTGGGCGCGCATGGCGGCGGCGATCTCGTGAGGCGTCGCGGCCCAGAAGATGTCGGGCGGCCAGCCGAGACGGCCGAGCCCGAAGGCCATGATCTCGGCCCAGGGAAAGGGCGCCGCCGGCGGCGTCAGCCCACCGGCGGCGCCGGAGGGGGGATTTTGGCCTCCAAGGGCGGAGGGCCGCCTGCGGCGTCGCCGAAAGTCGCCTCGAGCAAAGCGATCGCCGCATGGATGGCGCCGTTGAGCCCGCCGTCGAAGGCCATCTCCCTGACCTCATCCTCGCCGAACGAGCTGCCGGCGCCACGCAGCCCCGCCGCCAGGATGCGTGAAACGTCGCGCGCCGAGAGCCGCCCCGTCGCGAAGCGCTCACCGAGCGCGGGAAGGCTATCGACCGCGAAAGCCTGCTCGAGCTCGGCGAGCGCGCCCAGCGTCAGCCGCATCGGCAGCGCTCGCCCCTCGACCATCAGGGCCGTCTCGCCCCGGTAGCGGTTGACCATGGCCGCCCTCCTCACAGTGCCGCGAAGGCGAGCTGGCCGGCGGATTCGAGCGAGAGGTCGAACGTCACCTCGCCGGCATGGTCGCCCCGATATTCGAGGCTGGAGAGCTGGAACGGGCCCGTGACGGTGCCGAAATCCGGCACCACGACCTGCCAGTCGCGGATGGCCCCGTCGAAGAAGATCTGACGCACGAGCGCGTCCGAGGCCTCGTCCTTGAAGATCCCCGCGCCGCTGATCGCGGCCCGGCGCATGCCGGCGCCGGCCAGAAGCTCGCGCCAGCGTCCGGCGGATTCCGAATGGGTCACGTCGACCGCCTCGGCGTTGAACGCGATCTGCCGGGCGCGCAGCCCCGCGACGGTCACGAACACGCCCCCTGCGTCCGCCGCCTTGAGCAGCAGATCCTTGCCCTTCTGTGCCGACATCCGGCCCTCCATCGTCCTGTTCGGTTGAAGTCAGAGCGCTTCCGTCACGGCCCGGAACCGGAGCGCGACGAAAGCGAGGCCGGTGGCGCCGTCCCGCGCCAGACGACTGGAGCGCCAGCGCAGATTGACGAGGCGATGCCCGACCAGTGCCGGTGTCGCTTCATCGAGGACGGTCGCAATGCGGGCCGCCGCTTCCAGCGCCAGCCGCGCGGAGCCGCTCTCGCCCGCCCAGACGGTGAGGCCGAACTCCTGCTCGCAGCCGCGTTCGGTGCCGGTCGACCAGTCGCGGGCCTCGACCTCGCCATGCACGACATAGACGCCGCTCGCGCCCCGTGGCGCCTCGTCATGGATGCGGCCCGGACCGATAAGGGCGATGAGGCCCGTGTCGGCCTCGAGCGCAGCCTGTACCGCCGCTCGCAGCAGAAGGATCGCGTCGCTCATGGACCGATCTCCCGCACCAGGCAGACGAGACGTCGCCGGTCGCCATCAGGGTCGGCGACGGCACGGATGTCGTAGAGATGGGTGCCGTCGCGCAGGCGCTGGCCCGCATCGACGCCGGCGCGCCAGCGCAGCGTGACGCGGTGGGTCGCGCTCTGTTCGGGCCTACCGCGACGCCATTGCTCGGCCCCCGAGAGCCATTCGACCTGGGCCCAGAGAGCGGCCACGGTCGTGAAAGCCTGGGTCTTGCCCCCGAGCCCGTCGGCGTTCGCGACCGGAGCCTCGAGAACGAGCCTCCGCCGCAGCGCGCCGACATCGCTGCCGTTTGGATGATGGGACGCCATGGCTCAGAGCCTCGCGCGGCGGAAGGGCGCGATCAGCGCCATGATTTCGGTCGGCAGAGCCTCGGCATCGCGGCCGACGACGTCGCCGCGGTGCTCGAACCAGCGCGCCGCCAGCCGCAGCACCGCCTGGCGCAGCAGCGCGGGCACGGACTGGGCATTGGGCCCGAAGCCGGCGACGACATCGATCTCGATCGCGCCGCGCAGCCGGCCGATCTCCGGCACCTCTCCCACGACGTGCAGCACCGGCGGGTCTGAGGCCCGGTCGAGGTGCAGGGCGCTCGCGATGACCGGCTGCGGCGCACCCAAAGCGTCATAGACGCGGGCGGCGGTGAGCGTGCCGACGGGCGAGAGCGGCAGACGGATCTCGCCGCTGTCCGGCCAGCGATCGAGCACGATCCGCCAGCTCTGATCGACCAGGAGGCGTCCCGAGGTGGCCTCGACCATCAATCTGGCGGCCGTGATCAGGGTCGCGAGGAGATCGTCCTCCTCCGTCTGGTCGAGCCGCAGGAAGGCGCGGGCTTCCGCTAGCGAGACCGGCTCCTGGGCCGGCGGGGTCAGGGCAATCGGCGTCATGGTCGCTCCGATGCGGGGTTCAATTGCGGGGGGCGACGCGCTATCGAGCCCTTCCCAGCTGGAGGAGCGCGATGCGCGTCGGAATTCTGATCGGGCTCGGCTTTCTCGCCGGCACTCTGGCAGCCGCGCCGGCGGCGGCCGTCGTCGGCGGCCGCGAAGGGGGGCCGTTGGCGAGCTCGACCCTGATGGTTCTCAATGCCCGGGGTGGCGTCTGCACCGGCATCGTCCTGTCGCCGCGTAGCGTGCTGACGGCCGCCCATTGCGCTGCGGGCGGGACCGAACTGCGCATCCACTGGAAGGAGGGCGGCGGCGAGCCCGTCCTGCTGGCGCCGGCTGCCGTCGTTCTACATCCGGAATTCCGGTCGGACGCCGTCGCGGCGCGCCAGCGCTCGATCGATCTCGCTCTGCTGCGTCTGGCGCAACCGCTGCCCGGCCGGTTCGCGGCGGCAACGCTGCTGGACGGCGCCCCGCCCCGCGCCGGCAACGCCATCGACCTCGCCGGTTACGGCGTGTCGCGCGAGGGCGAGGCGCGTAGCACCGGCATCTACCGTTCCGCGACGCTCGCCGTGGTCGAGCCCTATGGGCCGGGTCGTATCCTGCTCTGGGCCGCGGACGCCGCCGGCGCCGGCAAGCGCAGCGGGCCGGGCGCCTGCCAGGGAGACTCGGGCGGGCCCATGGTCTCGGGCGGCGGCGTGGTCGCCGTCACGAGCTGGTCGACCGGCCCGTCGGGCCGCAGTTGCGGTCTCCTCAGCCAAGGCATCCTCGTGGCGCCGCAACGCGGCTGGATCGACGGGACGCTGGCGCGCTGGTCTGACAGGGCGATCTGGAGACCGTCCCGCTGAGGGAAAAGCTGGACTGGCGCTCGCCAGTCCCTAGATTGAAGGATGTTCGTCCATCCGGTCCGCCTCATGACAACGCGCCGCCTCACCTTTGCTCTCGCCACCGCACTGCTCGCGGGCAGCACGCCCGCGCTCGCAGTCATCGGTGGCATCGCCTCGCAGGATGTGCGGGGCGCGCGGGCCTCGACCCTGCGGATCGAAACCAGCCGCGGCGAACTCTGCTCCGGCGCGGCGATCGCGCCCGAGCTGGTGCTGACGGCGGCGCATTGCCTGATGGGCGGCGGTTCGGTCAGCGTGGTGAGCCTCGATCCCAATTTCCGCCCGCGCCGCCATGCCGTTCTGGCTGTGATGCCCCATCCCAGCTTCGTGCCGGGCACGACGCCACGCACCCAGCCGGGCGCCGATCTCGCGATGCTGCGCCTGTCTGCCCCCCTCCCGTCCGATATCCAGCCCGTCACGCTCGGCGGCGGCCTGTGGCAGGGCGAGGTCGTGACCATGGCGGGCTTCGGCCTCTCGGTCGAAACCAACAAGAAGACGGCGCGACGCCTGCGCGAGACGCGGCTGGTCAACGCCGGCAACTACACGACGCAGAACACCGTCAAAGTGGCCGTCGACCCCGAGGCCAGGGGCGAGACGCCCGGTGCCGGCGCCTGCCGCGGGGATTCCGGCGGGCCGGTCCTGCGCGGCGAGATCCGCTCGCGCGATCTCGTGGGCATCGTCAGCTGGTCGAGCGGTCCGCTGAATACGCGCGAGCGACGCATCTGCGGCGGCTTCACCGCGATCACGCCGATCAGCGAGCACCGGGCCTGGATCACGGAGTCCGCGGCTAGGCTGCTCACGCTCGGGACCAACCAGCGTCTGGCCGAGCAGCCTGCGCCGTCCGGCTACAGTTGGTGGCCGATGCGCTGAGGGCGGAGCCCGCCCCCAGCCAGCGGTACGGGCTCAGGCGGCGAACCGCAGCCCCTTGATCGCCGCGAAGTCCTGCACGCCGCCACCGACCCGTTTGGTCGTGTAGAACAGCACATAGGGCTTGGCGGAATAGGGATCGCGCAGGATGCGCACGCCGGCGCGATCGACGACGAGATAGCCCCGGCGGAAGTCACCGAAGGCCAGCGCGAGCGCATTGTTGGCGATGTCGGGCATGGTCTCCGCCTCGACGAGCGGGAAGCCCATCAGCGTCGCGGGCGCGCCGATCGAGGCCGGCGGCTGCCAGAGATACTGGCCCGTCGAGTCCTTGAACTTGCGGACCTGCGCTTGCGTCTTGCGGTTCATCACGAAGGACGCGTTCTGGCGGTAGCCGGCCTTCAGCGCATAGACGAGATCGACCAGGATGTCGGACGGGTTGGCCGTGGCGAAGGCGCCGGCGACGCCGGTGTTGAGGACGCCGATGCTGCCCCAGTTCCAGCTCGCTTCCGCGACCATCGGATAGGCCAGGAAGCCCTTGGGCTTGTCGATGCCGTCGCCGCTGACGAAGGCCGCGCCCTCCTGCTCGGCGAAGGCGCTCTCGACCTCCTCGGCGATCCACTGGTCGATGTTGACGATGGCGTCGTCGAGCAGGGTCTGAGTCGCCGCCGGCATGGCGTAAAGTTCCATCGCCGGGAAGGAGAGCTCCGCCAGGGTGGGCGAGCCGGTCTGCGGGCGCGCCGCGCTCTCGCCGACCCAACCGGAAGCCGGCCCGGTGGTCGAGAACGCCTTCTTGTAGGTGCCGGACGAGATCGTCCGCACCGTCGCCAGGGCGCGGATCGGCGAGGCGGTCGAAAGCCGCCGCAGAATCTCGCTCTCGACGCTGGAGGGGGCAAGATAGCCGCCGTCCGGACCCGAGCCGGCCGAAAGCGCCTTGGCCTCGAGCCGCTTGAGGCCGCTGGCCTCGCCGCTGCGGACATAGGCCGCGAAGGCGGCCTTGTGCTCGCCGACCAGCGGATCGCGCGGCTCGTCGCGGCCGAGTGCCGGGCGGCTGCGGTCCAGCGTCATCCGGTCGATGCGGCGCATCGTCTCGTCGAGGGCGGCGTCGATGCGGGCCACCTTCTCCTCGGTCAGCGGATCGACGCCGTGGCGACTTTCGATCTGCGCGAGGCGCTCGTCATTGCTGACGCGGTAGCTCTCCAGCGTGTAGCGCAGGTCGTCGAAGGCCAGCGACAGATCGGCGCCGGCGGCCTTGCTCTCGGGAGCGTGATTGGCAGTGGTCATGGTCTCTCCTCCGGGGAAAAGCAGTTTCAGGCGTGAGCGAAGGCGGCGTGAGACGACCGCTGCGCGGGGCGCAGCGCCTTGACGGCGGAGATCCGGGCCTGCGGCAGCATCGGGAAGGTGACGATCGAGATCTCCCAGAGGTCGATCCGCTCCAGCCGGCGCAGGCCGCTGCGCGGCTCGGTGCGGGCGCGCTCCGAACGGAAGCCGATCGAGAGCCCGTCCACCGCGCCTTCGCGCATCAGGGCGTGGATCTCTCGGGCACGGGCGACGGCCAGTGAGAGCTGGCCCCTGACGAAGAGCCCGCGCGAATCCTCGGTGAGCGCTAGCCAGCGGCCGATCGGCTCGGCCGGATCATGCTGCCAGAGCAGCTTGACGCCCGCAGGCCCCCGCCGCGCCAGGCTCTCGCGAAAGGCGCCGCGCTCGACGATGTCCTTGCCGAGATCGGCGATGCCGAAGAGGCTGGCATAGCCCTCGAACAGCCCGTCGAGGCCGATGCGCGCCGGCGGCAGCGGCAGGAACTTGGACTCGCGGTCGCAGGGGCCGGCGGGAGGCAACGCCCTCATCGCGCCCGCTCCCCGGCTTTGCCTGCACGGCCCGCGCCGCCCTCCAGCCGCGCCAGATTGCGCAGGAAGCGGCCGAAGGTCTCGGTGTTGGCCGGGCCGCGCGCCGGTTGCCGCGGCGGGCTGCGGCCCGGGCCGGAGGCTTTCGGCGGGGCGGGCTTCTTCTCTGCGGAACGCGTCATGGCTGGTCCCCCTCGTGACGGGCGTTGAAGCGGTTGAGTTCGCGCACAAAGTCGTCGAAGCGCCGGTTGGCGGCGGAGAGCTCACGCATCACGAACCAGGCTGCGGCCGAGGCCGTCACAGCCCAGAGCAGCAGCCCGAGATGGCCGACATCGGCGCGTTCGACGAAGGCGGTGACGATTGGGTCGAGCAGGTTCACGGGCTCACCCCTTCCCCTCCGGGAGCCCGGCCGTAGCCGACCGCCTCGCGCTTCTCGTCCTCGCTGAGGAAGGTCGCCGCGCCGAGCCGCCGCCAGAGCGATTCCCGCTCCTCGGCGAGCGCCTCGATGGCGTCGAGATCGGGCTCGAGCGAGAGATCGCCGCCGAAGGCCGGCCCGAGCCACTGCGCCAGGGACTGCGCGGTGCGCCGCACCAGCGGGATCGCAGTCTGGCGCCAGAAGGCGCGGTTGGCCTCGGCGAAATTGGCGTGGGTGTTGTCGCCGGGCAGGCCGAGCAGCAGCGGCGGCACGCCGAAGGCGAGCGCGATCTCGCGCGCCGCCACGCCCTTGGCCGCGACGAAGTCGAGTTCCGCGGGCGTCAGCGAGAGCGGCTTCCAGTCGAGCCCGCCTTCGAGCAGCAGCGGCCGGCCGGCATTGCGGGCGCCCTGGAAGCTGTCCTCCAGCTCGGCCTTCAGCCGCTCGAACTGCGCGTCGGTGAGGCTCGCGCCGTCTGGCCCGTCATAGACCAGAGCGCCGGAGGGCCGGGCCGCATTGTCGAGCAGGCCCTTGTGCCAGGCGCTGGCGGCGTTGTGGATGTCGAGCGAGCAGGCGGCTGCCTCGATCGGTGAAAGGCCGTAATGGTCGTCGACCGGGTGAAACAGGGTGAGATGCAGGATCGGCGGCAACGAACCCTTCAGGCCGCCCTCGTCCTGCCGGAAGCGGATGGTGTCGCCGCCGACCGTGTAGTCATAGGCCTCCGGCCAGCCATCGCGGCCGGGCACGACCTTCATCCGGTCGGGCCGCAGCGCGTAGAGTTCGCGCGGCTCGGCGCCGGTCGCGGCTGCCTCGACATAGGCGTTGCCGGCGACCAGCAGATGCCCGAACAGCATCTCGCGGAAGGCGATGCCGCCCTGGCGCGGATTGGGCCGCTCGATCAGCGCGAGCGCCGGATGCTCGGGCCTTTCCCGATCACCGATCTTGGCGACCAGCGGCGTCTGCGCAGCCGCCTCGGCGATGAGCCGGACGCAGCGATGCACGACCGGGTTGCGCTCATAGCCCTCGCGGGCGAGCGCCGCATAATCGCGCGGCGTCCAGACCGGACGACCGGCCTCGTGCAGGGCGATCAGCGGCCCGACGCGCGAGCGCTTGCGTTCCGGCGCGGCGAAGCCGCGCAGGTGGCGAAGGACATTGAGCATGGAGGTCTCGCTTATGAGTGCGTCATGCTCGGGCTTGACCCGAGCATCTCGGAAACCAGTGTCTTGTCGTCCCGAGATTCTGGGGTCTTCGCGGAGTTTATCCTTGGGCCGATCGAAGATCGGACCCGAGGGCTGCGCCCGAGAATGGCGGGCCTAAATCCCCCTCACCCGCGGCCGGCCCTTGGGGCCGAGCATCAGATGGGTCAGCGCCCAGACGAGCGCGTCCAGGCGGTCGGGCGAGCGGCCGGAGCTGAGGCCGCCGGGGCCGAAATCGCACATCTCGTCTTCCAGCGCCGGGAAGGCGCCGGCATGGCGCACCCGCCCCTGCGCATAGAGCGCGGCAATAGGCTCCGCCCGCAGATATTTGCCCCGCGTCGCCCTGACCGGGCTGACCGGCACGCCCGGATCGACCTCGCGGATCACCGCGCTCGCCATCTCGCCACCCTGGTTGACCTCGACGACGAGCGCATCGGCCTCGAAGCGCCGGTAGAGCGCGACCGCCTTGGCCGCCCATTCATGCGGGCGGGCACCCGCCACCGTCCCATCCTCCAGCACATGGCCGAGGCCGTCGCTGTCGAGGCCGGCCACGACCAGCCCGCAAGAATCGGCGCGGGCCGAGGACGAGGCCGGCGGATCGACCGCGACCACGATCCGCGCCAGGGCCGGCGCTTCCCGCTCGCGGCAATCCTCGATCATCGCCCGCGTCCAGAGCGCATCCGCGCTTTCCTCGACCAGTTCGCCGTCGAGTTCCTGCCGGCCGAGCCGCGTGCCGCCATAGCTGAGCGTCACGCTGCGGATGAAATCGGCCGCGAGGTTGAAGCGGTTGGCGCTCGTCGCGGCGCGGCTGACGGCCACTTCAGGATCCGCCAGCAGCCGCTTGATCAGCCGCACGGGGCGCGGCGTCGTGGTGACGATCTGGCGCGGCCGGTCGCCGAGGCGTAAGCCGAATTGCAGCATGTCCCAGGTCTCCTGAAGATTCGGCCATTTCGCCAGTTCGTCGGACCAGGCGGCGCCGAATTGCGGGCCGCGCAGCCCTTCCGGATCTTCCGCCGAAAACACCTGCGCGATCGCGCCATTGGGCCATTCCAGCCGCCGCCGCGAGGGATACCAGCTCGGCCGCTCCCAGCGGGTGTGGATCGACAGCAGCCCGGAGACGCCCTCGATCATGACGTCGCGGACCTGACCTTGCGTCTCGCCGACCAGCGCGATCCGCTCCGTCGCGGCCGGCGCATAAGGCTGCTGCCCCAGCGCCATGCCCTTGACCCATTCGGCGCCGGTGCGGGTCTTGCCCGCGCCCCGACCGCCAAGCACCAGCCAGACACCTCGGAGCGGGGGTGGCGGCGGCATCTGGTCCGGCCGCGCCCAGATCGTCCATTCGACGATCAGAACCTCGTATTCGTCAGGCGTCGCCGTCGACAGGAGTTGCCGCAACAGCGGGATCCGTCTCTCCGGCGGCAATGACTTCAAGACGTCGTGCAAGCTCCTTTCGGAGTTCGGCGACATGGCGCAGTCCGGCCGCTGGCGAGAGGTCATCGTTGGATCTGTCCTCCCGGCCGGGCGCCGCCGCGTCGAGCGCCACCAGTTCGCGCACGGTGCGGGCCAGCACAGCGAGCGCTTTCGCCTCGGATTCGTTGGCCGCCGCGCCCTTCGGCAATTCGTCGAGCCGCGCCTCATGCGCGTCGAGCTGGCGCTGCGCGGCGCGCCAGAGCCGCGTCACCACGGCCTTGCGGCCCACGGACAAGCGCTTGCCCTTCGTGACCGGGAGAGCCGGCGCGTCATCATCGGAATTGGACATGGGAGAACCTCGCAAGGGCCGAACTGTAGCGCGAAGTTTCAAATGGCAATGAACGAAGGATCAAATGGCAACAGATCGAGTTTTGTGATCGAGGTGCGCTCTTACCGGTTCCAGCTGCGGTACATGTCGTGCGGTCCGACATCGACCGCCTCGTAATCATCCTCCCCCAGCTTCTTGAGGATGATCCGGTCGCCGCGGTTCGTGTTGATGATGAAGTGGTCAGTCGCACCCGATAGGGGCCGAAAGCGGAGGCTGTTTGCCTCGGGGTGCGCCATGAAGAGGGTCAACGACCGGACGGCCTTCTTCTGCGACAGCCCCGACAGGGTCTTTAGTGTCTTAATGAAGCGCTGAGAGTACGATACTGACGGCATCCTAGGCTGCCAGAATAGCCTTCAAATGCCCTTCCAACTTCTTCGGGTCTTCGAATGAAGGCTGCTTGGGCGTCTGGTCGAAACGGGCGCGCCATGCCTTCAGAAACAGCACGAAATCGCCGCGGTCTTCGAGCTCGCGCTCCATGATGCGGATTGTGCGACCCGCGATATCGGCAAAGACTGAAGCAACTTCTCCCCCCAGCTTCTTGGCGACACGTGCCTGTCGGCGCAGGCTGAGGGCAAGCTCGTCGGATTCCTGAGCTGCCCTCACCGCGGCCAGCTCAATCAGCGCGATGCGCTCATCCAGCTTCGGCAGAAACGTCATTGGATCGAGCCCTTCCGAGAGGGCTTGTTCGAGGATGACGGACAGGCTAGCGCGCACCGCCCGGCCCTCCTCCATCCATTCAGAAAGCGAAGCCTCTGCCCGATCAAGCTGCGCAGATTGCCGCTTGGCAAACTTGGCGGTGGAACTGACCCCGTCGCTCATGTCGGCGAGCGAGCGAATGATCGCAGGTGGCGAGCTTACGCGGTCAAGAGCATCAATCAGGGCGGCGTCGAACATTTCGCTTCTCCGATGCCAGCATACCCTAGACCGGCTTCGAGAGCGAGGCTCCCCTGTTACGCTCCTAGTCGTCTTTCTTCTTGCCCGGTGACGAGCCGTCCTCCTTCGCCGCGATGGTGACCGTAGTGGTGAAGCCTGCGCTCTCGAACGAATGCTCGACGGAATCGGCGCGCCAGGCGCCTGCGATCTCTTGGCGGAAGCTACCGCCCGCGATGACGTCGGCCTCGGCCTGGGCGTCAGGGCGGCCATAGAGCTTGAAATTGCCGCTGCCGCTGCGCCTGGTCAGGCGGCGGGCCTCGGCCTGGGCGGCTTTCTGAGCCAGCTCCTTTGACGGATAGGGCGAGCGCAGCACGGTCTCCGGACCGTCCAGGCCTGTCTTGGCCTCTTCGGTCTGGCGCTTGCCGGTCTTCTGGTCGATCCAGGCGGCCTTGACGGTGGCGTACTCGGTACGCCCGTCCGGCGTGACCTCCCAGCTCTCGCAATCCCACTTCTCGATCAGGATTTGCGGCAGCGCCTGACCGGTGACCGAGGCGGCCCCGCCCTTGCGCGAGACGACGAGCTTGTCGCCCATAGGCTTCACCACGGCGTCGAGCTCGTCGCCGAGCGTCGTCAGGAAGTCGATCTCGCTGACGTCCACCCGCGCCCGGAAGTCGAAGGTGAAGCTGCCGATCGCCGGATCGACATGCGCGGTCATGCCATTTCGTTTGGCGATCGTCTCGGCGATGTCCTTCAGCGACTTCCCCGTGAAGCTCTCCCGGCCTTTGCCCTTCAGCTTCCGCTTCAGATCCGCCGCGCTGGCCTGGATGGTCAGCGTTTCGCCGGCATCGACCTCGCCCTTGAAGGCGATCGGCTGCATCTCGAAGGTGCCCTTGGGAACGAGGCCGGTCTCCTTGAAGCCGAGCTTGACGACGATCGTGGCTTTCGGCGGCGGCACGATGATCGCGTTGTCCGCGTCATCCAGCTCGAAGGTGAGCTTGTCGGATTCCTGGCCGGCCTGGTCGTTGATGGTCGCCTTGATCAGCCGCCCATAAAAGCCGGCCGCAACCTCTTTCCCGTTGACCTCGATCGAGATCATCGGGGTGTAACCGAGGGCGTTGGGCTGGGAGAGCGCGAAAGCCATCGTCAGCTCCAGAGCTGGACGGTTTCGCGCAGGGCCGGCTTCGGCGCCTGCGGCTCGGGCAGTTCGACATAGGTGCCAACGGGGATCACGGCGCCCAGCCCCGCGAGGCCGGGATTGAGCATAAAGGCCTGCTCCACAACGCCCGGATCCTGCCGGCCGAACACGGTCCAGACGACCAGGTCGAGCGTCATGTCGTCTCGGGTGACCTGAACGCGCATCAGAGCAGTCCTCCGAACGCGGAATCGCCGCCGAAGGGCGCGAGCTTCACGCTGAACTCGGTCTTGGCGCCGATCCCGCTCGGGCGGAGCGTCGAATGCGTCGCGCCGACCTCCAGGACGACGACGGTCCCGAAGATCGAGGCTCCGCCCCCGGCGGCCGCGCCCAGCAGCTCGACCGGCTGGCCGGCCCGCTGCGTCCCCTTCAGCGCGAGATATTCGGCATGGCCGCCCCACTCGTCGTCGAAGTAGAGCCCCTCGACGTTGAACTCGTCCTCGTCACGGCCAGTGAACTGCCGGGCCGGGCCGACGCCGAAGCGCTTGATCGTCGGCCAGCTCATCTTGGTCCGCTCCTCGATCTTCTGGAGCGAGAGCGGCAGCGCCGCGAAGATGTGGGGGCCGATGGCGAGGATGGGGACGCCCGTCATCACTCGACCCCGTCGTGAAGCGCGCCCGAGAGCGACTGGCGGCCGCCGCCGGCGAGAGCGCCCTTGACGCGGCCGGCGACGCGCTGCGCCGCCGCGACGGCACGATCGCCGCCTGCGGTGATGCCCTGCTCCAGCGTGGCCATCATCTGGGCGCCGGCGGCCGACAGGTCCGCTCCGGAGAAAGCGCCCGTGATGCCGCTACGGATGCCGCCAGCCGCCGCCTCGGCCGAGCCGCCGCCGCTCCTCAGCCCCGATGCCAGGCTCTCGGCCAGGGTGACGCCGATGCCGCTGAGGTCGATGTCCTGTGCGCCCAGCACGCTGCTGGCCCAGTTCTTCAGGGACGGGCGGAAGGATTGGGTGCCAGAGCCCGCGCCTTTCGCCTGCGCAGTGGTCGGCGCGCCGCCCGGCCCGAAACCGAATTTTCCGGCGGCGGAGGCGTTGGGCGCGATCCTGTTGCGGAGCTGCTCGTCGGCTTGGTTGCGCCGGCGCTCGATCGCCGCCGCGTCCGCGCCAAAGCCCAGCCGATCGTCACGATTGCCCGACGCCTTCCGGAGAGCGTCGATCGTGGAGAGCCGGGCTTCCAGCTGCTGCACGCGCTCGCGCAGCGCCATGGCCTCTCCGCGATCGGCGCCGGCACGCTCATCCTGATCGGCCGGGCGGCGGCCGTTGGGAGCGTTGGCCCGAAGGTCGAAGGATCCCGTGGGGATCTGCGTCAGTTCCTTGCGCAGGTTTTCGAGGCGCTTGCGCTTTCTCCGGTCTCCATAGCCATCAGGGGTGAGTTTCAACTCGGCTTCAAGCGTGTCGATCTGGCGCTGGAGCTGGCGGCGGAGGAGCTGGGCGCGCTCAGACAGAACGGTCTGCGGGTCGGACTGTGAGGTCCGATTCACGGTGTCCTCATAATCTTTGCGGGCGGAGATCGCGTTGCTCTTACCCGTCACCCGGCTCGCCAGCATGCGGTCGTTGGCGAGCTTCTCGCGCTCCTCGGCGGTCAACGGCAGATTATTGGCGACCTTCTCCGCCAGGCTCGCCTCGGCCTTCTTGTCGGCGGCGCGCTTCTCCAGCGCATCCATGCCCGCGATGATCCTCTCGATCCCCTCGTTGATCGCCGGCAGAGCCCAGCGGCCGAGCTTATCGCCGACCTGGCTGGTCAATGCAGAGAGCCGTTCGAGATGGCTGGCCGTCGTTTGAAGCTGGATGTTGAGGCTGTTCTGGGTCGAGCCGGTCCACTTCTTGGGGTCGCTCACGATCGCGAGGTTCTTGCGGATCTCGGCGAGAGCCTGGCCGGCTCGAGCCACCTCGTCCCACCATTCCTTGCCGACGATCTTGATGGCCGCCTCGGCTTTGTCGGAGCTGTTTTCGAGCCGTTCGAGGAAATCGATGAGCGTCCTCGTGGCATTCTTCTTCATGCCGGCTTTGACCTTGGCCGGCGTCAACCCGATCATCTCCAGACCCTCGGCGAACTTCTTGCCGCCGCCGGTCCGCAGCGTCGAGGTCAGCGCAGCGAAGCCACGCGAAGCGACCTCGGGCGCGATTGCGACGTTGTTCATCGCCGTCAGAAAGGCGAGCGAGGTGTCGAATTCGACTCCGGCGGCCTTGGCGGCCGCGCCCGCGCGCTGGAACATGTCGACGACGTCCATCTCCTTGGCCGAGCCGGCGTCCGCCAGAGAATTGACCTTGTCGGCGAAGTCCTCGAGTTCCTTGTTGCCCCACTGCGTCGCGGCACGGATCTTGGCGAGCGCACTGCCGGCCTTATCCGCCGACACATCCCAGGCGGTCGCGGCGGCGAGGTTGACCCGCACGAAGCCCGGCATGTCTTTCAGGCTGATGCCGCCGGCGCCGGCCTCCGCGACCAGGGCAGCGACCTCCTCGCGCGAACGGCCGTAGGCGATCGCCCATTTCGAGACGGCTTCACCCATCTTGGCGAACTCGGCCGGGTCATCCATGCCGTCGACCTTCTTGCGGACCTCGGCCATCGCCTTCTCGAAGGAAATCGACTGGCCGACGGTGCCGCGGGTCGCCATGCGGGCGCCCTGGATCCCCAAATAGCCGCCGACAAGGCCGCGCGTCCCGGCGAAGATCGAAGTGCCGCCGCTCCCCGTCTCGGTTTCCTTGCGAGCCGCGCGTTTCCCCTCCGCGGTCTGGAGCTGCGCAATCTCGCGCTTCGCCCGCGCCGCCTTGCGGCCGACCTCGTCGATCTCGCGGCCAAGCTTCTTTGCGCCTGTGCTGCGCCCGAGCCCATCGGTCGCGGCCTTGGCGTCGTTGATGTTGCGGGTGGCGGTCTTGGCGCCGGAGGCGAGGTTCAGGAAGTCGCGGCTGATCCGCTGGCCGCCCTTGGCACCGTCGAGGTTCCTGGCGGCATCCTTCACGCCCTTCAGATCGCGCTGCGCCTGGCGCGCGCCGCCTTTGGTGTTGGCGACCAGGTCGAGGATCATCTTTACGCGCATGCGACGGCCCTCAAGCGCCGGCGAGGATCGAAACCTCGCCATGCCAGAACAGGATTCGGTTCACCGGCCAGGCCAGAACCACAGGCAGGGGCGTGCCGGTGCCGCGTGCGACCTCGACGGCGAGGAGAGGGACGATCGCGAGCGGCGAGCGGCGAATTACGCGCCCGCGCTTGCCGTCCCCGGATCCTCGATCTGCGCGAGCGCGGCGCGGGGTAAGAAAGGGCGGGCGGCAGCCGCCACCCTTTCGACGTCGTCGGCCCACATGGCCGCGAAGACCGCGGGGTGAACGCCGCAGATGCGGGCTTGCAGGCGCTGCGGCAGCGTTGCCTCCGTGTCGTCGTCTTCCATCAGCTCGGCGATGTCTGCGCCCGTCGCGCGGCGGATCGCAACCTCCGTCAACGGGACGCCGTCGACGAGCAGCGGGAACTCCAGCGGCACGGTGATCGACCAGGCTGCGGGCTCGGCCGGCCGAATCTCCGGCGCCGGCGGCGACCAGGCTGCGATTGCGGCTTCCGCCTGAGCCTCGGCCGGCGCGCGCACCGCTCCGAGCGCGTCAGGCGCGCCTGAATAGGGCTTGATCGGATCAAAGTCTGGATCGTGCGGCTGGGTGGCCATCGCGTCAGCCGTTCAGGCCGAGCATGTTGGCGATCTGCGCCTGCTGGCCCTCATAGTCGACCCAGCCGCCCAGCTCGATGTTGAAGCGGCAGATCTCGGTATTGCCGATGGTGAGCACATACTTCGAGATCGACTTGATCGTGTAGCCCGTGCCCATCAGCGAGGTGCCGTTGTGCTCGTCCGGCTCGGCACCGAGGCGGGCATAGGCCGTCGCCACGACCTGCTGCAGCCGCTCCGTTTCGGTGGTGCCGTACTCGTTCACGAGCACGCCGAACCCGGTGAACTTCCGTCGAACGCCGAAGGGCGTCGAGAAGAGCCGCAGCAGCTCGGGCTGGAGGCCCTTTGTGGTGAGGGTGATCTCCAGCGCCTCGCGGTTCAGCGGCACGTCGATCGCGCCGTTGGTCGCCGCCGGGACAAAGGTGTCGAAATTCTCCGACATCGCCGGCAGCTTCGAGCTTTCCGTCGCCAGATGGGCATTCAGAGGGTTGCCGGCGGCATCCTCGACATACCAGTTCATGCCGCGGACGTTGAGAAGCGAGAGCTTGGTCATGGAGGCCTCCGGCCGACCCGGCGCCGTCAGGCAGCGGCGGCGCTGATGTTGCTGGAGATGTTCAGGATGCCGTCCGCGAGCGTCGCGTAGTACTCGACGTTGCGTCGCGCGCCGAACTGCAGGTCTTCGAGCGGCGCGGCCGGCTCGCGGTCATAGGTCAGGCGCAGGACGCCGCCGGCGAGCGCTGCATTGGTGTTCTGGCTGCGGTCGAACCAGGCGCGGAAGCCGAGCAACCCTGCCTTGCCCTTCAGCTCGTCCCCGAACTGATCGAGCGTGTCGAGGATCGCCTGAGCCAGCGGTACGGACAAGTTGTCATCGAGCGCCCAGTAGAAGGCGCGCATGACCGTATCGTCGATCAAGTCCTGCATGCGCACGACGTTCACGAAAGCATCGAGCGGGTCGGCCGCGCAGGTGCGGTTCCCCCACAGGATCGAGCCGGCACGGAGCGTCGCGATCTCGTTCTGGTTGAGCCAGTTCGCCTCGCTGTCCGGCTCTCCGTCATAATAGGCGATCGGCCGCGAAGGGCCGGTGATGCCGCCCATGGACTGGTTGGAGGGGCTGCGGAACGGCCCGCCGATCTCCTTGTCGCGCTTCACGAAGAGGCCGGCCACGCGGCCAGAGGCCGGCTCCGTGATCGTCGTGGTCCGGAAGACCTTGACCGAGGGATGGAAGAGATAGGCGCGCGGATCGTCGGCGAAGTCCTCGCGGTACTCCAGCGCCGCCTCTTTCGAGGTGTCCGGGGTGTTCAGGATCTTGATGGCGCGCAGCCGCGTCGCGATACCGGTCAGCTCGGCCGCGACCGGGTTCTTGGCGTTAGAGATCCGCTGGCTGTCGTAGCCCGGTACGAAGAGAAGCTTCGCGGGCTTTGAAGCCTCCTTGAAGGCGTGGACGCCCGAGTTGTTTGCCCCCGAGCCGACGATGTTGGCAATCGTCTGCTCCAGCTTGGTCTGCGGCACGGTCGAGACGCCCTCCGCGACGCGCACGATCTGCAGCTCGGCCACGATGCCCTGATCGTCGATCGCGTCCCAGATGGCTTCAACATTGCCGCCGGCTCCGGCAGCGGCACGTGCTGCGGTGTCGTTGGTAAAGACGGTCACGACTTCGTCCAGCGGATAGACATCGGGATCCGCTTCCGGCGCGATCATCACGGTCCCACAGGTCGAGTAGTCGGTTACTTCGACCGGCCGGGCCGTCTGGCCCTCCTTGAAGACGCGGGTGCCGTGAAACCGTTCGGTGGTGGCCATCTCATGCTCCGGTGCCGGCGCTTGACTTCGCTGGGATCGGAGCCGAGGCTAGAGATACCAGCCAGGCAAAAGGCCCCGGACGCGCGTCCGGGGCCTTTTCAGTTGGGCCGGAAGGCTGTTCTCAGCTGATGGGGCCGAAAGCGGCGTCGACCTGGTCAGCGGTGGTGATCTCGCCAGCATCGATGGCGGCCTTCACCGCAGCGAAGGTCGCGAAGGTGGCGTTCACATGGGCTTGGACGGCGTCGCTGATCGCGACCATGGCCGCGGCGTCCACCGGATAGCTGTTGCCGTCCGTCCCGTGCCAGGTCGTCGTCCAGGCCGGATCTGCCATCGCTGCCACCCGCGCGCCGGTGATCATCAGTTTGGCCCGGTCATCTGTCGCAACCGGAATGCCGGCGACGACAATGCCGCCGCCTTCCTTCTGCCAGCGCGCATCCGCAGCATAGGCGACGAGATCGATAGCGGGCGGGATATAGGGCTTGATGACGCCGCCACCGGCGACCCAATCGGCCAGCAGTCGCCGAACCTCATTGTCGGCCGGCAACGTCGCGTCGTCTCGCCAGACAGAGCCGTCGGACAGGGTGATGGCGACACTTGAGCTTGCGTCGATAAAGCATGCGTCCTGGATCATCATAGCCTCGAATTCGCATACCAAGAACCGGTCCCGTAGAAACCCCCGGCCGCTGTGGGCTGGCCGTACACAAACAGCCCTTGGAAAGTCGGTCCGCGAACGTCAAAGACGCTCAGGTTCGCAATGGAGGAAATGCTGTAGGAGAGTGACGGAGGCACCCGCTTAGTCGCCTTGAAGCCAATGCTGCCGTATTCGCCGTGGGTCGAGCCAGCATAGCCGCCGAGATACATCTCGCCCGATTCCCAATAGCGCTGGCACAGGCGCAACTCCTCGTCGAAATCCGGCAAAGTCCAGGGCGGCAGGATTCCCGTTGCGTCATGATCCACGTAGAGGCCGGCGTCGAAGAGTTCGAACGTGGCTCCCGCGGTACTCATGAAGTTGACCTGCGCCGGTAGCGCGAGTTTGTTCCCCGCTTGCCAGCCGGCAGCACCTTGGAAGGATGATCCACAAGCGAGCGCAATGGAGAGCTGCGCGCCGACGCCATTGTCGGATATCCAAGCACCGGAGGTGTCACCCGGCACAGTCACTGCCTTGACGACATCGGTGCCGACCTCGCCTGCGGCGATTGTGAAACTCGTGAGATAAGAGCGATCGGCGGCAGCGTTGCGGACTGCAATCGTGAACGTGCCCGCGACCGATGATCTGACGCCGAAGCGCACGATGATCTGCTTAGCAGCAGCGGATCCAAACCGGGCATCGGCCAGGGAGCAGCCTTCGATGTTCTGGTTTATGGAGTAGAACTCGCCTGCCGCGATCGCATTGTCGAGAGCTTGGACCGAGAGCCGGAGCCGATGCGTAGAGCCGCCGGGCGTCGCAGCGACAACCTGTTGCGCTCTGAGCGTACCGCCCGGCGTCGAGGATAAAAAAACGAGCCATTGGTCGATGGGGACCCCCCCCGACGCGGCATAGTCGACGGAAGCCGTCCCGCGCTCTTGCGACTGCCGCATCGACGGATTGACGATGCGGTTGCGCGGCCTGTTGAACCGGTCGATCTGCAGGGCTGTCCGCTGCTCCGCCGTGTCAAGTGCCTGCAGGATGGCGATGCCGGACGCCGTCGCGCCGAGATTGGCGAGCGCCTGCGACTTCTGCCCGCCGTTCAGGACCTGCGCCGCGTCGAAGCGAAGACGGTTCCCGAGCGCGGCAGCCATGGTCGCGGCGAACGCCTGGTCGCCGCCGAGCGCGTCGGACAACTCTTTCAGCGTGTCCAGTTGCGAGGGTGCGGCATTAACCAGCGACGCGACGGCCGCCGCGATCAGTGCATCGACGCCCGTAACCTGCGAGACCGGTAGTGTTCCGGTGGCGTTCGCCAGCGCCAGATAGAAGCTCGGGAGCTGGCCGCCCAGCATCAGGGCGTTGGGCGCGGTGCCGGCGCCGATGATGTCTTCGAGCTGCTCCTCCAGCGTCGCGATCTGCTGCGTCAGGGTCTCCAGCTGAGGCCCTACGTTCACCTGGATCAAATCGAGTGCGGCCTGTGTTCCTTCGGCAATCAGCGCCTCGAAGCTCGCCTCCAACAACTCGCGGGCTGCCAGGCGCGCGGCAATCGACGCCATGACGGCGTTCCAGCGCTCTCGGCTGAACGTGAGCGTCGGCGAGACCTGGTAGTTGTTGGCGGCGCTGGGTTCGATATCGGGCACGTCGACCTCCTCAGAGTTTCTGGGCCGCGACGACGATCTCAGCACCCTCCTGAGCGATCAGCCGCGTCACGGTAGCGCCGGTCAGCGTGATCTCGCCGCGCAGCTTCAGACCATCGATCCGGGCGACCCGCGCCAGCTCGACGCGGTATTCGGCGCTCGGGTCGTAGCTCGCCGGTGTGGTGGGCTTCTTCGCCATGCTGATGATCCTTCAGAGCGCATACATCGCGAGGTTCTGGCCGAACGGGATGTCGGTCACCTCCGTCGTCGTCATCTCCAAGCGTGCCCGCGCCGATGTGGTCGCTGGCACGGTGAAGCTCGCCAGCACGGAGCGCTTGCGCGGATTGACCAGGTCGGGCGTCACCACGACGGCACTGGGCGTGTAGGTAGTCGCGCCGACCTGAACCTTGAGGGCGGCCGTGTGCTTGGCCGCATCGAACTCGTCGATCACGGCCTCGACCTGAAGGGACGTGGTCGAGAGGCCGAAAGCATGGTTGACGGAGACCGCCACCAGCGTGTCGCGGGGGCGGAAGGTATATCCCCTCGCGGTCGCGTCCATCACGATCGCCGGCTGCAGGTCGGTGGTGCCAATGAAGACGGCGCGCAGCCGCGTCAACGATGGCAGGCCGACCAGCTCGTCGGCCCCGTTCGGGTTGGAGAGCGTCAGCGCCTGCCATTCATCCGAGCCCGAGGGCTGGATTTCCCAGACGAGGTTCGTTCCGCCTGGTGCCCAGCCTCCATGGGTCAGACGGATCTCGGTCATGCCGCTTTCCAGCGTCAGCGCGTCGAACTCGACCGTGGTGCGCGCCGCGGCGAAGCTGGCGACGTTGAGCTTCATGGCGAAGTCGCTGTCGCTGACGACCTGCGACCAGGCTCCATCGGTGCAGACGAAACGCGATCCTTGGGTGAAGCGGTTTCCCGCGACCGTGCCCAGAGCGTGGTTGCCCGTCGTGACCGTGAACCAGGCATAGCGCTTGCCGGCCTCGATGAGGCTGGGCCGGAAGGCGAAATTGACCCAGCCGAGGCCGAGCGCGCCGGGTGCTTTCGAGGTGTTGACGATCACGGTGTCAAAGCGCGGCTGGCCGCTATCGTCGCATTCGCAGACGAAGAGGTGCACGTCGCCCGTGGCGCCGACCTTGTCGAAATCGAGGTCGATCGAGGTCAGGATGCCCGGCTGCGAGCAGAGCCAGGTCTGCCCATGGACCGAGCCGTTGACGCCGATCGTCTCGGTGACATAGTCCCAATACACGTCGGCGACAGCGCGTTTGATCACCTTGCGAACCGCATAAATGCGATGGCCAGCCCAGTCTTTGTTGTCCACGATGGCGACGACCTCGAAGGTCTCGCCGGCATTCGTGAAGAGCTCGCCAACCGACTGGTTGTAGACGCCTGACCACTCGGCTGCATTTTCGCAGACCGTCACGGTCGGGCCGTATTCAACGACCTGCCGGGCGATTTCGCGGCGGATTGCGTTCACCACCGTATGGGTGGTTTGGCTGATGTTGACGTTGCCGCCGTCGCTGTCGACCTGCAGCCGCGTCGCCTCGGTCCAGGCCGGCATCAGCAGCGAGCCAGCCTGCCGGATCGTCGCCGATGCCGGGTCGAGCAGCGCGAGCTGGGCGTCGCGCTCATTGGCCCAGGAGAAGCGGATGCCCTCGCGGATGCGGGCGAGCCAGGAGGGGTGCGTCTTGTCCCATTCGTCCTGCAGGAGCGCCGGATCGTACCAGTAGGCGCGGGCCTCGTCGGGCATTGCGACCAGCCGGCGCTGCGTCGCGAGATCGCGCTTCATCTGGCGGATGATCGTCGGGTGCGGGATATCCGTCAGGCGGGTGTTGATGTTGACGATGTCGGTCTCGATCGTCGTGGTGCGGCGCTTGACATTGGCGAGGTCGCCCTCGGTCGCCCCCAGCCGCTGCTCGACCTCGTAGAGCGATTTGACCCGCGAGTTTTCGCCCGGCTCGATCAAAGAGATGCCGGCCGAGGTCAGAAGCACCCAAGCGACCACGGCATCTGTGTTGGCGATCGCCGGGCGTAGCGCCGGAGCGGGGCTCGCCGCGCCCTGTTGCACGGTGAAGGAGGCTGCCCGGACGAGACGTTTCGGGGCGGTCTGCTGGACGGGTTCGGAGGTCTCGACATCGGTCGATGTCTCGAAGATGCGAAGCGCGGTTTTCTCCTCCTCGCTGCCGCGCATGATGATGGCGACCCAGCGCTGATCGGAGACTGCCAGAGGAATATGGACCTGTAGATTGAGGTCGGTCGCGTCGTCGGCGGCATAGACGACATCCGGCGTGTAGTAACGCCCGGCGGTGAGCCTTACGATCTGCGCCGACTGCTGGGTCGCCGTGAAGCCCGACCAATGCGCGGGATAGCCGACCGCATCCTGGACGAGGCTGTCGGTGGTCGCTTGCGCGACAGACCCGATCGCCGTCAGGTCTTCCGCCTCGATCACCTCGGCGTCGTTGAAGAGCAGGCGCTGCGACATGGTCGTTCCTTTAGAGGCTTTGGCGATCGATGAACTGGTCGAAGCCCATGCCGAATTGGATTTCGTCGAAGGTCGGACGGCGGCGATGGGCGAAGGTCGCTGTGTATTGCGTGCCCGGTCCCTTCGAGACGCTGGCAGCGATCTTGACCCGCCGGATCGGCTCCAGATCGGTCGGGATTGCGGCATGAAGGCCAAGCGCCGCCCGCCCCGCCACCGCGCTGCGCCGATGCCGCCGCAGGCCGACCTTGATCAGGTAGCGCGCGGTGTAGCTCGGGAACTGCAGAGGCTGGATGCCGACGGCCGAGCGACCAGCGACGAAGCGGCGGGGGTGAGCGACGGCCGAGATCAGCTGCGCATCGACATAGGCCAGGAACCCGGCCAGACCCGGACGCGTGCCGATGAGATCGGCGAGCTGGTTGGCCTCGTCTGCCATCTGGCGCTTGCGCGCCAGGCTCCAGTCGTCGAACCAGAGCTTCACGCCGTTGTGGACGGCGACGAAGGGCAGGAAGGTCGGCGTCGTCGTTGCGGGATCGACCAGCTCGCGGATCGGGATCGGAAGCTGGGCTTCCGCGCCTTCCATCGCGGCGCGCTCGTAGAGATCCGCTGTGTCGGGCAGTCGTTGCGACCAGCTCATCCAAGCACCTCGACGGCGATGGCGATGCTCGTGCGGACCGGGATCTGATAGGGCGTCGCTGTGACGTCATCCGGCGGGGTGGCATGGGATACGGACGCGATGGACGGCCCATAGGCGGCGCCGGCCAGAAGGTCGCGCTGGATCGTCCCGCCGATCAGATGCCGCGCATCCGCGGCGCTGGCGACGCGGCTCTCCGCTTCCAGGCGAACCAGTTCAGCATCCGGCCCAACCGGAACGCGGATCGTCTGATTGACCGAATAGGCCAGCGGTGTCGCCGCGAGCACGAACATGCCGATCGCCTCGGGCTTCGCTGACGGCGCGGTCACGGCCGCGCGGACCTGGGTCAACTTCTCCGGTGGCGTGACGCCGCCCGCTCCGGCCACGACCAGATCCGTCTCACCGCGGCGACCATGCACGGCGAAGCCGTTGACGCGGGCGTCCCACATCGCAGGCCAGGCGGTCCAGGCGTCGAACAGGATCCTGTCGACGCTGCCGGCGGAGGCCCGGCCGAAACTGAGAAGATAGCGGTGGAACAGCTGCTCGTCGGTTTCGAAGACACCGGGCGCGGTTTCGAGGCGCACGACGCCTTGCCGCGCGACGACGTTGTCGAGGTCCGCTTTCCTGGCCAGCGGCGCGAGCACGGCGCGAACGGCATCGTTGACTGCGATGCGGTCGACCAGGCGCAGATAGGCGGTCACGCGGCCGATAACGATCGCCGGGTCCGTGACGAGCGTCTCCGCCGTGAACTCGGGCAGCTCCGGCCGGGTCGCCCGCAGCTCCGCCCAGTAGACGAGGAAACGCTCGATGAAGGCGGCGAGTAGCGTCGGGTGATCGAGGGGTGCGATCGCGTCCGGCGGCGGCAGCCGCGACAGGTCGATGGCGACGGGCGAGGTGAAGGTCATGCCGCCACCACCTTCAGGCCGTTGTCATTGGCCGCCAGGACAGCCGACTTTGGCTCGGCGACCGAGTAATCGCCGAGATGCCCCCTCGGAAAGAAGACGCCCTCGATGACGAATGCGAAAACACCGTCCGCACCCCACCGTGTCATCTGGATCTTGCGCAGACGAAAGCCTGGCTCCCACTCCTTAAGGGCGGCGGCGATCGCCGCGTAGACCTGCATGATCGTGCGCGGCGTCGCGTTCTGATCCTGCAGCTCGGGCACGAGCGAGCCGAACGCGCGCAGCATGACGAGACTTCCCACCCGTGTCCGGATGATGAAGGCGATGGACTGGACGCAGTGGTCCCAGCCCGTCAGCACCTCGCCCGTGCGTCTGTTCAGCCCGACGCGCATCGGTCAGGCCGCGCTCTTCTTGCGCCTGACGGCGCCGTCCTCGGCCGCAACCGACGGCTCCTGCGATTCGACGGTCTCGACAGGCTGCACCACCGGATCACCCGTCGTCGGATCGACCTCCTGGATCGTCAGGTTGCGCAGCTCGTGGCGGGCCTCCGGCTCGGTCAGCCAGAGGACATGCCCGACCTGCGGGACGAGGTTGCCATCCTCGTCGCGGCGGGACGGCACCTTGCGACCGGCGACATACCAGCCGGCGCGGTCGGTGATGGCGTAGGGCTTCTTCTCGTCGTCCATGATCAAGCTCCTGTGACCGCGCCCTGCAGGATCGGCGCGGCAATCTTGGTTTGAGAGGTGACATCGCGGGTGACATGCAGCTCGCCCTCGACGACGCCGGCGACGTCGGAGCCTTGGCCTGCTTTGGCGTTGAAGCCCTTCGGCATGGAAACGGGACCATCGAGCGTGATGCTGGCGCCGCTGACGGTGATCGCCCCCTTGGAGGTCAGAGCCATGGTGCCGTCGTTCTTCAACAGCACGCTCTGGTCGCCCTTCTGGATGAGCGTGCCGTCAGAGCGGACCGAGATCTTGGCGTCGCCGTACTCTGTCACCTCGCCATCCTGCTCGGCCGAGCCGGGCGACGGGTGATCCTCGACCGGGCCGGCCGGCATGATCCGGGAGTGCTTGCCCAGTTCGCCTCCTGGCGAAAACACGAGCACAGGTTCGCCGTCGCCGATCTTGCTGAAGCGCGAGACGCCGCCGCCGTTCTTGCCCGAACTGGCGATGTGAAAGAGGGCCGGCGACTCGAAGGGCTGTCCGTCGACGCCCTTGTCGTCGAAGCGTGCGACGGTTTTGCTTCCCTCGCTGCGGGCAGCGATGCCGGGCAGGATGAGCGTCGCGACCCGCCTCTCCAGGGCAGCCAGGCGCTTGGCGAATTCGCGGGCGTTCACGGCGCATCCTCCGGCCCGAGAGCGCCGACCGGGCGCGGCAGAGGATCGCCGCCGTTGATCGAGACGCTGTCCGGAATCCAAGAGTTCAAGCCCGTTTCAATGGTGCGTTGAACGTTCGGCCTCGCGATCACGACCTCCAGCAGTCGCCACTTCGCCTCGACGAGCGCGATCGCCAGATTCTTTCGGCTGGTCGCCTGTGAGACCGCGACCAGGCTTTGCCCGAGGTTAGCATCGCCGATCTTGCTCAGCCCGACCGAGGGGCTGGCCTTCAACACTTGGCTGACACCGGTCATGAGGTCGAGCGCGGCCATATCGGCCGAGGCGAAGTCGGGGTTGGCACGCCCTTCCGGGCCGGCGACCACGACGATCGCGACCGAGACATCCAGGTCGTCGCCGCCATCGGCGCGTGGGATCGGTTTGCCAGCGAGGAAGCAAACGCGGCAGCTTGGCGTCTTCGTGTTTTCCCCGACCAGGTCTGCGAGGTCGTAGCGGTCCAGCTCGACCCGTACGTCCGCGAACAGCTTGCGCGACGGCGCGGTCTCGGCGGCGCGCATGACGCCGGCGATCGCGAGGAGCAGTTCTGCGATGCGGTTCACGGAAACAGCCTCCGCAGGTAGGAGGCGGCAGCCTGGACGAGTTCGGCGCGGTCCTCGCCCGAGAGGCCGATATAGGGCCGCGCCGGCATCGTGACTTTGCGGGCGAAGACCTGACGGCCGCCGATCTGGAAGGCGAGCCGGTCACCCTTTTTGGGCACGATGGTGCCTCCGAACTGATGGATGGCGGCGTAGATCAAGCCCGAACCGACGACGGCCTGCATGCCCGACACGGCATAGTCAATCGAGCGGGCGAGCGCGCCGGAGCGATGCAGGACGGGCCGCCGACCTTCGAGGTTCGGCGCCCAGGCTGAACCATCGGGGGCAGGCCCCCCGGCGATCAGGCGCTCGCGCACCGATTGCTGGATCAGCCGCGCCAGCGACTCGAGCAGCAGGTCGGCCTGGAAAGGGTTCAGCCGGGCCAGCGCCTGCTCGATCGTCTCGAAGCCGGACAACTGGACGTGGACGGACAGCGTGCTCACAGCAGATCTCCGCTCCAGCGCCGCGGCTCGGCCGTGAACGTCGCACCACTGCCCGAGCTGGCTTCACCCGAGCCGCTCGTCCCCCCAGCCGGCTGCAGCTCGGAGATCTCGGCATAGCCGGCGGCGATGTCCTTCAATGTGGCAAGGCGCAGCTTGGCGCGCTTCTCAATCTCCTCCGACATCCGGTCGGCCGCCGGCGCGAGCTGCCAGCAGGCCAGATCGATGGCGCACTGCTTGAGGATTTGCGGCGCCGGCATCGCGACGGGCAGCACGTAGCGCTTGCGCAGATAGGGGTCGATCATGGCCTGCGCCGCGGCGATCGCATTGGCGACGGCGACATCCATGTCGACGTCGGCCGGCACCAGCGTCTCCAGGTGCCGGGCGCCGTAGATCGCCTCGATGTCAGCGCGGGTCGCGTAGGTCATCTCAGTCGAGCCCGACGCGGGCCGGCTGGAAAATGGACCTGTTGACGGCCATGAAGCCCTGCTCGATCGCAGAGCGGCCGAGCGCCAGCCACCGCTTGTCCGTCTCCGGAAGCTCGGCCAGAGCGTCGAGAATCCGCAGCACGCGCTCCTCAGCCTGCTTGTTGGCGTTGACCAGCGCGACCTTAGCGTCCTCTTGGGGACGGTATCCCGCGACGGGCAGACCCTGATGTTGCGACATGGCACGCTCCAAATGAAGGCGGCGGGCTTGCACCGCCTCCGGGCCTTTCCCCTGTCAGCGCGCTGCGCGGCACGCTCGCCTACTCGCAACCCCGTCCGCCTCGGCCACTTCAATCCTTGGCGGCTTTGCCCCGGTTGCTTTCGCTCCGGCATCGTTGTCGGGCGGCGGGCTGTGCCCCTACGGTCGTGCCGTTCCCATCGGGTGCTGGAGGCCTCGCGAGCCGTGCCAGACCGCCCTCTCGGGGTATTTCGTCAGTTCTCGGCGGGCGCCGCCTCGGACGGGCGGACGGTCAGCATCGGGTCGGCCATGATCGCCGCAAGCTGCTCCTCGGAGATCTCGTCGAGCGCGACGGGCACGGCCACCTTGCCGAAGTCGAGGCCCGCGCGCCGGCGCGGGCCGCCCGGCGCCGTCACCATGGCGACCATGGCGGAAGGTTTGGACATCTGCGCCGGCTTGGGCGCGTCGCTGGATTTGGCCATCGCCTGTTCCTTCTCTGGGCTTGCCAGAGCCCTCCCGGCGGGAGGGCTCGACGCAAACTCAGACGCCGGATCAGCCGAGCCAGGGCGCGACGACCAGCTCTACACGGCCGTAGTCGAGGTTCGACTCGCCGCCTGCCAGGTTCATCTTCTTGACGATGGCCTCGCCGGCGGAGCGGTTGGTGGGGCCGACGAGCAGGATGTTGGGCGTGATCGCCAGGGGCGCGCCGTAATCCTTCTTGAAGAGCGACATCGCGTCGAACGCGGCCTTGAAGTTTGCAGGGTCGAGCACAGCCTTCGAGCCGAACGCGGTCTGCCAGAACCCGAACCCAGCCGTGTTGCGGCTGTCGGCGCCGTAGATGAATTCCTTGCGCAGGAAGACATTCGGGTCATCGGGGTTGTCGAGCGAGGTGAACTGCGGCGCCTGCCGGTTCTGGAACAGGATCGGCTTCAGCGCCTTGGTCGTGTCCAGCAGATACCAGGGAGCACCGCCGCCGGCCTGGACGTTCGAGACGGACCCCACCGAGCCATCGGCATTGATGACCGGGTGATCCGTGTCGAAGAAGAACTGGCCGTCGAATCAGTTGGTGGTGAAGCCCTTCGCGAACATGCCGAAGATCAGCTCGTCGGGCTGGCGAGCGGCCGCATCGCCGAGCATCGTCATCATCGGGGCATAGATGCCGTAGCGGTCGTCCAGGATCTTGTTGCGCTCGACCGAAACCGTGTCTTCCCAGTCCTCATTGACCAGGCGGTAGTCGCCGGCAGAGATGTTCTTGATCTGGCGCTCGCCAGCCCACTTGCGCATGCCGGGGATCTGGTTGAGCCAGGGATACAGCTCTTCCGTCGTGGTGGACGGCACCTCGGTCGCGAAACGAGCCCACATGCTCGCCACGGCCGACAACCCGGTGCGGAAATTGGCCCGATAGCCGGTGGTCAGCAGCCGCAGATTGGCGGAATTGATGATCATGACGAGTCCTCAGACAGGGATGGGCGGAATGGCTCAGGCGATCTCGACCCAGACGCCCGCAGCCTCGACTTCGAGCACCTTGCCGGCCTTGGAGCGGGTGTTGCCGCCGTTGGTCTTGGCCACCGTCTCGTCGTCGACGATGTAGCAATCCTTCAGGGTGTCGGCCTGAACGACGGGATCGGCGCCGTGGTTCTTGAAGAGGAACACGCCTCGGCGGACCGTGACGCTGATGGCGCCCGCAGCACCTGCGGAGTTGTCGGCGCTCTCCTCGGCCCGCCCCGCAGCGAGCAGGGTGGTCGCGACCGATCCGGGAACGGCAAGGCCGCTGGCGTTGAGAGCGACGAAAGCGCCCCCATGGATCGCGGTCGCGGCCGCCACGGGCAGGACGAGAAGATCCCGGCCCTTGGTCAGCGTATTGCGGGGTTGGCTCAGCGCCATGGGTCAGCTCCTGTGGGTGGTTGAGAGGGCGCGATCAGGCGGCCCTGGCGGCGAGGAAGTCGGCCTCGGAGACGCCGAGCGTCGCCGCCATGGCCTTCTCCTCGTCAGAGAGCTTGCCGTCGCCTCCCGCGAGAGGGTCGGCGCCGGCGAGAGCAGGATCCTGACCGGGCCTCAGCAGGACCGGCATCGCGTCGATCGCGGCCTTGGTCCCGTCGTAGTTGCCCTTGGCGAGCGCGAGGTACTGATCCTTGGCGGCCGGGGCGATCTTGCCACTCTTGACGGCATCCTCGATCAGCGTGGCGCAGCGAGCGGCCTGGGCGGCGTCGGCGGCATCCTGGAGCTGCTTCTCGGCCGCTGCCAGCGACAGCAGCGTCGCCTCGTGCTGGGCCTTGGGCACATAGTTTGAGGCGAGCGCGGCGACCGCTTCGGCCGCAGAGGCGGTCTCGGCGAGGCCGAGCTGTGCGAGCAGATCTTTGAGCATGGAGCCGTCCTTGGGTTGAGCCGACGCCAGGGCCGGCATGCCGAGCGCCGGCGCCGAGACCAGCGCGGCCGCTTTGATGAGGCGCGCCGTCGTCTTGTCGGCGGCCAGGTAGAAGGTGGGGGAGATGTAGCGGTAGGACTTGGCCGCCAGCGCCGCGATGGCATCCGGCAGCCAGTCGACCTTGCCGAACAACCCTTCGGGCCGGGCCTCGACGGCCTCGATCCAGGCCCGCGCCGGCTTGGCGCCGAGCGTGACCGTGAACTCGCTCTCGTGCTCGAAATCGATCGGGATCTTGAGGCCGCCCTCGGTGAAGGTCGCGGCGAGCTTTTCCGGGTCGAAGGAAAAGGGTCGACCATCGCGGGCGGTGACCGCACCGCGTGGCGTGAGCTGGATCCATTCCGGCGGCACCGGGGTGCCGCCGGCCCGCGCGGCCGTCATCACGATCTCGAAGGCGGCTACGCCTGCGGCGAGGCCTTCGGGCAGTGCGTGGCAGAGGGCGAGGCGGTTCTTGGACATGGCGGCCACCATGCGGCCACCCTTAAATGAAAAGGCCCCGGACGCGCGTCCGGGGCCGTTCCTTGGCATTGAAGCCAGCTTGAACTATATTCGGAATGCGGTCGAGACAGTACCTCCGTCCCTGTGACGCGCGGGAGTTATGCCCCGCCGGCCGCGTCTTTCCCCTTCAGCCTGACAGCCTGCCATTCCTCAACGCGATGCACGCTGTTGAGCATGATCTCGTCAGAGGCGGTGCGCTTCAGCACAGCGACATACGGCTTGCCGCTCAATCGCATCAGCACCCGAACCTTGCCATCGCTTGCGACAGCCTCCGGTTCGTCCATGCCGGCCTGCAGAGCATCCCAGAACGCGACGGCGATTTCCGGATGCTTAGCGCGGATCTTCGCGGCGTCCGCCACCGACAGCGTCGCGACGCGACTGGTCGTGCCAAGCTGACCGGCGAGCTGCGGGGAGAGCACTGCCACGGGCCAGCGCAGCCGCCCGGCCGGAGCCTGCGCGGGATCGAGCCGGCGTTGATAGTCGAAGCCGGCCCCGTTCTGGGTGACATAGGTGAAGACGGGGTCGTCCCGCAGGCGGCGCACCGCTTCCCGCCGTGCGGCCGAGCCCATCGCGTCCAGCCGCTCGACCAGGCGCGTGCTGGCGAGCTGCTCGCGGACCTTGCCCGGATTGTTGTCCCAGCCGGGATCGATGCCGGCGGGCACGAGCCGGCTCTCACCCGTCGCCTGGTTGATCCAGGGGCGCGGGTTGAGCGGTGGCCGATCGAGGGAGGCGCCCTCGCGCGGCTCGGCTCGCGATCGCACCCGGCATTTGCAGCGAAAGCCATTGGGCGGGTAGTGCGTCGCCCACCAACCGTCGGACGCCAGCAGCGTCGTCCCAACCCAGGACAGGTGCAGCGGGCGTTTCCGCTCAGAGGTCGAGGTCAGATATTCGAGATAGGGCAGCACGTCCTTGACGCGCTGGATCCGCTCCCAGTCGCCGGCGGCCTCGGCCGAGCGGATGTTGACATCGTAGATCAAACTGAGGCGCCTGACCGAACCGAGCTGCGCCGTCGCGATCTCGCCCGTGCGCGGGTCCGTCACCTCGCGCCGGCCCCACCAGCCTTTCGCCTTCAGAAGCGGCACCAGCTCGTCGCGGAACTCGTCGAAGGGAATGCGATCGACCACCGCGCGGCGGGTCGCCTTGCGAATGTCGTCGAGCACGTCGAAGCCGGCCGTGCGGGCGACCGTGAACTGCAGGGCGTGCTCGCGCGGCGCCACCTCCGACCAGCGGAAGGATGGCTTGGCCGGGCGGCGGTCGAAATAGTCGACGACTTCCCGCGGCGCCGTCTTGAAAAGCTCTTCGACCGCCATCTCAGGCCGAGCCCCACAGAAGGCTCAGGACGGCCGAGAGACCCTGGCCGCCCCCATGCTCCGGAAAATTCCTTGAAACCGAAATTGAAACGGCGCAGCCGCGTTTGCGCCGCGGTCCGCCGTGGTCACTCGACGCCGGCATCGCCCAGGCCCCTGCCGATCATGCCGAGCTTGGCCAGGCGACGCGCCAAACGCGCTACCGGCAGGTCCGGAGAGATGCGATCGAGCGCGGCCTGGAACTCCTCGTGACTGGTCGCCTCGTCAGCGGCGGCCCGGATCGCTGCCAGGATGGGCGACATGTCCGGCTGCCAACCTTCGAGCGCTTCAGCGACGAGCTCGTCGACCTCGTCCATCTCATCGGCGCCGGCGGGGTCACCCGCGAGCCGGGTCGGCCCGCAGGACGGGCAGATGCGCGGATCGAGGCGATAAGGCGAAACCGCGCCGGCCTTCTCGACTGGCGTCACCTGGGCTGGCTTGGGTACCGGCCCGCCGGTCTCGGGCGTCTTCAGAAGCTTGGCCCCGGCGGCCGGTTCCTTCAGCCCGAGCTGGTCGTAAATCTGGCTCGCCTCGATCTCGAGTCCGCGATCGACGAACTTGCCGACCGCATCCGACCAGACCTGCAGATCCTTGCGCTCGGGGATCGGCAGGTGGACCTTCGGATACTTCTTCTGCGGCCCGAAGTTCAGGTCGACGAGCGGCTGCACGAGCTGCAGCATCAATGTCAACGCGGCGTCGCGCGCGTCCGATTTCTTGATGTCGGTTCGGACTTTGTCGAGCACCTCCTCGCCGGCCTTGGACGAACCGACGCCGTCACCAGGCTTTCCGATCACGAGCTTGGAGAGCTGCTCGTCGATGAAGCGCACATTGCCCTCGAAGGGCTTGTCGGAGAATCCCTTGGCCTCGACCAGGTCGATCTCCATGCCCATCGGAACGATGGCGGCGGCATCGCGCCCGAGGTTGCGGACGGCCTGCAGAAGGACAGCGCGATCGTCGGTCGAGGAGCCGGGGCCGTATTTCCCCAGCCGCATTGGCATGCCGTAAATCTCAAGGAACTGCGCCCAGTCGCGCATCGAGAACGACTTGAACATGAAGGACCAAGCCGCGACGCGCGCCAGGCCGTTGCGGGCAGGCAGTCCCATCTTCAGCAGCGGGACATGGGTTAGGTATTTCAGCGGTTCCAGGGCGACGCCATCGTTCTCGCCCTGGACGCGCAGGCGAAACTCCTGCCGCGTCTCCCGGTCGAACTGGAACAGCCGCGGGTCACGCCAGATGAAGCGACGCGGCACCCAAAGGCTGCCGACCTCCCAGATCATCTCGATGACGGAATAGCCCTTCGATAGGCCGTCCATCATCATATCGACCAGCTGCTGAAAGGCAGGTGTCTCGACCAGCTCGTCGCGCAGGAAATCGGCAATCTCGACATCGCGCGCGCTCTCGCTGGCGGGATCGACCTGAATGCCGAGCGACGTGACCGCGTTCTTCCGAGTTTCGAGCACATAGCGGTAGTGCGGCTCGCGTTCCTCGATCTCCTCTGCCAACGTCAGGAAATCGTGCATCTCGCCGATCGAGGCGTCGCGCAGCGTCTGCGCCAGCCGCGCCGGCGCCAGCCCGGACGCGACCGAGTCGTCGAAATGATGACGGATGCCGGTGACGGTCGGTACCGCACGTTCCTGCGTCAGGGCTGCGCGCTGCAGGGGGCGTCCGTAGGCGTCGAGGAAGCGGAAAGGTTCAGCCATGGGTCACCTCAGTCGAGCCCGTCACGACGGCTCGGCATCATCACGTCCCTGGTCTCGTCTCGGGGCTTGAGGCGGCGAGCGGGCCGATCGTCTTCGCCGATCCGCGTGCTCTGGTAGCCATAGGCCTCCAGCAGCTGGCGCGTGGACGAATAGGCCAGCACGATAGCGACACCGGCATCGCCATGGCGGGTGCCGCCGGCGCCGGCAGCGGTGCGCAGATGCGGCAGCGTCGCGATGCCTTTGACGATCTTGAACGCTCTCAGATCCGCGGCGACTTCGGCGTCGCGTGGTATCGAGATCATGTCGTCTTCGAAGGCCGCCTTCACCGGCGGCATCTCGACCCGGTACCACTCGGTCGAAAACTTTACCTCGACCATACCGGGTCCGAACTTCTGGAGGGCCGATTCCGCCAAGCTCGCGCCGATGCCGGTAGCGTCGGTCCGGCCCCCGATGAAACGCGGCAACCCACTTACGATCGCGTCGCGGATCTGCTCCTGCTGCTGGAAGGGCACGCGCGACAGCTCGACCAGGAACGGCACGACGCGGCGCATCAGCCGCGTGATCTGCATCGGGCAAAGCACCGAAAGGTCACGCAGGCGGCCGACGTCCATGCCGAAGCCCGACATCAGGTTGGGATCGAGCGTCGCCAGCATCACTGGCTTGAGTTCATCGTCTATCCATCGCTGCACCTCGGCCCGGCGGTAATGCTCCGGCTGCAGGTTGAAGCTTTCGGGGAAAGCCAGGCGAAGCACGGGAGCGTCGTGCATGCGCGCCTCGACCAGTGGGCCGGGCAGCCAGGCGCCGGAGCCCTGGCTCGGGATGCAGTAGAGCTCTTCGTCGGCACCCTCGCCGTACTTCCCGATCAGATCCTCGCGCCAGTCCGCTTCCTTCTCGGGCGACCATTCGCCGTGCTTGTGGGCGTTGATCAGGCAGATCCGCTCGAAGAGGCCGTCGCGCAGCGCGTCGTCCAGGTCGAAGCGGACAATGCCGTACTTCTTCCGGCCGGCGCGGATGTCGGTGATCAGGCCGTTGAAAGCGTTGTCGGCGCCGTTGTGCGTCGAGATGATCAGCACCTTGCCGCCCCAGATCAGGAAGGCCATGGCCGCCTTGATCAGCTCGGCGAGATTGTCGACGAAGGCCGCCTCGTCGAGGATCGCAAAGCCTTGGCGGCCGCGAAGCGAACGCGGCTTCGACGACAGCGCAACGATCGAGAAGCCCGAGGCGAAGTCGATCTTCAGCGCCTGGATGCCCTTCTCGGAGCCGTCGTCAAAGATGATGTCGCCGGTGGCGGTTACGACCTTCTCGAAGAGCTTGGCCCACATGCCGGCGGCGTCGATGAACTCCTTCGCCATATCGTGGCTGGTGCCCATATAGAGCGTGTCCATGCCGCCGTTGTTGCGCGCGGAGGCCGAGCGCAGCACGGCGTCGGCCGCCGCGCCCCAGGTCGCGCCCGTGCGTCGGCTCTTTTCGACCACGACGACGTCGTGACGCTCGCACTGCCGGGCGATCTCGGCCTGGTAGGCGAGCAGCGCCGGCGTCTCGCGCCAGTCGGCCGGGGTCGCGCGACCGCTTTCGCGGCGCAACTCGATCCAGCGGTCCCGCGTCGGGCGGTCGGTGACCGCGGCCTCAGCCATCGCGCACCCCGAACAGCTCGCGCTTGAAGGCTTCCTTCGATTCGGCCGAGAGCCCCTTCACGGCGCCGACCTTCTCGATCGCGGCCTCGGCCTTCTGCCGGAACTCGCCTTCCAGCTTGGTGCGACGCACGGCGGACATGGCCTGGCCCTTCACCGTGTCGTGGAAGGCGCGGGCCAGTTCCATGGCCATCTTCGGCGTCCGCTCAGCGGTGTCGGCCTGGGTCAGCTCGAAGACGAGCATCTTGATGAACTCGCCCAGCACGATCGAATTCTCGTCGACCTTCTCGGGCGTGAACTGGTCGGCGATGCCGGTGAAGATGTGCCGGGCCTCGTCCAGCCGGATCTGCGCGGCGCGCAGCTTCAGCGCCTTGCGGTTGAAGGCCGAAGCCGAGATCGGCTCGACACCCTTGGTCGCGAGGCGATCGTTGAGCTCGAACAGGATGTCGGCCTGGGTGCGCAGGCGCTGGTTCAGCTCCCCGATCGCCCAGACGATATCGTCCTGGGCGTGCTCGGGCACCAGGTCAATCGAGGAGAGCCGGAGCTTGGTTCCGGCCATGGGTCAGGCCTCTGGCCGCGAGGGCCGCTTGACGCCCTCAATGACGAGCCGGCGCCCGACATGATCGGCGCCCTTGGCGGTGAGGCTGGCGACGCGCACGGTGCCGGCCGAGACGAGGGCAACCGCGCCCATACCGGCGAGCCAGTTCAGCTCATCATGGACCCAGTCGCGCGACTTGGTGATGCCGTAGCTCTCCAGCGTCGCCTGCAGGAGAGCGGAGTTGAGCCGCCCATCGGGCTGCTCCTCCAGCGCGCGCAGGATGACGAGGCGCGCCTCCTCGCGGATGATGCGGTCGAAGCTCATTTGCGCGCCTGCTCCAGGAGGAATTCCTGCAACCGCTCGGAGATCGCCGCGACGGGCTTGAGCTGCTCGCCCATGGCTTTCAGTTCGCCTTTCAGATCCGAAAGCGAGAGCTGAATGGTGTGTACGGAGCTGCGGTCCGGCAGATGCCGGAACTCGTTTTCGAGCTGGGCGACGCGGTCCTCGGCCTTGTCGATCTTCTCCATGGCGCGATTGAACTTGGCATCGAGCGACGCCACCGCGCTCTGATGGTCCGTGCGGGTGACGAACTTCGTGCCGATCAGCACGACGGCGACCTGGCTCATCAGCACCAGGATGGTGCCGTACTGCTGCAGAAACCCCATCACGTCTGTCACGGCATGGTCCTCGGCGTCAGGCGGCAAGCGCCGCGGCCGAGGGCAGCAGCAGCTCGGCGGCGGCGCCCTGGGGCGCGGTCTGCTTCAGCTTGGAGAGAGCGAGATTGACCAGCCGCGGATCCTGAGCATCCAGGCGAAAGGCCGATACCGCGTCGCCGGCGCCGGCGATGCCGTGCGCGATCGTCTCGGCGACGAGCCTGTCGCGGATCTCGCTCTGCGAGAGCCCCTGGCCGGTCCAGTGCATGAGCCTTGACCAGGCGGCGTCGGCACCGGTCGTCAGGGCCAGGTGCAGCGTGCGTCGATGGCGCTCCTCGAGGTCGATGTTGAACCAGCGCTTGGCGGCGGCGCCGACCAGTCCGATGATGAAGGCGATCGCGCCCTGAACGGCCAGATCCCACCAGGGCTTCAGGATCTCCGCCCAGCCGGGCGCGACAGCCTCTGCGGCATGGGCAGGAACGGCGCACGCGAAGAGCGCGAGGGACAAGCCGGCAACGACGAGGCGGGAGTACATCGGGGATCCTTTCGCGATACGGTCGCAGGGCAACGGCTCAGACCTCCCGGTCCGGGGGCACGAGAGCCTTCCAGGTGAGCGGGCCGACGACGCCGTCCGGGACCAGCCCGGCCCGTGCCTGGACGGACTTCACCGCCAGCTCCGTCGCGGGGCCGAAGTCGCCGTCGATCGTGACGAGGAAGCCCTGCTTGCGCAGGCGCGCCTGCAGATCCTCGATCGCCGCCTCGTTGGGGCTGCCGCGGCGCAGGATCGGGTAATGGACCGGGTCGGCGGTCGAGAGCCCGGCCTCGACCAGGACTGCGACCTCGCGCTTGGCGATGCCGAGCTTCTTGCGCCGGTCTTCGAGGCCGTTGCGGCCGCCGTTGATCAAACGGGTAATCGCGACGAGATCGTCCTGATCGGCATGTCGGTTGAGCTTCTTGCGCTGCCAGTAGAGGCAGGCGATCTCCAGCGAGATCTCGGGCTCGGCCGCGCGATCGGGGTCGCCTTCCAGGTCCATGCCGAGCAGCGCGCCATATTCGCGATAGTTGGCCCGGCCGGTGAGCTGGAAGATGCCCCGGCCGTGATAGCGCGCGCCGTCGCCCGGCCTGACGTTGCCGAGATCCGTGCGGCCGTCATAGCGGGCGAAATAGGCCGCGCCGCCATACTCGATCAGCGTGCGGAAATTGTCGCTCTCATGCGCCGCCTGGGCGATGAAATGGACGACGCGCAGAGCGGTGACGATGTCGTAGCGCGGCAGAACACGCGGCAGCGCCGCGCCAACCGGACCGATGACGGCAACGCGGGCCTGGGGTGCGATGGCGCGCAGCGTTGCGGTGCCGAGACGATCGACGAGGGACATGATGGACCTCCGAAGAGGCCGGCGCGACACATGGCGCGGTCCTCGGGACAGGTCCGACAATGACGTGAAGCGACACCCGGCCGGCCCCGGACGCGCGTCCGGTCAGAGCAGCTTGAACTGGTTGCTGTTGTGCTGGCGCTGCTTGGCCCGGAAACGCCGGGCGGAGCGGTTTGTCACGCCGGCGGCCTGAGCCATCTCATTGGCCGAGGCGCCTTGCGACTGGGCCTCGGCCAGGGCGCGGGCGATACGCCGCCGCTCCGCAAGGTAACTGCCCTTGGGGCCGAAGGGAATATCCAGCTTCTGCCGATAACGGCCCGAGCAGAAGTGCTCGCTGATCGCCTCCGCCTTGGCCTGGCCGACGGCCTTGACCAGCCAGTTGTCGGGCCGCAGGCGCGACACCACGAAAACCTGCTGACCGCCCTTTGCTTCGGCGATCGCCAGCGCGGCGTCGACGCCGGCGACCTCTGCGATCTCGGCGAGCAAGGCGGGCAATTCGGGCCAGCTCGGGCGCGTCATCGCCGCCGGTTGCGGAAATGCGGCCGCATCCCTGGTTCGAGGACCGTGATCAGCACCTCGTCCTCGACGACGAACTGCAGCCCCTCGGCATTGATGACATAGGCCTTCGCGCCGATCTGCTCGGCGGCCGCGCGGCCGCGCTCCAGCCCGGCAGCGATCGCGGCGCGCACCGCTTCGAAGTCGGCCGAGCCGGAGCGCTCAAGGAAGCGGACGAGGGCGTGATCGGAGACCTTGATCATGACGACACCCTCTTCTGCCAGGCTTTGAGCTGCTCGATCGCCTCGCGCGCCTGGGGCGGCTTGAGGAACTCCGGTGCCGAAACCTGGAAGCGGCGCTGGACCCAGGCGCGCAGCGCCTCGCGGTCGAGGGGACCGGCCTGAAGCGCGCCCCAGAGCGCGTAGATCTTGCGGACATCGGCGCGCTCGGCCGGCGGCCGGGTCGACTCCTTCGGCGCCCAGCCCAGCCGCTTGAACTCGGCGATGACCGCCGCGGCCGCGCGGTCTGACAGATCCTTCGCGCTCTCGACCTTGCCGACGCGCTGCAGCAGCGCCCGGTACTCCGCCTCCTGGAGGCCGAGTCCCTTGCGGGCGATGTGAATCTTGGCGAGCATGGCGGGGTGGCTCACCGCATCGCCCTCCGCATCGCCGCGACCAGGCCGATCCGCTGGCGGGTGAGCTGCTTCAAGCGGTTTTCAACGATCGTCGAACGGCGCGGCAGAAGGCTGGTGATCACGCCCTTCAGCCGCTCGCGCTCCGCGTCCAGCCTCGCCAGCTCGTCGCGCGCCAGCAGCGCCGAGATGGCGGCGGCGTCGGACGGGGCTGTAACCCTCGCGAGCTGGCGGGCCGGGCGGGCCATTGTCAGGCGCCCCCATCGAAGAGGGGCGCCGCGACAGGCGCGCCGAAGCGCATGGCGTCATCGGGGCGGGTCAGCGCCTGGCGCTGGCCGGGCGGGATCCACAGGGGCGACCGCGGCTCCGTGCCGTGCTTCCAACAGACCCAGCAGTAGTCGGTGGCGGTCGAGCCCTCGGGCTCCCAGCGGCCGCGGTGCATCGGCACCCGTTCGACATAGTAAGCGATGACGAAGGGCGGGTGGTCGCGGAACAACTCATAGCGCTCGATCGTGTGCAGCCACTGCGTCCTGACCAGCAGCGCAACGCCCTTGCCAGCCAGCGCCAGGGCATGCCGAGCGAAGGCGACGGCCGCATTGAAGGGCGGGTTCGTCCAGATCCACTCGGGCCGCAGCACGGTCAGTTGCTGCTGCAGGAAGTCGCCGACCGAGCCGTAGCCATAGGGGTGAACGTCGCTGGCGACGACCAGCTTGAAGCTCTCGGCCAGGATGGCCGCCATGTGACCTTCGCCGCAGGCCGGCTCCCAGATCAGGTCGGCGGACCGGGCCTCCAGGACCGGCTTTGCGACATGCTCGACGAAGGCTCGCGTCGCCCAGGGAGGCGTCGGGAAGAAGTCGAGGCTGTCGGCAGGCTCCAAGCGCTGCGCCGCGACGGCCGGCGAGAAGGCGAAGCTGGGCTGGCTCATGCGCTCACCTCGAACAGTTCGCGTTGCGTTGGCGCCATACCGTCCAGGTCGCCCCACTGCTGGGCCATGGCCTCGGCGATGCCGACGAAGAAGCGGGAGCGCTCCCGTGCGCGATTCGGGTTCCAGCCGCTGGACCGGTGGATGCGCGACCAGGCCTTATGGGCATCGGTGCCGGGCGCAGGAGGGGTGAGAACCGATGTCGGCCGCAGCTCCGGAAGGTTTCGCAGATACAGGCCGGTTCCCTTGAACACCGGCTCGCCGAACCACCACGGCTGGATGATCTGGGCTGGCGACCGATAGTTGACGATCCGCGCCTTCGCATGCCGGTGCATGATCGGGTTCTCGACGCAGATCCGCTCGATCGGCGCGTTCCAGAACGCCGAGAACAGGGCCGCACCTTCGTCCAGCTCGGCCCACATTTCCTCGCGGCTTCGGCCCGGCGGAGGCTTCGCGAGCCAGCGAGCACCGGAGTTGCAGAGCCGCGTGCAAGGCGGGTGGGCAACGATCAGCAGATCCCAGCCGTCACCGAGCAGCTCGCGGGCGTCTCCAACCACGTGGCGGTTGCTGCCGTCCTCGGCCGGCGCGAGATCGCAAGACCACGCATCGTGGCCCAGCGCTGCAAAGGCACGGCGCACGATGCCCGAACGTTCGCAGGCCACGAGCACCCTCATGCCGCGCGCTCCCTGGCGATGAACTCCTCGACGGCGCGGCGGATCAGCTCGGCACGCGAGAGGCCGGTGCGCTCTGCGAGGCGGGCGAGGCCGGCCTCGGCGCGCGGGCTGAATTCACCGGCGAGCGCGAGCCCGCGGGCGTGGTTCGGGATCCGCCGCAGATGGCCGCGCTCGACCAGGGCGTCGACCAGCCGGTGAACACCGCTCTTCGAGGCGATGCCCAGCGTGACGCAGATCTCGTCATAGGTCGGCGGCACGCCCGACTGCGCCAGCCGCTCGCGGATGACGCGCAGGCATTCGGCCTGGCGGTGCGTGAGGCCCATCATCGCAGCTGCCCCGCCCATGCGATCGCCAGCCCCTTGTCGGCGTCGATCGACTTCGACAGACGGTCGGTCAGCTCGCAGACCGCATAATGAAGCGCATCGTCGCGAGAGGCGGCGAAGCGGCCCCACTTCGTCCCGACCTTGTAGCCGGAACCCATGTCCGAGAGGCTGAAACCCGTCGCCCACATCCAGTGACCGCCATCGGCCGGATGCAGCTCGATCCGAGCGAACCGATGGCCGCGGTTCCATGTGAACGTCTGCTCGGGCTCGCCTTGCACGACAGGACCACCCGCATCGACAGGGCGGACGATCATCGGCGAGCGCATCAGGTCGAGCAGGTTCATGACACCACCTCGCCCGGTGCGGCCGCGAGCTGGGCCTGCGCCCATTCGAGCGCGGCCAGGCGCAGCACGGCCGGGAGCTTCAGGAAGGCGCGGATCTCGTCGGCGTTCCCGTGCAGCGTCTCCAGCGAGCGGGCGGCGGCGTTGAGGCGCTCCAGGTCGCGCCGGCCGAACTGCTCTCCGCGCAGCTCCTTGATCGCCTTGCCGTCGAGCATGGCGCGCTGGCGCGTCTCGGCGAAGCGGACGGCGTCGATCTGGAGCGGGAGCGGGATTACGGGTGCAGTCATGAGCGCGGCCACCAGCAGATCATGACGCCCTCGAAGGCCATCTCCGGGTCGGCCGCCTGCTCATGGGCGGCCTTCCAGAAGGCCTGCATGTCGTCCCAATGCAGGAAGCCATCGGCGTGGGCGAAGCGGTCGAGCAGCGCCGCCGTGCCGAAGGCCTCGCCGGTGTCGAGCAGCTGGACATAACCGCGGGCGATCCAAAGCCGGATCGGCCGCACGGCCGTGCAGAGCTGGTCGGGCAGAATCCGGCGGCAGTGCTTCGTCCGCATGCCCTGGTAGAGCTGCAGCAGCTCGCCGGGCCTCACATGGCGCTTGCGCGGGGCGCGGATCGTCTGCCGCTTGACGATGCCCGTGGTCGGGTGGCCGCTGACGATCGGCTCGGCGAAGCGCTTGTTGAACGAATAGGCGACCATTAGTGCTCGCCTCCAATCAGCTTCGGCGAGCCCGTGCCGGCGACGCCGTGATGCAGGGCGACCTGGCCGCCAGCGCCCCAGCCCGCGCCGGCGGCGTCGGAGAACCGGAGCTTGCGCTCGGTCATCTTCGTGCTGACCTGACCGGTGGAGCGCTTGGCGAGGGCGTACTTCGCCTCCTGACGGCAGGCGTCGTTCCGGATCGACCTGAACAGCTCGGAGAGGCGCAGGATGAGCCGGATCACCATGCCCTCGACAAAGTCGGCCGCTGCGGCGCGACGCGTCGAGAGTTTGCGGCGGCGGGTGTAGAAGGGCGTCGTCTTGAACTCGCGCAGCGCCCGCTCGACCGCACGGATGCAGACGTCGCGCAGATAGGCGGCGATGTCGGGGCCGGGCTCGCGGCCGACGAAAACGACGACGCCGGCCGGGCCGTCGATCATCCAGGCGCAGTTCGTGTACAGCGCGCAGGCGCCGGTGATCTTGTCGCGCCAGGTGGTGCGGTTGTTCGAGCGCACCGAGCTGTCGGGAGCGGTCGCCTCGGTCATCTCGATCTCGGCCTGGTCGAAGTCGTGCTCGGCCATCAGGCGAGCGGCGGCGGCCGCGGCCGCCATCGCCTCGGCCTCGGTGCAGCCGGCGGCTTCCGTCTTCGCCAGCAGCGCGGCGATCTTGGCCTTGAGGCGCTCGCGCGGGCTCATCCGAAGATCTCCGTCAGCTCGGGCTGGGTCTCTGGCTCGGGCGCCTGCCGGCGCACCGACGCGTCCTGCGGCGGAGCGAAGGCGCGGGGCGTGCGGTCGTAGACGCGCAGGCGGTGGTCGAGGCAGTAGCTGGTCGGGAAGCTCACGACGGCGCCGCAGACGCGGCGGCCGCCGAAGAGGTCGCGCCGATCGCCGGCGTCGCAGACGATCCAGCGGCACTGGCCGGCGCGGGCCTTGGAGAGGAGGACGCTCATGTCAGGCGGCCTTCCGGAAAAGAGGCAGTTTCGGCTGGCGGCGCTTGCGCCGCACCAGCTCGACGAAGCGCCGATAGGCCTCCAGCGCCTGTTCGTCCGTCTCAGCCTCGGGGATGCCGGGTACGAGCAGGACGCCTTTCCGATAGGCGCGCCGGGCGAGCGGCTCGACACGATTGCGCACGGACCGCTCCGTCCCGCGGTCGAGCGGCAAGGCGCCGTCGGGGATACGCGGGCCGAACTCGATGATGCCGCCGCGCCAGCAATAGGCTCGATACAGTGCCATGGCGCCCTCACGCGGCCGCGAGGTCGATGACGACCGGCTCGAAGCGGTCCTGCGGCCGGGCGCGCTTGTAGAAGCGGACGTATTCCTTCGTGCCCGTGACGCGGATGGCGTCGCGGATCGCGACCATGCCGCGCTTCCAGCGCTCGTCCTCGATGTCCATGCGCAGCAGCGAGAACAACTCGGCCTTGTTGATCTGGCCGGCCTTCTCGACGTTGAAGACGCGGTTCACCAGCGCGCGGATCTCGGGGCGGCTCTCCGAGCCCCACTCGACCAGGCACTCGTCGATCAGCTTCTTGGCTTCCTGAAGCTGCGGGCCGAACTCGATCTGGTCGGCGATCTGGACCTGGACCTTGTAGAGCCCGTCATAGCTCTGGAAGGTGACGTTGCCCTTCTCGCCGCCGGCGCGCGCGCCGTACTCCTGCTCCAGCAGGGACTGGAAGGCGTTGAGATCGGCGAAGGTGTGCGCCTTGAAGCGGGCGATCTGGGCCGACAGCTCGGCCGCGAAGCCGATCACCTTGCGGACCGTCTCGTCCTCCAGCTTGTCGGCCGGCTTGACCAGCTCGATCGGCATCAGTGCGCCCTTGGCGTTGCGCATATAGGCCTTGCCGTCGATCTCGACCGTGGCCGAGGGGATGGCGGGCGGGACGGTTTCAGGCTGCATGATCGGTCTCCTGGTCGGGTTGTGAGACGGGTTCGGAAGGGTCGGGCGGCGGCTCGCCGAGTGCGGCGACAGCGACCTGGCAGAGCGCGACGATCTCGTGCGTCGAGACGCGGACCGCCTCGCGGCCTGGGTGGGCGAGGACACGCCGCGCGGTCGCGAGAGGGTCGATCGTCTGCGCCAGGCGGATCAGCCCGTGGCGCTCGATCGCCAGCAGCGTGCCGAGCATCGTGTCGCAATCGACGCGGAAGCCGCGATCGGAGACGCGCAGCTCCTCGGCGCGGCGCAGGGCGTAGAGGATCGTCGTGTGGTCGCGATCGCCGAAGGCACGCCCGAGCGCCGGCGTGCTGATCTGGATCATCTTGGTCGCGAGCCAGAGTGCCGCGAACCGTGCGCGGGCCGTCTCTTCATCCCGGCGGTCAGAGAGCATGTTGATGCGGTGGACGCCGGTGACGGCGGAGACCGCAGCGATGATGATGTCGACCGTGACGTGGCGCTCGCTCATGACGAGGCTCCCGACAACACCGGCGCCCGCACCGCGAGATCGCGCAGCGCATGCTCCAGGTTGAGCAGGAAGCGCCCGTCGCGGACGCCGTCGCGCGGCAAGGCGCTCTGGCGCCTGACCTGGGCGGCCAGGTGCCGGAGATCCATGTCCAGGCCGAAGCCGGTCGCGCCTTCAACGGCGGCAAGGATGGCGTCGGCGCGCTCGTCGAGCGTCGGCCCTTCGAGCGCGCGGCGCTGCCTCTGGCTCGCCGCGATCTGGCGCTGTTCGTCGAGGAGCCAGCTCATGCCGCGTCTCCCCCTTCGCCCTGGCAATCGACGCGGGAGATCGCCGGGCGCGGCACAACCGGGAACGTGACGACGTTGCTGGCGCCGATCGGCGCCGAGAGCTGGGCGAGGCCGCGATCGCGGCCCTCGTCCTCGCGATCGAGCTGCTCCTGCAGGCTGCGCTGGTCGCGCTTCAACGCCTCTTGAAGCGAGGGCGAGCCTTGCGCGCTCGCGACCAGGTCGAGATCGCGCGCCACCGCCTCGAGTTCGTCGGCGACCGCGGCGCGGTCCTCCAGAACGTCGGCCTTCTCGGCCATGACGTTGAGCGCGACATAGAGTTCGCGGCAGGCGTCGATCGTCGGCCGCTGATGGGCGCCGACATAGCGGCGGAAGAGGTCGCGGATCTCGCGCAGATCGGCGGAGAGGGGCCTGGCGTGGGAAGTGCCGGTCTGCATCGGTCAGCTCCGCAGGTTCGGGTTGAGGCGGCGCAGGTGATCCAGCTCCTCGGCGCTATCGAGCGCGCAGAAGACTACCAGGCCGAACCCGCCGAGCCCGAGGCCGACGAGCGCGATGACGGCCGCGGCGCCTAGCTGGTCGACATGGGTGGTCAGCAGGCCGGCGAGGAAGGGCGCCGTGACGGCGCAGCCGGCAGCCAGCAGCTTGGCGACAGAGACGATCATCAGGCGGAATCCTTCTGCTGGCGGTTGGGGCAACGGCGGCAGGCGCGGAAAAGCCGGGCGCGCGCCGGGTTGGCGGTGCTGAACGGTTTGCCCTGATGGTTGAGGCACTGATCCTTGGTGATCTCGCCGAGGACCGGGCACTCCGCGGTCTCGCCCATGAAGGCGCCGCGGATGGTGATGAAGACGCGGGCGATATCGCCGGGGTACTTCTTGGCCAGGACGTGGGAGATGACGGCGCCGGAGTAGCCGAGGCGCTCGGCCACGGCCTTGGCGGTCTGCGCCCGGCAGGCGAGAGCCAGGGCGCGGACCTCGGGGGGCATGGCCTCCCCCCAGGCCGCGGCCGCCTTTTCGAGCGGGTCCAAGTTGCCGGACCAACCGGCGTTCCTGCCGCGGTTCATGCGGCCCTCCCGGTCGTTTCCGAGCGGTTAAGGTTAATGGACCGACCCAAATTAAGATCGAACACGCCGAAGGTTTCGACCACGGGGGCGCGAGGGCCAGTGTCCGCGGCGGGACGCAGCCGCCAGAGACCGCCGCGCTCCATGAGGAGACCGCAGCTCTGCAGGGACCGCGTGTAGGATCGAACGGCCGAGAGCGTGACTTCGCACTCCTCGGTCGAAGCGGCCTCGGCGAGGTCGCCGGGCTTCCAGCTCCGGAGCTGGCGCATCGCGGCCCACATCTGGCGCTGCTGCTGGGCGCAGCGGCCGTTGGTCATGCGGCCGAGCGGCGGGGCTTCTCCCGTGACGAGCACCTTGAGATGGCCGGGGCGCTCGGCCTCGACCACGCGCTCGCGCTGGAGCCAGCCGATCCATTCCGCGACCGGCGGATAGGCCGCCGGCGTGAGCGACGCGATCGTCGCGACGGTGAAGTGCCCATAGGTGTTCGACAGCACCTGCATGGCCTGCCAGGCGATGGCGCGGGCCTGGTCAGGAAGGCGCACGGCGCTGACCATCACGCGGCCCTCGCTGCGATGACCTTGGAGCGGATGTCATGCTCCGTGCGCGCGGTCGGCGCCTTGCCCGTGTGGATCCGGCCGCCATAGTTTGCGCGGCCGACCGAGGTGAGCCCGTTCAGTTGCGCGAACTCCCGAATGTGCGAGATGGAGGTCGAGATCCGGCGCGCCACGCCTCCGCTCTCGACCCTGACCATCTCCAGCAGATCGTCGGCGATGGAGAGCTGCGGGGCGTAGGCGATCGCCAGCTTGCGGCTGTCGTCGAGGTCGCAGGGCTGGGCCGCGACCCAGTCCAGAACGCGGTCATGGACCCGCGGCGTCGGCTTCAGCTTCGAAACCAGATCTTCTTCGCCGATGAGCACGATCGGCGTGTTGCTGTTGTCCTGCAGCTCGCGGATCAGCTCGATCCAGCCTTTGTCGATCGCCTTGTCCGCCTCGTCGATGAGAAGCGGCCGATCCGGATGCTCGCCTAGGCGCAGGATCGCCTGCTCGGCTAGGTCCGCGACCGTCCCCCGAACCTTTCCGACCCCGAGTTCGCCCAGGAGCTTTTCGAGGAACTTCTTGCGGGTCCAGGTCTCGCCGACCGTCAGGATCGGCGCTTGGCACTTGTTGTGGACGTAGATCGCCGCCTTCGTCTTGCCGAAGCCCGGCGGGCCATGAAACACGCCGAAGCCAGGCAGATCGTCGTTGCGCTGCTGGAGCCGGTTGACGAGCGTCCAGAGGGCCGTCACATTCTTGAGAGGGGCGAACCTCTGCTTCTCTTTGTCGTTCATCTTCGTTCCTCAGTCGTCGTGTTTCCAAGGGCTCGCCGTTGCAGCGGTGGGCCTTTGTTTTCGGCGGCTCAACGCAACGCCGCCTCTCCGAAATCTGCTTCGATGGTCGCGTGGGCGAGGTACTCGGCCGTCTTCCGGTAGCCACCGAGCCAGATCGCATCGTCCGTCTGCAGCTCGCCGCCCTCGGCCAAGCGCGCTTCGAGCTGTCGTGCCCGGCGGAAGCGTTGGTGGGGGGTCTCCGACACGCGCAACGGCGTGACGGTCGATGGCTCGGCCGGGGCCAGATCCGCCTCGACCTGTGCCCGAGCAACCGGATCGAGCGTCGGCACCTCGAAGCGTTCGCCCCTCCGGATCGCCGCGATCTCCAGCCCTGCATCGAGGGCCGGCGTGGTGTGGATCTCGGAGCGTGGCGGGAAGGCGACGAGGTTGCCGGCCGTCGCGGCGGCATCCTTGAAGCGACCCTCCAGGACGGTGCGCTGGGTGACGCCCTCTTTGACCTGTCGGGTGATCTCGGCCATGCCGGCGTCGATCTTCGCCTTCTGCGCGGCGCGGGTCCGGGTCACCAGCTCGGCCGGGTCGACACCGGCGCGCTCGGCGTTCAGGGCGCGGCCGATGAAGCGGTCGCCGGTTTCGTCGAAGAGCCAGACGGTTCCGGCGTCATGTGGGTCGAGCCGCACAAAAACGCGATCGCCCGGCAGGCAATCGGACGTCAGATAGTGGAAGCCGCCGATCCGCACGCCGTTCTTGCCGACAGTGCGGATGCCCTCGGCATCGGGAGCCGGCATCAGCAGCGTCGCCAGCGCGTCTGCGTCGACGGTCCGGATCGGCCGGGTTGAAGAGGCCGCCTTATTGAACGGCGCCAGGTTGCCGATGCCACCGTGGCCGCGATGGGCATAGATCTCGTTCGCCCAGCGATCGACGATCGCCTGGAGGGCCTCGCCCGTCATGGTGACGTTGAAGGCCTCGTGGTCCTTGTTGCCGAGGCGGGCCGCGAAGGCCTTACGCCCCTCGATCTTTTTGCGCTGGGCGACGCTGTGGCCGACGAAGCCATCCAGCATGCGGGCGCAATCGGTCTGGAAGGTGCGGATGTTGCGCTCGACCACGCCCTTCTGCCACGGCGAGAAGGCGGCCGAACGGATGGCCTCGATCTGCAGCTTGGCGAAGAGGCGCACGGTGGCGCGGGCGACGAAGTCGGAGCCGTTATCCGTCTTGACCGCATCCGGCACGCCCCAGGCGAGGATCGCCTTGCGCATCAGCATCTGCACGGCTTCCGAGCGCGGCGTTTTCGAGACAAAGAGGCACAGACGGCGCGACCAGATGTCGACGCAGACATAGATCGAGTGGCGGCCGTCGACGCAGAGCGCATCCACCGGAGAGGCGTCGATCTGCCAGAGCGCATTGAGATGCGGCACGAGATGGGCGTATGTGCCCGAGGTCCGCATCTTCGAGCGGAAGCCATCCGGGTCCATCATGCGCAGCAAGCCGGCGGCGTGCTCCTGCTTCCAGGCCTTGAAGCGCATCTCGAAGGCGCGCTGAACCGGCAGCGCCATGCCCGCTGCAGCGAGCCGCGCGCCGAATTCGGCCCGGATCGTCTCGTAGATCTGGCGGGCGGTGTAGAGTTCGTTGAAGGAGTGGACGGCTAGCGCGAAATGCTTGATCTCGCCGTCGAAGGCGGCGTCGAGCACGCCCTGGCCGCGGCGCGCGGCGCCCTTGTCGACCGCCAGACGTTCCGTCTCGCCCTCGCGGGCGGCTGCGAGCCAGCGCAGGACCGTGCGCGTCGACAGGCGCCCAACCGTGCGGCTCGCCCATTCGGGGATTTCGATCCGGCCGAGATTGTAGAGGTCGACGAAATGGCCGACGGCGACCGTCTGCTTGAGCGCCGATGAGCGGGTAAAGTCCTTGAGCGCGCCGAGCACGGCGAGCCGCGCATCGAGCTGCAGCGTCGCGGCCCGAACCGTGCCGGCGGCCGGCTCCGGCGCTGCCTGGATCGCCTCAGCGGGGCCGACAGAGGTCGCCTCTGCCGGCGCGTGGTCGCCAAAATAGGCAGTCCGGGCCGCCACCGGCAGCAGATTGACGTGGTACTCGACGCCGCCGCCGCGACCGGCTCGCGGCCGGCACATTCCGACGAATCGAGCCCAGTCCTCGCGCTCGGCGACGATCTGGACGCCGCGCTTGGTCGTCGGCAGGCCCGGCAGGGCCAGCTCCGCGATTTCGGCGGGGGTCAGCCAGAGCTTCATGCGAGAAGCCCTCGCTTGTCGGCAATCTCTAAGATTGCCGAGACCCGAACGGCGGCCATCCGAGTCGCCTCGGTGGCAAGAACGAACTTTTCCTCGTCACTCAGCAGGGGCAGAACGGTAGCCAGCAGCTGAGCCCCAGAGCGCGCGCTGCGATGGATCTGCGGATCCGCATCGGCCATCCGACCATAAGCCGCCTTCCTATCGGCGGCTCGCGAGCGACCTTGGAAACACATCAGATACGCCAGCCGTGTGCAGTTGATGCGCGGGTCCCGGCTCATCGCGCGCCCCCCTCTTCGGAGCGGGAAGCGCGCATCCCGGCGACGATCTCGCCGATCTTGCTGTTTGCCAGATCATCCGCGCTGATGCCGCCGACGATGACGCTGCGCAGTCGCGCGGTCTCTTCATCGATCAGACGGATAGCTGCAGGGGTCAGGCCCATGCTGAGGTAAGCCTCACGCGATGCCGCTTGGGCGGCCTCCAGCGCTTCCTGAACCTCCAACAGATCGGCACGGGTGACCGAGCTGGGGTTCGCACTAAGCCGGCCCTTCACTCGCTCCAGCAGCTCCAAGACCGTGGTCGCTTTGGCCGCGAGCGCGGCTGCTGTTTTGCGGATGTCGTGGTGCTCGCTCACGCCGCACCGCCCTTCTTGGCGCGGGCGGGTTTGGCCGCAACATCGGCCGCTGCGACCTTGGCCTGGACCATCGTGAGCGCATCGCGCAGCTGGCCGGGCGTCATCCGCGCCAGAAGGGCCTCCAGCTTGACAAGCGGCCCATCCTCGGGCCGCACCGCGCCGGCCGGGACGAGGCCGGCGCTGATACGGGCCCTGGCGACGTTGCTGGCGCGGCCCTCGGCTACCTCTCGGGCGGCCGTGACCTGCTCGGCGGGATCGAGCGCCGCCAGCGCCTGCAGCTGCGCCTGGTTGTCGGCAAGCCTGGTGCCGCGGATGAGGGCGACCGCCTCGGGGGATAGGGAGGCGGCGAGTTCGCAGGCGCGACGCACTGTGCGCTCGCCCAAACCGGTCGATTTGGCCGCGTCTTTCGAGAACCGAGCAAAAGTGGCCAAGTTGGCCACTTTTGCTTTTTCGGTCTTCGGCTTCTTCGCCTTGCCGTGTCCCACCTCGGGATGCAGTGTCTCATAGACGCGCTTCCGCTCGGCCAGAAACTCAGCCCGTTCCAGGGCCGTCAGCTCCTTGCGGGCGAGGTTCTCGTCGATCTCGATCTGTCGCGCCTCGTCGTCCGAGCACTCGATCAGGATGGCGGCGATCTCGTCCCAGCCATTGATCTCGGCGCCGCAGAGCCGGTGACCGCCGACGACGAGCTTGAAGCCGTTGCCCGATGCCTCGGCCCGCACGACGATTGGCTGGATCAGCCCGCTCTCGTTCATGGAGGCGGCGATCATCTGGGCATGGGCACGATCGACCGGGCGAAGCCGGCCGGTGGCGTCGATCGAGGAGACGCTGGCGAGGATGACAGGCGAGCCGGCGGTGAGGGTAGCGATAAGGGACATCAGGCGGCCCTCTTCTGCATGATCTCGTTCGCCTTCTCCCGGCGTCGGCGCTCCCTCTGCGACAGGCGGTGGCCGTCGCGGTCGTAAAACTGGGGCCAAATTTGCTGGCGCGGGACGCCGATCACACCGGCGATCAGCACGTGGCAGGCCGGAAAGCACTGCCGGACCGCCTTGTTCATCGTGGTGATGTTGAAGCCATGCTCCCGCGAGAGCCGCTGAAGCGACGTCCCCTTCTTGCGGACGGCGGCGATGATGTCGGCCGGATGCCAGGCCGAGAGGACTCGTTCGCTGATGGGGCTCATGTTAACCGTAGATAAAACTGCCTGTTGTGTGACTGAGAGAATGCATGTTCGTGAACGGTAGTCAACCACGAACTCGCATGATCGATGCCGTATCGAGCCTTGCGAGTTCGACATCATGAGCGATGAGATGGATGTGTTCGCGGCCAGACTGAAGGCCGAGGTCAAACGAGCCGGAGGCCGAAAGGCCTTCTCGGATCTCGCAAACATCCCGCTTTCGACGCTTAACAGCTATTTGGCAGGCGTGGAGCCGAAGGTGACCATGGTGGTGCGCATCGCCCGCGCTCTTGGACTCTCAGTCGCCCAGCTTCTCGAACAAGGCGATGGAGAGGACAGTTCAGAAAATCGCACGATTGGCGATTCGGAACAGATCAAGATGTTGAACGTCGTGGCTTCGGCTGGACCGGGTTATCAGAATGATGACCCAGTCGAACTGAAGAGGCTCCCATTTGCCCGCTCGGTGCTGGCCGACCTCGGCGTCAAGCTCGAAAATGCCCGCTTCATGGTCGCGCGCGGCGACAGCATGGAACCCACCATCAGCGACGGCTCTATCGTCCTTGTCGACGTCAGCTTCAGTCGGCCCAAGAATGATGGGATCTACGTAGTCGTCGTCGGCAGCGAGGTCAGGATCAAACGGGTCGCGAGAGGATTTGGCGGCTCTGTCACGCTCGTTTCAGACAACGAGCGCTATCCGACGGAGACATTAGCCCCCCCGGAGGCCGAGGGCCTCAGGGTCGTCGGTAAAGTTGTATGGGCTGGAGGGAAGCTATGAAAATGACTGCTTTCTGGTGCGGGCTCTGGCTGGCCTGTATCTCTCAATCTTCAGTTTTCGGGCAGACGGTAGAGCAGCGCGAGTTGCTTGGTGAAATTGGGCGCGCAATAGCGTTTTCTCGATCCTGCGCTTCTGCTGAAGCCGACGCGGCTGGAATTTCATCGGCGATGATACGTGCCGGCCTAAGTCCGCAGGGGTTTGGAGACAAAGGCGATCGAAATTTCTCCATCGTCGAGCGCTCTTCTCTGGCTGCCTATGACGAAGCTGGCGCTCTTGATCAGAAAGTACGATGTGGGCGAGCTGTCGACGAATACGGACCCCGTGGCTCTCGTCGAAATGGATTGGTGAGGCTAATCGCGACAGCAGCGGCGCCTGCTTCTATTTCGCGCACAATATCAGCCTTCGACTTTCTCGTCGACGGCCAGTCTCTTGTCGGATCTACCGTCTCAATATCTGATTGCACGATCCATTATGCGCGCGCCGATCTAACGATGTGCGCAGTTTCCCGAAATAACCGAGATCTCGGCACTATCATTCTCGACGGCCCGTCGATGAACCGGGACTCTCTCCGTGTCGCCCTCGAGAAATGCGCTGACGTGTCGGCGCGCAGGACCTGCCGTGTGAAAGCGATCAATGGCACGGTCCGAAAGACAAGCATGGGCGATCTTCGTATCGACCAAGCATCTATCGAGTGGGCTGGCCGCTGAGCCCCGCAATTGCGGGGCTCTTTGTGCTCTGATTGGGTGCCAGGCGGCTTCAAGCGACTTTGAAATCCGCCGCCCCCAGCTCCCAGGAGAATGCCGCCGCGTCGTCGGCCTCCTCGAGCTGGTCGACCTCGGCCGAAACCAGGCCATGACGCGCGATGATCACGGCATCCTCCCAATCGCCCGTCTTCGGATCGCCCGTGCGGCGAAACGCGACCACGCCGGCACGGATCGGCTTGTAGCGCTCGACCAGGCGCCGCGCGTGGTCCTCATCCCGCGCCGGGATGGGATCATCGCCGCGGATCTTCCCCTTCGCGCCCTTCACGGCGCTGAAGGTCTGGACGACGAAATAGGTCAGGTGCTTGACGGTCTCGCGCTGCGGGCGGGTCTTACTCATGACGACGCTCTCCTGGTGACGCCCCGATCCTGTCGCCGGGGCTGAGCCCAGATTGACGCCGTGATTAGAACGAAACAAGAACGCGCCTGACGCGGAGAGTCAGGAGCTGTGACTCATGGGCAGGCGAAAGGGCGAGGTCACCGACCGGATGCGGGACCGGACGCATCCGTTCCAGGTCGAGATGCTGGTGCCCGAGACGGGACTGGGGAACGCGCATCTGATCATGCAGCGCCTGGCCGCCAGGCACGACTATGAGACGACGCACCGGCGCGACGGCGTCCACCGGCTGATGCGCTGGTGCTTCTGCACGAGCGAGGCGGCCGACGGCTTCGCGGCCGACTGTGGTGGGCGGCGGATCGACCTGCCGGTGGATCCCGCGTATCTGCGGATCGACCGCCCGAATGCGCGCGAGCTGGCGCGGCGTGAGAAGGCTTCGCGGTTCGGCTTGAACGCACTCGACGGAGCGCAGTAGCCTCTCGCGCGATGGACAACCTCGATGATGATCCGGACCCGCCGCCGAGCCGCTACGGCCTCCTGGTCGCGGCGCTCGGGTTGCTGGCCGGGCTCATCTTCATCTGGTCGTTCCTGCGCGGCTGGAGGCCGTTCTGACCGCGATTCCAGTTCCCACTTCGCATTCAGCCGCGATTGCGCCAATCCGCCGACAGCGCATTGAAATCGCTGTCTTTTTCCTAACTGGGAAATGAGGTTGATGGCCAGCCGCTTTTGTTCCCACTTCCGCGAGGAGCGCGGACGTCTTTTCAATCACTTAGCGGGAACCGTGTTTTCCGGCTTCTATAGCGAGGCGCCGGAACCGGTCATTTCCGACGAAGGATCAGATGGCAATGGACCGGCGGCAGAGGCGACTTGCGGACACCGCCAACTCTTTGAAATCGCGCGCCATTTGCAGCTATCACCGGCTAATCCCGCCTATTCCCGCTTAGCGGCCGTCATTGCCATCTGATCCTTCGTTTCACACGAACATGCGAAAGCCGCCGGCGGGAGAGCGCGGCGGCTTGGCGTCTGGTCACACTTCGTGAGCGTTCCTGATGTCTACCCGATCAGCGTCACGGTGTCAAGGACTACTTTCCTACAACCGTGGGGCGATGACATGGAGGCGCTCACACCTCCTCCTTCTCCACCCATTTATACGTCACCGCCGGGACATACTGCTCCATCCGGTCGAGCAGGGTCGCGGGCTCGGTGTCGGTGATCGTCATGGCGCGGTGGGTCTGCTTGAGGAAGCCGGCCTCCACCGTGTTGTCGAGAAAGGTCGCCAGCGGGTCGTAGAAGCCGGCGACGTTCAGGAAGGCGAGCGGCTTTTCGTGGATGCCGAGCTGGGCCCAGGTCCAGATCTCGAACAGTTCCTCGAAGGTGCCGATGCCGCCGGGCATGGCGATGAAGCCCTCCGAGAGCTCAGCCATGCGGGCCTTGCGGATATGCATGGTCTCGACGATCTCGAGCCGGGTCAGATGGTGATGGCCGACCTCCTTCTCGCGCAGCGCGCGGGGGATGATGCCATGAACCTCGCCGCCAGCGGCGAGCGCCGCATCGGCGACGATGCCCATCAGCCCGACGGCGCCGCCGCCATAGACCAGCACCATGCCGCGCCTGGCGATCTCCGCGCCCATGGCGCGGGCGCCTTCGGCATAGACGGGATCATTGCCGGGGTTGGACCCGCAGAACACGCAGACGGATTTCATCGGCTCAAGCCCCCTTCGTCGCGAGCGCCTGCAGGATGCGGGCCCAGGAGCGCTGGCCCTTGTGGAAGGAGGAGAGGTCGTATTTCTCGTTGGGCGAATGCACGCGGTCGTCGTCGAGCCCGAAGCCGACAAGCAGCGTGTCGATGCCGAGCAGGCGCTTGAAATCGCCGACGACGGGGATCGAGCCGCCCGAACCGATGGTCACGGCCTTGCGGCCCCATTCCTCGGTCAGCGCATTCTGCGCCTGGCGCAAGGCCTGCGACTCGACCGGCACGGCGATGGCCGGCGAGGCGCCATGGGCGACGAACTCCGCGGTGACGTCGGCCGGCAGGCGCTCGCACACGAAGGCCTGGAAGGCGGCCGCGATCTTGGCCGGATCCTGCTTGCCGACGAGACGGAAAGAGACCTTGGCCGAGGCCTTGCCGGCGATCACCGTCTTGGTGCCCTCCCCGGTATAGCCGCCCCAGAGGCCGTTGACGTCGCAGGTCGGGCGGGACTGGATCTGCTCGATCAGCATGCGCCCCTTCTCGCCGATCGAGTGCTTCAGCCCGATCTGGCCAAGGAACTCGTCCTCGGTGAGGTTCAGATCGGCCCAGTCGGCCTTCTGCTGGTTCGTCGGCTCCTCGACGCCGTCATAGAAGCCCGGCAGCGTGATGCGCCCGTCCTCGTCATGCAGCGCGGCGACGATCTTCGCGAGCACATGGACGGGGTTGGCGGCCGCACCGCCGAACAGGCCGGAATGCAGGTCGCGGTCGGCGCAGGTGATCGTCACCTCCTGATAGACCAGGCCGCGCAGCGAGGCGGTGATGGCCGGGGTCTGCCGGTCCCACATGCCGGTGTCGCAGACGAGCGCGAAATCCGCCTTCAGCTCGGCGGCATTGTCGCGGACGAAGGCTGGGAGATTGACCGAGCCCGATTCCTCCTCGCCCTCGACCATGACGGTGACGCCGATCGGCAGATCGCCCGTCTCGGCGATCGTTGCCCGCAGCGCCTCGACGAAGGTCATGACCTGGCCCTTGTCGTCGCAGGCGCCGCGCGCGACGATGACCTTGCGGCCGGGCTCGATTTCCTTGATCACCGGCTCGAAGGGCTTGGTGTCCCAGAGCTCCAGCGGATCGACCGGCTGGACGTCGTAATGGCCGTAGAACAGCACATGCGGCGCGCCGGGCTTAGGCCGGTGGGCGAGCACGATCGGATGGCCGGGCGTCTCGCGCAGTCCGGCGGTGAAGCCGAGCGATTCCAGATCCTTCGTCAGCCACTCCGCCGCGCGGCGGCTGTCGGCGGCATAAGCCGAGTCGGTCGAGATCGAGGGGATTTCGAGCCAGGAGGACAGCCGCGCCAGCGAGGCGTCGAGATCGGCATCGAGGCGGGCGAGGATCGCAGGAAGCTGGGTCATGGCACTCGGCGGGGCTGGGCTCGTGCCGGGAGGCTGAGCCGATTCAGGTGACGCCATCATGGCAAGGCGCAGGGGCGGCGTCAGCCTCCCGATCGCATGGCCATGATGCGAAGGCGCACGTCATTCTCGGGCGCAGCGGAGCGCAGGCCCGAGAATCTCGTGACGAGACGGCTGATTGACGAGATGCTCGGGTCAAGTCCGAGCATGACGCAGGGCGATACGCTCAGCGCTTCCCGCCCATCATGCTCCCCAGCACACCACGCAGGATCGCGGTGCCGACCTGGCGGCCGATTGTGGTCGCGGCCGAGCGGGCGGCGGAGGTCAGCACTTTTTCCGCCATGCTCTGCGGCAGGGCGCCGCCGCGGCTGCCGGGGCCGGTCTTGGGGCGCTGCTGCGGCGCGCCGCCACCAAGCCAGCCGCCGATCGTGTCGAGAATGCCGCCACCACCCGTCGTCGAGGCTTCGACGGGGCCGGCCTCGGCGAGGTTCTTGCGGGCGGCCAGCTCCTCATAGGCCGACTCGCGGTCGATCATGGTGTCGTATTTGCCCTTGAAGCCGGATTCGGTCAGCGCCTGCTGGCGGATCTGCGCCGAGCAGGGCCCGACCTGCGCCATCGGCGGGGCGATCAGCGCGCGCTCGACGACCGTCGGCGAGCCCTTGCCCTCGAGCGTCGAGATCAGCGCCTCGCCGACCGCCAGATGCATGATCGCCTCGGCGGTGTTGATCTTGGGGTTCTGGCGGAAGGTTTCGGCGGCCGCCTTGACCGCCTTCTGGTCGCGCGGGGTGAAGGCGCGCAGCGCGTGCTGGACGCGGTTGCCGAGCTGCGCCAGCACGGTCTCCGGGATGTCGAGCGGGTTCTGCGTGACGAAATAGACGCCGACTCCCTTGGAGCGGATCAGCCGCACGACCTGCTCGACCGCCGTCAGCAGCGCCTTGGGCGCGCCGTTGAAGAGCAGATGCGCCTCGTCGAAGAAGAAGACGAGCTTGGGCTTGTCGAGATCACCGACCTCGGGCAGCTGTTCGAACAGCTCCGAGAGCAGCCAGAGCAGGAAGGTCGCATAGAGCCGCGGATTGGCCATCAGCTTGTCGGCCGCCATGATGTTGACGATGCCGCGGCCATAGCGGTCCGTCCGCATCAGATCGGAGATTTCCAGCGCCGGCTCGCCGAAGAACAGGTCGCCCTTCTGGTTTTCCAAGACCAGCAGCGCGCGCTGGATCGTGCCGACCGTCTGCGAGGTGACGTTTCCGTATTTGGTCGTCAATTCCTTGGCGTTCTCTGCGATGAAGCCGAGGATGGCGCGCAGATCCTTGAGGTCGAGCAGCAGCAGCTTCTGCTCGTCGGCGATGCGGAAGGCGATGTTGAGCACGCCCTCCTGCGTCTCGTTGAGATCGAGCAGGCGGGCGAGCAGCAGCGGCCCCATTTCCGAGATCGTCGCGCGGACGGGATGGCCCTGCTCGCCGAAGACGTCCCAGAACACGGTTGTGAACTGGTCCGGCTCGTATTTCACGCCGATCTCTTCGGCGCGCTTGACGAAGGGCGGCTTGGAATCGCCAGGGGCGGCAATGCCCGAAAGGTCGCCCTTGATGTCGGCTGCGAAGACGGGAACGCCCTCGCGGGCGAAGCCCTCGGCCAGCACCTGCAGCGTCACCGTCTTGCCGGTGCCGGTCGCGCCGGTGACGAGGCCGTGGCGGTTCGCGAGCTTGAGCAGGAGGGTTTCCGGCTTCCAGCTCTTGCCGATCAAAATCGCGCCGTCATCCGCCATGGGGCTTCCTGTTGTGCTGTCGATGGGTCAGGGCAAGGATGTAGCGAATGGTGGCGCGCGGCGGAAGCCCGCGGCGTACCGGGACTATCGTGCTTCGCGAATAGTTGATATGTGAACCATCTGGCCGTCCGCGCCGCAACCCACAGGACCGAAACCATGGAAGAACTGATTTCCCGCGTGATCGCGGCCTCGGGCCTCAACGAAGAGCTCGCCCGCAAGGCGGTCGGCATCATCCTCGCCTTCCTGCAGAAGGAGGGTCCGCCGGCCGAGATCGGCGAACTGATGGCGGCACTGCCCGGCGCGGCGGAGCTCGCGGCGGCCGAGGGCGGCGCCAAGGGCGGCCTGATGGGCATGGTCGGCGGCATGATGGGCGGCAGCGGCGGCGTGATGGCGCTGGGCGGCCAGCTCATGGGCGCCGGCCTCTCGATGGGGCAGATCCAGTCGGTCTCCAAGGAAATGTTCGCCGTCGGCCGCGAAAAGGCGGGCGAGGATGCGATGGGCGCCATCGTCGGCGCCATCCCGGGTCTCGGCCAGTTCGTCTGAGCCTCGCCAGACTTTGAACGTTGCAACGCCGCCGCGAGGCGGCGTTGTCGTTTGTGCCCCCGGCGCGGGTTTGCGCAGCCGCGTTGCGACGAAGTAGGAATGGCGGCGCGGCGTCCTGCATGGCAATCACCGCCGCGCAGCCGCGCGCGGCGGCTGATGACGAGGACAGCTTGGCATGACTTCGGCCCCGGACCCCGACCTGTCCTTCATGAGCGCGTTTCCCGCTCCGACGCAGGAGGCCTGGCGCGCGGCGGTCGACAAGGTGCTGAAGGGCGGCGATTTCGAAAAGCGGTTGGTCAGCAAGACGGCCGACGGCATCCGGATCGAGCCGCTTTATGCGGCGGCCTCGCCGTCGGTCCGGCCTTTGCGCGTTGAGGCCGCCCGCTGGCAGGTCACGACCCGTCTCGACCATCCTGACCCGGCCGAGGCGCAGAAGCTGGCCTTGGCCGATCTCGAGGGCGGTGCAAACGCGCTGACGATCGCCTTTGCGGGCGCCCGGGCTGCGCGCGGCTATGGCCTCGCTGCGCAGGATGTCGCCGCTCTCGACACCGCTCTCGACGGCGCGATGCTCGATCTGATCCAGCTGCGGCTCGATCCGGCCCCGGAGGGGCGCGTCAACGCTCTTCTGCTGGCCGCGCTGGTCGAAAAGCGCGGGCTTTCGCCCGAGGCGCTGTCGATCGATTTCGGCATGGACCCGATTGGCGTCTTCGCCGGTACTGGCGGGCTCGCGGCCTCCTGGTCAGAGGTCGGGCGCCGTCTCGCAACGACGATCCAGGCGCTGCGGGCGCGCGGCTTCAAGGGCCCCTTCGTGACGGTCGACACCCGGCCCTGGCATGAGGCCGGGGCGAGCGAGGCGCAGGAGCTTGGCTATGGCCTGGCGACGGCCATCGCCTATCTGCGCGCGCTGGAAGCCGAGGGTTTTTCGCTGCAGGAGGCGCGCGACGCGATCTCGTTTACGCTGGTCGCCGACACCGACGAGTTCCTGACCATCGCCAAGCTGCGGGCGGCCCGCCTGCTCTGGGCCCGCATCCAGAGCGCCTGCGGGCTGACGCCCGTGCCGATGGTCCTGCATGCGGAGACGGCCTGGCGCTCGCTGACGCGGCGCGACCCCTGGGTCAATCTGCTGCGCGGCACCATCGCCACCTTCTCGGCGGGTATCGGCGGCGCGGATGGCGTGACGGTTCAGCCCTTCACCGCGGCACTGGGCCTCGCCGATGGCTTCGCCCGCCGCATCGCCCGCAACACCCAACTCGTGCTGCTGGAGGAAGCGAATCTCTGGCGCGTCGCCGACCCCGCCGCGGGCTCCGGCAGCTTCGAGACGCTGACGCAGGCGCTGTGCGAGCAGGGCTGGGCTCAGATGCGGGCGATCGAACGGGAGGCGAAGGACGGCCTGCCGGGCATCCTGTCGGCGCTGACCGCCGGGACGGTCCAGGCTGCGCTGGAGCGTCAGAGCGAGGCGCGCGCCAGGGCGATCGCGACGCGGCGCGAGCCGATCACCGGCACGAGCGAGTTCCCGAACCTCAACGAGACCGCGGTTGCCGTGCTGGATGTCGCCCGTGTCTCGACCGGCACACCGGCCGGCAGATCCGGAGCCGCGGCCGACCCGGACGCACTAATCGCTCGGCTCGTCGCAGGCGCCGACCGCCACGAAGGCCTGAGCGCGCCGCAGGGAGGCTTGCAGGCGCCTGTCCTGCCGTCGCAGCGGCTGGCCGAACCCTTCGAGGCACTCCGCGACCGGGCCGATGCGGCTGCGGAGCGGCCGGTCGTCTTCCTCGCGACGCTCGGACCAGTTGCCGACTTCACGGCACGCGCCGGCTTTGCGCGCAACCTGTTCGAGGCGGGCGGTTTCGCCGCCCCGGTCGGCGACGGCTTCGCGCAGGGCGGCGGCACCGATCTCGCCGCGCTCGCGGCCGCTTTCGCGGTCTCGGGCGCGCGTCTCGCCTGCCTCTGCGGGTCGGACGCCGCCTATGGGGCCGAGGGCGTCGCCGCAGCGCAGGCGTTGACGGCGGCCGGTGCGACCGTCTGGCTGGCGGGCCGGCCGGGCGAGTTGGAGGCTGAGCTGAACGAAGCAGGGGTGCGTTCGTTCATCTACGCCGGTTGCGACGTGCTCGACGCGCTGCGGCGCGCCCACGATGCCGCCTGAGGAGACCGGACCATGACCGCCATCGCCCTGACCATCGCCGGCTCGGATTCGAGCGGCGGCGCCGGCGTCCAGGCCGATCTCAAGACCTTCGCGGCGCATCAGGTCTATGGCGCCAGCGTCCTCGTCGCGCTGACGGCGCAGAATACGAAGGGCGTCACCGCCATCCACGCCGTGCCGGCGGATTTCGTCGCGCAGCAGATCGACGCTGTTTTCGAGGATCTCGACATCGCGGCGGTGAAGATCGGCATGCTCGCCACCGCCGAGCTGATCGAGACCGTGGCGGAGGGGCTGAAGCGCCACAAGGCGCGCAACATCGTGCTCGATCCGGTGATGGTTGCGGCCTCCGGCGCGCGGCTCCTGGAAAACGAAGCCGTTGCCGCCATCCACCGCCATCTTGTCCCGCTGGCGACGCTGATCACGCCGAATCTGCCGGAAGCGGCGGCCCTGCTCGGCACGAGCGAGGCGCAGACCGAGGACGCGGTCGAGCGGCAGGCGGATGCGCTCGCCGCGCTCGGCGCCGCCAATGTCCTGATCAAGGGCGGGCATGGCGGCGGCGACAGCAGCAGCGACCTGCTCCTGCTCGCGGGCGGCAGCCGCCAGCGCTTTGCCGCGCCGCGCATCACCACGCGCAACACCCATGGCACGGGCTGCACCCTGTCCTCAGCCATCGCCTCGGGGCTGGCGAAAGGGCTTTCGCTGCCCGAGGCGGTCGGCCAGGCGAAGACTTACATCTCGGCGGCAATTGCAGCGGCCGACGAGGTTCCGGTTGGCCATGGCCATGGACCGGTGCATCATTTCCACCAGTGGTGGGATCGTCAGGACGGGAGACAGCCATGACAGCCATCCCGGATTTCGCGACGCTGGCCTATGCCGATGGCGTTGGACCCGCCTCCCCCGCGCTGCCGGCTGGCGAGGCCTGGCTGACGCCCGAGGGCATCCCGGTGAAGCCGGTCTACGGACCGGAGGATCGCGACGACCTGCCCTTCGTCGACACCCTGCCGGGCATCGCGCCCTATCTGCGCGGGCCCTATCCGACGATGTATGTCAACCAGCCCTGGACGATCCGGCAATATGCCGGCTTCTCCACGGCCGAGGATTCCAACGCTTTCTACCGGCGCAATCTCGCCGCGGGCCAGAAGGGGCTCTCGGTCGCCTTCGATCTGGCGACGCATCGCGGTTATGACTCGGACCACCCGCGCGTCGCGGGCGATGTCGGCATGGCCGGTGTGGCGATCGACTCGATCTATGACATGCGCACGCTGTTCTCCGGCATCCCGCTCGACCAGATGAGCGTGTCGATGACGATGAACGGGGCGGTGCTGCCGGTGCTCGCGCTCTACATCGTCGCTGCGGAAGAACAGGGCGTGCCGGCCGCCAAGCTCTCGGGGACCATCCAGAACGACATCCTCAAGGAGTTCATGGTCCGCAACACCTATATCTACCCGCCTGCCCCCTCGATGCGGATCATCGGCGACATCTTCGCCTACACCTCGGCCCACATGCCGAAATTCAACTCTATCTCGATCTCCGGCTATCACATGCAGGAGGCCGGGGCGACGCAGGATCTCGAGCTCGCCTATACGCTCGCCGACGGCGTCGAATACATCCGCGCCGGCCAGCGCGCGGGCTTGGGCGTGGACGCCTTCGCGCCGCGCCTGTCCTTCTTCTGGGCGATCGGCATGAACTTCTTCATGGAGGTCGCCAAGCTGCGCGCCGGCCGGCTGATCTGGGCGAAGCTCGTCAAGGATTTCGGCGCGCAGAGCGAGAAGTCGCTGCCGCTGCGCACCCATTGCCAGACGTCCGGATGGTCGCTGACGGCCCAGGACGTCTTCAACAACGTGCCGCGCACGATGATCGAGGCGATGGCGGCGACCCAGGGCCATACCCAGTCGCTGCACACCAACGCGCTCGACGAGGCGCTGGCGCTGCCGACCGACTTTTCCGCCCGCATCGCCCGCAACACGCAGATCCTGCTGCAGCAGGAGAGCGGCACGACCCGGATCATCGATCCCTGGGGCGGCTCCTACTATGTCGAGCGGCTCACGGCGGAGCTGGCAACGAAAGCCTGGGGCCACATCAGGGAAGTCGAGGCGCTCGGCGGCATGGCCAAGGCGATCGAGGCCGGCATCCCGAAGCTGCGCATCGAGGAGGCCGCCGCCAAGACACAGGCGCGCATCGATGGCGGGCTGCAGGCGATCATCGGCGTGAACTGCTTCAAGCCGGAGAACGAGGCCGCGATCGACGTGCTCAAGGTCGACAACGCCTCGGTGCGGGCGCAGCAACTCGAGAAGCTGAAGCGCCTCAAGGCTGAGCGCAGCGAAAGCGAGGTCCAGGCCGCGCTCGCCGCACTGACCGAGGGCGCGAAGGGCGAGGCTAATCTGCTCGACCTCGCCGTGAAGGCGGCACGCGCCAAGGCCACCGTCGGCGAGATCTCGCTGGCGATGGAGCAGGTCTTCGGGCGCCACCGGGCCGAGATCAAGTCGATCGCAGGCGTCTACAAGCGGGAGGTCGGCACGATGAACCCTGCGGTCACGCGCGTGCAGATGATGACGCAGGCCTTCGAGGAGGCCGATGGCCGCCGCCCGCGCATCCTCGTCGCCAAGATGGGGCAGGACGGGCATGACCGCGGCCAGAAGGTGATCGCCTCGGCCTTCGCCGATCTCGGCTTCGACGTCGATATCGGCCCCCTCTTCGCCACGCCCGACGAGGCAGCCCGCCAGGGCGTCGAGAACGACGTCCACATCATCGGCGTCTCGTCGCTGGCGGCCGGCCATCTGACGCTGGTGCCCGAACTGAAGGCGGCGCTCGCCAAGGCCGGGCGGCCCGACATCATGATCGTGGTCGGCGGCGTCATCCCGCCGCAGGATTTCGAGGCGCTGCTCGAGGCCGGCGCCTCCGCGATCTTCCCGCCCGGCACGGTCATCGCCGATGCCGCCGAAAAGCTGCTCGAGGACCTCAACGGCCGGCTGGGCTATGTCCAGCGCACGGCCGCCGAATAGCGGACAGGCGCGGCCGGCGGGCCGCGCCTGTCCTATGATCACGGATGTCGCTGCGCGACACTAGCGCCAGCCGTGACCATAACCGTAGCCGTAGCGGGGCGGCGGCGGGCGGAAGCCGTAGCCGTCGGGATGGTGCCAGCGGCGCCGGCCCCAGTAGCCGTGGAAGACGGGCGGCGGGGGCGGCCGCCAGCCGTGCCGGGGCGCCCCCCAGTCCTCCTCGTAGCGCCCTCCGAAAGCCTCGGCGGTGGCGGGCACCACGACGCTGCCCGCAGTGAACACGGCGGCGCCGAGAGCGAGCCCGGCCAGCGCGGTAACGACGAATCTGCGGGCCATGATCCTTGTCCTGTTGCCGGCTCGGGACATCCCCTCGCCTTGACCAGGACCATGGCGGATCGCGTCTGAACGGCGTTTGAGGCCGCCATTCACACGCCGTTTAGCGGGAGCCGTCTCCGGGGACGCCCCGTCGCGAGCGTCAGCCCGCCAGAGCCTGCCGGCGCTTCAGCAGCAGCGAGGCCGCGATCACCACCGTGGCGACGAAGCCGATCAGGATGGTGCAGGCGGCGTTGATCTCGGGCGAGACGCCGAGCCGAACCGCCGAATAGAGCCGCATCGGCAGCGTGGTGGCGCCCGGCCCGGTGGTGAAGCTCGCGATCACGAGGTCGTCGAGCGACAGGGTGAAGGCGAGCAGCCAGGCCGCCGCCACCGCCGGCGCGATCAGCGGCAGGGTCACCGTCCAGAAGGTCACCAGCGGCGTAGCGCCGAGATCGCGCGCCGCCTCCTCCAGCGAGCGGTCGAAGCCGACGAGACGGGCCTGCACGACGATGCAGGCGAAGCCGAGGCCGAAGGTCGCGTGGGCGATCGTCACCGTCCAGAAGCCGCGCTCCACATCCGCCGCCACGAAGAGCAGCAGCAGCGACAGGCCGGTGATCACCTCCGGCATCACCAGAGGCGCCAGCGCCATGCCGGAGAACAGCAGGCGCCCGCGGAAACGGCCCTGCCGCGCCAGCGCCAGCGCGGCCAGCGTGCCCAGCGCGGTGGCGAGCGTGGCCGAGACGAAGGCGAGGCGCAGGCTGAGCCAGGCCGCCGACAAAAGCGCCTCGTTGGAGAGCAGAGCGCCGTACCAATGCGTCGAGAAGCCGCCCCAGACGGTGACGAGCCGCGAGGCGTTGAAGGAATAGGCGATCAGCGCCAGGATCGGCAGGTAGAGGAAGGCGAAGCCCGCGACGAGGGCGAGGATGAGGCCGGGGCCGAGCCGCGTCATGCCGCGCCCCCCTCGCCTGCCCGCGCCAGCCGCGCGCGCTGCAGCAGCGCCAGCGGCAGGACCAGCACCACCAGCAGCACGACTGCCACCGCCGAGGCCAGCGGCCAGTCGCGGTTGGAGAAGAACTCGGTCCACAACACCTTGCCGATCATCGTCGTGTCCGGCCCGCCGAGCAGGTCCGGAATGACGAATTCGCCGATGGCGGGGATGAATACCAATGCCGAGCCCGCCAGGATTCCCGGCAGGGAGAGCGGCAGCGTCACCGTCAGGAAGGCCCTGAGCGGCGTCGCACCGAGATCGGCGGCGGCCTCCAGCAGGCTACGATCGAGCTTCTCCAGCGTCGCATAGAGCGGCAGCACCATGAAGGGCAGATAGGAATAGACCATGCCGATCAGGACCGCGGCTTCCGTGTTGAGCAGGCGCAGCGGCTGATCGCCCAGGCCGAGCGCGGCCAGCGCCATGTCGAGCAGCCCCTCGGGCCGCAGGATGCCGATCCAGGCGTAGACCCGGATCAGGAAGGAGGTCCAGAACGGCAGGATCACCAGCACCAGCAGGATGGCGCGCCAGCGCATAGAGGCGCTCGCCATCGCATAGGCCAGCGGATAGCCGATCGCGAGCGCGATCAGCGTCGTCAGCGCCGCGATGCGCAGGGAGTAGAGATAGCTCTGCCAGTAGAGCGGATCCTCGAAGATCAGCCCGAAATTCTCGAGATCGAGGCCGGCCAGAAAGTCACGCAGCGCCGCGAAGCCCTCGAAATGCGGGGCATAGGGCGGCAGCGCGGTGGCGGCATCCGACAGCGCGATCCGCAGTACCATGACGAATGGCGCGAGGAAGAAGAGCCCCAGCCAGAGATAGGGCACGGCCACGATGAGGCGGCCTTGTGCCGTCACTTTCGAGACCGGCCCGCTCACGGCTTCAGCACCAGCCCGGCCTCGACGTCCCAGGACAGCCAGACCGCATCCTCCCAGGCGAAGGGGCGCTCGATGCGGCGGGAGCGGTTGGTCAGCGAGACCTTCAGGAGTTGGCCGTCGTCGCCGCCAATCATGACCTGAACCATGGTCATGTCGCCGAGATAGCCGATGTCCCAGATCTCGCCGCGGACCTTGTTGGTGCCCTGGGCCGGCTCGTCATGGCTCAGCGCGATCTTCTCAGGCCGCAGCCCGACGAGGACCGGCGCGCCGGGGGACAGGGCCGGCGCCTCCTCATCGAGTTCGACGATGCCCGCCAGCGGCGTCATCACGCTGACGAGATCGCCCTCGACGGATTCGACGCGGCCCTCGAGGATGTTGATGTCGCCGACGAACTCCGCGACGTGGCGGCTCACGGGGGCCTCGTAGATCACGTCCGGCGGGGCGATCTGGACGAGCCGGCCATGGTCCATCACCGCCATGCGGTCGGCCATGGTCATGGCCTCGTCCTGGTCGTGGGTGACGACCATGAAGGTGGTGCCGAGTTCGCTCTGGATGTCCATCAGCTCGAACTGGGTGGCCTCGCGCAGCTTGCGGTCGAGCGCCGCCATCGGCTCGTCGAGCAGCAGGAGCTTCGGACGCTTGGCGAGCGCGCGGGCGAGCGCGACACGCTGGCGCTGTCCGCCGGACAACTGGTCCGGGCGGCGCTTGCCCAGCCCGTCCAGCTTGACCAGCGCCAGCATCTCAGCCATGCGCCGGTCGATCTCGGCCCGCGGCAGCCCCTCGCGCTTCAGGCCATAGCCGATGTTGTCGGCGACGCTGAGATGCGGGAACAGCGCATAGGACTGGAACATCATGTTGACCGGCCGCAGATGCGGCGGGACGGCGGTGATGTCGACGCCGTCGAGCAGGATCTGCCCTTCGTCGGGCGTCTCGAAGCCCGCCAGCATCCGCATCAGCGTGGTCTTGCCGCAGCCGGACGGGCCGAGCAGGGCGAAGAACTCGCGCGGGTAGAGCGAGAGCGAGACATCGGCGACGGCGGTGACGCCGCCGAAGCGCTTCGTCACCGCGCGGAACTCGACCAGCGGCTGCGCGGCAGGGTCGTTCCAGGGCTGGAAGGCGCGGCGCACGCTGCCGGGCGATGCCTTGCGCATCGCGCCCGTCCCTCGCTCCCTCTGGGTGGTCACCTGCCGACGCTCACTTTGGCCGTCGCTCACTTGCCGGTCTTCACCCGGGTCCAAAGGCGGTTCACCAGCCGCTGCGCCTTCTGGTCGTAAGGGGTGATCGTGTAGAGCCGCGCCATCACGGCGTCCGGTGGGTAGATGCCTGGATTGTCGCGCACCGCCGCCGACAGCAGTGGCTTCGAGGCGATGTTGCCGTTGGCGTACTGGATGAAGTCGGAGTTCTTCGCCGCCATCGCCGGTCGATTGACGAAGTCGATGAAGGCCAGCGCGGCGTCCGGATTGGCCGCATCCTTCGGGATCACGAAGGAATCGAACCACATCAGCGCGCCTTCCTTCGGGATGGAATAGGCGATCTCGACCTTGTTCTTGGCCTCCTCCGCGCGCTTCTTCGCCTGCAGTATGTCGCCGGAATAGCCGACCGCGAGGCAGATATCCCCGTTCGCGAGCGCGTTGATGTACTCGGACGAGTGGAACTTCTGGATGTGCGGGCGGATCTTCCGGAGCAGTTCGCCGGCCTTGTTCAGATCCGCCTCGGCCTTGGAGTCGGGGTTTAGGCCGAGATAGCGCAAAGCGGCGGGAAACATCTCCTCGACCGCGTCCAGCACATGCACGCCGCAGTTCGAGAGCTTCTTCAGCTGGTCGGGATCGAACAGGATCTTCCAGCTGTCGATCACGGCGTCAGGGCCGAGCCGTTCCTTGATCTTGGCTACGTTGTAGCCGATCCCGGTGGTGCCCCACATGTAGTTCACGGCGTGTTTGTTGCCAGGGTCGTATTTGGCCAGCCGTCCCTGGATCTCGGGCCAGGCGTTCTTGAGATTGGGCACCTTGGCGGAGTCGATCGGCGCATAGAGGCCGAGCGGGATGTGGCGCGGCAGGAAGGAGGCGGTGACCACGATCAGGTCATAGCCGGTCTTGCCCGCCAGCAGCTTGGTTTCGACCGTCTCCATCTGGTCGAAGGTGTCGTAGACGACCGTGATCCCCGTCTCCTTCTTGAAGGCGTCGAGAACCTCGGGGTCGACGTAGTCGGACCAGTTGTAGATGCGCAGTTCCTTGCCCTGCGCGGCAGCCTGCCCCGCCACGGCCAGCGACAGGCCCAGCGCGAGACCCGAGACGATTCCCTTGAACCAGCGGCCAGCCATCATGATGCGTTCGATTCCTCTCCGGACGGGCGGCGCAGAAGCTAACAGCTTGGCGCCACGTCTCAAGCCGTTGTGATCCCGCACTGCGTCGATCGATCTTGCGATGCAACAGGCCTGCCACATATTGCGCCTATGCGTGCTGCCCGCCTCCTGCCCCTACTTTTCCTGCTGTTCTTCATCGTCCCGCTCGCCACCCATGCGGCCTGGTGGTCCATGCAGGGAACGGCCGATGACTGGCGCCGGGCCGACTGGTCGAGCGCGAAGCTCCTGCCCGCCGCCTCGACCGTCCCCGAAGCCACCGTGCATGTCTTCGCCGCCCGCGTCGGTCGCTGGCGCGGCGTCTTCGCGCATCATTCCTGGGTGGTGGTGAAGGAAGCCGGCGCCAGCGCCTATACACGCTTCGACGTCGTCGGCTGGGGCACGCCGGTGCGCGTCAACCACCGCGAGGCCGACGGGCGCTGGTATGGCAACCTGCCGGAGCCGGTGGCCGAAATCCGTGGCGCGGCGGCGGAAGCGCTGATCCCGCGGATCCGAGCAGCGGTGAAGAGCTACGCCTATGTCACGCCTGGCAGCTACCAGGCCTGGCCCGGACCCAACTCCAACAGCTTCGTCCAGCATGTCCTGGCCGAGGTGCCGGAGCTCGCCCAGGCACTGCCGCCGACGGCGATCGGCAAGGATTTCCGCGAGGACGGCCTGTTCGCCGGGCTGACGCCGAGCCGCACCGGCATCCAGGCCTCGCTCTACGGGTTCGCCGGCTTCACCATCGGCTGGGTCGAGGGCGTCGAGATCAACCTGCTGGGGCTGGTCGCCGGCCTCGATCTGCGCAGCCCGGCGCTGAAGCTGCCGGGCTGGGGGCGCGTCGGGATTTAGGACGCTACGTCGTTCTCGGGCGGAGCGAAGCGCAGACCCGAGAATCTCATGCAGAACAAGCGTGCGAGAGATGCTCGGGTCTTCGCCCGAGCATGACGTGTTCCGCCCTCACACCGCCTCCAGCGCCTGCGCCAGATCCGAGATCAGGTCCTCGATGTTCTCGATGCCTACCGAGATGCGGATCAGCGCGTCGGTCAGGCCGATCTCCTCGCGCAGTTCGCGGGCGACGCCGGAATGCGTCATCGCGGCGGGGTGGGAGACCAGCGTCTCGGTGCCGCCGAGCGAAACCGCGAGCTTCATGATCTGGAGGTTGTCGAGCAGCGCGAAGGCCTCTTTCTCGCCGCCGACGACGTCGAAGGCGAAGGTCGAGCCGGCCGCCGTGCATTGCCGGTCGAACACCGCCTTGCGGGGGTCGCCGTCCCTGAGGTCCCCGAGATAATGCACCTTGGCGATTTTCGGATGGGCCGAGAGATAGTCCGCGACCAGCCTCGCATTCTCGTTGGCCCGGCTCATGCGGATGTCGAGCGTCTCCAGCGAGCGCATCAGCATCCAGCAGGAGTTGGGGTCGAGCTGCGTTCCGAGCGACCCGCGCCAGCTCTTGACCTGCCGCACCAGCACCTCGGAACCGCTGATCGAGCCGCCGACGAGGTCGGAATGGCCGCCGACATATTTGGTCAGCGAGAGCAGCGAGAGATCGGCGCCCTGCTTCAGCGGCTTCTGGTACTTCGGGCCGAGCATGGTGTTGTCGACGACGACCGGCGGGCGATGGCCCTGCAAGGCTCCGAGTTCGTCGGCGATCATCTTGCAGGCGGCGAGATCGACCAGTCCGTTGGTCGGGTTCGCCGGCGTCTCGACCAGGATCATGCCGACGCGCCCCTTGGCCGCGGCGGCCTTCGCCGTCTCGCGCATCTGCGCGATGTCGAGCCCGTCGGTGAAGCCGAAGGCGGTGACGCCAAAGGCGCCCATCTGGTTCTTCAGCAGGGTCTCGGTGCCGCCATAGAGAGGGCGGGAATGGATTATCGTGTCGCCCGGCCGCAGGAAGGCGAAGCAGGTCGTCGCGATGGCCGCCATGCCGCTGGCGAAGACGGCGCATTTTTCAGCCTCGTCCCAGATCGCCAGGCGATCCTCGAGGATCTCCATGTTGGGGTGGTTGAAGCGCGAATAGACCAGTCCGGGCTTTTCGCCCGGCTTTGGCTGGCGGCGGCCGGAGGTGAAGTCGAAGAAATCCTTCCCCTGCTGGGCGTTCTCGAAGACGAAGGTCGAGGTCAGGAAGATCGGTGGCTTGAGCGACCCTTCCGACATGGCCGGCGAGTAGCCGAAGCCCATCATCAGCGTTTCGGGATGCAGCTTGCGGTTGGCGATCCGGTCCTTGTGATAGCTGTCGTCGCTCATGATGGCCTCGCTGTCCAACGGGGTGCGCCGCAGAATGCGCCCTGGCGGTAACATAAGCGCAAGACGCGGCGATTGCTTGGACGGTTCCGCCCCACTATGCCATCATAGCAGAGAGATTCTTCCATAATCGGGACAAGCAGGAGCATCTTATGCTCGATAATGTCGATCGCCGTATGCTCGCCGTCCTGCAGGAGGACGGCCGCATCACCAATCAGGATCTATCGGAGAAGGTCGGCCTGTCCCCGACGCCCTGCCTGCGCCGCCTGAAGCGCCTCGAGGAAAGCGGCGTGATCCAGGGTTATTCGGCAACCGTCGACCCCAAGGCCTATGGCCTGCCCTTCAGCGTCTTCGTCTCGGTGCGGCTCTCGCAGCAGACGCAGGAGCACATCACCGAGTTCGAGAAGGCGGTCGAAGGCTGGAACGAGGTCACCGAATGCTACCTGATGACCGGCTCGCAAGATTACCTCCTGCGGGTCCTGACCGACGGGATCGAGGGCTATGAGCGCTTCCTCAAGCAGAAGATGACACGGCTGAAATGCATCCAGTCTGTCGAATCGAATTTCGCGCTGGCGACGGTGAAGAAGCGCATCGGCCTGCCACCGCTTTGAGCCGCTAGCGTCCCGCGAAAAGGGCCTCGGCCGCGGCGGCGGCCATCCGCCTTGAATCATGACCGACGCCGGGCACGACGATCTCGCGCCAGAGGCTCTGCATCTTCAGCCGCGCCGCCTCGGCGGCCGCCACCGCCATGAAATGACGCCCGCGCGCGAGCCGGTTCGCCCCTTGCGCCTCGGCGCCACGGCTGTGGTTGAGCTGCGGATGGGCGGGGTCGTCGTCGCGCTCGCCGAGCATCACCAGGAGCGGCTTCGCGAAGGCGGCTGATATGGACACCTCGGTCGCAGGCGTACCGCCCAGGGAATAGGGATATGCGAAGCCGCCCGCCTCGCCCCGCAGAGGCAGGGTGTAATAGCCGGCATTCGCGCTGATCGCGGTCGAAAAGCGCGCCGCCGGCATCAGCAGTGCCATGCGATGGACGAATTGCGCGCCAGCCGAGTGCCCGAACAGCACATAGCCCGTTCCCGCGACGCGGCCGCTGGAGAGAGCACGATCGAAGAAGCGCTCGATGCTGGCGTAAAGCCAGCGCGCCGGATCCGCCTCGTCCCGCACACCGCCCTGCTGGAACAGCCGCGTCGGAAACCGCTCCCTGTCGAAATGCGGCGCCGCGATCAGCAGGCCATGCCGCTCGGCCGCTTCGATCCAGTTGTCGCGGGCGGTCTCGGCATTGCGTTCGAGGCCGTGGATCGCGATCAACAGCGGGCAGGGCTTGGCCGTACAGGCCGCGGGAACATAGGTCTCGACATTGATCGGCTCGGTGCCCGAGGGCGAGACATCCTCGTGGATGACATGACTGCGGCCGGCTTCCTGGAAGGGCCTCAGGTCATGAGCCTGGACGCCCTGCACGCCCCAGCCCAGCAGCAGCGCTGCCAGCGCACCCAGACCCGTCCTCGCCATGGCAAACATCCTCCGCGCGGGCGAGTTTGCGTGGGCGGCTCCGCCACGGCAATCCCCGGGATCAGGCTCCCTTGCCCCGGTCCATGGCGCGGCGGACCACCTGGGTGACCTCGCTGTCGGACAGGAAGAGGTCATGCCGGAGCATGCTCCAGCCGCGGCCGGACGTATCAGCGACGCGGACGCCGAGCGCTTCCAGCCGGGCACGGTCGGCGGCACCGGCGCGGGCGACGCCGCCGGCGATGCGGGCCGAGACGGCGAGCGCCCGGTCGCCCGGATCGATGATCACGGTCATGCGGCGCGCGAGAGGCCCAAGGCGCGAGACCGTCTGCTCGAAGGCGTCGATGTCGACATCCGGAGAGGCGAAGACGACCGAGCCGATCCGGGCATAGACCTCGGCTGAATCGCGCAGCTCCCGCAGGCCCTCGAGGGTCAGAAAGCTGCCCATGGAGTGTGCGACGATATGGATGCGCCCGACGGTGGGGTTTGAGACCAGGGCCTGCAGCGCCCTGACGAAGCCGTCGCGCGACCAGAGCGCGCTCTCGCGGTCATAGGCGTAGTCGAAAAGCTTGCCGCCGGACGGCCAGGTGAAGATCGCGGTGCGGCCCTGGAACTCCAGCGAATGTGAGAGCTGGCCTGCACTGCGGGCCGCCGATTCGAAGGTCTCGTTGAAGCCGTGAACATAGAGCAGCACGTCGCGCCCCGTCGCCGCCCGGGCGAAGGCGCGGGCGGGATCGGATGAATCCGCGGCATCGACGCCGAGCACCGCCCAATCGCCGCTGACGACCGAGGAAATCTGGCCGGAGATGCCCCGGCCCGGCGGCGACAGCCGCACCTCGGCGAAGGTCAGGGAGCCGCGATCGCTGCCGAAATAGGGCTGCCGCGCGCCGAGCGAGCGCCGCGTCGTGACGACCAGCAGTTCCGGCTCCTTCCCCAGCGCCGACGCGTCGGCACGGGTAGGCTCCGCGAAGGGCGAGACCGTCGCCTCGCTCTGGGCGCAGGCCGAAAGCCCTACCGAGAGCAGCCCGGTGATCGCAAGACGGCGTGAGAGAGCGTGCCGCGAAACAGGCATCGTGTCAGGCATCCGGTGTGTTGTGGGAGGCCGAGTTGGCCAGCCCGCCCTTAACGACAGGCTAACGCGGCCAGATTGCGGCGGAGCACCGAAACAGCCTGGATGAATGTCGGCCGAGACCTCAGCGGCGGCCCGAGACGATCGCCGCGGGCGCCGTCACGACGAGCCCTACCGTCGAGCCCACGGTGCCGACGACGCCTCCCGCGATGTCGCCGACCCGGTCGCCGAGGCCCGGCCCGGCAGTGGCGATGCCGCCATCCTCCTTCAGCCGCTGCCCGATGAGCTGGACGACCTTCGGTGAGGACGCGAACTTGCTGTGGTTCAGCGGGTCGCCGGAGGATTCCGCCGAGAGATCGATGATGCGCGCGCCGAGTTTTTCGAGGTCGGCGATGATCTGCGTGTCCTTCGCGGAGACCGCGCCGAGGCGCGTCTTGTCTCCCGCGAAGCGCCGCGAGAAATCCAGCGCCCGGTCGTCGGCGGAAACGAAAACGGTCACCGGGCGCTTGATCTCGCGCATCTGCGTCTTGAAGACGTCGAGATCGACGTCCGGCGCCGCCAGGATGATGTCGCGCAGCTTGCCGCCGAAGGTGCCGTCGCCACGGATCGAGGCCTGCCGGATCGTCTCCAGCGTCAACAGGGTCCCCATCGAATGCGCCAGGATGTCCATGCGCGTCGTGCCGAGATCGCGGGCGATGGCGCGCAGGTTCAGTTCGAGGAAGTCGCGCGAATAGAAGGCGCTCTCGCGATCATAGGGATAGGCCAGGAGCTGCCCGCGCGAGGGCCAGGTGAACAGCACCGGCACGCCCTTGAAGCCCGAATCATGGACGATCTGAGCAAACCGATACGCTGCATCGGCGAAATTAGTGTTGAAGCCATGCACGAAGACCAGCACGTCGCGCTGCGACGGCGGCCGCCTCATGATCTCTCGGCGCACATCCGCCACGATCGGCGCGAGATCGAGGCGCTGCACATTGGTGACGGCGAAATGCTTCGAGGGGTCGCTCGGCCCCGAATCAGGCAATTCCAACTCGCCCGGCTTGTGGTTGGGCGGAACGGTGAAATCGAGCCGCGCGAAGGCCAGGCGGGGCCCGCGCTCGCCGTTGAAGTAGACCGGCTCGGCCGACGCCTCGCGCGTCGTGGCGACGAAGATCTCGACCTTGCCCGCCACCTCGCCGGTGGCGCCCCGGCTGATCTCGAGCACCCGCGGCGTGCCGCAGGCAGCCAGCGCCAGCGGGCCGAGAAGCGCCAGAACCAGGATCTTGAACCGCACCACCGCCTGCATCGTCCTCATCGCCCGAAGGCGTCGCCATGACGTAGGCCGGTCGGTCGGCAAGATCGGGGAGGTCACCCTCCTCCGGAACCTTGTCGCAGGACCCCCGGCCTTGCTAGGTGGACTCATGGCCGATCTCAGCGCTCCTGTCACCGCCCTCGCCAACGGCCTGATCGCTGGCGACCGTGCGGCGCTGGCACGCGCGATCACGCTGGTCGAGTCGCGCCGGGCCGATCACCGTCGGCAGGCCAGCAGCCTCGTCCAGTCGATCCTGCCGAAGACGGGCGGCGCCATCCGGGTCGGCATCACCGGCGTGCCAGGGGTCGGCAAGTCGACCACGATCGACGCGCTCGGCAGCCTGCTCACTGGCCGGGGCCATAAGGTCGCGGTGCTGGCGGTCGATCCCTCCTCCTCGCGCAGCGGCGGCTCGATCCTGGGCGACAAGACGCGCATGGCCCGTCTCGCGGTCGACCCTGGCGCCTATATCCGCCCCTCGCCCTCCTCGGGAACGCTCGGTGGCGTCGCCGCGCGCACCCGCGAGACCATGCTGCTCTGCGAGGCAGCTGGTTTCGACGTCATCCTGGTCGAAACGGTCGGCGTCGGCCAGTCGGAGACCGCCGTAGCGGAGCTGACCGATTTCTTCCTGGTTCTGATGCTGCCCAATGCGGGCGACGAGCTGCAGGGCATCAAGAAGGGCATCATCGAACTCGCGGACATGATCGCGGTCAACAAGGCGGACGGGGCCGGCGCGACCGCGGCGCGCGCCGCCGCAGCGCAGTACCAGGCTGCACTGCACATTCTTGCGCCTTCGTCTCCGCTCTGGTCGACGCCGGTGGTCACGATCTCGGGGCTCACCGGCGTCGGGCTCGACACACTCTGGGCCAGGATCGAGGATCACCGCGCCCGCCATGAGGCGAAGGGGCTCATCGCCCAGAAGCGTCATCGGCAGGATGTGAAATGGATGTGGGCCATGGTCGAAGACCGGCTGCGGGCAAAGCTGCGCGACGATCCCGAGCTGAAGGCCCGGACCCCGACGCTCGAGGCGGCGGTGGCGGCCGGCACCTTGGCGCCGACCCTGGCCGCCGACGACATCGCGCAGGCGCTGGGGCTCTGAAGCCATGACACCAAGCCGCCCCGACATTCTGGTCACGGGCTTCGGCCCCTTCCCGCGGGTGCGGGTCAATCCGACGACCGCGCTCGCGCAGGCCGTGATGAAGCGGCTGCGGGCCGCCGGCTTCGCAGCGGAGGCCCTGATCCTGGAAACCAGCTATGCGGGCGGGCTGCCGCGCCTGCGCGCCCATCTCGCGGAAGCCCGCCCGCGAGCGATCCTGATGCTCGGCCTCGCCGCTCGCGCCCGAAAGATCAGGGTCGAGCTCTTCGGCCGCGGCCATGCCAGCCCGCTCCACCCCGACGCCAGCGGCGCGACGCCCCGCGCGCGGCCGGTGCCGGCCGCCCTGCCCCTGCGGACGACTGCGTCTCCGCAGGCGGCGCTGGCAGTATTGCGCCGTCGCGGACTGCGCAGCGGGCTTTCCCCCTCGGCCGGGCGCTATCTCTGCGACGCCTGCTACGCGGCCGCCCTCCGGCCTCACCGCAACAGCGGCGTGCCGGTGATCTTCATCCATGTGCCCTGGCTGCGGCCGGCACCGGGCACCAAGCCGAAGACGCGGGTCGCTGCCTTCCGGCCGCCAGCGGCCACACTCGCCGTCAGCCTCGCAGCGATGGGAATCGACCTCGCCCGGCGCGGACGAAAGCCAGGCTGAGCACGTTCCGGAACGGGACAAGTCGCCTCGGCATGGCCCTTGAACCACCCTGCCATGGCCTTGTCCTCCCCTGTCCTCTCACGACGCGCGCTCCTCGCGACGGCCGTTTTCGGCACAGCCGCGCTCGCGGCACCGCCGCTGCGCGCCCAGGCGCCGCAACGCGCCGTCCCGCTCGGTCGATTGGGCCTGGACGCCGCCCAGTTCGGTCTGAGGCCCGGTTCGCCCGACGACCAGTCTCGCCAGCTTCAGGCGGCTCTGGCGGAGGCCGCCCGCCGGCAGGCGCCGCTCCTCATCGCGCCCGGCCGCTACCGCGTCGGCCGGGTCGCCCTGCCCGATGGCGCGAACCTCCTCGGCGTGCGGGGCGCGACCATCCTGGTCGCGGCCGGGCTCGGCCCCATGCTCTCCGCCCGTGGTGTCGGGCGTGTCTCGCTGCGTGGCCTGAGCTTCGACGGGCTCGACATCCCGGCGGCTGGCCGCGAGGGGCTGCTGGTGGCCGATAGTGTCGGGCAAATCGACATCCAGGACTGCACCTTCGCCAGGGCCGGCTCGGTCGGGCTCCTGCTGAACCGCTCGGGCGGCGCGATCGAGAGCAATGAGTTCCGCTCGATGCGGGAATCGGCCCTGTTCTCGCTCGACTCGCTGGGCCTGCGGATCGAGCGCAACAGCGTCGAGGAATGCGGCAACAACGGCTTCCAGCTCTGGCGCAACCAGGCGGGCGACGAGCGCTCCTTCGTGCGCGGCAACCGGGTCGAGCGCATCCGCGCCGATGCCGGCGGCAACGGACCCAACGGCAACGGCATCAGCCTGTACCGGGCCGGTGGCGTCATCATCGAAGGCAACCAGCTGCGCGACTGCGCCCTGACCTTCATCCGCAACAATTCCGGCACCAGCGTCCAGATCCTCGGCAATCAGGGCCGGCGCTGCGGCGAAGTCGGGCTCTATTCCGAGTTCGCCTTTGAGGGCGCCATCATCGCCAACAACCTCGTCGAGGATTGCGCGCAGGGCGCCAACATCACCAATCTCGACCATGGCGGCCGGCTCAGCGTCTTCGCCAACAACATCGTCCGGCGCGCCCGCAAGGGACTCTATCCCGGCGTGAAGGAGCCGATCGGCGGCATGGGCCTCCATGTCGAGGCCGAAGCCGCGGTCACCGGCAACGTCATCGAGGACGCGAGCGAGATCGGCATCTCGCTGGGCTGGTCCTGGGGCATGCGCAACCTCGTCGCGACCGGAAACATGGTGCGCCGGACCGGCATCGGCATCGGCGTTTCGCTCGTTCCCAAGCAGCGCAATGCCGTGATCTCAGGCAACGTCATCGCCGAAGCCAGCCGCGGCGCCGTCGTCGGGACCGAATACGGGAAGGCCGTCACCGGCGATCTGACGAAGGCGCCCGACGCCAGGGCCACGGGCGTGCGGGTCGAGAACAACGCGGTCGGCTGAAGATCAGCCGCCGTCTCAGCTGCCCGAAGCCGCCCTCACCCGGCCGACCTCGATGCCGTTCCAGTTCGTCATCACACTCTCGCGCAGCGGGACGAAGGAGGCGACCTCAGCCTCGTCCATCGGCAGGAAGCGCGCGATTAGGCTGGCCATCACCACCTCCGCCGCGCGGCCGGCACCGTCGTCGCATTTCAGCGCGATACCGTAACCGAGCTCCGGCAGGGCCCCGCAATAGACGCCCTCGGCACCGGTCTTGATGAAGATGCGTTCGCGCAGCAGTTCCATGGCGCGGGTGTCGAAGCGGCCGGTTCCGGCGACCATGAAGGGATGGGCGGCGGCGGCCTGCCGGATCCGGGCGGCGGCTTTGGCACGCTCGGGGCCGAAACCGTGTCCGGTGCCGAGGCGGGCAAAGCCGAGCGCCAGGGCCTTCAGCGGCACGGCATAGGTCGGGATCGAGCAGCCATCGGTGCCCATCAGCTCGCGCGAATGGGCGGCGCCGGTGACCTCCTCGAGCGCGCCGCGCACGGCCTTCTGCACCGCGTGCTCGGCCCGGATGTAACCTGCCGGGTCCTCGTCGATGCCGCAGGAGAGGCAGACGAAGCCGGCATGTTTGCCGGAGCAGTTGTTGTTCAGCGCCGTCGGCTCGCGGCCGGCCCGGGCGAGAGCCCGCGCGGCCTTCTCGTTGGTCGGCCAATGCGCGCCGCATTCGAGGCAGCCGGGCTCGCGACCCGCCTTCGCCAGCATGGCGGCGGAGGTCTCGGCGTGGAGCGGTTCGCCCGAATGCGAGGAGACGGCCAGCGCGATCTCGGCTTCGGTCAGGCCGTAGCGGTCGGCGGCGCCGCTCTCGAGCAGCGGCAGCGCCTGGATCGCCTTCACCGCCGAGCGCGGGAAGACGGGGCGCTCGACATCGCCGGCCGAAAAGACCACGGCGCCGTCGGCGTCCATGACGATAGCGGCGCCGCGGTGACGCGACTCGACCGTGTTTCCGCGCGTGACCTCGGCCAGAATCGGGTTGTCCATCGTCGTCTCCGGATCGCAGCGGTATAGGCATCGGCGCGGGGCCATGCGCCCGGCGCGCAGCCTTGTGCCGCCCGCGGCTCGACCTGTCAAAAGCGATGGCGCAGACTGGCGGCAACCGCCATCAGGACCGTGGCGCCCCAAGCGGGCCGCGTCTGCCGATCGGGCGAACCGGAGCCGAGCCATGTCGAGCGACTACGAAACCCAATACAACAATCGCGCCCGCGTGCCGGAGCATCCGCAGGTGATCGCCGGCTGGGCCCGCGATGCCGATGCCTATCGCGCCGAAGCGCTTTGCGAACTGGGCGTATCCTATGGCGAAAGCGAGCGCCAAAGCTACGATCTGTTCAAGCCGGTGACGATGCGCGGAGACGCCATCGTGCTGTTCATCCATGGCGGTTACTGGCAGGCGCTGGACCGCAGCTTCTTCTCGCATATGGCGCGCGGCCTCAACCGACGCGGCCTGCCCGTCGCCGTCGTCGGCTATGATCTCTGCCCGCAGGTCGAGGTCGGCCATATCGTCTGGGAGATGCAGCAGGCGGCCGCCGCGCTGTGGCAGCGCTACGGCCTGCCCGTGGTCGCGACGGGCCATTCGGCAGGAGGCCACCTCGCCGCCTGCCTGCTCGCGACCAACTGGGCCAATGTCGAGGAGGGCCTGCCGGAACAGCTCGTGCCGGCGGCTTATGGCATCTCCGGCCTCTACAACCTCAAGCCGCTGACGGAGACGAGCATCAACAGCGCACTCAAGCTCAGCTTCGAGGACGCCGAGCGCGAGAGCCCGCTGTTCTGGCCCGCCCCATCGGGCCTCGTCATGGACGCCGTTGTCGGCGGCGCGGAGAGCGAGGAGTACTTCAAGCAGAGCCGCCGGATCGTCGATGTCTGGGGGTTGTCGGGCGTCCGCACCCGCTATGAGGAGATCGCCGGCGCCAACCACTTCACGGTGATCGAAGGCCTCGCCGATCCCGAAAGCGCCATGACGCGCCGCATCGCGGAACTCGCAGGCGCCTAATGGGACTGCGCTTGATCTGAAGGGCTGTGAGGCTCTATCGAGAATCCTCGGCCAGACCTTGGAGCCCGCGATGCAGACCTTCTTCGTCGAGATCAAATGCAAGCTCGGCAAGACCTATGAGGTCGCCAGCGAGCTCGCGGACCGTGAGATCGCGTCCGAGATTTACTCGACGGCGGGCAATTACGACATCCTGGCCAAGTTCCATGTCGCGGCGGATGTCGATATCGGCCATTTCGTCGCGCAGAAGGTGCAGTCGATCCCGGAGATCGCCGACACCCACACCATCATCACCTTCAAGGCGTTCTGAACCCGGACCAAAGCAGGCCCGGCGTGTCGAAAGGCGATTCAGGTCAAGGACTTGAATCGAAAGCCTCACCCGCCGCGCAAATTGCTTCACATGCTGATTCAAGCTTGCTGTGCGGCTCTCCGAAGATCGGCCGGCGGCGGGCGGCGACCGCTGCTTGCGATTAATGCATCCGCCGCGCTTGACGACCTCGCCCCATTCGCGCGACCTCGGCTGCTCCTGACATTGAGCCTGCGCCGCCGGAGCCGCCGCGATGAAGAGCAACCTGTCCCCCGATCTCCGCTCCGGCGCGCTCGTCTATCACCGCCAGCCTCGCCCGGGTAAGCTCGAGGTCCAGGCGACCAAGCCGCTCGGCAACCAGCGCGACCTTGCCCTGGCCTATTCGCCCGGTGTCGCGGCCGCCTGCGAGGCCATCGTCGACGATCCGGCGCAGGCCGCGGAGCTGACCTCGCGGCAGAACCTCGTCGCGGTCATCACCAACGGCACCGCCGTGCTGGGGCTGGGCGACATCGGGCCGCTCGCCTCCAAGCCGGTGATGGAGGGCAAGGCCGTCCTCTTCAAGAAATTCGCCGGGATCGACTGCTTCGACATCGAGGTCGAGCAGAAGAACATCGAGAAGTTCGTCGAGGTCGTCGCGGCACTGGAGCCGACCTTCGGCGGCATCAATCTCGAGGACATCAAGGGGCCGGAATGCTTCGAGATCGAGGAGCAGCTCAAGGCCCGGATGAACATCCCGGTGTTCCATGACGACCAGCACGGCACGGCGATCATCGTCTCGGCCGCGATCCTCAACGGGCTCGACCTCGCCGGCAAGAAGATCGGCGACGTCAAGATCGTCGTCTCGGGCGCGGGCGCGGCGGCGCTGGCCTGTCTCAACCTGCTGGTCGAGCTCGGCGCCCAGCGCAAGAACATCTGGGTGACGGACCTGGAAGGCGTCGTCCACAAGGGCCGCAACACCCTGATGGACCGCTGGAAGGAGGTCTATGCGCAGGAGACCGACGCCCGCACGCTGGCGGAAGTGATCCCCGGCGCCGACGTCTTCCTCGGCCTCTCGGCCGCCGGCGTGCTGAAGCCCGAAATGGCCAAGGCGATGGGCGAGAAGCCGCTGATCCTGGCGCTCGCCAACCCCAACCCCGAGATCACCCCCGAGGACGCGCTCGCCGTGCGGCCCGACGCGATGATCTGCACCGGGCGCTCGGACTATCCCAACCAGGTCAACAACGTCCTCTGCTTCCCCTACATCTTCCGCGGCGCACTCGACGTCCAGGCGACGACGATCAACGAGGCGATGAAGCTCGCCGCCGTGCGCGCCATCGCGGCCCTGGCGCGCGAGGCGACATCGGACATCGCGGCGCGGGCCTATGGCGGCGAATCCTCGACCTTCGGCGCGACTTCGCTGATCCCCAATCCCTTCGATCCGCGGCTCATCATCCGGATCGCGCCGGCCGTCGCCCAGGCGGCGATGGCGACCGGCGTGGCGCGCAAGCCGCTGCCCGATATCGAGGCCTATCGCGAGGAGCTGTCGCGCTTCGTCTTCCGCTCCGGCTTCATCATGAAGCCGCTCTTCGCCCAGGCGAAGGCGGATCCCAAGCGCGTGATCTATGCCGAGGGTGAGGATGAACGCGTCCTGCGGGCCGCCCAGATCGCGCTCGAGGAGGGGCTCGCGGTGCCGATCCTGATCGGCCGCCCGAGCGTGATCGAGAGCCGCGTGCAGCGCTTCGGCCTGTCGATCCGGCCGGGCGTGGACTGCGAGGTGGTCAATCCCGAGGACGACCCGCGCTATCGCGACTATGTCCAGACCTATCTCGACATCGCGGGCCGCCGCGGCATCACGCCGGAAGCCGCCCGCTCGCTGGTGCGCACCAACAACACGGTGATCGCGGCGCTCGCGGTGGCCCGTGGCGAGGCCGATGCGATGATCACCGGCCTCGAGGGCCGGTTCATGTCGCGGCTCCGGCACATCAAGGACATCATCGGGCTGGCACCCGGCGTCTGCGACATCTCGGCGATGACCCTGATCATCACCAACAAGGGCGCCTTCTTCCTCGCCGACACCCATGTGAAGCACGATCCCAGCGCCGAGGAGATCGCGGACATGACGGTGCTGGCGGCAGGCCACGTCGCCCGCTTCGGCATCGAGCCCAAGATCGCGCTGCTGTCGCATTCGGATTTCGGCGCGGCGGACACACCCTCGGCCGTCAAGATGCGCAAGGCTCTGGGGCTGATCCGGGAGCGCGCGCCGCAGCTGGAATGCGATGGCGAGATGGAGGCCGACACCGCGCTGGTCGCCATGGTGCGCGAACGCGTTCTGCCCTCCTCGCGGCTGAAGGGCGTGGCAAACGTGCTGATCTTCCCGAACCTCGACGCCGCCAACATCGCCTACCAGTTCGCCAAAGTGCTGGCGGACGCGCTGCCGGTCGGGCCAATCCTGATCGGCGCGGCCAAGCCCGTCCACATCCTCACCGGCTCGGTGACCGCGCGCGGCGTCGTCAACATGACGGCGGTGGCGGTGGTCGAGGCGCAGGAGCGGGCGGCGGCGGCCGGCTGACAGCCACCTGCCGCGGTTGCAGACGCGACACCCGCTCTGCCATGATCGATGCGGCACTGTTCCACGGTGCCGCAGCGCCGGTGGGGGGCAGGCCTGATGATCGCGATCCTGCGAGCGCTCTGTCTTCTGGGAGCCGTGGCAGCGGCCTGGCCGGGTCACCGCGCCTTTGCACAGGACGTTCCGCTGGGCGCGACAATGCGGCAGGAGAACGGTTATCTCCGCATCCAGGCGAAGGGGCGAGAGGTCAGGCTGGAAAGCCTGATCGTGCGGCCCGACGGCGTGACCGGGCAGCTGCCGCTGGCGATCATCACGCATGGCCGCAACAGCAGTTCGCTCAGCATGGGCGACCTCAGGGCGGCCCGCTACGCCACGCTCGCGCGCGACGTCGCCCGCCGGGGCTGGCTCGCCGCCGTGGTGATGCGCCGCGGTGCGGGACAGTCCGACGGGCCGCTGCCGTCGCTGGCCTACTGCCCCACCCCGGATATCGCCGGCTCCTTCGGAGACGACGCAGACGATATCGAAGGCGCGCTGCGCGTTCTCCAGGCGCGGCCGGATGTGGACGGCCAGCGGGTGGTCCTGCTCGGAGAGTCGGCCGGCGGCGCCACCGCGATGTCGCTGATGCGCCGCAAGCCGCCCGGCCTGCGCGGCGTCATCAATGTCGCGGGCGGGCTCAATCTCGAGGGCTGCACCGAGCGGGGGCAGGACGCGCTGGTCGCCGCCATGACCGCATGGCAGGGGCCTGACACGGTGCCGCAACTCTGGATCTATGCCCGCAACGACGAACTCTTCCCGCCGCCCCTGGTCGCCCGGATGCGCAAGGCGGCGCTCGATGCGGGCGCCGATGTGCGCTTCATCGACCTGCCGGAGTTGAAGCCCCGTGGCCATATGGCGTTCCTGCACGGACAGGGGCGCCATCTCTGGCTGCGCGAGATGGATGCCTCGCTGCGCGCCTGGGGCCTGCCGACGATCCCCCGCGATCGTGGCCGGACCTTGCATGCGCAGCTCGGCCTGACCACGCGGCTCGATGTCTTCGAGCGCTATTTCTCAGGGCCCGGCGAGCGGGCGATGGCGCTGAGCCGCAGCAAGAAGGAGTTCCGCTATTGGTTCGGCACCGCCGATCTCGAGACCGCTAAGGCCAACGCACTACGTGACTGTTTGGCTCTGGCAGCCGATTGCGTGATCGCCTTCGAGAACGATCGCTTGCTGCTGGACGAGTCGAAATGACGCAAGAAGAAGCAGGTCGAGCGCCATCAACTCGATTTACTTTGCGTTAATCGTGTCGTATTGAAGAAGTCATCTCGCCTCGTTCGGGATCACAGTTGGCCTGGGTTGATTCGTTTTTGCCGATGGCAGCAACGCTGCTCGATCGAAGCCGAATTCCAGGAGCTTTCCATGGTCATGTCGCTGATTTACAGCAGCCATTGTCGGCTGCCTGACGACGCTCATCAATTCGAAGATGGGATGGAAGCGATCCGTCTCGTTGCAGCCAGGCAGAACCACCAATTCGACATCACCGGCTTTATGTTTTTCTTCGATCGCAAATTCGTCCAGATCATCGAAGGCGATTTCGACAACGTCGCCAATCTCTACAAATGTATTCGCCGGGACACCCGTCACGACAGCTGCCGCATTGTCGAGTTCTGCGAGGTTCCCCAGCGCTTCTTCGGTCCGCGAATGCTGGCTCATTCCATCGCGTTCATCCGCGACAATGCGGCCGAGTTGCAGGTCAAGATGCGGTTCCTGAACAGGTTCATCGGCGAATCCGGCCGGGATTCGATCAAGATCAGGGATCTGCTGGTGTCGATCGCGTCGGAACTTCAGAAGAAGAGCCATTTTCCGAGGGACGACCTCAGCTCCAGGCTCGGTCTCGAGGCGCCGCTCCGTGACGTCGCCACCGGCCACGCCTGACTACAGCGGCGGTGCCAGCACCTGAGATCGCGGCTCTTCGCTGGCCTCTTGGCGGCGTCTCCGCATCGCGCTCTACTCTGATGCGACCGGCCGGTGCTCCCGCGCCAGCCGCAGCAGGGACAGCGTCTCATGCCAGGATTGCGCAAGCTCGCTTTGGTGTTCGCGGCCACTTTGGTCTTGGCGGGAACGGGCACGGCACTGGCCCAGGGCGTTCTCCACCGCAGCCATGACGGCGATCCGGGAAGTCTCGATCCGCTGCGGACGACGAGCGTCGCCGAGGCGCATTTGCTGCGCGACCTCTATGAGGGCCTCGTCATCCACACGATGACAGGCGAAATCGCGCCGGGCGTCGCCGAAAGCTGGACGACGAGCGATGACGGGCTGGTCTGGCGATTCAGGCTGCGGCCGCAGGCGCGCTGGTCGAATGGCGAGCCGGTGACGGCATCCGACTTCGTGTTCTCGCTGCGGCGCATGCTCGATCCGCGCTCGGGCGCCCCTTACGCGCCCCTGCTATATCCGATCCTGAACGCCGAGCGCATCTACAAGGCCGCCGAGGGCGTGCGCGTGGAGGACCTCGGCGTGTCGGCTGCTGCGCCCGATCTGCTCGAAATCCGGCTGGAACGACCAACGCCGCATCTGCTCGAACTGCTGGCGCATCAGGCAGCCCTGCCGGTCCATCCGGCGATCGCGGACCGGCCAGGCCGCGTCGCCGCGCGGGTGGCGGACTGGGTATCGAACGGCCCCTATGTGCTGAAAGAGTTCGTGCCCAGCTCGCATATCCGGCTGGACCGCAACCCGTCTTTCCACGCCGCTGCCGATGTCCGCATCGAGACCGTGATGTCCTATCCCATCGCCGATGCGGCGGTTGCGGCCCGGCGCTTCCAGGCCGGCGAACTGCACCTGACCACCGACATCCCCACCGACCAGATCGGGGCCCTGCGCGGACGGCTCGGCACGCAACTGCGCATCTCGCCGGCGCTCGGCACCTATTTCCTCGTCCTGAACACGGCCAAAGCCCCCTTCTCCGATGCGCGGCTGCGCCGGGCGCTGTCGCTCGCGATCGACCGGGAGTTCATCGCCGAACGCGTCTGGGCGGGAACCATGCTGCCGGCCTATGGCGTGATCCCGCCCCATATCGGCAATTACGGCGAGCGCGCCGAACTCGACTTCAAGGCCGCCTCCCCGCTGGACCGCGAAGACGAGGCGAAGCGTCTGATGGCGTCCGCGGGCTATGGGCCCGGCATGCCGCTGCGGCTCGAGCTGCGCTACAACCGCAGCGACAACAACCGGCGCACCATCGCGGCCATTGCGGAGCAATGGGCGGCGATCGGCGTTGAGACCTCCCTGATCGAGACCGACAGCGCGGCACATTTCGCCCATCTGCGCGAGGGCGGCGACTTCGACGTCGCCCGCTATGGCTGGATCAGCGATTATTCCGATCCGCAGAGCTTTCTCTTCCTGTTCCGGAGCGACAACAACGGCTTCAATGTCGGCCGCTATGCCGATCCGCAATTCGATGCGCTGATGACGCTCGCGGCCGGCGAGGCCGATCTCGCCCGGCGCGCTGCGATCCTGCGCGAGGCCGACAGCCTGATCGTGCGCGAACAGCCCTGGATTCCGGTGCTGCATTATTCCCACAGGAACCTCGTTTCGAGCCGGCTTGCCGGCTTCGCGCCCAACCCGCTGGGTGTCATCCCGTCGCGCTTCCTGAGCTTTCGCCCCTGACGGAAGCGGGGCTGCCCCCGCATCGACGCCGGCATTCGCCCCTCGCGCCCGGCCTGCGTCTCGGCTAGGAGCGATGCTGTTGGAAACCCGCTGACGAGAGCCGACCGATGTCCCGCATTGTCTATGTAAACGGCGCCTATCTCCCCGAGGAGGACGCCAAGATCTCGGTCTTCGACCGCGGCTTCATTTTCGGCGACGGCATCTACGAGGTTTCGGCGGTGATCGGCGGCAAGCTGGTCGATTGCGAGGCGCATCTGGCCCGCCTCGAACGCTCCTGCGGCGAGATCCGGCTTGCCCTGCCCTGGTCGAAGGCCGAGCTGGTCGCGATCCACGAGGAGCTGATCAAGCGCAACAGCCTCGACGAAGGCGGCGTCTATCTCGAGGTCACGCGCGGCGCGGCCGATCGCGACTTCCCCTTCCCCAAGGACGTCACGCCGACGCTGGTGATGTTCACCCAGGCCCGCAACTTCGTGAATGCCCCGGCGGCGAAGACCGGCATCAAGGTGGTCTCCACGCCGGATCTGCGCTGGGCCCGGCGCGACATCAAGAGCGTCAACCTGCTCGCGCCCGTGCTGGCCAAGCAGTTCGCAGCCGAAAGCGGCGCGCAAGAGGCCTGGATGATCGAGGACGGGGTGGTGACCGAGGGCGCCTCCTCCACCGCCTGGATCGTCAAGGGCAAGACGCTGATCTCGCGGCCGCTCTCGCACAAGGTCCTGCCCGGCATCACCCGCAAGGCGGTGCTGGCCTATATCGAAGAGACGGGCTTCGCCTTCGAGGAGCGCGAATTCACGCTGGCCGAGGCGCTGGACGCCGAGGAGGCCTTCATCACATCGGCGACCAGCCTCGTCATGCCGGTGACGACGATCGACGGCCACAGCATCCATAACGGCGCCCCGGGACCCACCGCGCTGCGCCTGCGCGAGATCTACATCGATTTCGCCCGCAAGGGCGGCGTGCTGGGGTGAGGCGCGTCATGCTTGGGCTTGACCCGAGCATCTCTTGCCGGAGATTCTCGGGTCTGCGCTTAAGCTCCGCCCGAGAATGACGGAGGATTGGTTCGCTCCCCCATCACGTAGGTCGCGACGACATTGCGCTCGTCGCCAAGGGTGACCAGCACGAACAGCTCCTCCGCCAGATCGCGCGCCGTCTCCAGCCGATGCGCCATGGCGCGCTGGGCGCCCGCATCGAGCACGACAACATCGGCCTCTTGGCCGGGCTCCAGTGAACCGATCAGGTGGTCGAGCTTCAAAGCCTTGGCATTGCCCAGCGTGATGGCGTGGAGCGCGGCGAAGGCCGAGAGCGATTGCCCCTGCAGCTGCAGCACCTTGTAGGCCTCCGACATCGTCCTGAGCATCGAATAGGATGTGCCGCCGCCGATATCGGTGGCGACCGCGACCGGCACGCCCTCCTCCCGTGCGCGGGCCCAGTCGAACAGCCCCGATCCCAGGAAAAGGTTCGAGGTCGGGCAGAAGACGGCGACTGTGCCGCTCTCGGCGAAACGTCGCCATTCCCGGTCGGTCATGTGGATGCAATGACCGAGCAGGCTTCTGGGTCCCAGCAGGCCGTAATGCTGGTATATGCCGGCATAGTCGCCCGGCTCGGGATAGAGTTCGTTGGCGAGCGCAATCTCGGCCCGGTTCTCGTTGATATGGGTCTGGACGTGGCAGTCCGGGTGCTCGGCCGCCAGCCGCCCGGCCGCTTCCATCTGTTCCGGCGTCGAGGTCACGACGAAGCGCGGGGTGATGGCGTAGAGCTGCCGACCCTTGCCGTGCCAGCGCTCGATCAGTGCCTTGGAATCCGCGTAACTGCTCTGCGCCGTGTCGGTGAGCGCTTCGGGCGCGTTGCGGTCCATCATCACCTTGCCGGCGATCATGCGGGTGTTGCGGCGCTCGGCTTCGGCAAACAGCGCATGCGCCGATTGCGGATGCACCGAGCAGTAGATCACCGCCGTCGTGGTGCCGTTCGCGAGCAATTCGTCGAGCAGGAAGGTTGCGAGCTTCTCGGGATGGCCCTGCTGCGCCAGACGCTGCTCCTCGACGAAGGTGTAGCGGTTGAGCCAGTCCATCAGTTGGGCGCCGTAGGAGGCGATCACCTGCGTCTGCGGCATGTGCAGATGGGCGTCGATGAAGCCGGGCATGATCAGATGCGGGCGGTGGTCGATGATCTCCGCCCCGGCCAGCAGGGTCGGCAGGATGGCCTCCGCCGGGCCGACTGCACGGATCACTCCGGCCTCGATCACCAGCACCCCGTCCGCGACATAACGATGCGCCGCCTCACCGACGTCGTGCGGATCGGCCACGAACCACAAGAGGCGGCCGCGCAGGGCACGAAGGGGGCTGGTCTGGCTCACGAATGCGCACTCCGGCTCGGATTCACATCACATCTGCACCAAATCAAAGCTTCCGGCCAAGCGGGGATCATGCCTAATCTGAGAGCATGATTTGTCTCCGGTCGTCTGGTTCGCTCGATCATAGGGAGTTTCCTCCGCCGTCATCCTGGCCGGAGCGAAGCGGAGTGCCGGGATCCATCATAGGGTTCCGTTGCCATTTTATGATGGATCCCGGACCGGCGCCGATGCGCGGCTGGTCCAGGATGACGGTGGAGATGGTCGGTATGGCAGAGCATGTCCACGATGCGTGACAGGCTCCGCTTCCTCCTCGGTGACGAGCTGGTCGAGATCGCGACCTGCGACCCAACGTTGACGGTGCTCGACTGGCTGCGGCTCGACAGGCGCCTGACCGGCAGCAAGGAAGGCTGCACCGAGGGCGATTGCGGCGCCTGCACCGTCGTCGTCGGCCGGCTCGATGGCGGATGGTTGCGCTACGAGGCGATCAATGCCTGCATCCGCTTCCTGCCGACGCTGGACGGCTGCCAGCTGCTGACGGTCGAGCATCTGAAAGGCGCGGACGGCAGCCTGCATCCGGTGCAGCAGGCGATGGTCGATGGCCACGGCTCGCAATGCGGCTTCTGCACGCCGGGCATCGTGATGTCGCTCTTCGCGCTCTGGCTGAACGAGGATGCGCCATCCGTCTCGCGCATCGAGGATGCGCTGGCGGGCAATCTCTGCCGCTGCACCGGCTACGAGCCGATCATCGCGGCGGCGCAGCGGATGTCGGCTGGTGGCCATGAGAGGCCGGACCGCGAGGCGGTCACCGCGAGGCTGCACGACCTCGCCGACGACGCCCCGCTCGCCCTCTCCGGCCCCGGCGGGCGCTTCTTCGCCCCAGTGACCGTCGCGGGGCTGGCGGATCTGGTGGCCGCCCATCCGCAGGCGACGCTGGTCGCGGGTGCGACCGATGTCGGGCTCTGGGTGACGAAGGGCATGCGGCGGCTCGATCCCGTCATCTCGCTCGGGCGCGTCACGGCGCTGCGGGAGATCGCAGATCGCGGCGATCACCTCGTCTTCGGCGCGATGGCGACCCATGCCGAGGTTCGCCCCGTGCTGGCGTCGCTCTCGCCGCAACTCGACGAGCTGATGCGCCGCTTCGGCGGCGAGCAAGTCCGCAACGCCGGCACGATCGGCGGCAATGTCGCCAATGGCTCGCCGATCGGCGACCTGCCGCCGGCGCTGATCGCGCTGGGAGCGAGGCTGGTTCTGGCGAAGGCGGCGCCGGACGGATTGGCACGCCGCGACATCCCGCTGGAAGACTTCTTCCTCGACTACCGCAAGCAGGACCGGCGCGAGGGCGAGTTCGTCGAGGCGGTGATCGTGCCCCGGCCGGGGCCGGATGCGCTCATTCACGTCTCGAAGATCTCGAAGCGCTTCGACGAGGACATCTCCGCCGTCTGCGGCGCCTTTTGGCTGCGGCTCGACGCCGGCGGCTGCATCGCGGAAGCGCGGCTGGCCTATGGCGGCATGGCGGGCACGCCCCAACGGGCCGCCGCTGCGGAAGCCGCGCTGATCGGCCGGCACTGGGACGAGGCGGCGGTGGACGCCGCGATCGCTGCGCTTTCGAGCGACTTCACACCGCTCAGCGACATGCGGGCCTCGGCCGGCTACCGGCTGACGGTCGCGGGCAACCTGCTGCGGCGCTTCCTGATCGAAACGACGCAGCCCGATGTCGAGACCCGCGTCGCGGGCCAATTCGCGGTGGCCGCCCATGGCTGATGCGCGCCGCCGGCTCGAAAAGGACGCCTCCGCAACGGTCGGAGCACCTCGCATCCACGATTCCGCCGCCCGCCATGTCGCGGGCGAGGCCGTCTATATCGACGATATCGCGGCGCCGGAGGGGCTGCTGCACGCCTATCTCGGCCTGAGCCGCATCGCCCATGGCCGGCTGGTGTCGCTCGATCTCGCGCCCGTGCTGGCGGCGCCCGGCGTGGTCGCGGTGCTGACGGCGGCCGACATTCCCGGCGTCAACGACATCTCCTCGACGCATCGCCATGACGAGCCGGTCTTCGCGACGCAGACGATCCTGCATCACGGCCAGCCGCTCTTTGCCGTGGTGGCGCAGACGCGCCAAGCGGCGCGGGAGGCGGCGGCCCTCGCGCAGGCGGTCTATGAGGAGTCCCCGCCCGTGCTCGATGTCGCGGCGGCCCGTGCGGCCGGCGGCACGCTCGTCACGGACCCGCTCAGGCTCGAGCGCGGCGATGTCGCCGCCGCGCTGGCGCAAAGCCCGCGCCGGCTCAAGGGCTCGATGACGATCGGCGGGCAGGATCATTTCTACCTCGAAAGCCAGATCGCGCTCGCCATTCCCGGCGAGGAGGAAGACATGCAGGTCTTCTCCTCGACGCAGCACCCGAGCGAGGTGCAGCACATGGTGGCGCAGGTGCTGAGCGTCGCCTCCCACGCCGTCACCGTCGAGGTCAGGCGCATGGGCGGCGGCTTCGGCGGCAAGGAGACCCAGTCCAATCTCTTCGCCTGCGTCGCCGCGCTCGCGGCGCGCAAGCTGAAGCGCCCCGTGAAGCTGCGACCCGACCGCGACGACGACATGATCGTCACCGGCAAGCGGCACGACTTCGTCGTCGATTACGAGATCGGCTTCGACGACGAGGGACGCATCCATGCGGTCGACGCGGTCTATGCGGCGCGCTGCGGCTGGAACGCGGATCTCTCGGGGCCGGTGACGGACCGCGCGCTGTTCCACATGGACAATTGCTATTTCTATCCGGCGGTGCGCGGTCGTTCCGAGCCTCTGCTGACCCACACCGTCTCGAACACGGCCTTTCGCGGCTTCGGCGGGCCTCAGGGCATGGTCGGGGCCGAGCGCTTCATCGAGGAGGTCGCCTTCGCGACGGGGCTCGACCCGCTGGAGGTGCGCCGGCGCAACCTCTATGGCGGCACGCCCGGCGAGGGGCCCGGCCGCGATCTGACGCCCTACCACCAGACCGTGACGGACAACATCGCGGGCGAGGTGATCGAGCGGCTGGAGCGCTCCTGCGACTACAGCGCGAGGCAAGCGGCGATCCGGGAGGCCAATGCCAAAAGCCCGGTCGTGAAGCGCGGCATCGCGCTGACGCCGGTGAAGTTCGGCATCTCCTTCACGGCGACCTGGTACAATCAGGCCGGCGCCCTGGTGCATGTCTACACCGATGGTTCGGTGATGCTGAACCATGGCGGCACCGAGATGGGCCAGGGGCTCTATATCAAGGTGGCGCAGGTGGTGGCACAGGCCTTCGGGATCGACCTCGACCGGGTCAAGATCACCGCGACGACGACCGGCAAGGTGCCCAACACCTCGGCCACAGCCGCGTCTTCGGGCTCCGATCTTAACGGCATGGCGGCGCTCGACGCCTGCGAGACGATCAAGGCGCGGCTGACCGAATTCGCCGCCCGGCACTGGCAGGAAAGCCCGGAGGCGATCGTCTTCCGGCCGGGTTTCGTGCAGGTCGGCGCCCGCGAGATCCCCTTCACCGATCTGGTCAAGGCGGCCTATATGGCGCGCGTCCAGCTCTCGGCGACGGGCTTCTACGCGACGCCGAAGATCCATTGGGACCGCAAGGCCGGGCGCGGCCAACCCTTCTACTATTTCGCCTATGGCGCGGCGGCCGCCGAGGTCGCGGTCGATACGCTGACCGGCGAATACAAGGTCGAGCGTGTCGACATCCTGCATGATTGCGGGACCTCGCTAAACCCCGCCATCGACAAGGGCCAGATCGAGGGCGGTTTCATCCAGGGCATGGGCTGGCTGACGACCGAGGAACTGGTCTGGGATGCCAAGGGCGTGCTGAAGACGCATGCGCCCTCGACCTACAAGATCCCGGTCGCCTCCGACCGGCCGCGCATCTTCAACGTCGCACTGCTGGAGAACGCCCCCAATCGCGAGGCGACGATCCACCGCTCCAAGGCGGTCGGAGAGCCGCCGCTGATGCTGGCGATCAGCGTGCTGCACGCACTGTCGGATGCGGTGGCGAGCGTCGGCGGCTACCGCGTCTGCCCGCGGCTCGATGCGCCCGCGACGCCCGAGCGCGTGCTGGCGGCGGTCGAGCGCGTTCGCGCGGAAGCGGGATGATGAGCGCAGTTCCCTTAGGACATCCGACGCGGCCTTCTTCTCCCTCCCCCCGCTTGCGGGGGGGAGGGCCGGGGTGGGGGGCAGTGCCGCTCGGTGAAACGACGCCGGACAATGCTCCGGCTTTCCGGCCCCCCACCCTAACCCTCCCCACCGCAAGCGGGGGGAGGGAATGAGCCTCTCCGCCTTTCTCGCGCAGCATCGTCGCCCAGGCGCCATCCTGGTCACCCTGACCCACGCGGCCGGATCCACCCCCCGCGAAGCCGGCGCGGCCATGGCCGTCAGCCTCAACGCCACCGCCGGGACGATCGGCGGCGGCCAGCTCGAATTTCATTGCATCGACATGGCGCGCGAGATGCTCGCGAGCGGTGAGCTCGCACGCAGCCTCGACATCCCGCTCGGCCCCCAGATGGGCCAGTGCTGCGGCGGGCGGGTGAGCGTCTCGCTGAAGCACGCGACCTCGACCGACCTCGCGATGCAGGTGGCGCGGGAGCGGGCCGATGCCGAGGCGCGCCCGGCCGTGCTGGTCTTCGGCGCCGGGCATACCGGGCGGGCCCTGGTCGAGGCGCTGGCCCTACTCCCCTTCCGGATATCCCTGATCGACGACCGCGACGGCGTGATGGACGGGCTGCCGGCGGCGGTGACCTGCATCCGCATGGCCGATCCCGTCGCGGCCCTTGCGACGGCGCCGGCCGGCGCCGCCCATGTCGTGCTCACGCACAGCCACGCGCTCGACTACCGGCTGACGGAAGCCGCGCTGCAGCGGGGCGATGCGGCTTATGTCGGCATGATCGGCTCGGCGACCAAACGCGCGCGCTTCGAGGCCGGCTTCCTGCGCAGTGGGGGGCGACGCGAGACGCTGTCGCGCCTCACCTGCCCGATCGGCGGCGCCGATGTGGACGACAAGCGCCCCGAGGTCATCGCGGCCTTGACGGCCGCCGAACTGGTGCGGAGTTTGCTTCGGAAACCAGAGGCTTCCCGCGGAGCCGGAGCGGAGGAACGAGCCGGCCATGACGCAACCGCCTGACCAGACGGTTCGCCCCCGGCTCGCCCTTTCGGGCATCTCCAAGAGCTTCCCCGGCGTGAAGGCGAACGAGGACATCAGCCTCAGCGTCCGCCCGGGCGAGATCCATGCTTTGCTGGGCGAGAACGGCGCCGGCAAGTCGACGCTGGTCAAGGTCATCTACGGCGTGCAGCAGGCGGACACCGGGACCATCGCCTGGGATGGCGCGCCGGTCGCCATTCCCTCGCCCAAGATCGCGCGGCGGCTGGGAATCGGCATGGTCTTCCAGCACTTCTCGCTCTTCGACGCGATGACGGTGATCGAGAACATCGCGCTCGGCCTCGACGAAGCCTGCGACAAGGACGAGCTGAAGGGCCGCGTTGCGGCGATCCTCGAAAGCTACTCGCTGCCGCTCGATCCCGAGCGCGAGGTGCATACGCTGTCGGTCGGCGAGCGGCAGCGCATCGAGATCGTGCGCTGCCTGCTGCAAAATCCCCGGCTGCTGATCATGGACGAGCCGACCTCGGTGCTGACGCCGCAGGAGGTGGACAAGCTCTTCGGCACGCTGCGCCAGATCGCCTCGCAGGGCTGCGCGATCCTCTACATTTCGCACAAGCTCCACGAGATCAAGGCTCTGTGCGAGGCCGCCACGATCCTGCGGGCTGGCCGGGTCGTCGCCACCTGTGACCCGCGCGTCGAGAGCACGAAGCGCATGGCCGAGCTGATGATCGGCGCGGAACTCCGCCAGATCGAGCATGGCGGAAGCGACGGCGCCGGGCCGGTGCGGCTGTCGGTCTCCGGGCTGACGCTGCCGGGCGAGCCGCCTTTCGGCACCGATCTGCGCGGGGTCACCTTCGAGGCGCGGGCCGGCGAAATCCTCGGCATTGCCGGCGTCGCGGGCAACGGCCAGTCGGAGCTGCTGACCGCCCTGTCGGGCGAGCGGTCGGCGAACACGGCCGATGCGGTCACACTCGACGGCAAGCCGGTGGGGCGGCTGGATGCGGGGGCGCGCCGGGCGCTCGGGCTCTGCTGCGTGCCGGAAGAGCGCAACGGCCATGCCGCGGTGCCGGATTTCTCGCTCGCGGACAATGCCATCCTGACCGCGCGCCATCGCCTGCCGCTGACGCCGCTCGGTCTGATCAGCACGGGCGATGTCCAGCGCTTCGCCGATTCCGTGATCAAGCGCTTCGACGTCCGCACAACCGGCACGGAGGCGCTCGCCCGCTCGCTCTCGGGCGGCAATCTGCAGAAGTTCATCATGGGCCGCGAGATCGGCCAGTCTCCCGGCGTGCTCGTGGTCAGCCAGCCGACCTGGGGGGTCGATGCGGGGGCTGCGGCGGCGATCCGGCAGGAGCTCGTCGATCTCGCCGAGAAGGGCTCGGCGGTGGTGGTGATCTCGCAGGATCTCGACGAGCTGCTCGAACTCGCCGACCGGCTCTGCGTCATCAACGAGGGCCGGCTGTCGGCCCCGCGCGCGGTCGCCAGCCTCGGCATCGACGAAATCGGCCTGATGATGGGCGGTGTGCATGGCGCGGCCGCGCCGCCGGGAGAGCCGGCCCATGCTTGAATGGCGCCGCCGCCGCGAACCGAGCACGCTCATGCTCTGGCTCAGCCCGCTGATCGCGATCGGGCTGACGATGCTGCTCGGCATGATCGTGTTCACGGCGATGGGCTATGACGGCTTCCACGCCGTCGAGAGCATCTTCGTGACCCCCTTCGTCGAGCCGCAGCGCTGGCCCGACCTCGGCGTCAAGGCGGCCCCGCTGGTGATGATCGCGCTCGGGCTCGCCATCGGCTTCCGCGCCAATGTCTGGAATATCGGCGCCGAGGGCCAATACATCATGGGCGCGATCGCCGGTACGGGCGTGGCGCTGGCGACGCATGAAATGACCGGCTGGTGGATCCTGCCCGCCATGGCCGTTGCGGGCGTGCTGGGCGGCATGGCCTGGGCGGCGGTGCCGGCCGTCCTGCGCGTGCGGCTGCAGGTCAGCGAGATCCTGACCAGCCTGATGCTGACCTATGTCGCGGTGCAGGGCCTCTATTATCTCGTGCGCGGGCCCTGGAAGGACCCTGACGGCTTCAATTTTCCGCAGACACGGATGTTCAGCGCCGACCAGACCCTGCCGACCGTGTTGGAAGGCTCGCTCGTCCATCTCGGCATTCCGGCGGCGCTTCTGATCGCGCTGATTGCCTGGCTGTTGATGGAAAAGACGACCGCCGGTTACGCGGTGAAGGTCGTCGGGCTGGCGCCCGCCGCCGCGCGCCATGGCGGCTTCCGTGCCGACCGGGTGACCTGGGCGACGATGCTCGCAGGCGGAGGGCTCGCCGGGCTGGCCGGGCTGTTCGAGGCGGCCGGCCCCTTCGGACAGCTGACGCCACAATTCCCGGCCGGCTACGGCTTCACCGCGATCATCGTGGCCTTCCTGGGCCGGTTGAACCCCCTCGGGATCGTCTTTGGCGGCGTGGTGCTCGCGGCGACCTATGTCGGCGGCGAGATCGCCCAGACGACGGTCCGGCTGCCGCAGGCCGCGACCGGCATGTTCCAGGCGCTGCTGCTCTTCGTGTTGCTGGCGACCGACGTGCTGGTGAAATACCGCATCGGCTGGAAGGTGCGGGCAGCATGAGGGCTCCAACCGGTACGTCATGCTCGGGCTCGACCCGAGCATCTCTCCCCGGAGATTCTCGGGTCTGCGCTGCGCTTCGCCCGAGAATGACGGGAGGCGCACCATGACCACCGCCATCCTCGTCTCGATCCTGGTGACCCTCGTCGCCGCCTCGACGCCGATCCTGCTGGCGGCGCTGGGGGAACTCGTCACGGAGAAGGCCGGCGTGCTCAATCTCGGCGTCGAGGGCATGATGCTGTGCGGCGCGGTCGCGGGCTTCGCGGTCGCCTTCAGCACCGGCAGCACGATGCTGGGCCTTGTCGCGGCGATGGCCGCAGGCATCGCGACGGCAATGGTCTTCGCCGTTCTGACGCTGTCGCTCACGGCCAACCAGGTGGCCACCGGCCTAGCGCTGACGATCTTCGGCATCGGCGCCTCCTCGCTGATCGGGGCGGGCTTCGTCGGCCGCACGATCACAAGGCTCGGCCCGGTATTCCCCGCAGCGCTCTCGGAACATCCCTGGCTGCGCGCGGTCTTCGGCCATGACATCGTTGTCTATCTCTCGCTGGCGCTCGTGCTCGGCGTCAGCCTATTCCTGCGCCGGACGCGGTCAGGGCTGATCCTGCGGGCCGTCGGCGAGAACGATGCTTCGGCCCATGCCATCGGCTACCCCGTCATCGCGATCCGCTATGCGGCGATCGCGTTCGGCGGCGCGTTGGCGGGGCTGGGCGGGGCCTATTTCTCGCTGGCGCTGACGCCGATGTGGGCCGACGGGCTCACCGCCGGTCGGGGCTGGATCGCACTCGCCCTCGTCGTCTTTGCCGCCTGGCGGCCGGGACGCCTGCTGCTCGGCGCCTATCTCTTCGGGGCGGTGATGACGCTCGAGCTGCAGGCGAAGGCGGCCGGCATCACCTGGCTCGCGCCCGAGCTTCTTGCGATGACGCCCTATCTTGCGACTGTCGCGGTTCTGACCATGATGTCGCTAGGCCGCAGATCGGGCCGGCTCAACGCGCCGGCCTGTCTCGGCAAGCCTTTCTCGGCGTCCTGACGCCGCCCCGCAACCGGAGAACCCCTTCATGACCTCGATCATCACCCGCCGCCGGTTCAATTTTGGTGCCGGCGCCAGCGCCGCCGCCCTGCCGCTTCTCGGCACGGGCGCGCGGGCCCAGGCGCCGCTCGGCGTCGGCTTCATCTATGTCGGCCCGATCGGCGACCATGGCTGGACCTGGACGCATGACCAGGGCCGGCTCGCGCTGGAGAAGGAATACGGCGCGAAGATCAAGACGAGCTTCATCGAAAAGGTGGCGGAGGGCCCCGACGCCGCCCGGGCGATCCGCCAGTTGGCCCAGGCCGGCAACCAGCTGATCTTCACGACGTCTTTCGGCTTCATGAACCCGACGATCCAGGTCGCGAAGCAGTTCCCGAAGCTGAAATTCGAACACGCCACGGGCTATCAGCGCGCCGAAAACGTCGCGACCTACAATGCCCGCTTCTATGAGGGGCGCGCCGTGATCGGCACGATCGCCGGGCACATGTCGAAGTCCGGCCAGGCCGGCTACATCGCCTCCTTCCCGATCCCCGAGGTGGTGATGGGCATCAACGCCTTCACGCTCGCGGCGCGGAAGGTGAACCCGAATTTCAGGACCAAGGTGATCTGGGCCTCGACCTGGTACGATCCCGCAAAGGAGGCCGACGCCGCCAAGGCGCTGATCGACCAGGGCTGCGACATCATCACCCAGCACACCGACTCGGCGGCAGCCCTGCAGGCGGCCGAGCAGCGCGGCGTCTTCGCCTTCGGCCAAGCATCCGACATGAAGGCCTTCGCCCCGAAGGCGCATCTGACCGCGATCGTCGACGACTGGTCGGGCTACTACATCAAGCGCGTCAAGGAGGTGATGGACGGCACGTGGAAGAGTGGCGACGTCTGGGGCGGCATCAAGGACGGCATGGTCAAGATCGCGCCCTATAACGACGCCGTGACGCCGGCCGCTCGTGCCGCCGCCGACGAGGTCACCAAGGGCATCGTCGCCGGCACGCTCCACCCCTTCACCGGAGAGCTCAAGGACCAGAAGGGCACGGTTCGCCTCAAGGCCGGCGAGAAGGCGTCCGACGAGATGCTGTCCAAGATGGACTGGTATGTGGACGGCGTTCAGGCGTGAGATCGCCTTGGCGGTGACGCCATCCTCGGCGTCATCCCGGACGTAGCGAAGCGGAGCTCCGGGATCGATCGCAGGGAACTGCGCTCTACGATGGATCCCGGATCGGCGCGAAATCGCCGCTTGTCCGGGATGACTTGGAGGTTCACCGGGCAGCAAAGATTCTCCGGCAAGAACCCCTTGCAGATATTTTAAGCTTGAAACAATATGCCTTCATCGCGCGGTCAAGGAGGTCGAGGGGACCCCTGTCGCACTCCGGCTTTCTCGTTCGTCCCGGGAGGACATCCGACATGACACTCAAGCTTTCGCTTTCGCTCGGTGCCGGTCTGCTCGCGCTCGGCATCGCCTCGGCCCAGGCGCAGGAGCCGCTCAAGATCGGCGTCGTCAGCGTGCTGACCGGCCCGGCAGCCGCGCTCGGCCAGCAGGTCCGCGACGGCTTCCAGCTCGCGGTCGACCAGAACGGCGGCAAGCTCGGCGGCGTGCCCGTGCAGATCACCGTGATCGACGACGAACTCAAGCCGGACGTCGCGGTCGGCAAGGTCAAGGCCTATGTCGAAAGCGCGAAGGCGGATTTCGTGGTCGGCCCGGTGTTCTCCAATATCCTCGGCGCGATCGCCAAGCCAGTGCTCGACTCGGGCGCCTTCCTGATCTCACCGAACGCCGGCCCCTCGACCATGGCCGGCAAGGGCTGCCACCAGAATTTCTTCGTCACCTCCTACCAGAACGACCAGGTGCACGAGGTTCTCGGCAAGCATGCCCAAGACCAGGGCTACAAGCGCGCCTACATCATCGCGCCGAACTATCAGGCCGGTAAGGACTCGCTCGCGGGCTTCAAGCGCTACTTCAAGGGCGAGATCGTCGACGAGGTCTATGCGCCGCTGACCTCGATGGACTTCGCCTCCGACCTCGCCAAGATCGCCTCGACCAAGCCCGACGTCGTCTTCGCCTTCCTGCCGGGCGGGCTCGGCGTCAACTTCGTCAAGCAGTGGTCGCAGGCGGGCCTGCAGGGCAAGATCCCGTTCCTCTCGGCCTTCACGGTCGATGAATCGACGCTGCCGGCGCAGCAGGATGCCGCGGTCGGCCTGTTCGGCGGCATGACCTGGGCGCCGAACATGGACAACCCGCAGACCAAGAAATTCGTCAGCGCCTATGAGGCGGCCTACAAGATCGTGCCCGGCTCCTATGCCCAGCAGGCCTATGACGCCGCGATGCTGATCGACTCGGCCGTCAAGGCGGCGGGCGGTACGGCCGACAAGGACAAGCTGCGCGCGGCGATCAAGAAGGCCGACTTCACCTCGCTGCGCGGCAAGTTCAAGTTCAACACCAACGGCTACCCGATCCAGGACTTCTATCTCGTCAAGGCGGCCAAGCGCCCCGACGGCAAGTTCCAGACCGAGATCGTCTCGAAGGTCTTCACGGACTATGCCGACCCGCACGCCAAGGAATGCCCGCTGAAGTAAGCCTCTTCGTCATTCTCGGGCGAAGCGCAGCGCAGACCCGAGAATCTCTTTCCTGAGATGCTCGGGTCACGCCCGAGCATGACGGGCGACATGACATGACCACAGGCCTCCTTATCGTCCAGATCCTGAACGGCCTCCAGCTCGGCATCCTGCTGTTCCTGGTGGCCGCCGGACTGACGCTCGTCTTCGGCGTGATGGACTTCATCAACCTGGCGCATGGCGTGCAGTACATGCTCGGCGCCTATCTCGCGGTGACCTTCGTCGGCATCACCGGCAGCTTCGTGCTGGGGCTCGTGTTGGCGCTAGCCAGCGCCCTCGTGATCGGGCTGGCGCTGGAGTTCCTGGTCTTTCGACATCTCTACGCGCGCGACCATCTCGACCAGGTGCTGGCGACCTTCGGGCTCATCCTGCTGCTGAACCAGGGCGTGAAGATGCTCTGGGGCGCCGCGCCGCTCTCGGTGCCGGTCCCGGCCTTCCTGTCTGGCAACGTCGCGCTGCTCGACGGCATCCTCTACCCGACCTATCGCTTCGCGCTGATCGGAGCGGGGCTGGCCGTCGGCGCCCTGCTCTGGTTCGTCGTCGAGAAGACGCGCACGGGCATGCTGCTGCGGGCCGGCGCCTCGAACGCCCCCATGGTCTCGGCACTGGGCGTCGATATCAACAAGCTCTTCATGATCGTCTTCGCCTTCGGGACCATGCTGGCCGCCTTCGCCGGGGTGATGGCGGCACCGATCCTCTCGGTCGAGCCGGGCATGGGCGACAACATTCTGATCCTCGCCTTCGTCGTCATCGTCGTCGGCGGTATCGGGTCGATCCGGGGCGCCTTCGTCGGGGCGCTGATCGTCGGCCTCGTCGACACGCTCGGCCGGTCCTTCATGAACGACCTGCTGCGGCTTTTCATGAGCGCCCCCTCGGCCCGGGCGGCGGGCGCCGCGCTGTCCTCGATGCTGATCTATCTCGTCATGGCGATCGTGCTGTTCGTCCGGCCCGAGGGGCTTCTGCCCTCGAAGGGCCGGGCATGAGCGAGACCGCCACGACCCTGGCCGGCTCGACAGGACGCGCGATCCCCCTGCCCGCCCGGCGCCTCCCGCTCGTTCCCATCCTGCTGTTCGGGCTGCTCGCGCTGCTGCCGGTCGCGGTCTCGCTCGGCCTGCCTTCGCACTGGCTCACCCTGGTGACGCGGGCCATGATCTTCGCCATTGCGGCACTGTCGCTCGACCTCATCCTCGGTGTCGGCGGTCTGGTCTCCTTCGGGCACGCCGCCTTCGTCGGGATCGGCGCCTATGCGACAGGCATCATGATCACGGAAGGTCTGCCGGAAACGCTGCTGATTCTTCCCGTCGTGCTCGCGGTGTGCGGCGTGTTCGCCCTCGTGACGGGCTATGTCTCGCTGCGCACGCGCGGCGTCACCTTCATCATGATCACGCTGGCCTTCGGGCAGATGGTCTATTTCCTGGCGCAGGCGCTCTCGGCCTATGGCGGCGACGACGGGCTGACGCTTTACCAGCGCAGCACCGTCATCGGCTTCAACGCCTTCGCAAACCGTACCGGCTTCTTCTATGTCGTGCTCGGCGTTCTGCTCGCCTGCTACCTCCTCGTCCGCGTGATCGTCGCCTCGCGCTTCGGCCGTGTCCTGCGCGCCGCGCGGGAGAACGCCACGCGCGTCTCCGTCACCGGGTTCCAGGTCACACAGGTGCGCCTCGTCGCCTATGTGATCAGCGGGCTGATCGCGGGCCTGTCCGGCTTCCTGCTCGCCAACCAGACCGAGTTCGTCAGCCCGGCCTTCATGTCCTGGCCGCGTTCCGGCGAGCTCATCTTCATGGTCGTGCTCGGCGGCGTCGGCTCGCTGCACGGCGCCATCATCGGGGCGCTGGCCTTCCTCTTCGCCGAGGACATCCTCGCCGGCTGGACCGAGCACTGGAAGGTCATCTTCGGGCCGATGATCGTGCTCTTCGTGCTGTTCACGCGCGGCGGGCTGGTCGGGCTGATGCGCAAGCTCGGGATCGGCCGCGATGACTGAGCCCGTGCTCGTCCTCTCCGGCCTCCAGAAGGCCTTCGGCGCGCTGAAGGTCACGGACGGCGTCAGCCTGTCCGTCGCACCGGGCGAACTCCACGCCCTGATCGGCCCCAACGGCGCCGGCAAGACCACGCTGGTCCACCAGATCTCCGGCATGCTGCGGCCCGACACCGGCAGCATCCGCTTCCGGGGGCAGGACATCACAGGCTTCTCGCCGGAAAGACGGGCGCGCGCCGGCCTCGCCAGAACCTTCCAGATCACCTCGACGATCCCGTCGCTCTCGGTGCTGGAAAACGTCGCACTCGGCGTCCAGGCGCGCGCGGCGCATCCGCTGGCGTTGTTTCGCAACGCGGCCCGGGACGAGACCCTGAACGCCCCGGCTTGGGCGGCGATCGAAGCCGTCGGCCTGACAGAGCGTGCCCATGTGCTCGCCGGTCAGTTGTCGCATGGCGAGAAGCGGGCTCTCGAAATCGCGATGGCGCTGACTCTGGAGCCGGCCGCGATCCTGCTCGACGAACCCCTCGCCGGCGTCGGTCGCGAGGAGGGCGAGCGGCTGATCGCGCTGCTGGCGAGCCTGAAAGGCCGCTACGCCATGCTGCTGGTGGAGCACGACATGGAGGCGGTGTTTGCGCTCGCCGACAGCGTCAGCGTGCTGGTCTATGGCCGCGTCATCGCCTCGGGCGAGCCGGCGGCGGTCCGGGCCGACCCGGCGGTGCGCGAAGCCTATCTCGGCGAGGAGGGCTGACCGCCATGCTGATCGTCGAGGGGCTCGATGCCGGCTATGGCGAGGCGCAGATCCTGTTCGGAGTCGATCTTTCGATCGGCGAAGGCGAGGTGGTGACGCTGCTCGGCCGCAACGGCATGGGCAAGACCACGACCATCCGCGCGATCATGGGGCTGATCCCGCCGAAGTCCGGCCGCGTCAGCGTCGCGGGGCGCGATCTCACCGGCGCGCCGGCCTTCCGGATCGCGCAAGCCGGCATCGGCCTTGTGCCCGAAGGGCGGATGATTTTCCCGACACTCTCCGTCGAGGAGAACCTGATCGCCACGGCGGCCAGCCGTTTCGGCAAGGCGCGCTGGGACATCGAGCGGATCTACGCCTTCTTACCGCGCCTGAAAGAGCGCCGCGCCAACCGCGGCAACCAGCTCTCGGGCGGCGAGCAGCAGATGCTCGCCATCGGCCGGGCGCTGATGACCAATCCCCGGCTGATCATCCTCGACGAGGCGACCGAGGGGCTGGCGCCGATCATCCGCCAGGAGATCTGGGCCTGCCTTTCGGCGCTGAAGGCCGAGGGTGAGTCGATTCTGGTGATCGACAAGAATGTCGACGCGCTGGCGAAGATCGCCGACCGCCATGTCGTGCTGGAGAAAGGTCGCGTCGTCTGGCGCGGCAGCAGCGACGATCTGCGCAGCGACAGCGCGGTCAAGGACCGCTTCCTGCATTTCTGACGAGCGAGGAATTCTGCCATGAAGCCACTGACCGCCGGCGTCACCCGGGCCAATGAGGGGCTCGACGCGATCTCCTGGAACATCCTCGGCCAGACCTATGTGCCGAAGTCGCTGAGCGAGGAGTCCTTCTCCTGGCACGCCACCTTCCCGCCCGGCACCTTCGTGCCGCCGCACATTCACACCACGCAGGACGAATTCATCTACATGCTCGAGGGGCGGCTCGACCTCGTCCTCGACGGGGCCGAGAGCCATGCCCTGCCGGGCGACCTGATCCGGCTGCCACGTAACGTCCCACATGGCCTGTTCAACAAGAGCGATGCGCCGGTGAAGTGCCTGTTCTGGGTGGCGCCGACGGCGCGTCTCTACGACCTGTTCTGGGGCATCCACTCGATGGCCGATCAGAACCCGGCTGATGTCGTGGCGCTGTCGGCCAAGCACGAGGTCGATTTCCTGCCGCCACCGCCCGACGGGGCCTGACGCGGCGAGGTAAGGTTAAGCCGAGGTAAAGGCTGCGCCCGCGGTCCGTCTGCGGCAATCTCGCGTCGTTCGCCTCCGGCCCGGAGGCCTCTCGCGGGAGCCTGCCGATGATTGCCAATCGCCGCCTCGAGACGCGCAGCCGCATCTACCAGCCGGCCCGGCTCGTGTTCAACGGCGAGCAATCCTTCTTCATCTGCACGGTTCGCAACCGGTCGCAGACTGGCGCGATGGTGCGGTTGGCGGACTGGGTCGAACTGCCGGGCACCTTCGAGCTCGACGTCCCGAACGGCGATAGCCGCCGCGTCCGGCAGTGCTGGCGGCGCGGCGACGATGTCGGCGTCGCCTTCCTGACGCCCGAGGAATCCGCCCCCTCGCCCGTGGTCTCGCTGGCCGAGGCGCGAGCTCGGCGTGCGGGCCGCGGCGACACGGGCTGAATGCCCTATCTTTCGCGCATCCGGGCGACCGACCGTTAAACATTGACGGAACCGGTTGCTGCAGCGCAGCGCGGACTCTGGCATGGTTTTCGTGAGGCGGCATGGGGCCGCCCGGTGAAGACGGCCGGACTCGAGCCATGACGACGGAGCGACGCCAGACCCCGCGCCTTCGCTCTCTGCTGGGGGCGCAGGCCCGCTACAACCAGCAGCGCAGCACCCTGGACTGCGTCGTGCGCAACATCTCGGAGGGCGGCGCCCTCATCGTCGTGCCAGAGACGGTGCTGCTGCCCCCGGACTTCGAGCTCGCGATCGCCCAGCGCCAGCGTTGCTACCAAGCCCATATGCGCTGGCGCAGCGGCACGCGCATCGGCGTCTCGTTCGAGGTGGAAGAGGCGTCGCAGCCCGGAGGCTCCTCCGACGCTGACGTCGCGATGCGCCTGCGCATGGCCGAGCGCGACAACGCCCGCATGAAAAGCCGCATCGAGCAACTGACTGAAGCCGGCTGAGCGCGTCAGGCCCTGCGAGCGAGTTGCTCCTGCGAGAAACCCGCCGTGCCGGCATAGGATTTCACGATCGCCTCGCGCTTGGCGTAGCTGAGCACGCGTTCGACATCGTCGAAGCCGTTCGGCGCGAGCTGCTCGACGGCATCGATGACCCGCTCCGGGCCGCCCTTGCGGTTCAATGCCACGACCTCGGCCGTCGCCGGCAAGCGCTGCGCCTCATAAGCCGCAAGCGCATGACGCGGATGCTCGGAACTCACCAGCCGGTCGGCGAGACAGCGGGCGTCGAGGATCGCCTGGGAGGCCCCGTTCGAACCCACCGGATACATCGGATGGGCGGCATCGCCGAGCAGGGTCACGCGGCCATGGGTCCAGCGCGGCAGCGGATCCCGGTCGCACATCGGATAGTCCCAGAAACCCGGCGTGGCCTGGATGAGCGCGAGGATGTCGACACCGGGTACGGTGAAGCGCCGCGCGAAGGGCAGCACATCCTCGAGCCGCCCGGGTTTGGACCAGGCCTCCTTCGGCGGCGGCTTGGCCGGATCTCCGGTGCGGATGTTGACGACCCAGTTGGTTAGCCGAGTCTGCGGCGTCGTGCCTTTTGCGATGGGGTAAAGCACGAGCTTTCCGGCCATGCCGCCGGCGACGATCATGCTTTCGCCATCGAGGAAGACAGGCCAGTCGCAGGCGCCGCGCCACATCTGTACGCCGTTCCAGCGCGGTGCGCCCTGGTTCGGGAAGTAATGCGCCCGCACCGCCGAATGGATGCCGTCGGCCGCGACCAGGATGTCGCCTCGCGCCGTCTCGCCAGCCTCGCCGCGCCTGGCGTCGGTGAAGTGGGCGGTGACGCCGCCCTCGTCCTGCACGAAGCCCTGCAGCCGCCGGCCGGTCCTGACCGCGCCCTCCCCCAGACGCGCCACCACGGCATCGCGGATGACGCCCTGAAGCCGGCCGCGATGGATCGAGAATTGCGGCACCGGAGCCCCGGCATGGAGGCCGCGCGGCTCGCGCCAGACGGTCTGGCCGAAGCGGTTCATGTAGACGAGTTCGCGGGTGCGGATCGCGACGGCGTCGAGCGCCGGCAGCAGGCCGAGTTCGGCCAATTCGCGGATCGCATGAGGCAGCGTGTTGATGCCGACGCCGACCTCTCGGATTTCGCCCGCCTGCTCGTAGACGGTGGCACTGACGCCGCGCGCGTGCAGCATCAGGGCGAGCGTGAGACCGCCAATGCCGCCTCCGACGATGATGACCTTCATGCCGATCCCCCGGGCCTTATTATTTCAAGCTTGAAATATCAGGCTTCGGCTTGTCAATCGCGACCGTGAGGGACGTCCAGCGGTTGCAAGCGGGCCTTCCCTCGCGGAACGAACGCGATTCCTGTGCGTATCTTGCGCTGCGGCCATCGCCTTTCGACGTCGACCATGGCAACTGCCGCAATCGCACCGCGCGGTCCGTGGCCATCGCGCGCTTCGATTCGATCATTATCGACGTGCCGCGGGACGTGACACCACTCCGAAGGAGGTTCTGATGACCAAGAATGAACTGATCGCCGCGATCGCGGACGAGACCGGCAAGTCGAAGACCGACGTCTCCGCCATCCTGACCGCGCTGGGCGCCGTCGTCGCGAAGACGCTCAAGTCCGGTGACGACATCACGCTCGGCGGCGTCGGCAAGTTTTCGGCGGCCAAGCGCGAGGCCCGCGAGGCCCGCAACCCCTCGACCGGCGCGACCATCAAGGTCCCGGCCAAGACCGTGGTGAAGTTCAAGGTCACCAAGGACCTCGCCGACGCCGTGGCGTGAGCGGCCGGTTCTGCCGCACTTCCCGCTCTGCGCGGGAGGTGCGGCGGTCCGCGCTTGACGGCGGCGCCTCCGGCGCCAGAGTAGCGCCATGTTCCTGCGCCTCTTCACCGATCTGCGGGCCGCCAAGGTCCCCGTCACGCTGCGGGAGTATCTCGCCCTTCTGGAGGGCGTGGAGGCTGATCTCGCGGAGCATCGCGTCGAAGATTTCTACCACCTCGCACGCTGCTGCCTGATCAAGGACGAGCGCCATCTCGACCGTTTCGACCGAGTCTTCGGCGAGGTCTTCAAGGGCCTGGAGACGCTGGGCCAAGCGGTCGAAGAGCAGGCCATTCCCGACGAATGGCTGCGCAAGCTCGCCGAGAAATATCTGACAGACGCCGAAAAGGCACAGATCGAAGCCCTCGGCTGGGACAAGCTGTTCGAGACGCTGAAGCAGCGCCTGGAAGAGCAGAAGAGCCGCCATCAGGGCGGCTCGAAATGGATCGGCACCGCCGGCACCTCGCCCTACGGCGCCTATGGCTACAATCCCGAAGGCGTGCGCATCGGGCAGGACGGCAACCGCAACTTCCGGGCGGTGAAGGTCTGGGACAAGCGCGAGTTCAAGGATTTCGACGACACACGCGAGCTCGGCGTTCGAAACCTGCGGATCGCGCTCCGCCGCTTACGCAAATTCGCCCGGACAGGCGCGGCCGAGGAACTCGATCTCGATTCCACGATCAGCGAGACGGCCCGGCACGGCTATCTCGATGTGAAGCTGCGGCCGGAGCGGCGCAACGCCGTCAAGGTCCTGCTGTTTCTCGATGTCGGCGGCTCGATGGACTGGCATATCGAGCTGGCCGAGGAGCTGTTCTCGGCGGCGCGGGCCGAGTTCAAGCATTTCGAGCATTTCTACTTCCACAACTGCCCCTATGAGCGGGTCTGGCGGGAGAATCGCCGCCGGCACGACCAGACGATCCCGACCTTCGAGCTGCTTCGGACCTACCCGGCCGATTACCGGCTCGTCTTCGTCGGCGACGCCTCCATGAGCCCCTATGAGATCGCGATGCCGGGCGGCTCGGTCGAGCATTGGAACGAAGAGGCCGGAGCGGTCTGGATGGAGCGCCTGACCTCTCGTTTTCCCAAATCGGTCTGGCTGAACCCGGTACAGCAGCATCTGTGGAGCTACACCCAGTCGATCCGGCAGATCGGCGCGCTGATGGGCGGGCGCATGTTCCCGCTGACGCTCGACGGGCTCGACGGGGCGATGAAGGTGCTCGCGCGCTGAGGCCAACATCGCCTGTAGCCGACGGCCCTGACAATCGATTCGCGAGCCGCTATGGCTCACGCCATGACGACGACATCTGACGACGACACCCAGCTCCCTTCCTGGCGCCAGCGCGCCCGCCCCGTGGGATTCGAGATCGCCTATCGGCTGGAGGGCGAGACGCTGGTGGTGGATTCGACCCGCAAGGTCGATCGCGTCCGGCTATCCGCCGTCGAGCAGGTCCGCTTCACCTATGCGCCGAGCAATCTCAGCTCGAAAGGCTTCAAGACACAGCTGCGGCTCAGCGATGGCCGCAGCATCACCTTCGGCAACCTCTCCTGGCGCTCGCTGACTGAACTGGACCGCGACGATGCCGGCTACCACGCCTTCGTCAGCGCTTTGTCGGCGGCCATCGCGCGGGCCAATCCCAAGGCGCGCTTCGTCGCCGGCAAGCCTACGCCGCTCTGGGCGGCGCTCGCCGTGGTCAGCGGCGCGTCGCTGCTGATGCTCGCTTTCTTCATCGCACGCGGCGTTCTGCAGGGGCAGCATTCGGTCGCGCTGCTCGGCCTGCTGCTCGCGGCGGCCTCCTATTGGCAGGTGAAGCCGATGGTCGTGCTCAACCGGCCGCGCGACCTCGCGACCGGCGAAGTGCCGGACGACCTCGTGCCCGGCCGGGCGGGCTGACCTCGCCTCAGCGGACGACCAGCACCGAACATTTGGCCCGCCGCACGATGGCCGAGGCGTTGGAGCCGATGACATAGGCGAGCATGCCGGGCTCGTGCGAGCCGATGACGATCAGGTCGGTGCCGCTGGCCTCCGCCTCTGCCAGGACCTCGCCATGGACGGAGCCGGTCAGGACCTTGGCCGAGACCTGCGCCTCGGACAGATCGATCTTGGCGGCGATCGCCGCGAGCTTGGCCTCGGCGTCCTCCTGCTGCTCGGCATCGAAGCCGGCCGGAACGAACTCCATATAGGTGATCGGCACCAGCGAGCGGACATAGACCAGCCGCACGGACGCGCCCGCCCCCTTAGCCAGACCGACGGCCGCCGCGATGGCCGGCTCTGCCAGCTCCGGTTCGGCGATGTCGACGGGGACCAGAATCGACTTGTACATGACGCGGCTCCTCGTTGCTGTGACCCGCACATTACGAGTTCCCGGCCCGGCGACGATGATCCAGCGCAAACAAGGCCGAGGGCCGTCCGGCGATCACGTGGACGGCCGCGCGCAGGCTGCGCCAGACACGCCGCCGCATCAAGGCGTTTCAGGATCTGGGACGATGAAGGCCGCTGGCGCGGCCGGAGCGTTTCAGCCCTGGCGCGTCGGCGTCCGCACGATGAGGCCGTCCAGATCGTCGCGCAGCTTGATTTGGCAGGAGAGCCGCGAGGTCGGCTTCACCTCGAAGGCGAAGTCCAGCATGTCCTCTTCCATGGGCTCGGGGCTGCCGGTCTTTGCCGCCCAGGCGTCGTCGACATAGACATGGCAGGTCGCGCAGGCGCAGGCGCCGCCGCATTCGGCTTCGATGCCGGGCACGCCGTTGCGGATGGCGACTTCCATCACCGTGGCCCCGGCTTCGCCCTCGACCGTGCGGCTTTCGCCATGCGCGTCGATGAAGGTGACCTGCGGCATCTCGAACTCCAGCGTGCGAAGGGACGCGCACGCCTTAGAGCATTTCAAAGCACGGGGGAAAGCCCTTTCCGTCGCACCGGCTGCGGCGGATGGGTGCGGACGGCGTTCAGGCCGCGCTGTCGTAGCGGGCGATGACGGCGCGCACCTCGGCGGCGGCCAGCGCGAGCGTGTCCATCGCCTGTTCGAGACGCGGATCGGCCGCGGCGAGCCGCTGCTCGATGGCGTCCGCCGCGTCCGCAACCTGCCAGGCACCGATGGCGCGCGCGGCACCCTTCAGCGTGTGAGCGGCGTCGAGACGGGCGGTCCTGTCCTCGGCCTGGTGGATGGCGCGCAGATGCCGCACGCATTGCTGGGCGAAGAGTGCGAGAAGCTCGCGTTCGAGATCCTGATCGCCGCCGGTCTGGCGGGAGAGGTGGTCGAGATCGATGGCGGTTTGAGGCATCTGGGGCCCTGGAGTGATGGTCTGGCGGGGGCAGCCGGCGCGTGCCCGCCCCTTCCAACAAGCGCCTTCATGGTGAATGAGGCGTTAACGACGTTTGTGAATCGGCGCCCTAAGCGGGTTCCCAAGGCTTAGAGCCTCAACTACCCTTTCAATTGGTAAACGATGGGCGCAGTGTCGCTTTCCTGCCGGACCAGAGGCGGTCCGTCCGGTGCGGCGACACGATCGGGCTCCTGTCCCCAGTAGCGTGGCGAAGGCGGCACAGCATGAATCGGCAAAAGAAGCTTCAGGATCCGACCGAGGCTGCCATGTCGGCGATCGAGGAGGCTCTCCGGCTGGACCAGCCCAAGGCCGACGCCGAAGGCGCTGCCACGCCGGAGCCGAAGCTGCCCGCGACCACCGAGAACGATCTGAAGCTCGACCTGCCGCGCATCGAGCAGCCGGCTGCGGCCCCCGCGGCGGCGCCGGCCGCCGCGCCCCCGCCGCGCCCCGCCATCGCGCCCGACACAAGCCGCGTCGCCAATGACGACCGGCGCGATTCCAGCTCCCTGGTTCAGGCCTTCTCCGTCCGTCCCTCGGCCAAGCCTTACTGGTTCGCCGGTCTGGCGACGCTGACCTGGCTCGGTGGCGCGGCTTTCGTGCTGCGCAACCGCTTCGGCGCCGTCGACGGCGGCCTGCAGGACCGTTTCGCCGCCTTCGGGGTCGGCGAGTGGACACTGCTGGCGCTCGCCATCGGCGCGCCCGTCGTCTTCTTCTTCGTGCTGGCGGCGCTCTACCGCCGGACGCAGGAGATGCGCCTGGTCTCCCGCGCCATGACCGAGGTCGCGCTGCGGCTGGCCGAGCCAGAGGTCGTAGGCGCCGATTCGGTGCTTTCGCTGAGCCAGACGATCCGGCGCGAGGTCGCCGCGATGGGCGACGGAATCGAACGCGCCGTGGCGCGGGCCGGCGAGCTGGAGACGATCGTGCGCGGCGAGATCGCCACGCTCGAGCGCGCCTATGCCGACAACGAGATCCGTCTGCGCGCCCTGATCGACGAGCTCGTCACCCAGCGCGAGGCGGTCGTCGGCAATGCCGAGCGGGTGAAGTTCGCGATCAGCGGCGCCCATGAAAACCTGTCCAAGGATCTCGACAACGCCAGCCGTGCCATCGCGGAGGCCGTGACCCAGGCGGGCGACCGCGTGACCGGCTCGCTCGGCGAGAAGGGCGACCAGATCACCCTGGCTCTCGGACGCGCCGGCGAACGGGTCATCGACGAGATCAGCGGCCGCGGCAGCGAGCTGGTCGAGCGCCTCCAGGTGACCTCCGGCGAGGTCAGCGAGCGCCTCTCCGGCGCCAGCGACAGCCTCTCGACGCTGCTGGATGGCCGCGCCCGCGATATCGCGACGTCGCTCGAGCGCACGGGCGCCGTGCTGGCCGAGGGCCTCGCCACGGGCGCCCGCGACGTCACCCGCGCCATCACCGAGACCGGCTCGCAGGTCGTCGATACGCTGACGGCGCGCGTCGAGACCGTGAATGAAACCCTGCGTGCCACCGGCGAAAACCTGGCGCAGGACATTGCCGCCCGCGGCACCGAGGCGGCGGAGCGCTTCGAGGCCAGCAGCCGCACCATGGTGGCGCTGATCGATAGCCAGAGCGAGACGCTGCGTCAGCGCCTGGCCGAGACCGGCGAGACCCTGCGCGCCTCGCTGGCCGAGGAAGGCGACAGCGTCACCACCCGCTTGGCCGAAGTCGGCCGCGGCGTGAACGGTCTGCTCGCCCGTCAGAACGAGCTGATCGCCACCCGCCTCACCGAAGTCGGTGAGAACGTCAACGCGCTGATCGGCACACAAAGCGAAACGCTGGTCAGCCGCCTCAACGAGACGGCGCGGACCGTGGACGACATCCTGCGCGAGCGCAGCGACGCCATCATCCTGCGTGTGGACGAAGCCGGCCAGTCGCTGGGGAATGTCGTCGCTCGTCACGGCGAGGAACTGGCGACCCGCGTCGCCTCCGTCACGGAGGGGCTCGAAGGCGTTATCGACGGGCGCGGTAGCCTGCTCGTGTCGCGTCTTTCGGAGACGGGCGAGACCGTGCAGTCGATGCTCGACCGCCAAGCGGAGACGCTGGTGTCCAAGGTGTCGGGCACGGGCGAGCAGGTCACGAGGCTGCTGGCGGACCAGAGCGAGACGCTCGTCGCGCGCGTCTCGGGCACGGGCTCGGATGTCGCCAAATTGCTGGAGGAGCAGAGCGAAGCCCTGGTGGCCCGCGTCTCGGGCACGGGGGCCAACGTCTCCAGCCTTCTCGCCGGACAGGGCGAGGCGCTGGTCAGCCGCGTCACCGATGCCGGCACAGAGGTCGCCAAACTTCTCGACGGGCAGAGCGAGTCGCTCGTCCTGCGTCTCGGCGAAGCCGGCGAACAGGTCCATGGCCTGATCGGCGTCCAGAGCGACGCCCTCGCCGCCAGCCTGACGGAGACAGGCGCCCGCGTCGGCGCCCTGCTCGACGAGCAGGCCGCCTCGCTGACGGTGAAGCTGTCGCAGGCCGGGCTCGAGGTGAAGGACCTGCTCGGCAATGAGAGCCAGGCCCTGGTCACGCGGGTCGCCGATGTCGGCCGCTCGGTGCACAGCGTCCTGGCCGAGCGCAGCAGCGCCCTGATCACCCGCCTCGCCGAAACCGGCGACAGCCTCGACCAGCGCCTGGACGAGCGCGGCAACGCCCTCGCCGCCCGCCTGGCCGGCGCGGCGGAGGCGGCCCAGGCCGCCCTGGAGCAGCAGCAGAGCGGCTTCATCCAGCGTCTCTCCGAAACGGGCCAGGAAGTCGGCACGCTGCTCGGCGACCAGCGCGAGACCTTGCTGCGCGAATTGGCCGGCGCAGGCCGCGAGGTCCACACCCTGCTCGGCGAGCAGAGCGAGGAGCTGGCCCGTCGCCTCTCCGATGCGACACGCTCCTTGTCGGACACCATCAATGTCGACGGCCGCGACGTGGCCGAGCGGGTCAGCGAGGCGACCCGAGGACTGCGCGAGACCTTCACGGTTCATGCCGAGGAAGCGCGCACGCTGCTCGCGGGCACCGGCCGGGAAATCGTGCTGGCGCTCACCCAGCAGGGCGGCCGCGTCAACGAGGCGCTATCCGCCAATGCCGAGTCGATGCTGCGCTCGGTCGAGAGCCGCGCCCAGGCGCTCACCGAGGCCCTGGCCGGTCGCCATGACGCGCTGACGCGTCTGTTCGACGAGCAGGGCCGCGCGATCGAGACGACGATGGGGCAGCGCCTCAGCGCGTTCGCACAGCTCTTCGAGAATCAGGGCCGGGAGGTCGAGACCGCGTTGGGCTCGCGTCTGGCGGCCTTCGAGGACGTCATCGTCCACAAGGGCGGCGAACTGGGCGGCCGTCTGTCGCATGACGCCCAGGCGCTGACGCTCGCTGTCACGACCGGGATCGCCAGCGTCGAGAAGCTCATCGGCGAGGACGGAATGGCACTGGCCGACCGTGTCGGCACGCGCGCGGCGGAGGCTGCCGCGATCCTGGCGGAGCGGACGCGCGAGGCCACCGACGCGATGGAGAGCCAGATCAAGCTCTTCGAGGAGCGCTCCGGCGCCAAGAGCGCCGAGATCGCCTCGTCGCTCGACAGCCTGATCGCCCGCATCGACGGCAATCTCGGCTCGCGCGCCACGGCGCTCAACGAGGCTCTGGTCGAGCGCACGGTCGACATTGCCCGGGTGCTGGCCGAGGGCGGCCGCGAGGTCACCCGCGCGCTCGCCGCCAAGGCGGACGAGATCGGCGAGGTCGTCACCTCCAAGAGCGAGTCGCTCACCCGCACGCTCAGCGACAAGGCCGACACCATCAACGCCACGCTGGGCGGCCGCGCGCTCCAGATCGCCGACACGCTGGACCGCAGCGTCGCGCGCTTCGAGGAGCGTGTCGTCAACCGGCTCGACACCGTCTCGGGCACGCTCGACACGCGGGGCCAGCAGATCGCCGAGACGCTGCAGAACAAGTCCGACGCCATCTCTTCGGCTCTCGGAGCACGGGCGGAGGAACTGCGCGAACTGTTCGACGACAAGGGCGGCGGCATGGTCGCGGCGCTCGGGCAGCGCGGCGAGTCGATTGCCAACGAGGTCGCCAATATCGGCGAGACAGTCGTGCGCGCCATCGAGACGCGCGGCTCCTCGATCATCGAGGGTCTGCGCGAGCGCGGAGCCGCGATCACGACCGCGCTGGACAGCTCGTCGAGCGCATTGCGCGATACGCTCGAGAATGGCACGCGCCAGTCGGTCGAGGCGCTTGTCGCCACCAACGAGCAGCTTCGCGGCGAGCTCGGCGGCATGCTCGGCCGCCTCGGCGAGGCGAACAAGCTGATGCAGCAGATCGTCAACGGGGCTAACAAGAACCTCGCTGCCGTCGAAGGCGGCCTGTCGGCCCGCGTCGGCGACCTGCAGAGCGTCATCGCCACTGTGATGGACGAGACCGGCAAGGCCTCGCAGCAGATCTCGCAGCAGATCGCCGAGCTGAAGGCCTTTTCGGAAGGCGCTCTGCGGGAGACCGCCGTTCTCGTCGGCCAGCTCGACGACAAGGGGCATGCCCTGGGCGAGGTCACCGAGGCCAGCACGACGGCGCTCAACGCGGTCGCGAGCCGCCTCGAGCAAGTCGAAGCCCGTGTCGGCAAGGCGCTTACCGAGCGCAAGCAGGCGCTGGAGGAGATCCACGGCCTGATCACCACGCGCACGGATGACGTCGAGTCGATCACGCGCTCCTTCGCGGCGCTGATGGACGAATCGCTGAGCACCGCCGAAGCGCGCGCCCGCCAGATCGGTTCCGTGCTGACGGATTCGGCCGATGCGACGACGACCGCCATCACGGAGCAGTTCGACCTGATCCGGACGACGACGAGCCAGGAGCGCGAGCGCACTGCCCAAGCGCTGCGCCAGGCCTACCAGCAGGTTTCGGCCGAAGTCGGCAGCGAACTCGCCAAGGTGACCGAGCGCTTCCAGGGCGCGGCGCAGGACATGCGCGGCGTCGCGGCCGAGATCCAGCGCGAGCTGGAGGAGACGCGCGCCGAGCTGAAGCGCGGCGTGCTCGACCTGCCGCGCGAGACGCAGGAATCGACCTCCGCGATGCGCCGCGTCGTGGCGGAGCAGATCAAGGCGCTCAACGAGCTGACCGAGATCGTCACCCGCTCGGGCCGCCGCAGCGACGTCGCACTGCCGGTCGATGCCGGCCAGAGCCGGCGGTCGGCGCCCGCGGCCACCCTGCCCCGCCAGGAGCCGGCCTATGCCACGGTGACGACTCAGGCCCGGCTGCCGGCCGCGGAGCCGCTGCTGCGGCCTTCGCTCGATGCGACGCCCGAACCTGAGGAGCCTGTGGCCCCCCGCGCCGAGCTTCGCCCGAGCCTGCCGCCGCGCCCGGCTGCGGCGCCGACGCCGGCTCCTGCTCCCGCTGCAGAGGCGCCGCGTCGCCCGGCCGCAGCAGAGCCGGCGGCGCCTGCCAAGGGCGGCTGGCTTTCGGACCTGCTGAACCGCGCCTCGCGTGAGGAGAAGGCGCCAGAGACGCCAAAGCCGACGGCGCATTCGATCGAGCGGCTCGACTCGCTTTCGGTCGACATCGCCCGCATGATCGACCACGACGCGGCCGTGGAGCTCTGGGACCGCTACAAGCGCGGCGAGCGTAACGTCTTCACGCGGCGCCTTTACACGCTGCAGGGTCAGCAGACCTTCGACGAGATCCGTCGCAAGTACCGTCGCGATGCTGAATTCAAGGAGACCGTCGACCGCTATATCGACGAGTTCGAGCGCTTGCTGGCGGAAGCCGCCAAGGACGACCGCGACTCGATGGTGGCCAAGACCTATCTGACCTCGGAGACCGGCAAGGTCTACACGATGCTCGCCCATGCGAGCGGCCGCTTCGAGTAGGAGCGCCTTCCTGGCTGGACATTGAAAAGGCCGCCCCGAGGGGCGGCCTTTTGCATGAGTGTTGGGGGAACGGTGCCGAACAGCCGCTGCTTTACGGGTGGCAGGCTCGCCGAGCGTCAGCTCACGAGAGCGGTAGGGGCGCTTGTCAGCGCGCCCAGCGCACGATCTCGACGAGCACCTGCGACAGCGCCTGATCGAGCGCCTGGGCGGCGCCGGGGCCGTCGACCGCTCCCGCCGGCACGCGAGCCGTGAACAGCCTCGCCCGGCGGATGTCGCCGGTGCGATCTCCGACGAGCTTCGCCGTGATCTCGACGACCGCGCTGCCACTGGCCGCGTCGATGTTGAAGCTGCGGATGTCGGTGAGAAGCTGGGTCTCCGGCGTGACACGGTCGCCGGGGCGGGCGACGGAGCCGACGCGGCCGGCGTTCTCAAAGGTCTGGATCAGGCGCACCTGCACCAGCTTGGGCACGCGGTCGGCCCATTGCGCGCCGCCGACGAAGGACAGGGCTCCTGCGGAATCGCGCACGATGACCCGGTCGGAATCGAGCGCCTGAACGGTCGTCGGCTCCTGCACCATCAGTGTGGCGCGCGAGCCGCCGACGCGGCCGACATTCTGCGGGGCTGAAAGGTCGAACGTGGTGGGAACGCTGCCGCCGCCGCAGCCGGCCAGGAGCAGCGCGGTCGCGAGGGAGAGCGCCAGCGCACGCGGCCTGCGGAGATTCGAGAACGAGATCGGGATCGACATGGGTTTAGCGGGATCCACCATATTGAGGGAGCGGAGGCTTACCGCCGAAGATGAACTGCTGCGGGTTACGCTCCAAACTCCGCAGGGTGCGATTCAGGTCCGTCAGGGTGCGACGCCCGTCGCTGGCCAGCGCCTCGATGTCGCGCAGGCCCGGCCCGGTGAAGCGGCTGATGCCGCTGGTGATCTCGGCGGTGCGCTTGTCGAGGTTGTCGGCGAGCACGCGGATCGACTTGGCGGCGTCGCTGACCTCGGTGAAGGCGCTGCGCCCGTCCTTGCCGGCGGCGGTGTTGAGGAAAGCCTGCGCGCTCACCAGCACGCCCTCGACCTGATCCGCCGCCTTGTTCAGCTTCTCGGTGATCGAGGCCACGTCCTTGACAGCCTTGCCGACATCGCCGCTGGAGCCGCCGAGCGCCGCCGTGAACTTGTCGACGTTCTCGACGATGGAGGCGACCTTCTTCTGGTCGACCGAGCGGACGATGTCCGTCAGTTCCTGGCTGAGCACGCCGAGTTTCTCCGACAGCGGCGCGATCGTCTCGGCGATGCTGCCGAAGCTCTTCATCAGCTTGTCGACGCCATCGGCGTTGTCGCCGAGCGCCGCGGAGAACTTCTCGACATTGCGGACCGTGTTGCCGATCGAGCCGGCATTGTCCTTCACGAGATTGTTGAGGCCGCTCAGAGTCGCATCCGCCTTGGCGGCGATGTTGCGGACCGTTTCGACGATGTCCTGCAGCTCGGAGCGCTCGGCCACGATCACCGGCAGGGTCTGCCCCTCCGGCGGCTTGAGCGGCAGCGATTTCGGATCGCCGCCGACGAGCTGGACCGCGACGATGCCGGTCGCGAGGCCGACCGTCTCGAGCCTGGCGCGCGTATCGACCCGCAGGGGTGTGGTGGCATCGACGGAAATCACCGCATTGATGCGGCTGGGATCATCCGGCTGCAGTTCGATCTTGGTCACCTCGCCGACGCGCAGGCCGTTGAACAGCACGCTGGAACCGCGGCCCAGCCCCGTCACGGTGCCGCTGAAGATGACGCGAACATCCTGCCGCCCCGCGGCGTTGCCGCTGTTGAACCAGTAGACGAAGCCGAACAACGCGGCGAGGACCGCCAGCGTGAACAATCCGACAAGAGCGTAATTGGCGCGCGATTCCATGAGCTAGACTGTCGTTTCCCGGTGCTCCGCCGGCATGCGGGCTCGTGCCCGCTCGCCGCCGAAATAGGCTTTGAGCCATGGATGGTCGGATGCCAGCATCGTGGCCAGCGGGCCGACGGCGATGACGCGCTTGTCCGCCAGGGCGCCGATGCGGTCGCAGGCGGAATAAAGGCTGTCCAGATCGTGGGTTACCATGAACACCGTCAGCCCCAAAGTCTGCTTCAGCGTGACGATGAGATCGTCGAATTCCGCGGCGCCGATCGGGTCCAGGCCCGATGTGGGCTCGTCGAGGAAGACGATGTCGGGATCGAGCGCGAGCGCACGCGCCAGAGCCGCGCGTTTGATCATGCCGCCAGAGAGTTCCGAGGGCGATTTGTCGGCGGCGTCCGGCGGCAATCCGACGAGATCGAGCTTCACCATCGCCAGATCGTCGAGCAGCCTCGGCGAGAGCTGAAGATATTCGCGCATCGGCACCTGGATGTTCTGCTTGACCGTCAGGGCCGAGAACAGGGCTCCCTGCTGGAACATCACGCCGAAGCGCCGCTCAATGGCGCGGCGCTGGACCGTGCTGAGCGTGTCGACATCCTCGCCGAACACCTCGATCGTCCCGCGCGCCTTCTGCACCAGCCCGAGGATCGTTCGCGTCAGTACGGACTTGCCTTTGCCCGATCCACCGACAAACCCAAGAATCTCGCCGCGCATCACGTCGAGATCGAGCCCGTCCATGATCACCTTCTCGCCGAAGGCGACCTTGAGGTCGCGCACGCGGATCACGACCTCGCCCTCGGGCGCGGTCCCCTCCGATCCCCGCTCGGACCGTTCGCGCTCGCCAACCGGCGGCTCCTGTATCCCCTGTTCGCTCATTTCCGGGATACGGTCCTCAAAACGCGATGGATGAAAAAAACATGGCGAAAAGCGCGTCCACGACGATCACCATGAAGATCGCCTTGACCACGGAAGCCGTGACCTGACGGCCGAGCGACTCCGCCGAGCCCTTCACGGCCAGCCCCTCCATCGAGGCGATCAGCCCGATGACGAAGGCCATGAAGGGGGCCTTCACCAGCCCGACCGCGAAATGCTTCCAGGTGATGACCGACTGCAGTCGCGCCAGGAAGGTGTCGATGCCGATGCCGCCGTATAGCCAAGAGACCAGGGCGGCGCCTGTCAGGCCGGACATGGCCGAGATGAAGGTCAGGATCGGCAGCGACACGATCAGCGCGAGGATGCGCGGCACGACGAGCACCTCGATCGGATCGAGCCCCATCACCCGCAGCGCATCGATCTCCTCGCGCATCTTCATCGAGCCGATCTCGGCCGTGATCGCGGAGCCGGAACGCCCGGCGATCATGATCGAGGTCAGCAGCACCGCCAGTTCGCGCAGGATCAGGATGCCGGTCAGGTTCACCACGAAGGCGGTGGCGCCGAACTGCTGGAGCTGGAAGATGCCCTGCTGAGCCACGATGCAGCCGACCAGGAACGAAATCAGCATGATGATCGGCGCGCCGTTGAAGGCGATCAGCTCGATCTGGTTGACCATGGAGGGGCCGCGGAACTTGCGCGGGCCGACCACCACGCTCGCCGAGCCGACGACGACCTCTCCGAGGAACATCGAGCCAGCCACCATGTCGCGGCCGAAACGGATGACCGCGGCACCGATGCGCACGAGGACGTCGACGACGCGGAACGGCGGGCCGGCATGGTCTGCCTCCCGGTCATGGACTGTGACCTCGGAGAGCAGGACACCATGTTCCGGCCGCCGGCTGACGATCTCGACGGAGGCGCCGCCGCTCTCGCGCTCATGCTTGACCCGGTTCAGGACATAGGCACCGAGCGTATCCAGCCGCTCGACCGAGGAGAGGTCCAGTCTCGCCCTGTTCGCCTTGGCGACGCGCTCGCCGATCTCGGCCGCGAGACTTTCGACGCGCGGCGCCCGGTCGGCGCTCCAGGACCCGGCCAGAGCTACGGCGAGCGTTCCGGAGTCGTCGCGGAAGACCGCCTGAGGTTCAGCCGTATCGGGGACTGCCATGTTCCGCGTGATGTCCTCGCCCGCGATCGACGATACCGTCATCAATCAGCGACGCCTGTTGCAGGCACCGGTCCACCCCTCAGCGCCTGTATCGCCGCGGCGGTGACGCTTGGCAATGGCGCGGATGCAACAACCATGCAGAGAACCGTCTGTTTCAGCGGCTGGGGTGATGCCGCGCGCGCCGACCGGCGCCCGCACCTGCCGCATGGGAACCATTCGTTAAGTCCTCGGATGTCAGGAATCGTGACGGTGCATCAGGACCTGCCCTCCGATTCGCGCAGTCCTTCAAGAGCAGATCGGCCATGAGCGAAGTACGTTCGCTGACCCCGTTGAGCGAAACGGATTACGAGGCGATCGAGGCTGCGGTGATGGAAACCGCCCGCGGCCGCTGGTTCATGGCGGAATTCGCCCGGCGCAACCGGCAGGCCGATACGCTGCAACTGCTCGGCGCCCTGCAGCGGATCGAGCGCGTCGTCGGCTCCGGTCTCGCCGAGCCCTCAATCGCCACCCCCGCAACGGAGCCGGAGATCGGCGAAGCGGCAGCTCTCATCGCGGATCTGCGGATCGATCTGGAGCGCATCAGCGGGCGTGCCGAGGAGCGGGCTTCGGGCCTCGCGGCGCGGATCGAGGCCGCGGCCGGCACGATCGTACAGGCGACCGAGAGCATCCAGGAAGTGGCCTGGCATTTGCGCGAAGCCGGCGCCAGCGAAGAACTCTGCGACCGGCTCGACCAGCGCGCCACCGAAATCTCGGCCGCGACGGGGATCGTCGACGGGACGGTGCAGCAGATCGACAAGATCGCCGATACGATTGCGATGCTGGACAGCAGCCTGCGGGCCGTCGCAGGAGTTGCGCCCACTTCCGGGATGGTCGAGCCCTTTGTGGCGCCGATGCCGACACCCATCGATTTCGGCTTGCGCGAGACCGTCCCCTACCCCGCGCCGGACGACATCGAGATTATCGAGATCGACGATCTCCCGCCGGCTCCCGTCAGCAGTGGCGCGAACGCCACGAACCTGCTCGGCAGCGAGCCGACCATCGGCTCGATGATGATGCTGGACGACGACGTGGTTTTCGAGGAGCCGGAGGCCGCCCTGACGCCTGATCACGGCGCCGGCGACGACGTTTCGCCCTGGCGCGACGGAGCTTCCGGCCCGGCGCCGATGGCCGCCGCCTCCGGACTGCCGTTGCTTGGGGCAGAGGCCGCGCTACGGGAGATCGACGCGATGCCCGCCTCGCGGAAGCTCGCCTATTTCGGCTGACCGACCGGGACGAAACTCGCCATCTTGCCCGGGTTCAGCAGGCCCTGCGGATCGACCTCGCGCTTGAAGCCCAACTGGTCGGCATCCGCCCGCTTGTGGCGGCTGCCGTCCTCCAGAGAAACGACATGCGGGTTGGCGATGAAGACGCCCGCCGCCTCGTGCTGGGCGATGACCTCGTTCAGCCGCTCCGGTGTCGAGTATCGCAGGATCGGCAGCGCGCTCGCCGTCACCTTTCCACCGAAGCGGATGAACTCGTGATGCGGCAGCAGCTCGTCGCCGAAGGCCGCGATCGTTTCGCGCGCGCTCTCGACCAGCCGGTCATGCGGGAAGAGGCACTGCAGATAGGTGATGGAGCGGTCGCTCTTCAGCCACTGCAGCGTCGTGTGGTTCCAGGTGTATTCATAGAGCGGCACGGTGCCCGGCCCCTCTTCCGAGGGGCTCTCATAGGTCACGGTACCGCGCTTGCCGACGATGGCCTTGAACGGCCCGAGCGAGCCTTCAGCGATCATGCAGATCAGGATGCTCTTGCCCTCCGGGCAATGGGCCTTGAGCGCCCCGAAATAGGGCGTGATCACCGACGAGATCGGCGTCACCAGCTTCTTGACGATGCCGTCCGCGAGCGCGACCTCGTAGCCCGTCTCGAAGGCGTCCATGTAGCTGTCGAAGGCGACGATGACGTCGATCCAGGGCCAGGCCGGTGCGAGGGGCATTTCCAGTGCCGTGATGATGCCGGTCGTGCCGTAGGCGCGGTTGACCTTCTGGGCCGCGTCGTCGCGCAACTCCAGGATGCGCGGCTCTTCTTCCACCGTGACGACCCGGGCGGCGAGAATGTTGCCGGGTTCGCGCAGCCCGCCATAGGTCACCGAGCCGACGCCGCCCGAACCGCCCGCGACAAAACCGCCGACAGTCGCGCTGCGCTTGGTCGAGGGGTGCATGCGCTGCTCGAAGCCGGTCTCGCGCAGCGCGATGTCGACATCCAGCATGCGGGCGCCGGCGGCGATGCGGGCGATGCCGGGCTTCTGCCATTCGATGCCGGTGAGGCCAGTAATGTCGAGCAGCACGCCGCCCTCGAGCGGCACGGCCTGGCCGTAATTGCCGGTTCCGGCGGCGCGCACCGTCAGCGGAATGCATCGACGCGCGCAGGCGGCCGCGATCCGCACCACCTCAGCCTCGTCTCGGGGCATGGCGATGATGTCGGCGGACTTGTCCGCCAGCTGCTGGTTCAGGATCGGCGAGTACCAGAAGAAGTCGCGCGAGCGCTTGCGCACCACCTGCGCCTCGTCGATCAGCGCGACACCGGCGAGATCCTCCTTCAGCGCGGCGATGTCGTAGCGCGAGACCCGCTCGGACCTCGGTTGGCGTTCGGGCAGTGCGCTCATCTCAGTTCTCCCGCTTCAGGGCGCTCTCGTGCCAGCGCCGCAGCAGCATGTGCGAAATCCAGCTGGTGCAAAGGAAGATCGCAATGCCCGACAGCGAGATCATCAGCAAGGCGGCAAAGACACGCGGGATCTTGAGCTGATAACCGGCCTCGAGGATGCGATAGGCCAGTCCCGAGGCGTTGCCGCCGGTGCCGGCGACGAACTCGGCCACCACCGCGCCGATCAGCGCAAGCCCGCCGGAAATCTTCAGCCCCGCCAGGAAATAGGGCAAGGCGGCCGGCAGCTTCAGATAGCGCATCGTCTGCCAGCGGCTCGCGCCGTAGAGCTGGAAGAGGTTGACGAGGTTGTGGTCGGCCGAATTCAGTCCGAGGATGGTGTTCGACAGGATCGGAAAGAAAGCGACGATCCAGGCGCAGATCAGCAGGGCGAGATTGATGTCCCCGGCCCAGATGATGATCAGCGGCGCGATCGCCACGATCGGCGTCACCTGCAGGATCACCGCATAGGGCAGGAGCGACATCTCCAGCCATTTCGACTGGGTGAACAGCACGGCGAGCGTGACGCCGACAATGACCGCCGCGGCCAGCGCCATGAAGGTGATCTTCAGCGTAATCCAGAGCGAGCCAGAAAGCGTCGCCCAGTCGGCGACCAGCGTCTGGCCGATCAGCAGCGGCCCGGGCAGGATATAGGCCGGGATACCGTTCCAGCGGACCGCGAACTCCCAGAGCGCCAGCGAGAACAGGCCGATCGCGATCGGCGCGAGGATGCGTGGCCAGGCGCTGGCTGGCAGGCCGAGGATGCGTTGTTCGGTCACGAAGACCGGGCGCGCCTCGGAGTCGGTGCCGCCATGGGCATGGGCTGCGGATTCGATCGACGGCATGCTCATGAGCCGATCGCCTCCTTGAGCTTGCCCGAGACCACGCGACAAAGATGGGCGTATTCCGGCGAGGTGCGGAAGAGGTCGTCGCGCGGATAGGGCGCGTCGACGTCGAGATCGGCCATGACGCGGCCGGGCCGCGCCGCCATCACCACAATGCGCTTCGACAGATAGACCGATTCGAACACCGAATGGGTGACGAAGACCGCGGTGAACTTCTCCTTCCACCACAACTCGAGCAGATCGTCGTTGAGGCGGTGGCGGGTGATCTCGTCGAGCGCGGCGAAGGGCTCGTCCATCAGCAGGATCTTCGGCCGCAGCACCAGCCCGCGCGCGATCGAGACGCGCATCTTCATGCCGCCGGAGAGCTCGCGGGGGTAAGATTTCTCGAAGCCGGAGAGGCCGACGAGCGCCAGCATCGCGGCTGCCCGCTCACGCGCCTCGCTGGTGCGCACGCCCTTCAGGGTCAGCGGCATCATGACGTTGGCGAGCGCCGTCGCCCAGGGCATCAGCGTCGGGTCCTGGAAGACGAAGCCGAGATCACGCTGCGGCTCGCCCGACGCGTCATGGACCGTAGTAGGCCACTCGATCGTCCCGCTGGAGGGCGCGCCGAGGCCCGCGATCATCCGCAGCAGCGTCGACTTTCCGCAACCGGAGGGGCCGAGCAGGCTGACGAACTCGCCCTCCCCCAGGCTCAGATTGACGTCGCGCACGGCGAGCGTGCCGTTGCCGAACTGCTTGGAAACATGGCGCACGCAGACCAGGGGCTTGCGACCCTCGGGGCGAACGGCATGGGGAGTGCTCAGAGAGGCCGTGTCCAAAGCCTGATGATCCGCTTCTGCAATGTGAGCCGTCATTCTCGGGCCAGCGAAGCGCAGACCCGAGAATCTCGATCAGGAGATGCTCGGGTCAAGCCCGAGCATGACGTGTCATCACGCCTTGCCGACGCCCTTGTTGATGAACTCCAGGCTGTAGGCCTTCTTCAGGTCGATGCCGGCGGGGAAGACGCCCGCTTCCGTCATCGTCTTGTAGAAGCTCGCCCAGCGCGCATCGGTCATGGCGCCGATGCCGAGCGTCAGCGCATCGCCCGAGAGCACGATGCCCTTCTCGTTCATCACCTTCACCGCGTAGTCGATCTTCTCCTGATCCATGTCGGGGTTGTCCTTCAGGATCTGCGCGTTCGCGGCGGCGACATCCTGCCCCTTCATATAGGCGGCCCAGCCTTCCAGCGAGGCGGTGACGAAGCGCTGGACCAGGTCCTTCTTCTCGTCGACCATCTTGCGGGAGATGTTGATCGTCGTGTTGTAATTCTCGAAGCCGGCATCGGCGATGAGATGCACGATCGGTGTGACGCCGCCCTGCTTCTGGATGGCGAAGGGTTCCGACGACAGGAAGCCCTGCTGCGAGATGGTCTTGTCGGCCAGAAACGGCGCCATGTTGAAGGTGTAGGGCCGGATCTGCTCGTCGGTGTAGCCGAACTTCGCCTTCAGGAAGGGCCAGTAGCTGGTACGGCCGGCGGCGCCGACCAGGATCGGCTTGCCTTTCAGCGCGGCGAGCGAGTCGTTGCCGACGCCCGGATGCGAGATGATGACCTGTGGATCCTTCTGGAAGATCGAGGCGATGCAGAGGAAGGGGATGTTCTCCTGGGCATAGCGGATCGCCTCGAAGGAGTTCGACATGATCATGTCGACCCGGCCGCCGAGCAGGAGCTGCGAGGGGTTCTGCTGCGGGCCGCCGGGGCGGATCTCGGCGTCGATGCCGTACTTCTTGTAGATGCCGTTGGCGGCGGCGAGGTAGAAGCCGCCATGCTCGGCCTGGGCGCGCCAGTTGGTCTGGTAGGACACCTTGTCGAGCGTCTGCGCGCTCACCCGCGCTCCGGGCACGGCGACCAGCGCCGATCCACCGATGAGACCGAGCGCACCCCGGCGCGTCAGGCGGTACTTCGTCATCGTCATCCCTGTGACCTCCCCTGAAAATCCTCGGCTGAACGCCTTGGCTGCGCGCCAGCAAACTGTATGCCATGGCAAGCCTTCGGCAGGAACCGCGACACCGCGTCATGGCGCCGCCGCTGGCGCTTGCCCACAGGCGATCGCGCCTGCCTTATCCGCTCGGGCGGGCTGGAGTGTCCGGGTCACGCGAATGGAGACGACAAGACGATGGGCGCGCGCTTCTGGGGCGATCTGAAGACCACTGACTTCGCCGGGCTTACGGCGGAAGGCACCGTCGCCGTGCTGCCGCTGGCGGCGATCGAGCAGCATGGGCCGCATCTGCCGGTGTCGGTCGACACCACGATCATGAACGCGATGCTCGCGGAAGCGATGCCGCTGGTGCCGGCCGGGCTCGACGTGCTCGTGCTGCCGACTCTGGCGATCTGCAAGTCGAACGAACACCTGCATTCGCCGGGCACGCTGACGCTCTCCTGGGAGAGCGCGACGCAGAGCTGGATCGAGATCGGCGAGAGCGTCCGGCGCGCAGGGCTGCGCAAGCTGGTGATCCTGACCTCGCATGGCGGCAACATCGACCCGATGAAGGTCGTGGCGCGGGAGCTGCGGGTGCGCCACGGCATGCTGGCGGTGACGACCGCCTGGCGTGCCTTCGGCCTCCCGCCCGGCCTCTATGCCGATCTCGACGCCAATCACGGCATCCATGCTGGCGACATCGAGACTTCGCTGATGCTGCATTTTCGGCCTGATCTCGTCGATATGAGCCACGCCGCGGCCTTCAACCCGCTAACGGTCGAGATGGCGGCCGAGGGCTATAGCTGGCTGCGGCCGACCGGGCTGCACGCGATGGCCTGGATGGCGCAGGACGTCCACCCGTCCGGCGCCGCGGGCGACGCCTCCCTCGCCACGGCCGAGAAGGGCAAGGCGACGGCCGCCTTCCAGGCGAAAGGCTTCGTCGAGCTGCTGGCCGATGTGGCGCGGTTTCCGCTGGAGCGGCTGCACAAGGGGGCCGGCTAGCCCCCGAGAACTCGCCTTTGGCCGCCGAGGGCCAGGCCGGTATCAAGCGACCTTCTGCGCTCGCTCGACGGTGTCGGGAGCGTGGTCGATGACTTTGAGCAGCGCTCGGGCCGTCCTGTCCAGCCTGCGGCGTCCCTGCTCCCAGTCGCGCAAGGTCGCCGGGCTCAGGCCGAACTTGCGGGCAAAGGCCTCCTGAGAGAGGCCCAATTTCTTGCGAATGGCCGCGACATCGACGACCTCCACGGCGATCGTCTTGGCGGGTTCCTTTTCGCCTCGTGCGATCGCCACCGCTTCGGTCGCGCTCGCGACCAGATCCTGCCCGAATGTCGGCATCTCAACGATCTCCTGAGTTGGTCGCCTGCCGGTAGGCATCCGCGATTTTCGGCAGCGTCCTGGCGAGGTCATTGCGCTCGGCCTGGCTCAGATTGGCCCGGTTGCCTTTGTCGATCAGAGCCAGAAGGAAGATCGGAACATCGTCGCCGCCGAAGTAATGGATCGTGCGGTAGCCGCCGCTTTTTCCTTCACCCCGGCCGGCATGACGCAGCTTGCGCGCGCCGCCGGTCCCCACCATCAGGTCACCGCCGAGAGGATTGCTCGCAACGGCGACCGCGATGTCCTGGATCTCGTCGTCGCCGAGACCAGCCGCCTTGGCCTGCCGTTCGAAAACCGAGGTCAGCAACACGGCCTGCATCTGCCGATACTACGGCAATGCCGTATTTCGCGGCAAGTGGAATCGCAGAGGGCGGATTGCCCTAAGCCCCCGCCTTGCCCTTCGGGGCGTAGATGTCCTTGTACTGCTCGCGCAGCAGGTTCTTCTGGACCTTGCCCATGGTGTTGCGCGGCAGGTCGTCGACGATGAAGACCTGCTTGGGCAGCTTGAACTTGGCGAGGCGCTGTTCGAGCGTCTGCGCGATCGAGGCGGCGGTGATGGTCGCGCCGGGCTTCACCACCACGACGGCGGTGACGCCCTCGCCGAAATCCGGATGCGGGCAGCCGATCACGGCACTCTCGATCACGCCCGGCATCTCGTCGATCTCGGTCTCGACCTCCTTGGGGTAGACGTTGTAGCCGCCGGTGATGATGAGGTCCTTGCCGCGCCCGACGATGTGGACGTAGCCGGCCGCATCGATCTTGCCGAGATCGCCGGTGATGAAGAAGCCGTCCGGCTTGAACTCGGCCGCGGTTTTCTCGGGGTTGCGCCAGTAGCCCTTGAAGACGTTGGGCCCCTTGACCTCGATCATGCCGATCTCGTCAGCGGCCAGCCCCCTGCCCGTCTCGGGATCGACGACGCGGGCGGAGACGCCCGGCAGCGGAAAGCCGACGGTGCCGGCCACCCGCTCGCCCTCGTAGGGGTTGGAGGTGTTCATGTTGGTCTCGGTCATGCCGTAGCGCTCGAGGATCGCGTGGCCGGTCCGCTCGCGCCATTCGCGATGCGTCTCGGCCAGAAGAGGCGCCGAGCCGGAGACGAAGAGGCGCATGTGCTTGGTCGCCTCCTTCGTCAGCCGGGCGTCCTGCAGCAACCGGACATAGAAGGTCGGCACGCCCATCATGCAGGTCGCCCGCGGCAGGTCTTTGAACACCTGGTCGGGGTCGAATTTCGGCAGCAGGATCATCGAGGCGCCGGAGAAGAGCACGCAGTTGGTCGCGACGAACAGGCCGTGCGTATGGAAGATCGGCAGCGCGTGCAGCAGCACGTCGTCCTTGGTGAAGCGCCAGTAATCGACCAGCGCCAGCGCGTTGGACGCGAGGTTGTCGTGGCTGAGCATCGCGCCCTTCGAGCGCCCCGTCGTGCCCGAGGTGTAGAGGATCGCGGCGAGATCGTCCGGCCCGCGCGCGATGTCGGCGAACGCGGTCGAGGCGGCGAGCGCCTTGTCTGAGAGCGAGCCGGCGGAGACGTCCGGCGAGCGCCAGACGCCGAGCGTCTCGAGCTTGGCGACGGCCTTGTCGGCATAGGGCTTCAGGGCGTCGGCCTTGGCCGGATCGCAGACGAAGACGGCGGGCTGCGCGTCGCCGAGGAAATACTCGATCTCGGCCGGGGTGTAGGCCGTGTTGAGCGGCAGGAAGATCGCGCCCGCGCGCACCGCGCCGAGATAGAGCATCAACGCCTCGACGCTCTTTTCGACCTGCACCGCCACCCGGTCACCCGGCTGGACGCCGAGCGCGACGAGCGCATTGGCGAAGCGGGCCGAGACGTCGACCATGTCGCCATAGGAATAGCGCCGACCGTCGTCGAGGAGGGAAAAGGGAGCATCCGGCGCGGGAATGCGCGACCTGACCAGGTCGAACAGGTGGTTGCCCATGATCAGGTCCTTTCAGGCATAGACAGCGCGAGCGGCGCCCCGCCGGGGCGGAGCGCATTTCCATTGGCGTCAGGCGGATCGCAGGTCAACTCGCGGCCGGCCGGAGCATCTTGCGCACGGCGGAGGAGGCGACCACCGTGTCACGGGTGGCATACGCTTCGTGATTGGTCTCGATGTCGTCGAGATCGTACCGGTAGTTGACCATCACGCCATGCGACTCGCGCAGACCGCGCGCGGAGAGATTGCCGCCGACATTGATGCGTTCCAGCCGAGCGCCGTTGCCGAGATGGAAACGGGCCACCGGGTCGATGACGCGACCGGCGGGTGTCCGCGCCCTCAGCATGTAATGCGCCATCATCTGGCCGAGCAGCTTGTCACGGCGGGCACGTGTCGCTTCGTCGAGCGAGATCGTCTCCCCGGCCGGGCGGGCGAGTTCCGAGCGCTCCTCATTGGTCAGGGCGAGGTCGCCCGGCGCGGCGAAGAGGCCTTCGAGCCAGCGGGCGAAGCCTGGCACCGGCGACAGGGTGACGAAGGTGTCCAGACCCGGCAGTTCGCGCTTCAGATCCTCGGCAACCTGCTTGATCAGGAAATTGCCGAAGGAGATGCCGCGCAGGCCCTCCTGGCAGTTGGAAATCGAATAGAAGACCGCCGTCGTCGCCTCGGCCGCCGGCAGCACCTCGCGGTCGCCGCTCAGGACCTCGCCGATGCTGCGCGGGATCGCGCGCGTCAGCGCCACTTCGACGAATATCAGCGGCTCGTCGACGAGCTGCGGATGGAAGAAGGCGAAGCAGCGCCGGTCCCCAGGCTCCAGCCGGCGACGCAGATCGTCCCAGCCCTGGATTTCGTGCACGGCCTCATAGCGGATGATCTTTTCCAGCACATTGGCCGGCGAGCGCCAGTCGATCCGACGCAGCACCAGGAAGCCGCGGTTGAACCAGGAGCCGAAGAGATGCCGGAAATCGGCATCGACGGTCATCAGGTCGCGGTCGCTCTCCATCGCCTCGAACAGCGCCTCGCGCATCCGCACCAGGACATGGGTGCCGCCGGGCGCGAGATTCAGCCGGCGCAGCAACTCCTGGCGGCGCGGCTCGGAGGCGACATGGAGCGCCGAGATCGTGCCCGCTCCGGGCGCTTTCCGGTAAGCTTCGATCGCCCGGTCGAGCCGCTCGTGATCCGGCCCGAAGCGCTCCTGCAGCATGGCGAAGAAGGCGCGCCGGCCCGGCTTGTCGAGCCGCTCCCAGGCGTCGAGCACACCCTGCGCCAGCGCCATGCCCGAGGCCTCTCCCCGGCCCGAGAGTAGATCTTCGCAGAGCCGGTCGATCGGGCGGTTGCGCTGCGCCATGAAGCGCTCGAAGCCGATCAGCGCCCGGCCGCGGTCGGCCACATTGGTCAGCAATTCGCCGAGAAACGCCATGTCGCTGCAGACCTCCCGTCGCCATCATGCCCTGCGGGGCGGGGCGCGCAAGCCCGCCCGCGCCCACTCAGTCTCAGCGCAGCAGGGCCCAGGCCTTCAGGAAGAAGTCGGGCGCACCGAAATTGCCGGATTTGAGCGCGATCACCATGTCGCGGCCCTGCGCCACGCGGGTCCAGGGCACGCCGGGGTCGATCTCCGGGCCGATCTCGAGCAGGCCGATGCCGAGCCCCTGGACGACAGCCCCCGAGGTTTCGCCACCCGCGACGAGCAGCCGCGAGACACCGCCCTCGGCCAGCAGCGCCGCCGTCTGCGCGAAGGCGTGCTCGACGGTCTCACCGGCCTTTTCGCGCCCGAGCTTCTCCTGGATCGCGGCGACCTCGGCGGGATCGTCGCTGGAATAGAGCAGGAAGGGTGTGTCCGGCGCCTGCGCCAGCGCCCAGGCCGCGAGCTTTGAGGCATCCTGCGCCCCGGAGACAAGCGCCATCGGATCGACCTTCAGGGCCGGATAGCCGGCCCCGATCGCCTTGGCGATCTGGCCGCGCGTCGCCGTCGAGCAGCTGCCGGAGATGATGCCGGGGCGGCCCTTGGGCGCGGCCAGGCTCGCCGCGATCTCGCGCTCCGGCAACAGGCCGGCGCGGCGGAAATTCTGCGGCAGGCCCATCGCGATGCCGGAGCCGCCGGTGAGCAGCTTGTGATCGGCAACCGCCTCGCCCAGCACCATCAGATCGGCGTTGGTGAGCGCATCGGTCACGACATAGCGCATGCCCTGGTCGGCCAGCGCTGCGAAGCGGGCCTTCACCGCCCCGGCTCCGGCCAGAACGGTGGCGTAATCGACCAGCCCGACGGCGCCCTTGGTTTGCGCGCCCATCAGGCGGATCAGGCTCGAATCGCGCATCGGCGTCAGCGGGTGGTCCTTCATCGAGCTTTCGTGAAGCGGCACCGCGCCGACGAAGAGATAGCCTTGGTAGATCGAGCGTCCATTGGCGGGAAAGGCGGGGCAGACGATGGCGAGACCGGCGCCGAGCCGCTGCGCCAGCGCATCGGCGACGGGGCCGATGTTGCCAGCGGGCGTCGAATCGAAGGTCGAGCAGTATTTGAACAGGATCTGCCGTGCGCCCGCGGCGAGCAGCGCCTCGCAGGCGGCGAGTGAGTCCGCGACAGCCTCGGCGACCGGGTTTGTGCGTGACTTCAGCGCGACGACGACGGCATCCGCCTCCGGCATGGCCTGGCCCGGCCGCGGAACGCCGATCGTCTGCACCGTGCGCATGCCGCTGCGATTGAGCATCAGCGCCACATCCGTCGCGCCCGTCATGTCGTCGGCAATCACACCCAGCAGCATCGTCGTTCCTCCGTTCGGCTTCGTGCCGGTCTCGTTGGGTGGTCTTCTAGCGACCCGCTGCCGTCAAGGCGATCCGGAGTGTGCACGGGGCGCGCATGCGAGCTCTGAAGACCGGAGCTGGCCGCCAAATTGCATGCAGGCCGCCGCCGTAACGGCATGCAATCCGGATGCGGACGCGACGGTGCGGCATCGACGCCGCTTCAAATTTGCATCAGGCTGGTACCAACCGGAACGATCTTCGGCGATCATGACGGCAAACGACAACAGGGGACATCCGATGAAGCTGCTCACCGCCCTGGCCTGCGCCACCGCTCTGACGTTCGCGGCCCTGCCCGCCGTCGCGCAGGCGCCCTCGACCCTGCGGATCGGCCTGCAGGAAGATCCCGACGTGCTCGACCCGCACAAGGCGCGCACCTTCGTCGGGCGGATCGTGTTCAAGGGGCTCTGCGACAAGCTGCTCGACATCACGCCCGACCTCAAGCTGGTGCCGCGCCTCGCGACAGAATGGTCGTTTTCGCCGGACGGCCTGACGCTGACGATGAAGCTGCGGACCGACGCGAAGTTTCATGACGGCGACGCTTTCAATGCCGAGGCCGCCAAGGCCAACATCGAGCGCGCACGCACCCTGCCCGACTCGCTGCGCAAATCGGAACTCGCTTCGGTCGACAGCGTCGAGACACCCGATGCCTCGACGCTCGTGCTCAAACTGAAGCGCCCGGATGCGACGCTGCTCGCACAGCTCACCGACCGTGCCGGCATGATGCTGGCGCCCAAGAGCCTCGCAGGCGACATCGGCTCGAAGCCGGTCTGCTCGGGACCCTATAAATTCGTCGAGCGGGTGCAGAACGACCGGATCGTTCTGGAGCGCTTCAAGGAGCATTGGGAAGCGCAGAACTACCATTTCGACCGCGTGATCTACCGCGCGATTCCCGACACGACGGTGCGCCTCGCCAATCTGCGCTCGGGCGAGCTCGACATGCTGGAGCGTCTGGCGCCGACCGACGTGAAGTCGGCCCGGTCCGACAAGGCGCTTACCGTCACCAGCATCGCCAATCTCGGCTATCAGGGCATCACCATCAACACCGCCCATGGCGACGCCGCCAAGCAGCCGATGGGGCAGGACAAGCGGGTCCGCCAGGCGCTTTCGCTCTCGATCGACCGCAAGGTGTTGAGCCAGGTCGTGTTCGAAGGGCTCTATGAGCCCATCGTCCAGCCCTTCAACCCCGGCAATCCCTATGTCAGCGCCGATTTCCCGGTGCCGGCGCGCGATGTCGCCAAGGCCAAGGCGCTGCTCAAGGAGGCCGGCCACAGCAAGGTCTCGGTCGAGCTCTTCGTCACCAACAACCCGGTCGACGCCCAGCTCGGCCAGGTCATCCAGGCCATGGCGGCAGAAGCCGGCATCGACATTCAGATCCGCTCGACGGAGTTCGCCAGCCAGCTTCGCGACCAGCAGCAGGGCAAGTTCCAGATGAGCCGCATCGGCTGGTCCGGCCGCATCGACCCGGACGGCAACCTGCACCAGTTCGTCACCACAAAGGGCAACCAGAACGACGGGCGCTATTCCAACGCCGAGGTCGACAAGCTGCTCGACGAGGCGCGGACAATCTATGACGTCGCCGAGCGCAAGAAGCGCTACGACGCCGCACAGAAGTTCCTGCAGGACGAGCTGCCGATCGTCTATCTCTACAACCAGACGGTCTTCTTCGCGCTGCGCTCCAACATCAGCGGCTTCGTGATCAACCCGGACGGCATGATCCGGCTGGCCGGGATCAAGCGGTCTTGAGGACCTGGTCTTTCGGGAACGCAGACCTGTCCCCTTCCCCCCGCTTGCGGTGGGGAAGGGTTAGGGATGGGGGGCCGCAAAGCCAGAGCCCCGTCCTTGATCGTCTCGCCGAGCGGCACTGCCCCCCACCCCGGCCCTCCCCACCGCAAGCGGGGGGAGGGAGGCGCCCATGCTCGCGCTGATCGGCCGCCGCGTTCTGATCGCGATACCGACGCTGTTCCTGGTGTCGCTGTTCGTGTTCGCCCTGCAGCGTGCGCTGCCGGGCGATCCGTTCCTCGTCATCGCCGGCGAGGAGCGCGATCCGGAGGTGATCGCACGCTTGCGCGCGATCTACCGCATGGACGATCCCGTCGTGGTGCAGTTCTTCGCCTGGCTCGGCCAGGTGATGCAGGGCGATTTCGGCCGTTCTCTGCGTACCGGCGAGCCCGTGCTCGGGCTGATCCTGCAGAAGCTGCCGGTGACGCTGCAGCTCGCCATCGCCTCGATCCTCGTCGCCATCGCCATCGGCATTCCCGCCGGTGTGCTGGCGGCGCGGCGCAAGGACACGGTGGTGGACTACTCGACCAGCGCGCTCGCGCTGTCGGGCTTGTCGATCCCGAATTTCTGGCTCGGGATCATGCTGATCCTGGTCGTGTCGGTGGAGCTGCAGTGGCTGCCGGCCTCCGGCTACGAACCGTTCTTCAAGAACCCCTGGGGGGCCATCGAGCGCCTGATCATGCCGGCCTTCGTGCTCGGCTCCGGCCTCGCCGCCTTCCTGATGCGCCACACCCGCTCGGCCATGCTCGAGGTGCTGCGCTCCGACTATGTCCGCACCGCCCGCGCCAAGGGGCTGGACGAGGACGCGGTCGTCCACCGTCACGCGCTGCGCAATGCGCTGGTGCCGATCATCACCCTGACGACGATCCTGTTCGGCGAATTGCTGGCCGGCGCTGTGCTGACAGAACAGGTCTTCACCATTCCCGGCTTCGGCAAGCTCATCGTCGATGCGGTGTTCAACCGCGACTATGGCGTCGTGCAGGGCGTGGTGCTGTGCACGGCGATCGGCTTCATCCTGATGAACCTGCTGGCGGACGTGCTCTACATTCTGGTCAACCCCCGGCTGAGGGCGCAGTGATGACGACCGCAGCCACCGACACGCTCGCCACGCCTCCCGAACTCGCCTTGCGGCCACGGCCCGGCGTGCTGGCGCGGCTCGCCCGCAACCGCTCGGCGCTGATCGGCGGGGCGATCGTGCTCGTCTTCGTGCTGATGGCCGTGCTGGCGCCGCTGCTGCCGCTGGCCGATCCGCTGAAGTCGAACTTCCTCGCCATCCGCAAGCCGCCTTCCGAGCTCTACTGGTTCGGAACGGACGAACTCGGGCGCGACCAGGTCTCGCGGCTGTTCTTCGGCGCGCAGGCCTCGCTGCTGGCGGGCATCGTCTCGGTCGTGATCGCGCTCGCCATCGGCATTCCCTTCGGGCTGCTGGCGGGCTGGTATGGCGGCTGGATCGACGCCGCGATCTCGCGGGTCACCGAGGCGATGCTGGCCTGCCCCTTCCTGATCCTGGCGATCGCCTTTGCGGCCGTGCTCGGCCCCTCGCTGACCAATGCGATGATCGCGATCGGCCTCTCGGCCGTGCCGGTCTTCGTGCGGCTGGTGCGGGCGCAGGTGCTGAGCGTCAAGGCCGAGGATTTCGTCGAGGGCGCGAGGGCGGTCGGTGCCCGCGACCTGCGCATCGTCCTGCGCCACATCCTGCCCAACATCCTCTCGCCGATCGTGGTCCAGTCGACGCTGTTCATGGCGCAGGCGATCATCCTCGAGGCGGCGCTCTCCTTCCTAGGCCTCGGCCAGCAGCCCCCTGCCCCGTCCTGGGGGCAGATGCTGAACGTCGCCAAGAACTTCATGGAGCAGGCGCCTTGGATGTCGGTGGCGCCGGGCGTCTGCATCTTCCTCGCCGTGCTCGGCTTCAACCTGCTCGGCGACGGCCTGCGCGACGTGCTCGACCCGAAGGAGGGATGAGTTGCTTGCACCGCGCGCCCCTCATGCCCGGGACGGCGCAGCCGGGCCCGCCATTTCGCCCTAAGCTCGCGCCTGCCCGGATCGGGCGGACCCGGCTTCCACCGCCCGCTCGTTTCGCACCGATTTCGCCTGCACTGGATCCCCCGCATGTTCACGACCCGGCCTGAAATCCTCGGCACCTTCGGTGTCTGCACCTCGACGCACTGGCTCGCGACGGCAACCGGCATGGCGATGCTGGAAAAGGGCGGCAACGCCTTCGACGCCTGCGCCGCGGCTGCCTTCGTGCTGCAGGTGGTCGAGCCGCATCTGGTCGGTCCGGCCGGCGAGATGCCGGCGGTGTTCTATTCGGCCAAGACGAAAAAGGTGGAGGTCATCTGCGGCCAGGGCACGGCGCCGGAGGCCGCGACCATCGACGCCTTCAAGGCACTGGGGCTCGATCTCGTGCCGGGCTCCGGCCTGCTCGCCGCCGTGGTGCCCGGGGCCTTCGGCGGCTGGATGACGCTGCTGCGCGACCATGGGCTGCTGCCGCTGCGCGAGGTGCTGGAGCCCGCGATCGGCTATTTCGAGAACGGCCATCCGATGCTGCCGCGCGTCTCGGACACCATCGCCGGGCTGACCGACCTGTTCACGAACGAGTGGCCGACCTCGGGCGAGGTCTATCTGCCCGCCGGGCAGGTGCCGCAGGCCAAGGCTCTGTTCCGCAACACCGCCGCGGCCGAGACCTATAAGCGCATCCTGAGCGAGGCGGAGGCTGCGGGCGGCAGCCGCGAGAAGCAGATCCAGGCGGCCTATGACGCCTGGTACAAGGGCTTCGTCGCCGAGGCGATCGACTCCTTCTGCCGGACGACGGAGGCGATCGATTCCTCCGGACGCCGCCACAAGGGTCTGCTCACCGCCGACGACATGGCGCGCTGGCAGCCGACCTACGAAGCGCCTGCCAGCGTGACCTATCACGGCTGGGAGGTCTTCAAGATCGGCCCCTGGGGCCAGGGTCCCGTCTTCCTGCAGACGCTGAAGATCCTCGAGGGCATCGACATCGCCGGGATGGGCCCCGACAGCGCCGCCTTCATCCACCATGTCGCCGAGGCGCTGAAACTCGCCTTCGCCGACCGCGAGGCCTATTACGGCGACCCCGATTTCGTGAAGGTGCCGCTGGCGACGCTGCTCTCGGAGGACTATGCCCGCGGCCGCCGCAACCTGATCACGGACACGGCCTCGCAGGAGTTGCGGCCGGGCATGATCCCCGGCTTCGAGGCGCAGGTCGCGCAGGCGCTGGCCGGCGTGCGCTATGCCGGACAGGCCGGCAAGAGCGACGCGACCGTCGGCGAACCCACGACGGCGGCGATGGTGGCGGCCGGGCGGCGCGGCGACACGGTCCATATCGACGTCATCGACAAATGGGGCAACATGATCGCCGCCACCCCTTCGGGCGGCTGGTTCCAGTCCTCGCCGGTGATCCCGGCGCTCGGCTTCCCGCTCAACGCACGCGCCCAGGCCTTCTTCCTCGACGAGGGGCTGCCCTCGGCGCTGGCGCCGTTCAAGCGGCCGCGCACGACGCTGACGCCGTCGCTCGCCTTCGAGAATGGCGAGCCGCGCCTCGTCTTCGGCACGCCGGGCGGCGACCAGCAGGAGCAGTGGCAGCTCGGCCTGTTCCTGCGCCGGGTGCATCACGGCCTCAATCTGCAGGAGGCGATCGACCTGCCGCTGTTCCACACCCAGCACTTTCCCTCGACCTTCTATCCGCGCGAGGCCAAGCTCGGCCATCTGGCGGTGGAGGAAAGCATCGGCGAACGGGTGCTGGCCGATCTCGTCGCGCGCGGCCACAAGCTGGAGCGGGCACCGGCCTGGACGATCGGCCGCCTCACCGCTGCCGAAAAGAGCACCGACGGTCTCTTGCGCGCGGCCGCGACGCCGCGTCTGATGCAGGCTTACGCGGCCGGCCGGTGAGGAAACCCGCATGACCTGGTCCATCGTCGCCCGCGACGCCGCCACCGGTGCCTATGGCGTCGCCGTCTCGACCTGCGCCTTTGCGGTCGGCTCGCGCGTGCCCTATGGCGGCGGCCGCATCGGCGCCATCGCGACGCAGGCCTTCGTCAACCCGCTCTACGGGGTCGACGGCATGCGCCTGCTCCAGGAGGGGCGCTCGGCGGTCGAGATCATCGCGACGCTGACCGCGGCCGATGAGGGCCGCGCCCATCGCCAGCTGCATGTCATCGACCGCGAGGGCAAGATCGCCGCCTTCACCGGCGCCTCCTGCATCGACTGGTGTGGCGCCGTCGACGGGCCGCAGGTCTCCGTCGCCGGCAACATGCTGAGCGGGCCGGAGGTGATCCAGCAGACGCTGAAGGCTTACATCGCCGCCTCGGCGCTCGACTTCGACGAGCGGCTGCTGGTTGCGCTCGAAGCTGGCGAGAAGGCGGGCGGCGACAAGCGCGGCCGGCAATCGGCGGCGATCCGGATCTGGTCGGGCGAGCCGGTGCCGAGCTTCGACATCCGCATCGACGACCATGTCGATCCGCTGGCCGAGCTGCGCCGGCTCTGGCGCGTCGCGCATCAGCGCTACGTCCCCTTCCAGCAGGCGTCGCCCTCGCGCTCGCGCCCGGCCGGCGTGACCGACCGCAACGAGCTCGACCGCCTGTGCAACGAGTACGCGGCCGCCTGGAACGCGCGCCATCCCGAATAGCTGTTCCGGAAGGAACTTCTGTCCGGCTGGGTAAAGCGCTAAGCTTCCCCAACGTCCGCATGGTCGGACGAAAGCGAGGACGCCGCCATGGCCAGCGACAGCGACGCTCTGGAACGCCGGATCGCGAAACTGGAAAGCCAGATCGCGGCCCTGACGGCGATGATCTCGGCCACGCCCGGCGGCGCGCTGGCGATCAGCGCGCCGGGAGGCATCAGCGTCACTGCCGGTGGAGCGATCTCGATGACGGCCGGGAGCGCCTTCGCTCTGACGGCCGGGAGCATGATCGGCGTCAGTGCCGGAACGCGGATCAGACTGGCCGGCGGTCAGGAGGTCGCCATCGACAGCCGGCAGTGCCATGTCGAGGCCACGGTCGATCTGAGCCTTTCCAGCACGCAGTCGATGTCGATCGAGACCGGTAAGAAGCTCACCGTGACAGCCGCCGACGAAGTGGCGGTGAAGAGCGGCAGCGCCCAGATCGAACTCAAGAAGGACGGGTCGGTCACGACGCGAGGGCGCGACATCACGACCACCGCCTCGGGCCGCGTCACCGTGAAGTCGAGCGCCGACACGGTGATCAAGGGCAGCAAGATCATCCAGAACTGAACGCGGGACAGGTCGGAGAGGCCAGAGCCTCCCCGGCCCGGCCGTTCAGACCAGCTTGCCCCGAGCCGCGACCGGCAGGTCGCCGATCAGGCGGTCGCCGCGCACGGTCACCAGCCGGTCGACCATGTTGACGACGACGCAGACATGGTTCGGCACCACGCGCACGATCTCGCCCACGCCTGGCCGGTCATTGCTGGCCGAGAGATCGAGAAAGCCGTGTTCCTCCGCGAATTTCGCAATGCGCGCCGCCGGATATTCGAGAATGTGGCCATGGCCGTCGAGCCCGCCGGAATCGCTCGTCAGCGTCTTGGAGCCGGAATCGAGGATGCCGCGCTCGGGGCCGGCCCGGCTGACCACCGTGGCATAGACGGTCAGCGCGCAGTCCTCCAGGCTCGCCACCCCGGCCGCGACCTGCATGCGGTCGTTGAAGATCGAGGTGCCGGCGCGGTGCTCGGTCGCGCCCTTGAGCTCGCCGATATGGGGAATGTTGGGCGAGCCTCCGGTGGAGACGATCGACGCCTCCAGACCCGCCTCGCGCAGGCCGGCATTGGCGGTGTCGAGGAACACTTGTGTACGCGCCCAGCCATCCTCCGGCGGATACATCAGGAAGCCGGCGAAGCGCAGCCCCTTCGAGCCCGCGATCAGCTTCGCCAGTTCGACCGCCTCGCCGGGCGTCTCGACGCCGGCGCGCTGGCGGCCGGTGTCGCATTCGACCACGACCTCGAGGTCGCGCCCGGCGATCTCCGCCGCCTGGGGCAGGCCGGCGATGGTGACGGGGTTGTCGGCGGCGACGATCATCCGGACCCGGCGCTGGAGATGGCCGAGCCGGCCGAGTTTCTGCTCGCCAAGGATGTTGTAGCTGATCAGGATATCGTCGACGCCGCCATCGGCCATCACCTCGGCCTCGCCGAGCTTCTGGCAGGTGATGCCGCGCGCCCCGGCCTCGATCTGGAGGCGGGCGAGTTCGGGCGACTTATGGGTCTTGATATGCGGGCGGTTGGCGACGCCCTTGGCATCGCAGACGGCCTGAAGGCGCGCGATGTTGGCCTCGACCTTGTCGAGATCGATCACCACGGCCGGCGTGCCGTAGATGCGGGCGATCTCGTCCTTCAGCGTCTCGTGACGCAGCCTGTCCTCGGCGAGAGCGCTCACGGCAGCACCCGGATGATCGCTTCGATCTCGACCGGCATGTTGCCGGGCAGCGAGCCCATGCCGACGGCCGAGCGGGCATGGCGCCCGTTCTCGCCGAGTACGGCCACGAGCAGGTCCGAGCAGCCATTGATGACCTTGGGCTGGTCGCCATAGTCCGGCACGGCGTTGACCATGCCGAGCAGCTTGATGACCTCGACCTTGTCGAGCGAGCCGGCCGCCTCCTTCATTGCCGCGAGCAGGCCAAGCCCTGTGTTTCTCGCGAAGTCATAGGCCTGCTCGGTCGTGAATTCCTTGCCGACCTTGCCGTTGGGGATCGAGCCGTCGGGGTTGCGCGGGCCCTGCCCCGAGAGAAAGACGAGATCGCCGGCCTTCCTGAAGCGCACGTAGTTGGCCATCGGCGCCACCATCGCGGGCAGTTCCAGGCCCAGATCCTTCAGTTTCTGCTCGGCGCTCATGGTGTCGTTCGTCCCTCTGCGGTCGTTTCATGTTCTGGCCGGAGCGCACGCTCCATATAGCGGGCGGCATCGTCATAGCTGGCGAGCTTCTCCGCAAGGGCAGGCGCATGCACCTCGCGAAAGCCCTGCCGCCGCCAGAAGCCGGACGAGCCGTCGATCGCGACCAGCGCGAGGCGCGGCAGGCCGGCACGGGCCGCGATCTCCGCCAGCCTCACGGCGGCGATGCCCCCAGCCCCGCTGCCGCGGGCCTGCGGCAGCAGCGCGAGATCGTGAATGTAGAAGCAGCCGGTCTGCGACGGCAGCGCGCCGAGAAGGCTATTCAGGGGCGGCGGCGCGGCGCGCCGCCAGGGATGGGCAATGACATAGCCGATCGCGCCGCCCGGCCCGTCGAGCACGAGGCAGCCCTGCGGGAACAGCCGCAGCCGCTCGGCGAAGATGGCCTCGTCTTCCGGGTAGCCGGGATGCACCACGGCCGCGACCGCCAGCACGGCCGGCAGGTCGGTCGCGGTCATCGGGCGCCAGAGAGTATCGGACATGCGAGTCAGTCAGCGATGAGACACAAGCGTCATTCTCGGGCGGAGCGTAGCGCAGACCCGAGAATCTCAGGCAAGAGATGCTCGGTTGGGGCCGAGCATGACGAGCCGTTCGCTTACGCGGCAATCTTCCTGAACTTGTTCGTCCGCTTCGGGTGCCACCAGGCGCCCTTGAGCACGACGCCCTCGGAGACGATCTTTCGTTCGCCGATCATGTGCTCGCCAGTGACGTCGGCATAGTCGAACTTGCCCTCCTTCACCGTCAGGATCGTCGCATCGCCAAGCGAGCCGACCTTGAGCGAGCCGTATTCGGGCCGCTTCAGCGCCATGGCGGCGTTCACAGTCGAGGCGGCGACGACATCATTCAGGCTCATCCCCATCACCAGGAACTTCGACATGGTCGTGACCTGGTCATAGGCCGGGCCATCGATGCAGAGCTTGTGGACGTCCGAGGAGATCACGTCGGGCTGGAAGCCGTTGGCGAGCATGGCCCGCGTCGTCTTGAAGGAAAACGAGCCCTTGCCGTGGCCGATATCGAAGATGACGCCGCGCTTACGGGCGGCCGCGACCTCCGGCTTCACCGTGCCCTGCGCCGTGCAGGGCGCGTTCGGGAAGGGGCGGAAGGCATGGGTCAGCACGTCGCCCGGCCGCAGCATGTTGACCACTTCCTCATAGGAGGGCGGCGGATGATCGATATGGCACATCAGCGGCATGCCGACCTCGTTGGCGACCTGCAGCGCGACGTTGAGCGGGGCGGTGCCCTGGTCGCCCGAGGCGTGCAGACCGACGCGCACCTTGATGCCGACGATCAGGTCACGGTTCTTGTCGGCGACCTCGGCGCAGTCGATCGGATTCATCATCGCCATGTCGCGGCTCTCGCCGACCATGACGCGGTGGTCGAAGCCGTAGATGCCGGCGTGGCTGACATGGAGATAGGCGAGGATACGGGCCTGGCTGCGCTCGATGACGTGCTTGCGGAAGCCCGGCCAGTTGCCCGGCCCGGCCGAGCCGGTGTCGACCGAGGTGGTGACGCCCGAGGCCCGACAGAATTCGTCAGCGTCGATACCGAGCGACGTGCCGCCCCAGTAGACATGGGTGTGCAGGTCGATCAGCCCGGGCGTGACGATGTAGCCGGAGACGTCGCGGATTTCCTTGGCGCCCTTCAGGTCCTTGCCGAAGCCGGAGACCTTGCCGTCGGTGAAGGCGACGTCGCAGACACCGTCATGCTTCTGCGAGGGGTCGATGACGCGACCGCCCTTGAGGATGAGATCGTGGGTCATGGAGCTTCCTCGCCCGTTTCTTGGATTTCAGAACAGAATGTCGCTGTTGAGAGCGCCGCCGAGCGGCGAAGTGTCATGACGGAGCATCGGGTCGAGCACTCACGCCGGCTCGACCGCGCCCTTGCGCTCGACGATGAGGCCATAGGCCTGCGGCTCGCGATGCTTGGCGAAGTTGAAGGTCGAGGCCTTGTAGCTCTTGCCGAGATCCATGTCGCAGCGGGCGACGACCAGTTCGTCCCCTTCCGTCACCGCCTGCGCCACGACCTCGCCGGTGGGGGCGATGATGCAGGAGCCGCCGATCTGGTCGACGCCGGCTTCCAGACCCGCCTTGGCGACGCCGACCACCCAGGTGGCGTTCTGATAGGCGCCGGCCTGCATGACGAGCTGGTTATGGAAATTGCCGAGCCGGTCGTGATCCGGGGCCGGTGGATTATGCTTGGGCGTGTTGTAGCCGAGCAGGATCAGCTCGACGTTCTGCAGCCCCATGGCGCGGTAGCTCTCGGGCCAGCGCCGGTCGTTGCAGATCATCATGCCGATGTTGGCGCCCATGCTGCGCCAGACCGGCCAGCCGAGATCGCCCGTCTCGAAGTAGCGCTTCTCGAGATTCTGGAACGGTGCTTCGGGGCGATGCTCCGGATGGCCCGGCAGATGGATCTTGCGGTACTTGCCGACGATGGCGCCGGATTTGTCGACCAGGATCGCCGTATTGAAGCGACGCTTGCGGCCAGCCTCGTAAGCGAGCTCGCAATAGCCGAGATGGAAACCGACGCCGAGGCGCTTGGCCTCCTCGAAGAGCGGCGCGGTCTCGTTGGAGGGCATCGCGCTCTCGAAATGGCTGTCGATCTCGTCCTCGTCCTCGATCCACCAATGCGGGAAGAAGGCGGTGAGTGCCGCCTCAGGATAGACGACCAGATCGGCGCCATGGCTCTTGGCCTGCCGCATCAGCTCGATCATTCGCGCGACGGCGGAGGCACGGCTCTCGTCGCGCTGGATCGGGCCGAGTTGCGCAGCGGCGATGGTGAGGAAGCGGCTCATCCCAAGGCCTCCAGGGTCCGTGCCGGAGCGGAGGCGGCGGCTTCGTGGTGGGAACGATCAGGCATCGGCTCACGCTCGGCAGTCAGGCGCCGCCGCTGCGGCTTGTTCTGGTCCCGGGCGCCAGACGCCCGGGCAAAGGATCGGGCCCGGGGCCCCTACTGCGCCCCTCAGAGCGCCTTGGCGAGACGCGGATCGAGCGAGTCGCGCAGGCCGTCGCCCAGCAGGTTGACCGCCAGCACGGTGATCGAGAGGAAGATCGCCGGGAACAGGATGATGTGCGGCTTGACCTGCCAGAGCGCGCGCCCCTCGGCCATGATGTTGCCCCAGGACGGCGTCGCAGGCGGGATGCCGGCGCCGATGAAGGAGAGGATCGCCTCGATGATCATGGCGCTGGCGCAGATATACGTCGCCTGCACGCTCATCGGCGCGAAGGTGTTGGGCAGGATGTGACGCAGGATGATGCGGGGCGTGCGGGCGCCATTGGCGATCGCCGCCTCGACATAGGGCTGCTCGCGCAGCGACAGCACGACGCCGCGCACGAGCCGCGCCACGCGCGGGATCTCGGCGATGGTGATGGCGATGATGACGTTCTGGATCGAGCCGCGGGTCAGCGCCATCAGGGCGATGGCGAGCAGGATCGGCGGGATCGACATCATGCCGTCGATGATCCGCATGACGATGCCGTCGGCCCAGCGCACGAAGCCTGCGAAAAGGCCGATCGCCAGTCCGATGACCGAGGACAGGATCGCGACGCTGAAGCCGACGACCAGCGAGACGCGGGCGCCGTAGACGACGCGGGAGTAGATGTCGCGGCCCAGCATGTCCGTGCCGAACCAGTAGAGTTCGGAAGGCACGCGGGTGCGCCGGGACGTCGCGATGGCGGTCGGGTCCACCGTCCACAGCAGCGGCGCAAAGAGGCCAATCAGCGCCATCAGAACGAGCAGCGATCCGCCGATGGCGACGGCCGGGTGGCGGCGCAGGTAGCGCCGGAAGCGGGCGAAGCGGCCGGGAACCGGGGCGACGCCGGGTTCGGGCGCAGCGGCCAGTGCGGCGGGCGCCGGGAGGGAGCTCGGCATCGTCAATAGCGTATCCTCGGATCGACGATCGTGTAGGTCAGGTCGATGAGCAGGTTCACCAGCACGTAGACTAGGCTGAACATCAGCACGACGCCCTGGATGACGGGATAGTCGCGCCGCAGGATGGCATCGACGGTGAGGCGTCCAAGACCCGGAATGGCGAAGACGCTCTCGGTCACCACGGCGCCGCCGATCAGGAGCGCGATGCCGATGCCGATGATCGTGACGATCGGCACGGCCGCGTTCTTGAGCGCGTGCAGGAAGAGCACCTCGCGCTGGCCGACGCCCTTGGCCTGGGCGGTGCGGACATAGTCCTGCTGCAGGACCTCCAGCATGGTGGCGCGGGTGATGCGCGCGATCAGGGCGATGTAGACCAGCCCGAGCGTCATCGCCGGCAGGACGAGGTTCTTGAACCAGGGCACGAAGCCCTGCGAAATCGGCGTGTAGCCCTGCACGGGGACCCAGTCGAGCTGCAGGGCGAAGACATAGGCCAGCAGATAGCCGACGACGAAGACCGGGACCGAGAAGCCGAAGACGGCAAACGCCATGGCGCCGCGGTCGATCCAGGTGCCGGCCTTCCACGCGGCGATGACGCCCATCGGCACGGCGATCGTCACCGCGAAGATGAGGGTGAGGACCATCAGCGAGAGCGTCGGCTCGATGCGCTGGGCGATGAGCTGCGTCACCGGCAGCGAGGTGAAGATCGAGGTGCCCAGATCGCCCTGCAGCACCCGGAAAGACCACTCGGCAAAGCGAACGAGATAGGGCCGGTCGAGGCCGAGGCTGGCGCGGATGCGCTCGACATCGGCGGGCGAAGCCTGGTCGCCGGCAATGACGGCGGCGGGATCGCCGGGCGCAATGTAGAGCAGGGAGAAGACGAACAGCGCCACGAAGGCCATCACCGGGATGGTCGTGATGATGCGTCTGACGATGAAGGCCAGCATTGCGGCTCACGCGTCCTTGTTTGGTTGCACGCGAGGTCGATCGGCACGGCTGGCCGACCGCCAGGCCCCGAAGCGGAGCCGAAGCGGCGCACCGGCGCGCCGCTTCGTTGCGAGGACGCCGGAGGGCGCCCTCGTCGGTCAGGCCTTCGAGACGCCCCAGACCACCGGGAACGGGCCGCTCGTCACGCCGGATACATTCTTCCGCCAGGCCTGATAGCCGAGATAGAAGCCCGTCGGGCAATAGACGACGTTCTCGACCGCGGCCTTGTTGAGGCGGCCCATGGCCGCTTTTTCCTCGGCCATGTCTTTGGCGTTGAACCAGTTCGTCACTTCGGTCTCGACCGCCGGCACGTCCGGCCAGCCAAACCAGGCCTTCTCGCCATTGGCGCGAACGGCGGTGTAGGAGGCGGGGTTCACGCAGTCGGCGCCGGCATGCCAGGTGTGGAACATGCTCCAGCCGCCCTGCCCCGGCGCCGTCTTCTGGGCGCGGCGGGCGCCGACGGTGCCCCAATCGGTGGCGATGAAGTCGACCTTCATGCCGATGCTCTTGAGCAGTTCGGCGGTCACGTCACCCATCGCCTTCGTGGCGGCCATGTCCTGCGCGACCACGCAGATCACCGGCTCGTCCTTGTAACCGGCCTCGGCGAGCAGCTTCTTGGCCTCTGCGACGCTCTTCTTCTTCATCATCTCGCCGCCCTCCTCGGTGTAGAGGGGCGTGCCGGGGGTGAAGAAGCTCGCCATCGGCTTCCAGAGCTTGTCGTCGTCGCCGACGATCGAGCGCATGTAGTCTTCCTGGTTCAGCGCCGTCATCACCGCCTGACGCACCTTCACGTTGTTGAAGGGCGGATGCAGGTGGTTCATGCGGAAGGCGCCGATATTGCCGAGCGGATCGCCGATATCGACGTTGATGTTGGCGTTCCTCCTGAGAACGGGCACGAGGTCCGCCAGCGGCGTCTCCCACCAGTCGACCTCGCCGTTCTGGAGCGCCGCGGCGGCCGTCGCCGGGTCGGGCATGATGACCCATTCGACGCGATCGAAGTTCATGACCTTGCCGCCGGAGAGCCAGTCCGGCTTCTCGGAGCGGGGCTTGTAGTCGGCGAATTTCTCGAAGACCGCCTTGGCGCCGGGCACCCACTCGCTGCGCACGAACTTCATCGGGCCGGAGCCGATATATTCGGTGATCTGCGTGAAGGGATCGGTCTTGGCGATGCGCTCCGGCATGATGAAGGTGCAGGGCGCGTTGTTCTTGCCGAGCGCGAGCAGCATCTTCGGATAAGGCTGCTTCAGCGACCATTTCCAGGTCAGGTCGTCGACCGGCACCAGCTCGTTCTGGATGGCGCGGATCATGAGGCCCATCGGGTCGCGGGCCGACCAGCGGATCAGGCTCTGCACCACGTCCTTGGACGTCACGGGCGCGCCGTCATGGAACTTCAGGCCGTCGCGCAGCTTGAAGGTCCAGGTCAAACCGTCGGCGGAGACGGTCTCGCTCTCGACCATCTGGCGCTGCGGCTGGAACTTCGAGTCGATGCCGTAGAGCGTGTCCCAGACCAGCAGCGCGGCGTTGCGCACGACATATTGCGTGCCCCAGATGGGGTCGAAATTCGCAAGGTTCGCCTGGGGCACGAAGCGCAGCGTCTTGGAGGCCGCCGCCCCTTGGGCAAGGGCCGGCATGGCGAGGCCGCCTGCTGCGGCGAGCGCGCCCGTTCCGGCCGCGGTCTTCAGAAATGTTCTGCGGTCCATCATTCTCTCCCCTGACACGGCAACCTCTCGACGGGTGACCTTGGCGCGAGTTTGGGCAGAAATTTCTGCCGTGACAACTCGTCTGGCCGGCCCTCCGCAGGCGGCGAGCGGCTTGCACGCATCGTGCCAAACGGAACCGCCTCGGGCTTTTTGGCGAGAACGGGCCTCCGGCTCGGTTTTGAGGGCAGAGAATATTTTTCTGAAGACAGCGACGGCGGCGCGGGATCGCGCCGCCGCGGGTGGGTTCGCGCGCCCGCCTGCTTCTCAGGCGGCGCCGACAGGCGCGTCGATACGGGGGAAGGGTCGTGCCGCCTCGAAGGCCGCGGCGGCGCGCAGAACCAGCGCGTCGCGTCCAAAGGGCCCGACGATCTGGAGCCCGGCCGGAAGCCCCACCGCCGTCAGCCCGCAGGGCAGCGAAATCGCCGGCGCCTGGGTGATGTTGAAGGGGTAGGTGAAGGGCGTCCAGCGCGTCCAGTCCTCGCCATAGCCGCCATGGCGCGGCGTGTTGGCGCCGACCTCGAAGGCCGGCAGCGGCAGCGTCGGCGTCAGCAGCAGATCGAAGCGTGCATGAAATTGCGCCATCTTGTGCGCAAGCGCATTGCGCTGGTTCAGGAGCGCATCGACATAGGCCGCGCCGGGCACACGCTCGCCCTGCTCCGCAACGGCGACGAGACCGGGGTCCATGCGCGCCCGCTCGGCGGGGCCGGCCGAGCGCAGGGCGAGCGCCGCACCCGCCGACCAGATCGTCATCAGCGTCTCGATCGGGTCCTCGAAACCAGGATCGACCTCCTCGACGGTCGCGCCCAGATCGCGGAAGGCGAGTGCCGCCGCCCGCGTCAAGGCGGCGATCTCGGGATCGACCGAGACGTCGCGGCCGAGTTGGGCCGACCAGGCGATGCGCAGGCCCTTCACCCCACCTTTAAGCCCGTCGACATAGTCCGGCGGGCGGTCGATCATCGCCGTCATGTCGCGGATGTCGGGGCGGCCGATCGCGTTCATGGCGAGCGCCGTGTCGGCGACGGTGCGGGTCAGCGGGCCGAGATGGGCGAGGAAGCCCATGGTCGAGACCGGCCAGGCCGGCACGCGGCCATAGGTCGGCTTCAGGCCGACGACACCGGTAAAGGCGGCCGGAATGCGGACCGAGCCGGCGCCGTCCGTGCCGATATGGATGCAGCCGAGATTGAGGGCGGCGCAGGAGGCCGCGCCGGCCGAGGAGCCGCCGGGGCCGGTGGCAATGTTCCAGGGATTGCGGGTGATGCCCGAGAGCGGCGAGTCACCCACGCCCTTCCAGCCATATTCCGGCATCGTCGTCTTGCCGAGAAAGACCGTGCCGGCCTCGCGAAGCCGTGCGGCCGCGGGAGCATCATCGGCAAAGGGCGCATCGGTGGCGACGGCCGAGCCGCGGCGCATTGGCCAGCCAGCCACGCCGATATTGTCTTTGATCGTGACCGGCACGCCATCCAGCGGACCGAGCGGCTCGCCCTTGAGCCAGCGCGCCTGGGCGGCCTCCGCCATGGCGAGCGTCACCTCGGCGTCGCGCACGACGAAGGCGTTGATCTGCGGCTCGAAGCGCTCGATCCGCTCCAGCGCGTCCCGCGCGACCTCGACCGGGGAGAGTTCACGGCTGGCGTAGAGCGGGCCGAGTTCGGCGGCCGACAGCGATGCGATGGTCGTCATGAGGCTGATCCTGTCTGCGTCGTTTCGGAAGGCCTAGGCGTTGGCGACGCGCCAGGCGGCGTTGAGAAGGACGTTGGCGCCCGCGGCGATGTCGTCCTCCGTGCTGAACTCCGCCGGATTGTGGGAGAGCCCGCCGATGGAAGGGATGAAGACCATCGCGGTCGGGCAAATGCGCGACATCATCTGCGCGTCATGCCCCGCGCCGGAGATCATCCGCCGGACCGGCAGGCCGAGATCGGCCGCGCTCTGCTCCACCGTCGAAATCAGGGTTTCGTTGAAGGGCGTAGCCGGGAAGCGTGCGAGGTCGCGGAAGGCGATCTCGATGCCATGGCGCGTCGCGATCTCCGCACAATAACTGCGCACCGCGGCCTCGGCCCGGGCGAGCAGCGTGTCGTCGGGATTGCGCAGGTCGAGCGTCATCACGACAGTCTCGGGCACGACATTGACGTTGGCCGGCTGGACGCGGATGACGCCGCTGTTGGCCAGTTGGCCGGGGATCGCGCGCGTCAGGTCGTTGGCGTAGAGATTGATGCGCGCGGCAGCGAGGCCCGGATCCTTGCGATAGACCATCGGCGTAGTGCCGGCATGACTGGGCCGGCCCTTCAGCGTCAGCTCGAGCCAGCAGATCGCCTGGATGCCCGTCACTGCGCCGAGCCCGCCACCCTCGCTCTCCAGCACCGGCCCCTGCTCGATATGGAGTTCGAGATAGGCATGGGCCGGCAGGAAGCCCGGCCGCTCCGATCCCTCATAGCCGATACGCCGGAGCTCGCTGCCGAGCACGGCGCCGTCGGAATCCTGCTCGGCATGGGCTGCCTCCACGCTCATGCCACCCGCCCAGACATAGGACCCCAGCATGTCGGGATGGAAACGAGCGCCCTCCTCGTTCGTAAAGGCGATGACGGCGAGGTCTCGCTTCGGCACGAGGCCGGCATCGCGCAGCGTCGCCAGAACCTCGACGCCTGCGACGACGCCGAGCGCGCCGTCATAGCGGCCGCCCGTCCCCACCGTGTCGATATGGGAGCCCAGGATGACCGCCGGCCCCTCTTCCCGGCCCTTGAGGATGCCGACGATGTTGCCGATGGCATCGATCTTCACCGCGAGGCCGAGCGCCGTCATCTCGGCAACGAGCCAGTCGCGGCCCTGCCGGTCCTCGTCCGTCAGGGCGAGGCGGCGGCATCCGCCTTCCGGCGTCGCGCCGATCGCTGCCAGCGCCATGAGCCGCGACACCAGCCGCGTGCCGTCGACCCTGAGATTGCTGCCCATGCTCGTCTCCCCGCCAGGCGGTGCCGGAGCCGGATCCAACCCCCGCTGCAACGCCCATCCTGCATAGTCGCGCCGGCCGCGACCTGTCGATGCCTGCGGCGGCAAGGCGGGCCGGCGCAAATGCAACGGGCGCAGACTTGCGTCTGCGCCCGTCGGATCGGAGGCGCCCATTCAGGGTGCCAAGCGGTGGAGATCAGAACTCCTCCCAGCCTGTATCGCCCGAGCGGCTATTGACCACCTTCTTGGCCGGAGCGGCGGGAATGGGCGCCGGTTCGCGCGGCGCAGGCGCCTTGGTCTGGCCGAAGGCGGCTGCCGCGAGCTGGCGCAGGCGTGCCGGCTCCGTTGCGGGCCTGGGAGCAGGAGCCATGGCCGGCGCCTCGTGGCCTGTGCGGAAGGAGGCGACGAGGTCGTTGAGTTGGACGATCTTGCCCGAAAGCGAGCCGGCGGAGGCGGCGCTCTGTTCGGCCAGCGCCGCGTTCTGCTGGGTCATCTCGTCGAGATGCGCGACCGCCTGGCTCATCTCGTCGATGCCGCTCGCCTGTTCGCTCGAGGCCGCCGAAATGTCGGCGATGGTGGCCGCGACCTTCTCCGAAGCCGAGAGGATGTGGCTGAGCTGCTCGCCGGCTTGACGCACCAGCTTCACGCCCTCGCCGACCTCGTTGTTGGACGACGAGATCAGCGCCGAGATGTCCTTGGCCGCCTCGCTGGAGCGCTGCGCCAGGGTCCGCACCTCCGAGGCCACGACGGCGAAGCCCTTGCCGGCATCGCCGGCGCGCGCCGCTTCGACGGCGGCGTTCAGCGCCAGCAGGTTCGTCTGGAAGGCGATGTCGTCGATGACGCGAATGATGTCCGAGATCTTGGTCGAGGCGTCCTCGATCCGCGCCATGGCATCGACCGCCTGGCCGGCGATGGCGCCGCCGTTCTGCGCCGCCTTCATCGCCTCGTCGGCGATGGCGGCCGCATTCCGGGAGGCCTGTGCCGAGGCCTTCACCGAGGCCGCGAGCTGTTCGGTCGTGGCGGCCGTCTCCTCCAGCGAGGAGGCCTGTTCCTCGGTGCGCTTCGAGAGATCGTCCGCGCCCATGTTGATCTCGCGGGCGGCGAGCCCGACATCGGCCGAGGTGACCTGGATGGTGCGAACCGTGGCCGAGAGACGATCGATGGTGGCGTTGAAGTCGTCGCGCAGCTTGGCGTAATCGGCCGGCATCTCGGACCCGATACGATGGGTCAGATTGCCATGCGCGAGTTCGGACAGGCCAGCCGCGATCGAGCTGACGACCTTCTCCAATTCCTGTGCCTGCTGCAGGCGCTGCTGCGCCGCAGCCTGCCGCTGTTCCTCAGTCGACCGGCGGCTCTCGTCCATCAGGCTGGCCTGGGTCGCGGCCTCGCCTTCGAGGCGCTCCTTCTCGATGGCGGCCTGACGCAGAACGCTCACCGCTCCGGCCATCTGGGCGAATTCGCCGGCCCGGAATGTGGGAACCGCGGTCACGAGGTCGCCAGCCGCGAGCCGGTCCATGGCACCCTTGAGGCTGCCGAGCGGCTTCATCATCCGGCGCACCAGGAAGAAGAGAGCGAGGCCGGCGACGAGGGCGATGATCAGGCCCGCGATCACATTGCCGGTGATCATCTCGCTGACGACGGTCATGAAGTCGGCCTGCTTGATGCCGACGAAGAGGATGCCGATGACGCGATTGTCGGATTTCTGGACGATCGGTTCGTAGATCGTGAAGTAGGGCTGGCCGAGGATGTCGGCCGCGCCCGAATAGGTCTGGCGCTGCTTCAACACGGTGTCATAGGCGGGGCCGGCAGCGAGCTTCGTGCCGACCGCGCGTCCCCCGTCGGGGCGCTGGACGTTGGTGGCGATGCGGACATCGCCCATGAAGATCGTGGCGACACTGCCCGCCAGCGCCTTGACCTTGTCGACCGCGGCGAAGTTGCCGTTCATCAGCTCGTCGCCGAAATAAAGCTTGTCGCCGTCGAGGCGGGGCTCGCCCTTCGCGGCGACGAGATCGCGGAGCAGGTTGATGTTGACGACGAGGCTCGCCTGCGCCCGTTCGCGCATCGCCGTCTCGGCCGCGCGCAACGACACCATGACGGAAGCGGCGACCGCGACGCCGACGAAGAAGACGCCGAGCAAGGCGAGGCGGGTGGCGATGGGAAGGCGGGTCGACAGAAGCTTTTTCATCAGCGGATCCGGTTGGCAGCGGCGCCGGCCCGGCACCGGCCCGCAAAGGCGGTCCGGGCTCCGGTCGGACGGCGCCGGGGGGGGCAGCGATGCGCAGTCGATGCGCACCAGGAAATCAGTAGAGCAGGCAGGCCAGGCATCTCGTCGGGCCGGCAAGCCGCAACGGCACCGACATGCCGTTGCGCTCTTCGGCGACATTGGAATTAGACTTAACCGATCGTGTAAAGATTTGCTTAAGTTCAACGACTTTCGACTGATCTGATCCATTCGGTTCCAGATGAGACTTGTATAAGTCTGGCAGGCAACACCGCAGATCCAGCCCGCCGCCGCGTTGCCCCATCTGTTGCCGAGACGTCACAGCCCGTGTCTGCCATCATTCCGCCATATCGCGTTCACCTCGCGGCCATGCGATGTGACTTGAAGGTCCATGTGGCGTGACCCGTGGAACGCCGCAGCCTTTCCCTCGTTGTTCAGCCGCGTCCGCAAGATCAATAAAGCAGAGCCCAACTTCATGTCCGTCGAGAAGTCCGCCGTCCGCTCCCCTCTCTCCGCGCTCGCCCAGCCGTCGCGGCGCGCGACGCTGTTCCTGCTGCCTCTCGCGTTGGCGGGTTGCGTGTCGCGGCCGCAGGAGCCTTACGAAGTCGTCAGCACGCGCGGCTTCAACGTCAGCGCGGAATATCTCGCGATGTATGGCGAGCGGCCCGACGAGCAGTTTCCTCTGCCGGCGACCGATCTTTCCGAGGTCGACCCGCGCTATCTGCGGCGCGAGGTGGCCTATCCGACGCGCGAACAGCCCGGCACGATCGTCATCGATACCGACAACCGGTTCCTCTATCTGGTGCGCGAGAATGGCCGTGCGATCCGCTACGGCATCGGCGTCGGCAAGCAGGGCATGTCCTGGCGGGGCCGCGCGACCGTCGGCCGCAAGGCGGCCTGGCCGCGCTGGACGCCCACGGCGGCGATGATCGCCCGCGATCCGGAAAAGAACGGCCCCTGGGCGGGCGGCATGGATGCAGGCCTCGACAACCCGCTCGGCGCCCGAGCGCTTTATCTCTATCAGGGCGACCGCGACACGCTGTACCGCATCCACGGCACCAACGAGCCATGGTCGATCGGCCAGTCCGTATCGAGCGGCTGCATCCGCATGTTCAATCAGGATGTGATCGATCTGCATGGCCGCGTTCCGACCGGCACGACGGTGGTGGTGCTGAATCGCGGGCAGTTGCTCACGCCGCAGCCCGGCGAGACCTTCGACGAGTTCACCTCGGAAGGCGCCAGCATCTGACGCTTCGGCAGGAGCGTTCTGGTCCCCTGCCGCCACGCCTTGATACCGTCACATGCAGGTCCCACCTCTTCGTCAGGCGGCGCATCCGCACCGCCCGACACAAGGAGGAGATGACGATGACGCCGCAGGAACGCGACGTGATCGCCGGGATTTTCGACCGCCTGAAACAGGCGGCCAATCAGCCCCGCGACCCCGAGGCTGAAAACTACATCGCACAGCGGCTGCGCGATCAGCCCTATGCGCCCTATGCCATGGCGCAGGCGGTCTATGTGCAGGAAACCGCACTGACCAATCTGCAGGCGCAGGTCGAGGACCTCCAGGCCCAGCTGCGCGAGCTGCAGAGCCGGCCGGCCGAGGCCCCCGCCGCGAGCGGCGGTTTCCTCTCCGGCATCTTCGGCGGCGGTGCGGCCCAGCCGGCGCGGCCGCGCTCGGTGCCGTCTTTCCCCTCGCGCGGGCCCGACGCGCCCTCCCCGGCTTGGACCGGCCAGCAGCCGAACGCGATGCAGGCCGCGCCCGCCCAGCCGGGTCCGGCGCAGCAGGCCCCGGGCCCCTGGGGTAATGCCGGCCAGCAAGCGCCCGGACGCGGCGGTGGTTTCATGGCCACGGCCTTGACCACGGCGGCCGGCGTCGCCGGCGGCATGATGCTCGGCAGCGTGCTCAGCAACGCCTTTGGCGGTGGCTCGGCCCAGGCTGCGACCAAGCCGGCCGAAACGGCGCCGCAGGGTCAGGACAACGCTGCGGCGGACGCCCAGCCTGCCGGCTACGACGACGGCTCGTCCAACGCCGCAAACTATCAGCAGGCAGCCCAGGCCGAACCGATGGATGCCGGCTACGACGACGGCTCCAGCATGTTCGACGGCGGCGAGGACGACAGCTGGGCCTGAGCCCGGTCATCACCACCCGCGACCCTCACGATCCGCCCGGCTCGGCCAGGCGGATCTTTTCGTATCGACTCATCGATGGGCCAGTTTTCAGATGACGAGCACCTTGGCCCCGACACGAACCCGCTCGTAAAGGTCGGTGACGTCGTCATTGGTCATCCGGATGCAGCCGGAGGAGACGGCCTGGCCGATGGTATGCGGCTCATTCGTGCCATGGATGCGATAGAGCGACGAGCCGAGATAAAGCGCGCGGGCGCCCATCGGATTCTCGGGACCGCCCGGCATGAAGCGCGGAAGGTCCGGCCGGCGCTTGAGCATCTCCGGCGGCGGCGTCCAGTTCGGCCATTCGGCCTTTCGGCTGACGGTCTTCATCCCGGCCCAGGAGAAACCGGGCCGGCCGACGCCAATGCCGTAGCGCAGCGCGCGGCCGTTGGGCTGGACCAGAAAAAGGAAGCGCTGCGGCGTGTCGATGATGATCGTGCCGGGCTTGTGCGGCCCGTCATAGGCGACCTCCTGCTTGCGGAAGCGCGGATCGATGACCCGCTCGATCGGGCGCTCCATCTCGAGCGGTTGACCGAGCGCCGCCACACGCCCGCCGGCATTGACTCCGCCCCTTCCCCGCCCGGCCGCCTGCTCGAACGGATCGACCTCGTAGCCGGCGGCAGGCCGCGCGCTCTGGCCATAGGCCGAATAGCCGGGGCGGTTGTAGACGACGCCTCCGCGCGACGGCGTCGGATCGCGACCCGTCATCAGCAGCTCGATGAAACCGCCGCCGTAATTGGGGCGCGCATTCGAGGCGGTGGTCATCGGGTCGTCGACAGGAGCGCGGCCATACCCCTGGGCGAGCGAAGGGCCGGCCGCGAGGGAGGCGACGGTCAGCGCAAGCCATGAAACGCACAGACGGGAACGCATGACGCAACTCTCTCGACTTCGATCGGGAAAGTCTGGAGATGGGCGTTAAAAGGAATGGTAAATCGAGCGCCGCAACTGCGCTTGCGCCACAACGATCAGCAGCATTCGAGAGATTAACCTTATCACCACTTCAACAGACAGGGTGAAGGAAAGGTTGCGGCCCGCTTTGGAGCGGACCAGGTCAGTTCCGCCGGCTGCGGCGGACCGTCCACCAGAGCCCGAGCAGGGTTCGCCAGCGCGCGACGTCGCAGGCGAGGATGACGACGCCGTAGACGAGCGCTCCGAGCATCACCTGAAGGCCGAGTTCGACGACCGCCGGCAGACGGTTCTGCAAGGGCCAGATCGCCAGCGCCATGGCAGCAACCGCCAGCAGCACGGCGCCGCAGTCGCGCAGCGATGGCCACACCGGCAGGATGCGCTGCGCCGCCCAACCCGTCACGACCAGCACGACGAGGAAGGCGGACATTTGCGCCCAGGCGTAGAGGCCCGGCGGCGCGCCGCCAAAGGCAAGGATGATCCCGAGATTGGTGGCCAGCCCGGCCAGGGCCGCCAGCGTGGCGACCAGCGTGCGCTTCTCCAGCAGGAAGGCGGGATAGAGCCCTGCCTGGAAAATGGCGAGCGCGACGAAGCCGGGCAGGAGCGGCGCCATAAAGGCAGAGAAGGCCCCCTGAAAGCTCGGCGGCACCAGCAGACGGTCGAAAGCCGGCAGTGCCAGGGCGAATCCGACCGCGGCCGGCAGGGCCACCGCCAGAACGATCACCAGATTGGCAGCCATGCGCTTTTGCGCCGCGATGCGCCCGCGCGTCTCGTCGAGCCGGATGACCTCGCGCAGCAGCACGATCTCGAGTGTCGCGCCGAGCGTTCCGAAGAGGCGCAGTCCCATATCCGAAGCGAGAGAGAAGTAGCCGGCCTCGGCGAAGCCATGGGCGCCCGCCAGCAGCGAGCGGTTGAGCAGAGGAATCAGCGAGTAGATCGCATTGCCGGCGACGATCGGCAGCGCGTATTTGGCAAAGGTCCAGGCGAGATCGATGCGGGCGGCGCTGAAAGACAGGGGTGCATCGGCGAGTTTGCGGCGTACCGACATCAGCGCCACCGCGACGCTGAGCAACCCGCCGAGCAGCACCACCGTCGGGTCGCGCGTCCACCAGGCGCCGCCGACCATGAGCAGGAGCGCCAGAACGTTCTTGACGATGACCAGCCGCGCATAGGCGGCATCGAGAAAGCGGGCGCGGGCGATGGCCCCGTGGTAGTCGAAAAGCCCGGCGCCGATGCCGGCCAGAACCGCTGCCGCCAGCATCATCGCCGGCATCCGCGTATCGACACCGGCGACGATCGCCGCGACCAGCAGCGCGCAGAGCGTCACGCTGACGCCCGTGACCAGCACATCCAGCGTTGCACGGATCTCGGGCTCGGTTTCGCGCGCCTTGAGCGAGTAAAAGCGGACGGCGGACAGGCGGATCCAGTCCATCAGCGCCGTGTTGACGAGGACGATGATGGCGGCGCCGATCGCATAGCGGCCGAACTCGGCCGGGCCAAGAAAGAAGGCGATCAGCAGCCCGAGAACGAAGTTCAGCGCAGCATTGACGACGAAGGGCAGAAGGACCGTCATCGCGTCTCGATCATCCGTGCCGGGTCCCCGCTTGGCTGCAGCGCCGCCCGGCGCGACTCACGGAGAAACCGACCGGGCTGCGGCTTCGGGGTAGCGGGGCTCGCGCGAATCTCCAAATCGCAACGGTTTCTCAATCTCTCGAACCGGAGAGGGAGAAGGCGTTTTGACTTTCGCAATCTTTCTGTCGCGAACTTCTGCCGGCGCATCCCGTTGAGAGAGCAGTTCCACCGCGCACAGGCACGTTCATGACTTCAGCCCCTCTCTTCCAACTTGTCTATACATCGATCTACCGCGCGGGGCGTGTCTCCAACGAGCTTTCGGCCCTGCGCTCCATCCTGTCCGCCTCGCGCCGCAACAACCAGGCGGCGGGCGTCACCGGGTTCCTGATCTTCGACCGCGACAGTTTTCTGCAGGTGCTGGAAGGGCCCCGCGATGCGCTGGATGCCACGATGGCCCGCATCGCGCAGGACGATCGCCATCGCGATGTGTCCGTGCTCGACGTCCGGCCGATCGGGCAGCGCAGTTTCCATGCCTGGACGATGGGCGGCTGCCGCCGCACCCCGCAGGAGGATCCGATTTTTGCCGCCCATGGGATGGCGGGCGGCATCGACCGATCCAAAGCCGATTTCGACACGGTCGTCGCCCTGGCGCGCGACCTCAGTGCACAGGCCTCCGCCCCGGCCTGACGCGGACCGTCCCATGCGCGCCCCGAATGCGCCCCGTCGCAGCCGCCGCTATCGCATCGTGACGGCGGCGGCTATGGCGATGGAACCATGACACCATCCAGCCTTGCGATCCGTCCCGCGCGGGACAGCGACTCGGAGCCGCTCGCGGCGCTGATCGCGGCGAGCTTCGCCGAATATCCCAATTGCCTGTTCGAATGGTCGGAGTTTCCGGAGTTGCGCCGGCCAGCCAGCCATTTCGCTGGGAAGGGAGGACGGCTCTGGGTGGTGGACGCGCCGGATGGCGGCATCGCCGCTTCGCTCGGCGCGACGCCGGTGCCGGAGCAGAACGCGGTCGAGATCACCAAGGTCTATGCCGCACCGGCCTTCCGCGGCTCGGGCCTGGCCCAGGCCCTCTTCGCCGAGGCGCTGGCCTTCGCGCAGGACGGCGGCTTCGACGCGATGATGCTGTGGTCCGACACGCGCTTCGCGCGCGGCCATCGCTTCTACGAGAAGCTGGGCTTCCGGCGCTGGCCGGGCGAGCGCTACCTCGCCGACGTCTCGGCGACCTGGGAATATCATTTCCGCCTCGATCTCACCGGCGCGCGATGAGCCTCGGCCCCGCGCTGCGCGCCCTGCTCGGCATTGCCCTGCTGACTGCGATGGACGCGGTGGTGAAAGCGCAGATGCAGTCGCATCCCTTCATCGTCGCGCTGTTCATGCGCTTCGCCATGGGCGGCGTCTGCGCGCTCGCGGTGCTGGCCGTGCTGCGCCCGCCGGTCCCGACGCGCGCCAGCGTGATCGGCAACAGCATCCGGGTCCCGGTGGTGGTGCTGACGGCGGGCAGCTTCTTCTATTCGATCTCCGTCCTGCCGCTGGCGGAGGCGCTGACGCTCGCCTTCCTCGCCCCCGTTTTCGTCGCGCTGCTCGGCGGGGTGCTGCTGAAGGAGAAGCTGGACGCGCGGATCTGGCAGGCGCTCGGCTTCGGCATCGCGGGCATGCTGGTCATGGTCTGGCCGCGGCTGCAGGGGCAGGTCAGCGGCGCCGGGCTCGGCGTGGCGGCGGCACTATTTTCCGCCGTGACCTATGCGTTCAACCTGATCCTGCTGCGCCGGATCGCGCTGAAGGAGCACCCGGCGGTCATCGTCGCCTTCCAGAATGGCGGGCCGGCGCTGCTCCTGGCGGTGCCCGCCGCGCTCGCCTTCGTGCCGCTGACCGGCCATGACGTGCTGGTCTATCTGGCCGCCGGGGCGCTCGGCGTCGCCGGACATCTGATGCTGACCTCCGCGTTTGCACGGGCGGAAGCCTCGCGGCTGGCGCCGCTCGAATACACGGCCCTCATCTGGGCGAGCCTGCTCGGCTACGCCTTCTTCGACGAGGTGCCGCTGATCACGACCTATGCGGGCGCGGTGCTGATCGTCGCGGGCGCGATCGCGATCAGTCGGCGGTAATGCCGCTCAGCCAGCGCCCCGCGCCGGGAAGATGACGCAGGTCTCGGTGCCATGCGCGAGCAGCTTGCCGCGTTCGTCAACGAGCCGTCCCTCGCTGGTCGCCACCGTGCCGCCGCGATGGATGACCTTGCCCTCGCAGCGCACGACGCCGCTCTCGGGCATGACCGGGCGGACATAGTTCAGCTTCATCTCCAGGGTGGTGTAGCCCTCGCCGGGCTTCAGCGTCGCATGGGTGGCGCAGGCCATGGCGGAATCGAGGATCGTCGCGGTCCAGCCGCCATGGACCGTGCCGAGCGGGTTGAAGAAGCGTGCCGAGGGACGCCCGATGAAGACGACCCGGCCCTCCTCCACCTCGACGAGATCGAGATCCATCGCATCGGCGAAGGGCGGGCCGGGATGGCGGCCCTCGATCATGCCGCGCAGGAAGTCTAGGCCGCTGCCGGCCAGCAGCGTCTCCCGCGAGACCACTCCGACATCGCTCGCCATGGCTGGCCCCATTTCGTGTATTTACACGATAGATGGATGCCGATGGCCTGGTCAAGCGGGTCAGCTGCTCCCGCGCGCGACGCGCCGGAGCGCCTTCAACCGGTCGCGCATCTGCCTCCAATCCTCCTGGCTGAGCCCGCCCTCGATCCGCTCCTGCGCCGCGCGCCAATGCGGGATCGCCGCGTCGATGGCGGCCCGCCCTTTCGGCGTCACGCCATAGATCGAGGCCCTGCCCTTGCAGGCGACCGGCTCGATCAGCCCTTCGGCCGCGAGCAACTGGAGATTCCGGGTCAGCGAGGTGCGCTCCAGCGCGAAACGCTCCGCCAGTTCTGTGACCGAGCGCCAGGCGCCGGTGCTGAGCGCCGAGAGCAGGACGAACTGGGTGATCTTCAGGCCGCTGGAGCGCATCGCCTCGTCATAAGCGCGGGTGACGGCACGCGCCGTCATCCGCACATGCAGCGCGACGCAGCTGCGGGCGATGTCGTCGAGGGTTTCCGACGTGGCAGTAGGTAAAGACGGGGGCTCGGACATGGCGGCATGGTAGCGGGTTCCGGCGCCCTTGGCAGCCATGCCGGGCAGGCCGCGCCGATTTACTATCCACGTGATGGAAGTCCGTTCCGGGATCCCCGATCCTTGACTCCCGCCAAGCCCGGCCCTATCTCCGCCGCATCCGTTAGCACTCACCCAAGGGGGCTGCTAACGGGCGTCCAAGCGGGCGATCCGGGCCCGCATCGAATTTGTACCGAGAGGAAGACAGAACCATGAAGTTCCGTCCGCTGCATGACCGCGTCGTGGTCCGCCGCCTTGATGGCGAAGAGAAGACCAAGGGTGGCATCATCATCCCCGATACCGCCAAGGAAAAGCCCCAGGAGGGCGAGGTCGTCGCCGTCGGCCCCGGCGCCCGCGACGAGGCCGGCAAGCTGGTCGCGCTCGATGTCAAGAAGGGCGACCGCGTCCTCTTCGGCAAGTGGTCCGGCACCGAGGTGAAGATCGATGGTCAGGACCTCCTGATCATGAAGGAATCCGACATCATGGGCGTCGTCGGCTGAACGCCTGAGACCGCCCGTTCCTCGAAATCCTAAGGAGTTGCTCTCATGGCAGCCAAAGACGTCAAGTTCTCCTCCGACGCGCGCGACAAGATGCTGCGCGGCGTCGACATCCTCGCCAACGCCGTCAAGGTGACGCTCGGTCCGAAGGGCCGCAACGTCGTGATCGAGAAGTCGTTCGGCGCTCCCCGCATCACCAAGGACGGCGTCACCGTCGCCAAGGAGATCGAGCTCGCCGACAAGTTCGAGAACATGGGCGCGCAGATGGTTCGCGAAGTCGCGTCCCGTCAGAACGACCATGCCGGCGACGGCACCACGACCGCCACGGTCCTGGCCCAGGCCATCGTCCGTGAGGGCGCCAAGTCGGTTGCGGCCGGCATGAACCCGATGGATCTCAAGCGCGGTATCGACCTCGCCGTCGAGGCGATCGTCGCCGACCTCAAGAAGAACGCCAAGAAGGTCACCTCGAACGCGGAAGTCGCGCAGGTCGGCACGATCTCGGCGAACGGCGACGAGTCGGTCGGCAAGATGATTTCGACCGCCATGCAGAAGGTCGGCAACGAGGGCGTCATCACGGTCGAGGAGGCCAAGACCGCCGACACCGAACTCGACGTCGTCGAGGGCATGCAGTTCGACCGCGGCTATCTCTCGCCCTACTTCATCACCAACTCGGAGAAGATGGTCGCCGAGCTGGAAGACCCCTACATCCTGATCTTCGAGAAGAAGCTGTCCTCGCTCCAGGCGATGCTGCCGATCCTCGAGGCCGTGGTGCAGACCGGCAAGCCGCTGCTCATCATCGCCGAGGACGTCGAGGGCGAGGCTCTGGCCACGCTCGTCGTCAACAAGCTCCGTGGCGGCCTGAAGGTTGCGGCTGTCAAGGCTCCGGGCTTCGGTGACCGCCGCAAGGCCATGCTCGAGGACATCTCGATCCTGACCGCCGGCCAGATGATCTCGGAAGACCTCGGCATCAAGCTCGAGACCGTGACCCTCCAGATGCTCGGCCGCGCCAAGAAGGTGCGCATCGAGAAGGAGAACACCACGATCATCGACGGCGCCGGCAAGAAGAAGGACATCGAGGCCCGCGTTTCGCAGATCAAGGCGCAGATCGAGGAGACCACCTCGGACTACGATCGTGAGAAGCTCCAGGAGCGTCTGGCCAAGCTCGCCGGCGGCGTCGCGGTGATCCGCGTCGGCGGCGCGACCGAGGTCGAGGTCAAGGAGAAGAAGGACCGCGTCGACGACGCCCTGAACGCGACCCGCGCGGCCGTCGAAGAGGGCATCCTGCCGGGCGGCGGCGTCGCCCTGCTGCGCGCGCTCTCCTCGGTCAAGTCGATCAAGACCCAGAACGACGACCAGAAGACCGGCGTCGAGATCGTCCGCAAGGCGATCATGGCTCCGGCTCGCCAGATCGTCGACAACGCCGGCGATGACGGCGCGGTCGTGATCGGCAAGCTGCTCGAGTCCAAGGACTACAGCTTCGGCTACAACGCCCAGACCGGCGAGTACGGCGACATGGTCAAGTCGGGCATCATCGACCCGGCCAAGGTCGTGCGCACCGCCATCCAGGACGCCGCTTCGATCGCGGGCCTGCTCATCACCACCGAGGCGATGATCGCGGAGCTGCCGAAGAAGGACGCCCCGATGCCCCCGATGGGCGGCGGCGGCATGGGCGGCATGGACTTCTGAGGAAGTCCAGACGCCCAGAGCGCCAAAGTACCGAAACCGGGCAAGCCCGGTTTCGGTGGCGGCATGGATGTCTGATCCACGCAGCCTTCACTTCAGCGAAGACAAGGAAAGGTCCGGCTCCCGCCGGGCCTTTCTGCGTCTGGGGAGCCGTGGAAGGAGCCGCGCAGAAGGGGCCGGAGGCTCATCATCAAAGAATAAGGGTTTGCGAAAGCAAACCTCAATGATCGGGGCGCAAGCTTGCCTTGGGGCAATCTGGATGCCGATGATGCCGAGATCCTTGATCGATCGCCTGGCGCGGCCGCTTCGCAGAAGCGTGCGCCTTCGCTTCCATGCCGCCTTCGCCCTGCTCGTCGTTCTGGTTCTGGCGTTGACGACCCTCTCGGTCTCCTCGCTCCACCAGCAATCGCTCTCCCGTGAGCGCCTCGGCAATGCCACGCAGGGCGCCATCCACGCCGAAAAGGCCAATGGTCTCGTCTTCGCCGTCGTCATGGAATCGCGCGGCATCTACATGTCGACCGATCCGGGAATGGTGCAGCGGTTCAGCACGGCTCTGCTGCAGCGCAACCGCGAACTGGCCCAGCAGCTCGATAGCTGGCAGCGCAGCATCCGCCCCGAAGACCAGGCGCTGTTCAACCCCGTGCGGGCGCGGATCGTGGACTTCATCCGCTTCCGCAACGAGTTGGCTCGTCTGGCGACGACCGTCGGCCCGGAAGCGGCCCGCGACTGGGGCGACAACGAGGCGAACCGCGCGGCGCGCGCTGCCCTGAATGAAGGTCTCGAGGGTCTCGCCGCTCTCTACAGCGAGCGTGCCAACGGTCTTGCCCGCATGGGCGAGAGCATCGAACTCACCAAGCTGATCCTGATCGCGCTCGGCAGCTTCGCCATTGCCGTCGTCGGCCTGACGCTGTTGCTGCTGAAGACCTCGCTGGTCGACCCGATGCTCCACATCACCGCCGCGACGGACGGCATGGCGGCGGGCAAGCCCCTCCACACGGTCCCGCACATCACCAGGGCCGACGAGATCGGCAGGTTGGCGAGCTCCGTGCAGCAGCTTCAGAAGGTCGTCGACCAGAACGAAAAGCTCAGGAAGAAGGAACGGGCGGCGCAGCGCGAGCAGGCGGCCTTCAAGGACAACGAGGCCCATTTCGTGGCCGCGATCAACAACATGGCCCAGGGGCTCGTGATCCTCGACCCGCAGACCAATGTTGTCCTGATGAACGACGCCTACAAAAAGATCTACAAGCTGCCGGACAGCATCACGGACAAGCCGTGCAGCCTGAGCGACATCCTGTTTCACCGTGCCGAGGCCGGGCTGTTCTCGGGCGATGCGCCCGGCCACGTCAAGGCGATCCAGGCCCGCATCGCGGCGGGCAAGCCGACGACGAGCTTCCTCCATCTGCAAGACGGACGCTGGATCCGGGTCGTCGGACGATCCATGCCGGGAGGCGACTGGGTCGCGACCCATGAGGACTTCACCAGGCTGCATCAGGTCGAGCAGATGCTGGAGCGGATCGAGCGGCTGTTCGGCACGGTCGCCGAGAACATCGGCGAGGCGATCCTGGCGCGCGACATGAGCAACGACCGCTATGTCTTCGTCAACCGCGCCGCCGAAATCCTGTTCGGGATGCCGCGGTCGGAGATCATGGGAAAGACGGCGCGCGAGATCTTCGACCGGGACACGGCCGCAAGGATCGACGGCCCGGCCAAGCCGGGGGCGGCGAAAGAAGGATCAGGAGAGGCCGTTCAGAGCATCGTGACACCGGGCAACGGCACGCGCATCGCGGGCATCCGCCATATTCCCGCATCGGACCTGGAAGGCGCGACGCATTGCATGGTCACGCTCATCGACGATAGGACCGAGCGGCTGGCGGCGCCGCGCAGGCTCGCGAGTTGAGCGGCGTCGAAGGCGCGCCGCTGCAACCCGACGACCATTCTCGAACGAGGCCTCGGGGCTGGAGCATCGCCGGGACCGGGACATGAGAATGGCGCCGGGACGACCACGACATGACAATTTGCTCATCTTGACGCTGCGCCATTGAACGGCCGCATCCGCTGCGACATGGTCGCGCTCGCGGGTTTCACCGCGATTCCAGCCCTGGTCAGGATCAGCCGATGCGTCCGTTGAGTTTCGCCGTCGCCGCGCTCGCCCTCGTCGCGCTCGTCGTCGGCCAGCAGAGCAGCAGCGCCGGCACGATCGGCATGGGCGTGGTCGGAGTGCTGCTGGCTCTGGCGACGTTCCGCGCGCAGACGATCGCCACCTTCCTGCGCATCTTCTCCGTGATCTTCGCGGCCGAATACGTGCTGACGGGCTCCGCAGCACTGCTCGGACAGGCGGGCTACTGGCCGGCAGGACTGCGGGCGCTGATCCCGCCCCCGAGCCTGCCGATCACGATCGGCGTCTTCGGCATCATCGTCTACGCCATCTCCTTCGTGCCGGCGATCCAGCGCATCGCGCGCCTCGCCTCCCCCTTCTTCGAGGAAACCGAAGCCACCACCGCCAAGCTCTGGCCGATCGGCCCGTTCAGCATCGCCACCGGTCGGCTCGGCGTGCTGCTGCTGGTCATTCTCGTGGTGCTCAACCAGGTCCAGGTCGGCATCTCGCTGCGGCTGTCCTTCTTCAACCGCGATTTCTACAATGCGATCCAGGAGAAGGACGCGGCGAGCTTCTGGTACCAGCTGATCTATGTCTTCAGTGTCTGGGCGGCGATCTTCATCGTCTCGAACCTGATCGAGATCTTCGCCAATTACACGCTGCTGATCCGCTGGCGCCGCTACATGGCGGAGAGCTTCAGCCGCCTGTGGCTGCGCGACGCCAATCACTATCGGGTCGCGCTCGCCGGCAGTGCCGACAACCCCGACCAGCGCATCGCCGAGGACACGCGCGCCTTCGTCAACCAGACCTATAATTTCGCGCTGCCGCTGCTGACGCAGATCTCCACGCTGGTGTCATTCTCGATCATCCTCTGGTCGATCCCCGTCGCCAGCGTGGTCCCCGGCACCGACATCTCGATTCCCGGCTTCATCTTCTGGATGGCGCTGATCTACTCCATCGTGGCCACCTGGATCGCGCATAGGATCGGCAAGCCGCTGATCACGCTCGAATTCGAGCAGGAGCGTCGCGAGGCCAACTTCCGCTTCGCCCTCGCCCGACTGCGCGAGTATTCGGAGCAGATCGCGCTGATGCGGGGCGAACACTCCGAGCAACGCCACCTCAGCGCGCGCTTCGGCGATATCGTCGAGAACTTCTACCGGCTGGTTTGGGCCAGGCTGCGGCTGGGAACCTTCACCTATTCCTTCAATCAGGCGAATGTGGTGGTGCCCTATATCTTGCTGGCCCCGCATTACTTCTCGGGCCGGATCACGCTGGGCATCATGACGCAGGTCGCGGGCGCCTTCGACCGCGTCCAGACGGCGATGTCCTTCTTCATCGACCGCTACCAGGCCATCGCCTCCTACATCGCCTCGATCAACCGCCTCACCAGCTTCGAGGCGGCCATCGCCCAGGCTCAGGCCGCGACGGCCGGCGAGGCCGGCCTGCGCCGTGCGACCGGCGCAGACGGCGACGTCCATGTCGGCGCCACGACCCTGACCCTGCCCAATGGCGCGCCGATCGTGCGCGTCGAGAGCCTGGACCTCGGCGCCGCGCGCCGCACGCTGGTGGTCGGCCCCTCGGGCTCCGGCAAGTCGACGCTGTTCCGCGCGATCTCGGGCATCTGGCCCTTCGGCGAGGGCCAGGTCGGCATCCCCGCGAAGGCGGAGATCATGCTGCTGCCGCAGCGTCCCTATCTCCCGCAGGGGACGCTGCGCTCCGCCCTCGCCTATCCGGCCGAAGCGGACGCCTATGACGACGAGACGATCCGCCAGGCGATGGACAAGGTGCGGCTCGGCCATCTGCGCGACCGGCTGGACGAGGTCGATCTCTGGGGCCAGCGGCTCTCGGGCGGCGAGCAGCAGAGGCTCGCGGTCGCGCGCGCCCTGCTGGCGAAGCCCGACTGGCTCTTCCTCGACGAGGCCACCGCCTCGCTGGACGAGAAGCTCGAGGGCGAGATCTACGCCACGATCGACGAGGCTCTGCCGAACACGCGCGTGGTCTCGATCGGACACCGCTCGACGCTGCGCGAGATGCACGATGCGGTGGTGACGATGGAGCCCAATGCCGACGGCACCTACACGCCGCGCATGACGGCGAAAGTGCCGGCGGGGGCGTGAGCGCGCGGGTGGCGCGTGAACGTTGATGCGAAGGTCAGAACGCCGCGTCCGTGACAGGCGCGGCCGGCGATCACCGGGTCAGAGCGCGCGGTCGAAGCGCAGTTCCCCGGCCGCGCCCTTGAGGACGAGCTTGCCCTCGACGAGATCCCAGTTGCGGGTGCCGCGCAGCGCCGTGAGATAGGCGCGCTCGAATTCCGACAGGCCCTTGTCGCAGCTGCGCTTGGTCAAGGCGAGCGGACCGACCGCGAAGCCCTGCGAGCGCAGCGGGTAGGCGGCGGCGGAGAAGGTGTTGCAGCCGCCGAAGCCGGTGCCGCGCAGATTGGCATCGACCATCAGCGTGGCGCGACGATCCGCGACGGGCTTGCCGTTGAGCGAGATCACGGTCCAGGCCGCACCGAGCGGGAAGTTCTTCTCCTGCTGCTGGATCGGCGCCGATTGCGGGGTGCCCAGTTCCTCGCGCGACGGCATTTGGCTGCGACGCTGCGCCTGCGCATCGGTCGGCATCAGCATGGGCGCGGCCATGGCGGCGAGAATGGCGGCATAGCCAAGGCGTCGAATCATGATCGTCTTACCCGGTCGTCGAACCTGAAAATCGCCACGGACCCTAGCGCATCGCCGGCCGCGTGGGAAAGCGCGTAGCGGCCTATTGCCCGGCGATCAACCGCCAAGGTGCCGCGACGTCCGTTTCCGCAGCCACTCTGTCGCCCGAAGGCGGTTTTTCGGCGGCAGCCTGCATCCGCTACGGGCCGTGCCGCGTATCAGCCTCCGGGAGCGCATCCGCGCGACCTCAGCCTGTGGCCTTATCCCCCCCGAGGCCGCAAGCGATGGCGAGGCCGCCTTGCCCCCCATGGCGGCCTCGCCTGAGGCGTGTCTTCGCCCTAAAGCCGCGACTGCAGGCGCTCGATCAGCGGATTGGTCTTGCGGAAGACATAGGCCGGCGCGGACACCGTGACGTCCTCGGCGCCGGCAGCAGCGAGATGCTCGACCAGCGCGAACACGGCCTTTTCCGGGCAATGCACCGTCAGCACGCCGCCGGCCGGGCTCGCGCCGAAGGGCAGACGCGCGCCGAACAGCGCGCCGAGATCGCCGAGCGTCTCGGACGCGGCATCGATCCGCGCCCGGATTTCACGCACCGAGCGCGCCTCCTCCTCGGCCGCGATGCGCGACAGGATGGCGTTGGCGGCCGCCCGCGCCCGCTCGCTCCAGGGCGCACGCACGGAGGCGACGAGATTGGCTTCCGAGGCCAACATGACGCCGTCATCGAGGATCTTCAGCGCATTGGCGGCCAGCGTCGCGCCGGTCGTGGTGATGTCGACCACGATCTCGGCCGTGCCGGCAGCGGGCGCGCCTTCGGTCGCGCCCAGGCTCTCGACGATGCGGTAATCGGCGAGCCCGTGGCGGGCGAAGAAGCGGCGCGTCAGATTGACGTATTTCGTGGCGACGCGGAGCTTGCGGCCCTGGCGGCTGCGCATGGCGGAGGCGACGTCGTCGAGATCGGCCATTGTCCGTACGTCAATCCAGGCCTGCGGCACGGCGACGACGACATTGGCATGGCCGAAGCCGAGCGGGGTCAGCATCTCGACCGCAGCATCGGCGTCCGCGACCTGCTCACGCACGAGGTCCTCGCCGGTGATGCCGAGATGAGCGGCGCCCGAGGCGAGCTGCGCGACGATCTCGGACGCCGAGAGAAACGCGACCTCGGCGCCCTCCACCCCGGCGATCGTGCCGCGATAGTCGCGCTCGCCGCGCGACTTGACGAATTTCAGCCCGGCCCGGCCGAAGAAGGCGGTGGCGTTCTCCTGCAGCCGGCCCTTGGACGGCACGGCCAGGACCAGCGGAGCATCGTTCACGGAAGCGGTGTCGGTCATGCGGCGTCTCCCGCCAGGCGCTCGAGCCAGATCGAGGCGCCGACGGCCGGAATCGGCGCCGCCGCACCGAGGCGCCCGAGCACCTGGTCGTAGCGGCCGCCGCCGGCGACCGGCTTGCCGTCGTCGCGGCCTTCGTCGTGAAGCTCGAATATGAAGCCGGTGTAGTAGTCGAGATTGCGGGCGAAGGCGGCCTGGAAGCCGATCGCGCCGACATCGACGCCGCGCACGGCGAGGAAGCCGGTGCGCTCGTCGAAGGCGTCGAGCTCGCGGCCGAGATCGAGCGAGGCCTGGTCGGCGAGCGCGCGCAGCGCGGCAGACGCCGTGTCGGGATCACCCTTGATCGCCAGCACCTGCGCCAGCAGCGCCTTGACGTCGCCATTGACCGGGTTCTCGCGCTCGGCGGCCCGCGCCAGGAAGCGCTCGGCGATGTCGGAGGCTGAGCGCCCACCGACGGTCGAGATCCCGGCGATGGAGAGCACGTCCTCGACGAAGGCCTTCGCCGCTTTGGGGTCCTGCCCTTCCAGCGCCTTGAGCAGGCCGGCATGGGCGGTCTCGCCGGTGGCGACCGGGGGATCGAGCGCATCGACGGCGTCCGTGCCGCGGCCCTGCACGACGGCGCGCATCAGGCGGCGGCGCGCGCCGGCCGGGACGGCGAGCCCGTCCAGCAGGGCGCCGAGCAGCGCGACATCGCCCATCAGGATCTTGGGGCTTGCGAGGCCGAGCGCGGCGGTCGCCTCGACCGTCAGCGCCATGATCTCGGCGTCGGTGGCGGCGAAGTCGTCACGGCCGAAGGATTCGATGCCGGCCTGCGCGAATTCGCCGGGCTCGCCCGAGCGCATCCGGAAGACCGGGCCGGCATAGGCATAGGCCGCGGGCTCGGTGCGGCGAGACGCGATGTGATCGAGCGCGACGGGGATGGTGTATTCCGGCCGCAGGCACCAGTCGCGGCCATCGGCATCCTGCGTCATGAAGATGCGGCGGCGGATGTCCTCGCCCGAGAGATCGAGGAAGACGTCCGCCGGCTGCAGGATCGCGGGCTCGGCGCGGGCATAGCCCTCGCGCGCGAACAGCGCGATCACGGTCTCGATGCTGGCAGCGGTCGCGGGCACGGCGGCGTCATCCTGTTTCAGGGCGCTGTCCTAGCAGCGGCGGGCGCGATTTTCGAGGCATTTGAGGGAAATGGGTGAACGGTCTTCCTTCTCCCCTCGGGGGAGAAGGTGGCAGCGCGAAGCGCTGACGGATGAGGGCAGCGCGGCGGGGAGAATGCCACGGCACACGTCGCGGTTCCTTCCCTCATCCGTCTGCTTCGCAGACACCTTCTCCCCCGAGGGAGAAGGATTCACCCGTGCCTTGCCAGCACCGTCTTCACGCCCTCGACCAGCCGCTCGACCGGCACGGAGAACTGCGCCTCCGCCTGCTTGGCCTTGTGCTCGGCGGAATCCTTCACGTCGCGTGAGGCGGCGGCGAGTTCGGCGCCGAGGATCAGGTCCTTGATCACGACCGTCCTGGCCTCGCGTTCGGACGACCCTTGAATGATCGCGCAGACGGCGCCGCGGCGGTCGGCATATTTCATCTGGGCGTTGAAGCCGGATGAGCCCAGATAGAGATCGGCGCGGCAGAGCGGCTTGCCGTCCTCGCCCTTCGCCTGGCGCAGCGTCGAGACGAAGGCCTGATAGCCCGGCATGAACTCCGGCGCCTTGTTATCCATGGCGGTGACGACGACGAGCGGGAGTTCGTTCCTGGCGTCGACGATGGGCGACTTCACCGCCTTCAGCGCCGTGTAGAGCCTGGACACGCCGATCGAGAAGCCGGTCGCCGGCACAGGCTCGGGCCGGAAGCGGCCGACCAGCCCGTCATAGCGCCCGCCGCCCGCAACCGAGCCGAAGCGCACGACCTGGCCTTGGTCATTAGGAACTTCGAAGGTCAGCTCCACCTCGTAGACCGGGCCGGTGTAGTATTCGAGCCCGCGGACAACGGAGGTATCAATAACGACACGACCATCGTTGTAGCCAGCCGCAGCCAGCAGCCGCCCCATGTGTTGGAGTTCTTCAATACCTTGCTGAGCAGTTGGACTGTTTCCTGCCATCTGCCCGATATTGTTTAAATACATCCAAAGAGAAATCTCGATGGGTGCGTCCGCCCTCGGAACCAGCCAACGCATCACGTCGAGCGGATCATCCCCCGAACTCTGTGGGAAAGAAGTGGGCGGCGAAACTGCGGTGAGGATTAGCGAGATTGCCTCATCGCTCAGCCCCGCGCCCTTCGTGAAATCCCCGCTCTCGTCCTTGCGCCCCTCACCCAGCAGCAGACGCACACCCTCCGGCCCGAACTTGTCGAGCTTGTCGATCGCGCGCAGCACCGTCAGCCGGCGGCCGGCATTCTCCTCGCCGCCCAGCCCGATGGCCTCCATCACGCCGTCGAGCACCTTGCGGTTGTTGACCTTGACGACATAGTCGCCGCGCTGGATGCCGAGCGCCTCCATCGTGTCGGCGGCGAGCATGCAGATCTCGGCATCGGCCGCGACCGAGCCCGCGCCGACGATGTCGGCGTCGAACTGCATGAACTGGCGGAAGCGGCCCGGGCCCGGCTTCTCGTTGCGGAAGACGTAGCCGGCGCGGTAGCTGCGATAGGGCTTCGGCAGTGCGTCGTAATTCTCCGCGACATAGCGGGCGAGCGGCGCGGTCAGATCATAGCGCAGCGAGAGCCACTGCTCGTCATCGTCCTGGAAGGAGAAGACGCCCTCGTTCGGGCGGTCCTGGTCGGGCAGGAATTTGCCGAGCGCGTCGGTGTACTCGACGAAGGGCGTCTCGACCGGATCGAAGCCATAGCGCGAGAAGCTCTCGCGGATCACCGCGAGCATGCGCTCGGTGGCGGCGACATCGGCCGGGCCACGATCGACGAAGCCGCGCGGCTGGCGGGCCTTCAGCTTGGCGGGGGCGGGCTTGTCCACGGACATGGGCGTTCGTTTCGTGTGTTCGACGGCGGGATTGGGCCGTTCGGTAGCTTGCGCGGGTGGATGGGGCAAGGGTTTGCGGCTTGCGAACCCCTCCCCGTCATGGTCGGGCTTGTCCCGACCATCCACGTCTTCGTTTGTCGAGGCCTGTGTCCAAGACGTGGATGCTCGCCACAAGGGCGAGCATGACGGCGTGGCTCGTCACTCAGCCGCAACCAGAGAACTCACCCGAAGCGGGCGATCCACGATTCCCGCCTGCGCCAGCTTCTCCGGCAGCGGGCCGCCCGTCGCCCAGTCGAGCAGTTCGGCGGTGTGGACCACCGGGGTGGTGGCGCCGCGGTCGGCGAAGCCCTTCGCGATCTGGGTCATGCAGCCGATATTGCCGGTCGCGACCAGCATCGGCTTGGTCTTCTGGATGTTGCCGACCTTGCGCTCGCGCAGCTGGCCGGCGATCTCCGGCTGCAGGATGTTGTAGACCCCGGCCGAGCCGCAGCAGATATGGCCCTCCGGCGCCTCCTTGACCGTGAAGCCAGCGGCCGAGAGCAGGCGCTTCGGCCCGTCCTTGAGCTGCTGGCCGTGCTGCATCGAGCAGGCGGAGTGGTAGGCGATCGGCATGGCGACATCCCGGACGGGCACGAGGTCGAGCGTCGCCACGAACTCCGTGACGTCCTTCGCCAGCGCCGACACCCGCTCCGCCTTGGCGGCGTAGGCCGGCTCGTTGCGGAACATGAAGCCGTAATCCTTGATCGTGGTGCCGCAGCCCGAGGTCGTGATCAGGATCGCGTCGAGCCCCTTGCCCTCGATCTCGGCCGTCCAGGCGTCGATATTGGCCCGCGCGAAGGCATGGGCGTCGTGCTCGCGGCCCATATGGTGGACGAGCGCGCCGCAGCAGCCCTCGCCCTTCGGCAACACGACCTCGACGCCATGGCGGGTCAGAAGCCGGATCGTCGCCTCGTTGATGGCGGGGTCGAGCACCGGCTGGGCGCAGCCCGAGAGGATGGCGACACGCTTGCCCGCAGCGGCTGCAGCGGGGGCGAAGCTCTGCGGCCCCTCCATTGGCGAACGCGAGGGCAGCTTGGAGGGCGCCAGCGCCAGCATCGCCTTCAGCCGCGCGCCGACCAGCGGCAGGGCGCCGAGCGCGGGCCCCAGAGGCTTCGCCAGCATCGCGCCGAGCATCGCGACACGGAAACGGCCCGGATAGGGCAGGATCGCGCCGAGCACGCGCCGCAGCAGCTTGTCGTGCCAGGAGCGCTCATAGGTCTCCTCGATATGGGCGCGGGCATGATCGACGAGGTGCATGTAATGCACGCCGGAGGGACAGGTCGACATGCAGGAGAGGCAGGAGAGGCAGCGGTCGACATGCTTCACGACCTCTTCGGTCGCCGGCTTGCCGTTCTCGAGCATGTCCTTGATCAGGTAAATGCGCCCGCGCGGAGAATCGAGCTCGTCGCCGAGCAGCAGATAAGTCGGGCAGGTCGCGGTGCAGAAGCCGCAATGCACGCAGGTCCGCAGGATCTTTTCCGAGGCCGGGAGCCGCGGGTCGGAGGCGAGATGGGCGGGGCTGAAGTTGGTCTGCATCTCTCTCAGGCCCCACCCTGCCAGGCTTTGATCCAGTCGAGCGGATACAAGAGCATGATCACGTTCAAGGTCAGGTTGTCGCGGATGAGCCAGCCGACCACCAGTTCCATCGCCAGCGCGGACGCCACCGTGACCCAGACGGGGAGGAAGCGCGCCGCCGCGAAGCCCGCCATCATCGCGAGGATGTCGCAGACCGAGTTGAGGACGCTGTCGCCGTAGTAATCCAGCGAGATCGTCGTCGCGCGGTAATGCTCGATCACCGCATTGGTGTTCTCCGCGATCTCCCAGGAGGCTTCCAGCAGGATCGACAGGATCAGCGCCAACCCCAGCGAGATCGGCAGGCCGGTGATGCGCCTGATCAACCAGAACAACCCGTAGAACAAGAAGCCGTGGATGATGTGGGAGAAGGTGTACCAGTCAGCGATATGCTGGGAGTTCTCCGAGGACATCACCTCGCCGTGCCAGGGTTTGACGAAGCCGCATTTGCAGATCGGCTCGCGCCCCATGGCGGTCAGGATCGCGGCCGTCGCGACGATCAGCAGCAGCGCGATCAGCGCGATCGTCCCGGGCGCCAGCCGGTTCGGGGCCCAGGGGGCACGCGGATCGGGCGCGCGCCCCGCCGGGTTCAGCGTCTCAGCAAACGTCATCAGATCCCCGCATACATCCGGCCCGGCTCGAAAATGCCCGCCGGGTCGAAGCTCGTCTTGATGCCCGCCGTCACCCGCATCAGCGGCTCCGGCAGCGGCTCGAACACCGGCACGCTTGCGCGGATCGCGGCCGGGGCGCGCACCAGCGTGGCATGGCCACCCAGCGGCCTGATCGCAGCGCGGATCGCGTCGGCCGCGGCATCCGCGCCGGCGGGGGCGGCGAGCCAAACCAGCCCGCCGCCCCAGTCGTAGAACCAGCGCGCGCCCGGCACCCGCGCCGCGATGGCCGCGGTCGCCTTCGGGCCGTCGGTCGGCGCAACCGAGAGCCGCCAGACGGCCTCGTCGGTGCCGGCCAAGAAGCGGGCGTCGCGGACGTCGCGCCAGAGTTCGACCGAGGATTCGCCTTCGATCCGCTCGGGGGCGCCATGGGCCGCCAGCAGCGCGACCAGCTCGCGACTGCGATAGTCGATCGAGTCGGAGAAGTTCTCCAGCCGCAGCAGCGTACGCGGCTGGTCGGCGCCGAGGCCGGCCGGCAGATGGGCGGCGGCGAAGGGCTCATAGGGCGAGCCGAGCGCGGTGCAGAGCAGCGCCACCGCCGTCTCGTCCGAGAGGCCGCGCCAGGCCAGCGTCAGGATGCGCTCCGGCTTCGGCAGCACGCGGAAGGTGACCTCGGTGAGGAAGCCGAGCGTGCCGTAGCTGCCGGCGACGAGCTTCACGAGGTCGAGCCCGGTGACGTTCTTCATCACCCGCCCGCCGGATTTGATCGCCTCGCCGCGGCCGTTCACCAGCCGGATGCCGATCAGGGAATCGCGCGCGGCGCCGGCATTGATCCGGCGCGGGCCGGAGATGTTGCCGGCGGCGACGGCGCCGATGGTCGGCTCGCCCTCCGTGCCGAGCAAGGCGCGATGGTCCATCGGCTCGAAGGGCAGCATCTGGCCGCGCTCGGCCAGTGTGCGCTCGACCTCGGCCAGCGGCGTGCCGGCGCGCGCGGCGATGACCATTTCGGCCGGCTCATAGAGCGTGATGCCAGTGAGGCCGGCGCTGGAAAGCGTGCTCTGTGTCTGCGTCGGGCGGCCGAGCCCGGCCCGCGTGCCGCCGCCGCCGATCGACAGCGGAACCCCGCTGTCGAGCACGGATTTCACGACGGCGCAGGCCTGCGCCTCGGTGGTGGGGATGTGGAGGGTCATTGATGGGAGCCGATCATCACGCCGCCACCCGCCCTTCCAGCGGGAACACCTTGGCGGGGTTGAGCAGCCAGCGCTGGTCGAACACCGCCCTCACCCGCATCTGCTGGTTCAGATCCTCAGGGTTGAACTGGAAGGTCATCAGGTCGCGCTTCTCGATGCCGACGCCGTGCTCGCCGGTCAGGCAGCCGCCGACCTCGACGCAGAGCTTCAGGATGTCCATGCCGGCATCCTCCGCCTTCTGCGCCTCGACGGGGTCGTTGCAGTTGTAGAGGATCAGCGGGTGGAGATTGCCGTCGCCGGCATGGAAGACATTGGCGACGCGCAGCCCATAGCCCTTCACGATCTCGTCCATGCGGCGCAGCACGTAAGGCAGCTGGCCGGTGGGGATGGTGCCGTCCATGCAGATGTAGTCGGCGATGCGGCCGGTGGCGCCGAAGGCGGATTTGCGACCCTTCCAGATCGCCGCCGCCTCCATCGCGGACCGGCTCTCCTTCACCGTCTTGACGCCGTGTTCGCGGGCGATGGCGACGATGCGGGCGAGCTGGGCGTCCATCTCGGTGTCGGAGCCCTCGACCTCGATGATCAGCAGCGCCTCGACATCCATCGGATAGCCGGCATGGGCGAAGGCCTCGCAGATCTCGATGGCGGGCTTGTCCATGAACTCCATCGCGACCGGGATGATGCCCGCGCCGATGATGGCCGCCACCGCCGCACCCGCCTGCTCGCTGGTCGGGAAGCCGAACAGCACGGGCCGGGCGCCCTCCGCCGCGCGCAGGATGCGCACCGTCGCCTCGGTGATAATGCCGAGCTGGCCTTCGGAGCCGTTGATCAGGCCGAGGATGTCGTAGCCGGAGGCATCGAGATGGGCGCCGCCGACCTCGACGACGCTGCCGTCGAGCAGCACCATGGTGACGCCGAGCACGTTGTTGGTGGTGACGCCGTATTTCAGGCAGTGTGCCCCGCCGGAATTCATGCCGATGTTGCCGCCGATCGAGCACGCGAGCTGGGAAGACGGGTCGGGCGCGTAGAAGAAGCCCTCGGCCGAGACCTCACCGGTGACGGCGAGATTGGTGACGCCGGCCTGCACCTTCGCGGTGCGGTTGGCGTAGTCGATCGCGAGGATGCGGTTCATCTTGGAGACGCCGATGACGACGGCATCCTCCTGCGGGATGGCGCCGCCGGCGAGCGAGGTGCCTGCCCCGCGCGGCACCACCGGCACGCCCTGCTCGCCGCAGAACTTCAGGACGGCAGCGACCTCCTGCGTCGTCGAGGGCAGCACCACCGCCAGCGGCAGGCGGCGATAGGCGGTCAGCGCGTCCGTCTCATAGGGACGGCGCTCGTCCTCGGCGGTGATCAGTGCGTCGGCCGCAACGAGCTGGGCGAGGCCGGCGACGATCTCCTCGCGACGCGCCAGGATTCCCGGATCGGGCAGCGGAAAGGCGATGGCGGACATGGTGCGGTCTCCCCGGGCGAACGACACGCAGCCTAGACCAATTCGAAACGACTTGCAGTGCGACCGACGCGCATGATCTTTTCCGTAGGGGAAAAAATCGGCGGGGGATCTGTGCAGCCATGGACCGGTTCGGCGATCTCGACGTTTTCGCCCATGTCGTGACGGCGCGCAGCATGTCGGCCGCCGGGCGTCAGCTCAACCTGTCGCCGGCCGTCATCTCCAAGCGCATCCGCCGGCTCGAGGAGCGGCTGGGCGTCAGGCTGCTGCAACGCACGACCCGGCAACTCTCGCTGACCGAGGCCGGCCAGGGCTTCTATGAGCGGGTCGTCTCAATCCTGTCCTCGATCGAGGATGCCGAGGCCTGGGTGGCGAGTGGGGCCGGGCAGGTGCGCGGCACCCTGCGCGTCTCGGCGCCGACCTCCTTCGGGCGGCTCCACATCGCCCCCCATCTCAAGCCCTTCCTCGACGCGCATCCGCTGGTCAGCGTCGAGCTCGTGCTGACGGATGGGTTCACCGACATCGTTGGCGAGGGTTTCGATCTCGCCATCCGCATCGCCGATCTGCGCGATTCGAGCCTCGTCGCGAAGCGGCTGGCGCCGAACCACCGCGTGCTCTGCGCGACGCCGGGCTATCTCGCTTCAGCCGGCGGTCCGGTGACGATCGACGACCTCGCGCGTCACACGCTGATCGCCCACAACACCGACCACTGGACGCTGGACGGGCCTACCGGACCGGTCACGGTGCGCGTCGCCGGCCCGCTGCGGACGAATTCCAGCGAGGTCGTGCGCGAGGCGCTGCTGGCGGGGCTCGGCATCGCGCTGCGCTCGACCTGGGATGTCGGGCCGGAGCTGAAATCGGGAGCGCTGCAGCGGGTGCTGCCGGCCTATTCGGTCGGCAGTCGCGTCGCCATCCATGCGGTCTATCCGAGCCGCCGGCACATGGAGCAGAAGGTTCGCGCCTTCGTCGATTACCTGGCCGAACTTTACGGCCAAACTCCCTATTGGGATGCCGGACTGAGCCTCTGAGCCGATCTTCGGCAAGCGGAGCATCCCGGCGCGCGATCGTTCGAGCCGGCCGCCGAGGACGCTCCCCCGCCTGATGCGAAGGGGCGCCCCGGAATGGTGGCTGCGCGTCAGTTCCAGCCGGCCTCACGCTCGCAGGCGCGACGGGCGTTGGGGTTGGCCTTCTCCCACTGGGTGATCGAGCGCGTCTCGTTGTCGCTCATCTTGCCGTTCATGCAGGTGCAATAGGCCGCCACCACCGTGGCCGTGACCTTGGCGTCTGCATTGTCGCTCAGGCACTGGGCGATCCATTTCCGGTCGTCGGCCGTCTGGGAGAAGGCCGCGCCACCGAGGAGGACGCTGCCCGCAAGCAACGTCGCCAGAAACTTGATTGTCATGATGTATCCCTCGCTCGAACCGCCTAAAGCGGCGCGCGGGAAAATTGAGGAGCGCCGATCCTCGGTCAATATTCGATCCGCTTTTCAAAGTCCCATTCCAAAAATAGTCATGTGACCTTGTACGGTTATTTCAAAAATGGTCAGATCTTCCGAATCAACCATCGGCTGAGCCCCTGAGTGTCGCGCCGGGTGCTTGTCTTGGATATGCGCGGCCGCACGTCCGCCTGCCGACATCCATAGCGGCCGCTTGCTCGGTTGGCCCTTATCCCCGATGGTCGCCCCCTATTCGGAGACTTGATCATGTTCGGCATTCTCGAAGGCACGGGCTCGACCGTCCTCGACCCGCGCTTCCATCGCGTCATTCCCGGCTCAGCCCGGGTCGAGCGTCTGTGGACCGGCGCGCGCTGGGCGGAGGGGCCGGCCTGGTTCCGGGCGCACAACACGCTGGTGTTTTCCGACATTCCGAACGACCGGATGCTGCGCTTCGACGCGATGAGCGGGCAGACGAGCGTGTTCCGCCAGCCGGCGCGCAACAGCAACGGCAACACGGTCGATCCCCAGGGGCGGCTGGTCACCTGCGAGCATGGCGGCCGGCAGGTGACTCGCACGGACCATGACGGCTCCGTCACCGTTCTCGCCAGTCACTGGCAGGGCAAGCGGCTGAACTCGCCCAACGATGTCGTGGTGAAATCGGACGGGTCGATCTGGTTCACCGACCCCGATTACGGCATCCTCAGCGACTATGAAGGCAACAGGGCCGAGAGCGAGATCGGCGCCTGCCATGTCTACCGGATCGACGGCAAGAGCCGCGTGCTGACCATCGTCGCCGACGATTTCGTCAAGCCCAACGGGCTCGCCTTCTCGCCCGACGAGCGCATCCTCTACATCGCCGACACCGGCGCCAGCCACGATCCGGTCCATGGGCCGCGCCACATCCGCGCCTGCGAGGTCTCGGCTGACGGCACGCGGCTGACGGATTCGCAGATCTTCGCCACCTGCACGGCCGGGCTGTTCGATGGCTTCCGGCTCGATGTCGAGGGTCGGATCTGGACCAGCGCCGCCGACGGCGTCCACGTCTACCACCCGGACGGGACGCTGATCGGCAAGATCGCGATCCCCGAGGTCGTCGCCAATGTCTGCTGGGGCGGGCCGCGGCTCAACCGCCTGTTCATCTGCGGCACCAGCTCGCTCTATGCGCTGATGACCAACACCAATGGAGCGACCTGGCCAGGGGCTGTGACCAGCGCTTGATCGCAAAGCGCTTCGCCTCAGCGCTCCGGCAGACGGCTCGGCAGCCGGTCCAGGAGAAACGGCAGCGCGAAGCCGATGATCAGAAACCTCATCAGATGGTGCGAGCTGACATAGAGCATGTCGAGCCCCATCGCGAAGGCGAGCATTGCCATGGCCTCCAGACCGCCAGGGGCGAAGGCCGTGATCGAATCCGCATAGGAGACCCCCGCGAGCAGTGCTGCCGGCAAGGCGAAGGCAAAGGCAACTGCGAGCGACACAAGCAGGCCACCGACGGCGAGGGGGAACAGCTTCAGCAGATCGCGACGCGGAATGGCGCCGATCCGCGCGCCCATCGTCGACCCGAGCATGACCAGCACGGCAATTTGCACCGGCGGCGGCAGGCTGCCCTCGACGAGGCCGGTGCCATGAGCGACCGCGCTGGACAAAATCGCACCGAACATCATCGGCGCCGCGACGCCGAGACGGTCGAGCACGAGGCCGGCAGCGAAGCCGGCGAGCAGCAGCAGCAACATCGTCCAGGGGTCGAGAATTTTTGCAGGCGGCGCGACTGCCATGGCGGGGTGCAGACCGGTGAGCTGCATCAGGCCGGGCAGCAGCGCCACGAGAACGAGCAGGCGCAAGAGCTGGACGACGGAAATACGGCCGATATCGGCGCCTTTCGACTGCGCAACGGCCAGCACCGTTGCCAGTGCGCCGGGCGCCGCCGCCAGCAGTGAATCGAGCCAGGACCAGCGCGCGACATAGCGCAGATAGGTTCCAGTGGCGGCCATGATGCCGGCCATGGCGAAGAGGAGAATGATGAGAGAGGCCGGGTAGCGCACAGCCGCGGCCAGGGCTTCCGGCGTAGCGGACGAGCCGATGATGGCGCCCGATAGCAGCACGGTGGAATCGAACCAGGAGCGGCGCAGCACGGGCAGGGGACGGACGAGTGCGACCAGCAAGGTCAGGATCATGGCGCCCGATAACCAGGCGGCCGGCGCCCCCAGAAAAGCGAACAGCGCACCTCCCACCGCTGCAATGGCGATGACCACGGCCTCTCGGGACAAGACTTTCAGCGTCGAAGGAGAACCCGCCCCCGTCATGATACCTCGCTGCGCGCCGCTGCAACGCAGCATCGCAGTCTTGTCGACGGCGCGAGCTGGGGTCAATTTGACCGGCGGCCCGCGCCGCGCAGTGCCGTCATGCGCGGCGGGCCTGCATGCGGCTTCGCGAGCGTGCTCAGCCGGCCAAAGCGCGCTGCAGCCTCGTCACGGTCTCGACGAGATCGGAGGCCTTGCGCGCGAAGCACAGCCGCAACCCCGCTTCACCGCCGGGGCCGAAGGCGGTTCCGGGAGCAAGGCCGACATTGGCCCGGTCGACGAGATCGATGGCGAGCGCCCGGCTGTCCTGCCAGCCATCGACCGAGAAGAACTGGTAGAGCGCCCCGTCCGGCGGCGACAGCGTCACCCGGTTGGTCGCCTTCAGCCCCTCCGCGATGATCCGGCGGCCTTCCGCGGCGCGGGCGATCTGCTCGGCGACGAAAGGCTCGCCCTCGTCGAGCGCGGCGATGGCGCCACGCTGGACGAAGACCGGAACGCCGGAGGTCGAGTACTGGATCAGGTTCTCGATCACCTGGCCGAAGGCCGGCGGGGCCTCGATCCAGCCGACGCGCCAGCCCGTCATGGCCCAGTTCTTCGAGAAGGTCTGGACGAAGAGGACGCGATCCTCCGGCTCCATCACGTCATGGAAGGAGGCGGCGCGGGCGGAGCCGTCATAGACGAAGCGGGCATAGATCTCGTCGGCGATGATCCAGAGGCCGTGCTTGCGGGCGAGCGCCAGGATGGCGGCGAGTTCATCCTTCGTCGCCGTCCATCCGGTCGGGTTGGCTGGCGAATTGATGGCGATGGCGCGCGTCTTCGGGGTGATGGCGGCGGCCAGCCGGTCGAGATCGAGCGAGAAGCGGCCTTGGACATAGTCCATCGGGACATTGACAGGGATGGCTCCGGCAACGCCGATGGCGGCGCCGACATTGGGCCAGGCCGGCGTCGGGATCACCACCTCGTCGCCGGGGCCGGTGACCATCCGCACGACGATCTGGACCGCCTGCATGCCCGAGCCGGTGACGAAGAAGGACTCCATCGAGAATGGCCGGCCATAGAGCGCCGTATGGTACCGCGCGAGCGCCTCGCGCAGATCCGGGATGCCGCGCTGCCAGGTGTAGAAGGTCTCGCCCTTGGCGAGCGAGGCGTTGGCGGCGCGAGCGATGAAGTCCGGGGTCGGCAGGTCGCCCTCGCCGACCCAGAGCGGAATCAGGCCCTCCTTGAGACGGCCGTGGTTGACCACCTCGACGATGCCGCTCTCAGGCGCATGGCGCGCCTCGGGGCGCAGCGACGACAGCAGGCTGGCGCCGGTGGGCGTGACGGTCGACATCGGGCAGGACCTCGCGGTTGTGGAAAGGCCTGTTTAGCCGATCGCGCCAGCGTTCGGCATGAAAACGCGAGATCGACCCGATCGGCCGCGGTGATGAATCGCCGCGGCCAGCTGCTTGGCTCAGGCGCCCTTCTGCTTCAGCAGATCGCGGATCTCGCCCAGCAGCACGACATCCTCGGGCGGGGCCGCCGGTGCCTTGGGCTCTTCCTTCTGCTTGTGCTGGAGCTTGTTGATGGCCTTGACCACGAGAAAAAGGACGAAGGCGATGATGATAAAGTTCACGGCGATGGTGATGAAGTTGCCGTAGGCGAGCACGGCACCCTGCTTGCGCGCCTCGGCCAGCGTCGTGGCGGTGATGCCGCTGTTGAGCCCGATGAAGTAGTTCGAGAAATCGACGCCGCCGAGCGCGCCGATGAACGGCATGATGATGTCGTTGACCAGCGAATCGACGATCTTGCCGAAGGCCGCGCCGATGATCACGCCGATAGCGAGATCGACGACATTGCCCTTCAGCGCGAACTTCTTGAATTCCTCGAGCATTCCTTGGCCCCTTTCGATGTCGAGCGGCCGATCGCCTCGTGCCGCCTGGTGTCCCGGCCCTGACGCTAGAGGAAGATGCGGCCGGGTGGAAACCAGTTTCCTCCGCCCGTGCCCATCCTTTAAGCTCGCGCCGGTGACACGGCTGCGATGGAGGCAGAATGATCCCCGCCTGGTCCGTGGTCCTGGTCGCGCTGGCCTATCTCTGCGCTCTCTTCGCGATCGCGCATGCGGCCGACACATCGGGCCGCCGCCTCGTCGGCGGCCGGGCTCGAGCGACGATCTATGCGCTGGCGCTGGGCGTCTACTGCACCTCCTGGACATTCTACGGCTCGGTGGGGTTCGCCAGCCGCGCGGGCCTGGACTTTCTCGGCATTTATGTCGGGCCGATCCTGGTCATCGGCTTCGGCCACCTTTTCGTCGGGCGGATCGTCCGGATCGCCAAATCCCAAAACATCACCTCGGTCGCGGATTTCGTCGGCGCGCGCTACGGCAAGAGCGAGCGCGTGGCGGCGCTGGTCTGCCTTGTCGCAGTGATCGGCGCCCTGCCCTACATCGCCCTCCAGCTCAAGGCGGTGGCGAGTTCGCTATCGGTCCTGCTCGCCGCGACGGGCGGCCGGCCGGCCTCGGCCGATGCGCCGGTCCTCACCGACCTCGCCTTTCTCGTGGCGATGGTGCTTGCGGGCTTCGCCTGCGCCTTCGGCACGCGCCATATCGACGCCACCGAGCATCAGGACGGGCTGGTGCTGGCCATCGCGGTGGAGTCCCTGGTCAAGCTCGTCGCGTTCCTCGTGCTCGGTGTCTTCGTCGTCTACGGGCTCTATGACGGCGCGGGAGACCTCTTCGCCCAGGCGGCCAACCTGCCGGGGGGCGCCCCTCCGATCTGGGAGCGGACCTCGAACTGGCCCACCTTCCTGACCCTGACGCTGCTCTCCTCCTGCGCCGCGCTGCTGCTGGCGCGCCAGTTTCACATGACCATCGTCGAGAACCGCGACGCGGCCGATGTCCGCCGCGCGGCCTGGATGTTCCCGCTCTATCTGATCCTCATCAACCTCTTCGTCCTGCCGCTTGCGATGGCGGGCGAGTTGCTGATGCCGGGTTCCGGCGTCGACCGCGACATGACCGTGCTGCTGCTGCCGCTGCAGCAGCAGGCGGGGCTGCTGGCGCTGCTGGTCTTCATCGGCGGGCTGTCTGCCGCGACGGCGATGGTGATCGTCGCTTCCGTCGCGCTGGCGATCATGATCTCGAACCATCTCGTCATGCCGGTGCTGCTGCGCGGGCGGAGGGCTCTGAGCGACCCCGCCGCCTCTGCATCCGGCGTGCCGGCCAAGCCGGTCCGACATGGCAATACCGGCGGCGATCTCGGCTCACAGGTCGTCATCATCCGGCGGGTCGCCATCCTCTGCGTCATCCTGCTGGGCTATGCCTACTACCGGGCAGCCGGCGAGCAGGCGCTGGCGGCGATCGGCCTGCTGTCCTTCGCCGCCACGGCACAGATCGCGCCGGCCTTTTTCGGCGGCCTCGTCTGGCGCCGCGGCACGGCGCTGGGCGCGGCGGCGGGCCTGATCGTCGGCATCGCGACCTGGGCCTATACGCTGCTGATGCCGAGCCTCGTGAAGCCAGGCAGCTTCTGGGCCGACATCGTTGCCAACGGGCCTCTCGGCTACGCCGCCCTGCGGCCCGAGGCGCTGTTCGGGCTCGACCTGCCGCCCCTGCCCCACGGGGCTTTCTGGAGCCTGGGGCTCAACCTGCTCGCCTATGTCGTCTTCTCGCTCTTGCGGCCGGCAACGGCGATGGAGCGGCTGCAGGCCAACGCTTTCGTCGAGTCCGACCGGGCGACGATGGCGCAGTCCTTCTCGCTGTGGCGCTCCAGCGTCACCGAAGCGGAGTTGCAGTCGACGATCGGCCGCTACCTCGGCCAGGAGCGAACGCAGCGCGCCTTCGAGGGCTTCGCCAGCAGCCGCGGCGAGGCGCCGATGCCCTCGCGCGACGCCGACATCCATCTGCTGCGCTTCGGCGAGCATCTGCTTTCCTCCGCCATCGGCGCGGCCTCGTCCCGCCTCGTGCTCTCGCTGCTGTTACGGCGGCGCAACCTCACCACCGAAGCCGCCTTCAAGCTGCTCGACGACGCTTCCGCCGCGCTGCAATACAACCGCGACATCCTCCAGCACGGGCTCGACCATGCCGGCCAGGGCATCACCGTGCTCGACCGCGACCTGCGCCTGCTCGCCTGGAACCAGGCCTTCATCCAGCTCTACGACCTGCCGCCCGCGATGGTGCGCTTCGGCACGGGACTCGACGAGATCGTGCGCTACAACGCGGCCCGCGGCGCCTATGGCGACGGCCAGCAGGACGAGTTGATGGCGGCGCGCCTGCAGAGCTTCGTGCATGACCGCGAGCCGGTGCGGCTCAAGCTCTACCCGTCCAAGAAAGTCATCGAAATCCGCACCAATCCGCTGCCCGACGGCGGTTTCGTCACGACCTATACCGACATCACCGAGGCCGTCGCCGCGCAGGAGGAACTCGAGCGGACCAATGAGAGCCTCGAGCGGCGCGTCGTCGAGCGCACTGAGGAGATCCTGCGCGTCAATGCCGAGTTGCAGCGCGCCAAGGCGGAGGCCGAGGAGGCCAATGCCTCGAAGACCCGCTTTCTCGCCGCCGCCAGCCACGACATCCTGCAGCCGCTCAACGCCGCCCGCCTCTATGCAACCTCGCTGGTCGAGCGCGACCGCGCCGCCGGCAGCCCCGATCTCGCCGAAAACATCGACGCCTCGCTCGACGCGGTCGAGGAGATCCTGACCGCGCTGCTCGAGATCTCGCGCCTCGACGGCGGCGCGATGAAGCCGGAGATCACCGCTTTCCGGCTCGATGAGCTGATGCGCCAGCTCCAGCGCGAATTCGAGCCGAGCGCCCAGGAGAAGGGACTGAAGCTCGTCTTCATGCCGACCAGCCTCGCCGTGCGCTCGGACCGACGGCTGCTGCGGCGCCTGCTGCAGAACCTGGTCTCCAACGCGATCAAGTACACGCCGAGCGGCAAGGTGCTGATCGGCTTCCGCCGGCGCGGCGGGCAGGTTTCGGTCGAAGTGCTGGATACCGGACTCGGCATCCCCCAGGGCAAACAGAAGACCGTCTTCCGCGAGTTCCAGCGTCTCGACCAGGGGGCGAAGGTGGCGCGGGGGCTGGGGCTCGGCCTGTCGATCGTGCAGCGCATCGCCCGCACCCTCGATCACCGCCTGACGCTCGATTCGGCGCCCGGCCGGGGCAGCCGCTTTGCCGTGCTGGTGCCGCGCGCCTCGCCGCTGCCCGAGATGAGCACCGCGCCGGCGCCGCGCCCGGCCCCGGCGGGCCAGCTCGCCGGACTCAGGCTGCTCGTCATCGACAACGAGCCGGCCATCCTCGACGGCATGAAACGGCTGCTGGAAGGCTGGGGCTGTGAAGTCGCGACGGCAGCCGGGCTCGACGCGGCGCTGGCTCTGCAGAAGCGCAGCGCACCCGACGTCGTGATCGCCGACTATCATCTCGACAATGGCAACGGGCTGACCGCGATTAGCACCGTGCGGGAGCGCTCGCGCCGGCCGCTACCGGCGATCCTGCTGACAGCGGACCGGTCGCCGAGCGTGCGCGAAGCCGCCGCGGCGCTCGACGTACATCTGCTCAACAAGCCACTGAAGCCCGGCGCCTTGCGGGCTCTGCTGGCGCAGTGGCGGACGACGCGCTTCGCGGCGGAATAGGCTGGCGACGGACGCGTCAGCCCTGGGAGGCCGTGCTGCGCATCGCATCTTCGGCGGCGAGGAAGGCGGTCACGTCCGGGCGCTGCGCCGGGCTCTCCGCTTCCGTCCCGATTTCGGCCATCAGCCGCGCGACCGGCACATAGGCGCGCGCCGCGCGGTCGTACAGAGCCACCCGGACGAGCGCATGAGCCGCGACGGTCTCCGTGCCGTCCCGGCCCCGCGTGACCAGGCGGTGCTCGATCACCAGCCAGCTCTGCGTCCAGCACAGGATCTCGGTGTCGAGGCGGAAGGGCTGGAAGGCGCGCAGCTCCCGGCGGAAGCGGATCATGCCGCCATTGACCACCGGCACCCAGCGATGTCGCAGCACCGCCCGCCACAGGCCCGTGCGCAGCATCACATCGGTGCGGCCGAGATCCATCAGCGACCAGTAGCGGCCGTTGTTCATGTGCAGGCTGGTGTCGAGATCGTGCGGCCAGACCCGGAAGGACAGCCGCGACGGCTCGGCGAGCGGTTCCAGCCTGGGGCGGAACGGGCTCGTCAGCAGGAGCCAGACCAAGCGGAACCAGAGATTCATGACGCACCCGCGGATGGAAGGCCTCCAAACGGGGCTTCTATCCAGACATGGTTCATATGTAAACGATATTGCGCACCTGCGAGGGTCAGGGATGACGGGGGCGGCACGCTGGATTATGCGCTGGGCACAGCCCGAATTGGACGCTCCCGATGCCGACCCTGCATGTCTCCCCGCTGTCGAAGCTGCACGAGACCGTCACCGCCGTGCGGCCGAGCCATCTCGTCACGCTGATCAATGTCGGCACGGCGGTGGAGCGCCCGGCCGGCATCGCGGAAGGCAACCACCTGTTCCTCGGCCTGTCCGACATCAGCGCGCCGATGGAGGGCCATGTCGTGCCGGCCGAGGCGCATGTCGAGCGCTTCCTCGCCTTCGCGCGCCGCTGGGACCGCGCGGCGCCGCTCCTGATCCATTGCTGGGCCGGGATCAGCCGCTCGACCGCGGCCGCCTATATCGCCGCCTGCGCCTTCGCCCCGGAGCGCGACGAGGCGGAGCTCGCCGCCCGTCTGCGGAAGGCCTCTCCCTCCGCCACGCCCAATGCGCGGCTCGTCGCCATCGCCGATGCGATGCTGGGCCGCGACGGGCGCATGCGCGACGCGATCGCCGGCATCGGGCGCGGCGCGGAAGCCTTCGAGGGTACACCCTTCGTGCTGAAATGGGACTGATCATATTCCGGCGGGTCGGCAGCTTCGTGCGGCCGGCAGGCGATTGACGTGGAAAGCAGCGCCACTCTGCTGAAATCGATGCAGAAGATTGCTTGCGCTCCGGCGAATTTCGCAGGATTCATCCGCGCCTGGGAGTCAGGCCATCATGACCATCGAACTCGATTCACGCGACCGCGCCATCCTGCGCATCCTGCAGGCGGACGGCCGGATCACGAATTCAGACCTCGCCGAGAAGGTGCATCTGTCGCCCTCGGCCTGCCTTCGTCGGGTGCGCCAGCTCGAGGAGAGTGGTCTGATCCGCGGCTATGCGATGATCCTCGACGACAAGATCGCGGGGTTTCCGGGGACCGCTTTCGTCTTCGTGACGCTCGACCAGCAGGGCCGCGCCTCGTTGGAGGGATTCGAGCAGGCGGTGCAGAACCTGCCCGAGATCCTCGAATGCCATCTTCTCGCCGGCGCGCATGACTATCTGATGCGGGTGATTTATCGCGACAGCGCCGATTTCGAGCGCATCCACACCGACATCATCACGCAGTTGCCCGGCGTCACCCGCGTCCAGTCGACGCTGACGCTGCGCTCGATCAAGAAGAGCTCGGCGTTGCCGGTGTGAACCGCGGGCCGGGGTTGCAGGCCGGGCCGCTCCGGCGGATAAGCGACGCGACAACGGGAATCATGCCGTGAGCGAAGCCACCTCCAACGACGACGTCGCCGCCCTGCCCTTCGAGGCAGCGCTGAAGCAGCTCGAGGATATCGTCGCCCGGCTGGAGCGGGGCGACGTGCCGCTCGAGGAATCGATCGCGATCTACACCCGCGGCGAGGCGCTGAAGGCGCGTTGCGACGCGCTGCTGAAGCAGGCCGAGGCGCGTATCGAGAAGATCACCCTCTCCGCCGACGGCAAGCCGACGGGCACCGCCCCGCTCGACGTGGATCGGTAACCGCTCTTTCTCCCGCCCGAAACGACGCGCTAACGCAGTCGGTCTCTCACACCGACGGGCCGCGCTGCGGCAACCTTGCCCTCTGGCCGGCGAGCCCGCACTCTGGCTGCCTCACCGGAGAGGTTCGCCATGTCCCAGCTTCCCGCCGAAGACCCCGTCCTGGGCGATGCCCGCTCCTGCGAGGCGATCGAGCAGGTGATCGTACCGCGCGCGCATGATCTCGGGGGCTTCTCGGTGCGCCGCGCCCTGCCCTCTGTCGGGCGCAAGATGGTCGGACCCTTCATCTTCTTCGACCAGATGGGGCCGGCGGAATTCCTGCTCGGCCAGGGCATCGATGTGCGCCCGCACCCGCATATCGGGCTTTCGACCGTGACCTATCTGTTCGACGGCGAGATCATGCACCGGGACTCGCTCGGCACCGCGCTGCCGATCCGCCCCGGCGCGGTCAATCTGATGACGGCGGGGCGCGGCATCGTCCATTCCGAGCGCACCGGGCTGGAGGAGCGCCAGAAGCCGCCGAAGCTGTTCGGCATCCAGGCCTGGCTCGCCCTGCCGAAGTCGCATGAGGAGACGGCGCCGGCCTTCGTCCATCATGCCGCGCCCGAGCTGCCGCGGATCGTCGAGGGCGGCAAGCGCGTCAGCCTGATCATGGGCTCGGCCTATGGCCAGACCTCGCCCGTCCGCTTTCCCTGGGACGCCCTCTACGCCGAGGCCGTGCTGTCGCCGGGCGCGATCCTGCCCCTCGACCCCGACTATGACGAGCGCGCGATCTACATCGTCTCCGGCCGGGTCGATATCGCCGGCGACGAGTTCGGCGCCGGGCAGCTGCTGATCTTCAAGCCGGGCGACCGCATCTCGATCCTCGGCCTCGACCAGACCCGGCTGATGATCGTCGGCGGCGAGCCGATGGACGGGCCCCGCCACATCTGGTGGAACTTCGTCTCCTCCTCGAAGGAGCGCATCGACCAGGCCAAGGCGGAGTGGAAGGCGGGGCGCTTCGACACGGTGCCGGGCGACGAGGCCGAGTTCATCCCGCTGCCCGAGGGGTGAGTTCCTCCTCCGGCATCGCCGTCAACCGCGGCATCGGCGAGGCGAGGATCGCCAGCGTCGAGAGGGCAAAGAGCGCGACCGGCAGGCCGATCGCCGCCTCCAGCCCCCCGTACTCGGCGGCCAGCCCGCCGGCCAGCGCGCCGAGCGGGCGCATGCCGTACATCGCCGTGGTCAGCGTCGCGCTGACGCGGCCGAGCAGATGCGATGGCGTCACCGCCTGGCGCAGGCTGGTCTGGGCGATGAACCAAAGGATCGGGCCGAAGCCGAAGAGGAAGAAGGCGAGCGCCAGCGCGGGCCAGCCGAGGGCGGGCGGCGCCAGCGCCAGGAGGGCGGCCCCGAGGCAGGATGAGGCCGGGCCGAAGACGAGCACGATCCCCACCGGCAGCCGCGCGATGACGGTCGCGCCACCGAGCGCGCCTGCGATCAGCCCGGCGCCATAGACGGCCGTGGCGAGGCCGATCCGCTCCGGGGCCAGCAGCAGGATGCGCACGGCATAAGGCGCCATCATCGCGGTGAAGGCGAAAAAGGCGAGGTTCCAGGCGATGGCGCAGAGCGCGATCGGCCGCAGATAGGGGTGGCGCGCGACGAAGCGGCCGCCCTCGGCGATGGCGCGGTGGAGCGGCAGGCGCGGCTGCGATGGCGGGCGCTCGCCCGGTAGCCGGGAGGCTGCGGCCAGCGCCAGCACGCCCGCGAGCGCGCAGAGGCTCAAGCCGAGCCAGCCCTGCCCGCGTGAAACCGCCCAGCCAGCGATCAGCGGCGCCGCCAGGCTGAAGACGGCGCGGCCGAGTTCGAGCCGTCCGTTCGCGCGCGGCAGGTCGGCGATGGCGACGGTGCGCGGCATCAGGACAAAGATCGACAGCGCGATCACCACCGCACCGGCTGCGGCGGCAAAGCTTGTCGCCGCCAGCAGCCAGCCGGTGTGGCCGAGCGCGAGCAGGGCCGCCCCTGCCCCCGCGCCCGTCGCGATCAGGGCCCCGCCGAAGCGGATGAGATCACGCGGGGCGAGCCTGTCCGAGAACACGCCGGCCGGGAGCGAGACCAAGAGCCAGGCCGCCGACTGGGCCGCGACCAGCAGGCCGACGAGGCGCGGGCTGGCGCCGCCTTGCGTCGCCGCGAGGGTGATCGTGTCGAGCGCCAGCCGGTCGGCGAACTGGGCCATGGTGCCGGCGAGCAGCAGGACCGGGAAGGAAGACGACAACATCGGAGGCTCCTGCCGAAAGGTCGGCAGGTGATGTCACCGGGCCTCGATGCCTCCCACCCGTTTCCTGCGGAGAGCCGGGCTCAGACCACCATCGGCGGGATGGCCAGGTGATGCTCCGTCACCTGCTGGAAGGCGAAGCCGATCCGCAGCGCCATCGCCTCCTGGTAGCCGAGGCAGGAGATCTGCAGGGAGAGCGGCAGGCCCGAAGCGGTGAAGCCGTTGGGCAGCGACAGGCCGCACATCTCCATCACGTTGCCGAAGCGGGTGAAGCGCGAGGGCATCACATCCTGATCGACTGCATCCAGCGGGATGGCAGGGGTCACGGTGGTCGGGGTGAGCAGGGCGTCGATATCGGTCATCGCCGTGGCGAGGTCGCGCTTGGCCTGCGCCTGGAAGGCCTTGGTTGCGAGATAATCCTGCGCCGTCAGTTGCGCCCCCGCGAGGAAGCGGGCGCGGACCGCCGGGTCTAGCGGCAGGGAAGCGTCCTGCGCCATGGCACCGCCGTTGAAGAAGGCTTCCGCCATGACGATGCCGCTGGTCGTGGTGAAATGCTCAAGCGGCCAGGGCAGGTCGACATCGACGATCTCGGCACCGAGGCCGGCGAGCGTCGTCAGCGAGCGGTCATAGGCGGCGAGCACCTCCGCATCGCAGCCGTCCCGGTCGCGCTGCGGCATGCGGGCGAGGCGCAGGCCGCGCACGCCGCGCCGCAGCGTCGCCATCGGGCTCTCGGGCACGACGCCGCGGGTGTTCGGATCAGCCTCGTCCGGCCCCTGAAGGACGTCGTAGAGCAGCGCGCAATCCTCGACGCTGCGCGCCATCGGGCCTGGCGTGTCGAGCGACGCCGAAAGCGGGATGATGCCGGTGACCGGGATCCGCCCGATCGTCACCTTCAGCCCGGTGATGCCGCAGAAGGCGGCCGGAAGCCGGACGGAGCCGCCGGTGTCGGTGCCGATCGCCCAGGGCGACAGCCGCGCCGCGACGGCAACGCCGGAGCCGCTGGAGGAGCCGCCCGGCGTGTGCGGCACAGCCTCGCCCCAGGGGTTCCAGGGCGTGCCCATATGCTCGTTGGTGCCCCAGCCGCCATAGGCGAACTCGACCGTATGGGTCTTGCCGAGCACGATCATGCCCTGCGCGAACATGCGCCTGGCGATGGTCGCCGTCATGGGGGAGCGGCGTCCGCGCCAATGGGCCGAGCCACCGGTGGTGATGCGCCCTTCGAGATCGATCAGATCCTTCAGCGCGACGGGGACGCCGTGCAGCGGCCCGACCGCATGGCCGGCGCGGATCGCCTTGTCAGCCGCCTCCGCCGCCAGCCGTGCGTCAGCGGCATAGATGTCGACGAAGGCGTGCAGCTTCGGCTCGAGCCGCTCGATCCGGCCCAACAGCGCCTCGACGACATCGACGGGCGAGATCCGCCGCGCCGCGATCTCCCGCGCCAGGACATGGGCCGGCCAGAGGGCCGGATCCGTGCTGATGCGGGAGGCGCTGTCCATGAGGCTCACTGCATGGTGATGCGGGTCAGATCGACGAACCAGGATTGCGGGGAGACGAAGCCCTGGACCTTCTTCGACATGGCGCGCGGATTGAGGTCATGGACAACATAGAGCCAGGGCGGATCATCCACCAGCCGTTCATGCGCGAGCGCGGTGTGCTCCTGGATCACCCGCGGATCATTCGCTGCCGCGAGTTTCGCCAGCGCCGCCTCGAAAGCGGAATCTTTCCATTGCGGGAAGTTGAAACCATTGGGCGGCGCGCTGGCGGCGCCGAAATAGCGGGCCATCACGCTCGGATCGGTCGATGGGCCGGCGATGTTCAGCGCGAGCGAGCCGCCCAGCGAGGGTTGGTCCGGCTGGGCGCGCATGTTGTTGAGCAGCACCTGCCACTCCGACACGTTGAACTCGATCCGGATGCCGCAGGCCTCCTTCATGCTGGCCTGCAGGAACTCGTTCATCGGCAGCGGCGCCATCTGGCCCGACCCGGAGGTCGAGATCATGACCTTGAAGCTGAGGGGCTTCTGCGGGCCAAAACCGGCTTCGGCCAGGAGCGTCTTCGCCTTGGCGGGATCGAAACGGTAGCGGTTGGCCGGTTTGCCGAAGGCAGGGTCGCTGGCCTTGAGCCAGCCGATCGCCGGCTCGGCCATGCCGTTGAGCAGGGCGACGATGCCGTCCCGGTCGACGCAGTAATTGAGGGCCTGGCGGACGCGGGCGTCCTTGAGCGGGCTGTCGGCGGCTCCGATGTTGAACAGCCAGGGCCAGACATGCGGGTAGGAGCCTGTGGTGATGGCGAAGCCGGCCTGACGCAGGGACGGGATGCCGTCCGCCGGCGGCACCTCGATCCAGTCGACCTGGCCCGTGCGCAGGGCTGCGAGGCGCGCATTCGCCTCCGGAATAGGCAGCAGCACGACACGGTCGAGCTTTGCCTTGCCCGCGGCGTCCCAATAGCCGTCATGGCGCACCAGTTCGACGCGCTCGCGCGGGACCACGCTGGCGATCCGGAACGGGCCGGTGCCGGCGGAGGGCAGCAGCGCCGTCCTGGCCCAGTCGCGCCCGGCCTTCTCGAAGGAGGCGGGCGAGCTCAGCAGCGCCAGCGAGATCATATAGGGAAAGTACGACGCAGCCGTGCTGGTGGTGATCGCCACAGTAGAGGCGTCGATCTTGCGATAGCCGGTCATGATCGGCGCACGGGCCCGCACGATCGCTGCGGCCGGCGCCTCGAACTGCGGCGCATCCTTGTTGAAATAGCGCTCGAAGTTCCAGATCACGGCGTCTGCGTCGAAGGGCGTGCCGTCATGGAACGTGACGCCGCGGCGCAGATGGAAGATCCAGGTCTTGGGATCGTCGGCCGCCTGCTCCCAGCGCTCAGCCAGCCCCGGACGCAGCGGCGCGAGACGGTCCGTGGTCGTCAGATCCCACAGGACCAAGCTCTCGAACACCGGATACCCGAGGAAGCGCATGCCCTCGAAGCCGTTGTTGGGCATGCCGGTCGCGGTCGGGATGTCGGCCGCCGTCATGGCGATCCGCAGTGTTCCCTGCGCCTTCGCGGGAGCATTCCAGCCCACGCAGGCAAAACCTGCCATCACAAGGCCTGTGAGAATCGCTCTCCAGCGTTGGCCGGTGCCTGTCCTTTGCGCCTGCTGCATGGCCGTCCCCTCTTCAACCTTGCATTGCCAGGATTTGCTTGGAGCAAGTTGCAGGCCGGCGCACAAGTCGATTTGTAGGGCAGGCATCACGCAGGGCCGGCTTGTCCCTTGCGACACGGTTAAGGACTGGTTTCGCATCGATCGGGCGTCCAGCCGTCTGGTCTGCCTCGTATCGACAGGTCGCCTCCGCGACCTTGCCGCCCTTGTGCCACCGGGGCGGGATGCGATAGATTCAAACGGTGACCCAGCGCCCTCACACGCCGATCCTCGACCGCGTCGCCACGCCCGAAGATCTCCGCAAGCTCCCCGACGCCGATCTTCGTCAGCTCGCCGAAGAGCTGCGGCAGGAGACGATCAGTGCCGTCTCGGTGACGGGCGGCCATCTCGGGGCCGGCCTCGGCGTCGTTGAGCTCACGGTGGCGTTGCACCATGTTTTCGACACGCCGCGCGACCGGCTGATCTGGGATGTCGGCCACCAGGCCTATCCCCACAAGATCCTGACCGGCCGGCGCGACCGGATCCGTACCCTGCGCCAGCCCGGCGGGCTATCTGGCTTCACGCGCCGTTCGGAAAGCGAGTACGACCCCTTCGGCGCCGCCCACTCATCGACCTCGATCTCGGCCGGTCTCGGCATGGCCGTCGCCCGCGATCTCGAGGGCGGCAGCAACAATGTCGTGGCCGTGATCGGCGATGGGGCGATGTCCGCCGGCATGGCCTATGAGGCCATGAACAACGCCGGTGCGCTCGGCTCGCGCCTCGTCGTGATCCTGAACGACAACGACATGTCGATCGCGCCCCCGGTCGGTGCGATGTCGGCCTATCTGGCCCGCCTGGTCTCCGGCCGCACCTATCGCTCGCTGCGCGAGATCGGCAAGCATCTGGCCGAGCGACTGCCGCGCTTCTTCCACGAGAAGGCCAAGCGCACGGAGGAGTTCGCCCGCGGCTTCTTCACGGGGGGCACGCTGTTCGAGGAGCTTGGCTTCTACTATGTCGGCCCCATCGACGGGCACAACCTCGATCATCTGCTGCCGGTCCTGCGCAATGTACGCGACTCGCAGACGGGGCCGATCCTCGTCCATGTCGTGACGCAGAAAGGCAAGGGCTACGCCCCGGCGGAGGCCAGCGCCGACAAGTATCATGGCGTCGTCAAATTCGATCCGGTCACCGGCCAGCAGGCCAAGGCTCCTGCCAATGCGCCGAGCTACACGGCCGTCTTCGGCAATGCGCTGATCAAGGCCGCACGCGAGGACGAGAAGATCGTCGCGGTGACGGCCGCGATGCCGTCGGGTACCGGCATCGACGCCTTCGGCAAGGAATTTCCGGCGCGGACCTTCGATGTCGGCATCGCCGAGCAGCATGCGGTGACCTTCGCCGCCGGTCTGGCGACCGAGGGCTACAAGCCCTTCTGCGCGATCTACTCGACCTTCCTGCAGCGCGCCTACGACCAGGTCGTGCATGATGTGGCGATCCAGAAGCTGCCCGTGCGCTTCGCGCTCGACCGGGCCGGCCTTGTCGGCGCCGACGGCGCGACCCATGCCGGTGCCTTCGACATCGCCTATCTCGCCTGCCTCCCCGAGATGGTGGTGATGGCCGCGGCTGACGAGGCGGAACTGACCCATATGGTCGCGACCGCCGCCGCCTTCGACGAAGGCCCCATCGCCTTCCGCTATCCGCGCGGCGAAGGCGTCGGCGTTGAGATTCCCGATATCGGCGTGCCGCTCGCGATCGGCCGCGGCCGCGTCGTGCGCGAGGGCTCGCGCGTCGCGCTGCTCTCGCTCGGCACACGGCTGGCGGAATGCCTGCTGGCCACCGAACAGCTCGGCCAGCGCGGCCTGTCGACGACCGTCGCGGATGCGCGCTTCGCCAAGCCGCTCGACGAGGCGCTGATCCTGCGGCTGGCGCGCGAGCACGAGATCCTCGTCACCGTCGAGGAAGGCTCGGTCGGCGGTTTCGGCGCCCACGTGCTGCACCTGCTGGCCCGCTGCGGCGCGCTCGATGGCGGGCTCAAGGTGCGCTCGCTGACCCTGCCCGACCTGTACCAGGATCACGACAAGCCCGAAGCGATGTATGCGGCTGCCGGTCTCGACGCCGCCGGCATCGTGCGGACGGTGGAAGGAGCGCTCGGCGTCCCGGTCGCGGCCCGGCGCGCCTGAGCGCGGCCCCCTTGTCTGCTGCCGCGAAAACGCGCGCCGACCAGTTACTCGTCGAACGCGGCCTCTGCGAGAGCCGGGCCCGGGCCCAGGCCGCCATCGCGGCGGGCCTCGTGACCGTCGACGGCCGCCCCGTCCGCAAGGCCTCCGAAATGATCGCGGCGGATGCCGTGCTGACGGCGCAGGCACCGCATCCTTACGTCTCCCGCGGCGGGCTGAAACTCGCGAGCGCACTCGATCTGTTCGGCTTCGACCCCGCGGGCCGTGTCTGTCTCGATGTCGGCGCCTCGACAGGGGGCTTCACCGATCTGCTGTTGAAGCGCGGCGCACGCCGCGTCATCGCCGTCGATGTCGGCCGCGAGCAGCTCCATGCCTCGCTGCGGGGCGATCCGCGCGTGACGAGCCGCGAGAGCTGCGACATCCGGAGCCTCACTCCTGTCGACTTGGGTGAACCGCCGACGCTGGCCGCCATCGACGTCAGCTTCATCTCGCTGCGGCTCGTGCTCCCCGCCGTGGCCGCGCTGCTGGCACCGGCCTGCGAGATCGCGGCGCTGATCAAGCCCCAGTTCGAGGCCGGCCGTTCGGCGCTGAAGAAGGGCATCGTGCGCGACGAGGCGGTCCACCAGCGCGTCTGTGATGAGATCGCGACCGTGCTGGCCGAACTCGGCTTCGCGGTCGAAGCTCCCGTCCCCTCCCCGATCGAGGGCGGCGACGGCAATCGCGAGTTCTTGATCGGCGGCCGCCGGGCGGGCTGATCAGCGCCGCAGCAGCGCGTCGACCTCGGCCTGCAATTCGCGCATTTCTGTCGCGACGATGTCGACGGTGCCATTGGCATTGATGAATTCGGTCGCCCGCGCGATCTGCCGGCGCAGCGCGTCGCCCGCCACCTCGACGATGGTGATGGCGTCCAGCCGGTCCGTGCGGTCAGCGAGAAGGGCCGTCGCTGTCGTGACGAGCCGCGTCATGGCCCGGCAAAGATCTTCGAAAGCCGCCTTGCGCTCGGGCGCCAGGCGGTCATAGGCTTCCAGCGCAGACGGTGCGATCCGCAGGGGCGAGGTCTCGAAATGCTCCCGGTAGGTGAGGCTGCGCCAGGCCTGCAGATCCTGCACGATGTCGGGATCGTCGGCCGCGAGGTCGATCAGCATCAGCGCTTCGGCATAGCGGTTGAGATAGTCTGTCGAGAGGCGCGGATGCTTGGCCATATCCGCTCCGGCGTCCTCTTCTTCGGCCCGCACTCCGGTCGCGGAGGCGGTCGTCTCATGTTCCGAACCAGGGGCGATCATGCGGCGGCAAACCCAAAGAAAGTGTTGATCGGGCCGGGCTTCATCGCCACATCGGGAGCATGTGCGGTCGCTACGCCATCACCCTGCCCCCGACGGCGATGCGGTCGCTTTTCGGCTATTCCGAGCAGCCGAACTTTCCGCCGCGCTACAATATCGCGCCGACGCAGCCCGTGCCGGTGGTGCGCCAGCATGAGGGCCAACGGCAGTTCATGCTGATGCGCTGGGGCTTCATCCCCGGCTGGGTCAGGGATGCCAGGGATTTCCCGCTCGTCATCAACGTCCGCGGCGAGAGCGCCGCGACGAAACCGTCGTTCCGCGCGGCGCTGACACGGCGTCGCTGCCTGATGCCCGCCGACGGCTTCTACGAATGGCACCGCCTCGGCCAGGGCCGCCAGACGGAGAACAGGGCCTATCTGTTCCGGCGGCCCGATCGCGGGCTCTTCGCCTTCGCGGCGCTGTGGGAAACCTGGCATTCGCAGGACGGCTCGGAGATCGACACCGTCGCGCTGGTCAACGGGCCTGCGAACGGGCTGATGTCGGCGATCCACGACCGCTGCCCGGTGATCCTCGATTCCCGCGATTTCGACGCCTGGCTCGATCCTGCGAGCGAAACCCAGACCTACAGCGCGCTGCTCCGGCCGCCGCCCGAGGATCTGCTGGAAATGGTGCGGATCGGCAGCGCCGTGAACAAGGTCGCGAATGACGGCCCGGAGGTGCAGGCGCCGTTCGACCCGGCCCCGGCGGAGGCGCCCAAGTCCCTTGCCGTTACCGCCAGAGCCAAGCCGGCGGCGCGTGCCAGGGACGACGGTCAGGGCAGCCTGTTCTGACGCAGGCTTGCCGTTCCAACAGTCGGAACGCTTTCCCGCCCGAACTGTAGGACCTCACATGGCCAGCACGGCGCCGGGGTTCAGGATGCCCTGCGGGTCGAGCGTCGCCTTCAGCGTCTTCATCAGGGCGAGTTCGACCGGATCCTTGACGCCGGGCAGCAGGTCGCGCTTGAGGCGGCCGATGCCGTGCTCGGCCGAGATCGAGCCGTGCATCTCGCTGACGATGGCGTGGACCGCCGTGTTCATCTCTTCCCAGCGCGCGATGAAGCCGGCCTTGTCGGCGCCGACGGGTTGGCTGACGTTGAAGTGAATGTTGCCGTCGCCCATGTGGCCGAAGGGCAGCGGCCGGCAGCCCGGCACCATCGCCGTGACCGCCTCCGAGGCGCGGGCGATGAAGGCCGGCACCGCATGCAGCGGCACCGAGACGTCGTGCTTAATCGAGCCGCCCTCATAGGTCTGCACCTCGGAGAGCATTTCGCGCAGCTTCCAGAAATCGGCACGCTGGGAGAGCGAGCCGGCGAGCGCCGCGTCGGTGACCAGCCCGGTCTCCAGGGCCTCGCCGAGGAAGGCCTCCACCGCCTCGTCGAGCCCGCTTGCGGACTGGGCCGAGACCTCCATCAGCACATACCAGGGCGAGGGCTCCGAGAGCGGGTCGCGCGCGCCGGCGGCATGGCGCAGGACGAACTCGACGCCCAGCCGCGACATCAGCTCGAAGGTGGTGAGCGTGCCGCCGGCGCCGGCCTTGGCGGCGTTGAGCAGCGAAAGCGCGGCTTCAGGATCGGGCACGGCGAGGAAGGCGGTGGCGCGCGCCGCCGGCTGCGGGAACAGCTTCAGCACGGCGGCGGTGATGATGCCGAGCGTGCCTTCGGCCCCGATGAAGAGGTTCTTCAGATCGTAGCCGGTGTTGTCCTTGCGGAGCTGGCGCAGGCCGTTCCAGATCCGCCCGTCGGCAAGGACGACCTCGAGGCCCATGCAGAGCTCGCGGGCATTGCCATAGGCCAGCACGGCCGTGCCGCCGGCATTGGTCGAGAGGTTGCCGCCGATGGTGCAGGAGCCTTCCGAAGCCAGCGAGAGTGGGAACAGGCGCCCGGCCGCTTCCGCCGCCTCCTGCGCCTTCTGCAACGTCAGGCCCGCTTCCACCGTCATCGTGTCGCTGTCGGTGTCCAGGCTGCGGACGCGGTCCATACGCTGCAGCGAGAGCACGATTTCGCGGCCCTCGGCGATCGGGATTTGGCCGCCGACCAGACCGGTGTTGCCGCCCTGCGGCACGAGGCGCGTGCCGGTGCGGGCGGCGAGCTTCACGAGTTCGGCGACCTCCTCCGTCGAGCCCGGCCGCACGATCGCCTGCGCCTTGCCGCGGAATAGATCCCGCCATTCCTTGAGATAGGGCACCATGGCGTCGGCATCGGTGACGATGTTCTTCGCGCCGACGATGGCCGCCATGTCGTCGAGGATGGATGCGCTCACGGATGCCTCCGGGGTCTCAGCTCTTCTTGGCGCGCCGGAACACGCCGACGAGCTCGATATGGGCGGAATAGCGGAACTGATCGACCGGCGTCACGCCTTCCAGCGCATATCCGCCCGCGATCAGGATCGCGGCGTCGCGCGCGAAGCTCCCCGCATCGCAGGAGACGTAGATCACGGTCGGGGTCTTGGCCGCCGCCAGCCGCCGCGCCTGGGCCTCGGCGCCGGCGCGCGGCGGGTCGAGGATGACGGCGTCGAAGCCGTTCAGTTCGTGCTCCAGCAGCGGGCGGCGGAAGAGGTCGCGCACTTCGCCCGCGATCGGCTTCAGGCCCTGCGTCGTGCTCGCGGCGCGGGTGAGAGCGAGGATCGCGGCCTTGTCGCTCTCGACGGCCAGCACCTGCGCCCGCTCGGCGAGGCGAAACGAGATCGGCCCGCAACCGGCGAAGAGATCGGCGACGCGCCTGGCCTTGGCGGGCAGCGCGGCCAGCACCAGCGCGCCGATCGCCTCCTCGCCCGCCACTGTGGCCTGGAGAAAGCCGCCGGACGCGGGCGCGACCATCGCCTTGCCCATGCGCTGCTGCGGCGGGCGGCGCTCGACGACGATCTCGCCATGCATGGAGAGCCGCGCCAGATCGAGCCGCTCGGCCGCTTCGGTCAGGGACAGCCTGAGCTTCTCGCCGGCCGGGCCATGGCCGCGAATGTCGATGTCGAGCCCGGCCTCGGAGGCCGTGACCTGGATGTCGAGCGGCTTGTTCGAGCCGCCGAGCCGGTTGGCGACGAGCTGGGCCGCGGCCGGCGCGCGCGCCAGCCCCGGCGCCAGCACCGGGCAGGCCGGCACGGCGACGAGATCATGGCTGCGCGCGACCATGAAGCCGACGAGCATGCCCGGGCCCTCGCGCCTCGCATGGAAGGTGACGCGGCGGCGGCCTGCGCCATGCGCGTCGACGATGTCCGCGATGGGCGCGGCGATGCCCGCCCGCTCCAGCGTGGTCTCGACCTGGCGCCGCTTCCATTCGCGATACAGGCTCTCGGACATGTGCTGGGCGGCGCAGCCGCCGCAGCGGGTGAAGAGCGGGCAGATCGGTGCGATGCGCGATTCGGCGGGTGTGATGATCTCGACGAGCTGGGCGCGCTCGCCATCGCGCACCGCGCGCACCGTCTCACCGGGCAGCGCATAGGGCACGAAGACATCGCCCGTCGGCGTCTGCGCGATGCCGTCGCCGCGCAGCCCGAGGCGGCCGACGGAGAGAATCTCGTTCATCGCGAGCGTCATCGGGGGCAAGATTATCTCCGGCGCCGGCCGTCGCCGGTCGCCCTGTTACATTCAGGGGGTCTGCGGTGCGAGGCTGTCGACCCGTCCGCTGCTTTCGCCTATCAGGTTGGGAGCAAACAGGGAAATCGGGATATGGCGAGCCGCGACGGCGTCATCGAAGCGATCGGCAACACGCCGCTCATCAAGCTGAAGCGGGCCTCGGAGCAGACCGGCTGCACCATCCTCGGCAAGGCCGAGTTCATGAATCCCGGCCAGTCGGTCAAGGATCGCGCCGCGCTCGCCATCATCCGCGACGCCGAGGCGAAGGGGCTGCTGCGGCCGGGCGGCGTGATCGTCGAGGGCACGGCCGGCAACACCGGCATCGGCATCGCGCTGGTCGGCAATGCGCTGGGCTATCGCTCCGTGATCGTGATCCCGGAGACGCAGAGCCAGGAGAAGAAGGACATGCTGCGGCTGGCCGGCGCGACGCTGGTCGAGGTGCCGGCCGTCGGCTACGTCAACCCGAACAACTATGTGAAGGTCTCGGGCCGGCTCGCCGCGGAACTCGCCAAGACCGAGCCCAACGGCGCGATCTGGGCCAACCAGTTCGACAACACCGCCAACCGCCAGGGCCATGTCGAGACGACCGGCCCCGAGATCTGGGCGCAGACCGAGGGCCGAGTCGACGGCTTCATCTGCGCGGTCGGCACCGGCGGCACGCTGGCGGGCACCGGCATCGCGCTGAAGCGCTTCAACCCGAAGATCACCATCGGGCTGGCCGACCCGATGGGTGCGGCGCTGCACTCGTTCTACACGACCGGCGAGCTCAAGTCCGAAGGCTCGTCGATCACCGAGGGCATCGGCCAGGGCCGCATCACCGCCAATCTGGTCGACGCGCCGATCGACGTCTCCTTCCAGATCCCCGATTCGGAGGCGATCCCGATCGTCTTCGACCTGCTCGAACATGAGGGCCTGTGCCTGGGCGGGTCGTCGGGCGTCAATGTCGCGGGCGCGATGCGGCTCGCCCGGCAGCTCGGCCCCGGCCACACCATCGTGACGATCCTCTGCGACTACGGCACGCGCTATCAGTCGAAGCTGTTCAACCCAGAGTTCCTGCGCTCCAAGGGCCTGCCCGTGCCAGGCTGGCTGGAGCGCGACGCCGGCGCGCTCAAGGAGACGGTGGCGCGCGTGATGGCGTGAGCGGGCGATGCCGCTCGACCCCGCCTCTCCCCTCGCCCGGCTGATCGACGGACCGCTGCGCCCCGGGCGTGTCATCTGGATCGGCCTGCGCCCGGCGCGTCGGGCGGCCATGCTCGCGGTCGAGGAAGCCGGCTTCGATCCCGAGCAAGGACTGATCGGGGATCACTACAGCAGCCGCACCGGCGGCGCCCGCCACGTCACGCTGATCCAGGCCGAGCATCTCGCCGCGATCGCCTCGCATCTCGGCTGTGAGGCTGTCGCCCCGGAACTGCTCCGCCGCAACTTCGTCGTCGCGGGGATCAACCTCGCGGCCTTCAAGGGTCGCCGTTTCAGGCTCGGCTCCGCGCGGCTGGAGGCGACGGGCGAATGCCATCCCTGCTCGCGGATGGAGGAAATCCTCGGCCCCGGCGGCTACAACTCGGTGCGCGGCCATGGCGGGATCACGGCCCGGGTGGTGGAAGGCGGCAGCGTCGGCGTGGGCGGCGCGATGGAGCGTATGCCCGCGCCTTGAAACTGGCCAGACTGTCGCGATTGCACCAAGAAAAGCGGTCGAGTTAACCCAATATGCGCTGTTCTGCCGTAAGGTCATCGCCTGGCCGCATCGGGACGCGGTCGTTCGGGCGCAAGACGCATGGGCATTGTCCGCTATGCCGATTTCCGTATCAGCCGCAAGCTGCTCTGCCTGCTGACGCTGGTGGCGATCCCGTTTGGGCTGATGACGTGGTCCTACGTCGATCAGGCCCGCAAGGACATCAGCTTTGCCAGCCGCGAGCTCGACGGGGTCCGTTACCTTCAGTCCCTGACACCCCTCCTGCTGGATCTCTCGCGCATCTCCACCGGACTGCCCCTCGAGACGATCGCGGCGCTCGAGCCCATCCGGACGCGCCATGACGGCGTCTTCAACTCGACCGAAGCCGTCGAAAGCTTTCTGCGGGCAGCCAGCCGGCCCGACCCGGTCGCCGCCATGACTCAGGCGCAGGCAGCTTTGGTCAAGATCGCTGACGGCTCCAATCTCACCCTCGATCCGAAGCTCGACAGCTACTATCTGATGTATCTCGTCAGTGTGGTTCTGCCCGAGTCCGCCACTGCCACGGCCGCGCTGCGGCGGGCGCTGGAGCCTTTTCGCTCCGGCTTCGGCACGCGCGGCGATCTCGCCATCCTGCTATCGGCCGCAAGCCGTTTCGAGCGGGTTCGCGACGCCGTGCAGAATGCCGTCGCCTCGGCGATTGAAGGCAACGCTGCGGGGCGCGTCCTAGCCGAATTGGGCGAGGCGCCCATGAGCCTGCTCCAGACCAGCCACACCGTCAGCACCGCGATCAGCCATATCGCGATGGAGCCCGACAGCGCCCCGCTCGTGCGCCTCGTTACCGAAGCGGAGCGAGCGATCAAGCGCCAGTTCGAGCTGTCATCAGCCCTGAGCCGTGTCGCCGAGACCAGTCTGGCCGGTCTTCTGGGGGACCGGATTGCGCTCCATCAGCGCCAGATGCGGACAAATCTCAGTCTCCAGCTCGGCTTTTTCGTCGCGATCATTCTCTTCACTATCGCGGCCGCGCGCAGCATCGCCCGGCCGCTGGTGGCCCTTTCGGGAGAGGTATCCCGCGTATCCGCCGGCCAGCGCCAGACCGTGATCAGCGGGTGCGACCGTTCCGACGAAATCGGCGACATCGCCCGCGCGATAGAGGATTTCCGCCGCCAGCTCATTGCGGCCGACGCGACCCGGCAGGAGATGGCCGCGATCGAGGAGCGCAACGCGTTGGAGCGCAGACGGCTGCAGCAGGACGTGGCAGGGCGCTTCCAAGCCGCGGCGGGTGATATCGTGGCCAGCGTTGCGGCGGCCTCGATGCAGCTGGAAGCGGCGGCCGACGACCTATCCTCCACCGCCGGCCGAGCCCAGAACCGCTCCGAACTCGTCGGTGTCGCGGCGCGGGAGGCCTCGTCCCACGTCACCTCGATGGCCGTGGCCGCCGAGGAGATTTCAGTCGCCGTCGGCGAGATCAGCCGTCAGCTCGACGATTCGAGCCGCTTCGCGCGCGATGCGGTGGACCATGCGCGGCTGACCGACCGGCGCATGGTGTCGCTCTCTAGCGCGGCCGAGCGGATCGGATCGGTGCTGAGCGTCATTTCCGATATCGCCCAGCAGACCAATCTTCTGGCGCTCAATGCGACGATCGAGGCTGCGCGCGCGGGCGAGGCCGGCCGCGGCTTCGCCGTGGTCGCTGCAGAGGTGAAGGCGCTGGCGGCGCAGACGGCGTGTGCCACCCATGACATCGCCGGGCTCGTCAGCGATATGCAGGAGGCCGCGCGCAGCTCGGTCGCCTCGATCGGCGAGGTCGGCAACATGATCGACAAGATGTCTGAGATCTCGGCATCCATGGCCGCGGCCTTCGTCGAGCAGACGGTGATCATCCAGGAGATTTCCGGCAATGCTCAGCGGACCGCCCATCTGACTGTCGAGGTCGCCGACACCATTGGCGAGGTCAGCGGCGGGGCGAAGCTCACCACCGAAGCCGCGGCCCAGGTCCACCTCTCGGCTCGCCAGCTGACCGAGCAGAGTCAGCGGCTCGCCCGCGAGGTCGAGAAACTGATGGCAACGCTCGCGGCCTGACGGCTCCTGCCGTCAGCGGTGATACATCTGCGCCGGACGGACCGGCCGCTCCGACCCCTCTGGCGGAGCGAAGATCGACACCGCCTTCGGATGGACCTTGAACAGCGCGGGCGTCGCCGTGACGATCTCGCCATCGGCGTTGATCGGCATGGGCTTGCGGGTCTGAATGGTGAACTCGGTGCATTTGGCGGTCCGCACCTCCTGCCAGGCACCATGCGTGCCCGAGCGGAAGGAACGCAGCATCAGTGCGAGCTTCCAGACATTCTTGAGTTCGAGGCTGTAGAGATCGAGCGAGCCGTCGTCGATTTCCGCATCCTGCTCCACGACATTGCCGCCGCCGTAATGGCGACCATTGCCGATTGCGATCTGATAGGTTTCGACCTGGGTCGCGCGACCCTTCTCGATGATCGTCGCTGCGAAGGTCGAGGCTTTCGTCAGCACCTTGAGCGCCGCCAGCGCATAGCCGACGCGGCCGAAGCGCTTTTTCAGCGCCGGGTCGAGCCCCTGGGCGAGGTCGCTGCTGAGCCCGATGCTGGCGACGTTGAAGAAGGCATGGCCGTTGACCGTGCCGACATCGACCGGCCGCGTTAGCCCGGCCGCGATGACGCCAGCCGCCTCCGCCGGGTCGAGCGGCAGATCGAGCGTGCGGGCCAGATCGTTGGCGGTGCCCATGGGGATGATGCCGAGGGGCAGGCCGCTTTCCATCACCGCGAGCGCCGAGGAGGAGACCGAGCCGTCGCCGCCGCAGACGACGACGAGATCCGCCGTGTCGCGCAGCCGCACGATGTCGCGGGCGATCTCGGGCAGATGTTCGAATGTTTCGACAGTGGTGACGATGCCGCCCTCGTCCAGTCGCCGCAGTACGGAGTCGATCGACTCGCCGCCGCGTCGCGATTTCGGATTGCGGAGCAGCAGGGCCCGCCGTCTCGTGCTATCAGTCATATCGCTTTTGCCGATCACCCTGTTGGCTCGTCCCCGCCGGGCCACGGAAGTGGGCCGGCGGGTGTGGCTTTTCAACCGGGGGGTCGACGGGCGCGGTGCGGGTCCTGCCGCGCCGGCCCTGTTGCAGTGGCCCGCCTCAGTTCGGCGGGCTCCAGAAGCCGGCCTGGTAGTCGCGGTCGGAGATCGTCGCGGTCTCGCCTGTTGCCTCGGCTTCGGTCTGGGGTTCGGGACGATCGCGCTCGTCCTCGGGCAGGGTGTCGCCCTCATGCCTGTCCAGCATCGTCGCTCCTTTCGTCGGTTGGGAGGGGTTGCGGTGGCCGCACCGGGATAGGACGGATTGCTGCAACGCACAAGAAGCGGAGAGGTTTCATGCCGCCACGCCGCGACCCGGTTCACCCCGCCTGGAGCGGCCAGACCAGCAGGATCATCGGCACGGCGACCAGGAGCACGATCAGCGACAGGGGCGCGCCGAGCCGGGGATAGTCGCTGAATTTGTAGCCGCCGGGGCCCATCACCAGCGTGTTGCACTGATGGCCGATGGGCGTGAGGAAATCGCAGGCCGCGCCGATCGCGACGGCCATCAGGAAGGCGTCCGGGTTGTAGCCCAATTTGGCGGCGAAGCCGGCGCCGATCGGTGCCATCACCAGGACAGTCGCAGCATTGTTCAGGAAAGGCGTCACGGCCATCGCAGCCGCGATCATCAGCGCGACCGCTCCCCAGCCCGGCAGCCCCGCCCCGACCTGGGCGAGCCAGCCGGCGAAAACATCGGTGGCGCCCGTCGAACGCAGCGTGTCGCTAACCGGGATCAGCGCCGCCAGCATCAGCAGGATCGGCGCGTCGATGCTGCTATAGGCCTCGCGCAGAGGCAGGCAGCGCAACGTGATCAGAAGGACGGCCGCAGCGAAGAAGGTGAGCGGCACCGGCGCAAGGCCCGCGGCCAGCACCACCACCGCCGCCAGCACGATCGAGACGGTCATCACCGCCTTGCGGGTGGATCCGAGCGAGACGACGCGGTCGGCGAGCGGCAGCAGGCCGAGTTCCATCAGCTTTTCCGGCAACTGCTTCTCGTCGCCCTGGATCACGATGATGTCGCCGGCGCGCAGCCGGATGTCGCGCAGGCGCTGGGTGAAGCGTTCGCCCGAGCGGCTGATCGCGATCATGTTGACGCCGAAGCGGGCATGCAGCCCGATATCGCCCGCCGACTGGCCGATCAGCACGGAGTTGGGACCGATGATCGCCTCGCTGACCTGGTCGGGATCGAGCGCATCCTCCTTCTCGGTCGGCCGATGCTGGCCGTCGAGATCGAGTTCGCCCTCGGCCACGACCCGCTCCAGCACCGCCGCATCGCCACGCAGAAGCAGCGTATCGCCAGCCTTCAGGCTGGCGTCCGGCAGCGGCGCCTGCAGGCGGCGCTCATCGCGCAGGATCGCGACGATCTGGAGGTCGCCCCCACCCAGCGCCTTCAGATCGGCCACGGTCTTGCCGGCGAGTGTCGATTTGGGGCCGATCTCGGCCTCTGTCACATAGTCCTTGATGTCGATGGCCTGGTCGAGCGAGACCGCGCCGCGCCGGTCCTGTGGCAGGAGACGGTAGCCGACAGCGAGGAAGGCGCAGCCGGCGAGCGCGACAACGATGCCGACAGGCGTGAAATCGAACATCGAGAAGGGCTCGCCACCCAATTCGGCACGCACCCGCGCGACGATGACGTTCGGCGAGGTGCCAACGAGGGTGACGATTCCGCCCAGCAGCGAGGCGAAGGCCATCGGCATCAGGAAGACCGAGGGCGACCGGCCGCCCTTGCGGGCGAGCTGGTAGGCGATGGGCAGCATCATCGCGAGCGCCCCGATGTTCTTGATGATCGCCGACATCACCGCGACGGCGAGAACCAGCAGCACCACCTGCGCCTGCGTTGACCCCAGCAACGGCATGATGCGGGTAAGCCCCCGCTCGATCACGCGTGACCGCGCAACCGCAGCGCTGAGGACGAGCGCACTGCCGACGATGATGACGATGTCGTCCGAAAAGCCCTTGAAGGCCTCGCCGGCCGGGATGATGCCGATCGCCACGCCGGCCAGCAGGGCCAGCATGGCGACGATGTCATAGCGCAGCCGCCCCCAGAGGAAGGCAGCCATCATCACCGCCACCAGCGAGACGGAGAGCAGTTGGGGGGTGGTCATCGGTATCCGTCCGCATCATCGAGGTCGCGGGACACCGCGCCAGCCATCGTCCTCGCACCGGCTCTCCGGAAGAGTGGCGACCCCGCCATCCGGCCAATGCGCTAAAGCCACTTCTTCCAGCGGAAGAACATGTAGGGCAGCACGGCGAAGAGGATCATCAGCCCGATCGCCATGGGGTACCCCCACTGCCACTCCAACTCCGGCATGGTCTTGAAGTTCATGCCGTAAATCGAGGCGATCAGCGTTGGTGGCATCAGCGCCACAGAGACGACCGAGAACAGCTTGATGATCTTGTTCTGCTCGATCGAAACAAGGCCGAGCGTGGCGTCGAGCATGAATTGCAGCTTGTTGGAGAGGAAGGTGGCGTGTTCCTCGATCGCCTGCACGTCGCGGACGGCGGCGCGCCATTCGGCCGAGAAACCGGTCTGCGCTTTTTTCGGCCGGGTGTAGTTGGCCGAGAGGAAGAGCAGCACGCGCTCCACCGAGACCATGCTCTCGCGGACATTGGAGATGATGTGCTCGTACTGGCCGATCTTCTGGATCACCGCCTGATAGGCGCTGCCCTGCTCCACATCCTGTCCGCGGCCGGCGAAGATCCGGCGCGACGCGTCGTCGATCCGGTCGCCGACCCCGCGCAGGACTTCGGCGGCGCGGTCGACGATCGCTTCGATCAGCCCGTCCAGCACCGCCTCGGGCTGGGTGCCGCAGCCGCCGGGCTTGGTGGCGCGGTTGAGGAAGATGTTGAAGGCGCCCGGCTCGTCATAGCGCACCGTCACCAGCGCCTTATCGGTCAAGATGAAGGTGACGTCGGCCAGCCGCGGCACGATCGTCTCCGACTGGCAGATGATGCGAGCGGTCATGTAATGCGCGCCGTTCTCGGTGTAGATGATCTCGGACGGCTCGAGGTCGTGCATCTCCTCACGCGTCGGAATCGAGACACCGAGATGCTTCTCGACGCGCGCATCCTCGCCCTGCGTCGGATTGAGCAGATCGATCCAGATGGAATCGGCCGGAAACGGCGCATCGGCATCCACCTTGCGGGGCAGGAGCTTGTCGCGCGATTGCGGGCAGATTCCGTGGATCAGGATCATGGGGGGACCTTCACGCGTCGTGGATCGCAGGCAGAGCGCGGCAGGAACCCCGATCCGCAGCCCGTGTCAAACGCTATGGGCCATGCCTCAAGACGGCACGGTGAAGCGCGACGGCATGGTGCCGTCCCGGTCCGTGAAGCCGTAGAGCCGGGCGAGATCGGCGACATGCAGCACGGCGCCCGCATGGCGCGCGACCTCGGCGTCCTGCAGGAGCGCCACGACTGCGCGGCCGGCATAGAGCGGCGTCTCGCTACCCGGTTGGGCCAGGCCGGCATCGCGGACACGCTCGGTCAGGACATGCCCCGGCGAAAGCCCGAGCGCGGTGACACCGAAGGGCTTGAGCTCCTGCGCCATCGCCAGCGTCAGCCGGTGCATCGCCGCCTGCGCCAGATCGTAGACGATGTCGCCGAGATAGCCGCCGGCCGTGTCGAAGCCCACCGTGACGATCAGCCCCTTGCGCGCCTGCACCATGGCGGGCGCGACCGCGCGCGCCAGCAGCAGTTGTGCATAGACGCCGCTCTCGAAGCTCTGGCCCAGTCTGGCGACGGGCCTGCGCCAGAACGGCGCGCCGAAGGTCGAGCCATCCGGATAGCGCTCGCCGTCATAGCCCTCGCTGCCGCCCCAGACGGCGTCGACGACACAGTCCAGCCGCCCGAAGCGCCGCAGGCACCAGGAGACGAGCTGGTCGACCTCCCGCTCCTGGGTGTGGTCGCAGCGATAGGGATGGCCGCGCCCCCCGGCCGCTTCGACCTCGCGGGCCGTGTCCTCGAAGGTCTCCGGGCGATTGTCGGTGCGTGGGCCGGCCTCGCTGGAGCGACCGGTGACCACGACGGTGGCGCCGGCTTCTCCCAGCGCCCGGGCGATGCCGCGCCCGAGCCCGCGCGAGGCACCGGCGACGAGGCAGATCTTGGCGGCGAGCGGGCGCTGCGGCTCGCTCACGCGGCGAAGACGGCCGCCGCGTCGGCGACCGCGCCCGCGCCTTCCGTCACCGCCAGTTCGAGCGCCGGCGCTTCCGTCGCCAGGATTTCGGCGAAGAAGCGGGCTGTGGCGAGATCCTCCACGCCTTGTGCCTCCGAGCGGGTCGCCAGCGCCTTGCGGGCGAGGCCCGTGCCGCCCTGGGCGAGCGCGAAGAGCTTGAGATAGGGCGTTGCGCCGGCCAGGACGGCATTCTGGTCGCTGCCCATCGTCGCCAGCATCCAGCGCGTCGCGCGCTCCAGCGCATCGACGGCGGCGCCGAGCCGGGCCGCGCTGTGGCCGAAGCCCGGCGTATTGGCCGCCTTCACCTCCGACACCACGGCACGCATCTCGACGATCAGATCGGCCACCGCCTGCCCGCCGGAGAGCGGCAGCTTGCGAAGCACGAGGTCGATCGCCTGGACACCGTTGGTGCCCTCATAGATCGTAGCGATGCGGGCATCGCGCAGATGCTGGGCAGCGCCGGTCTCCTCGACATAGCCCATGCCGCCATGGATCTGGACGCCGGTGGAGGCGACCTCGACGCCGATATCGGTGGCATAGGCCTTGGCGACGGGGGTGAGGATCGCGGCGCGTTCGGCAGCGGCCTTGCGGGCGGCCTCGTCGCTGCCGCGATGCGAGCGGTCGAGCGCCTCCGCCACCTGATAGGCGATGGCACGGGCGCCTTGAGTCTTGGCGCGCATCTCCATCAGCATGCGGCGCACGTCGGGATGGACGATGATCGGGCTCATCGGGGCGCCCCTTGGGGCGTCGATGGCCGTGCCTTGCCGGCGCTCCTTCGCGAAATGCAGCGCCTGCTGATAGGCCCGCTCGGCGATGGCGACGCCCTGGAGCGCCACGTTGAGACGGGCGTTGTTCATCATCGTGAACATGCAGGCCAGCCCGCGGTTTTCCTCGCCGATCAGCCAGCCGATCGCGCCGCCCTTGTCGCCATAGGCCATCGAGCAGGTCGGCGAGGCGTGGATACCGAGCTTGTGCTCGATGCCGGAGCAGCGCAGGTCGTTATGGGCGCCGAGCGAGCCGTCGGCGTTGACGAGGTATTTCGGGACCAGGAAGAGCGAGATGCCGCGCGTGCCGGCGGGCGCATCCGGCAGGCGCGCCAGCACCAGATGCACGATGTTCTCGGTCAGGTCGTGCTCGCCATAGGTGATGTAGATCTTCTGGCCCGTGATCCTGTAGGTGCCGTCGCCCACCGGCTCGGCCTTGGCGCGGAGCGCATTGAGATCGGAGCCCGCCTGCGGCTCGGTCAGGTTCATCGTGCCCATCCACTCGCCGGAGACGAGCTTCGGCAGATAGATCTCCTTGAGATGCTCCGAGCCATGGGCGTGCAGCGCCTCGATGGCGCCGACCGTCAGAAGCGGGCCGAGCGCGAAGGCAAACGCCGCCGAGTTCCACATCTCGATGCAGGCCGATTGCAGCAGTGCCGGCAGGCCCTGGCCGCCATGCTCGGGCGGCGCCGGCAACGCGTTCCAGCCCGCGCCAGCCCAGGCCGTATAGGCGTCCTTCCAGCCCGGCGGGGTGGTGACGGCGCCATCCTTCAGAACGGAGCCGTTCTTGTCGCCGACGCGGTTCAGCGGTGCGAGCACGTCGCCGGCGAATCTCGCGGCTTCGTCGAGCACAGCCTGGGCCATGTCGGCGTCGAGTTCCGGCGTCAGCCCATCCGCGATCAGCCGGTCGAGGCCGGCCACATGGCGCATCGTGGCGAGCATGTCCTCGACGGGGGCGCGATAGCTCATGATGTTGTCTCCCTGACGTCAGCCTTGCCACTGTCGCAGCTGGCCGCCTCTGTTTTCGTGACATCGGCTGGCCGTGCGCCGTGCCCCGGCCAACCGCTTTTGGCGTTGCCGCAATGGTAGCGAGGAACTATCCCCGAGGCCATGCGCTGCGTGAACGGCACCGCTGCGGCGCCGATATAGTTTATATGTAAACCGTCTTGGGTCAATCGGGCACGACCGCCCGGCGATGGAGCCATGGAGACATCAATTCCCGTGACGCAGGATGCCCCCTCCCCCCGCATGACCGAGCGTCTGCGCCCCGATGCCGACGGCGTCGCGCGCGCCGCCGAATTGCTGCGTGAGGGCGGCCTCGTCGCGCTGCCGACCGAAACCGTCTACGGCCTCGCGGCCGACGCGACCTCGGGGACGGCGGTCGCCGGCATTTATGCCGCCAAGGAGCGGCCGAGCTTCAACCCGCTGATCGCGCATCTACCCGATCTCGCAGCCGCGCGCCGGCAGGGGCTGTTCGACGCCAACGCGCTGGCGCTCGCAAGAGCCTTCTGGCCGGGGCCGCTGACGCTGGTGGTGCCGGTCTCCGCCGGTTGCGAGGTCAGCGATCTCGCACGCGCCGGGCTCGCCTCGGTGGCGTTGCGCGTGCCGTCGCATCCGCTTGCCCATGCGATCCTGCAAGCGGCGGGACGGCCCATCGCAGCCCCTTCCGCCAACCGCTCGGGCCGGGTCAGCGCGACCAGCGCCGCCCATGTGCTCGCCGATCTCGACGGCCGGATCGACGCGGTGCTCGACGGCGGCGTGACCGAGGTCGGCGTCGAATCCACGATCGTCGCCTGTCTCGACGGCGCGCCCCGCCTGTTGCGGCCGGGCGGCGTGCCGCGCGCCGCGATCGAGGGCGTGATCGGGCGCCCGCTCGTGCTCGCGGGCGAGGCCGGGATGGCGCCGATCTCGCCGGGCCTGCTCGCCTCTCACTATGCGCCCGCCGCGCGGATCCGGCTCGAGGCTGACGCCCCCCACCCCGGCGAGGCCTGGCTCGGCTTCGGAAGCGACCCGACTTTGCTGGCAAGCGCCGCAGCTGCGCTCGATCTCAGCCCCGGCGGCGATCTCACGGAAGCCGCCGCGAACCTGTTCGGGCATCTGCGGGCGCTCGATGCCGCCGGCCCCGCCGTGATCGCCGTGGCGCCGATCCCCGATCAAGGTCTGGGCGAGGCGATCAACGACCGGCTGAGGCGCGCCGCCGCGCCGCGGTGAAGCCGCCCGCGCTCTTGCACACCTGCAAGATTTCGGATTGCCTGCCGGAGACCGTCGGCTGGGGCCCGCCATGAGCACGAATCTCGCCTGGGATGACTTCCGGCTGGTCAAGGCCATCGCCGACCATCACGGGTTGACCGGCGCGGCGGCGGCGCTCGGCGTCAACCATTCCACCGTGTTCCGCCGGCTCGGGCAGATCGAGGAGCAGGTCGGGCTGCAGCTCTTCGAGCGGCGCAAGACCGGCTATGTCGCGACCGTCGCCGGCGTCGAAATGGCGATGCTGGCCGCCCGCGTCGAGGACGACGTCGCCGCCTTCAGCCGCCGGCTCGCGGGGCGCGACCTGACGCCCTCCGGCGAATTGCGGATCACCACCACCGACACGCTTTATCTCAACCTGCTGCTGCCGATCTTCGCCGCCTTCCGCGCCCTGCATCCGGCGATCCGGCTCGACATCGTGATCGGCAATCAGGCGCTCAACCTATCCAAGCGCGACGCCGACATCGCGATCCGCGCCAGCGACGCGCCCGGTGAAACGCTGGTCGGGCGCCGGCTCGCGACGCTGAACTGGGCGATCTATGGCAGCGCCCTCGGGACCTCACCCACCGACGATCCCGGGAACCTGTTCGCACGCGACTGGGTCGCGCTGGGCGATGCGCTCGGCCATGTGAAGGCGGCCCGCTATGTCCGCGAGAAGGTGGCGCCGGAGCGGATCGCGCTGAAGAGTTCGGCCGTGCTCGGCCTGGCGGAGGCCGTCGAGCAGGGGCTCGGCATCGGCCCCCTGCCCTGTTTCATCGCGGACCAGCGCCCGGGTCTGGTCCGCCTGCTGCCGCCTGACCCGGATTTCTCGACGGGGCTGTGGATCCTGACCCATCCCGACATCCGCAACGCCCCGCGCGTGCGCGCCTTCATGGACTATGTCGGCGGCGAACTGGCGAAGAAGCGCGGGCTGATCGAGGGGACGGGGTAGATCCTCTCCCCTGTCCCCGCTTCAGATCTCGATGCCGTCCGGGATCGCGACCCGCCCCTTGGTGTAGGCGTCCCTGAACCGGTCGAGGCCGTGGCTGCCGCCATTGACCAGCTTGCGCGCCAGGACGAGATCATCCGCTGCCGCAGCAGCACGGATCGCATCCTCCTTGTTGGCGAGGAACTGGGCGAGGATCAGGCCGGCGATGCGGGGCTGGTTGGCCTGGGCAGGCTGGGCAACGAGATCGATACCCATCTGCGTGCCGATGCGGGTGTAGTTGTCCCGGCCGGTGAGCTGAATGAAACCACGCCCCTTGAACAAGGCGCCGTCGCCGGCCTGCGTGTTGCCCAACCGCTTCCCGATAGGCGTGCCCGGCTCGTAGAGGTCGAACGGGGCCTTGTCGGTATTGTACTTGCTCTTCATCTCGTCGATCGGCGCGAAACCTTCCGTCTCCGCCCGGATCGTCGCAAGCGCCATCAGCAGCATGTCGCGGTCAGCGAGACCGTAAGACCGCAGTCCCGCGAGAACATGCGGAAGGTTGTTGCGGATATTGGCCAGCGGCGTCGCCGGCACGAACAGCCGGGCGACGAGCTCGGGCGTGACCTGCGTGGCGGCCGAGAGGCTCGACCAGCCACTCGCTGCGGCGCTGGTCGCCAGCACCGACTGCAGCGAAGCGATCTCCGTGCTCAACTGGGATGTCTGCATGATCAGCCGGTCGGCCTGTTCGCTCGGCTGGGGCGCCCCGGTTGCGGGCGGTTCCGTCTTCGTGGTCGTCGATGGGGGTTCCGTCCTCGCCGTCCCTGTCGTGCCGGCACCGCCGGTGATGGTAGGCGCCTTGGACATGAACCCTTCGATGAAATCGGCGCCGGCATACCCGGCCGCAGCGAGGCCCAGCAGAACCTCGACCGCCGCGCCCGCAGGCCCGGCCAGCTTGTCGAGGCCGACCGCCAGCGCAGCCAACACCCCGGCAATGAAGCCGATGATGAGGCTGATCACCAGGCGACTCGCGAGAAAGGTGGTGGCCTGATCGGGGGCCTGGGTGGCGTTGAAGTCGTGCAGCTTCTTCAGGCCGACGACCGTGCGCGCGCCCTGTCCCACCATGCCCATCAGCCCCGCCAGCAGCAGGGCGCTCAACAAGACCGTCGGTTGCATCACTGGATTTCCCCCGCAGCGCCGCGAGGGAAATACAACCTATAGTTTTAATTCCGTCAATCTCTCGTTATGAGATATGAATTCGACGGCCCTATCCAACCTCCACCACCACCCGCCCGCGCACCTTGCCGTCGACGATGGCGCGGGCCGTGTCGATGACGTCTGTCAGCGGGATCCGCGTGCTCATCAGGGCGAGGCGGTCGCGGTCGAGGTCGCTGGCGAGCCTCGCCCAGGCCTCGAGCCGACGCGGCTTCGGGCACATCACCGAATCGATGCCGAGCAGGGATACGCCGCGCAGGATGAAGGGCGCGACGGAGGCCGGCAGGTCCATGCCCTGGGCGAGACCGCAGGCGGCGACGGCGCCGCCATACTTGGTCATCGACAGCAGGTTCGCCAGCGTATGCGAGCCGACCGCGTCGACACCCGCGATCCAGCGCTCCTTGCCGAGGGGCCGGCCGGGCGCCGACAATTCGGCCCGGTCGATGATCTCGGCCGCGCCGAGGCCTTTGAGATACTCCGCTTCCTCGGCCCGTCCGGTCGAAGCAATGACGTGCCAGCCGGCCTTAGCCAATAGTGCGACCGCCACCGAGCCGACGCCGCCGGCCGCACCGGTGACGACGACAGGCCCGTCGGCGGGCTTCACGCCATGCTTCTCCAGCGCCAGCACGCAAAGCATGGCCGTGTAGCCTGCAGTGCCGATCGCCATCGCCTCGTCGGGGTTGAGGCCTGCCGGCAGATGCACCAGCCAGTCGCCCTTCACCCGGCTTTTCTGGGCATAGGCGCCGAGATGCGTCTCGCCCGTTCCCCAGCCGTTCAGCACGACGAGATCGCCCGGCTTGAACTCCGGATGCTCAGAGGTCTCGACCCGGCCGGCGAAATCGATGCCGGGGATCATCGGCCAACGCCGGACCACGGGGGCGCGGCCGGTGATGGCGAGCCCGTCCTTGTAGTTCACCGTCGAATGCGTGACGCGGACGGTGACGTCGCCCTCCATCAGATCGCCCTCGGCAAAATCGGTGAAGGCGAGGTTGGGGCCGGCCTCGCCCTTGGTCGCGACGAGGGCCTTGAAGCTGGTCATGAGCGCATCCTCCGGAATTCGTTTCCGGCAGCAGATACGCAGCGCACGGTGCGCGGCAACCCCACGCGCCGTGCGCCTTTCGTCAGGCGGGCTGCGGCAGCCCGCGCTCGACGGGCTTCTCGACGATCGGCAGGTTGATCAGCGCCGAGGCAATGCCGAGCGCGACCGAGAGCCACCAGACGACGATGTAGGAGCCGAAGGCCTCGTAGAGCAGGCCGCCGAGCCAGACGCCGAGGAAGCCGCCGACCTGATGCGAGAAGAAGGCGAAGCCATAGAGCATCGCCATATACTTCGTGCCGAACATCAGCATGACGAGCGCCGAGGTCGGCGGCACCGTCGAGAGCCAGAACAGGCCGATGACGATGCCGAAGGCGATCGAGGTCGCCGGGCTCGGCGGCAGCAGGATGAAGACGGCGATGGCGGCGGCGCGGCCGAAATAGATCCAGGCCAGCAGATGGCGCTTGGGCATGCGCGTCGAGAGCCAGCCGGAGGAGAGCGAGCCGACCGCGTTCGCCAGCCCGATCACGCCCAGCGTCCAGGCGCCGACCCAGGCCGGCAGGTTCATGTCCTTCAGATAGGCCGGCATGTGGACGGTGATGAAGGCGAGCTGGAAGCCGCAGGTGAAGAAGCCGAGCACGAGCAGCACATAGCTGCGATGGCGGAAGGCCTCGGCCAGCGCCTGGGCGATCGACTGGTTGGGCAGGTTCGCGGCGGAGGCCTGGACCGTCCCGCCGAGCTTGCGCGTCGAAAGAAAGATCGAGATCGGCAGGATCGGCAGCAGCGTCAGCGCGAAGACCATCAGCGCCTGGTTCCAGCCGATCTGGTCGATCAGGATGTTGCCGATCGGCGGATAGAGGAACTGGCCGAAGGAGCCGGCGGCGGTGCCGGCGCCAAACGCCATCGGCCGCCAGGATTCGGGCAGGAGCTTGCCGAAGGCGGCGAGCACGAGGTTGAAGGAACAGGCGGAGAGGCCGAAGCCGATCAGCACGCCGGCGCCGAGATGGAGCTGCAGCGGGCTCGTCGCCAGCCCCATCATGACGAGTCCTGCCGCATAGAGCAGCGCGCCGGTGCAGAGCACCTTGACGATCCCGAAGCGGTCGGCGATGGCGCCGGCAAAGGGCGCGCCCAGCCCCCAGAGCAGGTTCTGGATCGCCAGCGCGAGGCCGAAGGTGTCGCGCCCCCAGCCGAACTGCACCGTCATTGGAATCTGGAAGAGGCCGGCGCTGGCGCGTGGGCCGAAGGTGATCAATGCGATCAGGCAGCCCGCCGCGACGATGATCTCGGGCGCATGGCTGCGCCCCGGGGCGGGGCTCGAGGCGACGCTCATGGGCTGACATCTCCGGCAGGGCTGACGTGTGGCTGCACGATAGCGCCGAACACCCCGCCACGATAACGCGATTTCGTGGCTTGGCGCATCACGCGGATGCATGGGAGGCCGACTGATTTGGAAGCCGCCCTCGCCCGGCTTCTGCTCGCCGTTAACCCGCGCTCAACCCTACCGAGGTGATAACGGCATCAAGCGAAAGCGTGCCGTTCGCGCGCCGGTCGCTCCCCTCGTGTTCGGACGGGTGTGCGGTTTTGAGTCATCTGCGTTTGCGCCGGCGTACGAGACGCATCGGATCGACCGGGCTGAAATGGGCCTTGTCGACGGTCGCGCCCTGGGCGCTGGCCACGGGCATGCTGGTCTCCTTCACTGCGTCGGCCGGCCAGAATGCCGGCCTCGACACGCTGCCGGCGACCGCGCTCGGCCGCACCCTGCCCGGCCCGGTCTCGGAGCTGGAGGAAGGCCCCTCGCTGCTCGTCGCGGCCAGCGCCTTCCGCCTGCCCGGCCTGTCGCTGAGTTCGTCGATCCTCAAGGCGCATCTCAATTTCGACGATCCGGAGCGCCGTTTCGTCATCGACCCGCGCCAGCCGCGCGAGGAGATGAAGCGTAGCGCCAAGGGCTTCCCCGAGGTCGACCGGACCGCCAAGGGCGATCCGCTGCCTCGGCTGAGGCCGAGCCTGTCGGCCCGCGCCCCGCGCGAACTCGAGCAGGTCGTGTTCGGCGATACCCAACCGGGGCTGATCTCGGGTGGCTTTTCGATCGAGGCGATGCGCCAGGCCGAGGCCATCACCGGGCCGCCGCTCGGCTTCGAGCCGCATGCCGACGACCAGGGGCTGACCGACCCCGCCCTCTCCGATGCCTCGCCGGATGCGCTGGCGGCCTCCGGCGTCTCGCCCTATGGCAATGTCCCGCGCACGATCGACGGCGCGACGCCGGCCGTGGGCGCCCCGACGGCCCAGACCTCGAGCACGCCCGCCGTCAATTACAGCGTGACCACGCTGGTGCCGGCGCTGCTGCCGCCCGCGCCCGAACGGCCGGGCCTGCTGGCGCGCGCCCCCGCCTCGCCGCTGCGGCGCGGCGCGCTGCCCGAGAGCGGCGCCCGCGAGATCTATACCGGGCTCATTCCCGCCACCGACATGGCGCGCCAGCAGCGCTGCCTGGCGGAGGCGGTCTATTTCGAGGCGCGCTCGGAGTCCGACGAGGGCCGGGCCGCAGTGGCGCAGGTCGTGCTCAACCGGGTCAAGAGCCCGCTCTATCCCGACAGCGTCTGCGGCGTGGTCTACCAGAACAGCCACCGCTATCTGGCCTGCCAGTTCACCTTCACCTGCGAGGGCAAGTCGCTGCGCATCACAGAGCCCGGCCCCTGGCGCGACGCGGTCCGCATCGCCCGCGAGGTCTATGAGGGCACAACCTACCTCCCGGAGGTCGGCGCCTCGACCCACTATCACGCCCAATATGTCCGCCCCTACTGGGCCAAGAAGCTCAAGAAGATGGACACGATCGGCCAGCACATCTTCTACAAGCTGCGGCCGGGGCAGACTTAAGGCGAGTGGGCAGCCGGGCGGATGGCTGCCTACTGATCCAGCAGTCTTGTCTCCTCGCTCCCCCTCGCCCGCGAATATGTCGCGGGGCCTCCGCGTGGTGTTCGCCCACGGCGCCCCCTATCCTGCCGCTACGGAAACGGGTGGGATGGATGATGCCGGATATGACGTCGCCGCTGAAGACCGAGATCGGCCACATTCTGGCGTGGTCGCTGTTCCTGCCCGTGCTCTGCGCGTGGCCTTTCCTTTCGGCGATGCCGCTGTTCTCGCTCTGGGGCGGCGGGCATTCGGTGCTTTCCTTCTCGATCCACGCGGTGATGCTGCTGTTCGGCTTCTGGCCGATCGTGGCCCTGCTCTGCGTCGGCGCACTGCTGCGCGTCGAGGGTGGACAGCCTCTCGGCGGCACGCGCGGTGAGCGCGGCCTGTGGCTGGGTGCCTATGCCACGGTCTGGACCGGGCTCTACCTGATCGTGTCCTTCGCCCGCGCCTGAGACCGGGCAAGAGTCCTCTGGACCGGAACAGCCCCGGCGACGAGACGTTGCCTCCCCGGAGGGAGGCCACATGCCGCGCTATTTCATCACCAGCGACGACGGGTCCGGCCCCGAGCGCGAGCCCGAGCCGCTCGATTTTCCCGACGCGAAGAGCGCAGCCGACGACGCCCATCTCGCACTCGCCGACATGGCGGTCGAGGTGCTGCCGCGGGCCAAGCAGGCGGCCCTCTCGGTCAGTCTCGACGACGAGGCCGGCGAGGCGGTCTACCGCGCTTCCGTGACGATCGAGGCGCGCAGCGGCGACGAGATCCGGGCTGCCGCGGCAGCGGCCGATGCGGAACGCGACGCTGCGGCCGAGAGGGTCGCCGCGCTGATCAAGGGCCGTTGAAGGGGGCGCATCCGCGTGATTTGCGTCGAAAAGCCGTTCAAATGTTCCGCTTTGGCTTCACGCAACGTCAAACTGCATGAACGGGTGGCCCTCGCGGGGCGTGGTTAATTTTACCTTGTTTTGGCGTTTACCTTGCGTTCATCACTGTTTCCCGGCTTTCTCCGCCTCACAGAGCGGCCTCTGGCGCCGCGGGTGGGGACAGGGTCTCAGCATGGCGAAGAAGGCTCTCGGCATTTCGGCTTTCGCGGCATCCACCGCCTCGGCGGCTCTGCTGCTGGGTGCGGCCCCGGCCCAGGCCGGCGGCTGCTACGGCTCCTCCTGCCGTCCGGCGCCGTGCCACGGCGCAGCCTGCTACAACCTCGTCGAAACCCCGCCGGTTTACGGGACGATCGCCGAGACGCAGGTGGTGCGCCCGGCCAAGACCTATCGCCGCATCGTGCCGGCCGAATATGACTACGTCACCGAGAAGGTGATGATCCAGCCGGCGCGGCAGATCCCGCATCACGTTCCGGCGCAGTATTCCTCGATCCAGGAGAAGGTCCTGATCTCGTCCGGCGGCAAGCGCTGGGAGGTCACCACCGACGCCTATGGCCGCACCACGGGATGCTGGGTCTATGACAAGCCCCAGTACGGCTACCGCCAGCGCACCGTCGAGGTTTCGCCCGCCCGCGTCGAATACGAAACCATCCCCGCCGTCTACACCCAGCGCCAGCGCAAGGTGATGGTGCGGCCGACCCAGGTGCTGCACGAGACCGTGCCGGCGCAATACGAAACCCGCCATCGCAAGGTGCTCGTGAGCCCCGGCTCGCAGCACTGGCAGAAGGCCGGCTACTGAGTTTTGACTTGAGACGTTTGCGTACTGACTGCCTTTGACTACGGAAAAGACCACTCAACCCCGGCTCACGCCGGGGTTTTTTTTATGGGTCGTTCGATACGTCAACGCCGCCCTCCCCGTCATCCTGGGCGGCCGAAGGCCGGCCGGGATCCATCATAAAGCGCGACAATGCCCTATGATGGATCCCGGCCTGCGCCGCTTTCGCGGCTTGTCCAGGATGACGGTCGTGGATTCCGATAGAGGCCAGTGGCTCTCGCCGTCGCAGCAGCGAGGCGCCCTACCCCAGCCCGCCCATCAGCAGCGCCAGCACGCCGACGCCGATGAAGAAGGCGAGCAGGCGCGCCGGCATGCCGACGAGCGCGCCGGGTGAACGGCCGAGCGCGAGGCCGGCCACGATCTCGCTCAGGCCGAGGCCGAGCAGAACGAAGATGAAGGGCGGGAAGGCCGCCGAAGGCGCGAGCCAGCCGGCCTTGAAGACGAGCGCGACGAGGAGGCCGAGAAGCGCGCCGAAGGCGACGAAGACGAGCTCGACGCGCGTGAACCGCATGGGGCGGCTCAGCGCCGGCGGAAGTTCTGGTTGCGCGGCGGGCCGCTGGGCGCGGGACCGGCGGTCTTCTGGCGGAAGTTGATGCGGCCGCGATCGAGATCATAGGGCGACATCTCGACCACCACGCGGTCGCCGGCGATGGTGCGGATGCGGTTCTTCTTCATCTTGCCGGCCGCATAGGCCAGGATGACGTGGTCGTTGTCGAGCTTCACCCGGTAATTGCCGTCCGGCAGCACTTCGACCACCGTTCCGTCGAATTCGAGCAGTTCTTCCTTAGCCATTCTGTCGTCCTTCGTGTGCCCGTTGGCGCTGAGGCGGGACCGCGGCTTGCGATCCCGCCCCGCTCAAGCGTGTTGCGCGTCAGTTCGCGCGCCGCCGGGCGCCGTTGGTGCGTGGTTGCTGTGTTCTTTGCTGCAAGAACGCGACGCCGCCAAGCCCTTCCTTGGCGGAACCGGCGTCTTTTCGCTGGCCCTGCGCTTCGGCGCGCTGCGGGCGGTCGTTGCGGGGGGCCTCGGAGCGCGGAGCGCCGGCATGGACCGGCTTGCCGCCCTGGGGACGGCCCGAGCGCTCGCCATGCGGGCGACCCTGGTCGCGACCGCCGCCGCCCTGCTGCCCGCGCCCGCCGCGGCCCTGGTTCTGGGGCGGCTTCTTCGGGGTGCGGCCGTCCCAATAGGGAACCTCGCCGATTGGCGTGATGGCGACGCGGGTCAGCTTCTCGATCGCGGCGAGGTCGCCGCGCTCTTCCGGCGTGCAGAAGGCGATCGCCACGCCCGAGGCGCCGGCGCGCGCGGTCCGGCCGATGCGGTGGACATAGGTCTCCGGCACGTTCGGCAGGTCGAACTGCACGACATGGCTGATGCCGTCGACATCGATGCCGCGGGCGGCGATGTCGGTGGCGACGAGGATGCGCAGCTCGCCGTCGCGGAAGGCGCCCAGAGCCCGCTCGCGCTGGCCCTGGCTCTTGTTGCCGTGGATCGCCGCCGCCTTGAGGCCCGAGACCTCGAGCTGGCGGACGACCTTGTCGGCACCGTGCTTGGTGCGGGTGAAGACGATGGCGCGCTCCATCTCGGGCACGCTCAGCGTCTTCGCCAGCAGCGCAGGCTTGTCGCCGGGGTTGGTGAAGACGACGCGCTGGTCGATCTTCTCCGCCGTCGTCGCCACCGGCGCGACCGAGACCTCGACGGGATCGCTCAGATAGGCGGAGGCGATCTCGCGGATCGGCTTCGGCATCGTCGCCGAGAACAGCAGCGTCTGGCGCTTCTTCGGGATCAGCGTGGCGATGCGGCGCAGCGCGTGGATGAATCCGAGGTCGAGCATCTGGTCGGCCTCGTCGAGAACGAGATACTCGATCTCGCGCAGCGAGACGGCGCGCTGGTCGACGAGGTCGAGCAGGCGGCCGGGCGTGGCGACGAGGATATCGACATGCTGGCCGAGCGCGCGGATCTGCTTGCCGACGGGCACGCCGCCGAAGATCACGGCCGATTTGATCGTGGTGAACTGCGCATAGGCGCGGATCGAGGTCTCGATCTGGGCCGCGAGTTCACGGGTCGGCGAGAGGATGAGCGCGCGCACCGAGCGCGTCTCGACGCGGCGGGGCTGGCTCACGAGGCGCTGGATCAGCGGCAGCGAGAAGGCTGCGGTCTTGCCGGTGCCGGTCTGGGCGGCGCCGAGGAGGTCGCGGCCCTGGAGAATCGGGGGAATCGCCTGGGCCTGGATCGGCGTGGGCGTGGTGTAACCTTCGGAGGCGAGCGCCTTGAGAAGCTGCTCGGCCAGGCCGAGGTCGGTAAATTGGGTCAAAACAGGTCTTTCCGGACGCCGTGACGCAAGGGGCACATGTGGGTATCGGCTGTGCCGCCGGATTGCGCCCGGCCATTGTCTATTGCTCTTTCCTGCCGGCGAACCGCTAAGCCACAGCGCCGGAAGGTGTCGTGTGTGAACCAGGCCGGCACGGGGCCGGCCTGGGGAGTCTCAGGCCTCAGGCGACGGCGAGATTGCCGGCCGAGGACTTGCCGGTCTTGCGATCGGCGACGAGCTCGAACGACACGACCTGGCCTTCGACCAGCTCGCGCAGCCCGGCGCGCTCGACGGCGGAGATGTGGACGAACACGTCCTGCCCGCCGTTCTCAGGGGTGATGAAGCCGTAACCCTTGGTGGCGTTGAACCACTTCACGGTGCCCTTGTTCATTTGGGTCGTCCTTGCGTTTCAGATCCGCGTATAGAAGCGAAGACACGGCGCGGCGCGCGGACGCCTGCCATGGTCTCGTAGTCGATGTGTGGTGGATCTGAATCGTGGCCGCCGACCGAAGAGGACCGCGCGGATGATGGCCAGAACCCGGCCGCATCTCGTCTTACATGGAGATGCCTAGCACAAAAGGCAACGCGGGTCCAGCGAGGGACGGACGATGCGCGAGAACCGGCAGGCTCTCGCGAGCCTGCCGGCGATTTGCCATGCCGTTGCCGGCGCCGGTTGTCGGCTTAAACCGTCCCGCCGACCATCGGCAGTTGGCGCGGGCGGTCGCGGCCGAGGCGGGCCAGCGCGTTAGCCACGGCGGGACCGATCGGCGGAACGCCGGGCTCACCGACGCCGGTCGGCTTCTCGGTGGAGGCGATGATCGCGACCTCGACCTGCGGCATCTCCTGGAAGCGCAGCGAGCGGTAGCTGTCGAAATTGGTCTGCACCGGCTTGCCCTTGTCGAGCGTGATCTCGCCATAGAGGGCATGGCCGAGGCCGAAACCGATACCGCCTTCCATCTGGGCGCGGATGACATCGGGGTTGACCGCGATGCCGCAATCGATCGCGCACCAGACCTTGTGAACCTTGGGTTCGCCGTCCGCTCCGATCGAGACCTCGGCGATCTGCGCGACGAAGGAGCCGAAGCTCTCCGCCACCGCGACGCCGCGGGCCCGGCCGTTGCCGGCGTCTGGGCCGGTCCATTTCGCCAGTTCCGCGACAGCCTTCAGCACGGCAGCCAGCCGCGGCTCCTTACCCATCAGGGCAAGACGGCCCTGCACCGGGTCCTGCCCCGCGGCCTGGAGCAGTTCGTCGATGAAGCACTCGACCGCATAGGCGGTGTGGGTGTGCCCGACCGAGCGCCACCATAGAGTCGGAACGCCGACCTTGGCGGTGTGAACCTCGCAGCGGAAATCCGCGATCTCATAGGGCAGTTCATCGGCGCCCTCGACCATCGTCGCGTCGATGCCGTTCTTCACCGTCATCGCCTCGAAGGGCGTGCCGAGGAAGAAGGACTGGCCGACGATGCTGTTGGTCCAGGCGGTGATCTTGCCGTCCTTCACCGCGCCGCGCAGGCGGTGGACGAAGAGCGGGCGATAATGGCCGCCGGTCAGGTCGTCCTCGCGGGTCCAGACCAGCTTGACCGGCCGGTTGGGGCCGATCGCCTTGGCGCACATCGCCAGTTCCGCCGCCAGATGCTGGCTGACCTGGGCACGCCGCCCGAAGGACCCGCCGGCCAGCATGGTCTCGAGCTTCACCTTTTCCGGCGGCAGTTCCAGGATCGTGGCGATGGTCTGGTGCTCGGTGGTCTGGAACTGGCTGCCGAACCGGGCGAGCGCGCCCTGCGCGTTCCATTCGAGATAACCGTCGAGCGGCTCCATCGGCGCATGGGCGAGATAGGGGAAGACGTATTCCGCCTCGATCACCCGCTCCGCCTTGGCGAGAACGGCCTGCGCATCGCCATGGCTGCCGGCGACGGTGCCGGGCGTGCGGGCGAGCGCGCGATACGCGGCGACGATCTCGGCGCTGCCGCGCGTTTCGGCCGCGCTGTCATCCCAGGTCACCTTCAGCGCCTCGCGCCCCTTGATCGCCGGCCACATGCCCTGACCGTAGACGGCGATGCCGGAGCCGATCTGCTTGACGTCGACCACGCCCTTGACCTTGAGGGCCTCCGTCGCATCGAAGCTCGCGACCTTGCCGCCGAAGCGTGGTGGCCGGGCGACGACGACGGTCAGCATGCCGGGCGCGCTGATGTCGATGGTGAACTGCGCCTTGCCGCGGGCCTTGTCGGCACCGTCGATGCGTCTGACCGCACCTTCCTTGCCGATGAACCTGAACTGCGCGGGCTGCTTCAACGGAGCGTCGGCCGGTGCCGGAAGCTTGGCGGCAGCCTCGGCGAAGTCGCCGAAGCGGCTCTGTTTCCCCGAGGCGTGCTTGAGCACGCCCGCCTCGATGGTGATCTCCCCGGCCGGCACCTTCCAGGCCTGGGCGGCGGCCTGCACGAGCATGAGACGGGCGGTCGCGGCCGCCTTGCGGATCTGGTCGAAAGAATTGGCCATGGCGGTGGAGCCGCCCGTGCCCTGCACGCCGAAGGCCAGGTTGGCATAGAGCTTGACGTCGGCGGGAGCGTGCTCCGCCCGCATCTGGCTCCAGTCGGCATCCATCTCCTCGGCCACGAGGGTTGCGAGCCCGGTGAAGGGGCCCTGACCAAACTCGATGTGCTTGACGATAACGGTCACGCTGCTGTCGGCGGCGACCCGGATGAAGGCGTTGGGCGCGAAGGTCGCAGCAGCAGGCGCCTGCTGGGCGCGGGCCGCCTTGGGGAGGTGGAGGGCGATGACGAGGCCGCCGGCGCCGGCCAGCAGCGAGCGGCGCGAGAGCGTGAGATCGTGCGCGGTCATGATCAGCCCTCCAGGGTGCGGGCGGCGGCGTGGATCGCCGTGCGGATGCGGGCATAGGTGGCACAGCGGCAGATGTTGCCGTTCATGGCGGCGTCGATGTCGCTGTCGCTGGGCTTGGGGTTGGCCGTGAGCAGGGCCACCGCGCTCATGACCTGGCCGGACTGGCAATAGCCGCATTGCGGCACGTCGATTGTGTCCCAGGCCGCCTGGACCGCCTTCGCCTCCTTGCTGTCGAGCGCCTCGATCGTCGTCACCTTGCCGTCGACCGCGGAAACCGGCGTGACGCAGGAGCGCACGGGCTGCCCGTCGATCCAGACCGTGCAGGCGCCGCATTGGGCGACGCCGCAGCCGAATTTGGTGCCGGTCAGGCCGAGATTGTCCCGGATCGCCCAGAGCAGGGGCGTATCGTCGTCGACATCGACGCTGTGGGTGCGTCCATTGACGGTGAGTGTATGGGCCATGGTTGCCTCGCGAAGGACATGCGATGTGAAGAAGCGGAACGTCGTCTTGCCGCGGGGGTTATCTGCAAACCCGATCCGGCATAGCGTCTGACGGCGACCACGATTGTGGTCGAACAAAAATGGACTCTCTGGATTAATCCAGTCCATTTGGTAGATCGCGCAAAGGCTGGAATTCGTCAAGAGTGAGAATGGACGGATCACGAGAATGTGCCCCGGCTCCGCCGGACGAGGCGGTGACCCGGATCGAGCAGATCGCCGATGCCGCGCTGCGACGGTTCGCGCGCTATGGCTTCAAGCGCAGTTCAATGGACGACATCGCGCGCGAGGCCGGCCTCGCAAAGGCGACGATCTATCTGCACTTCAAGGGCAAGGACGACGTCTTCCGGGCGATGATGGCGCGGTTTCTGGCGCAGGTCGCCGCCCGCTGCGAAGCCGTGATGGCGCAGCCCCTGCCCTTCCCCGACAAGCTTTCAGCGCTGATGCTCGCGCATTTCGGTGCCGGCTATGCGGCCTTCGGCGATGGCGAGCATCTGGTCGAGCTCAAGACGGTGATGGCCAGCATCGCGACGCGGGAGGCCCAGGCCTTCGAGCACATCTTCTGCAACCACGCGACGGCCCTGCTCATTCAGGCCGCCGCCGCGCAGGAGATCGCGCTCGGGGCCCTGACGCCCGGACAGGTCGTCGAGACCATCGCCCATGCCGCCATCGGCGCGAAGATGGGCCCGCAGCCTTCGCTCGAAACCTATGAGGTACGGCTTCGTCAGATCGCCGTCCTGGCGGCTCAGGCGGTCGCGAGGCGGTAGGCGGCGCCATCTCCGGGAGTCTTCCCGTCCGACCGAACGCCTCGTCTCAACATGACAATCTCGGCAGCCATTGCAGCTTGTTCCCATTTTGGGAACATGATATCACTCATGCATGCAGGTGATCGCGCGCCGGACCTTGCGGGAGTTCTGGGAGCGGGAACCGCATGCCGAGCTGCCCCTGAGGGTTTGGTATGCCCTTGTCACCGAGGCGAGCTGGGCTGGCCCCAAGGACATCAAGGCTCAGTTTGGAACCACGGTCGATTTCGTGGGCGACAACCGCGTCATCTTCGACATCGGCGGGAACAAGTATCGGCTGATCGTCCACTTCGCCTTTGCGTATCAGCGAGTGCTGATCAAATTCGTGGGCACCCACAAGGAATACGACCGGATCGACGCGGAGATCGTGTGATGCTGATGGACATGCGAGCGATCCGCACCGAGGCGGATTACGACTGGGCCCTTGCGGAGATCGAACCCTACTTCGAGCAGCAGCCCGCGCCCGGCTCGCCCGAGGCGGACCGCTTCGATGTCCTTGCCGCGCTGATCAAGGCCTATGAGGACGAGCACCAGCCGATCGACGCGCCGGATCCGGTCGAGACCATCAAAGAGTGGATGGCTCTGCGCGGTCTGCGCCAGAGCGATCTGGCGGAGCTCCTCGGCTCAAAATCGCGCGCTTCCGAGGTGCTCAACCGCAAGCGCCCGCTGACGATGGAGATGGTCTTCAAGCTCAGCAGGGATTGGGGCATCCCTGCCGAAGCTCTGATCGCGCCCTATGATCTCGCGGTCTGAGCCGCGTCGGCCGTAGGCGCCTCAGCCTTCCTTCGCCCGCACCGCGCCGAGCGCCGCCTGGGCGGCAGCCAGCCGCGCGATCGGCACCCGGAAGGGCGAGCAGGAGACGTAATCGAGGCCGACGCTCTCGCAGAAACCGATCGACGCCGGGTCGCCGCCATGCTCGCCGCAGATGCCGAGCTTGATGTCGGGGCGGGCCTTGCGGCCACGCTCGGCGGCGAGCTTTACCAGTTCGCCGACGCCCTCCTGGTCGATCGTTACGAACGGATCCGCCGCGAGGATGCCCTTGGCCGTGTAGGCGCCGAGGAAGGAGGCGGCGTCGTCGCGCGAGATGCCGAGCGTCGTCTGCGTCAGGTCGTTGGTGCCGAAGGAGAAGAACTCGGCACTCTTTGCAATTTCCTCGGCCCGCAGCGCGGCGCGCGGCAGTTCGATCATGGTACCGACCTGGTAGGTCAGCTCGACTTTGCTCTCGGCGATGACCTCCTTGGCCATGGCGTCGATGCGCGCCTTGACGAGATCAAGCTCGGCGACGCCCATCACGAGCGGCACCATGACCTCCGGGATCACCGCCTTGCCGGTCTCGCGAGCGGCGATGACGGCCGCCTCGAAGATGGCCCGAGCCTGCATCTCCGCGATCTCCGGATAGGCGATCGCGAGGCGGACGCCGCGGAAGCCGAGCATCGGGTTGAACTCGTGCAGCTCGGTGGCGCGGTGCTTCAGCGCCTCGGGCGTGACGCCCAGCGCCTGCGCGACGGCGGCGATCTCGGCCTCGCCATGCGGCAGGAACTCGTGCAGCGGCGGGTCGAGCAGGCGGATCGTGACCGGGAGCCCGCTCATGATGGTGAAGAGCTGGACGAAGTCCTGGCGCTGCATCGGCAGGAGCTTCGCGAGCGCGGCGCGACGGCCCTTGTCGTCGGCGGCGAGGATCATCTCGCGCACGGACTTGATGCGGTCGGCCTCGAAGAACATATGCTCGGTGCGGCAGAGCCCGATGCCCTCGGCGCCGAACTCGCGGGCGGTGCGGGCGTCGTCCGGCGTCTCGGCATTGGCGCGCACCTTGAGGCGGCGAACCTTGTCGGCCCAGCCCATCAGCGTCGCGAACTCGCCGGAGAGCTCGGGCTTCTGCATCTTGACCTCGCCGAGCAGCACCTGGCCGTTACCGCCGTCGATGGTCAGGACATCGCCGGCCTTGAGCACGGTCTGGCCGACGGTGAGCGTGCCCTTGGCATAGTCGACGCGGATCTGGCCGGCGCCGGAGACGCAGGGCTTGCCCATGCCGCGGGCCACGACCGCCGCATGGGAGGTCATGCCGCCGCGCGTGGTCAGGATGCCTTCGGCGGCATGCATGCCGTGAATGTCCTCCGGCGAGGTCTCGACGCGCACCAGGATAACCTTGCGGCCGGCCTTGCGGGCGTTCTCGGCCTCGTCCGAGTTGAAGACGATCTCGCCCGCGGCGGCGCCGGGCGAGGCCGGCAGGCCCGTCGTCAGCACGCGGCGCTCGGCCTTGGGGTCGATCATCGGATGCAGGAGCTGGTCGAGCGCACCGGGCTCGACGCGGCCGACGGCCTCCTCCTGCGAGATCAGGCCTTCCTGCGCGAGTTCGACCGCGATCCGCAGCGCCGCCTTGGCGGTGCGCTTGCCGGACCTCGTCTGCAGCATCCAGAGCTTGCCCTCCTGGATGGTGAACTCCATGTCCTGCATGTCGCGGTAATGCTTCTCGAGGATGCCGTAGATCCGGCAGAGCTCGGCATAGGCCTCCGGCATCACCCGCTCCATCGAGGGCTTGTCGGAGCCGGCCTCCTTGCGGGCGGCCTCGGTGATGTCCTGCGGCGTGCGGATGCCCGCGACGACATCCTCGCCCTGCGCATTGATCAGGAACTCGCCGTAAAGGGCGTTCTCACCGGTCGACGGATTGCGCGTGAAGGCGACGCCGGTCGCCGAGGTGTCGCCCATGTTGCCGAAGACCATCGACTGGACGTTGACCGCCGTGCCCCAGGCGGCGGGGATGTTGTTGAGCTCGCGATACTTGATCGCACGCGCGTTCATCCAGGAGGAGAAGACGGCGCCGACCGCGCCCCAGAGCTGGTCGCGCGGGTCCTGCGGGAAGTCGCTACCCAGCGCCTTCTTCACGATGTCCTTGTACTTGCCGACGAGGACCTTCCAGTCCTCGGCACCGAGATCGGTGTCGAGATGCAGGCCCTTGCGCTCCTTGTAGTCCTCGAGCGCCTCCTCGAAATGGCCGTGGTCCACGTCGAGCACGACGTTGGAATACATCGTGATGAAGCGGCGATAGCTGTCCCAGGCGAAGCGGGCATCGCCCGAGGCCTTGGCCACCGCCTCGACGGTGACGTCGTTCAGGCCGAGATTGAGGACGGTGTCCATCATGCCCGGCATCGAGGCGCGGGCGCCCGAGCGCACCGAGACGAGCAGCGGATTGGCGGGGTCGCCGAAGGTCTTGCCGGTCAGGCGGCCCATCTCGGCCAGCGCGGCCTGCGCCTGCGCCTCGAGGTCCGGCGGGAACTGCTTGCCGTTGTCGTAGTACCAGGTGCAGACCTCGGTGGTGATGGTGAAGCCGGGCGGCACCGGCAGGCCGAGATTGCTCATCTCGGCGAGGTTGGCCCCCTTGCCGCCGAGCAGGTTCTTCATGCCCGCCTCGCCCTCGGCCTTGCCGTCGCCGAAGGTGTAGACCCATTTCCCGCCAGCCATCGTCCCAGCCCCTTCACATCATCCAGACCGCGCACCAACGCAGCGGCCGACGAATGGTTCGCGTGCGCCGCAACACGGCACCGCGGCGTGGTCATGCCGAAAAGCGCATGAACAATCAATGAGCCGAAGGGTCAGGGGGGCACCGAGCGGCCTAGCGCCCCATCGCCCTCGCCTTCTTCGGCCAGCGCAACGGCCAGGCGACGATGCGGTCCGGCACGTCCTCGTCGGGCACGTCGTCCTCGCTGGCGAAGACGCGATTGCGGACCGCGACGCCGGCCTCGATCACCGTCTCCGGGTCGCCCGAGACCAGCGGGTGCCACCACGGCAGATCGCGCCCCTCCGCGACGAGGCGATAGGCGCAGGTCGGCGGCAGCCAGGGCAGCGTGCGCACGTCATGCGGCGTCAGCGTCACGCAATCGGGCACGATGGTCGAGCGGTTCGGGTAGTCCTTGCAGCGGCAGGTGCCGGCATCGAACAGGCGGCAACCGATGTCCGTGGCGAGGATCGCGCCGGTATCCTCGTCCTGCAGCTTGACGAGGCAGCAGCGGCCGCACCCGTCGCAGAGCGATTCCCATTGCTCGCGGTTCATCGCCTCGAGCGGCGTGGTGCGCCAGAAGGGTTCGTCGGGCTTGGGATCGTTGACCATGGGGCCTTATGCGACGGCCGGCGGGCCGAGGGAAGCACGGGCGGCGCATCCGCCGCCGCGCAGCCCGCGTATCAAAAGCGTCCCGAAACGGGACAGGCGCCGTGGCAAGGAATCTGCTGTCCCTGCATTTCACGCCGGGCCTCTGGCACGCGCGCGACAACAGGATATGTATGTCCAGTCCGGCAGGATGATGAGAGCGGGCTGGCCGGAATGTAGCATAACCGTGGCACCGTCGATCGGGACGGCAGCTGTCGGCGGGGTCCCAGAACGGCGATGGAATTCAGGAAGACAGGCTGGACGACCCGACTGAAGCGCTTCGCGCTGGCAGTCGATTCATGGGTCGATGCCGGCCTGTGGAGCGCAGCGCGCCGCGCCGGCGACAGCTATGAACGCATCCGCAGCGCCACCGACCGTCTCACCGTCAGCGGAGGCCAGAGGCTGGCCGTCGAAGGCATCAGCGAAGGGCTCAATCTCGGCATCGCCGGCGCCTTCCTGATGCTGGCCCTCGCCATCCCCGCCTTCCACGAAGGGCGGGAGGACGCGCTGAAGCACCAGGTCTTCGCCGTGACCTTCCTCGACCGCTACGGCGTCGAGATCGGCCATCGCGGCGCGCGCCACGACGACTCGCTGACGCTCGAGGAGATGCCCGACCACCTGCTCAAGGCCGTGCTCGCGACGGAGGACCGGCGCTTCTACGACCATTTCGGCATCGACGTGATCGGCACCTTCCGGGCGGTGACGGTGAACGCGCGCGCCTCCGGTGTGGTGCAAGGCGGCTCCTCGCTGACGCAGCAGCTCGCCAAGAACCTGTTCCTGACCAATGAGCGCTCGCTCGACCGCAAGATCAAGGAAGCCTTCCTGGCGATCTGGCTGGAGCAGAGGCTGACCAAGAACGAGATCCTGAAGCTCTATCTCGACCGCGCCTATATGGGCGGCGGCACCTTCGGCGTGGCGGCGGCGGCGGAATACTATTTCGGCAAGTCGGTGCGCGACGTCACCCTGGCAGAGGCCGCGATGCTGGCCGGGCTGTTCAAGGCGCCGACGAAGTACGCGCCCCATGTCAACCTGCCGGCGGCGCGCGCCCGCGCCAATGACGTGCTCAACGCCATGGTCGATGCCGGCTTCATGACGGCGGGCCAGGTCGACAGCGCCAAGCGCAATCCGGCGACACCGATCGACCGGCGCCGCGATTCCAGCCCGGACTATTATCTCGACTGGGCCTTCGACGAGATCCGGCGTCTCGCGGACGACGGCAAGATCGGCCCGGAGCGTGTTCTGACGGTGAAGACGCCGCACGACCCGGCAATCCAGGAGCGGGCGGACGAGGCGATCGAATCCATCCTGCGCCAGCACGGGCCGGCCTATCGTGCCAAGCAGGCCGCTACCGCCATCCTGGAAACCGATGGCGCGGTGCGTGCGCTGGTCGGCGGGCGCGATTATGGCGCGAGCCAGTTCAACCGGGCGACGGCGAGCCTGCGGCAGCCCGGCTCCTCCTTCAAACCCTTCGTCTATGCGGCGGCGATGCAGGCGGGGCTCTACAGGCCCAACAGCATCGTCACCGACCGGCCGGTCTGCATCGGCAACTGGTGCCCCAACAATTACGGGCGCTCCTTCGCGGGCTCGATGCCGCTGACCGTCGCGCTGGCGAAGTCGATCAACACGATCCCGGTGCAGATGTCGATCGCGCTCGGCCAGGCCACCGGCGAGAGCCATGTCGCGCGCGCCGCCCGCATCGGCCGGCTGAAGATCATCGAGACCAGCCGCGCCATGGGGCTGAATTCGCCGCTGACCGACACGGTCTCGCTGCCGATCGGCGCCGCCGAAGTCACCGTCATCGACATGGCCGCGGGCTATGCCGTCTTCGCCAATGGCGGCAGGCGGGCCAGACCCTATGCCGCGATCGAGATCCGCAACTCGCATGGCGAGGTGATCTACCGGCACGACCGCGACGAGCCCGAGCCGGCGCAGGTGCTGAGCACGCAGGTGGCGCAGGACATCAACTTCATGCTCTCGAAGGTGCCGACCGAGGGCACGGGCCGGCGCGCGGCGCTGGAGGGTGTCATCACTGCCGGCAAGACGGGTACGACCAACGGCTACAAGGACGCCTGGTATGTCGGCTATTCCGGCAACCTCGTCGGCGCGGTCTGGTACGGCAACGACGATTCCTCCGAGACGGCCAACATGACCGGCGGCTCCCTGCCGGCCATGACCTGGAAGGAGATCATGCAGTTCGCCCATCAGGGGCTCGAGCTGAAGCCGATCCCCGGCGTCGCGCCGCCCGATCCGAAGGCGGCGACGGTGGCGAAGGCGCAGACCCCCGCCGCCATCGCCCCCGCAGCCGGGCCGGGCGCCGGCCATATGCCGCGGCAATCCTTCGAGGTGCTCTCGTCCGTGGGGGCGATGTTCAAGACGATCGAGGCGCCCCGCCGGGCCGGGCAGCCGCTCCAGGTCGGCATCCGCGAGGTCTCGGCGGGGGCCGAACAGCGGACGCTCCGGTAGCGTCGCGCCGGGAGCGTGTTGACGGGGCCCCGCCCGCTGGTTCAACTCGCGCCGCCGTCCCGCACGGGCGGCCTCTTCCGAAGGCAAGGCTTTGCGCGTCCTCCATCTGGCCTATGTGATCGCGCTCGGTGGCGGGCTGGGGCTCGCCTCGGCGCATTTCGCAGTGGCCGGACGACCGCTGCTCGGGATGGTCGAGATCGGCCCCTGGCAAGCCTGGCCGCGCAGCGGCGGGCGCGACATCGACCCCTATATGCGCGCCTATCTCGCCCGCGGCGTGCATCTGCCGCTCGGCACCGGCGAGGGCCTGGAACTGATAGCGGAGCGTGATCAGGACGGCCGTGCGCTGGATGGACGCTGCCGATACCGGCTTTCGGGCGAGGTTCCGACGACGCGCGGCTGGACGCTGTCGGTCACGGATGGCGACGGCCGCTCCTTCCGTCTCCCGCTCGACCGCAGCGGCTTCACCGATGCGGAGGTGGTGCGCGAGGAAAACGGCTCGCTGCAGATCGCCGCCGCGGCCTGGCCCCAGGCGGGCGACTGGCTGCCGCTGCCGACGAGCGGGCGCTTCCAGTTCCGCCTGAGGCTCTACGACACGCCGATCGCGACCCAGGCGGGCGAGACGCGGCCCGAAAGCCTGCCGCGAATCGAGCGGATCGAATGTCCATGACCGCCGCCGATCCCGCCTCCCCGACGGCGCCGCCGCTGCGGACCGCGCCGGCCCTGCCGCTGCGGAGCCGCCTCGCTGCTGCGTTCCGTCGCCTCCTGCTCGCGACGAGCGCCGGGCTCGTGCTGGCCGGCATCGTCCATATCGTGACGATCCTGCTGATCCCGGTCCTCTCGGAGAGCGACTCCGCCCATGCCTATGCCGCGCTCGGCGCCGGCGGCCAGGCGGAGTTGGTCAAGGCCGGCGACGCCCGCGGCCTGCCGCTGCCGCGCGAGGACGATCCCGCGACCGTGACGGCGGTCTGCAGCTACGATCTCGCGGGGGGCCCGATGCGCGTCGTCGCGCGGGCCGGGACGCTGCCGCTCGCAGTGACGCTCCATCGCCAGGGCGGCGGCACGCTCTACGCCATCACCGACCGGGCCGCGATCCGGGGCGTCCTGGAATTCGTGGTGATGACGCAGGAGCAGCGCGACGAGCGCGACGCCCGCGACGAGGAAGGCGAGGCCGCGCGCGAGTTGCGGGTCGTCTCCGACAGCGAGCGCGGGCTGATCGTGGTGCGGGTGCTGGCGCGCCTGCCGTCCGACCGCGCCGACGCCGAGGCGCTCGCCTCCGGCGTCGCCTGCGGCATGGCCGACTAGCTCAGCCCTTGTAGGTGACAGGGCGCTTGTCGCCCTCGCCTGCGGCCCCGCCGCGCTCGCCGCCGAAGACGCCGATCAGCGGCATCTTGCAGAGCGGGCCGGCTTCCGCCTCCAGGGCCATGATGGCGCGTTCGGCCCGGATCGCCTCCCGCGACGGCATCTCGACGACGAGGTTGGCGAGCGCGTAGCGATAGGATTCGATCCGGAAGCCCACGCGCTCGCAGACCCAGAGAATCAGCCCCTCGTTCTCGACGACGCGGGCGAAAGCCGGATCCAGCTGGGACGGCGCGACGTCCGGCGAGGTTTCCGCCGCCCGCATCCGGACCCGGTCTGCCGCGACGACGCGCATGGCGTTGGCGCGGAACGGGCCGATCAGGATGCGGTCGGCATTGGCATCCTCGGCGAGCCTGGCATAGCGCGAGGCCTGGGAGGCGAAGGAGCCACCTGTCAGCGCCTGGAAGTATTCCGCCCGGTAGCCCAGATGGAGCTGCGCCGGCAGGATGCGCGCATGGGCGAGCGCCGCCGTTTCCGCCTGGAAGACGCTGCGCTCATGGCCGGGCATGACGAAGCGCCAGGCCCGGTCGCGCAGCTGTTCCTCGTCGTCGGTGAAGCGGAAATGCGAGGCCGCCTCGCCGCGGGCGGTGGCCGCCCAGAAACCGGCCTGTGGCGCAAGCAACTGGCTGACGATGTCCTGCCGCGGCCGGCCGAGATCGCCCGTGCAGGCGCCCGCCGCGAGCAGCAGCGTGAGCGCTCCGGCCCGCGCTGCGAGCCGGTTCACCGGGCGGCTGCGACGGATCACGCCGGCTGCCGGGCGACGGTCGCCTTCCGCGGCCGCTTCGGGCGGACGGTGCCCGCTTCCAGCGCGCGGGGACGGCGCCGGACCACCGGATCGGCGGGAGCCGGCTCGACCTCACGCTCGTAGCGCACGCCCGTGAAAAACAGGATTGCGGCAGACTGCGGACGCTCGGTCCGGTCTTCCGGATTATGCGCCCGCAGCCGGGACGCAAGGGAGATGACGACGGCCATGATGCGCCTCCATGCCTTGGCGCCTAAAAGTGGGTCGCGGGAGATCGCTCTCCGGTTCACATCAGGACCGGACATGGTTAACGCGCTCTTAAAGCCTCGGGGATTACTCTCGCTCTGAGCCCAGAATCACAGTCGAGAAGCCCATGCCGTCGCGCATTTCCGCCGAAATCGCCCAGCTCGCCCGTCTGGCACGGGATGGCGGGCTCGATCTCAGCCAGGTGTCGCTGCGGGTGAAAGCGGATCTCCTGATGTCCACGCCGAGCCCCGCGCCGGACGACCTCGCCGCCTTCGGCGAGATGGCTGCGACGCTGGTGCCCGGCATCGACGAGGCGACGGCGGTGATCCTCGCCCGCAAGATCGCCGGCTGGCGTCATGCGCCTGCCCGGGCCGTTGCGGCCCTGCGCGCCCGCGGCGGAGCGGTCCTCGCCGCCCTGATCCAGCATGGGCTGCCGCTGGGCGAAGCCGAGATCGAAGGGTTGGCCGGCTCCTCCGACGGACGCCTGCCGGCCGCGCTGGCCGAGCGGGCCGACGTGACGGCGACCGCCGTGCTGATACTGGTCGAGCGTGGGGAGCGTGCGCTCGACTTCGCCCTGATGGGCAATACGGCGATCGCCCTGCCCCGGGCGGCACTCGATCTCCTGCTGGCGCGGGCGCGGCTCGATGCCGGCTATGCCCAGCCGCTGCTGGCGCGGCGCGATCTGTCGAGCGCCGAGATCGCGCCGCTGTTCCTCTCCGCCGGACCGGAACGTCGCCAGGCGATCCTCGATTCGCTGGCGGCCCTTGAGGCGCTGAGCCCGACCGAACGCCGGCCTGCGGTCTCGGCCGAGGCGCTGGCAGGCTGGCTCGCCACGGCCCCGGACGATCGCGCGGGCGCCTTCGAGGCGCTGGCGCGCCATCTCGGCGGCGGACCGGCGCTGGCGAGCGCGCTCGAGGCCGATGTCTCGCGGGATCTCACGGCGCTGGCGCTGACGGCGGCGGGGGCCAGTGTCGAGGATGCCACGCGCTTTCTGATCCGCCTCGGCGACGAGGCGGCTCATTCGGTCGATCGCATCTTCGCGGTGGTCGCGCTGATGCGCTCCGTGCGGCCGGCGATCGCGCAGCGGCTGGTCGCCCAGATCGGCGGAACGGCGCCCGTGGCGACCCTCCGCAAGGGTCAGCATCAGCCGGCGATGGATCCGAGCGGCACGCCTGCGCGACAGTCTCCGGCCCGGACCGAGCCAGCCGGCAGCACGAGCGAGATCCTGCGCAAGATCGGGGCGAAGCGAGACGGCGCCTGACCAGACGCGGGCCCGGCCTCAGCTCTCGACCAGATCGAGGCGCGGATCGCCGGCGCGGTTCTCGATCTCGACCAGCCAGAGATCGCTGTCGAACCGCAACTCGCGCGCCATGCGCTCCTCGACGCTCAGAGGATCGCCGTCGAGCAGGAGCTGGAAGCGGCGGACGCCGTCATCCTCCGCCAGGGCCTGGGGTGCCGGGCCATAGAGCGCCGTCGTGCGGTCGAGCCGGTCGAGCTTGACGAAGATCGCGCCGGCCTCGGCCGCGCCGCGCCGCCGGAGTACGGCAACCAGCCCATCATGCGCCGCCTGACGCAGATAGGCCGATACCCAGAAATCGCTGGTCAGGCGCGCCATGGGGCCTCGCGAAAGGCGGCGACAGGGCTCAGTTTTCGACGCTGCGTCGCGGCTGGGCCTGGCGCGCCTGGGCGACAGGCCGCACATCCGCCGGCGGCCGGATGTCGGCGCCGTTGATCAGGTCGGCGATCGGGTCACGCGGCGCGGCTGGGGCGCGCGCCGCGGGCAGCGCC